>Ga0209605_1000005_pt1 | contig 491320 bp, 381 predicted proteins | sample AD_UKC035_MetaG_FD_184408 | JGI IMG/M metagenome (GOLD analysis project Ga0209605, IMG submission 184408) | Active sludge microbial communities of municipal wastewater-treating anaerobic digesters from USA - AD_UKC035_MetaG (SPAdes) (version 2) | ecosystem: Engineered > Bioreactor > Anaerobic...
AGTTGCCGGATTGGTAGTGGCAGTCGCCGGGATGGCAGCCGCCGATGAGGACACCGTCGGCGCCTTCGAGGAGGGCTTTGGAGACATAGACGGGGTCGAGGCCTCCGCTGCACATGAGGCGGATGATGCGGATGTTGGGAGGGTACTGGATGCGGGAGGTGCCGGCGAGGTCTGCGCCGGTGTAGGTGCACCAGTTGCACAGGAATGCAATGATCCTCGGTTCGAATTCGTCTGCCATTCTCTTCCTCATTTAGGCCAGCATGCGGGCTCCGCTACATAAGCCGGGCATCTGTGACGGTGAGCCCCAAGTTGCGCATCGCAGCGAGAAGCGTTTCGACCTCGACATCCTCGACTTTGATGGTCACGACCGCGGTGTTTGGGTCATCTCCCCAAAATGTGCCCAGCGCCAGGATGTTGCCTCCGAGCTGGGCGATGGTCAGGCTGATGCGTGCGATCTCCCCTTTGCGCTCGGGGATCTCCAACGTCATCCGCAGACCCTTTTCGCGTGCTCCGAACATCTCCAGAAGTACCGTGAAAACATCCGTCTCGGTGATGATCCCTACGAGACGATCGCTTTCCATGACCGGAAGCCCGCCAATCTTGTGGTCGGCCATGATGCGGGCCGCTTCCTCCACGGGCGTGTCCGGGCTTATGGTGATCACCTCTGTGGACATGAGCTCGGAGACCGACAGGTGGTTGAGGAGGTAATGGACCTCCGAAACGGTCAACGACGATGCCGGTGATGGGGAGGCGACCAGGAGGTCCTTTTCGGATACGATGCCCACGAGCTTGCCCGCCTCGTCCAATACCGGCATGCGGCGCACGTCGGCTTGCCGCATCGTGCGCAACGCCTCCGCAATCGGCGTGCTGACCAATATGGTCACAGGCTTGGTGGACATGCGATCACGAACCAGCATCTGCGCCTCCTAGGTCACCGCCCAATCGACTTCGGCGATGAGCTGGCGCTGCTCGAAGCCCTTCTGCTTGGTGGCCTTGTTGGGGCAGACCATGGCGCAGGCGCCGCAGCCCTGGCACAGCGCATAGTCGACGGTGGCGACCCGGTTGTCATAGTCCATGACCCTGGCGTGGTAGGGGCACGCCTCCACGCAGAGGCCGCAGAAGCTGCAGAGGCGCTCCTCCACCCAGACCGAGGTCGCGCGTTCGCGGAGCTCGCGCTGGGAGAGCCAGGCGGCGGCGCGCATGGCAGCGGCCTGGCCCTGGACGAGAGCCTCGTCAAGGAAGCGAGGGGAGTGTGCGAGGCCGGCAACGTAGATGCCATTGCCGAGGTCAAGCGGCTTCATCTTGGGGTGTTCTTCCTGGAAGAACCCCCAAGGGTCGAGGGCGAGCCCGAGCTGATCGGCGAGCTCCTGTTGCTGTTCGGTCTCGATGCCGACGCTGAGCACGACGGCGTCGGCGTCGATGGAGAGGTCGTGGGCGGTGACGGGCTCGCGGAGGGTGACGCGGAGCCTCTGGCCGTTGGCGGAGACTTGCGGCTTGGCGGAGAGGTCGTAGCGGATGAAGAGGACGCCGGCATTTCGGGCAGCGCGGTAGTACTCCTCCCGGAAGCCAAAGGTTCGCACGTCGCGGTAGAGGATGTAGATCTGCGTGTTGGGGTTCTCTGCCTTAAGGCGCAGTGCGTTCTTGACGGCCTGGGTGCAGCAGATGCGGGAGCAGTAGGGTCTTTCTGGCTCGCGGCTTCCGGCGCACTGGATCATCACCACGGTCTTCAGGTCCGCAGTCGAAGGGCGTTCCTCCAGGTCGCGCTGTGAGATGACGTTGGGATGTTGGCCGTAGAGGTACTCGGTGGTTCGCGCTGGCGCACCGCCAGTGGCGAGGACGACGGCGCCGTGGAGGAGCGACTGCTGGCCCGCGCCCGAGGAAATCAGGGAGAGGTAGGCGCCGGGGTGGCCCTGGATGGAGCGCAGGTGGCTGTTGAGGTGAAGGTGGACGCGGGGATCGGCGGCGACGCGCTCCTGGATAGTGGCAAGGGCAGCCTGTGCGTCGGAGCCGTCGGCCTGGTGGCGGATGGCGCGCCACTGACCTCCGAGCTGCGGCTCGCGCTCGAGAAGGTCGACTTGGATGTCCAGGGCGGCGAGGGCCAGGGCGGCGGACATGCCGGCAGCGCCGCCGCCAACGACGAGGGCCCGCTGGGCGAGCGGCTGGCAGCCGCCGGTGGAGAGGGCATCGAGGCCGCGCATGGCGGTCAGGGAGGCGACGGCCATCGCGACCAGCGAGCACGCCTTTCGGTAGAGCGCCCGGCCTGGCAGGGCGGAGGCGTGGGGGAAGAGAACCTGCTCGCGCAGGCTGACGCACCGCAGGAGGCGGTCGTCGAGGCCGGCATTGCGCAGGTTGGCCTCGTATGGGCCTGCGTCGAGGCGCCCATTGCCGCCGGCGACGACGATGCGGTTGAGCTTGTGGTCCTCGATGGCAGCGGCGATTGTCTCGGGGCCGGCGGCCACCTGAGCGATGGCGACACCCGGCAACTCCCTTGCGTACGCCAGGACCTCTTCGGCAGGGAGGTCCCCGTTGGCGGCGCAGAGAAAGACGCCAGCGCGGGGCTCTTCATCTGCGAGAACACGGGAGCGGAGATCTCTTCCTGGCTGAGCAGGGCCGGTCTGCGCTGCCGCGGCAGCGGCCATGGTGCACGTCGCATCCTGTGAATCGTGTTTCCGTCCTCCCAGGAAGGAAGCGACCTCTGCGGCGGCGGCTGTCGCCTCGGCGACCGTTTCGGGGATTTCCTTGGGTTCGCGGAAGCCGCCGGCGACAAAGATGCCCTCCTGGGAGGTGTGAAGGGGGAGATAGCCGTTGGTGCAGGCAAAGCCGTAGGCGTCGAGGGCGACGCCTGCCTGGCGGGCAGGTGCCTGGAGCCCCTCTGGGGGGGCAAGCCCAACCGCCAGGACCACCAGGTCGAAGGCCTCCTCCTGCGGCTTGCCGCCCTCGCCGACGTAGCCGACGAGGAGCTGTTTGGAGCGCAGGAGCTGGTGGACGCTGGAGGGCATGGTGCGCCGGTAGTGCACGCAGGGCAAGGCCTGAGCGGCAGAGATGTACTCCTCATAGCCTTTGCCGGCGGCGCGGAGGTCCATGAAGAAGACGGTGATGTCGAGCGAGGGGTCGGCCTTCTTGGCGAGGTTGACCTGCTTAGCGGTGTACATGCAGCAGGCAGAGGAGCAGTAGGCGGCGCCGACGCGCTCGTCGCGGGAGCCGACGCACTGGATGAAGGCGATCTTGCGGAGCGGGCCGCGCCCCGAGGGCCTACTCAGCAGGCCTGTGCTTGCTCCGGCGAGCGACACCATCCGCTCGAACTCGAGGGAGGTGACGACATTGGGGTAGACGCCGTAGCCGAACTCGCCTTTCTTGCGGGCGTCGAAGGCCTTGTAGCCTGGGGTGAGGAGCACCGAGGCGACGTCGAGAAGCCTCTCGTGAGGAGGCATGTCAAGGTCGATGGCGCCCTGCGGGCAGGCGGAGACGCACTTGCCGCACCGCGTGCAATAGTCCATGTCGATGAGCCAGGTGTCGGGCACGGCGCGGAGGCCAGGGGGGCGGTAGATGGCCTTGACGGGTGCCAGCTTACCCTCGTGATCGTGTGGGCGCGTCACGGGGCAGACGCGGGCGCAGAGGCCGCAGCCGTCGCACCGGTCGGAGACGTAGCGCGACTTGAGGCGGACGGAGACCCGGAAGGCGCCGGGCTCGCCCTCGAGGGCCAGCAGTTCGGAGTAGGGGAGGATGGTGACACCTGACCGCCGCTGGCACTCCAGAGTGGGGCAGAAGGCGGGTTGCTGGGGCAGCATGAGGCACAAGCCGCACGAATCGGTTGGGAAGGTGTGGTCGAGGAGGTGCATGGAGCCGCCGATGGCGGGGGCGGACTCCAGAAGGATGACCTCCTGGCCGACCTCGCTGAGGTGCATGGCGGCAGCCATGCCGGCAATGCCGGCGCCCACGACCAGCACACCCGCTTTCATCGTCTCTACGCTCATGCTAGGCTCCGCACGCAGGCATCAGACCAGGCCCAGGCGGTCGAGGAGAGGTCTGGGGTCCACATAGTGCTTGCCGAGCACTTTGGCCATGGGGAGGCCGTAGGCCAGGGCCATGAGCTCGGTGAAGTAGAAGATGGGCATGGGTTTCGCCTGGGGACGTTCTCCCATGAATGGGATGCCGCCGCGGTAGAGCTGGCGGCCGTCGACGTTGGCGCTGCACATGGGGCAGGCGGTGACTAGGGCATCGGCGCCGGCCTCATGGGCCATCTGGACGAGCTTGTCGACGAGGTGGACGACGACATCACTGCGGTTGAGCGTCAGGCTGCCGCCGCAGCAGTCGACGCCGTAGCTCCACGGGACAGGCTCAGCACCCAGCCAGTCGACGATGTCGTCGAGGGACGAGGGGTGCTCGGGGTCATCCCAGAGACGGGTGGTGGTGGGGGGCCGGATGAGGAGGCAGCCGTAGTAGCCGACGACGCGGAGGTTCTTGAGGGGGCGGGTGATCTTGGCCTTGAGAGCTTCCTTAGGGACGTCGCGGACGATGACCTCGAGCAGGCTCCTGGGCTTGACGTTTCCCTCGTAGCGAGCGCCCAGGTCAGCCTCCATGCGGGTGCGGAAAGCAGTATCCGTGTCCAGTGCCACAGCTGCGGCAGCGAGTTTCGAGTAGCAGGCAGCGCAGGGGATGGCGAGGGACTCGAGGCCGACGGTCTCCGCCTGGAAGAGGTTTCGGGCAGGGAGGGCCAGGCCGAGCTCGTGATCGAGGCTGTGGGCGGAGGAGGCACCGCAGCAGTTCCAGTCGGGGATTTCCACCATCTCGAGGCCGAGGGTCTCGCTGACCATTTCAGCGGTCGCCCCGAACTCGGCTCCGGTGGAGTGCAATGTGCAGCCTGGGTAGAAGGCATATTGGCGAGTCATCGCGCACCCTGTTTGCTGTATAAGCGTTCGACCTCTTTGACTCCGCGGATACGCTTCGGAAGGGGGTGGATCTTGCCGACGAGGAACATCTTGGCGCCCATGTCGAGATCGGCGATGAGGTCGCGGGAGAGGAGCTTGTACTCGACGAGCATAGAGAGCTCGTGGAGGCGTCCCCACCACTTGATGGAGTCGAGGAAGGATTGGTGGAGGCGGAAGACCTTGGGCTCCCCTGGGGGGACGCGGTCGGCGATACAGATCTGTCGGAGGGCATCCATGACGGCGCCGGCGTGGATCTGGTTGGGACAGCGGGAGCCGCAGGTTTCGCAGCCGATGCAGAGCCAGATGGCAGAGGACCTGAGGAGGGCATCCTTGTGGCCGAGCTGGACGAAGCGGAGGACCTGAGCGGGTGAAAAGTCCATGGCAAAGGCGGAGGGGCAGCCGGCGCTGCAGCGGAGGCAGAAGTAGCATGCCGAGATGTTTTGGTGGCTGAGCGCGCTGACCCGCTCCAAGAAGCCTTCTTCCGGCACGATCGATTGCTGGCTCACAGGTAGGCCTCCATCATCGACAGCACCTGAATGGGCGCCAGGTTTCGCAGCTTGCATGCCTTGTTGGGGCAGATCATGGTGCAGGCCCCGCACCCCTGGCAGAGGGCCGTGTTCACGGTGGCAATGTGCCGCCACTCGTGCATCGACCGCGCGTCATACGGGCAGCTCGGGATGCACAGGCCGCATCCCGAGCATATCTCGGCGTCCACGAAGGCTATGGTTGGCTCCTGGACCATCTGGCGCTGGGAGAAGAGGCCTAGCACCTTGGCTGCCGCGCCGCTCGCCTGGGCCACGGTCTCAGGGATGTCCTTTGGGAATTGCGCAGCTCCTGCCAGGAATACTCCGGCGGTCAGGCTTTCTACCGGCCGGAGCTTGGGATGAGCCTCGCTGAAGAAGCCATGCTCATCCACACTTACGTGCAGGCGCTGACCAAGCTCCATGGCCCCTGCGCGAGGCACCGTCGCTGTTGCCAGCACCACCAGGTCTGCCTCGACTTCGATCGGCAGGCCGGTGAGCGTGTCCACGCCCCAGACCGTGGCGCGGCCGTTTTCCTGGAAGACCTTGGACGCCTTGCCCCTCACGTAGAGGACGTCATACTCCTCCATCGCGCGCTGGACGAATTCCTCGTACCCCTTACCTTGGCTTCGAATATCGATGTAGAACACCGTAGCCTGGCCGTCGGGCACACGCTGCTTGAACAGGGTCGCCTGCTTGGCGACGTACATGCAGCATACCTTGGAGCAGTGCGGCATGTGAAGCTCCGGATCGCGCGACCCGGCGCATTGCACCCAGACTATCTCCTTCGGCACCCGGCCGTCCGAAGGACGCACGATGCGTCCACCCGTCGGGCCGTCAGGGCGCAGCATCGCCTCGAACTGCAGGCCATCGATCACATCGGGATAGCGGCCGCCTCCATACTCACCCAGCTTGCGCTTGTCATACAGGTCGTAGCCGGTGGCAATCACAATGGCACCCACGTCAAAGGTGAATCTCTGAGGCGAGAACGAGGGTGCAGGCGGAGAGCGCTTGACCGCGCTCGATTGAGCCTCTCCTGACACAGGCCCTTCGTCCGCAGGGGATTTGTCCACCTGCACAGAGAAGTTGCCAACGTAGCCACCGACGCCGACTACTTCAGACCCGGTCAGCACCTGGATATTGGGATGGGACTTGACTGCCTCGATCTTTTTGCCGAGCGGGTCGGCGCTGCTGTCCAGGTTGAGGTACAAACCCGACAGCTCAGCCATGCGCCCACCCAATTGGTCGGCCTTTTCGACGAGCACTACCGGGTAGCCTGCCTGCGCAATGTCGAGGGCGGCCTGCAGCCCGGCGATACCGCCTCCTATGACAAGCCCGCGCTTGACCAGTGGTAAGTGGAACGGGATCAGCGACTCGTTGTAGTGGGCCTTGGCGACAATCGTGCGGATGGTCTCGATGGCTTTGTTGGTGGCCGCTTCCTGCTCTTGCTGGTGTACCCAGGACGACTGCTCCCGGATGTTGGCGATCTCGGCCTGGTAGGGGTTGAGCCCTGCCGACTCGGCCGCACGGCGAAAGGTGGTCTCGTGCATGGCGGGCGAGCAGGCGGCTACGATCACCGCATCCAACCCATCCGCGGCAATGTGGTCTCGGATGAGCTGCTGCCCGGGATCGGAGCACATGTACTTGTAGTCGACGGCGTAGACCACCTCGGGGAACTTGGCGATCTCCTCGATGACGCGCGGCACGTCGATGGTCCCGGCGATATTGGTGCCACAGTGGCAGACAAAGACGCCTATCCGTTTCATGGCCGTGTGCTGCTTCCTATGCCGGTATCCTCGGGCCGGACCGGCGCTCCGGCTGCACCAGTCAAGCGGGCAAAGAGCGACAGGACCTTGCCGGCTGCGCCGCTGCCCTGCGAGACGGCCTCAGGGATATCCTTTGGCCCTGTGCCGGCGCCCGCCAAGAAGATACCCCTGCGCCGAGTCTCCAAGGGCGCCAAGTTACCCTCGCACTCGGTCCACCATCCAAACTCATCGACTTCCAGCCGGAGCATCTCGGCCATCTGCCGAGTGCCCTCTGACGGGATCATCGCCGGGGACAGGACGACCAGGTCGGCTGACACTTCGACGGGGAGGCCTGTCAGGGTGTCCACACCCCAGACAAGCACCTTGTCCCCTTCTCGGAAGACCTTGCTCACCTTTCCCCGGACAAAGAGGACCTTGTCCTCCTCCATCGCCCGCTGCACAAACTCCTCGTAGCGCTTGCCCGCTGAGCGGATGTCTATGTAGAAAACGAAAGCCTGCCCGTCGTGCACCTTGTGCTTGTAAAGCATGGCCTGCTTCGCGCTGTACATGCAGCAGATCTTGGAGCAGTAGGGCATGTGCAGCTCCGGGTCGCGCGAGCCAGCGCACTGAATCCAGACTACTTCTTTGGGTACCTTCCCGTCAGATGGGCGTCGCATAAGGCCGGCCGTTGGGCCGGAGGCGCTGAGCAGGCGTTCCATCGCCAGGGCGTCGATCACATCCGGCACGTCTCCGGCCCCATACTCGCCTAGCTTCGAGAGTGGGTAGAGCTCGTAGCCGGTCGCCAGGATGATCGCTCCTACCTGCTCCTCGTACCAGGACGGCTGCTGTTCGTAGTCGATGGCCTTGACTGGGCAGACCTTCTCGCACAGCCGGCATTTGCCCTTTTGGAACCAAGTGCAGTACCCGGTGTCGATGACCGGCTTCTTCGGAACGGCCTGCGGCGACAGGGTGTAGATAGCCTTCCCGGTGCCGTACGTGCGCACCTGGCCGCTTTTGGTTGTCCTGGCGATCTCGAGCTGGCGGTCGAACTGCACCGGGATCTGTTGGGGGCATGCCTCGGTGCACGCGCCGCAGGCGGTACAGAGATCCCACCTGACGTAGGCGGGCTTGCGGCGGATGCGCACGTGGAAGCTGCCGGCTTCTCCCTGGACTTGCTCCACTTCGGAGTAGACGTAGAGCTTGATGTTGCGGTGCCTGCCCACCTCGACCGTGCGTGGTGTCATGATGCACTGGGAGCAATCGAGTGTGGGGAAGGTTTCGGAGAGCTGGTGCATGTGACCGCCGACCGACGGCAGCCGGTCGACAAGCACAACCTCGTGCCCCGAGTTGGCGATATCGAGGGCGGCCTGGATGCCGGCAATCCCGGCGCCCACGATCAGCACCCGGTTGCTGAGGTGTGTGGCTTCCTCCCCCTTGTGGGCAGGGTCAGAGTGAAGCATCTCCTCCGTCATGTCTCTACCCATTCCAGAGGCCCAGCGCGCGAAGCTGTGGGCGAGCATCTACGTAGTGCCGCTCCCAGCCGTAGGCGCCGGCGTCCAGGCCCAGCGCCAGACCCATCAGCTGGCTGAAGTAGTAGACTGGGATAGGCGCAAATCCTGCGTGGAACTGGGTCATCTCGCGCTGGCGCCTGTCCAAATTGAACTGGCAGAGAGGGCAATTGGTCACCACCGCCTCGGCCCCCGAGGAACGCGCCGATTTGAGGATTGTGAAGGCCATCTCGCGGGTCACGTCGGGCGCTTTGACTGCCAGGTAGGCGCCGCAGCACTCGTTCTTGTGCGGATGGTCGACGGGCACTGCTCCGAGCGCCGCCATCAGGTCGTCGAGCGAGCGAGGGTTGTCGGGATCGTCGTAGGCTACCTCTGCCGGCGGACGGAGCACCATGCAGCCGTAATAGGCTGCCACCTTCAGGTCCTTTAGCGGCGACTGAACCTTTTCATGTATGAGCTCAAAGCCGATGTCGTCGCGCAGCACGTGCAGGATATCCTTGACCTCTACCTCGCCGGCGTACTCCTTTTCGATGAAGGCGTTGACGCGCTCCCGCTCCTCAGGGTGGTTTCGGATGAAGTGATTGGTGCGCCTAAGGACGTTGTAGCAGGTTGTGCAGGCTGTGGTGAGGAGAGGGGCTTCATGGCCCTCGTCCAGCGCTTGCTCGTGGGCGGACACCAGGATGTGCGTCGGGGCAGCAAGCTCCAGCATATTGTCCACTATGAGTGGATAGGTGGCACCGCAACAGTTCCACTCGGGCAGCTCGACCAAGTCCAGGCCGACGGCCGCAGCGGACGCCCTCACAGCGTTGTCGTAGCCCTTGCCGGTGGTGTTCAGCGTACACCCAGGAAAATAGGAGACTTTCATCGGACCTCGCTCTTCATGGCAGCGCGGGCGAGCCCTGCACCACCGTGCTGCCCATCTGCCAATGGCCGGCTGCTAGAGTGCATACTTCCTGAAGCCGCCGATGAATGCTTGCTGCGGCCACTCGGCCAGCTCCTCGGGCGGGATCGAATCGTAGTTGATGTGGCTGCCCTGCTCGAACATGACGATTTCGCGCAACGCCTCCATGATGCGGCTCAGGTCCACGCCTTTCGGGCAGCGGGTGTAGCAGGTCTGGCAGGCTGCGCACAGCCAGATGGTCTTGCTCTCGATGAGCCTGTCGACCAGTCCGAGCTGAGCGTAGCGGATCACCTGGCTGGGCAGCATATCCATGGCGAAGGCCACCGGGCAGCCGGCAGCGCACTTGCCGCACTGGTAGCATGCCATCAGGTCCTGGCCGCTGTACTCCTCGATACGCCGTACCAACTCACTGTGGACCGACTCGGCTGTCAGTCGAACTCGCATATTCTCTCTCCCTGCAGGTCGCGGCTCGTCAGCCCTGTTCCTGAATCGCGTCACTCCCGGTTGTAGGCCTTGACGCCGTCCTCATAGGCGTCGCCTCCGTAGATGTCGTTGACGACGATGGCGGGGAAGTCGACGACCTCGAGCCGCAGCAGTGCCTCTGCTCCGAGCTCGGCGTAGGCGACAGTCTGCGACTTTTCGATAGACTTGGCGATGAGCGCACCTGCCCCGCCCGTGGCGGCCATGTAGACGGCCTTGTGCTTTCGGATCGCGTCGCGCACAGCCTGGGTTCGGTTTCCCTTGCCGACCATGCCTTTGAGGCCGGCCTCCAGCATGCGCGGCGTGTAGGCATCCATCCGCCCGCTCGTGGTAGGACCGGCCGAGCCGATGGGATCACCTGGCTTGGCCGGGGAGGGTCCCATGTAGTAGATAACCTGGCCCCGAGGGTCAAACGGCAGGGGCTGCGCGGCATCGAGGGCGGCGACCATGCGCTTGTGCGCGGCGTCCCGACCGACGTAGATCGTGCCGGTGATGCTCACCCTATCGCCGGCGTGGAGCTGCTCTATGACGTCGTCTGTCAAGGGTGTCGTCACGTTCACAGCAGGGCCTCCTTGTGCCGTGCGGAGTGGCACTGGATATTGACGGCCACCGGCATGCTGGCTATGTGGCAGGGGAAGGTTTCTACGTGTACGGCAAGCGCGGTTGTCAGGCCGCCAAAGCCCTGCGGACCTATGCCAATCCGGTTGACGCGGTCGAGGAGCTCGGCTTCCAGCTCGGCGAGCTCGGGGTCGGGATTGACGCTGCCTACTTCGCGCAGGAGTGAGTGCTTGGCCAACCAGATGACCTTCTCAGCGGAGCCGCCAACACCGACGCCGACAATGATCGGAGGGCATGGATTCGCCCCAGCTTTGCGGACTGCCTCGACGACAAAGCGGATGACCCCATCGCGACCCTCGGCAGGCTTGAGCATTCCAAGCTGGCTCATGTTCTCGCTGCCGCCGCCCTTGGGGGCAACCACGATGTGGAGGCGGTCCCCCGGAACGATGGTTGTGTGAATGACCGGCGGGGTGTTGTCCTTGGTGTTAATGCGGGCGGAGAAAGGCTGCCTCACCATCGACTTTCTCAGATAGCCATCGATGTAGCCGCGCCGCACGCCCTCGGCTATCGCCTCGTTCAGGTCACCGCCGTGTATGTGCAGATCCTGCCCCAGCTCCAAGAAGATGACCGTGAGGCCGGTATCCTGGCACAGCGGCACCTGCCGGTCGCGGGCCACCTCGGCGTTTTCCAGAATCTGGTCCAGCACTTCGCGGCCGACCGGCGAAGGCTCGATAGTGCGGAAGTGGCGGAGAGAGGTCAGCACATCCTCTCCCAGGTGGTAGTTGCTTTCGATGCACAGCCGCGCGACGGTGTCCGTGATCTGTCTGGCTTCCAGCTCTCTCAAGTTCCATCCTCCTTGATGAAGAAGAAAGGCACCTCTTTGGAACCAAGCGCTCGATTGGCTTGACGGAGGTGCCTGCCAGATCAACCTATTCCGGTGCGGCCCGCCCGGCCCTATGGCCGTGGGCGGCGTCTCGTTGGGGCCTCTCCCTCGAAGCACTTGGGCGATTATACACCTGCAGGGGGTGCCTGTCCAGTCAGCCTCGGCCCGCGGTGGCGGATGGGCCGGCGATCCTTGCCGGCGACCAAGGCGCTGACGGGGCCCGCATCCCGGACCCCGTCAGGAGGATGCAACTACAGCCCGGCGTCCTGGCGCAGGGCCTCTGCCTTGTCCGTCTTCTCCCACGGCGCGTCGATGTCCTCCCGCCCAAAGTGGCCATAGGCCGCGGTCGCGCGGTAGATGGGGCGGCGAAGGTCCAGCTGGCCGATGATCGATGCCGGCCGGAAGTCAAAGTGCTTCTGGATGAGCTCCAGGATCTCTTCGTCGGGCACTTTGCCCGTGCCGAAGGTCTCGACGGCCAGCGACATGGGGCGGGCGATGCCGATGGCGTAGCTCACCTGGATCTCGATCCGGTCGGCCAGACCCGCCTTGACCAGGTTCTTGGCCACGTAGCGCGCGTAGTAGGCGCCCGAGCGGTCCACCTTGGTCGGATCCTTGCCTGAGAAACATCCCCCGCCGTGGCCGGCCATACCGCCGTAGGTGTCGACGATGATCTTGCGGCCGGTGAGGCCGGCGTCGCCCTTAGGCCCGCCGGTTACGAAGCGGCCGGTGGGGTTGACATAGATCTTGGTCTGGGCGTCGATCAGGCCGTTCGGCACAACGTACTTGATGACCCGCAGAATGACATCCTCGCGAATCTTGTCCTGGTCGACATCGGGCGAGTGCTGGGCCGCGATGACGACGGTGTCCACGCGCTTGGGCTTGCCGTACGCGTACTCGACGGTCACCTGGCTCTTGCCGTCGGGCCGGAGGTAGGGAAGGAGACCTTCCTTGCGCACTTGCGCCAACCGACGGCACAGCTTGTGGGCAAGCATGATCGGGAGGGGCATCAGCTCCGGTGTCTCCGTGCAGGCGAACCCCACCATCATCCCCTGGTCTCCGGCGCCTTCGCAATCGGCATCCCCGGATGCCTCGCACTGCCTGGCCTCCAGGGCCTTGTCCACGCCCTGCCAAATGTCCAGGCTCTGCTCCTTCAGGGAGACCAGCACGCCGCAGGTTTCTGCGTCAAAACCGTACTTGGCGCGTGTGTAGCCGATCCCCTCGACCACTTCGCGGACCAGCGCATTCATGTCTACATAGGTATTGGTCGTGATCTCACCAAAGACGAGCACCATGCCCGTCGTGGCCGAGCATTCGCAGGCGACACGGGCCATCGGGTCGTCCTTGAAGATTGCGTCGAGGACGGCATCAGAGATCTGGTCACAGAGCTTGTCGGGGTGTCCTTCTGTGACCGACTCGGAGGTAAAGAAGAACTGCTTCGAGCTCATGAACGTTGTGGTCATTGACATTATCGATAGTCCTCTCTCTATCTACTCCATCACTCCATCACTCTGTCACTCCACGGTGTGTGTGCTATGTGCCTTCTTGCCACGAAGTCAGGTAGTGCGCCTGCTGTGGGGTGAGCACGTCAATCTCGATGCCCATGGCCGCGAGCTTGAGAGCGGCTATCTGCTTGTCGATCGCTTCGGGCACCGAGTAGACAGCCTTCTTGAGCTCTTGAGCGTGGCAGACCATGTACTCAGCGCACAGAGCCTGGTTGGCAAAGCTCATGTCCATGACGGCCGATGGATGCCCTTCGGCGGCTGCCAGGTTGATGAGCCGTCCCTCGCCCAGGAGAGAAATCTTCCGGCCGTCGGCAAGTGTGAACTGCTCGACGAAGGGGCGCGGCTCGTGGACAGACACAGCCATCTCACGTAGCGCCGGGATGTTGATCTCGACGTTGAAGTGGCCGGAGTTGGCGAGCAGGGCCCCATCCTTCATCAGCTCGAGGTGATGGCGGTCGACGACGTCCTTGTCGCCGGTGGAGGTCACGAAAATGTCGCCAATTGGGGCCGCCTTCAGCATGGGCATGACCTGGAATCCATCCATGACAGCCTCTAGGGCGCGCAGGGGATCTACCTCGGTGACGACCACGATGGCGCCCATGCCCCTGGCGCGCATCGCGATGCCGCGGCTGCACCAGCCGTAGCCTCCCACGACCAAGGTCTTGCCCGCAAGGAGCACATTCGTGGCGCGGACGATGCCGTCGATGGTGCTTTGCCCGGTGCCATACCGGTTGTCGAAAAAGTGCTTGGTGGTGGCATCGTTGACGGCGATGATCGGGTAGCGCAATACGCCGTCGGCTGCCATGGCCCGCAGGCGGATCACACCGGTGGTGGTCTCTTCGGTTCCACCGATGATGCCCTCGAGCAGCTCGGTGCGGTTCTTGTGCAGCACGCCCACCGTGTCTGCCCCGTCGTCCATCGTCAGATGCGGCCTGTGGTCGACCGCCTGGTGGATGTGGCGGTAATAGGTCTCGTGGTTCTCGCCCTTGATCGCATATACGGAGACACCATACCTGGCGACCAGGGCTGCGGCCGCATCGTCTTGGGTACTCAAGGGATTGCTGGCACAGAGACGGATTTCGGCACCCCCTGCCTTCAAGGTGCGCATCAGGCCGACCGTTTCGGTGGTCACGTGCAGGCAGGCCGAGACGCGGATGCCGGCAAGCGGCTTCTCCCGCTCGAAACGCTCACGTATGAGGCGCAGAACGGGCATCTCTTGGTCTGCCCATTCGGCGCGGCGCTGGCCGGCTTCGGCCAGGCCCAGGTCTTTGACGTCGAATTCTTGCGTCACGATTTCGCTCCTCAGCTACAGAATCTAGAATGCACGATGCATAAGGCTCACTGCTTTGGGCGAGGCGCTCCGCTTGGCCAGGTCCACCCGGCAGGTCCCCGGGTGGATGAGCGGGCCCATGCCTAGCCCAAGGTTGGCCGGACGAGGTCGTCCAGCTCCGGCCTGGGCCCAAAGACCTGCCGGTAGCGCTCGGCAAAGGCGCCGGGCGTATAGCGATGGTTCTGGGTGCCGTATTGCTCCAGCACGTACGTGGCGGCCAGTGCTCCGATCCGCCCGGTAACCTCCCACGGATATCCGCGGCGCATGCCCTTGATGACACCTGCGCGGTAAGCGTCGCCGACGCCGGTGGGCTCGGCTATGCGTTCAGGGGGGGCCACAGGCACTGAGAACTCCTTTCCCTTGTCGTAGATGGTGGAGCCTTCTGCCCCGCGAGTGATGATCGTGGTCTGGGGGAGCGACAGAAGCTCGCCTTCCGACAGATCCGTGCAGTTGCGGATGAGCCCGAACTCGTAGTCGTTCACGATCAGCATGCGTGCTCCACGCACCCCAGCGACGAGCTCCTCGCCTGTCATGCGCACGATCTGCTGGCTCGGGTCGTAGATGTAGGGGATCCGCAGGTCCTGGCACTCGCGCGCGTATTTGATCATGGCCGCCGGGGCGTTCGGGGAGATGATTGTGAGCTCAGGGCGAGGCATGAGGTCGTGGAAGGAGAGCCGATCAGCGCAGCCCATGGCGCCGATATAGAAGCTGGCGATCTGATTGTTCTCCAGGTCCGTATTCACAAAGAAGGAAGATGTGAACTCGTCGCCGATCTCCACAGTGGCCGAGGTATCGACGCCCATGCTCTCCAGCCAGCTGCGGTACTCGGCAAAGTCGTGCCCAACCGTCGCCATGACCGTAGGTCGCTCCCCCAGCAGGGCGAGGCTGTAAGCGATATTGGCTGCGCAGCCGCCGCGCTGCTTGCGCATCGAATCGACCAGGAAAGAGAGGCTGACGTGCTCGAGCTGGTCAGGCAGCAGGTGCTCGCGAAAACGGCCCGGAAAGGACATCAGGTAGTCGAAGGCCACGGAGCCGGTGATGACGATGCTCATGGGACTCGCTCCCTCCATGCTCCCCGCAGCGGCGTGGAGGAGGTGAGGCTGCGCAGGCTCTTGCCAAAAGGAGGATAGGCAATGCCGTTCTCGGTGATTATCCCGGTGATATAGCGATGGGGCGTGACGTCGAAGGCAGGGTTGTACACCTTGACCCCCTCGGGGGCTATCTGCTGACCGCGCACATGGGTCACCTCACTTGCGTCTCGCTCCTCGATCGGAATGTCGTCCCCTGTTGGTGTCGCGAGGTCGATGGTGGAGGTCGGGACGACGGGGTAGAAGGGGATGCCGTTCTCGCGGGCGACCACTGCCAGCTTGTAGGTGCCTATTTTGTTGGCCACGTCTCCGTTGGCGACAGTGCGGTCCGAGCCCACCAGCACGATATTCACCCTGCCGGCCCGCATCAGGTGGCCTGAAGCGTTGTCGGCGATCAGAGTCATTGGGATTCCATCGCGCATGAGCTCCCAGGCCGTCAGGGAGGCGCCCTGGAGGCGCGGGCGCGTCTCGTCCACCCAGACGTGGATCCTCTTTCCCTGCTCGTGGGCGGCCCGGACGACGGCGAGGGCCGTGCCGTAGTCGACTGTAGCCAGCGCGCCGGCATTGCAGTGGGTCAGGATATGGAAGCCGTCTTCGATCAGCTCGGCACCATGCGCGCCCATGCGGCGGTTGATCGCCACGTCCTCATCGGCTATGGTCTGCGCCTCTGCGGCCAGCGCGTCCACCTGTGCCGGCACGGCCAGTTCGCGCAGCGCGCGGGCCTTGTTCAGCATCCGTTCTATCGCCCAGAAGAGGTTCACCGCGGTTGGCCGCGTGGCAGCCAGGATGTGGGCAGCCTCCGAGAGGTCGCCGGACAGGTGCTCAGGCGTGGTTGCCCGGCTTTGTCGGGCGGCCAGCGCCAATCCGAAGGCTGCGGCCGCTCCGATGGCCGGGGCACCGCGGATCGTCATGTTCTGGATGGCGCGGGCCACGTCGCGGTAGTCTCTGCACTCGACGACGGCGACCTCCAGCGGCAGCTTCCGCTGGTCGATCATGCGCACGGTGCCGCCGGCACCCCATTCAATCGTTCGCATTCTGCACCCTGACAAAAAGAGGGCTCTCGCGATGAGAGCCCCTAACAGTCCATTTCTCTCTCATCTTCCAGGTGATGCCTTCGCTCACCTGCCGGAATTGGCACCTCGTTTCCCAACTGGTTGCCGGGGCTTCGACGGGCCGGTCCCTCCACCCCTCTGGATGAGTGTCCAGTTCAATTGACGGCGGCTATCCTAGCACACTCGGGGGCCATCTGCAAATGGCCCAACCGTCGTGGCGAGCGTAGGCTTGGCTGCCCGGCAGGCTACCTGCCGCCCGGTCTGTTGGGTCTCCAGGCCATCATGAGCAGGGCGGCACCCAGCGCCATGGCCGCGCCAAAGAGGAAGGGTGCTGAAGGTCCGAAGCCATCCCAGGAGCCGGCGCCCTGCCAGAGCAGGCCGGCGATGAGAGACGCCGGAAAGGCCAGGATGCCGACGATGGCGTTGTATGTGCCGTAGGCAGTCCCGCGCAGCTCGGCGGGCACCAGGTCGGCGACCATGGCCTTGGCGGTGCCGTAGGCGAGGCCGTAGTAGATGCCATACAGCGCATACAGGGCCCACACCTGCCAGGCGCGCCCAGCCAGCGCAAAGCCCACGTAGATTGCGGCGTAGGCAAACCAACCGCCGATCAAGAGCCGCCGTCTGCCCACCCTGTCCGACAAGGAGCCGGCCGGCGCAGAGATCAGGCTGTAGACCAGGTTGAAGGTGACCAGCATGCCCAGCACACCGAGGACACTGAGGCCGCGCTCCTGCGCGCGGAGCACCAGAAAGGCGTCGGACGAGTTGCCCAAGGTAAAGATTCCGACGATGGCCACGAAAGTGAAGAAGGAATGACCGAGACCACGAAAGCGGATGGGAACGCGCCGCTGCCCAGTAACAGGCACGTCCCTGGCTCCAAGGGCGAGTGAGAAGACCGCAAGCAGGGCAGGCAGCAGGCTGGCGAGCACAATGATCTGGAACGTGTGCCTGTTCAGATCCATCGCCGACTGCTGCAGGCTCGAGACGATCAGGAGGGCGATGAGGAGGCCCAGCACGGCGCCACCGGTGTCGGCGGCCCGATGGAAGCCAAAGGCCATACCCCGCTGATCCGGTCCGATGGAGTCGGCGACCAGCGCATCGCGTGGCGCCGTGCGGATTCCTTTGCCTACCCGGTCTGCCCAACGGGCGCCTGCAATCGCCGGCCACGCGGCGGCAAAGAAGAAGAAGGGCTTGGCCAGTGCCGAGATGGAGTATCCGAGGACGGCCGGCCACTTGCGGGTCTTGAAGCGGTCAGAGAGGGGGCCCGAGGCGATTTGGAGGAGGCTTGCCGTCGCGTCCGCCAGCCCCTCGATGATGCCGATGACTGCCGTCTTTACGCCGAGCACGTTGGCCAGGAAAAGGGGCAGAACATTGATGACCATCTCGCTGGAGATGTCCATGAAGAAGCTGGTCAGGCTCACCGCCCACACATTGCGGGGCAGGGCTCGCCATCCCCTTCTGCTGCCCTGCTCCTGGTCGGTGCTAGACTCTCTACTCACTGCGTCTGCGCTCGCGCTTCCACAGGAACCAGGCGCCGACTGCTGCCAGAAGCGCGCCGGCTGCGGCTGCGACGGCCACGTACAGCGCCGCCGACGCCGCGGGCTTGGACCTCTCAGGCGGGGCTGAGCTGACCTCCGCCAAGGCCCCGATCTCAGCTTGTCCCCTGGTGTAGGCAACGGAAATCGGCGCTGCCGTGGACGTGGGCACAGCAGGCGTCGGGGAGGCAGTGTGGGTGGCCGTGGGCGTCGGAGGCGGCGTCTGGGTAGGCGTCGGGGTGTCGGGCGGCACAGGGGTCGGCGTTGACGAGGGAGTGGGGTAGAGAGTGCTCGTGGCCGGTGGGGGTGTGGGCGTCGACGTGCGGGGCCTGCGCGTGGACGTGGCCGTCGGCGGGACGGCTGTCGGGGTGGCTGTCGGCTGGTCGGGATCTGGCCACAGGCCGGGGACGTCAAAAAAGACCGAGTCGGCGCCATGGCTGACGGTATGGCCCACCCAGATGAACAGCGTCATCGTGGGACCACTGGCAATGGCGCTCACGGTGAGATCGGGCCACTTCTCAAAGCCCGACTCCGAGGGTCCCCAGATCACGCTGGGTGCCAGGGGATCGGTCCCGCCGGCCGGGTCTAGCCCAAGCCGGCGTTCCATGTCCGCAGCGTTGACGGCGGCCCATCCGACATCGGCCAGGTAGGCCGTTCCCGGGGTCACGGACACTTGCTGGTACACGCCGGCTGTGTAGGGCTGCCCGTCCGAAATGAGCCATAAGGACGGCACTTCGCAGCCGGGGCCGTTGCAGGTCTCGCTCGGGGCCAACCGGAAGTCGGGTGTTCCGGCCACGACGAACTGACCCCACCCCTCCAGGCTGCCAAAGTTGCAGTTGTACACAAGGTTGCCGGGTTTCAAGCACGGGTTAACACCCGGCGCCGCCTGTGCGACGGGCGGCGCCGCGAGCCCGGCCAGCAGACCGACTGCGCACAGCGACAGCGCAAGGCGAAATCCCGGATGTCTAGTCGCACTCCTCATCGCCAATCGACCCCTTTCGGAGGGCTGCGGGAGTATAGGACAATGCACACGACAAGTCAAGACCACTGTGGGGGCTGTCCGAGGCCAGGCACAAGTCGCCCAGCCGGCGGCGGGAACGAGCACTAGGCCCACTACCACCGAGGCCGGCGGCGCGCTGTCTCCGATGGACGCACGTGCGAGGCTGAAGCGGTCCCGTCCTCATCGGTCGCCACGCGCCGGGGTGGTTGACAAAGCGTCCCTTTGCGGGCAGAATGGCTGCATGCGCTTCTACCGGGTATGCACTCGATTTGTCTGGTTGGCGTTGCTCTGCGCGGCGCTGGCCGGCTGTGTGGGAACGCTCCTGCCGACGCCAGCGCCACTGGCTTCCATGACGCCTGAGGATACCGTGGTGGTGGCTCTGCCATTGACACCGGCCAGTCCCGCCGCTGCGACCCTTACCCCCACACCGTCCAGCTCGCCGACTGCCCACCACACTCCCACTCCGACACTGACGGCGACGCCAACCCCGACGCCCTCACCCACCCTACCACCGGGCGCCCTGTATGAGGCGGCGCTGAGCGAGCAGTCAAGGGGCAACTACGAGGAGGCGATCGCCGGCCTGGAATCGCTCCTTGCGGAAGGGTCGGCGGCCCATGAGATGCGCGATGCGGCATACCACCTCGCAGCGCTTTACGCCCAACAGGGCGACTCGGGCTCTGCTGCAGCCAAGTGGGAGGAGTTTATCGCGGCGTATCCCGATGACGCGCGCCTTCCAGCTGCCCACCTGGCTGCGGGAAGGGCGTATGCTGCTCAAGGGCAGTGCGCCCGAGCCATCGTGCACTACGAGGCGTGCCTTGAGGGCGAGCCGCTCCTGGGCGCGATGGTATACGAGTGGATCGGCGACTGCCACCAAGAGGGCGGTGACCTGGAAGCGGCCCTGGCTGCCTATCAAAAGGCACTGGTCGTTGCCAAGGATGTGGCGGCGCAGGCGGCCCTCCGCGAGACGATCGCAACCGTCTACCTGGCGCTACCAGACTGGGAGGCGGCCCTTGCGGAGTATGAGGCCGTCCTGAAGATCGCGCGGACAGACGCGACGCGCGCCAGGATGGAGTACATGGCCGGCGAGACCCTGGCCGTGCTGGGCCGCACGGATGATGCCCATGAGCGCTACCGGCGCGCAGTCAGCCGCTATCCTGCCACCGGCTCGGCCTACCTGTCGCTGATTCGGATGGTGGAAGCCGAGCAGCCGGTCGACGACTATCAGCGTGGGTTGGTGGACTATTATGCCGGTGCCAACTTCCCCGATGCCTACGGGGCAGCTCTGAGCGCCTTTGATCGCTATCTGGCTGCCAAGCCGGCGCCGAAATCAGAAGAGGCTCTTTACTTCAAGTCGCTGGTGTACGCGGCGCAGGAGCAGTACTCAGACGCACTGGAAACCCTCGACCTGTTGATCAAGGGGTTTCCCAAGGGCGCGTGGGCGGCCGAGGCGTGGCTTGAGAAGGGCGAGGTGCTTGCCGCGGCCGGCGAACACGATGCGGCCGTGAAGGCGTACCAGGATATGGCGGCCTACTTTCCAGAGGACAAGCTAGCACCTGAGGCCTTGTGGAGCGCGGCCAGGCTGCGTGAGCGCGATGGTGACTTTGCACTGGCGGCCGGCCTCTATGAGGAGCTGCAGGGCAGTTTCCCGGCGTACGAGTATTCGGCAGAAGCGCTGTGGCGGGCAGGGCTTGCGCACCACCGGTCAGCGGGGGGGACCAAGGCGGAGAGGGCCTGGCAGGCGCTTGCCGACAAGTATCCAACCTCCTCGTACTACAGTGCCTGCCTCTACTGGCTGGGCAAAGTGGGAAACAAGAGTGTGGCCAAGGCCAGCTGGGATAGGCTCGTGGAGGCGGATCCTCATGGGTACTATGGGCTGCGAGTGCAGCAGATCCGCGGCCAAGCCAGCCTGACTGGGAGCCGCCTGGTGCTCGATGAGATCGAAGCGCCGGCCTGGGATGATGGGCAAGCCGAGGCCGCGATCCTGACCTGGCTGCGCGGCTGGACCAGTGTACCGACTGGCACGGTCCTGGTCGACCTGCCGGAGAGCCTGGCCTCCCGGACGGATTACCGGCAGGGCAGCGTCCTGCTGGTAGCGGGGATGAGGCGCGAGGCGCTGGCGGCGTACGACGGCACCCGCGCAGCTGCCTGGAGCGACCCCGTGGCGCTGGCACAGCTCGCCATGGACTTTCGTGAGCTGGGGTTGCACGGCCTATCTGCGCGCTGTGCCTCGCGGATGGTCGGGCTGTGGCCGAACGGCGTCGTTCAGGACGCGCCCGAGTGGGTGCAACGCCTGGCCTATCCACTGCTATACGCCGATCTGCTGTCGGTGGAGTCACTAGCCAGGAACCTCGACCCGCTCCTGCTGGCAGCGCTCATCCGGCAGGAGAGCCTCTTTGAGCCGACTGCGGAGTCGTACGCAGGTGCGCGGGGACTGGGCCAGGTGATGCCGGCCACAGGAGAGGGAATCGCGAAAAGCCTGGGGATGGAAGACTTTGGCCTCGATGACCTGTACCGGCCTGCGGTCAGCATCCGCTTCTGTGCCTTTTACCTGGCGGCCCAGATGGGGCGCTTTGACGATCAGGTCCTCATTGCGCTGGCAGCCTATCACGGTGGCCCCGGCAACACCATCCGCTGGCTCGAGACCTCGGGCGACGACCTCGATCTATTTGTCGAGATCCTGACCGCCCCCCAGTCGCGCATCTACCTCCAGAGGGTGTACGAGCAGTACATCACCTACGAGGATCTCTACCGCTGACCTGTCGTGATCAGCGCCACCCCGCCGAGGATCACGGCAGCGGCGAGGAGCGTGTGGGCAGCCAGCGGCTCGGCGGCCAAGGCCCATCCAAGCAGTACGGCGACCACCGGGTTTACGTAGGCGTAGGTTGCCGCGCGTGTCGGGGTCGTATTGCGCAGCAGCCAGAGATAGGCTGTGAAGGCCACCATTGAGCCGAAGACGACCAGGTAGGCCAGTGCCAGTCCGGAGCGCAGCGACACCGCCGATAGGTCGATCTGGCCCCACTCGCCGCCGGCCGCCGAGGCCAGTAGGAGAAAGGCTCCCCCGGACAGCATCTCCATCCCAGTACCCTGTATCGGATCGGCTGGGAGCGTGGCTCGCCGGGAGTAGAGAGAACCGGCAGCCCACGAGAGAGTGGCCAAGAGCACGACCGCCACGCTGAAGGCACTCAGCCTGGCGCCTCCAATCTCGCGGCCGGTGCCGGCGAGCAACCAAACGCCGGCGAGGCCGACGGCTACGCCGGCGAGCGTGCGCCGGTTGGGGCGAGTGCCGCCCGGGAGGATGGCGCCCAGGAGGACCATCCAGAGCGGCGTAGCTGCCACCAAGAGGGCAACCAGCCCCGAGGGCACCTGCTGTTCCGACCACGTGACTCCGCCGTTTCCGCCCAGCAGCATAAAACCGCCGACGATTGCTGCCTCGCGCCAGTGGATGCGGCGTGGCATCGGCGCTCCGCGCAGCCAGGCCCATGCCAGGAGCAGCGCACCGGCCAACAGGTTGCGCGCTGCTGCCATGAAGAAGGGCGGAATGGACTCTATGGCAAAGCGGATGGCGAGGTAGGTGGAACCCCAGATGACGTACACGGCAAAGAAGGCGAGCACCAGGCGCAGCCATGGCGCTCGGAGAAGGGCCGCGGGGCCGCGGGCCGCTCGCGCTTCCGGGATGAACTCGCTCATAGTCGTTCAGGGTCCGGCGCAGGCCGCTGCGGCTTTTCGCATCTCAGACACCGGAGGGCTTGGGAAAGCAGCAGCCTATGCTGCCCCGATCCACTCGCTCACCATGCGCTCCAGCTCGTCCAGCGGCACGGCGCCGCATCCCAGCACCAGGTCGTGGAACTCGCGCACGTCAAAGCGCGCCCCCAAGCGATCCTCGGCGCGGGCACGCAGCTCGCGGATCTTGAGCTCGCCAATCTTGTAGGCCAGCGCCTGGCCCGGCCAGGCGATGTACCGGTCGACCTCGTTGGCAATGTTGAGCAGCGTCGACGAGGTGTTGGCTGCCATATAGTCGATGGCCTGCTCCCGCGACCAGCCGAGCGCATGCATGCCAGTATCCACCACCAGCCGGCAGGCCCGCCACATCTCATAGCTCAGCCGTCCAAAGTTGCTGTAGGGATCCTGGTAGAAGCCCACCTCCAGCCCCAGCCGCTCTGAGTAGAGCGCCCATCCTTCCACGAACTCGGTGAAGCCGAGAAAGCGCCGGAAAGCTGGGATGTCGAGCTCCTGCTGCAGGGCGATTTGGAGGTGGTGGCCCGGCACCGCCTCATGCAGCGAGAGGGCTTCAATCTCGTACAGGGGACGGCTCTTCAGGTCATAGGTGTTGACGTAGTAGAAGCCGGCGGTGTGCCCGTCGCCGGAGGCCGGGAAGTAGTAGGCGGCCGTGTTGCCCGGAGCGCTGGCCTCCGGAATTGCGCGGATGCCGTAGGGGGTGCGCGGCAGCGTCCTGAAGAGGCGCGGCAGCTCACCGTCCATCCGCTTCAGGACAAGGGCCGTCTCTTTGAGCAAGGCGTCGGGCGTCTCGACGTAGAAGCGCGGGTCGCTCCTAAGGAACCCGATGAACGCCTGGAGGTCGCCTCGGAAGCCCAGAGACCCGATGAGCTCCTCCATCTCGCTCCGGATACGGGCCACTTCGGACAATCCTGTCTGGTGTACCTGTTCGGCAGTCAGGTCGAGAGAGGTGAAGTAGTGGATCCGGTGCCGGTAGAACTCGCGCCCTTGCGGCAGGCCGCTGGCCCCGATGTCGCTTCGGGAGCCGGGCAGATACTCCTCCTCCACGAAGCGCAGAAGTGCCTGGAGGGCGGGGATGACCTGCCCCATGAGCAGCCGCCGGCCCTCCGCTGCGAGCCGGTCGCGCTCTGCTCCGCTGAGCGGGCCCGGCATACGTGTGAAGGGTGCATACAACAGGCTCGTGTCTGGGTCGATCACAACCTGCTGGCGCAAAGTATCGCCCAGGCCTTCTAGGGTGGGGCGAGCCGGCCGGAAGCCAAGAACCAGCCCATTGCGCATGACCTCGACCTGCTCGCCGACGTAGCGCGGGAATTCAGCCAGCCGGGCCAGGTAGTTCTCGTAGCCGGCGACCGAGTCGAAGGGCATGATCTGCGGCATCGTCTCGCACAGCTCGAGGTGGAAACCACCCGCCCGCGAGATGGGCAGGCGATAAGCCTGGAATTCGAGCTCGCCGATCTCGTTGTCAAGTAGTCGGACCAGTATGCGGGAGTTCAGCTGATCGGGCTGGGCAAGCGAGGAGGCATCGAACGAGGCCAGGCGCCGGCGCACATCGCGCAGATAGTCCAGCCACCGGTTGCTTCCCTCCGGAGTGGCATCTGGCAAACGGTCGTCGTAGCGGTGATCCCCGCAGTAGGTGGCGAAGAGGGGGTCCTGGCGAAGGTGCGCCTCCCAAGCCTCCTGTACCAGCTCGGCAAACCTCACGGCGGTGGTGGGTTCCATGGTTCCTCCGATCATGCCATCATCCTCTCGTGCCGCTGCTCGCGGACCATTCTCCATCTGGGCTCGTCGTCGAGCTGCACGGCGTTGAGCCGGGCATAGAGGCCTCGCCGTGCCAGGAGCTCCTCGTGGGTGCCCTCCTCGACGATCCGGCTGCCCTCCAGCACGACGATCTTGTCAGCGCTGCGGATCGTCGACAGGCGGTGCGCAATGATCACGGTGGTCTTGCCGACCATCAGCCGCTCCAGGGCTTGCTGAATGAGCATTTCGGTCTCGGCGTCCACCGACGAGGTCGCCTCGTCGAGGATGAGCACGGGTGCGTCCTTGAGCACAGCGCGGGCGATAGAGAGGCGCTGTCTCTGCCCGCCTGACAGCTTGACGCCGCGCTCGCCGATCATCGTGTCGTATCCTTCGGGAAGGCGCTCGATGAACTCGTGGGCGTTGGCGATCATAGACGCACGCAGCATCTCTTGCTCGCCGGCACCAGGCTTGCCAAAGAGGATGTTGTCGCGCACCGAGCCGTTGAAGAGAAAGACATCCTGAAGCACAATCGAGACCTGCTGTCGCAGGCTCTTGAGCGTCAGGTCGCGCACGTCGTAGCCGTCGAGCGTGATGGCCCCCTCGCAGACATCGTAGAAGCGCGGGATCAGGCTGGCGAGCGTTGTCTTGCCCACCCCGGTCGGTCCGACAAGCGCCACGACACTGCCGGGCGCAACATCGAGGTCGATGGAGTCGAGGACCTTCTCGCCCTCTATGTAGTGAAAACTCACGTTGCGGAACGAAATCGCGCCCTGCGCGCGTCCGGAGAGACGGACCGCGTCGGGCTTTTCGACCATGTCTGGCTGCTCCTCGAGAAGCTCGTTCACGCGCTCCGCGCCGGCGAGGGCCTGCTGGACGCTTTCCCACACCCCGCTCAGGGCACGCACGGGCTGGTAGAGCATCTCCAGGTAGAGGAAGAAGGCAACCAGGTCGGAGATCCCCAGCGCCCGGTTTAGCACGAGGCGTCCCCCAAAGTAAATGAGCACGATGGTGCCCAGCGAGGAGGCAAACTCGACAAAGGGGTGGAAGGTAGCCATCAGCCTGAGCGCGCGCAGGAGCGAGTCGCGGTAGTTGACGATGTGGTCCCAGATGTGGGCGGCCTCAGCCTCTTCCGCGGTGAAGGCCTTGATCTCGCGGATACCAGATAGGTTGTCGTTCAGAACAGCGTTGAGCTTGCCCAGCTCTACCTGCCGCTGCCGGAAGGCGGGCCGGACATAGCGGGAGATGCCCTGCGTCGCCAGAACGATGAACGGGATGGGGATCATGCTGAGCAGCGTGAGCTGCCAGCTCATGCTGAAGAGGACGGCCGTCACGCCGATCAGCATGAGCACGTTCACCAGGAGGTCCGGCACGGCGTGGGCGATCAGCTGCTCCAGCAGCTCCGAGTCGTTCACAGTGCGGGACATCAGCTGGCCGGTCTGCTTGTCCTCGTAGAAGCGCAGTGACAAGCGCTGGAGGTGCTTGTAGATGTCCGAGCGGATGTCCGCGACGACGTTCCAGCCGGCGACGTGTGCCATGTAGCTCCGGAAGAAGCTGAGCACACCCCGGACGAGGTAGATGAGCAGCGCGATCAGTGCCAGCCGCCCCACATACTGCACCGCTCCGGCCTCGGCGGCAGGATCGGTGACGCGGGCGATCATGTTCTTGACGAGCTGCGGAGCGTACAGCTGCACCGCGACGAGCAGCAGCATGCTTACCACGGTGATGGCGAGCGGCCGGACGTAGCGCCGGGCGCAGCGGAACGCAAACGCAAGTGTCTTCAAAGGTCCTCCGAGTTCGGTGGGTGTGTTTCGTCCTAGCGGGGGGCGCTCGCCAAACGCAGATTCTCGCGAATCTGCCGGAAAAGGCGCTGAAGCACCGCCCGCTCCTCGCCGGAGAAGCCGGCAAACGCCTCCGCCTCCAGGGTGTGCCACACGCGGCGCACAGCTTCCTGGACCGAGCGCCCGGACGAGGTCAGGTAGACGCGCGAGAGACGCTGGTCCGCCGGGTCGGGTCTCTTCTCAACAAAACCGCTCTTCTCCATCCGCTGGATCATCTTGGTGACCGTCGCCGGACGGATGTGCAGGCTGCGCGCCAGCTCCGTGTGAGTCAGCCCTTCCTCCTCCCACAGGCTGCGCAGGAGTGCGGGCTGGCCCTCGTACAGGCCCAGTGCTTCCAGCAGGTTCTGCACGCGCGAATGCTTGAGCCGGCAAATCTGGGCAAAGAGTACCTCGAGCGATTCCGTTGGATGCTCCATATGACCCTGCTCCGAGCCGCTCAAATCCTTAGGCGGCTGAATACTAGCCGGCAAAGTATATGGGGAGTGCAGAGGGCTGTCAAATCCCCGTGGCGGGAGGGCCTGGCACAGCCTGGTCCTGTGTGGTGCGGCGCACCCTCGGAATGACAGGTTTGGAGAGACCCGTCTCGCCCGGCCGCCCAGCAGGGGCCGGGTGGCACGTCTCACCCCAGCTCTTCGAGCAGCGCCCTCGCCTCCTGCAGGCTGGGGGTGTCGAAGCCCTCCGTGAACCAGCAGTAGATATCGGAAAGCAGACGACGCGCCTCGTCCACCCTGCCCTGCGCCTGCCAAAGCCTTGCCAAACTCGTCGCTGCCCGCAGCTCCCACGACCTGGCGGACTGACGACTAGCGACCTCGATGGCCTGGAGCAGGCTGGCTTCCGCTTCTGCCACGTCGTCGCACATCAGCAGAAGCTCGGCGCGCAGCCGGTGAAGCTCCGCCTCGTGGTGTCGCTCGTCTGTACGAGCCACCAGGGCCAGTGCCTGCGATAGGGTGACCAGCCCTTCCTCTGGCCGAAGTGCCCTCGCCTGTGCCTCGGCCAGCGATGCCAGCACGATCGGCAGGTCAATCCGTACCTCCCTGGACTGAAGAATCGCCATGCTCTCACGCAGCAGCGCCATCCCATCCTGCACGTGTCCCTGGCGCACCAGCGCCTCGCCCAGGTAGCCCTCTCCCGTCCCCTTCCAGACAGGCGCTCTATCCCTGGCCAAGCTCACCAGCTCTTCCCCTCTATCCCTGAGCTCCTCCGTGTCCCTGCGCATGCGGCTGAACAAGCAGCATCCATAGGTAAGGACGTCGGCCAGGGTGAAGGCGTGGTCCAGCTGGCGGCCCAGGGCCAACGCCTCACGGCTGCGCCGCAGTGCCTGGTCTGGGTAGCCCAGGCACCACAGGGCGCAGGCAGAGTACGCCATGGCGCTCACTCCCGCATCCGATCCAAGCACGTGCAGGAAGAGGCGGTGGTGCTCCTCGGGGACATAGAAGGCGATCGTTCGCTCGAGGTGTGCTTGGGCCGCCTCAAAGTCGCCGAGAGAGAACAGAACGACGCCGAGAGACCAGCAGCCCAAGGCTTCGGCAAACGAGTCATTCAATCCCCGTGCCACGCGGAGCGACTGCTCTCCAAACTCCCGCGCCGCCTGGTGCTCTGCGCGCGTAAAGTGATGCAAGGACAGGTTGCCCAGAACCTCGCACAGACGCGACGTCTCGCCTTGCGCCAGGCAGAGCTCGCGGGCGCGGACGCAGGCGTCTCTCATTTCGGGGGACTGAGTGCCCCTGACTCCCTGGATGGCAACGATCTGAACCAGCCGCAGCTCCAGCTCCTTGCGGTCACGCTCAGGAGATTCAGGCTGCGTCGCCAACAGCGACAGCGCTCGAAAGACGTGCGCAAGCCCTTCCTGATAGGCCGACATCTGCACGGCCCTCATGCCCGCCTGGTGAAGATATCGGACCGCCTTCTCGACGATGCCTGCCTCCTGGAAGTGGCGTGCCAGCTGAATGGCAATCGGCGCGCTGTCCTGGCCGGCATAGAGCCCCTCCAGGGTCGCTCCGATCTGCTCGTGGAGATGAACTCGTTCTACTTCATCCAGGGTGCCGTACAGGTACCTCTGATACAGGATGTGCCGGAAGCGGTACTGCGACAGCCGTTGGCTGCCCGCCCGCACCACACCCCGCGTGCTCACGAGGCGATGGCGCCGGTCCAATGCTGCGCTCAGCGACTGGATCACCTCTTGTTCACCAGCCGCCAGCACCTGAGCCACGACCTCGGCCGTGAATGTCTCACCCTCCGCACTGGCTACGCTCAGAAGCCGGCGTAGCCTATGTGGCAGGCGGCCGATTCTCTCCGCGATCACCGCTTCCACCCGTGCCGGCAGGGTTTCCCAGTCCAGCGCCGAACCCTCCACCCAGGCCCCTCCGGCGTCGCGGGCCAAATCCCCCCGCTCCTGCATGCCGCGCAGGAGCTCGACGGTAAAGAGGGGGTGCCCCAGGGTATGGTCGCAAAGTGCCCTGCGGAAGTCGCCACCCAGGTGGTTGGGCTCGCTGTCAAGGAACGCGTCGACGAATCGCCTGCCCTCACCCTGCTCAAGGTCTATCTCGATCGGGCCGAAGGTGCGCTTGAGCTCGTTGACTATGGACTCCAGGGGATGCCGGCCTCGCGTATCGTCTGTCTCTTCATCGGCGGACGGCGGCGCCGATGCGGTCAACGGCCGCCCCAGGGCTACTTCTGCAGGCCGGTAGGCGCCGATCAACAGGATTCTGCTGCCCCCCAATCGCCTCCCCAGGTGGAACAGCAAGCTGAGCGAGCCTCCGTCGGCCCACTGCAGATCGTCCAAGGCCACGAGCAGTGGGTGGCTGGCGGCGAGTTCGTGCAGAACCCGGGCATATTGCTCGAACAGCGCACTCTGCTGCATACGGATCGCACTCGTGGGATCGAGCCTGCGTGCCGTCTGCTCCTCCAGGCGCGAGAGCGGAACCACCTCGGCCGGCCAGGGCTTTACCATCCGGCTGCGCTCCAGGAGTGCCTCGCCGGCCACAAAGAGATCGATGAGGTCGGGCCCAGCTTTGACGAGGGCGTGAACGGCCAGAGGCATCAGGCGCCGGAGGCGCTCCGCCTGTTCTCTGGTCATGACTCTGGCTGCCTGCTGGGCTGCGACATCGCCCGTGAGAAGGCAGAGAATCTCGCGGAAGGGAAGGTAGGGGTCTCCGGACCCGGTGTGTGCATTGCCGCGCCCGCCCGCAACCACCAGGTCGGGGTGAGCAGCCTGAGCGCGCGAAGCGAACGCCTGGATAAGGGCGGTCTTGCCGCTTCCGGCCTCGCCGGTGACGAAGGCGACGCGTCCCTGTCCTGCCAGCGCCAGCTCCAGGAACCCATCGAGCTGAGCCAGCTCGCGCTCGCGGGCGACGAAGACGGGGCGTTCGACCTCCTGGCCTGGCTTGGAGAGGGAGGCAGGCGCGGCTGCGGCGTCGGCGGTGGAGGGGAGGGGCGGCGGCCGTCCGGCCTGGATCTCGTGGTGGAGGCGGCGGGTCTCATCCTGAGGCGGCACGCCCAGCTGGTCTCTGAGGACCTCAGTACAGTCATCGAATTGGTGCAGAGCAGCCGAACGGCGGCCAGACCAGGCGAAGAGGCGCATGAGCTGCTGGTGGGCCTGCTCGTCGAGTGGGTCGAGGGCCAGGCGCCGCCTGGCGTACGCGAGGGCGGGCTCGAACTCGCGCTGGGCGGAATGCCAGTGCACCAGCCGGTCCAGGGCCTCGAGGAGGTCGCGGCGGAGTGCCTCAGCCTGGAAGAGCTGCCAGTCGTCGAAGTTGAAGCTATCCTTGAGGCCGAAGCCGCTGAGGAATTCGCCGCAGGTGAGCGCGACGGCCTCGGCGAGGGGGGCGACGCAGGACGGACAGACCTGCGTGGGCGGGTGCCCGTGGGTCGCGCAGGCAGCCAGGTGGTGATGGAAGTCGATGACGTCGACCCACAGAGACAGCCTGGAGGGTGCCGGGGAGCCGATGTTGAGGCAGATTTCCTCACGGCCGGCATCGAGCCAGGCAGCACCCAGGGCCGAGCTCAGGGCATGAAGGGTACGCCGGAGGGCAGCGCGACCGGAAGGGCCGTCCAGGTCGGGCCACAGAAGGTTGACGAGAGAGTCACGGCGGTGGCTCTGGCCGGTGACGGCGAGGTAAGCGAGGAGCGCGAGCGCCTTGCGCCTGTCCAGCTGGACGACCTCGTCGTCGAGCTCGAGGCGGGGCGGACCCAGGAGAAAGACGGCCAGGCGGGGCACCTCGACACCTCCCTAGGGACGAGTATACCGCAAAGCGGACGGGAAGTCAACGGAATTCGGATGTGGCAGGCGAGTTGCAACGCTTTCTGGGACGGTTCTGCAACGGAGTCTTGGTAGAGTGAGGTCGTAAAGACCAAGTGGAGTGTTGAGAGAAGGACTGGTAGTCAGTCAGGAAGCAGATAACGAAAGGGAGGACGAAATGACTCACAAGGCAAGTGCAATCAAGATGGTGTGGAGCGGTGGGAAGGGCGAGAGCCAGGTGCTGAAGCGTGTGGCGCTGGTGGTGCTGGGCGCGGCGGTTGTGGCGCTGGTGGTAGCGGGCGTCTACCTGACGACGGTGGGTGTTCATCCGGCCGTGGTGACGGGGGTTGCGGCAGGAGCGGAGGCGAGCACGGCTCGGTGGGTGGCGATAGGCGAGCGGTACACTCACGACTATGCAGGCGTGGCCGCGGTGGACGCCGGGCGGTGGAGTGCAGTGGGAGAGGCGTACCTGTCCAGGCTGGCGGTGGGGGCCGAGGCCGCCTCGGCGCGGTGGGCAGCGCTGGGCGAGGGCTATAGGGTGAGCACGGCGAAGGGAACGGCAGACTCGGCGCGGTGGAGCGCGCGGGGGCAGGCATACGAGGCCAATGTGGCGGTGGGGGCCGAGGCCGCCTCGGCGCGGTGGGTAGCGCTGGGCGAGGGCTACACGGTGAGCGCGGCGAAGGGAACGGCGGACTCGGCCCGGTGGAGCGCGCGGGGGCAGGCATACGAGGCCAATGTGGCGGTAGGGGCCGAGGCCGCCTCGGCGCGGTGGGCAGCGCTGGGTGAGAGCTACAGGGTGAGCGCGGCGGAGGGAACGGCAGACTCGGCCCGGTGGGCTGCGCTGGGTGCGCACTACCTGGCCCGGTACGAAGCGTCGGCTGCGGCGAGCACGGCGCGCTACCAGGCAATGGCGGATGCGTACTCTGCCGTGGCTGGACAAGCGAAGTAGGATTCAAGGCTTGGCGGATGCGGGCGCATGGGCTCGCATCCGCCAAGCTCAACTCCGCCAGCTACTCGGTGAGCGGTACCCTCTCCTCCCGGCCGTCCCCGTGGCGTACGAGCGCCGACCGCCCATCTTCTGCGATGCAGACCCCTCGTACGCCCGACAGGTGATAGCCGTCCCATAGCCCTGCCTCGGTCGAGAGGCTTGCTTCCAGCTTGCCCACGAAGGTCAGCACGGTCTGACCGGTCCAGCGATCGACGACGTGATGGTAGATCATCTGTTCCAGCTCGTACAGATCTCCGCGGGGAACACCCTCTTCGACCACGACCTCGAAGCGCCCCGTCTCTGGCTCAAGCATGCGCTGACCTATTCTCCGGCATTTGGTGGACTGCCCCCTTCATAGAGCGCTCGCAGCCGCGGGCGCCAGGCCTCATACGATCGCAGGTCGGTGCTGTCGCTGAATTGGTCGACACTGCCGATCAGACCGCGGTTCGCAATCTGCCGCACGATCGGGTCCGTGATCTGGTCCAGCAGGGCTGTTGCGAACCGGTCTGCATGGATGACCTGGAAGGGGCGCGAGTAGTAGCCAGAGACTGGGGTGGGCAATGGTTCCGTGATGTTCAGACCGTTGTGCAACCGCGCAAGGTGCTCGTAGGCCTCGCAGAGCGCCTTTTCGCGCGCCTGCCAGGTGGGCGCCTGCAGCGCCCGCCACAGATGCGGCGACAACTCGCCTGCACAGGAGAGCTGCCCAAATGCTGTGCCTAACCACTTGGGATAGGGCGCATAGCGCCGCTCGATCAAGAAGCAGAGGCGCATGCAGTCCCGAACCAGCCGCGCGGCTATGATGGCTGAGCCCACTTCGTCGCCAGCGTGCCCGGCACGCGGCATCAGGTGCTCCTCCTGCGCGATGCGCCTCCAGCCAGAAGCCAACACGTACAGCCACACATCGTGTGGGTACCAGGCCAATCGGCTACGGAAAGCGGTCAGCTCCCCTACTTCATCGTGATGTACGGCACCGCCGGTCACCGAGCGCAGGACTTGAGAGGGAAAGGTGAGCCAGTCGGCCGGCTCCGGGTCCCGGTCTGGCTCCCAGTTGAGCCATCGCCGGCTGGCAGCGCGGACCGTCAGCGCGACAACGCCATGCTGTACAGGCCCACTTGTGCGCAAAGCCATGAGGCGAGTCTCTGGCTCGGGAGCGTATGGGACGGCATCGACGGGGAGCTCGAGGAAGCGGTGCGGCAGGCCGTCGGCCAGCACTTGCCCGATGCGTGCTTCCAGGCCCGCGTCCTGCACCCGCAAGAAGAGCTGCACGCGGGGGAACCAATCGTGATCCATCGAGAGCGTGGTGTCGAAGCCGAGCACCTCGCTTCCTGGGCCGAGGAGGGCTGCGGCGTGGGGCACACCAGGAAAGTGCTGGTCCAGGAGAGGGCGGACGGCCTCCCAGTAGAAGCGACGACTGAGCTCAAGCCCTGAAAGAAAGCTCACCCTGACCTCCCGACTCATAGCCCCACCCGCTCCTCTCCGCAAGGCGTTGGTCATGACCACTTGATTCGTCCTGGCGGAGCGAATGATACCACACCGGCAGTACCCCTACAACAGGCGTGTCCGCCTGTTCCCTCCAGCCACTGGAGCTCTTGTCTTGACACGGCTGGGCCGCGGTGCTAGAATGGCCCCGGCATCCCATGCCCGCTACCGGCAGGTCGCGGCCGGCAGACGGACAGCACTGGAGGAACCATGCCTGTCGCCACGACCGTGCGGTTGGACTACCCGGGATCCCTGCTGAATCGGCCTCTGATCCACGACCTGGTGCGCCAGTTCGATCTACTCACCAACATCCTGGAGGCGCAGGTCTCCTCGCGGGGTGGCTACCTCATTGTGATGCTGCATGGGGACAAGGGGCAGGTCGCCCAGGCCCTGGCATGGGTTGCAGCGCAGGGGGTACAGGCCCGCACCCTCTCCCAAGTTGACGTGGAACCAACCGGGGCGTGATCCGGTACTGAAGGGAGAACGGCCTCATGGCCAACCGGGTCAAGCAGGTCCTCCTTGGCTCCCCGCTGCCCACCTACCAGATCGGCGAGAAGAGACTAAACAAAACCCGGGCGCTGGCTGCCTTCTCCCCCGATGCCCTCTCCTCCATCGCCTACGCCAACCAGGAGATCTATCTGGGGCTGGTCGTTGCCGGCAGCGCGGCGCTCTCGCTTTCGTTTCCCATCGGGCTGGCCATCACCGGGCTTCTGGTCGTGGTCGCCCTCTCCTACTTCCAGACCATCCACGCCTACCCGTCGGGCGGCGGCTCCTACGCGGTGGCCAAAGCGAACCTGGGACGCACGCCCGGCCTCGTCGCGGCTGCGGCACTCCTGGTGGGCTATCTCTTGACGGCGGCCGTGAGCCTCACGGCGGGCGTGGAGGCTATGGCGTCCGCCTTCCCGGAGCTGTGGCCGCACCGGGTGATCGTTGCCCTGGCGATCCTGGCGGTGATTGCTCTTCTCAACCTGCGCGGGTTGCGAGAGACGGGCACGGTGATGGCAATCCCGGTCTATCTCTTCCTGATAGTCTACTTGCCACTGCTAGGGTACGGGCTGGTGCGTTTGATCCTGGGGGGGCCTGCCAGCCCCGGCCCCGCGCCGGTGCCCGTCACGCAGACTGTGACTCTCCTACTCCTGCTCAGGACCTTTTCGGCAGGCTGTACCGCCCTCACCGGCATCGAGGCGATCAGCAACGGTGTTCCCTCGTTTCGTCCCCCGGAAGCGCACAACGCGGGGCGCACGCTCCTGGTCATGGCGCTGCTGATGGCCGTCCTTTTCGTGGGCAGCATCGGCCTGACCTCGGCGTTTGGGGTGACGGCCAATCCCCAGGAAACCATCCTCTCTGCGCTGGCAGGCCGCCTCCTGGGAGCCGGGCCGCTGTACGTCGTGGTGCAGGTGAGCACTATGCTCGTGCTCGCCGTCGCTGCCAACACGAGCTTTGCCGGCTTTCCCCGCCTGGCTGCCATCCTGGCGGCCGATGGCTTTGTCCCCCGCCAACTCACGAGCCTGGGTGACAGGCTGGTTTTCAACAACGGCATAGTGCTTCTCGCCCTGGCCACGGCTGCTCTGATTGTCCTCTTCGGAGGTGACAGTCATTCGCTGGTGCCCCTCTTCGCCGTCGGCGTGTTCCTGGCTTTTACACTCTCGCAGGCGGGCATGGTCCGCCACTGGGTGAAGGCCCGGGGGCGGGGATGGTGGCTCAAGGCCGCCATCAACCTTCTCGGCACGCTTTCCACCGGAGTAGCCGCTACGATCATCGGCGTGACCAAGTTCGCCGAGGGGGCGTGGATCAGCCTGGCGCTGATTCCGATCCTGGTTCTGGCTTTCCTGCAGGTTCGGTCCCACTACCAGGGGGTTTCGGACCAGTTGTCGCTGGCCGGGCTGCCGCCATCGCTCAAGCCCTTCGCCCGGCCCCGGGTGGTCGTGCCCATTTCCGGCGTGCACCGTGGCATCGTGGATGCGATCGCCTACGCCCGCTCCATCACGGACGATGTGACAGCGCTGTACATCGAGCTGGAGCCGGGGGCAGGGGACCGGATGCGGGAGCGGTGGGAGGATTGGTGGCCCGGCGTGCCGCTGGCGATACGGCCGTCGCCCTACCGGTCGATCATCGGGCCACTGCTGGCGTTCCTGGACGAGACCGACCAGGAGCACAACGACGGGCGGCAGGCGACGGTCATCCTACCCGAGTTTGTGCCGGCCCACCGCTGGCAGGCGCTGCTGCACAACCAAACCACCTGGCAGATCAGGGCGGCGCTCCTCTACCGCCGCCGGCGCTTCGGTTACCAGCGGGCGATTATTGACGTGCCGTTCCACCTGAGGCGGTAGCGCGCGCCGGCTCTGCCCGGCATTTCGAGCCCCCAGTGTCCGGCCAGGGAATCGGAGCCGGCTCCTGTGCTGAGCCCTGACTCAGCGCAGCTCGGGCACGCGCAGTCCCTTCGGCGATTCGGCCCGCCGCTCCTGCACCAACCCCCAGATGCTGAGGGCAAGCCCCGCACAGAGCAGCCCGATCATCAGGTGGAAGGTGTCCTGCAGGCCGGCTACCTGTGCCGCAGCCGGTGCCGCCGTCGCCCCTGCGGGCAGAACCGCCCCACTGTGATAGAACACACGGCTCGACCAGATCGCACCCATCACCGCGATGCCTGTCGTCTGGCCCAGCGTGCGTGTCATCGTCAACAGCCCAGAGGCCACGCCCAGTCGTGCGCGCGGGACGGCCCCCATGATGGCGCTGTTGTTGGGCGACTGAAAAATGCCCATCCCCAGCCCCACCGGCAGAAAGCGCAGGATGTAGCCCATCGTGCCCATCTGGGCATTGACCGTCGTCATGGCGAGGAAACCCAGTGCCATGCTGGCCAGACCGACGACTGTGATCGGCCTTGGGCCCAGCCGGTCGGAGAGCGCGCCCGAGACCGGTGCCACAAACCCCATCGCCGCCGGCACCGCGGCCATGAGCAGCCCGGTCCGCTGCGCGCTAAAGCCCAGGACGCCCTGCAGGAAAAAGGGTATCAGGATGATCGTGCCGCTCATGCAGATAAAGGTGGTGAGGCCCGAGACCAGGTTGACGGTAAAGAGCTTGTTGCGAAAGAGGCACAGGTCGATGATGGGTTGGCTTACGCGCCGCTCGATCAAGACAAAGAGCGCCAGCAGCACGGCTGCAGCTGCGAGCAGAAGCACGACCCTCGTGCTTCCAAAGCCGTGATCCCCGCCGGTCGTGAGTCCTGCCAGCAGGGCGAGCAGGCCGGTAAAGAGCACGCCGGCCCCCAACGGGTCAAACCGCTGCTGTCCCTTGGGCCGGGATGCTGGCAGGAAGCGCACCGCCATCAGCGTCCCGACGATGCCCACCGGTAGGTTCACGAAAAAGATCCAGTGCCAAGACAGCGCCCCGAGCAGCAGCCCGCCTAGTGTCGGGCCTACCACAACGCCGACCGAGACCATTGTGCCTGTGAGGCCCAATGCCCGGCCCCGCTCGCTCGGCGGGAAGGACTCGGTGACGATCGCCATCCCCAGTGCCAGGATCATGGAGCCACCCATGGCCTGCAGCACGCGGAAGCCGATCAGCCAGTGGGCGGTCGGCGCCAGCCCGCACAGCACCGACCCGACTGTAAAGACGGCGAAGCCGGTGACATACAGCGGCTTTTTGCCGATCATGTCGCCCAGGCGGCCGATGCTCAGCAGGAGGGTCGCCAGGGTCAGCAGGTAGGCGAGCACGACCCACTCGATGGTGCTGAACTCGGCGTGAAGGTCGGATACCAGGGTCGGCAGAGCGACGTTCACGATACTCCCGTCGATCGTCGACAGAAAAATGCCCATGGAGACTGCCGCCAGGACGTACCACTTGCGGCTATAGTCGGACGGCTGCTCTTCTTCCGGGTGTGGAGTAGCGATGGAATCCTCCAGGTTTCGTCTGGGCGAGTGGGCGGCGGCATGGACTGCCATGCCACCGGTCGCCGTCTTTAGCGGACGAACGTACCATTGCGCAGGTCGCGAAGCGCCTCTTCAATCTCGTCCCTGGTCGTCATGACAAAGGGCCCATAGCGGGCGATTGGCTCGCCCAGCGGCTTTCCCGAGACGAGCAGAAAGCGCACCGGCTGGTCCCCTGTTCGTACCTCGATGACATCACCGCCTTCGAGGATGGCCAGGCGCGTGCTGCGCACCTGTTCCGCCTGTGCCGCGCCAAAGGCTCCCTGTCCCTCAAAGACGTAGGCAAAGGCGCTGTCGCCGTTCGGGACAGGCTGCGTGAAGGTGATCGAAGGCGGAAGCGTGACGTCAAGGTAGGTGGGATCGGCAACGATATCGCGTACGGCACCCTGAACGCCGTCGACGACCCCGGCGATTACGCGGACTCGCGTTCCGTCGGGCCGGAGCACCTCTGGGATTTGCGCGGAGGCGATCTCCTGGTAGCGCGGCCGCATCATCTTGTGGCGGGCCGGCAGGTTCACCCAGAGCTGGAAGCCGTACATCTTGCCCGCGACCGGCTGCGGCATCTCCTCGTGCATGATCCCGCCACCGGCCGTCATCCACTGCACGTCTCCCGCCTGGATGCTGCCCGAGTTGCCCAGACTATCGCGGTGAAACACCCGGCCGGCGAGCATGTAGGTCACGGTCTCAATTCCCCGGTGGGGGTGCATGGGGAACCCGGCCAGGTAATCCTCCGGCCTGTCCGAACCAAAGTGGTCGAGAAGCAGGAAGGGATCCAGGTAGTCGAGCGTGCGGGTGGCTATGGAGCGTTTCAGGCGCACGCCGGCGCCCTCCAGTACGGGCTGCGGGTCGATGAGGCGAGTCACTGAACGGATCTTGGTCACGGTCTCCTCTTTGTTGAATCGGAGTCCTTGGGGCGGCGGAGCTCATGAACGCCTCAGGGCCCGACGCCTCTTGCCCCCAAAGCTGTTCGGTTTTTACAGCTCCTGTCTCTCAAACACCAGCCATGCGCCCACCAGGGCTGCGGCGATCAGGCCCAGGCTTGCCCACACCGCCGGCCAGGCCGCCGCACCCGTGCCCCGTACCAGGGCGACGCCCCAATTGGCGAGGTGAGTGGGCACATAGTCACCAACCTTGGGCAGCGCACTGAGAAGGGCGAGCAGGATCAGCACGCCGAAGGCCAGGCCGGCGGCCACAACCTGCGAGCGGGTGAGTGTGCTGCACAGGAGTGTCAACGCAACGTAGACCAGGAGGCACAGAAGGATCAGGGCGTTCATGGCCAGCCAGGCCGAGGCGCTGACGGCGCCAAAGAGCAGCACCGTGTAGAGGTAGGAGGCCAACCCAGCCAGGACGATGCCGCCGGCGAAGGTGATGCCAAGGGCAGCGAACTTGGCGAGCAGGAAGGCCCAACGGGGGAGCGGCTTGACCAGCATGAGCGCCGCCGTCCCCCTGTCCTTTTCCACTGCCACCGTCCCCATTGCCATCAGGAGGGCCAGCAGGACACCGAACTGCACGGTGTTCTTGACGTACTGGTCGGCTGAGTCGCCGGCAGTCGCAGTGGGGATCAGGCCCAGCAGCCCCTCGGCCTGCTCTGCAGGGATGGCCGCTTTGAGAAGCTCGGGCAAGTACTTGGCCAAGAGGGGAGACGCCATCCCGAACAGCAGCAGGACCGCTGCCACGATGAGCATCCGGTGTGTGCGCCACTGCTCGAGAAGCTCCTTGCGCAGGGCAATCCAGAAGAGCATCCTACTCGCCTCCTTCGCTCACCAGCTGCATAAAGACCTCCTCGAGCGAGGGCACGCCCATCTCATACCGGGTAAAGATCACACCGGCCCGCAGGGCCGAGGGGGCCAGCTCGCGCTTGGCTGTCGCGAGGTCCCGAACCAGGATGCGTACCGACTGTGCCTGTAGAGCGACGGAGGAGACCCAGGGGACTGCTCGCAGCCCTTCGGCCCAGGCGTGGAGCGACGGGACAAACTCGGCTTCGGTCTCGACCAGGAAGACGGGAGAGGAGTACCGCTCCAGCAGCTCCTGCTGGGGAGCCTGGATCACCAACCTCCCTTGGTCGATAATGCCCACCGTGTCGCAGACACGCTCGACATCGGCCAGGATGTGGGTGGACATGAGCACGGTGCATCTGCCGCGCAGGCGGTCGATCAGCTCGAGCAGTTCTTTCCGGCCGACAGGGTCGAGGGAGCTGACCGGCTCGTCGAGCAAGAGCACGGCAGGCCGGTTCATCGTGGCCTGGGCGATGCCCAGCCGGTGGCGCATCCCTCCGGAGTAGCCGCCGATGCGGCGCCGCGCGGCCTTGGTCATACCCGTTAGCTCGAGAAGCTCTTTGGCGCGCGCCTTGCGCTCCTGAGCCGGGAGGCCAAAGACTCTGCCCACATGGTCGAGCATCTCTTGCCCGGTCATCCAGGGGTAGAAGGAGGGGTCCTGGGGCAGGTAGCCGACGTGGGCGGCCGTGCGCAGCCGGCCGGCCGTGACTTCGACGCCGTCCACCCAGGCTTGCCCGGAGTCGGCACGCGCCAGGCCGGTCAGGATGCGGATGGTGGTTGTCTTTCCCGCGCCGTTGGGTCCCAGGAAGCCAAAGACGGAGCCAGCCTCGACACTGAGGGACAGGCCGTCCAGCGCCCGCACCTCGCCAAAGGCCTTGACGAGGCCCTCAATCCGAATCGCCGGCATCCTGCTCCTCCTCTCGCCCGAAGACCAGGTAGATGATCGGGCCAAAGGTGCTGACGAAAAGGATCACGAGCAGCCAGACCCACTTGGGACCCTTGGTTCGCCGGCGCCGGGACCAATCGACCAAAGCCCAGCCAATGACGCATAGGTCCAGGATCAACACTGGGATCAGGAACGGCAACAGCTCCTTCAGGGTCGCGCTCTCCATCCTCTGACTCCTCGTGGCAATCGACGGACTCGCAGGATTCCCTCGCATCTGGGGCCGTCGCGCCGGCCCCTGGACCTGCGAATCGACCAGAATCGGGCAGTGGCAGGATAATAGCACCTGTCGAGCGACAGGGCAAGCAGCAGCGACACCTTCAGAAGACCAGGTAGTAGAATAGCGCGATCTCGCGCGTCCCCGGCTCGATCCCGCGGTAAAGGTAGGCGTCGAATCCACCCAGAACGAAGCCGCACGACTCGTAGAGCCGGCACGCGCCTACGTTGACGTTCTGCGTCTCTAGCATGAGGCCAGGCATGCCACGATCCCGGGCCCAGTTGGCGGCCTGCTCGATCAGCTGGCGGCCGATGCCTCGGCGGCGGCAGCCCAGATCGACTGCGATGTCCCAGATGAGGGCGAGCCAGTTCCAGTTCTCGTGCACCAGGACTTGTCCTGCGACTTGGCCGTCGCGATAGGCAATCCAGGCAGCGCGGTCAGGCCGTCCGACGTACTCCTGTGCGCTATGGACCTCGGGACCGTAGCGCTTGACGTAGGGCGTCAGCGGCTGCACCGTGTAGCTGATTCGCCCGCCTGTCGCGTGCAGGCAGAGCTCGGACTCAACGGCGAAAGAGTTGTCACAGCGGTTCAGATCGCCCTGGTTGGCGAAGGTAAGAGGTGTGATCGTCACGGCCATGTTGGCACTCCTCCCTATGTGCGGCCTGCTGGTCCGGATTGTACCACAGGGCCTCGCGCGCGGCCTGGTGTGCGACCTCTACGTGTGTGACCAATGTCATACCACGCCAGCATGGCCGCGTGTAGAATGGTCTCAAGAACCAGAGGCACTCAGGAGGTAGAACCGGTGAGCCAGACTATAGACAACTCAAGGGCCCGCAAGGCCAAGCTCAAGGAGCTCTTGCTCCGGCTTCACAATGGGGAGCCACAGGAAGCGGTGCACGGCGACCTGGTGCAGACCTTGGGGATGATCCCCTACGGAGAGGTCGTCGAGGTCGAGCAGGAGCTGCTGCAGGAAGGGCTGCCCCAGGAGGAGCTGCTCAAGCTGTGCGACGTGCACTCGGCCGTGCTCGAGGGCAACGTGGACTTGAGCGCTGCCAAGGCGATCCCCGAGGGGCACCCGATGGACGTACTGATCCAGGAGAACAAGGCACTGTCGGCGGTGATCGCAAGGGCGAATACCCGCCTCGCCGACTTGGTCAACGTCGAAGAGGCTGCACTGCCGTCCGCTATCTTGGACCTGCTTGGGATCTTTAACCAACTCATGGATGTGCACAAGCACTACCTGCGCAAGGAGTACCTTCTCTTTCCTTACCTGGAGCGAGGTGGCGTCACCGGCCCGCCCAAAGTGATGTGGGGGAAGCACGATGAGATCCGCGACCTGCTCAAGGGCAGCCTCGAGGTTCTCAAGACGCCGGGCATCACCCGAGAAGAGCTTCTGGCGTCGAGCGAAATCGTGCTCCTGCCGGCCGTCAAGGGCGTTGCAGACATGATCGTCAAGGAGGAAGAAATCCTCTTTCCCATGCTGATGGATGCCCTGTCTGACGGAGACTGGTACGAGATCCAGCGGCAGTCGCTAGAGTTCGGTTACTGCCTGTACGATCCGCCGGTGGCGTGGGCGCCGCCGGGCATGGCTGCAGGTGGCCTAGAAGCGCTTCCTCAGCAAGCGGGCAAAGTACAGCTTCCCACCGGGAGCCTGGGCGTGCAGGACCTGCTTGCCCTTCTTAACACCCTGCCGGTGGACATCACCTTCGTGGGCAGCGACGACAAGGTCAAGTACTTTTCCCAGGGGCGCGAGAGGATCTTTCAGCGCAACAGAGCCATTCTGGGCCGCGATGTGCGCCAGTGCCACCCTCCGGCCAGTGCCCACATCGTCGACAAGATCCTGGAGGACTTTCGCAGCGGCCGGCAGAGCCGTGCGCCCTTCTGGATCAACATGGGCGGCCGCTTCATCCACATCGAGTACTTTGCCCTGCGAGGCGAAGAAGGGGAGTACCTTGGCACGCTCGAGGTGTCGCAGGACCTGACGGCCTACAGGGCGCTGCAGGGCGAAAAGCGCATCTTGTCGTACGTGTAGAGGTGACTGAGATGACGGGACTGATTATCTCGCCCAAGACCAAAGTCGCGGACCTGCTCGATGCCTATCCCGGACTGGAGGATGCGCTGATCCATCTCGTGCCGGCCTTTGAGAAACTGCGCAACCCCGTGCTGCGCCGGACTGTAGCCCGGATCACGACCCTGCAGCAGGCGGCAGCGATCGGCGGAGCGAAGGTGGATGACCTGATCACCCACCTCCGCAAGGCTGTGGGACAGGATTCGTTCTCAGGGGCGGAGGCGGCCGCCTACAACAGGCAGCAGCCCGCCTGGTTCGACGCGGAGCGGGTAGCGGCCGGCCTAGATGCCAGGCCGATGCTGGCTGCAGGGGAGCAGCCGGTGAACCAGGTGATTGCCGAGCTGAACGCCCAGCGTCCCGGCGACATCTACAAGCTCGTGGCACCCTTCCTGCCTGCTCCGCTGGTGGACAAGGCCACCAGCCTGGGCGTCTCCCACTGGATCACGCAGGAGGGGGACCTGTACGTTATCTACTTCGCCAAGGTGTAGACAGGGGCCAGGCCTAGGGCCGGCGGCGACCCTCCCTGCGGGGGGAGCGACTGCGGCCTTGTGGATCGGGTGCCTTCTTCACCTCGAGAGGCTGAGGGGGCGGGGCATGCAGTGCCTGCTGGTAGTAGTCGTCCAGCAGCATGGCGAGCAGGGCCCTGCCCTCTTCTGTCTGCGCGAACTCGAGGACGAGTGGCTCGAAGCGCTCCATTCGCTCGACCTTGAGCCGGTCGCGCTGGCGCAGGCTGGCCTCCAGAAGGGCCGTCAGTCGCTCTCCGACAAGGGCAGCCACGTCAGAGTCGCTGGGCAGCGGCCACTGCTGCATCTCGATGCCGTATCGCTTGGCGATCTGGCCCAGGGCGAGCTGCTCGACCGGGTCGACCAGTGAGATGGCGACCCCACCGGCGCCTGCGCGCCCCGTCCTGCCGGCGCGATGGATGTAGAGCTCTGGCTCATCGGGCGGCTCGTAGATGACGACGTGCGTCAGGTCAGGCAGATCGATGCCCCTCGAGGCTACGTCGGTGGCGACGAGGAATCGGAGCGTCCCCTCGCGCACGCGCGCCATGATCCTCTCCCGGGCGTCCTGCGAGAGGTCTGAGCTCAGCTCGTCGGCGTCGTAGCCGAACCGCTGCAGGACAGCCGCAACGTAGGCCACGCGCGTCCGGGTGTTGCAGAAGATGAGCGCCGAAGGGGGCATCTCTGTCTCGATGATGCGCACCAGGCTGCGGTCCTTGTCCATCCCCGGAACGACATAATACACGTGCTGGACATCGGTCACGTGTACGTGGTCGCGGCTGAGGCTCAAGAACTCGGGCTCGTGAAGGAATTCGCCGGCCAGTCGCTTGACGTGGGCGGGGAAGGTCGCCGAGAACATGCACACCTGGACACTGCGGGAGGGAAGGTAGCGCTGGATGGCGCGCATGTCCTGGTGAAAGCCCATCGACAACATGCGGTCTGCCTCGTCAAAGACGAGGAATCTCAGGTCGGACAGGGATAGGTTCCGCTTGAGCAGATGGTCGAGGATGCGTCCCGGGGTGCCCACTACCAAGTGGGCTCCGTCCCGGAAGGCCTGGAGCTGCGGGCCGTAGGCCACGCCGCCGTAGACGGCGGCCGTCCGCATCCCGCCCTCGCCGGCAAGGGTCCCTGCCTCGCCGGCCACTTGGCGGGCGAGCTCGCGCGTGGGCACCAGGACCAGTGCCTGGCAGGTGGGGTGACCCGGGTCGATGCGATCCAGGATGGGCAGGAGATAGGCACCCGTCTTTCCGCTGCCGGTCCGCGACTGAACCATCAGGTCGCGTCCGGCGAGCAGGAAGGGGATCGAGCGGCTCTGTACCGGCATCAGCTCCGTCCAGCCGGCGCGCGCTACGGCCTCGCGAAGGGGCTGTGGCATGTCGCTCAGAGCCATCTCGGGCGGCGTGTTCGCCTGCTCGGCCCCGCCGGCACCCGGGGTCTGGAGTTCGGGAAGGGGTTCGTTCATGGCATTCCTCTCAATCTATCCCCTCACACTAGCGGGCAGCGTACGGAATGTCAAGCCGACCGGCACGGCAGGAGCCGGTTTGACCGCAGGCGCATCCTGCGCTATCCTGAAGCGGCGCGCAGCCGTGCCAGGCAGCCGCACAGAACGGAGGGGGGAGCTGCATCGGATATGGCGGGGATTCTGCTCACCAACGCCCGGATTCACACTTTGGACGTCCGGCATCCGGCGGCCACGGCACTCGCCATCGAAGGTGGCCGTGTCGTCGCCGTGGACACTACGAGCCGCCTTCTGCCGGAGTTCGCCGATCGCTTCGAGGTCGAAGACATGCACGGGCAGGTGCTGCTGCCCGGACTGACCGATGCCCACCTGCACCTGCAGATGTTCGCGCTTGGCTTGGAGATGGTCGACTGCGAGACGGCCACGCGTGAGGAGTGCCTGCGGCGCATCGGAGAGCATGCTCGCCACACGCCTCCCGGGGAGTGGATTCTTGGGCGAAACTACAACCAGAATGCCTGGCCCGAGGGGCCCGGCACCGTAGTCGACCTGGACGCGGTCGCGCCGGAGAACCCGGTGTACATCAGCCACAAGTCGTACCACGCGGGATGGGCCAACCGCCTGGCGCTTGAGGCGGGGGACCTGGGCGCCGGCACCCTGGACCCGAAGGGCGGCCGTCTGGGGAGAAGCCCCGACGGACGTCTGGACGGCATCCTCTACGAGAGCGCTACGGAGCTGGTGGAGGAGAAGATTCCCCATCCTTCGCTCGATCGGATCGCGCGGGCCCTGCGCCGCGCGCAGCAAGCGCTCTGGGAGGTGGGGCTGACCGGCGTACACGACTTTGACCGAGGGGAGTGCCTGTCCGCTCTGCAGGTCCTGCACGCGTCGGGCGAGCTGAAGCTGCGCGTGCTGAAGAGCATTCCTCTTGAGGACTTGCCCCTGGCGGGTCGCCTGGGGCTTCGGACCGGGTTCGGCGACGACATGCTCAGGATTGGCCCGGTCAAGGCTTTCATGGACGGCGCGCTGGGCCCTCAGACGGCTGCCATGCTGGAGCCCTTCGAGGGCTCGGAAGACCGTGGCATCTTGATGATGGACTCGGGGGAGTTGTTTGAGCATGCGCGCCTGGCGGCAGACAAGGGCCTGGGCATGGCGGTCCACGCCATCGGCGACCGTGCGAATCGCGAAGTACTGGACGCCTACGAACGGCTGCGCAGGTACGAGCGTGATCGGCTCGGCTCGCCGGACCTACGCCACCGCATAGAGCACGTCCAGCTACTTCACCCAGAGGATGCCGGCCGGTTGGCCGAGCTGAACATCATCGCCTCCATGCAGCCACTCCACGCCACCTCGGACATGTACACGGCAGACCGCTACTGGGGACGACGCGCCGCGCTGTCGTATGCCCTGCACACGCAGCTGCAGGCAGGTGCGCGCGTTGCCTTCGGCTCGGACGCGCCGGTGGAAGTGCCCAATCCCTTCCTGGGGTTGCACGCCGCCGTCACCCGGCGCAGGGCCGACGGATCGCCGGGAGAGGACGGCTGGTATCCGATGCAGCGTCTGAGCGTGATGGAAGCGCTGCAGGGCTTCACGACAGGTGCGGCGTACGCGGCGGGGATGGAGGATCGCCTCGGCCGGCTGGCTACCGGCTGCCTGGCCGACCTCATCGTGCTCGATACCGACCCCTTTGGCTGCGAGGCGCACGAGCTTCGGCAGATCCGCCCCTTGTGCGCGATGGTGGGCGGGGAGTGGGTTTTTAGGCGGTAAGCGGGAGTGTTTCGGAGGTTGCTGGACGGCGGCAGCCGAAGGGGTTGATGCTGCGGCCATCGCCGCGCTTGCCTTGCCCTTAGTCCCCCCCTTGTGCTTCACGCCATCTCGTGGTATACTATGGATGTCGTAGATGGACTAGTGGGTATCAGCCGACCGAGGAGGGGGAGCATGAGCACCAAGGGCGACATCCTGGTCATCGACGATGATCCCGACTTTTGCGATGTGGTCAGCACCACGCTCGCGGAGAACGGCTTTGCCGTGCGCTGCGCCCACAACGGTACAGACGGCTTGGCGATGATGCGCGAGAGAAAGCCTGACCTGGTGTTCTTGGATGTGATCATGGTGTCGCCGACGGAGGGCTGCTCGGTGAGCGACGACATCTTTGACGATCCAGAGCTGCGCCAAGTGCCCGTCGTCATGGTCACAAGCATCGTCGACACCGAGTACATCGGGTGGTTTCCCACCGACCGGCCGCTGCACGTCGATCTTTTCGTGGAGAAACCCGTTCCGATGCACAAGCTACTGGAGCTTGCCAACCGCTTCGCGCGGCAAGCCGAAGCCGCGCCCTAGACCGGCACGGTGGAAGCAAAGCCTCCCATCGAAGCACACCTCATCGGGCGAAACGGCTGGCTGATTCGGCTGCGCTGGTTGGCAGTCGGCTGTTCTGCACTGGCGATTGCGCTCGGCGGGCTCCTGTTCCCGGACTCGGTGGCCGTCGGCCCGCTGCTGGCGGTGGTGGCGGCCATCGCCCTCTACGACCTGCAGTTCAGCCTGTACCTCCGCGCCCTGCGCTTGGCGCCCCCAGGCGAGGCGCGGCTTCGGCAGGCAACCCACTTCGCGTACGCCCAGGTGGCGCTTGACCTCATTGCCTTGGCGGCGCTCCTGCACTTCTCTGGAGGCATCGAGAACCCGCTGGTGATCTGCTTTGTGCTTCATGTCATCACGGCAAGCGTCCTGCTGCAGCGGCGGGTGAGCTACCTGGTGGCAGCGCTGGCGTCGGTTCTGATCGCAAGTCTGGCAGGCCTGGAGTATTGGGGGGTTCTCCGCCACTTCCACCTGCCGCTATTCGGCGTGGAGCTGTACCGCCATCAGCTATACCTGGCGACGTCGACAGCGGCCTTGACCGGCACACTCTTCCTGGTTGCCTACCTTGCAACATCGATGACAACCCAGCTGCGGGAACAGGACCGGGAGCTGCAGGCATCCATCGAGATCAGCAGGGTCAGGGGCCGGGAACTGGAGGAAGTGAACGAGCAGCTGCGCCGGACCGACTCCGAGCGCACCCGCTTCATGGTCCTGGTCACCCACGAGCTGCGGGCACCGGTCAGCTCGATTTACAGCTGCCTGGAGCTTGCCTTGTCTGGCGTGGCGTCCCCGGAGAAGGCACGAGAGGTGCTGGAGCGCGCGCAGAATCGCGCCAAGGAGCTTCTGTCCTTCATCAGCGACCTGCTGAGCCTGACGCGGATCCGTGAGCAGGCAGTTGTGAGGGATGTGCTGCCGGTAATCCAGCTGGCCGATGTGCTGCGCGATGTGGAAGATGTCATGAAGGTCGAGGCGGAGAGAGCAGACATCCTGTTCGGCGTTGAGATCGCGCCTGACCTGGCGCCTGTGCGTGCCCGAGCTGACCAGATGAGGCTGGTCTGGATGAACCTGGTGAGCAACGCCATCAAGTACACCCATCCGGGGGGTATTGTCCGAGTCGTCCTGGGACAGGATGGTGAGAATGTGGTAGCGAGCGTGCATGACACCGGAATTGGAATCGCTGCCGACGACATACCAAGAGTGTTCGACGAGTTCTACCGGGCTTCGAACGCCCGGCTGGTCAGCCCTCACGGCACGGGGGTGGGGCTTTCGATCGTCCGCAGGATCCTTGAGAACCTGGGAGGCAAGATCTGGGTTGAATCGGAATCGGGGCTGGGTACCCGGTTCTGTTTCACGATCCCGCGGGCTTCCGGCTAGTCCTCTCCGGCCGGATGCCCTTCCATCAGCTCCCGTGTCCCGCGCAGCCGAGAGGCGACCACGGCCGCCAGCTGTTTCATGACGACAAAACCCACGTGCGGGTTGAGATCAAACAAGGTGCTCAGTTTGGCTGAGTCCAGAGCGATGAGCGCGACCGGCTCCAACGCCCTGACACTGGCCGTGAAGCGGCGCTGGGCGACCAGAGACGACCAGCCGAAGATCTTGCCCGGCTCTATTTCCTCGATAGTCACGCAGCAGTCTGGACTCGCCGACGATCGCAGGTGGATGCACACCTCGACCCGGCCGCTCTGCAGGACGAAGAGGCTCTCGGCGTGGCCGTGTTCTGCACAAATGACCGCGCCCGGCGCGTAGGCCTCCTCGCGGCCCACGGCGGCTACCTGCGCGAGCTCCTCGTCGCTCAAGCCCACGAAGAGATCACAACACCGCAGAGAGTCTGGGCCAACCATGGCTACCTCGCGACTCACACGAAGCTCTCGAGGAAGCGCGCGACCTGGGAGTAGGAAAAGACGGGGCCGTCCAGGCAGACGAACTTGTCGCCCAAGTTGCAGCGCCCGCACTTGCCAATGCCGCACTTCATCTTGGCTTCGAGCGTCATGATGATCTGCTCGGCGCAGAAGCCGAGCCTCTCCAGGGACTGGATGACGAACTTGATCATAATCGGTGGGCCGCAGATTACGGCTAGGGAGTTCCTGGGAGACGGAGCAACCTGCTCCAGCAGCTGGGTGATCAAGCCGACGTTGCCTTGCCAGGCGGCGTCACCTCGGTCTACGGTGAGGTGCAGATCGGTGTCGGGCGCCTCCCGCCAGCCGTCGTACTCATCGGTAAAGACGAGAAGCGACGGGCTGCGGGCAGCCCACAGGATCGCCAATCGGCCGTAGTCGGCGCGGTTGTCCAGGACCGTGTGGATCAGGGGCCGGAGAGGGGCGCCTCCGATCCCTCCTCCGAGGACGATGAGGTCCTTGCCCCGCATCTCGGCGAGTGGAAAGCAGTTGCCCAGGGGACCACGCACCCCGACCACGGCTCCCGGCTCCATCTGGTGGAGGGCTGCGGTAACGGTGCCCACCTGGCTGACGGCGAACTCGGGAAAGCGGGTGCGCGCCGGGATAGATGCGAGGCCAAAGGGCGCCTCGCCTACGCCAAATGCCGATAGGAAGGCAAACTGCCCGGGGGAGTAGTCCCAGCCCTCGCCCTCCAGCTCGACCTGGAAGAGCTTGATGCCTTCCGCCACCGCCCTGACGCCCGCCAGGGTGCCCAACCGAGGGCGCATGGCGTTGTCTGAGTAGGTCATTGTCCGGCCCTCATGCGCTGCTCCTTCAGGTCGTCCAGCATCTCGGCCACATCCACGTCGACCGGGCAGGCCGAGCTGCACCTGCCGCATCCGACACAGGCCACAACACCAAAGTCAAGAGGGGAGTAACAGAACTTGCAGTAGTAGCGGTTACGGAGGCGCTGGGCCTTGGTTGGGCGAGGGTTGTGGCCCCCGGCGATGCGGCGATAGCCCGCCGACATGCAGCTATCCCAGGACCGCAGCCTCTGCACGTGGACGGATCCTGGTCCGGCAGCAGGCGCGTCATCGCGGACGTCAAAGCACCTGCAGGTGGGGCAGACGTAGGTGCATGCGTGACAGCTGAGGCAGCGTTCTGCCAGGCGCTGCCAATAAGGGTCATCGAAGAGCGCGAGCCAGTCGTGCGGCGGCGTCACCTCCACCGGTGCATTGCCGGACCGGTCGGAGGGGGATGGGTGCCGGTCTGTCTCAGCGGCGGCCAAGCTCTCCAGCAGCTCGGCTCCTTTGGGCGTGACACCCTGAACCAGGTACTGCCCGGCGTCTTCGTAGAGCATCACATCCACTGCCGAGGCATCGTCGGGCGCGCCGCCCACGCTGGTGCAGAAGCAACCGGCCCACATGCGTGGGCAAGCAAGCCCTATCAGGGCTGTCTTGGCACGCCTCTCCGCATAGTAGGCGTCGGGGGGTGGGCGGCCCAAGAGCAGGGCATCGAGCACCAGGAGGGCACGCGCGTCGCAGGGACGCATGCCGAAGACCACCTGCTCCCGGATCAGCGCCGGCTCGACCAGCTCCGCCCTGCTTCCCCGCCTCTCTATCTCCAGGATCACCTCGGTGTCAGGCAGGAAGAATGTCTTGGGCGACGCGACCGTTCGCTCAAAGTCAAAGACGACCTGGCTGCTGGACGTCACCTGCCGGTACAGCAGGTCGCGCTCGACCTGCTGGGGAGCGATGACCGCGCGGGAGTCCGCCAGGGTATCAAGCCAGGCCGCCAATGCTGCGCGCGTGGTCGTTCTCATATCGGCCACTCCTCGTCCCGGCGGAAAGTGGCCAGGGGCGGCCGAGCTTGCTGGTCCGTTCCGGCGACGGTACCAAACAGCGCCTTGACTTCTCGCGCGATCATGCGATTGAGCAGGCTGAGCGGGAGATGCATCGGACAGGCCGACTCGCACGCATGGCACTCGGCGCATCGTCCCGCCAGGTGATAGGCCCTCATGACGTGAAAGAAGGCCTTCTGCGGCACTGTGTGAGCGATGGTCAGCCAAGCCGGATCCACCTGCTCGGCCAGGCACTCCGAGCAATAGCAGCCGGGGCATGCCTGCCGGCAGGCATAGCAGCGGATGCAGCGGTCGAACTGTCCCGTCCAGAATGCGAGCCGCTCCGCAGCGGAGAGGGCCTCGAACTCGGTCACGTCCGCATAGGCGTCAACCACGACCTCTGCCTTTGGGGGCTTGCCGACGAGTGCATCGTAGAAGAGCGGCACACGCTCCCGGCAGCGCCGGCACTGCGCTTGGATCTCTTGCCCGTCGCTCATTCCCGGGCACGCTACGCCGATGACAAAGACCCGGTCGCGGGCGACTTGCCCCTCATGGATCAGCACGTTGAGCGCCCGCACATCGCACGGCCTGGCCACGAGGCCGACGCGGTGGTGGGCTTTCTCCGCAGCGCCCAGAGCTGCCTCGGGGTGGAGGTAGACCACCAAGTTTTGGCTGCATGTCTGATCCCACACCAGGCGGTCGACATCGGCCGGATCATAGACAAAGGCCGGGCGCGTCCGGGCCAGGGCTGGGTGCCTGCCGGTGCCGGCCGGCTGCCTGCCTCTCTCAAAGCCGATGACGCAGCCAACCTCGCCGAGCTTCAGCAGCTCCTTGGCCCTGATCCGGATGGCCTGTTGGATTTCTTCGCTCATGTTCGAGCCCTGCCGGTCGGTGTCATGATTGGAGGCCAGTCCAGGGACCGAGCTGCTTCACCTGCTGGGTGAGCTCGGTCACCACCTGTGCAAAGCGGTTGCCCTCGGCGGCCGAGACCCACTCAATCCGCAGCCTGCCTGCCTCGACCCCGACAAAAGTGAGGAGCCGGTGCATCAGTGCGAGGCGCCTGCGGGCGTGGTAGTTGCCGTCGCCGTAGTGGCAATCCCCCGGATGGCAGCCGGCCACCAGGACGCCATCCGCCCCACCTTGGAGAGCCTTGAGGACAAACAGAGGGTCCACTCTGCCCGAACAGGGAACGCGAATGATGCGGATGTTGGCCGGATAGGCGATGCGGGCCGTGCCGGTCATGTCTGCCCCGGCATAGCTGCACCAGTTGCACAGAAAGCCGATGATCTTGGGCTCAAACTCCTCGTCCATGCCTCTCGTCCAATGTTACCCGCGCGCCAGGTCGACCTGGGCCGGCACAAGCAGTGCGGACAGCTGCCCCAATACCTGCTGATCGGTGAACCCATGCAGAGAGATGGCACCTCCGCGGCAGGCCACGACGCACAATCCACAGCCCTTGCACAGCGCGGGGTTGATCTCCGCCTGGCGCCGTCCCCGTACCTCTACGAGCTTGGCGGCGCTTGCGGGGCAGACCTCGGTGCACGTGCCGCAGGCGACACACCGCAAGGGCTGCACCTCGGCAATCATCGGCTCGATCTCCACCTGGCCCCGGTTCAGCAGCGCCACGACCTGCACCGCCGCAGCACTCGCATGGGAGACCGTGTCGGGAATGTCCTTCGGGCTCTGGCAGACGCCGGCCAGAAAGACCCCGTCGCTGGCCGTCTCGGCCGGGCGCAGCTTGGGGTGTGCTTCCATGAAGAAGCCATCGCTGCTTCGCGTGACGTGGAAGAGGTGAGCCAGCTCATCGGACCCGGCAGCGGGCACCATTGTCGTAGCCAGGACCACCATGTCCACGGGTACCTCGATCACCTCGCCCAACAGCGTGTCCTCAGCCCGCACGACCAGCCGATGCCCTGGACTGCCGTCCTGCCGGTCCGCGCGCACAGCCTCGACCTCTGCGGCCTTGCCCCGGATGAAGAAGATGCCTTCCTTTTGCACCCTTTCGTAGAACTCGGCATACCCTTTGCCAAACGCGGTGATGTCGATGTAGAACTCATAGACCCGCGCATGGGTCTTTTCGCGGATGAGGTGTGCCAGCTTCATCGAGTACATGCAGCAAGCCCGGGAGCAGTAGGCGTTGTGGTTCTGGTCGCGGCTGCCGATGCAGTGGAGAATTGCGACCGCTTCCGGCCTGCGGCCATCCTTGAGCAATACCTCGCCGGCCGTCGGCCCGCCCGCATTGACCAGTCGCTCGACCTCGAGCGCGGTGTAGACATCGTCGTACCGGCCATAGCCGTACTGGGGCAGTTTTCGGGCGTCGTAGAGCTCAAAGCCTGTAGCCAGTACAATCGACCCGACGGACAGCTCCTCCAGGCGTTCCTGCATCGTGTGGTCGATGGCCTCCCGCTCACAAGCCCATACGCAGCGGTAGCATCCGGAGCACACGCCGCAGTCGAGGCAGCGGGAGGCCTCGGCAATCGCCTGCTGTTCCGTCAGCGGCAGTACCACCTCCTTGAAGGTACGTACTCGCTCCTCCAGGTCAAGACGGAGCGACTGAACCCGCGGAGCTGGGGTGACGGTGCCCAGGCGAACCTTGGCTGCGGCTTCCTCGCGGGTCCACTTTTCCACGGGACGCTTTGCCGCCGGCAGCTCGTGGAGCGGCTCACCCTGCAGGTAACAGTGGATCGAATGGGCAGCCTCGTGCCCCAGTGCAACGGCATTCACGACGAAGCCGGACCCTGGGATCACGCCCCGCCCGGCAAAGAGGCCGGGGATGCTGGTGAGCAGCGTAATCTGGTCGCCGATCATCCGGTCAAAAGGCTCCTCGAGGTAGATCAGGTCCGAGAACTGGCCGATAGCGCGAATCACGGTGTCCACTTCCATGACGAATCCGGTTCCAGGCTCGGGCACCACGACGCGCTTTCCGCTGTCGTCGATTCGGCTCAGCTGCTGTGACTGAGCGCACTCCAGGCCTGCGACGTGGCCTTTTTCCCCGCCGCTTGCGTCTCCGACGATGCGCGTCGCGACTGTGTTGGTGAGAAGCTTGATGCCTTCGGCCTCGGCTTGTTCGAGCTCCCAGGGGTAAGCAGGGATCTCTCCCCTCGAGCGCCTGTAGACAAGGGTGACAGTCTGAGCCCCCAGGCGCAGCGCCGTCGTCGCGGCATCCAGGGCGGTTATGCCGCCGCCGACCACGGCGACCCGCTTGCCGATCTGGACGCGCCGGCCAAGGTTGACCTGACGAAGGAAGAGAACTCCAGAAAGCACGCCCTCCAGCTCTTCCCCGGGGATGCCGAGCTGTGTGGACCTGCTCACGCCGGTGGCGAGAAAGACCGCGTCATGGTCGCCGCCGTTCTCTCTGAGGAGGGTGGAGGGGTTGCGCACGGGGCTGTTCAGCCGCAGCTCGACTCCCAGGGCCAGGATGTCGTCGATGTCGCGCTGTAGGATTCCCTTGGGAAGGCGGTGCTCCGGAATCCCGGTTCGCATCAATCCGCCTGCCACCGGAAGTGCCTCGTAGACCGTCACGCCGTATCCAAGCTTGCAGAGCGCCTGGGCTGCTGTGAGCCCACAGGGACCGGAGCCGACCACGGCGACACGCTCTTGCCTCGTCTGGGGCACGGGATCGATGGGGCGGGGCAGGCCCCGGGCGTAGACATAGTCCACCACGAAGCGTTTGAGCTCCATGATCGACAACGGCTCGTCGACCAGGCGGCGATTGCAGGCACCCTCACAGGGGTGGTGGCAGGTCCGCCCGCAGACGCTCGCAAAGGGGTTGTCCTCCCGAATGATACGCAGGGCCTCCTCGAAGCGCCCTTCACGGATGTAGGAGATGTAGCCTTGCGCATGCTGGCCCGCCGGGCAGGCGTCCTGGCAGGGTGCGACGCCCACCTTGTCTATGACAAAGGCGTTGGGCACCGCCTGGGGGAAAGGCCGGTAGATGACCTTACGCGTCGACAAACCGAGGTTGAACTCGCTTGGCAGCTCCTTGGGGCAAGCCTCAGCGCAAGAACCGCAGCCTGTGCACTTGGTCACATCTACGTATCGGGGCTTGCGGCGCACGGTCACCCGGAAGTTGCCCACGTAGCCCTGAACGTCTACGACCTCGCTGTACTCCAGCAGGTGCACATTTGGATGGCTTGCCAGGTCGACCATCTTGGGGGTGAGGATGCAGGCGGAGCAGTCAAGAGTCGGGAACGTCTTGTCGAGCTGCGCCATGTGTCCGCCGATGGACGGCTGTTTCTCCACCAGGTAGACCGGGTAGCCGGAATTGGCAATGTCAAGTGCCGCCTGGATGCCTGCGATGCCGCCGCCGACGACAAGTGCCGCGCGCGTAACGGGCTCCTGGCGGGGATGAAGGGCCTCGTGCCGGCGAACGCGCTCGACGGCGCCGCGGACAAGGTCCTTGGCTTTCACGGTCGCGGTGTCTTTCGAGGAGTGCACCCAGGAGCAGTGCTCGCGCAGGTTGGCGACCTCGAGGAAGAAGGGGTTGAGACCGGCCGACTGCAGCGTGGCACGAAATGTCCGTTCGTGCATGCGTGGCGAACAGGCTGCTACCACCACCCGATCCACTCCGAGCTCGCAGATGTCGTGGCGGATCGCCGCCTGACCCGGATCAGAGCAGGTGTACTTGTTGGTGCGTGCCACAAAGACGCCGTCCAGCAGGCGTGCATAGTCACACACGGCCTCCACGTCCACCGTGCCGGCAATGTTGGACCCGCAGTAGCAGATATATACCCCGATTCTCACGCTGCAGTCTCCATCGCGCGCCACACGATCTCTGCCAGGTCCAGAACCTGCATGCGGGCCCTTTGGCGCCGGGCGGCGCCCATCAGGGTACGCTTGCATTGCTGACAGGCCGACAGAACGATGCGTGCGCCCGTCTGTTGTGCCTGAGCCAGACGCCGGTCGGCTACTGCCGAGGTGGCGGTCTCGTCGACCATCTGTACGTCGCCCCCACCGCCACAGCAGAGGGCCACTTCGCGGCTGGCATCCATCTCCCGGAGCTCAATGCCAGGCACGCGAGCGATCACCTCTCGGGGAGCATCGTAGACACCGCTCTTGCGGCCGAGGTCGCAGGGATCGTGGTAGGTGACAACTTGCTCCATGTCGCCGAGCTTCAGGCGGCCATCCTCTGCGAGGCGGGCCAGGAATTGGCTAGAGTGAAGCACCTCGAAGCCAGGCCGTGCCGAGTCGATCTCGGGGTAGAGGTGTGACCACGTGTGGTAGCAGGATGGGCAGGTCACCACGAGGGTCTTTGCCCCGGTCTCGCGCACGCGGGCGACGTTGTGCTCCCTCATGGTCACCATCGGCCCTTCCATGCCGGCCGAGTAGAGAGGGTAGCCACAGCACCACTCCTCGCCACCCAACGCGACGGCGTCGATTCCTGCCCGGCTCATGATCTGCGCCATGGCCTGCGGAATGCCGTAGACAGTCGGGTAGAAGGAAGCCACGCACCCGACGTAGAACACCACATCCGCACTGCGCCTGGTCCGAAGGGCTTGGCTTTCCGGCGGCAAGTTGTCGGTCCACATCAACCGGGTCGAGTTGTCGTCCGCCGAGATGTTGTGGCGGGCAAGCACCGTATCCCGCATCGACAGGAGGTTGGGGGGCAGGCTCATCGCACGGCTGACGGCCCAGCTGCGCACGCTGCGTACCGCGTCGCCAACCGGGATCCCGCGAGGGCAGCGCTCCGTGCAGGAGAAGCACGCAGTGCAGAGCCAGATGGCCCGGCAGGCAAGCAGGCGATCGCTCAAACCGAGGTGCAGGAGGTGGAGAATGCGCCTGGGATTGTAGTCCATGAAGGGGGCGGTGGGGCAGGCTCCCGAGCAGGTGCCGCACTGATAACACGCGACGAGCTGCCCTCCATCACGCAGGTCCGCCAGCAGTGCCTCGACATCCCGGTCGAAGCTTATCGGCACCTTGGTCATCGCCCAATCCTCCTTGCCGGATGATCAGGGAGCGGCGACCGATCAGCACCGCGATCTGCCTGGTGCGTGGAGCAGTGCGAGTAGACCGTTGGCCAGGCTGAACCTACGCCCACATTATACCATAGACCCGGCGAGTATGTCAATTGCGAGAATACAGGCCATTGCCATGCAGCTGCACCGTGCTGAGTGGTGCGGCTGCATGGCAATCGGCAAGCGTGCCGCGGGCGGCGCGACGGCCGGCAGGGTGCGCGGCCCGAGCCCTCAGGAACGATTCCCCCGGCGGCGCGCGGCCTTGACCCAACTAGCTTTCGGGGTATACTCGGCGGTGAGGACCAAGCCGTGGACTTGCTCTTGATCGCGCACCTGCTCAACGCCCTGCTCATGATCGGTCTACCCGTCGGTCTAGCGGTCCTTTTGATTGCCCGCTGGAAGCTCGGCTGGCGCTTGCTGTTCGCCGGTGCCGTCACCTTTGTCGTGTCGCAAGTGGGGCATGTGCCCTTCAATCTGGGCGCGACCGCGCTTCTGAACCGCACCTCGCTGGTGAGCCTGCCGGTGCAGGGGCAGCTTGCGTTCAATGCCGTCTTCCTGGGCCTTAGCGCCGGGCTGTTCGAAGAGTTGTGCCGCTATGGCATGTATCGCTGGTGGCTCAAGGATGCCCGCTCCTGGCGCAAGGGCGTGCTGGCCGGCGCGGGACATGGAGGCGGCGAGGCACTCCTCTTGGGCGTGCTGGCCCTGTATGCGTTCTTGCAGCTCACGGCCCTGCGCAACGCCGACCTATCGACGCTTGTTCCGGCCGGCGATCTGGCTCGGGTGCAGGAGCAGGTGTTGGCCTACTGGTCGATGACCTGGTACGACTCGCTGCTCGGCGCGCTGGAGCGCCTCATTGCGCTCCCGATCCAGATCGCGCTCTCTCTGCTGGTGTTGCAGGCGTTTCTCCGCCGGCGGGCCGGCTGGGTCGTTCTGGCGGTCGGCTATCATGCGCTGGTCGATGCGTCGGCCGTACTGGCCCTGCCCCACGGTGCCTACCTGGTAGAAGCCGTCGCCGGCGGCTTTGCGCTCATCAGCCTGGCACTCATCGTGCTGTTGCGACGCCCGGAGCCGGCCCTGGACCTCGAGCCGCTGCCTCGGGTCACGGCGGACCCCTTTGTCCCGGCCCCGGTCGAGGAGACGCGAGAAAGGCTCGACGATACTCGCTATGCGTAGGAATCCATGATCCACACAGAGAACCTGACCAAGCAGTTCAAGCAAGTCCTGGCGGTCGACGGCCTCAGCCTGGACGTGAAAGAGGGCGAGGTCTTTGGCTTTCTTGGCCCCAACGGCGCTGGCAAGACCACGACTGTGCGCATGCTGACCAGCCTGATCGGGCCGACACGTGGCACGGCGACGGTCGCCGGCTTTCGCGTTGGCAGGGACGACACAGCGATCCGGCAGTCGGTCGGCCTGCTGACCGAGACGCCGGGCATGTATGACAACCTCGCGGCGGAGACCAACCTGAGGATCTTTGCGGAGCTGTATGAAGTGGCCGACGTGAAGGGCCAGGTCGAGAAATACCTCCGGATCCTCGGCCTGTGGGATCGCCGCGGCGATCCGGTCGGCACCTTTTCCAAGGGGATGAAGCAGAAGCTTGCGATTGCGCGCGCCCTGCTCCACGAGCCGCGCATCCTCTTCCTCGACGAGCCGACGGCCGGGCTGGACCCTGAGGCTTCGCACTTGGTGCGCGAATACATCGGCGACCTGCGCAAGGAGGGCCGCACGATCTTTCTCTGTACCCACAACCTCGACGAGGCGGACCGGCTGTGTGACCGCGTCGGCGTGTTCAGGACCCGGCTGCTGGTCGAGGATACCCCTGCCAACTTGCGGAGGTCCGTCTTTGGTCGCAAGGTGGTGTTGCACCTTCGCGCGGCGGATGAGACCCTTGCACTGAGGCTGCGTGGGCTGTCCTTTGTGGGCGAGGTCAAGCTCGTGGAAAACAAGCTGGTGGTCACGTTGGACGATCCGGACGTGCACAACCCCGACATCGTCCGTCTGCTGGTTGGGGCGGGTGCGGACGTCATCTACGTCGGCGAGCTGCGCCATTCCCTGGAGGATGTGTACCTCCAGCTTGTCAGGAGCGAGTGAGGTGCCATGAGCAAGATCAGGACGATCATTCGAAAAGAGTGGATGGAGGTCTTCAAGAACCGGCTGGTGATCTTTACCGTGGCATTCCTGCCACTGTTGCTGACGGCGATCCCGCTGGTGATGCTCTACACCATGCGCGGAGCCGCGACGGGTGCGATGGCGGAGTCCCTACCGGGCGAGCTGGCCGGCCAACTGGGAGGCTCCGTGTGCCCGAGCGGTCTGAGCGATGCGGAGTGCAACCTGGTTTTCCTGATCAGCCAGTTCATGATGCTCTTCATGCTCATCCCGGTCTCGATCCCGGTGACAATCGCTGCCTACTCCATCGTGGGCGAGAAGGCGACGCGCAGCCTGGAGCCCCTCCTGGCGACGCCGATCACCACGCTGGAGCTCCTGGTCGGCAAGTGCCTGGCTGCGGTCATCCCTGCCGTGCTGTCTACCTATGCGGCATATGGGATTTTTGCGCTGGGCGCGTGGCTGATCGTGGCGAACAAGGCACTGGTGGCCGCGCTGCTGGACGCGCGCTGGCTGATTGCCATCCTCGCAGTAGGGCCGCTCATGGCTGTCATGTCCGTTACCTTTTCGCTGATGGTCTCGTCGCGTGTCAATGATCCACGCGTGGCGGAGCAGGTGTCGATGGTCATCATGCTTCCGGTGCTGGCCGGATTCTTTGGCCAAGTGGCTGGCCTTTTCTTCCTGAACGAGCAGATCGTCGCGGTGGTGGCTGTGATCATGGTCGCGGTCGACGCCCTGATGGTCTACCTGGCAACGCGTGTCTTCCAGCGTGAGACGATCTTGACCCGGTGGAGATGAATCGATGAAGAAGATGGGCTTGGCTCTGCTATTGGTGCTCATCGCCAGCCTGACGGCAGCCTCTTGGGCGCTTGCCCAGGGAGAAGAGCTGGCGTTGAAGCTCTCGCGCGATTGGGGATATGGCGGACTCAGCGGCGACATACAGGGTACCTTCTCCATGAGGGCCAGCGGACCCGGCAACTTGACCCGTGTCGAGTTCTTCATTGACGACTCCAAGATCGGAGAAGCCACGAGCGCACCCTTCAACCTCCAGTTCGTGACCGACAACTACCCGGCGGGCGCGCACTCGATGAGTGCCGTCGGCTACACAACCGATGGGGGGGAGCTACGCTCACAGGCCATCCGTGCCACTTTTGTGTCCAAAGAGGAGGGCGGCAAGGCGGCCATGGGGATCATCGTGCCCCTCCTGGGCATCATCGCCGGGGCGATGATTCTGTCGTTCCTGGTGTCCATGATCAGTGGGCGAAAGGTCAAGACCCTGCCACCCGGCACACCGCGCCAATACCCGCTTGGCGGGGGCATCTGCCGCAGCTGCGGCCGTCCGGTGGCGCTCCAGGTGTTCGGGATCAACGCTGTGGCCGGCAAGCTCCAGCGCTGTCCCTTCTGTGGCAGGTGGAGCGTCTTTCGGCGCGTTTCGCTCGAGCAGCTCCGTGCAGCCGAGCGGGCGGAGCTTGGGGCCGCCAAGCTGGGGCAACCGGAGGTTGCCGAGGAGGAGAAACTCCGGAAGGAGCTGGACGACTCCAAATACCAGGGGCTGTAGGACCCCTTGGCTCGCTGCCAGACCTGGCCGGCAGCAAAGGTAAGGGACGACATTTCCTTCTGTCGCGTTCAGAGAACGAACCTTGCCTGCGGCGGAATCGTGTGCTATACTCGCCGGCGGGGGATCGGCACCATGAGACAACCCAACGGCTTCAATCTCCTCTACAGCTTTGTCCGCCTGGCCGGTTCGCCCTTCCGCTATCGAGCCGTGGGGCTGGAGCACGTTGCAGGTCCTGGGCCCGCGATCTTTGTGGCCAACCACATGGGCGCCGCGGGGCCCTTGGCCAGTGTGCTCTCCCTGCCGATCCGTCTCTACCCGTGGGCCATTGCCGAGATGACCGACTACCGGCGGGCTACGCGCTATCTGTACGAGGACTTTGTCCGCCCCACCTGGCATCTGAACGGCGCGGCGGGTTTGGCGGTGTCTTTTCTTGTCTCGCGCCTCTCGGTCACCCTGCTCAGGGGCATCGGCTCGATCTCGGTCGAGCGGCACCGGGGGGAGTCCTTTGGTGCATTCCGGCGCAGCCTTGAGCTGCTCTCCCAAGGCAGGAATCTCCTCGTCTTTCCGGAGGACGCCCAGCAGCCGGCCGATCCGGCGACTCGCCTGTACCCATGGCTGTGTGGCTTTGTTGGGCTGTGCAGTATGCACGAACGGGAAAGCGGCCAGAGGCTGCCGCTCTATCCCGTCGCCGTACATCCGGGCACGAAGACCTTGGCCGTGGGAGAGGCCCAGTACCACGCGGGCGATTCGTCGCACCGCCTCGAGGTGCGGCGAACGTGCGAGAGGCTCAGGCAGGCGGTGGCGGACCTCTACGTCGCCCTTGAGGGAGGTACCTCCGCGTAGCCTCTCGGAATTCGGAGCCTGACGGCCCTTCCCCAGCGCCGGAAGGGGAGGCCGGACGGGCGCAACCCAAACGGAGTCATGGCATGCTTGGCAAAGTCACCAGCTTCGCACTCGTCGGCCTGGAGTCCACCCTCGTCTCAGTCGAAGTTGACATCAGCCGAGGGCTTCCCTCCCAGACTATCGTCGGCCTGCCCGACCCTGCTGTGCGCGAGTCGTCGGAGCGCGTCCGGGCTGCGATTGTCAACTCGGGGCTCATCTTTCCGCGTGCCCGGCTGACGGTCAACCTTGCTCCGGCAGATCTGCGGAAAGAGGGTCCGGCGTACGATCTCCCCATGGCGATGGGTATCCTCCTGGCGACCGAGCAGGTGAAAGGCGACCTCTCGAAGGCGGGCCTGGTGGGCGAGCTGTCGCTTGATGGGGAGGTGCGGAGCGTCACAGGCATCTTGCCCATGGCCGCGGCCGCTGCGGAGCTCGGGCTTTCGACGGTCTATGTGCCGGTGGCCAACGCCGCGGAGGCGGCGCTGGTCGAAGGCCTGGACGTGATCCCGGTGGCGAGCCTGGCAAGCCTGGTCGGTCACCTGCACGGCTACACGCCGATCCAGCCGTACCAGGCACCGGCCGTCGATGCCTCTGCGCCGCTGTACGCGGTCGACTTTCGGGACGTGAAGGGGCAGGAGCATGTGAAGCGGGCGCTGGAGGTGTCGGCGGCCGGTTCGCACAATGTGTTGATGAGCGGGCCTCCCGGAGCCGGAAAGACGCTGCTGGCGCGTGCGGTTCCGACGATCCTGCCGCGAATGGGCCTAGAGGAATCGCTGGCGGTGACCAAGATCTACAGTGTGGCAGGCATGCTGCCGGGCGACACGCCGCTGATCCGCCACCGCCCCTTTCGGGCCCCGCACCACACCGTCAGCTATGCAGGGCTGGTCGGCGGAGGCAACGTGCCGCGGCCCGGCGAGATATCGCTGGCGCACCGGGGGGTGCTGTTCTTGGACGAGCTGCCCGAGTTTGGGACCAAGCTGTTGGAGATGCTGCGCCAGCCGCTCGAGGACCGGAAGCTGACGATCGCGCGCAGCTCCGGCTCGGTGACCTTTCCGGCGAGCTTTATGCTAATCGCGGCGCAGAACCCGTGCCCCTGCGGCTACTACGGTGACCCGGTGAAGGAGTGCACCTGCACCCAGGCGATGGTCACCCGCTACCAGAAGCGCATATCGGGCCCGCTGCTGGACCGGATCGACATCCACATCGAGGTGCCTCGGGTGGAGTATGAGCGGCTCTCCGACGACCGGCTCGGGGAGCCGTCGGCGGCGATCCGGGCGCGGGTGGAGGGGGCGCGGGAACGGCAGTCGCGGCGCTTTGCCGGCACGGGCTTGCTGACCAACGCCGACATGGGGCCGGCGGAGGTGCGGGAGTATTGCCCGCTGGACGAGGCGGGGCGGGCGCTGCTGCGTGCGGCGATGCAGCAGCTGCAGATGACGGCGCGGGCGTATCATCGCATCCTGAAGCTGGCGCGGACGATCGCGGACCTGGCGGGAAGCGAGCGCATCCAGACGGTGCACCTGGCTGAGGCGATCCAGTACCGGCCGCGGAGGCAGTACTAGCCGAGACCTGCGAGTCTGGGGTGCCAGCAGCCATGTAGGTTGCGACGGAGGCGTTCGACCAGATGCTCCCCCTGGTTCAGGTCCTCCTGTGAAGGCCGGGCTAAGGACAAGGTCCATTGCCTCGCGCAGTACCTAGTGGCCTGGCGAATCGCCGGCTTCGTTGGCGTCAATGCCACGAGCGCCTCGCCCTATTCGCCGATCAATGCCGCAGCCTCCTGCAGGTCAGGCAGGGCAAACCCTTCGGTGAAGCGCCCAACCACCTCGCTGAGGCACTGCCGCGCCTCCGCAAGCTCGGCTGCAAAGGCCTCGCCCTGCTGCTGCCGCAGGCGGACCAGGCTCGCCGCCGCGCGCAGCTCCCACCAGCGGCTCCCCTGTTCCCGCGCCACCGCGAACGCGTGCCGGAAGCAGGCTTCCGCCTCATCGACCCTGGAGCGAGCAAGGTGCAACCGTTGCGCTCCCGCCTCAGCCCTGTCAGGGGTCTCCGTCAGAAGCAGTAGCTCGCCGCGCATGCGCGAGACTTCTGCCTCCAACGCCCGTACGCCGGTGCCATCAATCCAGGTCCTGGCCCGCTCCAGAGCTTCCAAGCCCATCTCGACCTGGCCGGCCCGGGCGCACAGCTCGGACTGAAGGCATAGGAGGGCGGCGTACCCCGCGCCGGAGCCTGCAGCCTGCCAGGTGGACTGGGCCTCCACCGCCCGGTCCACGCCCTGCGCGGGCGCCGGCTCCTCAATGCCAGCTCCTGCCTGGGGCTTCTCCATCGCCGCCAGCAGCTGTTCCCACACTCCGTAGACCAGGCCGGGCTGGCCGAGGGGCCGCAGGTCCCGGCAGTGGCTCAAGGCTCCAGCCCAGTCGCGGCCCAGGACAGAGGTGATTAGCATTGCCACGAAATGGGCAAAGGCAAGGCTGGACGGCTGGTCCAGCTCGTGCCCCTGCACCACCGCCTGCCGGAGGCAAGCCCTGGCCTGGTCCGGGTAGCCCAGCTGCCACAGCACTGCGCCCAACATGGAGCGGGCCATCACGCCCGGGTCCGCTGCTACCAAGCCGCCCAGGGGACGGTTGGGAGCCGGGTCGTACAGGGCCACAGCGCGGCTCAGGTGTTCACGGGCGGGGACCGGCTGTCCCCGCAGCCAGTGACTGAGGCCCAGCGCCCAGTGCCCCAGCATGAGGGACTGCCGGTCGCCTTCCCCAGCCTCCCCCGAAGCCTCTGAGCGGGCCAGGTTCAGGAGCTGCCGGCCCACCCTATCGCTTCTCTCAGGGTCGGCCGACCAGCCTGCCGAAAGCGCCAGCACAGTCAGCGCGGTGAGGCGTTGCGGGTCGTCCCGCAGCTCTGGATGCTGGATCAGGTCCGCGAGGCGCTCCAGGGTCCGCTTGCCGGCCGGCGCCTGCCAACCCTGCTGCAGCATCACCGGAGCTACCAGCGCCATGCCCAGCCGCAGCTCCAGGCGCAGCCGCTCTGGCCCCGGCCCAGAGGCCGCTGTGCCCTGAAGCAACGCCAGCCCGCGCTCAAGGTGCGCAATAGCCTCTTCGTTGGCCACCAGCCTCGCAGCCCACCGGCCCGCCTCCAGGTGGTAGCGTACGGCCTCCAGGACCCGGCCCGCCTCCTCGAAGTGGAGGGCCAATTGCGGACCAGACTGCGCCAGGGCCACTTCGTCACCACGGCACAGGTCCGCCAGCGCGGCCCCCACCTCGCCGTGCAAATGTGCCCGGTCCACGGGGTCCAGGTGGTTGTAAAGATACTCCTGGAACAGCCCGTGGGCGAAGCGGTAGCGCGAGAGCCGCCGGCCCTCGGCCGGCAGGGATTGGACCCCCAGTCCCTGCACCAGCCGGCTCTCCATGGACAGCGGACCGCTCAGCCACCGATGGGCCAGCCATGGCTCGATCCCCAACACGCCGGCTGCGACCTCCGCGCTGAACGAAGTGCCCTCCACGCTGGCGGCCTCCAGCAGGCGACGTCCCTCGGGCGGCAGCCGGCTCATCCGCTCGGCGATGACCGCCTCCACCCTGGGCGGCAGTGCCTCCCAGGGCAGCTTCCGACCGTCGACCCAGCGCCCCTTTTCGTCGCGCGTCAGGTAGCCCCGTTCCTGGAAGGTCCGCAGCAGCTCGACGGTAAAGAGCGGATTGCCCCCGGTGTGGTCGTACAGCGCCTGGCGGAAGGCCGCCCTCAGGCAGTTTGGCTCGCTGTCGACGAGCGCCTCGACGAACCCCCGCCCGTCGGCCCTGTCCAGGTCGATCACGATGTCCCCCCACTTCCGGGTTAGCTCATGGAGGACAGACTCCAAGGGTCTTCCGAGGCCCTCAGGCTCTCCCGGGTCCCGCAGCGCCTCCGGCCGGTAGGCGCAGATGAGCAGGATGCGGCTGCCGGTCAGACGACGCCCCAGGTGAAATAGCAGCGCCGCCGTGCCGCCATCGGCCCACTGCACGTCGTCGACCGTCAATAGCAGGGGGCACCTGGCGGAGACGGTGTGCAGCACCCCGGTCACCTGGCCGAGCAGGTCGGCCTGAGGAGTGGCCGTGGAAGCCATCCGGTCGCCGGCACAGCGTACGCTCTCCCGCAACCGCGCTTGCCATCCCTGCTCGGAGGGTAGCCTCGACGGGCGCGCGGCCCCGGCCGGCCCAGTACGCTTCGGCAGGCTCGGCGTAGGGAACGCTTCGGCGTGGCGCATGAGCGCTGCACCTGGCACAAAGCTGTCGATCAGGTCGGGTCCGTGCTCCACCAGCGCCACAGCGACCGCCGGCAGCGCTGCCCAGATGCGCCGCACCTGCTCCTGCGATGGCGTCTCGCCGGCCCGCTTGCCCTTCACGTCCCCGGCCAGCGTCTGGAGGATCTCGCGGAATGGCAGGTAGGGGTCTCCGGCGCCGCTAAGGGCATTGCAGCTCCCGCGCAGGACGATCAGGTCGCCATGCGCCTGGCAGGCCTGCCGAGCGAATTCGTCCAGCAATGCCGTCTTGCCGCTGCCGGCTTCGCCCGCGATCAGAGCAACCCCTCCCCGGTTGGCTAGAGCCCGATCCAGCAGGCTGCTCAACCGCGCAAGCTCCTCCTCCCGAGCCACCAGACCAGGTACTCCTCGGCCGTCAGCAGCCGGAGGTGCGGGCTCCGCGGCCGATAGGACGTCAGGAGAGGCCTGCGGCCGGGGCGAGCGCAGCGCCAACCCGGAGTCCCGGATCTGAGCGTAGAGTGCCTGCGTCTCGTCGTCCGGCTCGCAGCCCAGCTCGTCCGCCAGCAGCCGGCGGCAGGCCTGATAATGGGCCAGGGCGGCAGCTCGTGCCCCGCCCAGTGCCAGCGCGGCCATCAACTGCCGGTGGGCCGACTCCCGGTACGGCTCCAGCTCGATCTGCCGCCGCGCCCAGCGCGCCGCCTCGGTGGTTTCTCTGCGCGCAAGCCGGAGCGAGGTCAGTTGTCCCAGCGCGGACAGGACAGCGCGCTGGTATTCTTCGCCCTTGAGGAGCACCCACTCCTCGAAGCCGGGACTATGCGCCAGCGACAGGCCGTGCAGGAATGGGCCGCGGTACAGGGCGGCAGCAGACTGCAGACGGCTTATCACCGATAGTTGAGGGTCTGCAGCCGATGAGGTATCGCCACTGGCGGCTATCAGCTGCTCAAACTCGGCCACGTCCAGCCAGCAGTCTCCGGCGGGGTTGAGCTGTATCGTGCTGCGGGTGACCAGCAGGATGGGCTGGGCCATCCGGCGATCGCCAAGCGCGGCGCGCAGGTTGGATGTGGCGTTGCGCAGGGCGCCGAGGGCTTCCCGGTCGGGCCGGTCGGCCCACAGCAGAGCGGCCAGGGCCTCGCGGGAATGCTCCCGTCCGCGCTCGACGGCCAGGTAGGCCAGCAGCGCGCGCAGGTGAGCGGAGTTCAGGCCCTGGATCGGCGCCACGCCGTCTAGCGTGGCATGGAGCGGACCCATCAGCGCCAGTGCTAGGTGAGCCAATGCTACGTGTTCCCTGTTGGAATCAGCATATCACGCCCGAAGCGAATTGTCAACCACTTTGGACGGTAGCAGGCAGCAGATCGCGCTCCAGCTCGGACCGGGTCGTGGAAACTGGCGGCGGGGGGTGCATGGCCGTTCGCCTCCCAAAGTCATCCCAGATTCTGGCCCTCGCGCGTTTCCCGCGCGTTTCCCGTGCGATCCACGCGCGTTCGGGTGATAGACTACACAGTGCACGAGGATGGAACCCGATGCGTGACGAACCCGACGGCTATCAGGCCTACCTGCTGCGGCTCTGGCGCGTGTGGTACCAGGGTCGGTGGCAGTGGCGGGCGTCCGTCGACAGCCCCGGCACGGGCGAGCGCCGCAGCTTTGCATCCCTGGCGGCGTTTGTCACATTCCTCAACGACACGACGCGCCAGCAGACCCCACCGGGCGCGGCTGACCGCCTGGATGCGCCCCGTGGTCCGGGCCCTTTGGAGGAGGAGGAGACACGAGATGACTAGACGCACAAGCAGGAACACGCAGGTTCTGACGGCACTGGTCCTGATCGTGGCGCTGCTCGCGCCCGCCCGGCACACGGCCCAGGCATCGCCCGGCGAAGCCTCTGCCGAGGTGATGGCGCGCCAGGCCATGGCGCAGCAAGCGCTGGCTCCGCAGGCGGCGCCGCCTGGCAATCTGGCCAACGTGCCCGGCGCCAGTGCGAGTTGGTGGGCCGCGGTGCAGGAGCAGGTCCAGCAAGACGTGTACGCCCTGGGTGAAGGCAGAGCAGAGGGCGGTGCGCTCTCCTACGTGGGCCACAACCCAGTCCATGGTTTCGTTCTCGCCTTCTCCGCGAACGGCGTCCGCCTGGTGCCTGCCGGTGAGGCGGCGTGGAGCCTGGGCCTGCGCCTCACCTCCTTCGGCCACGAGGGGCGCGTGCAGCCGGTGGTCGGCCCGCCCGTGATGACGGTGAATGGCAAACAGCTCGAGTATCGGCACGCGGGCCTGACCGAATGGTACGTCAATGGCGAACGCGGGCTGGAACAGGGGTTCGTTCTCGAGTCGCCGCCGCCTGGAGTCGACTCGGGGCAGCCGCTGGTGTTCGACATGGCCCTGGAGACCGGCCTGGTGCCGGAGCTAAGCGACGACACGCAAAGCATCGACTTCCTTACGCAGGACGGCAGTGTCGCCGTCCTGCGTTACACCGACCTGGTCGTCGTCGATGCCGCCGGCCGCGAGCTCGCCGCCCACTTGTCCGTCTCTCCAGGTAGCATTTCCATCTGGATCGACGATGCCGGCGCCGCCTACCCCTTGCTGGTGGATCCGCTCGTGATCACGCCCGACTGGACGGCCGAGGGCGACGAGTATGATTCGCGCCTTGGCTACTCGGTAGCCGCCGCCGGTGACGTGAACGGTGACGGCTACGACGACGTCGTGGTCGGCGCATCGGGCGATGTACAGGTGTACGTCTACTATGGCTCTGCAACGGGGCCAGCCGCCGCGGCCGGGTGGAGCACCGGCGGCAGTGCCGCGGCTGCGGCAGGTGACTTGAACGGCGATGGTTACGACGATCTTGTGGCCGTGAACGGCAGTGTTACGTCGGTGTATTATGGCTCGGACACGGGGCTGGGCGGCACGGCCGCGTGGAGCGCCGGAGGCAGTGCTGCGGCCAAGGCCGGCGACGTCAACGGCGACGGCTTCGACGATCTCGCCATTCACTTGAACACCGATGTGCTCGTCTACTACGGCTCTTCAGCCGGGCTGCCCGACCTGCCCCACTGGAGCGTTGGCGGCTACGAAGGGGGCACGGCCGGTGACGTCAACGGCGATGGCTACGACGACCTCGTCACCGTGGCCGGTAGTGATGTGTCGGTCTACCACGGCTCCGCCGCGGGGTTAGCCAGCACGGCTGCATGGAGCGCCGCGGGCGAAGTGGCGGGCACGGCGGGCGACGTGAATGGTGACGGTTACGACGACGTCATCGTCGGGGCACCCTACTTGAGCAATGGGCAGTACCACGAGGGTGGGGTCTACGTCTATCACGGCTCGCCCTCCGGGCTGGCCGATGCGGCTGACTGGAGTGCAGAGAGCGATCAGGCAGAGGCCCGCTTTGGCACGGTAGTGGGCACGGCCGGCGACATGAACGGCGACGGCTTCGACGACGTCGTCGTCGGAACGCCCTGGTTCGACAACGGGGAAGCGGACGAGGGTGGGGTCTTTGCCTACTACGGCTCGTCGTCCGGCCTGGCCGGCGAAGCCCACTGGACCGCCGAGAGCAATCAGTCAGACTCCGACTTTGGCGCTTCGGCGGCGGCTGCCGGTGACGTGAACGGCGACGGCTATGATGACGTCATAGTGGGGGCACCCCGGTACTACAACTCGCAGTACAGCCTGGGTCGTGCTTACCTTTTCCTTGGCCCCGTCCGTGTGACCACCGATTATCAGTGGAGCGCGGGGGGCGAAACAGCTCGCGAAGAGCTCGGCTATGCGGTAGCGACCGCGGGCGACGTGAACGGTGACGGCTACAGCGACGTCGTCGTGGGCGCCCCCTCCAACGAGGAGAATGCCCCAAAAGCCGGCAAGGTGTACCTGTTCTACGGCAGTCCCTCGGGCCTCGGCCTGGCGCCGGCGTGGACCGCCCTCGGCGAGGCGGAGGAGGACGGGTTCGGCGGTGTGGTGGGCACAGCGGGCGACCTGAACGGCGACGGCTATGACGACCTGGTCGTGGGCGCCCCGGGCCACGGCGGCGGCAAAGTGTACGTTTACTATGGCTCCGCAACCGGCTTGGGCGGCGGCCTATGGACGGCCGACGGGCAGTACGGGGGGGACGAGTTTGGCAGTGCCGCAGGCACGGCGGGCGACGTGAACCGCGACGGCTACGACGACCTGGTCGTCGGCGCCGGCGGCTATCCCGACGGCAGTGCCTATGGCAAGGTGTATCTCTATCACGGTGGCGCGAACGGTCTCGGGACAGCCGCGGACTGGGTTGCCGCCGGCCAGTCTGCCGGCGATCGCTTTGGTGGGGCTGTGGGCACGGCGGGCGACGTGAATGCCGATGGCTACGGCGACGTCGTCATCGGTGTCCCTTTGGCCGACCCCGCAGGGCGCGCAGATGCGGGCCGGGCCAGCGTCTATTACGGCGCCGACGGAGGGCTGCCAGGCTCGGCGGGTTGGAGCGCGGACGGCGCTGCAGCAGGCGATCGCCTGGGCGCCGCGGTGGCTATGGCGGGCGACGTAAACGGCGACGGCTACAGCGACCTTATCATTGGTGCCCCTTTCGCCGATGGTGGGGGTGCAGATGCGGGGCGGGCCTCTGTCTTTCAGGGCGCCGTCGGCGGCCTGCCAGGTTCGGCGGATTGGGTTGTGAATGGCGCCGCGGCGGGCACCCGCCTGGGCGCTGCGGTGGGCACGGCAGGCGACATGGATGGCGACGGCTACGCCGACGTCGTGATCGGCGCCTATGGCAGCGACAGCCTGGCCGGCGAGATCCAGATCTACCAGGGCAGCTCAGCGGGGCTTCCGTCGACTCCTGCCTGGACGGCAAGCGGCGAGGCCGCCGCGGACCGGCTCGGCCTGGCTGTGGGCACGGCGGGCGACGTGAACGGCGATGGCTTCGGCGATGTCATCGCCGGGGCGCCGGGCTACGACGGCCCTGCCGGCGCCAATGCCGGCCGGGCCACCGTCTACCACGGGATGGCGGGTGCGCCTGGTCAGGACGCGGACGGCTCGTGGCTGTGGAACTCTGGCACGATGGCAGAATCGGCCGGCGATCTGAACGGCGACGGGTACAGCGATGTGGTCGCGGGCAACGAGAACCAGAATAGGGCCTGGGTCTTTTACGGCAGCGGGACAGGGCTGGCAGTTCAGGCGGACTGGACGTCGAGTGGCGCGGCCGGTTTTGGCCGGACCGTGGGGGCTGCAGGGGATGTGAACGGTGATGGGTATGCCGACCTCCTGGTGGCGGGCGAGAGCGCGGTACACGTCTTCTACGGGAGCGCGGCAGGGCTCACCTCGGGCACGCCGGACTGGAGCGCCGCCGTCGAGGGAGGCTATAACGATCCGTGCGCTGCAGGCACAGCAGGCGACGTGAACGGCGACGGTTTTGGCGATGTGATCGCCGGCAGCCAGAGCGCCAATAGGGCCTGGGTCTATTACGGCAGTCCGACGGGGCTGCCGGCCGAGGCGAACTGGACCACGACGGGTGCCGACGGCTATGGCGGCACGGTGGGCACCGCGGGAGACGTGAACGGCGACGGCTTTGCCGACGTCGTCCTTGCGGGAGCCAGCACCCTCTACGTCTACCATGGGGACATGGCAGGGCTCACCCCAGGCACGCCAGACTGGAGTTTTGCAGTCGAGGGAGACTATTACACTCCCTGCACCGCGGGCACGGCAGGGGACGTGAACGGCGATGGCTACGCCGACCTCATTGCCGGCGCACCATACGCGGCCGGCTACACAGGCAAGGTGTATCTGTTCTTCGGCTCGGCCTGGGGTCTCGACGCTCCCTTGGCGGAAATCGTGGGTGAAGCCGCGGGTGACCGCTTTGGCAGCAGCGCGGGCACGGCGGGCGACGTGAACGGCGACGGCTTCGCCGACGTCCTTGTCGGCGCACCCCGGGCAGGGGGCTACTCACAACCCGGGGCGGCCTATCTCTACTTTGGCAGCTCGGTGGGCCTCAGACCCGACCAGGAGCCCTGGATCTACGCGCGCAGCAATGTCGAGTCCCTTGGAAAGCACGTGGCGGGGGCTGGCGACGTGAACGGCGACGGCTTTGCCGATCTGCTCATCAACGCCGTCTACACCTACTACTGGCCCAACCAGGACTGGGCCATCCTCCAGCTCGGGAACGATGGGGGCGGGCGGCTGGCGCTCGCCCGCCAGACGCGGGGCGATGGCAGCGGGATGCTGGTGCAGCCGTGGGGGCGCGCCACGCGCGACAGCTTTTCCGTCACGCTGCACGCGGTCCACCCGCTGGGCCGCGGCAGGGCCCGGCTGCAAGTGCAGGCCTGCCCATCGGCCACGCCCTTTGGCGACGAGTCGTGCCTCGAGTACACGGCCGCCGATTGGACCGAGACCGTCGACGCCGCAGGCGTCGACCTGAGCGAGATGGCCGAGTGGCTGGAGGAGGATACCCTCTACCGCTGGCGGGCGCGCCTGCTCTACGACTCTCCCTTCAGCCCGCGGGGACCCTGGCACCGCTTCCTGGGCCAGAGCCAGGAGGCCGACGTGCGCGCCGGGCGGCTTGCCACGGACCTGCAGATCACCAAGACGATGATGCCCACGGAAGAGCTTGAGCTGCCGGCCCAGATCACCTACACCCTGAGCTACGTGTCGGCCGGCGGCCCGGCGGCAGGCGTGGTCATCACCGACATCCTGCCCGCCAGCCTGGACAACGTCGAGGTTTTCACCAGCGGCGTGGCCATTGTCGATACGGGCGTCCGGCCCGGCTACGTCTGGTGGGTGGGCGATATGGCAGCGGGGGAGCAAGGTGTCATCACCATCGCCGCCCGGGCGAACGCCACACGATTCGTCAATACGGCGGAAATCGCGGGTACCTCGCGTGACGTGAACCCCCTGAACAACGTGGCCATGGTGCAGACGCATGTCGCGGGGATCATTTTCGTCGACGCCAGCGCTCTGGGAGCGGACAATGGCTCTACCTGGGTCGATGCCTACACCGACCTTCAGGATGCGCTGGTGGCGGCTGCGTCCGGGGACCAAATCTGGGTTGCAGAGGGGGTGTACAAGCCGACGACCGGGGCCAACCGCGCGGCGACCTTTGCCCTGGCCGACGGCGTCGCGATCTATGGCGGGTTTGCCGGGAACGAAGCGTACCTGTACGAGCGCGATTGGCACGCCCAGCCCACGGTGCTGAGCGGAGACATCGGTACGGTGGGCAACAATGCCGACAACGTCTATCACGTCGTCACCGCCCAGGGGGTGGGCAGCACGGCTGTTCTCGATGGCTTTGTCATCACCGGTGGCCGGGCAACGGGAGAGGATACCGCCGGCCTAGGCGGCGGGATCCATATCAGCGGCGCAAGCCCCACGCTGCGCGCCCTGGCCCTGCTCGGCAACACCGCGGACCAGGGCGGAGGGGTTTTCAGCACGGGCGGCAGCCCGGTGCTCGCCAACGTCGTGCTGAGCGGCAACGCGGCGACGACCGGGGGCGGGCTGTACAACGAGGTGGGCAGCCCGGCGCTGATCAACGCTACGTTTAGCGAGAACTCGGCGACACTGGGTGGGGCACTCTACGACGCCGGTGGGGCCACTCTCGTCAACTGCATCGTGTGGGACGAAGAACCGGCGCAGAGCCTCATCGCCGGAGGCGGGGCGACGTCGATCACCTATAGCGACGTGCGGGGCGGCGCGGCCGGCACGGGCAACCTGGATGCCGATCCGCAGTTCGTGAGCGCCAGGGGTTCCGACGGCCTCGCCGGCACCCTCGACGACGACCTGCGCCTGCACACCACCCTACGCTTCCCGTCACCCGTGATCGACCAGGGGAACAACAGCGCCCTTCCGGCAGACGCCGGCGACCTGGATGGCGACGGCGACGTGAGCGAGCCGCTGCCCCTCGACATGACTGCGCGTGCCCGCCTCATCGGCTTCACTGCGCTGCCGCCCATGGTGGACATGGGTGCCCTGGAGGCCAACATCGTGGACGTTCTGGCAGAGGGCGACGCGCTTCTCGCGGAGGGGACGACGTTTCGCACGCAGCACCTCCAGCTCCTGTCGGCCGACACGCCGGAGCTGGCCCTGCAGAACTATTCCAACTTTAACGACGGCGAGTGGTACTATGCCTTCTGCTCCGACTATGACAACGTCGACGCCGACGGCTACTGCCCGGAGACGGGCCCGGACCACGTGCGCAACGACCTGCTCGATACCGTCGACGTCTACCGCGTGGCCGTGAGCGTCTGGCCGACGGCGACGTGGACCACGCGCGATGGGGAAGTGCTCCAGGTCTGGCAGAGGGGCGGCCAGGGCGTGGTGAGGGCGGCGGTCGAGATCGGCAACGACCACCTGATATTTGGCAACGAATATCTCGTGGATGCCACAGACTATCGCTTCAGCACGGCCGGCATGCCGTACGCCGACCAGATCATTGCCCAGGAGCTAGACGAGTTGGGCCAGGCGGCGCGGCAGTTCGAGCTGATCATGGACTTGATATTCCGCGCCTTTAGCGAGTGGCGTGTCGGCGACTATTGCAACAGCGACCAATTCGAGGCTTTTGGCATGGCCAGCAGCCTGCTGATGTCCGCCCTCGACGAGACGGCGAGCCGCTACTACATGCTGGGAGACAGCGACCTGGCCCGGGATGTCTATCTCGAGGCCAGCCGGAACCAGGACATGCACCTGGCGGCGCTGGCCACGCTGGCCGAGGAGACGGACCAGGCCTACTTGGTGAACGGCAGTTGGGAGATGCTCAACAATGTGAGCCGAATGCGCGATCGGGCGCGGCAGATCGAGGCCGGTTTCGACTTTTTCGGCTTCAGGCCCGACTATGCGCCGCTGCAGCCGTACGAGCAGTTGCTACTGCTGACAGAAGGTCCGGATGAGAACGCCGGACTGCTGGGCACGGCCCGTGACCTGGAGAATCAGGCGCGCGAGGCGCAGCGCACCTACGACACCAATGCCTCGAACATGTCCACCGAGCTGGATTTGTGGAAGTACGAGCTCGACGAGCAGTTGTTCGAGGTGTGCGGCGAGACGGAGGACTTGGACGGCGATGGCTACGGCGACTACAAGACGTGCGAAGGGGGGCTGATGGCCAAGAACTGGGCCGACTTCCTGACGGCCACCGCACGCCGGGCACTGGCCTGGAACCACGCCCAGAACATTGCCCTCCAGATCCAGAACGAACAGGAGCAAGCCGGCCAGACCATCATGGTGACGCTGGCTGCGGGACGCGAGATTGCCGCAGCCGACCTGGCCATTGGCAAGCTCGAAGCCAACAAGACGACCCGGACCACAGGCACCGGCACAGAAACCGGTTTGCACAACACCGCAGAGGTCGGGGTTGAGGCATGGGTTGAGTTCGGCGGCAAGCTGTCCACCAACATTGATAACAACGAGATCTACATCAGCACGGCCGCGAAGGTGTCGGCATCGGAGAAATTCGGCGCAGACTGGAAGTCCTCCGACACCGACACGACGGAAACCGTGTGGGATCCGGCCGCGGCACAGATCGCGGCCTACGAAAGTATCAAGGACCTCAAGCAGGCCGAGGCGCAGGCAGCGATCGTGGGGGCCGCCAGTGCGGAGACCATCAAGAACCTGCTCCTCGAGCAAAGCGAGGCGCTGGAGGAGTGGCAGATCGCCACAACCGAGCTGAACCAGGTGCTCGTCGAGCACGACAACCAGCTCGCAACCTGGAGCCGCCTGGTCAACCTGTTCGCGGAAGCTGTCCCCACAATCATGACCTACAACAGCCATCTCCTCAACCCGGCGTACCGCCTGTGGCGCGACTCGTTGACCATCCAATCCTCGGCGGCCCACTCTTTGGCGGCCCAGTTTGCTTACCTCACGGCCAGGGCCAGTGAGTACGAGCTGTTGACACCCTTCCCCAACCTCGACGACATCTTCAAAACGCGCACGTCAAACGACGTTCGCCTCTTCCTGGACGACCTGAAGGTGTGGCACCAGGCCCTCGACCTGCCCGGGCAGCTCAACCGCTACCCCTACACGCTGTCCGTGGCCGAGGATTTCCTCTTCCTCAGCGACGAACAGCTCGATCCCGATGGTGTCTTGACCCCCGAGCAACTGGCACAGGAACGCTACAATCGGCTACAGGAGGCGTTCGCCCAGCGGATGGACAACGGAGACCTGGAGATTGTCTTCACGACCTCCCTGGATCAACAACGTCCCGGAGGGCTCTTTGTCTTCAGTCCCAACATCTGGAACAACCGCATCGCTGGCATCGGCGAGCCGCTGCCGGGCAACGAGGGCATCAAGGTCAACATCATCACCACCGAGCCAGTGGATGCCGGCATGGTCGAAGTGGTGCTGGTGCACGATGGCCAGGCCACGTATCGCAATGCTTCGGCCCAGACTGTGGTGTACGATCCCGCCACGGCGGTGCCTGTCGGCTACCTGGTACCCCCCGATCTCAGCCCGGCCTACACGACGGTCGTCGTGCGGCCCGACATCAACGGCGAGGGGGGCCTGCCGAACAGCGGGTTGGTGAACCTTAGCGTGGCAACCTCCCACTGGAAGCTGCGCATCCCCGCTTCCTCGTGGGGCAACCTGGACGTGTCGCAGATCGAGGACATCGAGATCATCCTGGACACGACCGGCCGGGCGCTGCCGGGCCGGGGGGCAGAGGCGGCCGAGGACTCCGAGCGCCTGGCGGCAGGGCTGGAGATGGCGGTTCCGTCGCAGGAATGGCTCCAGCAACTGCGTGCCGCTCAGCAGGCGGCGCCCGCCCCGGATCTGGAGCGCGCGGCGGAGACCGAGAGGGGCATCTCCCCACTCACCATCCCCGGCGTAGTGGGCGGCTCCTACTACGGCAGCCTCGTTGTGACCAGCCCGATTACGATCAGCGTCTACCAGCTGAGCTTTGACCTGGTGAACGTGGAAGGTGCCTTGACCGGTGTGGTGGAGGCCAAGGACTCGACGCTTTCGCCAGAGCCGATCGACCTGACGGGCACTGCCGCCGGCGACGACTTTGTCCTAGCTTCCGAGGTCTTTACCAACGTCGTGAACGGGCGAGTCGTGACGCAGAGCTTCACCCTGGTCGGCCATGCCGAGGAGGAAGCCGACGTCCTGAAGGGGGTCTACACGAGCACCATCACCAGCCTGTTGCCCGAGCCCATCGTGATCGAGGGCATCCTCATTGCCACACGTCCCGGCGCGGTAGCCAGCGACGGACTGGTCGTGGAGGCGGGGGCGTGGCGCTTGCCCGTTGATGCCAGCACGCCAATCACCGTCACGCTGGTCGACGGTCTCATGCAACCGATCGCAGGCACGGGGACCGTCACCTTTACCACCGACGTGGGAATGGTAGTGCCTTCCACTGTCGAAATGGTCGACGGCGTGTCGGTTACCACGTTTGAGGCCGGCAGTGTGCCGGGCCAGGCGATCGTGGTCGCCACGATGGGCGGGATGACAGGGCAGGTGCGGATCCAGGTCGCGACCTTCGACGGGCCGACAGCCGAGGCAGGTCCCGACCAGCAGGTGGATCCGGGCGACACGGTCACGCTGGACGGCAGCGGAAGCAGCGACCCGAATGGCGATCCTCTCGACTACAACTGGGTGCAGACGGGCGGCGAGGCGGTGAGCTTCACGCCCGACCTGGTGATCACGACCTTCACCGCGCCTGCCAGCGCCGGCCCGCTGACCTTCACGCTGACCGTTACCGATACGACCGGCCTGGCGGGTAGTGACGTCACTACCGTCACCGTGAGGAACGCGGCACCGACGGCCGACGCCGGGCCAGATCAGGACGCGGATCCTTGTGCCACGGTCACGCTGGACGGGAGCGGCAGCAGCGACCCGAACGGCGACGCGCTGACCTACCAGTGGGTGCAGACGGGCGGTGAGGCGGTGAGCTTCACACCCGACCTGGTGATCACAACCTTCATCGCGCCTGCCAGCGCCGGACCGCTCACCTTCACCCTGGCGGTCACCGACACGGAGCATCTGTCCGACGTTGACAGCACGTTGGTGACCATTACGAACGTAGGCCCGACGGCCGACGCAGGACCGGACCAGGAGGTGGACGCTGGCGCCACGGTCACGCTGGACGGCAGCGGCAGCAGCGACCCGAACGGCGATCCTCTCGACTACAACTGGGTACAGACAGGCGGCGAGGCGGTGAGCTTCACGCCCGACCTGGTGATCACAACCTTCACTGCGCCTGCCAGCGCGGGCCCGCTGACCTTCGCCCTGACCGTTACCGATACGACCGGCCTGGCGGGTAGTGACGTCACTATCGTCACGCTGAGGAACGCGGCACCGACGGCCGACGCCGGGCCAGACCAGGAGGCGGATCCGGGCGTCACGGTGACGCTGGACGGCAGCGGCAGCAGCGACCCGAACGGCGATCCTCTCGACTACAACTGGGTACAGACGGGCGGCACACCGGTGAGCTTCACACCCGACCTGATGATCACAACCTTCACCGCGCCGTTGAGCGCCGGCCCGCTGACCTTCGCCCTGACCGTCACCGACACGACCGGCCTGGCAGATGGTGACGTCACTATGGTCACGGTAAGGAACGCGGCACCGACGGCCGAGGCAGGGCCGGACCAGGAGGTGAATCCTGGTGCCACGGTCACGCTGGACGGCAGCGGCAGCAGCGATCCGAACGGCGATGCCCTCGACTACTACTGGGCGCAGACGGGCGGTGAGGCGGTGAGCTTCGCGCCCGACCTGGTGATCACGACCTTCACCGCACCCGCCAGCGCCGGACCACTCACCTTCGCGTTGACCGTTACTGACACGGAGAGTCTGTTTGATACCGACACGACGGTCGTTACCGTGATGAACCTCGCGCCGACGGCCGAGGCAGGTCCCGACCAGGAGGTGGACCCTGGTGTAACGGTGACGCTGGACGGCAGCGGCAGCAGCGACCCGAACGGCGATGCCCTCGACTACTACTGGGCGCAGACGGGCGGTGAGGCGGTGAGCTTCGCGCCCGACCTGGTGATCACGACCTTCACCGCACCCGCCGGCGCCGGACCACTCACCTTCGCGTTGACCGTTACTGACACGGAGAGTCTGTTTGATACCGACACGACGGTCGTTACCGTGAGAAACCTCGCGCCGACGGCAGAGGCAGGTCCCGACCAGGAGGTGAATCCTGGTGCCGCGGTCACGCTGGACGGCAGCGGCAGCAGCGACCCGAACGGCGATCCTCTCGACTACAACTGGGTACAGACGGGCGGCACACCGGTGAGCTTCACGCCCGACTTGATGATCACGACCTTCACCGCGCCCGCCAGCGCCGGACCGCTCACCTTCGCCCTGACGGTCACCGACACGGAGAATCTGTTTGATACCGATACGACGGTCGTAACCGTGAGGAACCTCGCGCCGACGGCCGAGGCAGGTTCCGACCAGGAGGTGGACCCTGGCGTCACGGTGACGCTGGACGGCAGCGGTAGCAGCGACCCGAACGGCGATCCTCTCGTCTACGACTGGGTACAGACGGGCGGTGAGGCGGTGAGCTTCGCGCCCGACCTGGTGATCACGACCTTCACCGCACCCGCCGGCGCCGGCCCGCTCACCTTCGCCCTGACGGTCACCGACACGGAGAGTCTGTTTGATACCGACACGACGGTCGTTACCGTGATGAACCTCGCGCCGACGGCCGAGGCAGGTCCCGACCAGGAGGTGGACCCTGGTGTAACGGTGACGCTGGACGGCAGCGGCAGCAGCGACCCGAACGGCGATGCCCTCGACTACTACTGGGCGCAGACGGGCGGTGAGGCGGTGAGCTTCGCGCCCGACCTGGTGATCACGACCTTCACCGCACCCGCCGGCGCCGGACCACTCACCTTCGCGTTGACCGTTACTGACACGGAGAGTCTGTTTGATACCGACACGACGGTCGTTACCGTGAGAAACCTCGCGCCGACGGCAGAGGCAGGTCCCGACCAGGAGGTGAATCCTGGTGCCGCGGTCACGCTGGACGGCAGCGGCAGCAGCGACCCGAACGGCGATCCTCTCGACTACAACTGGGTACAGACGGGCGGCACACCGGTGAGCTTCACGCCCGACTTGATGATCACGACCTTCACCGCGCCCGCCAGCGCCGGACCGCTCACCTTCGCCCTGACGGTCACCGACACGGAGAATCTGTTTGATACCGATACGACGGTCGTAACCGTGAGGAACCTCGCGCCGACGGCCGAGGCAGGTTCCGACCAGGAGGTGGACCCTGGCGTCACGGTGACGCTGGACGGCAGCGGTAGCAGCGACCCGAACGGCGATCCTCTCGTCTACGACTGGGTACAGACGGGCGGTGAGGCGGTGAGCTTCGCGCCCGACCTGGTGATCACGACCTTCACCGCACCCGCCGGCGTCGGCCCGCTCACCTTCGCCCTGACGGTCACCGACACGGAGAATCTGTTTGATACCGACACGACGGTCGTAACCGTGAGGAACCTGGCGCCGACGGCCGAGGCAGGGCCGGACCAGGAGGTGGACCCTGGCGTCACGGTGACGCTGGACGGCAGCGGTAGCAGCGACCCGAACGGCGATCCTCTCGACTACAACTGGGTACAGACGGGCGGTGAGCCGGTGAGCTTCACGCCCGACCTGGTGATCACGACCTTCACCGCACCCGCCAGCGCCGGCCCGCTCACCTTCGCGTTGACCGTTACTGACACGGAGAATCTGTTTGATACCGACACGACGCTCGTTACCGTGATGAACCTCGCGCCGACGGCCGAGGCTGGGCCCAACCAGAGGATCCGTGGAGGTGCCACGGTCACACTGGACGGCAGCGCCAGCAGCGACCCGAACGGCGAGGCCCTGACCTATCGCTGGAAACAGACCCTCGGCATACCTGTCAGCTTCACGCCGAGCCTGAGCATTACGACCTTCATCGCGCCGATGGAGTACACCCAACTCGTCTTCGCCCTGCGAGTCACGGACAATGGCGGGCTGTCCGACACCGATCCCGTGCGCGTGAGCGTCGTCCCCTTCCCGACGGCCGAGGCAGGGCCCGACCAGGAAGTGGATCCTGGCGTCACGGTGACGCTGGACGGCAGCGGAAGCAGCCACCCGAACGGCGATCCCCTCGTCTACTACTGGGCGCAGACGGGTGGTGAGGCGGTGAGCTTCACGCCTGACCTGGTGATCACGAGCTTCACCGCGCCAGCCAGCGCCGGACCGCTGACCTTCACGTTGACCGTTACCGATACGACTGGCCTGGCGGACAGTGACGCCACCGTAGTCACTGTGAGGAACGTGGGGCCGACAGCCGAGGCAGGTCCCGACCAGCAGGTGGATCCTGGCGCCACGGTCACGTTGGACGGCAGCGGCAGCAGCGATCCGAACGGTCATCCCCTCGACTACTACTGGGCGCAGACGGGCGGCGAGGAGGTGAGCTTCACGCCCGACCTGATGATCACAACCTTCACGGCACCGTCGAGCGCCGGACCGCTCACCTTCACGCTCATCGTTACAAGCACTGCCGGGCTGACGGACACCGATACGATCCTGATTACAGGCACCCCGGTGCGCATCTACCTGCCACTCCTTCTGAACAGCGGCCCGCAGGCGCAGGTGCCACCCGACCAAGGGGTCACGAGCATGTTCGCCGGGAGCAAGCCGGTCGGCAGAAATCGGGAGACTGGGGCAACGGGCCGGTGGCGTCCGATATGGCCTTCGGCACGGCCCTGGACGTCGCTCGGATCCGCTGCCGGCGCATATCAGCAGGTACTGCGATTCCCTCTGCGGACGGGCGCCAGTGTCGTGAGCTGCGTAGGGGCAGGCCCCCGTGCCTGCCCCGTGGCGTCCACCTGGACCGGATCGACCTCCACATCGAGGGACGGCGGCTAGAGTCCGGGCGGCTCTCCGGCGGCCGGCTCGGGGAGCCATCGACGGCGATCCCAGCGCGGCTGCAGGGAGCGCGGCAGCGCCAGGCACGGCGCTTTGCCGGCACGGGCTTGCCGACGAATGTGGAAATGGGGCCGGCGGAGGCGCGGGGGGGGGTACTGCCCGCTGGACGCGGTGGGGCGGGCGCTGCTGCGTGCGGCGATGCAGCAGCTGCAGGTGACGGCGCTCGGGTGCCGCATCCTGCGGTTGGCGCGACCACGAAGGAGCGACAGCCCCATCGCTCCGGAGGGACCAGCCCTCTGCCCACTCCGTGAGGCAGTCTAGGCGACTCATCCCTTCCCTGACAAATCGGCCGGGTTGCGGCATAGTGGAAGCGGTGTCCGTCACTTCTCATTTCTCGGGGAGAGACGATGATCGGTGCGCTCCTCAACCACCGCTATCGGCTGGACGCCGAGCTGGGCCATGGTGGAATGGGCATGGTGTATCGTGCCCACGACACCTTGCTCGATCGCGATGTCGCCGTCAAGGTGCTCTCGGCGGCGTTCCTGACGGCCGAGAGCCGGACGCGGCTTCTGCGCGAAGCGCGCTCGGCGGCCCAGCTCAACCATCCCAACATTGTCTCTGTCTACGATGCTGGAGAGGCTGATCTCCCAGGCTTTGGGGAGACCGTCCCCTATGTGGTGCTGGAGCTGGTCGAGGGTCCTTCTCTCCATGAGCGCCCCCCTGGAAGCCTCGGCGAGACACTTGCCGTTGCCTGCCAGGTGTGCGCCGCCCTCGAGCACGCACACGCCCACAGCATCATCCACCGCGACCTCAAGCCGGAAAACGTGCTGTTGGCACTTGATGGCACCGCCAAGCTGAACGACTTTGGACTGGCCCGCCCCCTCGTTTCCCGGCTGACCCCGGAGGGTACGATCGTCGGCACCGTGTTCTACCTCGCGCCGGAGTTGGCGATGGGCAAGGAAATCGACGGGCGCACCGACCTGTACGCGTTGGGCGTCATGCTCTACGAGCTGCTGACGGGCGAGCTGCCTTTTGTGGGGGACGATCCGATCGTCGTGATCTCGCAGCACATCCATGCACCGGTCATGCCGCCACGGGCCAGGCGCCCGGAGATTCCCGTCGACCTCGATGCGCTGATCGTGCAGTTGTTGAGCAAGGCACCTGCGGAGCGCCCTGGTTCGGCGTCGGAAGTGCGGGCGCGTCTTGGGTGCCTCGTGTCGAGCGGTGCTCCACCGGACGCTGCTCGCTTCACTCCTGCCTCGGCACAAGCCAGCGTACCGTCTCTCAGCAACGCTGCCCGCGTGGTGTTGGATCGGGAGCGCGCTCGTGGGGAAGGCCTCCTGGACCCCAATGCCTTGGCGCTGGTCTACGCCTGTCGCGACGACCTGGCGATTGGCCCGGAGGACGTCCGGCTCCTCGTGCGGAGTGCCCTACAGCATGGGCAGGACCCTGCTCCATGGCTCCATCTGGCGGGCAGCCCCGAAGCTGCCGTACAGGTGCTGGTCGATGCCTGGGAGAGCTACCCCAAGCCACCGGCGAGGCTCCGTGCCGTCCAGGCGCTGAGGGCCCTGCCGTTCGACGAGGCAACCGACGCTCTCGTTCACATCTGTCAGAGCGACGATGCCCCTGATATCCGCACCGAGGCCGCGCTGGCCGCGGCTGGGCGCGGACGCCTTCGCGCGGTGGTCGATGCGCTCCTGGCCGATACGGGTTCAAGCAGGGAAGCCGCGGCCATGCCCGCCCTCGTGGCGCTTGCCGACGAATTCGGCCTGCCAGAGGAGGCAGGTCCCTATCCCAGGCTGCCCTTGGGCGTAGCGCTCGCCCAGCGTCGCCTTGCGGCCCGGCGGGCCGCCGTCTCCCATCAGGCCCTGGTCGCCGGCCTTGGCGCAGCACTTGCCTGGGCCTTATTCGGCCTGCTCACGCCTCTGTTCATGTGGATCGCGTCGCCCAAGGAGTTTGGCGCTGTGCGGCAGCTCCAGGACGTCCCGGTCTGGATGCTGGGGAGCGCGATTGTGGGGCTCGTTGTGGGCGGCTTACTGGGTGCAGCTGAGGGCGCCTCCGTGGGCGCAGCCGATGCTCTGTGGAGGGGGTCCTTGTGGGCTCGTCGCAGGCTCCTCTTCGGCGGCTTGGCCGGGCTGGCGCACACCCTCTATCTTGTCTTGTTCGCGCTGTCCGGAGCCACCAAGCCTGCGGCCGCACCGGGTGTCTACATCCCGGCCTATGGCCTATACGGCCCACTCGTCGGGATGGTCGCCTCCCTTGCCATCCCCAGGCTGGGCGGCCCTGCACCATTCCGCCGACAGCTGGTCCGCTCCCTGGCGGCAGCCTTTGTCACAGCCGCCGTCACGGTACCCTGCGTCTACCTGCTTTATCAGGAACAGGCGGGGGAATCGCTGCTGTCGCGCCTCGTCAACGCCTTCCTGCTGGTGATGGGGATGGGCCTAGGCTGCGTCAGGCGCAGTGGTGGGGCATCCCCGGCGGAGCGTGTCCAGCAGCAATAGGATGGCTTGTGTCTGCATTCAGGAAAGGAGAGCGGATTATGGGTGACCACTCAATGGAACCGGCTCGCACTCTTGCCGAGTATTGGCCCGCGATCGACGGCCTGATCGCCCACGCGAGAGCCGACTCCGCCTTCCAGGAAGTGCTTCACTACGGTACACCCGAGCAGAAGCGCATCGCGCTTCAGGGGCACGGGCTGTCCTTCGAGGACCTGGTCTTTATCCACCACGAGCTGGAGACCATCGTCTTCCAGGGATCGCTCAGATTCTGGTGGTGGTAGCGCCTCGGAAGCGAGATCAACCTCCGGGCGACCTGTGACGGAGCTTCACCTAGCCGGCGAGGGCCGGGCGGCACGTCTGCTGGCGCAGGTCGATGCGCGCTGGCTCGATTGGGCCGCCGGCTTGCCGCCGCGGCTGCGCGACCTGGCCCGGCGGGCGCGCACCTTCCAGGGGACGGCTTGTGGGTCTGAGCCCTTTCGCGGCCCCTCCGCCATGAACCCGGGGATTACCTGCACGCCCTGGCTCTTCTGGGAGATCGCTGAGCCCCTGGGCGACGGCGACGTCGTCTCGCTTGCCTTTGCCGGCAGCCTTGTTGTGTTGGCTTCGGTGCTGCTTGACCACCTGGTCGATGGGCAGGCTGATGTACCCGGCGACACGGCCCTGCTCCACCAGGCACTGTGCGAGGCCGGCACGGCTCGGCTCCGGGAGCGTCTGCCCGGCTGCCACCTCTTCTGGCGGGACCTGGAGAGGTTGGGGGCGGAGCATGTCGCCGGCTTGGCCGCCGAACGGCAGTGCCAGGAGCACCCCGAGCAACTCATCTTCGAGAGCTTCCTATCTTTCGTACCGGCCAAGTTCTCCCCCATCGTCGCCACCATGGCCGCGTTTGTGCATGCCGTGGGCCGGCCGGAGTGGCTGCCGGCGATAGAATCGTCGATCAAGCGGCTGGCCGTTGCCTCGCAGCTGCTCGACGACCTCGGGGATTGGGAGGAGGATCTGCAGCAGCGCCACCTCACCCTGTTCCTGGCCCGCCTGGCGCCGGCTGAGGCCTGGGCTGGGCCAGACTGGCCTGTGCCGGACGACATCCAGCGGCGGATTGCCGACCAGTGGGCTGACATCGAGTGCGTGGAGATGGTCCAGGAATGGCTGGAGGCTTCTCTTGAGGCGGCGCGCGGGCTGGCATGTGCTCGCTGGCAGGAGTATCTCAACGGGTACAGGGCCCTTGCCTGCCAACACCTGGCCCGCAGCAAAGCCCGCCACACCCTGCGCCTCATCGAGCCGCTGGTTCGCTCGACGCCGCCCACCTGCTCCTAGGAGTGTTCGGAAGGAATAGGCTGATGGACGTGAGGACACAGCTGGAAGGCGAGCGTCTGGCTCTGGTCTACGGCCTGTCCCAGATTTTTGGCTCCAGCCTCGACTTGAACCAGGTGCTCAACCGAGTCATCGATGAGGTCCTGGCTGCGGTGCAGGGCGAGCGAGGCTTCGTGATGCTCAGTGAGCCCGGCGGGCTCCTCTCGTTTCGGGTGGCCCGCGGCATGGATCAGCAGACGATCGGCAGTCCCCACTTCCAGGTATCGCGCGGGGTGGTCGAGCAAGTGGCGAGCGAGGGGAGGGCGCTCCTCACCAGCGACGCACAGGCCGATGACCGCCTCCGGCTGCGGCGCAGTGTGAGGGATCTGGGCCTGCGGTCGATCATGTGCGCCCCTCTTACTCTCAGGGACCGGGTGACGGGCGTCATCTATGTGGACAACCGGCTCCGCGCGGGCATCTTCCAGCAGGCCGACCTGGAGCTACTGTCCGCCATTGCCTCGTCTGCTGCGATGGCCATCGAGAACGCCCGCCTTTACCAGGTAGCTGTCGAGAAAGGCCGGATGGAGAGCGAGCTCCAGGTGGCACGTGAGCTGCAGGCCGGCCTTCTGCCCGCGGACCCGCCCTCCATCGCCGGCTGGGATGTGGCCGCCCGCTGGCTGCCGGCCCGGGAGGTCTCCGGCGACTATTACGATTTTGTTCCCCTGGCGGGTGGTGCTCTCACTCTCGTGATCGGAGACGTGTGCGACAAAGGGATGTCCGCCGCCCTCTTTATGGCCCTCAGCCGCAGCATCATCCGAGCCAGCCTCGATGGTGCGCCCTCGCCGGCCGAAGGGCTCGCCCGCGCCAACCGGCTGATCGAGGCTGACGCAGCCGGGGGCATGTTTGTCACCCTGTGCGCCGCTCAGCTCGAGCCCGACTCCGGCACGGTAACCTATGTCAACGCCGGCCACAACCCGCCGCTCCTGGCGCGCGGAATGAGTGGCGAAGGCAGCCTCACGCCCCTGCCGCCGACGGGCATGGCGCTGGGCGTGCTCCCAGACTCGGTGTATGAGCAGCGCCGCGTCGACCTCGACTCAGGCGACCTCATCCTCTTCTACACCGACGGCGTGCTTGACGCGCGGAGTGCCCAGGGAGAAGCGTTTGGGAAGGCGCGCCTCGGGCAATTGCTCCGAGAGCAGAGGCACGGCGGAGCCTCGCAGGTGGTGGCGGCCCTGGGCCAGGCGGTCGAGGCCTTTGCCGGCGAGGTGCCTGCATACGACGATATCACCATCCTGGTCGCAAGGAGGGCTTGCCCATGAAGGGAGACACCATGACGCCAACGGAAGCAGAAAGACTCGCAGTCGAGAAGGTCATTCACGACTCCATCGGCTGGGCATTGACCAAGGACCTTGACCGCCTGTTCTCCATCGTGGCACAGGACGAGGACCTATTCATCTTCCATCCAGACTCCAAGTCAACGATCGTCGGGTTCGAGGCGTTCAGGAGGCTGGGCGAGCGCGTCTGGATGAAGGACGAATTCAGGGCGACGGACTATGCGGTGAGGGACTTGCGCGTGCACTATGCCGAGCTGGGCAATGCCGCGTGGTACTCGTGCATGCTCGACGACCACGCCGAGTGGAACGGCCGGAGGATTGGATGGGACAACTGCCGCTGGACGGGAACGCTCGAAAAACGCGGCGGAACGTGGGTGATCGTCCAGATGCACTTCTCGTTCCCCAAAGATGATTGAGCGCCAACGGGGCAATGTTGTGACTGAGCTGTGCTGCACTGTGGACTGGACAGCAGGCAGCCCCAATCCGAGGAGAACGTCGGGGCAGTAAGCGGGACAAACCACGGCCATGCCATGTGGTCTGCGGTTGTGAGCCACCACCAGCCGCGGCTGAAGCAGAACCGCAAGGTAGCCGAGCCAGGAGCAGTCCGGGCGGCGGGTGGCGTCCGGCGGTTGACGTGAGCACCTCCTGGTGTATAATACGCCGCGTACCCTACCAGACCGAGGAGGAAAACCATGCTACAGCCGAACACGCCGGCGCCTGGCTTCACCCTGCCCGCCGACGACGGCCGGGACGTGAGCCTAGACGACTACCGGGGCCAGAAAGTGGTCCTATATTTCTACCCGAAGGACGACACACCCGGCTGCACGACCGAGGCGTGCGGGTTCCGGGACGACTACAGCGCCATCCTGGCGGCAGGCGCGGCCGTCCTGGGAGTAAGCCCCGACCCCGTCAAGTCGCATGTCAAGTTCAAAGTCAAGTTCAGCCTGCCCTTTGCGCTGCTCAGCGACCCCGATCACCGCGTGGCGGAGATGTACGGGGCTTGGGGCAAGAAAAAGAGGTATGGCAGGGAGTACGACGGGATCCTGCGGACCACGTACATCATCGACGAGAGGGGCACCATCACCCACGTTTTTCCAAACGTCAAAGTGTCGGAGCACAGCCAGGAGGTCGTGGCTGCCCTGCGAGGATGAGGAAAACGCCTCGAGCGCCTTGCCGGGGCTGGGCGTGACCGGCGGGTAGGCCGCTCGGGCGCCGGAGCGGCTTGTCACCCTGACGGCCGATCACGCAGGGGAGACAGGGGCGGCCAACGGCATGCCGTGGCTGCCCCTGCCAGGCTAGTGGGAAGGCGCAAACGCCTTCTTCAGGCGCGCGACGGCCTGGTCGACCGTGTCCACCAGGGTCGCCAGCGCAAAGTGGCCCTCGGTCATGAGCGTATGGTCGCGGAACGCCTCCAGGAGCCGCGCCCAGCTCCTGCCGACGAACAGGAATGGCCTGGGCGTGACCTGCCGCGTCTCGAGAAGGGTCCACATCAGCGTCGCCTCTGTGAGTGTGCCGATACCGCCGCGCAGCACGACGTAGGCATCGGCGCGGGACAGCGCCTCCAAGCGAGGAAAAAAGTCGGTCACCCGCTGCTCCTCTGTGAGCCAACGGTTTGGCTTCATCGGTGGGGTGAACAAGTCCAGCGTGACGCCGATGACGCGGGCGGCGCCTGCCTGCCGAGCGCCCCGGCTCAGTGCCTCCATAGAGCTGCCGTAACCGCCGTTGAGCAGGTCAAAGCCGGCCTCGGCCAGCAGCCGGCCCAGTCGCTCGGCTTCGTCGAGCACCGGATCGCCCGCAGGGGTGCCGCGGCCGGCACAGAAGACGGCAACCAACTCTCCGGCCATACTTCTTCCCTCCCGGCCACCTGCTGGGGCGTTCCTGCCCCAATCGGCCTTGGATCTGGGCGCCCGCCCGCAGCCGTAGAACCGGCGCATTGGTGACAGTCTACCGCGTCGGGGCGCCTATCCTCCTCCGAGGATCTGCAGCATGAGGACGCGATCTCCCTCCTTGAGAGGCGTATCGCGTGTGGCCGCCTGGTGGTTGATCAGGAAGATGGCCCGCTCCGCCTGGGGGAAGAGGGAGGGGCATTTCTGCCTGAGCACGCCGGTCAGCGCAGCCATCGTCGCGCCCTCCGGGAGATCCAGGGTGCTTTCGCTCGTCCCGGCCTGGGCGGAGAAAGAGAAAAAGCTGATGGTGACTTTCACGGTTCGCTGCCGGTGGGGGAGGAGCCCGGGCTCCTCCCCCTTCGACTCATCTAGCTACGCATACAGGTCCTGAACGACGTCGTCCATGCCGCCGAACAGCTCCAGCATGCGGCGGCTGGGCTTGCCGGTGTCCAGGTCCCAGCCCATCCAGTTGAAGAAATTCTCGCCAATCCGCTTGGCGTTGACCTGCACCCCGGCCAAAGGGCCGGCGGTCAGAGGCACCTGCCCGATGGCGCGCGGCGAGATGTCGGCGTCCTTCGGGGTGATGCCTTCGCGCAGGTTAAAGACGTGGCGCATGTTCATGATGCGCATGCCCGTGCGCAGCTGGTCGACAGCCTTGAACGGCTTGCCGGTCACGGCCTCCAGCATGGTATAGTTCATGGTCTGGATTCCGGTGAAGAGCGAGAACATGCACAGCCCGAGGCAGTTCTGCATCTCCGTGCCCGATGTCAGGACCATCTCGAAGAAGCCGGTATCCTCGGGGATGTACTTCTCGGGGCCCATCATGCCCTGCACCAGGGCGATGCTGCCCTTGACGTGCCGCCCAGGGGTCGGGTCGAACTGGTAGGTCCGGGCGTAGCCGGGGGCCAGCCTCGGGTCGTGCATCGGCAGCTCGATGCCCTGCGCCACCTGCAGGTATTCGTGTCCCTTGCCCAGCTTGTCCGCTGCGGCTCTCGACCCGAGCTGCAGGATCGCCCCAAAGCCTGTGCCGTCGGCCATGGCCTGCGTGGCGGCGACGACGGCGTCGCCGTTGCCCCACCTCAGCTCAAGCCCGCCGGTCTCTTCCAGGTTGAGCAGCCCATTCTCGAAGCACTCGATGGCCCAGGCCACCGTCCCGCCGGCGGAGATCGTGTCCAGCCCGGCGCGGTTGCAGATGTCGTTGCACTTGAGCATGGCTTCGACGTTGGCGTTCAGCATGTTCACGCCGAACTGGGCGGCCGTCTCGTACTCAGGCCGGTCGGTGACTCCCAGCTGCCACTTGCCGTCCTTTACGTCATACTCGGCGCCGCAGCCCAGCGGGCAGTTGGCGCAGGCGTACTTCTTGGTCTTGTACTGGGCATCCATCGCGCCGGCGCTGAGTGGCATGGCGGCGGCTTCGCCGAAATCGACGAGGCCGACCCCACCCCAGTTCCTGACCGGGCTGTCGCCACTCAGGGCCGAGCCGCCGGTAAAGACGCCGGTACCCAGCTCCTGGAAGGCGCCCGCCAGGCCCATCATGCCGCCCGTCTTGATCGCGGCCGTGATGGAGCGGTTGATCTCGCGGAGCCGCGCCGGATTGGCGACGGCGATCTCGCCGGTGCCGCGCACGGCCACGGCCTTGAGCTTCTTGGAGCCCATCACGGCCCCAGGTCCCCCGCGTCCTGCGGCGCGGTGACCGTCGTTCATGACGGCCGCGACCAGTGACAGGTGCTCGCCGGCCGGCCCGATGACCGCGGCGCGCACCTTGGGGTCGGTGACCTTCTCCAGTGCGTCCTGGGTCTCCTTGGCGTCTAGCCCCCAAAGAGCGGAAGCATCGCGGATCTCAACCTTGCCGTTGTTGATGTAGATATACACCGGCGTCTTGGAGGCACCCGACACAAAGACTGCGTCGTAACCGGCCTTCTTTAGCTCAGGGCCAAAGAAGCCTCCCGAGTTGGCATCGTTCCACCCACCGGTGACCGGCGACTTGCAGACGATCGTCCAGCGGCCGCTGAAGAAGGCTCCCGTGCCGGTCAGAGGCCCAGTTGTGAAACCCAGCATGTTGTCGGGGCCGAGGGGATCCACACCCGGCTTCATCCGGCTGTACAGGACCCGCGCGCCGATACCATAGCCGCCGATGAAGAGGCGGGCCATCTCCTCGTCCAGCTCTTCTTCTTGGATGCTGCCCGTGGTCAGGTCCACGAAGAGCAGCTTACCTGCATATCCTGCTGTCATTTTCTACTCTCCTTATCCTATCCGCGCCGGGCTAGTCCTCGACCTTGCCCTTCGGCTTGAGGCTCATCTCGATCATGGAGCGCTGGAGGTCGTCATAGAAGAAGTGGCCTACGTTCCAGTCCAGCTTGCGCATCGCCTCGCGGTTGACCTTGCCCCACGTGTTGGACGGCGTGTAGGGCTTGAACCAGAACTCCTCCTCGGGGGCAGGGTCCGAAAGGACCAACTTGTACTCTGAGGTGCCCACCCCGTTGTGAATGCCCGAGTTGATGGCGACCCACTGGCTGATCCCGGCCATGCTGGACGCGTGGGTGAAGCGCTCCGTGCCCGGCTCGGAGAAACCCAGCTCCTCGGCCTTGGAGCCCGGCAGAGCCACCACCTGCTCGGCCATCTCCAGGCAGGCCATGTCGATGGCGACCGGGTCCTTGGACGCAAAGACGCCCAGGTTGGGGACCAGCGGTCTGTCGCTCCAGTTGACGCAGTCGCACCAGGGAGCGATGTCCATGGCATAGCTGACGTAGCCGCACTTTTCCTTGCCGATCGCGTTGACGTAGCCGGCGAAGGCGTCCGGGATCGTCGATGCCCAGTAGAGCATGATCTCGGGGTTCGGGGTCATGACGCCAGAGAAGAGGCCGGGGCCGAAGCAGCCCGTGCATCCTTGGCAGCGCTCCCGGTGGAAGGTCAGCGTGTCGTCCGCCCACTCGAAGCAGTCGAAGGGGCAGCACATGATCAGGCGGTCAAGCCCGTTGGGGTGGGGTGCCTGCGCCGCAGCCTGAGCAGCCTGTTGGTTGATGCCAAAGTACTTGAGCCCGAGCCGCTCGTGGTTGAGCAGGTGAGTGAGGGCCTTGCCGCGCTTCGAGCCGCAGCCGATGCCTACGTTCTTGAGCGCGCCGCCGAAGACGCCCATCGGGTGTCCCTTGAAGTGCGTGACGGCGATCATGGCGTCGAGATCAAGCAGCTTCTTGCCCATATACGTGTACTTCAGGTAGGTACCGCTCGGGATATCGACCTTGACGTCGTATTCGCCGATCTCTCCGTCGCAGATCCAGATCGGGCAGCCGAAGGTCTCCTCCGTCATGCCGTGGCGCCTGGCCGTCTGGATCATATCTGTTGCAGTGGCGCGTGCCGTATAGTCGCCGAAGATGATGGTCGTGCAGTCCACAACCACCGGCTTGCCACCCAGGCGCTTGATCTCGTTGATGATCGAGAGGATCCAGGACGAGCGCAGGTGGTGCGAGCAGCCGTGCTCGCCCATGTGGATTTTGACGCCCACGGTGTCGCCGGGCTTGAAGATCTCGCCCAGCCCGGCATCGCGAAAGACCTTCACCGCTTTATACTTGATGCTCTCGGACAGGGCGTTGGCCCGGTCGTTCATGAAAAACACTTCTGAAGCCATTCTTCCCTCCATAGTGTGCGTGTTCGCTGTCTCAAAACGTGCTCCCTCCTGCTGGTCGCTGCCTGCCGCTCTCTGCTCCCGGATCCTGCTCCTTTCCGGCGTCCAAAACAGAAAAGGACGCGCCGGCCCGGCGCGCCGCTGAGCGCGCCCGGACCAATCGCCTCCTTTGCGCAGTGGCGGGCGTGGGGATTGCTCCCCACACCGTATCGCTCATCCGTCCCGTTGGGAGCACGATGAGTCGGAGGGTGTCTCGCTTCTTTTCTCTAGGTCATCACCGACGACTTGGTCGCTACCAGGCGGGCCAGCCGCTCCGCTTGGCTTGAAAGGTCAGCCGCCTCCTCGATCGCTGCAGCAGGATTGCCGAGCGAGTCCTCCATCCGGCGGGCTGCGTCCAGGCAGCTCTGTGCCATGCCCGTACCCTCTGCGCCACGCAGCCACACCTTCTTGCGGCACATGCCGACCCACTTGTTGGCACTCACCAGGATTTCGTCCATCTCGGCGCGCTCGTCGGCTGAGTACGTGCTTTCGGCCGCTTTCAACCGGTCGGGCAGCTGCCCCAGGATCACGACGATCTCTTCGATCAATTCCCTACCATCTGCCACTGCTCAGTGTCTCCTTCTCTGTCTATAGTTCCAAGCAACTCCAGTCGCGACGCCTCTCGCCCGTGGGTCGGCGCGAGCCGTCACGGCTGTGCCACGCATGCGCTGAATGCCTCCTGCAGCGCCGGCCCGTCGTCCAGGTGCTCGCCGATCAGGACGAGCGTGCTCCTGCGCTCCTCGCCGGGCTGCCACAACCGGTCCGCCTTGGAGTGGAACGTACGCCGAACGCCTTGGAAGACGAAGCGATGGTCATACCCGGAGAAGTTGAGGAAGCCCTTGCTGCGCAAAATGTCGAGACCGCGGGCGGCAAAGAGCGCCTGGAGCCAGGCTGTGAACTTGCCCTTGTCCAATGGCCGGCTCTCGGTCAGCACGAGGCTCTGGATATCGTCCAATCTCTCTTCTCCCTTCTGGAAGTGTGGCTGCAGATCAGCCAGGATGTCAAAGCCCGGCACACCGTCAAAGAGCCGCACGTCAAGAAGCTGCTCGCACGGCACCGCGGTGTACTCGGTTCGATAGATGCGCGCCAGGGGGTTGATGCGGCGCAGCCTTGCCTCCAGGCGGGTCATCACAGCCTCGCCTGCGAGGTCGGCCTTGTTCACCAGCAGGATGTCGGCAAAGGCAGCCTGCTCGCGTGCGAAGCGATACTGGTCCAGGGTAAGGTCGCCGTACTCGGCGTCGACGACGACGATGGCCGCATCCAGCCGGAAGTGGTCCCGCAGTTTATCCAGGTAAAAGAGCTGCGCCATGTGCTCCGGATAGTCGAGGCCGCTGCTCTCAATCAGCACCCGGTCAAAATCGACATCCTCCCAGGTGTATCGGTTGGTGCCCAGCTTGTCGCAGCGGCTGTAGAGGTTCTCGAGCCCCCAGTAGAGCCGCGTCTGCGGATCGACGAAGAGGTTGGCCGCCAGGATGAGCAGGATGTGCGCATCTCCCGTCTCTATCAGCTCCTGGTCGACTCCCACGTCTCCGTACTCGCGGACGACGACCTCCGTGCGGGCCTTCGGCGCGTTGATCAGGATATGGTTGAGCAGCGTGGTCTTGCCCGCCCCCAGGAAGCCGGCCACAACCGTTGCCGGCCTGCGCAGGCTCGGGTCCGGCGGCTTGCCCGGATCGTCCCCGTGGGGGCGTACCATGTGCACAAAGGCGTGCGAACCCTCTTCCAAGTTGGCTCCCTTCTCGCAGGATGCGCTCTACAGCCCCAGTGCCTCGCGGACCGCAGCGTCGAGCTGCGCCAGGTACTCCTCAAAGGTCGTGCACTGATAGTGCAGCGCCGCTTCGGACCCGGCCGTTTCGTACCAATCACTCCACCACGGCGTCTGCCGGTAGACGGCGTCCTCGATCGGGATATCCAGGATGCGGAACACGGCCTCCACGTACTCGTGACCGCGCATCTGCCAGGTGGGGCCGCCAGAGATGTTGTAGACGTGGTTCTCCGCCGTCTGCTGCAGCACCGCCGCCTGGAGGGCGAGCGCCACGTCGGCGCGGTTCACCAGCTCCACACGCTGGTCGCGCATGAAGGGATAGATCTCGGGCGGGTCCAGCAGCGCCGGGACCGAGATTGCGGTGATGCGCAGGATGGTGTACGGAATGCCCGACTCCATGATGACGCGCTCGGCCGCGATCTTGCTCTCGCCGTAGATGTCCACCGGGTTCTGGGCATGGGTGACCTTCAACGGCGGCTCTTCGTCCACGGTGTTCCCGTACGTGGCAACCGTGGACGAGAACACCAACCGCGCCTTGTTGCCCGTGGACCGGATCGCGTCGACCAGTCGCTGCGTGCCCGTGACGTTGACGGCAAAAGTCTTTTCGCGGCTCCGCTCGCTGGCCAAGGGCAGCAGTGCCGCGAGATGCAGCACGGCATCCACACCCTCGACCGCGCTGAGCACAGTGGCCGGATCGCCGATGTCGCCCTTTACGATCTCGGTGCGCGGCAGAACCTCCAGTGCGCCAAAGTCGCACACCGGAAGGTCAAAAACCCGCACGTGCTGCCCGGCATCGACCAGCTTCTGGGTCAGCTCTCTCCCGACGCTCCCTGCGCCGCCGGTGATAAGTATCTTCATCGATCAACTCTCCTCTCGAGGATTGCTCTGTCGCGACTGTGGCCGATCAGCTGTCGGCCGCGGTCAAGGCATCCAACAGCTGGGCGGCGTCTGGAATAGTCCGCACCCGTCCCCTCTCGTAGACCCGCGCGCTGTTGTCCTGCAGGCTCAGCGCTACCAGCCTGATCTCCGGCCGGCCCTCCAGCAGGCGGACCCACTCTTCGGCAGGCTGCTCGTCCCGGCAGGCCATACCGAGGACGATGGCGTAGGGCTGGAAAGCGCGGACACTCTCCAGGACCTTGCTCGCATCCGGGTCGCAGAGGACTTCCAGGAGCGTCTTGTCCCGCAGGATAGCCTCCACGCCCAGGCTCAGCGGAGAGCGGTCGGAAAGGAGCAGGACTCGCGGTGCGGACGACCCCGGACTCGTCATCCCCCTTATTATACTACGGCCGGGGGCGGCTTTCAAGTGCCCTACGAGGGGTTTGCCCTGTCCGAAAGGGCTATCTGTAGCTATCCCTTCTGGTTATCGGAGGAACTAGAGGTCGGGCACCAGGCCTTGGCGGACCGCATAGACCGCAGCCTGGATGCGGTTGGTCAAGTGCAGCTTCTCGAGGATGTCTTTGAGGTGGTTCTTGACGGTACCTTCTGAGATGATCAGCTGATCGGCTATCTCCCGGTTGGTCATCCCACGAGCAAGGCAGCGAAGAACGTCCATCTCACGGGCGGTAAGGGGATCGACGAGCGACGGCACGACGCTGTCCGGCCGGGCGCGCTCACTCCCCAGGTCATTCAGGATCCGGCTGGCCACGGCGCCTGACAGGATGACTTCTCCCTTTGCGACGATCTGGATCCGCTCGAAAAGCTCCCCCGCGGTCAGGTTCTTGAGCATGTAGCCTGTTGCGCCCGCCTTGAGAGCTTCGAGCAGATCCTGCTCGTCGTCCGAGGCGGTGAGCACCAGGATGCGGACGTGGGGCATCTCGCGCTTGAGCTTGCGTGTTGCCTCGAGCCCGCTCAGGCGGGGAAGGGAGATGTCCATCAGGATGACGTCGGGTTGGGTCTCCCGTGCCAGCGCGATGGCTTCGAGCCCGTCGCCGGCTTCGCCTACCACCTCCATATCCGGGCGGGTGGACATTCCGAAGCGGATGCCCTGGCGAAAGAGGATGTGATCGTCGACCAGGAGGATGCGAAGGCGCTCGCTCATCTGGCGCCCACACCCTCTGGGCAGGGGACGCGCAGCACCACGCGGGTGCCCTGCCCGGGCTGTGACTCGACGCTCAGCGTGCCTCCGACTCTGAGCGCCCGTTCACGCATGACCTGCAGCCCAAAGCCCGCCGGGTCCTGGTCGCGCACCAGGACAGGGTCGAAGCCCTGCCCCTCGTCCTGGATGGTGATGCTCGCCCACGTGCCCTCGCGCTGGAGGTCGACGCGCGCCCGGGCCGTCTGGCCGTGTTTGCGCACGTTGGTCAGCGCCTCCTGCAGGATGCGAAAGGCCTGGGCGCCTGCCTCTCCCACCAGCACCCCGGCCGCCTCCGGATCGGCACGGAGCTGCACCGCAACCCCGTAGCGCTGCTCATAGGCCGAGAGGTAGCTCTGCAGGGCTGCCAGGCCGCACATTTGCAGAGAGGCCATGGATCGCAGGTTGAAGATGGCCTCGCGGACGTCGACATGGGCCTCGTCGACGGCCTGGCGAAGCAGCGACAGGCCGGCCTGGGCCTGGGAAACCTGGCCCTGCTCCAAAGACTCCGAGATGAGCGAGGTGTAGAACTGCATGGCACCCAACGTCTGGGCCAACCGGTCGTGCAGCTCTTGCGCCAGCCGGGCCCGTTCCTCCAGGGTGGACATCTGTCCGACCCTGTGGTGCAGGCGTGCGTTTTCGATGGCCGGGGCGACGACGTTGGCGACGCCCTGCGCCATCTCGACTTGGCCAGCCGTGAGCAGCTGATGCGGGTTGCTGGTCACCGCGAAGGCCACGGCCAGGACCCGCTCGTTGATGGCGCAGGGCACGCCGATCACCAGGCGCATCCCGAGGGCGCGCAGCTCGTCGCCAACCGTGGGATCGTTCTGGACGTCTTGCCAGATCACAGCCCTCTTTTCTTCGAGCACGCGGCGGACGAAGGTCGACTCGCCCAGGTTGACCGCGCGCTGCCCGCCCGCCCCGTAAAAGTGCGCAGCCGTGAGGGTGGTGGGCGTGGCACCCGGCAGGAGGGTGCCGGTGGGGCCCTCCTCGTCGATCAGGCAGATCGAGCTGCTCTCGACGCCCGCCGCCGACGCGATGCTTCGGGCAGCGCGGCGCAGGACTTCCTCGAGGTCGAGGCTGGCGCTGGCAGTCCGGGCCATCTCGAGCATCAGCGCGGTGCGGCGCTGCTGCTCGGCGAGATACTCGGTCGTCTGAGCGCCGACCAGTTCGACCACGACGGCAGCGAACAGGTTCAGCGAGGACTCTAGCCTGAGCAGGGCCTCCTGTGTGCTGGGCGCGCCGGCGGGGAATGTCTCCGCCACGAGGAGGCCAAGGATTGGCCGCCAGAGCCGGACCGCCTCCATGATCTCGTCTACCCTGGGTCCCTGGAGAAGATAGTCCGGGAACTGCAGCTGGCCTTCCCACGTCGGAGGAATGGTGTCTGTGCCCTGCAGAAACTCGATCAGAAGGTCGACTGACGTGAGGTTGTTTTCGAGGATCTCCTCGGGTGGGCGCCGGCCATAGTCGGTGCCGGCCATCTTACGGCAGATCACGTCGACCCAGGCCGCGGCGACCTCGCCTCGTCTCTGCCGCAGCAGATCGACAAGGCCCTGGACGACCTGGTCGCGGCCCAGTCCCGGCTGCGGGCCGCCCTCCACCTCTTCCCGAGTGCGCTCAGACCTCATGGGTCGCCATAGTAGCACGGAGCCCTGCCGAGGTCAAGGGGAGAGCACCACTCGCCGGAAGCGTGCGACAATGCCGGCTCAGCCGGCGACGGAAGAGTGCGGCGGCCCGGGAGAGGCGGGCCCTCCGTTGCCCTGGCATCCGTCTTGGGCTACAATGGGGGCATGCCCGACGATCGGAGGCAGCTCGACCGGCGCCAGTTCCTCAGGGCCTCAGGCGGGGCGCTGCTGGCTGCCCTGCTGGAGAGCTGCGGCTTGGCCCGCACGCCCCGTCCGGTGCCTTCAGAGCCGGCGCGCACCCTGCCGCCCACCGGCCCCTCGCGGCCCGCATCGCCGACGGCCGTGCCGGCCAGCCCGGCTCCGGCTGAGCCCTTCGTGTCACCGCTGGCGTCGCCCGCGCCCCCGACAGCCTCTCCGGTATCACCGCCCACACCCACGCCCACGCCGCTCCCCACGCCCTTTCCTGCCGGGCCGGCAACCAAGCTTGGCCTCTTTGTCAGCTGGTTTCACCCGCAGATCATGGACCTGATCTCTACCGGGAACGTGGCGTTGCTCAAGACACTCGAGTTCGACCCGGCCTTCCTCGCAGATGTGCGCGCGCAGTCCCCGGGGACCCTGATCGTGGGACGGCCGCCGACGCTGGGCCAGGCCGATCTTGGGGCCGATGGAGCCGCACAGGCGCGCGCTGCCGCCGAAGCTGCGCTGCGCATCGCCCACGACTCGCGGCGCGCCGGCCTGGTCGACGCCTGGGAGGGCTACAACGAGCCGGCGCCCGGCGACGAGGACCAGGTGCGCCGCTTCGCCGGCCTGGAGGTGGAGAGGGTACAACTGCTGGCCGAAAACGGCCTGCGCGCCGTCGTCGGCAACTTTGGCACCGGCACCCCGCCCTTGGAGTGGTGGCCTGCCTTCCGCCCTGCGCTCGAGGCGGCTCAAGCCCATGCGGGCTACCTCGGTCTGCACGAGTACTCGGCGCCGACCATCTGGGAGATGACGACGAGGCAGCCGCTGGACTGGCGGGCTGAGCCAGGCGATGATGGCTGGCTGACCCTGCGCTACCGCAAGGTCTACCGCCAGCACCTCCAACCCTGGGGGATTCAGCTGCCCCTTCTCGTCACCGAGTGCGGTGTCGACGGGCTTGTCTCCAACCGCCCTGGGCCGCCCGGCCGCGGTTGGCAGGACTTTGCTTCCTATTGGGCGGAGCTGGGCATGGGCCCCGACGCACCCGGCAACTACGTCGAGCAGCTGGCATGGTACGACAGCCAGCTTCAGCTGGATGACTTTGTGGTCGGCGCCGCGATCTTTGCGATAACCAGCGCCCAGGAGTGGTACAGCTACCAGCTCCTGGGGGAAGCCGCAGCCATCCTCCGGCAGTACCTTTCCGTACATCCGGCTCAGTAGGCAGGCATGAATGATCACGATTGAGCAAGCGCGCCGATATTACGAGGGGGCAGACGCCATCCACGGCTTTGACCATGTGCTGCGCGTGCTGGCGCTGGCGGAACGGATCGGCGGGCTGGAAGGGGCCGACTTGGAGATCGTGCGCACCGCGACCCTGCTCCACGACGTCGCGCGCAGCGGCGAGCGATCCGGGGTGGACCATGCCCAGGCGGGTGCGGAGATGGCACGCCGGCTCCTCGCCGGCCGGCCTCCGGAAAAGGTTGAGGCGGTCGCCCAGGCCATTGCTGCGCACCGTTTTCGAGCCGGGCCGGAGCCGCAAAGCGTCGAAGCCAGGGTCCTGCACGATGCCGACAAGCTCGACGCCATCGGCGCCATCGGCGTGGCGCGCGCCTTTGCCTACGGGGGCCACGAGGGGCAGAGGCTGTGGGGCGAGGTGTCCGAGGGATACCGGGAGACTGCCGGGACACGCACAGAACACACCCCCGTCCACGAGTTTCGAATCAAGCTCGCCAAGATCCAGGGCCGCCTCCTGACCGCCAGCGCGCGGCGCATCGCCGCGGAGAGGCACCGCTTCATGGTTGCCTTCTTTGAGCGGCTGGAGGAGGAAGTGCACGGGCGTGCCTGAGCTTGACATCGCCCGCCGGGCATGCTATGCTCAGGCAACAACCGAATAGATGTGATCGCGGTGCTCTGCCGCCCGGAAGCGCAGGGCACAAAGGGTGAAGCCGGTGAGAGTCCGGCGCTGTCCCGCAACTGTAGTCTGACCACCGTCAGAGAGCCAGGTCACCCACCGCGATCGCGCTGTGGACCTTCGCGGAAAGGGGGTAGGCGCATGGCTCCCAAGCCATGAACCACCTCTTGTCGAAAGGCAAGGGGTTTTCTTTTAGGACAGAGGCCCTGACCGCTTGGTCAGGGCGTTTCACTTTTTCGAAGGAGAGAACTATGAAGACTGCAATCGCTCGCTTGGCGCTGGTGCTGGTGCTCCTCACCCTGGTCGTCTCGCCGGTGCTGGCGCTGGCAGACCTGCCGGCTGCCCTCGACTACCTCGAGACCCAGCAAAACGCGGATGGCGGCTTCGGCAACGGCTTTACCCCGGACAGCGCCTTGGGCTCCACCGCAGACGTCCTGCTTGCCATCCTTGCCCTGGATGGGGACCCCGCGGCCTTTGTGCAGGGTGGCAACACGCCTCTCACCTACCTGTCCACGAGCGCACCGGCGGCAGCCGGTTCCGGCGACCTCTCCAAGCTGATCCTGGCCCTGGTGGCTGCCGGAGAGAACCCGCGCCTTTTTGGAGGCGTCGATTCGGTGGACAAGCTGGAGGCGCTGGCCGGTGCGGACGGCCGGATCGGCGGGGCTGCCGACACGTTTGTCAGCACACTCATGTCCGTCATCGCCCTCAAGAGTGTCGAGCGGCCGGTCTCACAGGCATCCCTGGAGCTAATCCGCACTGCGCAGCAGGACGACGGCGGCTGGGCGTGGGACGGAAGCGCAAGCACGCCGTCAGACACCAATACGACGGCGTATGCCGTGCAGGCTCTCCTGGCATCAGGAGAACCGGCCGGCGGTGATGCCGTGGCCAAAGCGCTTGCCTACTACGAGGGGATTCAGAACGACGATGGCGGCTGGCCCTATCAGAATCCGTCGGACTATGGTACCGCAACGGATGCCAACTCGACGGCAGTCACCGTGCAGGCGCTCCTGGCGGCAGGAGAGGACCCGGCTGAGGGCGGCTGGACCAGCGCCCTGGGCACGACACCGTACGACGCGCTGGATGCGCTGCAGAACGGGAGTGGAGCCTGGTCCTGGAAGGCGGATGCCCCCGGTGACAACCTGCTGGCTACCGTCCAGGCCGCGCCGGCACGTGCAGGCAAGGCGCTGCTGCTGGCAACGATGAGCGTCGGCGAGGCGGCGAGCCTGGCGCCGGCCACCGTTCCCGTGACCGGCGGTCCAGGGGTGGACCCTGCCTGGCTCCTGACGGCGTCAGGCCTGGCGCTCGCGCTGGGCGGCATCCTTCTCCGGGCACGCAAGCGGTAGGCAATGTCTGCGCCTGTAGGCGGCCGCGCCCTGGCCGCGCGGAGCCATGCTGCCCTGCTCTGCCTGGCGTTGCTGTTCCTGCCCGCGATGGGCTGGGTGCCCGCGTCAGCCGGTGAGCCAAACCGCGCGGGGTTTGCCGTTCTCTTTGAGGACGGCACCCTGGTTACCCGCTGCGTCGAGTTCGAAGCAGACAGGATCTCTGGCTCAGAGATGCTGGCCCGCTCGGGCCTTGACGTAATCGTCGACGCCACGCACGGCGGTGGGATCACCGTCTGCCAAGTCTCCGGCACGGGCTGCGGCTACCCGGTTGAGGCGTGCTTTTGCCAGTGCATGGGGGGCGGGCCCTGCCGCTATTGGAACTACTTCTACCGAGAGCCCGGGCAGGAGGAGTGGGTCTACTCCACGCTGGGTGCGCTGGCGCACCAATCGGTGCCCGGCTCGGTGGAGGCCTGGGTCTGGGGGGATGGCCACACCCCGCCCGGCCGGGAGCTGACCTTCGAGTCAGTGTGCGCACCCTCTCCGTCTCCTTCTCCGCCTCCGACTCTGGCGCCGGCCCCGAAGTGGACCGCGTCGCCACCGTCGTCACGCGAGGACGCGCCCTCGCCGACCCCTGGCGCCACTGCTGGAAGCATTGCGCCCACCGCCACTCCACCGCCGGCTGAGGCGACCGGTGTGCCCCCGAGCACAACCGGGGGCATGGAGAAGGGCGAGGGCGCTTGGCGGAGCTACTGGCCCTTTGGCCTCATGCTCCTGCTGCTGGCTGCCGCAGCGGCCTACCTGCGCGCCGGGCGCCGGGCGTAGGCTCATGAATGCGCGTGGCCCCTCTGCGCCGCCGAATACAGCCTCGCTCCTTGCATGGCTGGCGGCCGCGGCCGTGCCCGCCTTTACGCTGCGCAACCCGCTCTACCTGGTGCTGGTTCTGGGCTGTGCATGGCTCGTCTACTCGGCGTATGGACGCACGTCACTCGCCGGAAACAGCTGGGGCAGCCTGGTCAAGATCGGCCTCTTCCTTGTGGCACTCACGATTCCTTTCAACGCCCTCGCGAATCACAGCGGGGCCACCGTCCTCTTCCGGCTTCCTCAGAGCTGGCCTGTCGTCGGCGGAGCGGTGACCCTGGAGGCGGTGGTTGCCGGCGCAGCAAATGGACTCGGCCTCTTCTGCATACTGGTGGTCTTTGCGGCCTTCAATGCTGCCGTCGATCATTACGAGCTGCTGCGGGCCACGCCTGCCTTCCTCTTCCAGGCAGGTGTGGTCGCCTCGATCGCCATCACCTTCGTGCCGCAGCTGGTCCTGAGCGCCAGGGAGATCCGCGAGGCGCAGCGCATCCGTGGCCACCGCTTCCGGGGCGTGCGCGCCCTGCTCCCGCTGGTCCTTCCCCTGCTGGCGACCAGCTTGGAGCGCGCTATCCAGCTGGCCGAGACGATGGAGGCGCGCGGCTTTGGCGCATCGGTGCGGCCCATCTCGAACCGCCAGTCCAGCTTCAGGCTGGCAGGCACCCTCGTGGCTTTGCTCGCCCTGCTGGCTGGCCTCTTCCTGGCTGCCTATCGGCCGTCAGGCCGCCCGCTGAGCTGGGTTCTCGCAGCTGCAGGTGGGCTTGGCCTCCTGGCCCTATTCTGGCTGCAAGGAAGGCGAGTGCAGCGGACACGCTACCGGCGCAGCCCCTGGACGGCACGCAGCGCGTGGGTCGCGGCGGCAAGCCTCGCAGCGCTTGCCGGGCTGCTGATTGCACGCTTCACTGTGCCCGAGTTGCTCGTCTATAACCCGTACCAACCGAATTGGCTTCTGCCTCCTTTTAGCCCATGGCTCGGAGCCGCGCTGCTGCTCCTGGCGACACCGGCTCTCCTGGTTCCGAAGGGTGCCGGGGCAGGCCATGGACGGCCAGAAACCGGCCGTGACGGGGGCGAATACACGCTGTGTGACGAGGAGATGGTGGAGTGATCCAGTTCGACCGCCTGAGCTACACCTACCCAGGGGCAGCGGTCCCAGTTCTCCGCGGCCTCACGCTCGACATCCCGGATGGCGAGTTCCTGCTGGTGATGGGACCCTCGGGTGCCGGCAAGTCCACCTTTCTGCGCTGCCTGAACGGCCTGGTCCCTCACTTCTACGGGGGGACCATCTCCGGCTCCGTCCAGGTCTACGGGCGCAACCCGATCGCCCTCGCCCCGCGGGGCATGGCCGACCTCGTCGGCTTCGTCCTGCAGGACCCGGAGGCACAGTTCGTCGTCGACAGGGTTGAGGATGAGCTGGCCTTTGCGATGGAGAACCAGGGCGTGGACCCCCTGGTGATGCGCAAACGGGTGGAGGAGTCACTCGACCAATTGGGCATTGCCCACTTGCGCGGGCGCTCCGTACATACCCTGTCGGGCGGAGAGAGACAGCGGGTAGCCATTGCCGCGGTCATGACCCTGCAGCCGCGCCTCCTGGTGCTGGACGAGCCGACCTCGCAGCTCGACCCACAGGCCGCTGAGGAGGTGCTCGACACCCTGGTCCGGCTGAACCATGATCTGGGCCTTACGATCGTCCTCTCGGAGCACCGGCTCGAAAGAGTGGTGCAGTACGTGGATCGCATCCTCTATCTGCCGGGCGAAGGCCGGCCCCCTCTGCTGGATGAGCCCCGTGCGGTCTTGGCGAAGGTGGATCTCGTCCCTCCGCTGATCGAGGTAGCCAAGGCGCTGCAATGGACGCCTCTGCCTCTGACCATCAAAGAGGGCCGCCGCTTTGCCTCTCAGGTTGGTGTCGCGCGCCAGCCTGAGGCGAGCGGCGCGGCCCCCTCGTCGCTGCTCCGGGCCGCGGCTGGGACCGCCCAAGCCGCACGGCCGGGCGCCCCAGGCGAGGTGTCGGTCTCGGTGCAGGAGCTTGCCTTTTCCTACAACGGCCGCCCCGCGCTCGATGGGCTGTCCCTGGAGGTACGAAAGGGCGAGTTCGTCGCGCTGATGGGCCGCAACGGCGCCGGTAAGACCACGCTGCTGAAGCAGATGGTTGGCCTGCTGAAGCCTCACCGCGGGGCGGTGCAGCTCCACGGCTTCGGCACGCCCATGCTGGATACCCGGTCTGCCCCCGTCGAAGAAATCATCAGGCTGGTCGGCTATGTCCCCCAGAACCCGCAGGCGCTGCTCTTCGGCGACACGGTGCGCGACGAGCTCGACTTTACCCGGCGCGGTCATGGTCAGCCGACGGGTGACTACGCCGCCCTCTTGTCCGACCTCAGCCTGGTGAGCCACGCCGGCAGCTATCCACGCGACTTGAGTGTGGGGGAGCGGCAGCGGGTGGCTCTTGCTGCCATCCTGGTGGCCGAGCCGCAGATACTGCTCCTGGATGAGCCCACCCGCGGCCTGGACTACGAGCAGAAGGCGGCGCTGGCGCGCCTGCTGTCGCGCCTCAGAGCACACGGGCGCACCATCCTCATGGCATCGCACGATGTAGAGCTCGTCGCGCAGTGCGCCGACCGGGTCATCCTCCTGGCCGAAGGGCGCGTGGTCGTCGACGGCCCGACCCGGCAGGTGATGAGCCAATCGCTCGTATTCGCTTCACAAGTCAGCAAGCTCTTCCAAGGCATGGGCCTGCTGACCGTCGAAGACGCGCTTGCCTCGGCGGGGCTGGCGAGGGCTGCCTAGAGGGCAGCTACACACCATGCAGAGGACCCTCAACGCTGCCATCCTGGTGATCGCGAGCCTGATTGGGCTGGCGGCCTTTCTCTACCCCTTCTTTGTGCCCCAGCAGTCGCAGGGGTTTGACGCCCTGGCCCACGCACAGGATGCTCCCCTGATCTTTGCGGCAGTGGTCGTCCTCTGCCTGGTGGCGGCGCTCAATAGCCTGTCCGCAGGGCTTCTGGACGCCAAACTGATTGCCGTACTGGGCATCCTCACCGCGGTCAATGCCGTGCTGCGCGGGGTGCCGGGACCGGGAGGCTTCAGCCTGGTCTTTCTGCTGCCGGTGCTGTGCGGCTACGCCTTCGGTCCGACCTTTGGGTTTCTTCTGGGCGTCTTCTCGCTCGCCGTCTCCGCCTTCATCGGTTTTGGCATCGGGCCCTGGCTTCCCTACCAGATGCTATCCGCGGGTTGGGTGGGATTGTTGTCCGGCCTGTTGCCGCGGCTTGACCGGCGGCCGCGTCTCGAGGCGTTCATGCTTGCTGCGTGGGGATTGCTGATCGGCTTTGCGTTCGGGGCGCTGATGAACATCTGGTTCTGGCCCTACGTCTTTTCCGCTGGCCAATCCGAGTTGTACTGGCAGCCCGGCCTTTCGGCGCTGGAGGCGCTCCGGCGCTATGCCCTCTTCTACGCGGTCACCTCGCTTTGGTGGGATCTTGTCCGCGCAGCCGGGAACTTTGCCCTCCTCCTGCTGCTGGGGGCGCCGATCCTGCGGCTCCTGCGGCGCTTCCGCCAGAGATTCCACTTCTCGACCCTGCCCGCCTGAGTGACAGCCCGTTCAGCACACGATTTGACCTCCCGCTGCTGAGGTGGTATCATGTAGCCCTGGGTCGCGGACGCCCTCCATCAGCCAACCACAGATGTCGGTGGAGGGCGCTGTTCTTTTCTTGAGGGGTAGCAGAGTCACCATGCGTATCGGAATCGACGCCCGGTTGGTCTTTTACAGCCAGGCTGGTATTGGGCAGTACATCATCCATCTTGTCGACGGCCTGTCGAAGACGGACCGGGAGAACGAGTACCTGCTCCTGCAGAGCCGCAAGGACCACACCAGCATCGTAGACCAGCCCAACTTCCGGCGCGTCTCGCTCTGGACACCCAGCCACCACCGGCTGGAACGTAAGTCGCTCAACGTCGAGATCATGCGGCTCGGCCTCGACATTCTGCACTCCCCCGACTTTATCCCGCCTGACCGGCCGGGCTGCCGTTCCGTCATTACCGTGCATGACCTGGCCTTCCTTCTTTACCCCCACTTCCTGACGAAGGAGAGTGCCCGCTACTACGGGCACATCGACCAGGCAGTGAGATGGACAGACCACATCATTGCCGTCTCCCAGAACACCAAGCGCGACACCATCCAGCACCTTGGGGTCCCGGAGGACAAGATCACCGTGGTCTACGAGGCTGCCAACCCCATCTTCCGCCCCATCGATCGCCAGCAGGCAGTCGAGCATGTGCGCCGGCGCCATGCCATAGAGGGTCGCTTCCTGCTATTTGTCAGCACAATCGAGCCGCGCAAGAACGTCCCTACCCTTCTCCGGGCTCTCCGGCAATTGCTTGACTGCTACAAAGAGGATGTCCACCTGGTACTGGCCGGCGGAAAAGGGTGGCTCTCCGAGGATGCTTTCTCTCTGGTCGAGCAGCTCAACCTTGATAGCCGTGTGCACTTCGTGGGCCGGGTCTCCAGTGAGGACCTGCTCTACCTGTACAATGCCGCGGAGCTGCTGGCTCATCCCGCCTTCTATGAGGGCTTTGGCCTACCTCCCCTGGAGGCAATGGCGTGCGGCCTGCCCGTGATTGTGTCGAATGTGGCCTCTCTGCCTGAGGTAGTGGGGGATGCCGGACTGCTCATCGATCCGAACAACGTCGACGAGCTGACCGTCTCGATCTGGCGGGTCCTCAGCGACCCCGACATGGCGCGCGAGATGCGGGCGAAGGGACTACGCCAGGCTGCGCGATACTCATGGGAGAGGGCGGCGACCGAGACCGTGGCGATCTACAAACGGGTCGCAGAGGCTTGACGCAGTGTGATGGCGCGCGACAAGCGGATCCTTGTCCTGACCCCGCAGTTCCCTTATCCCCCTAACCAGGGAACCACGATCCGCAACTACAACTTGATTGCCGGCCTGGCTCGCAGGCACGAGGTGCACCTCCTCTCATTTGGCGATCCGGAGATGTGTGCAAGCTCGCCGCTGCACGAGCAGTGCAGCAGCGTCCGTGTTGTGCCCACCCCTCGGCGCACCATGAGGCATAGGGTAGCAGGGCTGCTGCTTTCGCGCCTGCCCGATATGGCCCGGCGCCTTCCCTCTGCCGAGTACAGCGAGGCACTCTTGTCGGCACTTCGGGAGAAGCGGCCGGACGTGCTCGAAGTGGAGGGGATCGAGCTGGCGCGCTACCTGCTGGAAGCTGCTACCGAGCGGGCGCGGGGCACCGCAGGGACGCCGCTCCTCGTCTTTGACGACCACAACACCGAGTATGTTCTTCAGCAGCGGGCCTTCGAGACCGACCTCCGGAGCCGCAAGCCGCGGGGTTGGGTCGGCGCAGCCTATTCCTTTGTCCAGTGGCAGCGGCTGCGCCGCTACGAGCGCCACGTCTGCCGGGCTGCAGACCGGGTCGTCTCGGTGTCGGAGGTGGATGCGCAGGCGCTGCGCGACCTTGTGCCGGGGCTGGAGCCGGTTGTGGTACCGAACGGTGTGGATGTGGATCTCTACACGCAGCCCGTTGCGCAGCTGACGGCCGTCTCGGAGGCCGCCCGTGAGGACCTTGGCCGGCCCGGCCTGGCCTTCACCGGCAAGATGGATTTTCGACCCAATGTGGATGCCGTGCTCTGGTTTGTGCAGGAGGTGCTGCCCCTGATCCAGCGTGACGTGCCGGACGTTCTGTTCTGGGTGGTTGGCAAGGACCCTCACCCTCGCCTGGCTTCCCTGGCCGGTCACCCGGCCGTGCGGGTGACGGGCAGAGTTGAGGACGTGCGTCCCTACATCTCCTCCGCCCAGGTTTACGTTATCCCCCTTCGCATTGGGGGAGGGACACGCCTCAAGGTACTGGAAGCGATGGCCATGAGCAAGGCCATGGTCTCCACAACTCTCGGCTGCGAGGGTTTTGACCTGGTCCCGGGCCGAGACCTGCTCGTGGCAGACACGCCCGCCGAGTTCGCCTCTGCAGTGGCAAGGCTGCTGGGCGAGCCGCGCTGGAGAGAGAGGCTAGGCGGCAGCGCGTTCCGCTTTGCTGCCACCCTGTATGACTGGAGCGCGATTGTCCCAAAGCTGGAGGCATTGTTTGTTAACGCGTAATTTGCTTTGTAATGACCGCGCGGTATAATGTGGGATGAGTGCTGTGAGCACTCCGATTGACACCAAGAAAGAAGGGAGAGATCAACATGACAAAGCTGTTGGCTGTTGAGGGTATCGGCGAGGTTTACTCCGGCAAGCTTCAGGCGGCAGGCATCCGCAGCCTTGAAGCCCTATTGGAGGCGGGCAAGACGCCCGAGGGCCGCAAGGAGCTGGCGGAGAGATCCGGCATCGGCTACAAGTCGATCCTCGAGTGGGTCAACCGTGCCGACCTGTTCCGCATCAAAGGGGTTGCTGAGGAGTACTCCGACCTCCTCGAAGTCGCGGGCGTCGATACGGTGGTCGAGCTGGCCAAGCGAAGGGCGGACAACCTGTTCGAGAAGATGAAGGCAGTCAACGCCGAGAAGAAGCTGGTGCGAAGGCTCCCGACGCAGGCTCAGGTGGCCAATTGGGTTGAGCAAGCCAAGAACCTGGAGCGGATCATCAGCTACTAGGGTCGGCCAAAGTGCAGTTCAGTAGGGGACCGGCCCAGTGCTGTTCCCGCCAAGGAAGGAAGGACAGAATCGCTATGTCACGAAGACTCTGCTCGTCGGCGCTCTTGATGGGCGTTGGTTTGTCGCTCATGGGGTCGGCATATCCCCTGGCCCAGGAAGTGGAGCGGCAGGGAGGGCGCTGGTGGGTATGGGTGCTTGTCGCACTGCTCCTGCTGGCGTTTGCGGCCTATGTGATCTGGTGGTGGCTCAATCCGAAGGATGAAGCGAGAGAGGCCGCAGCCGGGCGGGCAGAGGGTGTCGCGCTGCCCGATGTGCACCTGCCCCACGTCGATCTGCCGAAGGTAGCGGTGCCGGATGTCGATCTGCCCGATGTGCACCTGCCCGACGTGACTCTGCCAGACGTCGATCTGCCGAGGGTAGCGGTGCCGGATGTCGATCTGCCCGAGGTGCACCTGCCCGACGTGACTCTGCCAGACGTCGAGCTGCCGAAGGTAGCGGTGCCGGATGTCGATCTGCCCGATGTGCACCTGCCCGACGTGACTCTGCCAGACGTCGAGCTGCCGAAGGTAGCGGTGCCGGATGTCGATCTGCCCGATGTGCACCTGCCAGACGTCGAGCTGCCGAAGGTAGCGGTGCCGGATGTCGATCTGCCCGATGTGCACCTGCCCGACGTGACTCTGCCGGACGTCGATCTGCCGAAGGTAGCGGTGCCGGATGTCAATCTGCCCGAGGTGCACCTGCCCGACGTGGCCCTGCCGGACGTCGATCTGCCGAAGGTAGCGGTGCCGGATGTCAATCTGCCCGATGTGCACCTGCCCGACGTGGCCCTGCCGGACGTCGATCTGCCGAAGGTAGCGGTGCCGGATGTCGATCTGCCCGAGGTGCACCTACCCGACCTGACTCTGCCGGACGTCGATCTGCCGAGGGTAGCGGTGCCGGATGTCGATCTGCCTGATGTCGAGGCTCCAGGGCTCGGTGCCATCGCGTCGAGGGTGTCGGGGGGCTTCGATGACCTCAAGCTCATCGAGGGCATTGGACCCAAGATCGCCGGTGTGCTCAATGCCGCGGGCATCGTGAGCTTCCGCCAACTGGCCGGCCTCAGCCCGGCCCGCATTCTCGAGATTCTGGAGGCGTCCGATCCCAGGCTGCTTCGCTTGGCCGATCCCACGACTTGGCCGCACCAGGCCCGACTGGCTGCCGACGGTGCCTGGGATGAGTTCCGGAGACTGACCGACCAGCTCAAGGGCGGCCGGCAGCAGTAGCCGCGCGGGCAGCGCCCGATAGGAGACCGCAGGCCCTTGTCTTCCGTAGGGGAAGCAAGGGCCTGCTCTTTTGCCGAACCACCACCCTACAGCCTAGCTGGACGTAGCGACAGGAGTCAAGTGCAGACTCACCCGTTACAGTCATCGCTCTGGACCACGGACCTTAGCTGCCCCGCTCCCTGCACGGCGGGCCGGAGGTGCGTGCTCATCGCATGCCTTGGCTTGGTCCTGCTGGCCTCGGTTGGGGCCTGTGGGCCTGTGGCGACGTACGTCCCGAGTCCAGGACTCCCGGCTGCCCGCACATCCACTCCCGACTATGCGGCCTCGCCCCTGGCGACGCCCACCCCCAACTGCGCGACCTCGCCCCTTGCGACGATCACAAGCCCTCCCCCGCCGGCGAGTGTGCCGGCGGCTATCCCGAGCTTGGCGGCCTCGCCGGAAGCTCCGGTTCGCATCCCGGTCTATTCTTACCGTGTCGTGCAAGCCTACCCGCACGACCGCTCCGCCTACACCCAGGGCTTGGTCCTGGCAGGTGGCATCCTCTACGAGGGCACGGGGCTGGTGGGCCGCTCGAGCCTTCGCCGCGTGGACCTGGAGACGGGGGCCGTCCTGCAGTCGAGCGAGCTGCCTGTGCCCCATTTCGGCGAAGGCATTGCCGTCCTCGGCGATGAGATCTTTCAGCTCACCTGGAAGTCGCGGACCGGCTTTGTGTACAATCGGGAGACGCTTCAGAGGGAGCGCACCTTTGCCTACGCGACCGAGGGCTGGGGCCTAACCACCGACGGGCGCCGCCTGGTGATGAGTGACGGAACCGAGACGCTGCGTTTCTTGGACCCCGCGACGCTGCAGGTCGTCTCCAGCGTCCCGGTGCGCGACGAGCAGGGGCCGGTTACCCACCTGAACGAGCTCGAGTTCATCGAGGGAGAGATCTGGGCAAACGTCTGGTTAACGGACCGCGTCGTGCGGATCGACCCGGCAACCGGCCGCCTGACCGGAGTCATCGACCTTACCGGATTGCTTGACACAGCCAGAAGCCACGCCAAGGTGGACGTGCTGAATGGGATTGCGTACGACGCAGAGCACGACCGGCTGTTTGTCACCGGCAAGCTCTGGCCCTGGCTGTTCGAGATAGAGATCGTCCCCCAGGATGAGGAGTGAGCGCGGGACGGGCCGTCGGCGTCGGGTGCGCCACCCGGCCCCGGCGCGCCGCACCTGTCACTCCTCGAACGCGTCGAGGTCGGCCCGCTCCGCTTCCCACAGCTCGTCGAACATCTGTCGGACTTGCTGTGGCGAGCAGACGGCCGCGGTGAGGGGGTCAAGCATCAGGGCGTGGAGTGCTGCATCGCGGTCGCGCTCCAGCACGGCCTGAACCATCAGCTCGTGGAGGGGCATGTGCGCAGCAGCGAGGGCGGCCAGCTGCACCGGCAGCGGGCCGAAGTGCGTCGGATGCAGCCCGTTGCCGTCTACCAGGACGGCTACTTCTACGCAGCCTCCCAGGGGCAGGTTGTCGATCAGCCCGCTGTTCTGGACGTTGCCGTAGATCACGGCCGGCTGCCGGCCCTCGATCGCCTCGAGGATTACGGAAGCATACTCAAGGCTCCGCGAGAGGGTGGGCTGCGAAGTGCCTTCCACCATGGCGCGGGTGGACTCCTCTGCTTTGGCCCGCCACATGGGCCAGTTGTTCGCGTAAAAGCCGCTCTCTCCCCGGTAGCCCGACCGGGTGTACTGCGCCACGAGCTCGGGTCGCTTCCGGAAGTAGGGGACATACTCAGAGAAGTGCCCGCTCGACTCGGTAACGAATGCGCCCAAGTGCAGCATCATCTCAAAGCGTACGGGATCGGACTCGTAGACCTGCGGGTCGGCAGCAGCCTCCCTGAGGCGCGGGTACATGTCCTGCCCCTTCCACTGTAGCTCGGTGAACCATGCCAGGTGATTGATGCCGGCGCAGCGGAAGCGGAGCTCGTCGTAGGGGACCCCCAGGTAACCGGCGAGCTGGCGCGAGGTGCCCTGTACCGAGTGGCACAGCCCGACAACCTCCAGCTGCGTGGCGCGCAGGGCCAGGAGGGTGAGGGCCGACATCGGGTTGGTGTAGTTCATGACGGCAGCCTGGGGGCAGAGGCGCTCGATGTCCTTCAGGATCGCGAGCCAGGCAGGCCCGGTGCGAAGCATCTTGAACAGCCCGCCCGGGCCGGTGGTGTCGCCGATGCACTGGTCGACTCCATACTTGAGAGGAATGTCATAGTCGTGGCGGACGCTGCGCAGGCCGGCGACCTCGATTGTGTTGATGACATAATCAGTGCCCTGCAGGACCTGTGCCCGGTCGGCGCTGGCCTCGACGGACCACCTCCGGCCCGAAGCGTGCACCAGCTTCTCGGCCGCGAGGTGCGCAAGCTCCAAGCGAGCCGGGTCAATGTCGACCAGCGCAAAAGTGCCCTGCTCAAGACCGGGCGTGCACAGCAGGTCCATGATGAGCTGCCGGGCAAAGACAGTACTTCCTGCACCGAGGATGGCTACCTTGACCGAGCGGAACTGGCCCGCGCAGGGCTCAGCCGCAGCCTGGAGGGAGGCTTGACCGGCGGGGGCGCCGTCGGCAACCTCCAGGACGATCTCGCCCATCTCGGCTATGTCCAGCCGGATCCTGACCGTGTGCCTGCCGGGGCAGAGTGTGAGACCGGGCAGCCGTAGGGTCACCGATTCCTGCAAGGGGAGCGGGAGGGGGACTCTAGGATCGATCGCCGCTGCCAGGCGTTCTACTCCACCTGCCGCGACGGTGGCGGCTTGCGGGAGCACATCCCTGCCGTCGATCTCGAGTGCGCAGAACCGAAGGACGGTGGCAGGCGCGAGTCCGTTGCGGAACTGCAGCTGGCACCCGCCCGGGATGTTTCGCAGGCTTCCCCTGATGTAGAATTGGTCGGCGAGGTGCTCGGGGATGATGGTCATGGTCTTCCTCACTGGTTTGTGCTGCACGCCCGGGCGCGCGACGGAACTAGGCCATCATAGTCCATGATGTCCGCCGCGGCAAGGTCGAGGGCGGGGATTAACAGGAACCGGGAAACGCGGGCAGGTTGTCTCGGCAGCGTCCCGCGGCTTGCCGCACAGGGTCCGCTCTGGTATAATCGCCGGTGCGGTGAGGTGCCGCAGGTGCTGCACGCGTTTCGGGGTGCCCATGGCAGAGTTCGTCCATCTCCACGTCCACAGTGACTACTCGCTGCTCGACGGTATGGCCAAGCCCGACCGCCTTGCGAGCACGGCCGCCGCCATGGGAATGCCCGCGCTGGCACTGACCGATCATGGTGTGATGTTCGGCGCCCTCCATTTCTACGACGCGGCCAAGAAGGCGGGCATTCGGCCGATCATCGGCTGCGAGATGTATGTGTCGCCGCGGCGGATGACGCAGAAGGATCCCCAGTTCGACACGCGCCCAACGCACATCGTGCTTCTCGCCGAGGACCAGGCCGGCTATCACAACCTGATGCAGATCGCGACCGCAGCTCAGCTCGACGGCTTCTACTACAGGCCGCGGATCGACCACGAGTACCTGGCCGAGCATGCCCAAGGCCTGATCGCCCTGTCGTCCTGTGGCTCAGGCGAGGTGCCTCGGCGGCTGCAGGAGGGCCTCCCCGACCGCGCCCGGCGGGCTGCCGAGTGGTATCGCGAGGTGTTCGGGCCCAACGGCTTTTTCCTGGAGCTACAAGAGCACGACATACCCGAGATGGTGCAGGTAAACCGGGACCTGGTGGAGCTCAGCCGGCAGACGGCCATCCCGCTCGTGGCGACGAACGACGTGCACTACCTGCGCCAGGGCCAGGCAAAGGCACACGACGTCCTGCTCTGCATCGGGACGGGCAAGACCGTCAAAGACCCGTCGCGCATGCAGATGAACAACGACAGCTACTACATGCGCTCGCCGGAAGAGATGGCCGCCCTGTTCGCCGGGCAGCCCGAGGCCCTGCGCAACACATTGGCCATCGCCGAACGGTGCAGCGTCAACCTTGACTTCGGCGAGTTCCACCTGCCCCAGTTGGAGGTTCCGGAGGGCACCACAGCCGAGACCTACCTGCGGCGCCTGACAGAGGCGGGCCTCCGCCAGAGGTACGGGGACGAGTTTGCCAGTGAACAAGTGCAGGCCCGGATGGCCTATGAGCTTGGCACCATCCACGAGATGGGGTTTGACGTCTACCTGCTGATCGTCTGGGACCTTTGCCAGTTCGCTTGGCGGCAGGACATCTGGTGGAACGCTCGCGGCTCGGCTGCCGGCAGCATCGTGGCCTATGGGCTCGGGATCACGAGCCTGGACCCGCTGGCGCACGGGCTGATGTTCGAGCGCTTCCTCAACCCATACCGTGTGTCCATGCCCGACATCGACCTCGACTTCCCGGACGAGCGCCGTGAGGAGATGATCCGCTACACCGTGCGCAAGTACGGTGTGGACAAGGTGGCCCAGATCATCACCTTCGGCACGCTGGGCGCCAAGGCCGCCCTCCGCGATGTCGGACGGGCACTCGACATCCCCCTGGGCGAGGTGGACGCCGTGGCACGCCTGGTGCCGGCCGGTCCGCACGTCACCCTGGAGGATGCCCTCGCCCAGGTGCCAGAGCTGAAGCAGAAGGCCGAGGAGGTCGACTATATCAACACCCTGGTCGAGACCGCGCGGGAGCTGGAAGGCGTCTCGCGCCACGCCAGCACGCACGCAGCGGGCGTCGTGGTCACCGACAAGCCTGTGGTGGAATACACGCCGCTTCACCGTGCCACGCGTGGGGCGGAAGAAGGGCTCCCGGTCACGCAGTACACGATGGACGTGCTGGAAAGCACGGGCCTGCTCAAGATCGATTTCCTTGGGCTCAGCACCCTCACGATCATGCGCAAGGCGGTGGACCTGATACGGCAGAGGCATGGCAAAGACTTTGCCCAGCACACCATCCCGGTCAACGATCCGGCCACGTTCCGCCTCCTGTCAAGCGGAGAGGTGAGCGGGCTCTTCCAGGTCGAGTCCAGCGGCATGCGCCGTGTGCTGACCTCCATGCAGCCGACGCGCTTTGAGCACATTGTCGCCGTCCTGGCCCTGTACCGCCCGGGCCCCATGGAGTTCATCGACGACTACGTGGCGCGCATGCGAGGCCAGAAGCCGCCCGAATACGATCACCCTACGCTCGAGCCGATCCTCGGCGAGACCTTTGGCGTGTGCGTCTACCAGGAGCAGCTTATCCGCATCCTGACCGACATTGCCGGCTACCACCCTGGGGAGGCCGACACCGTGCGCCGGGCGGTCGGCAAGAAGCACCGGGACGAGCTGGTCGTGCACCGTGCCAAGTTCGTTGAAGGTGCCCGTGCGCACAGCGGCCTGGACGAGGCCGCCGGCAACAGGATCTTTGATGCCTTTGAGTACTTTGCGCGCTACGGCTTCAACAAGTCCCACTCTGCCGACTATGCGTACATCACCTGCCAGACGGCCTACCTCAAGGCCTACTACCCGGTCGAGTACATGGCGGCACTGCTGACGGTCGAGCGGGGCAATACCGAAAAGATCGGCGTCCTGATTGCAGAGGCCCGCCGGCTCGGGATTGACGTCCTGCCGCCGAACGTCAACCATTCCGGGCTCGACTTTACCATCGAGGATGAGCACCAAGGGGCAAAGGGCCCGGCTATCCGCTACGGCCTGGGCGCCATCAAGAATGTGGGTGAGGGCGCGGTAGAGACCATCCTGGAGGCGCGCAGGTCGGGTGGCGACTTCCGCGACATCGACGATTTCTGCCACCGCGTCGACCTGGGGAAGGTCAACCGCCGCGCGCTGGAGAGCCTGATCAAGGCGGGCGCAATGGCCTCTTTCGGCTCGCGAACGCAGTTGCTGCATGTCCTCGACCGGATGATGAGCATCAGCCAGCAGGCCCAGGGCGCGGCACGGCAGTTCTCCATGTTCGACATGCCGGGCTTTGCGGGCACCGCGCGGTTGGCCGGCGACCTGCCTCAGCTTCCTGACGCGGCACGCAAAGAGGTCCTGGCGTGGGAAAAGGAGCTGGTCGGCGCCTACATCTCCGATCACCCGCTCTCCCGTGTCTGGACCGACCTGGAACGGGCCATCACCGTCATGACCGGCCAGATCGACGAGTCGATGGCGGGCCAGAAGGTCACCGTGGCGGGGATTGTCAACGCCGTGCGCCAGACGATCACCAAGAAGGGTGATGCGATGGCCTTCGCCCAGATCGAGGACCTGCAGGGAACCGTGGAGGTGGTGCTCTTCCCGCGCATTTGGGCAGCCACCAAGGAGCTGTGGCAGCCGGAGCGGATCCTGATCGTCCGGGGGACCGTCAACGCGCGCGGTCGCGAGCCGAGCATCGCCGCGGACTCGGCCACCAACGAGATCACCATTGCTCAGGAGGCCGGCGCGGACGACTCGCCTCCCCAGCCGCCCGTGCGCGCTGGCCCCGTCCACTTGCACATCACGATCAGCCGCAGCGGCGACATGGAGCAGGTGATCCACAAGCTCGGCCAGGTCTATGACCTGCTGCAGCGCTACCGGGGACAGGATCGCTTCAGCCTGTACGTCGACAATGGGGGCCGGGGCCGCGTCCTGATGGATTTCCCAAACAACACCACGCGCCACTGCCTGGAGCTGGAGCAGGAGCTGCGCGCCCTCGTGGGGGCGGCAGCCATTCAAATCGAGGGCATGGGCCCTTCCTGATCCAGGCCCATGCCCTGGCTTTCCGGCCAAGCTAGCCAAAGGTCTCCGACCGTCAGGATCGCCTAAGGTCTCCGACGGCCAAGATCGCCGAAGGTCTCCGGCTGAGGTGAAGCCCGATCGGCTCCGATCGCCTTCCACGACGGGCAGCTCCGCTAGTGCTACCCCGGTCTTATCAAGCGAGCAAGCCGGCCAAGACGTGAGAGCCGGCCGGGCTCGGCCTGCGGCGCGGCAGGTGGTGCGATCGGTTGACCGCCTTCAGGGCGCATGGCAGGGAGGTTGCCCTCCAAGCGCAGGAAGTGCATGCGTCCGACAGAGTCGCCCGCGATGTAGTGAGAATCATCGGCCATGGCGCAGGTGGTCAGGGGTCCATCCGTGGAAAAAGTGCACACACACGCGCCGGTCCCGAGATCCCACAACTTCAGAGCATGATCGCCAGATACCGAGATGCCGCGTCGGCCGTCGGCAGACAGGGCTACGCCGCTGACCTCCTCGGTGTGCCCGGTGAAGGTCTGCTGCACGATGCCGGACTCCAGGTCCCACAGCTTGACGGTGTTGTCCCAGTAGGCAGAGAAGGCGCGTTTGCCATCCTTCTGGACTGCCATGGCGCTGACCTGAGAGGTGTGCTCTATCCCAGTCAGTGCGATTTTGGGCACCAGCCACAGCTTCAGGGCAAAGTCATGCTTGTTTGGCATGGGGATGGTGTGAAGCTCAACCCCGGTCTCTAGATCCCACACTGTGAGCGAGTTGTCAGGCGAGGCCGACAGGGCGCGCTTTCCGTCCGCCAGTACTACCACCGCCGTGACTCCGCCCGATCTCCCGGCAAAGGCGCGGAGCATTGCGCCGGTTTCTAGGTCCCACAGCATGGGGTCTCCGCTCCAGGAGCCTGAGATGGCACGCTTGCCGTCCGCCAACACAGCCACGGCGGTGACCCAATCACTGTGCCCGACGAAGGTTCGGAGCTCTTTGCCGGTGTTTAGGTCCCACAGCTTGAGGGTATGATCCTCGGAAGCTGAGATGGCGCGCTTGCCATCTGCCAGCACCACCACGGCACTGACCTGCCCGGTGTGACCAGCGAAGGTGCGCAGGCATTTGCCGGTCTGCAGATCCCAGAGCCTCAGGGTGTGGTCACCTGAGGCCGAGAGGGCGCGCTGACCGTCCGCCAGCAGCGCGGCGGCGGTGACTCGACCTGTGTGCCCGGTGAAGGTGCTGAGCTCTACGCCGGTCTCCAGACTCCACAGCTTGAGGGTGTGGTCAAAGGTCGCGGAGAGGGCGCGTTGGCCGTCTGGCAATACCGTCACAGCACTCACTCGGGATGCCTGCCCGGTGGAGGGCTGCGCAAAGCGGGTCTCCAGGTCCCACAGCTTGAGGGTCATGTCACTCGAGGCCGAGATGGCGCGTCTTCCATCAGGCAGAAGCGATAGGGCAGAGACCCCTTTGGTGTGCCCGGCGAAGGTGCGCAGCTCTTTGCCGGTCTCCAGGTCCCACAGCCTGAGCGTCCGATCGTGGGAAGCCGAGATGGCGCGCCTGCCGTCCGCCAACACCGCCACGGAGGTCACCCCCCCGTCATGACCGGAGAAGGTGCGGAGTTCTGCACCGGTCGCCAGGTCCCACAGCCTGAGCGTGTGGTCATCCGAGGCCGAGAGGGCACGCAGTCCATCCGGAGTCACTGCCACGGCCTCGACCTCGCCGCTGTGCCCGGTGAAGGTACGCAGCTCTGCGCCGGTCTCCATATCCCACAGCCTGAGCGTCCGGTCGTGGGAAGCCGAGATAGCGCGCCGGCTGCCCGCCAGCAGTGCGACGGCCTTGACCCAACCCGTGTGACCCACGAAGGTTCGGAGTACTGCGCCGGTTCTTAGATCCCACAGCTGGAGCGTGCGGTCGGCGGAAGCCGAGAGGGCGCGCATGCCGTCCGCCAGCACGGCGACGTCCCATATCGGCTCTCTGGGCCCGACGAAGGTGCGCAGGCACCCGCCGGTCTCGAGGTCCCATAGCTTGAGCCTGCCGTCGCTGGAGGCCGCGAGGGCCTGCTTGCCGTTCGCCAGAACCGCCACGGCCCATATTGGGTTTTGGTGTCCGATGAAGGTACGGAGCTCGGCGCCGGTCTCCAAGTCCCACAGCTTCAGGGTCCCGTCGAAGGAGCCAGACAGGACTCGCTTGCCGTCCGGAAGTGGAGCCACAGCATGAATGTTGCTGGTGGCGGTGTGGCCTGTGATGAGGGTGCTGAGCTCAGCACCGCCGGGGGGCGTCAGACAGGGAGTGAGTGGCCGCAACCAGGGGCGATGTCTGAAGGCACGTGCCGTCTCGAGCAGGCGTCGGACCTCCGAATGGTCAATCCCCAGCAGCCGGCCAAGAAGCTGGCACGGGAGCTGGTCGGGATCCTGGGCCAGCACGTGCGCCGAGAGGCGCAGGCCGTCCCGGATTAGGCGCAGGCCCTCACCCTCCTCTCCCGCGACGAGATGGGATGGGGGAGAAGAGACCAGGGCCAAGTCGTAATCTCCGATCAGGTCTTCCGTCCCGGAAGCAACAAGGCGGGCGTTCAGGAAGTCGAACGTGGTCAGCGTATCGTGCAGCTCGGTCGCCAGCCCGGCGTAGGCCTGCTGGTAGGCCAGCTCGGCGGCCTTGCGCCGGTCAGGTTCGCGCCGATCTACATCCAGCCAGAAGGGTCGCTCGGGACTGCCGAAATACTCGGCCAGGTGTTGGTGCTGGGCGCGTTTCTGCTGCGTGCCGCAGTAGCGCGCTTCCACCGCTTCCTGCAGCTGGCGGTGGTGAAAGCCCAGCAACTCCGTGCCGTCGGCCTGACGCCAGGCCAGGTACGCCTCTATGTCCAGGTGGAGGCGCGACCACATGATCACCGGCAGCGCCGTGAGCTCCTGGGGCGACCTGGGCGAGCGCCGAAAGAAATCAGCCTGCACGGCAGGGTCTGCCCAGAGCACGTCCAGCAGCTCATCCTCGCTCAGGCCGTTCTTGGCAGCTGCCAGGTAACCCAGTGCACAGGTGACCATGATCGTACCGTGATTGCTCTCCTGCTCTAGCCGCCAGAACAGGTCGCGAAGTACGCCCGGGATGTCCGCACCAACGCCCGGCTGGTCATCGGAGTGAGCCGGCAGATCGTCGTAGCTGTGCCAGCGGCGTGCCTCTTCAAAGGCCAGCTTGAGATAGAGCGGCAGCCCTCCGCTGCGCTCGAACTTGGCCAGGACATCCTCGTGCTGCTGCGGGGTCAGATCCCGACCCGCCTCTCGAAGCCAGGCACCCAGCACCTCGGCACCCTCGGAGGGGAGCATGGCCCTGACTTCTAGCCGGGCGCTCCCGGGTACCCGCTCCACCAGCGACGTCCATGCCTGCCCCGGCAGGGTGGAGAGTACCAAGCGCACATGCGCTGGCAGGGTGATGGGCAGCCAGGCGAGCTCGTGTGCCCGGTCCTCACTGCCCAGTTGGTCGAGCGCATCCAGGAAGAGGATCAACGGTTTCTCGGCCCTGGCCAGCGCCAGGCACTTGGGGAAGGCCTCGATCAGCTCCCGGTAGGCGGTGGGAACGGCGCTTTCATCCCCTCAGTACTCGCGCGTGATCTGTCTACACAAGCCCTCCAGGAGCGCGCGCCCGCTGGACGAGACGGGTGTGGCGCCGACAAAGCGCGCGAGAACCGCCGCGTGGGTGTAGGCCTGCTGGGCTTCCTGCACTGCTTTGGCCAGCAGGGCGGACTTGCCCGAGCCGGACGGCCCGCAGATGGTCAGGGGTTGCGGCTGGCACTGGCTGATATAGTCAGCGATGGCCTTCAGGGGGTTTGTGCGGCCCACAAAGCCCGCTGCGCGCGTGGACGCAAAGTCCAGGTGGGCGGCACTCTCCTTTTCGAGCAGGTCAACCGCCTGGATGTGCCCGATTTCGGCCAGCATCACCCTGGAGAGGTCGCCGTAGACCTGTGCGCACAGCGCGTCCAGGTGGTCCAGCGAGGGACCGTCGCCCCGCCAGGCGGCGGTGTATTCATGCACGCTGCCCGGCAAGTGCTGTTTGAGGCGCGCCTTGAGCTGGGCCTGCCCTTGGGCGGCCCCGGGCTCGGCGTCACGGAAGGCGCAGCTGGCGTTGTCAACGGGCATACCTGCGATCTCGCGGAAGTAACAGAAAACGCACTCTCGCGCGTCCTGCGCCCGTAGGGCGCCCTTGACGATCTCTTGTCCGGTGGCCGACAGTGTGTACTTCTCCAGTGCCTCAGCGCCTAGCCCGGCGCGCTGCGCGCCGCGCTCCAGCGCAGCAACCAGCGGGCGCTCCACCTGGGATTCCCAGGCCGAGTAATCGACGAAGCGCGAGCCAGGTCGGCGCGGCAGCAGGACGTATTCGGGTGGGGCAGCGTTCTCGTCCAGCCGGTACCACCCCTGCGCGTCCACGGGCTGGTCTTCGCGCCAGCAGGCCAGGGCGCGCTCCGGCTCGGCCAGGTGCGGCAGCAGTGCCTCGAACTCGACGGCGGGGATGGCTGTCGGCAGGGGACGCCACCCGAACCGGTCACCGAGCAGCACGATGAAATTCGGTCGCGGGCTAACGGCGCGGCAGCGCTCGATCTCGCCCACGCAGATCTTCATCGTCTGCTGGTCGAGCGCCGCTTCCTCGCTCACTCCCCAGCGCAGGTCAATCGCCTGAAGGCGGCAGCCGTGGGCCACGGCCAGCTCGCGCAGGCGGGGGAATACGCGCTCCTGCAGCGCGTTGCGCTCGGCGACCAAGTCGCTGAAGGTGGAGGAGACAAAGATGCGAAACGTCCGGCCGGACTGGGGCATAGGATTCCTCCTTGACGGTCCTGGTCAGAGGCGGCTACCAAGCCTTCCGCTTGGCTCGCCGCAGGAGCGGGCTTGCATCCCGCCCCTGCGGCTTTCTGGACGTGTCCTTATACGACGGGCAGCTCCGCCAGCGACTCCTGGATCGACGCCTCGTCCAGCTCATAGTCCGTCAGGTCACGCCGAAGGTACGCGTCGTACGCGGCCAGGTCAAAGTGACCGTGCCCGCTGGCGTTGAACAAGATAACCTTGCTCTCGCCGCTCTCCCTGCACGCCAGGGCCTCGTCGTACGCCGCACGGATGGCATGAGAGGTCTCTGGCGCCATGATGGTGCCCTCTGCCCGGGTAAAGCTCAGCGCAGCCTCAAAGCAGGCGTTCTGGTGATAGGCGCGCGCCTCGGCATAGCCTTGGTCGAGCAGGGCGCTTATGGTGGGTGCCATGCCGTGGTAGCGCAGACCGCCGGCGTGGACCGGCGCCGGCACAAACGTATGCCCGACCGTCCGCATCTTGGCCACCGGCCCCGTCTTGGCGGTGTCGCCCCAGTCGTAGGCATAGGCTCCCCTGGTCATGCTGGGACAGGCCGTGGATTCGACAAAGATGCCGCGCAGGTTCGGCCGGCTCCCATCCAGCTTGTAGCGCAGGAACGGGAAGATGATCCCCGCGGCGTTGCTGCCCCCGCCGGCGCAGCCAATCACGATGTCCGGGTACTCCCCCGCCATCTCCATCTGCTTCAGAGCCTCAAGGCCGATCGTCGTCTGGTGCAGCAGCACGAAATTCACCACACTCCCGAGCGAGTACTTGTAGCCTGGATGCGTGACCGCATACTCGATCGCCTCGGAGATCGCCATGCCCAGGCTGCCCGGCGTCTCTGGGTCGCCGGCCAGGAACGAGCGCCCCGCGTGGGTCAGGGTGCTGGGACTCGCCACCACACTCCCACCCCACGTCTCCATCGCAACGCGGCGGTAGGGCTTCTGCTGGTAGCTGACGGCGACCATGAACACCTTGCACTCCATGCCAAAGAGCTTGGCCGCAAAGCAGAGCGCACAGCCCCACTGCCCCGCCCCGGTCTCGGTGGCAAAGCCTTTGAGGCCCTCCTTCTTGCCATAGTAGCATTGCGCCACGGCCGTGTTGGCCTTGTGGCTTCCGACGGGGCTGACACCTTCCCACTTGTAGTAGATGTGAGCGGGCGTGTCGAGGGCCTTTTCCCAGCGCCGGGCACGGATCAGAGGCGAGGGACGCCACATCTTGAGGATATCCTGGACCTCGTCCGGTACATCGATCCAGCGCTCCTGGCTGACCTCCTGCTCGATGAGGGCCTGCGGAAAGACGGGGGCCAGGTCGTCTGCGCCCATCAGCTGCAGCGTCGCCGGGTGCAGGTAGGGCGGCGGCGGCTGGGTCATGTCCGCCGTGATGTTGTACCACTGCGTCGGAAGGTCGCTTTCCTCCAGGTTGTACTTGTACTGCTGTGTCATCGGTTCCCTCCTGATAGATTGGATGAGTTCGCGTTGCCCATGCCCGCGGGCGATGGCACCAGGCCTTGCCCGCAGGGCCGCAATCAGATTATGGCCGGCGCCGCCTGCCCGATGGGCTGCAAACCAGCCTGCGCCGGCGCGGCCTGCGCGTGCGGCCGGGGCCCAGCCGCCGGGCTGCCGAACAGGTCGCGGTAGATTCGGTACGGGTGGGTCTCCTCGTATCTCACCTCGGCGATTTGAGGTCCGTCGAAGCAGAGGATCTGCGCTCCCGGGTAGCCCAGCAGAATGGGCGAATGAGTGGCGATCACGAACTGGGCCCGCCCCTCTGCCTCCTGCCGCTCCAGGGCGCGCACGAGCCGGAGCTGGCTTGCCGGCGACAGGGCGGCTTCCGGCTCGTCCAGCAGGAAGAGACCGTGCCCTTCGAACCGTCCCTCGAAGTAGGCCAGGAACCCCTGCCCGTGCGACAGGGTGTTCAGGATGCGGCCCCCATGGTAGTCCAGCCGCCCGGGGTCGCTGAGCGCGACGTCGTCCAGGAAATCGGAAAGGTCGCGGAAGGTCTCTGCCCGGAAAAGCGAGCCCGCGACTCTGCCCTCTGCCCACTCCACGTCCACGTACCTGTGCAGGTCGGCCTCAAAGGGGTTGTAGTGTGACTCGTGCCGGCGCGGCTTGTCCCAAAGCCCGATGCCACAGCGCCGGGCGATGGCCTCGAGCAGGGTGGACTTGCCGGAGCCGTTCTCCCCGGAGAAGAACACGACCGGCCTGCGAAAGACCAGCCGCTGCGGCTCGCCCAGCGCCCCGATGTTGAATGGAAAGAGCCGTCGATTCGGAAACCGCTCGCTTTCGATGGACACGCTTTTCAGGTAGATCATGATCTCTCCCTATCGGCTGGCGGGCGCAGGGCCACGCTCACGCGATCACTAGCACGACAGCACCGCCAGCCGGCTCTCAGCTGCCAGTGGCAACGGGTAGGCCCTCAACAGCTGGGGACCGTACAGCCCCATCGCATCGTGCACGGCGGCCATGGTCTCGCCGGCGACGGCCCGGGCGCGTCGCGTGCCCGCCACGAGCAGGTCGGAGACCAGGTCAGGGCGCGGTCGGTAGCGAGCGCGGCGCTCCCGCATCGGTGTGAGGAGCTCGTTGAGCACCCTTGCCAGCCTGCGCTTCACCTCGACGTCGCCCACCTTGCCTTGGAGATACCGCTCCTTGAGCTCGCTCACCTCGGCCGCGTTGGGGTTGAAGGCCTCGTGGTAGACAAAGACCGGATTTCCCTCCACCTGACCAGGGACGTCGGCCCGGACCCGCCGTGGGTCGGTGTACATGGCCATGACCTTGCGCTCCACCGTCTCCGCATCATCGGACAGGTAGATGGCGTTACCAAGGCTCTTGCTCATCTTGGCCTGGCCGTCGATGCCGACCAGCGTCGTCTCCGCCCCGACCATGACTTCGGGGATGGGAAAGACGCGGCCGTACTGCCGATTGAAGCGGCGGGCTATCTCCCGCGTGATCTCGACGTGCGCCTCGTTGTCACTGCCCACAGGCACCAGGTTGGCCCTGGGCAGCAGGATGTCCGCTGCCTGGAGGACCGGGTAGCCGAGCAGCCCAAAGGGCATCATCTCCAGGCGTGCATCCCGGGCCATGTCTTTGAGGCTCGGCAGGCGCTCCAGGCGCGGGACACTGACCAACATCCCCAGCAGGAGGGCCAGCTCATATGTCTCGGGCACCGCGGACTGCACAAAAATCGTGCTCCGCTCTGGGTCGATCCCCACTGCGAGGTAGTCCAACACGATGTCGTGAACGTTCTGAGCCACGCCGGCGATGCGCTCCTTCGCCGGCTGCGTGGTCAGCATATGCAGGTCGGCGATGATGAAGAAGCAGTCGTATTCGTCCTGGAAGCGCACGCGATTCTGGAGGCTTCCCAAGTAGTGCCCCAGGTGCAGCCTGCCGGTCGGCCGGTCCCCCGTCAGCATTCGTTTGCGTGCCATCCTACACTCTCCTTTCTCAGGGCAAAAACAGGGCGCTCGTCCTCTGCCAAGCGACCAACCCGGTCGCTTCTGAGGACGAGCGCCCCATGCGACTGCACGGGCACCCGTGGTGCCACCTCACTTAGGCTGAGCCCGAAAAAAACGATCCGCCGGAGAGGGCAGATCGGAAACAGGCGTGCCAGCCTCACTCGATTCAGGTACGGCCCCAACGTCCGATGGGCGATACCCCAAGCCCTGATAACGGTGGCGATTCCGGCCCGGTCTACTGGTCGCGTCCTGCGCCGGCTGCCGCCCCGGGTGACTTTCTTACTCGGGGCCGGCGCGCCACGCGAAAATCGAACACGACGTTCGGCGGGCGACTCCCAGGTCCATTCACCCCCTGCGCCGGTACCGGGTTTCCACCTGACCCCGGCTCTCTGGCCCCCGCTGTGGTGGCTACTAGTCCTGTTCTCAGTCTTTGATGTTCTTCAATTGTCGGCGGCGATGCTACCATACCTCGCCGCGGTTGTCAAATCGAGTCTAGCCGTTTTTCAGATAGGGCCGCAGGCTCGCCATCAGCTTGTCCTTTGGCCGGACCCCCACGAGCCGTTCGACCGGCTGGCCGTTCACGAACAGGATGAGCGTAGGAATGCCCATCACGCCATAGTGACCGGGTGTGACCGGGTTCGTGTCCACATCCACTTTGGCGACCACAAGGGTCCCCTCGGTCTCAGCGGCGATTTCCTCGACGGTCGGTGCGATCATTTTGCACGGGTTGCACCAGACGGCCCAAAAGTCGACCAGTGCGGGGACTTCTGACTTGAGCACCAGCTCCTCGAAGGTGTCGTCGGTGACCGCAATCGCCTTTGCCATGCTGCTATTCCTCCTTGTCAGGTAGTTCGGCCGCGCCGGGCAGGGGTTCCTCCCTTGGCTCGGAGACTGAGTAGCGCGAAAAGACCATCTCCAGCACACGCTTCATGCGCTGCTGTGCCCGCTCGGGATCACTCGAGTCCATGCACTCTTTCAAGTGGTTGTCGACAACCATCAAGGCCACGCGATCGAGGGCAGCCCGGGCAGCCATCAGCTGGGTAAGGACCGCCTCGCACTCACGCTCCTGCTCGACCATGCGCTGCAAGCCGCGGATCTGGCCCTCCACCCGCTTCAGCCGCCGGTCAATCTCTGCTCGTCCCACAAGCCCTCACTCTGCCGATCCGGGTTTGCACACCCGCCCGATGGATCTCACTGAAATCGGAAGCCGCCGTGCACGTCACTGGTCGGCCACAGACAGCGCCCGGCTGGGTACCACGTCCAGGTCCCAGCCTGCGGTTGCGCCGTCCTGCAGTCGGAAATGGCCGGCACAGGCAACCATCGCGGCATTGTCTGTGCAGAACTCCAGCGGCGGCACACGCACCGGGACCGGGCTCTGGCGCACGATCTCGCCGCGCAGCGATTCGTTGGCCGCGACGCCGCCCGCCAGCAGCAGCGTGCGGGCACCAAGCTGCTCGGCCGCGCGGCAGGCCTTGTCCACCAGCACCTCGACCACAGCTGCCTGGAAGCTGGCGGCGAGGTTGGCGACCGGCAGGTCGCGGACCACGACCGGTGCCTGTAGGCTCGCCGCGCGAAGGTTGTCTGTGTCAGGCTGGTACTTGCGGACGGCATGTAGTACGGCCGTCTTGACGCCCGAAAAGGAAAAGTCGTAGCTGTCACCCAGCCATGCCCGCGGGAGCTTGAATGCCGTCGGGATCCCGTCGCGCGCGGCCTGCTGGATTGAGGGTCCGCCCGGGTAGGGGAGCCCCAGCAGACGGCCCACCTTGTCAAATGCCTCGCCGGCAGCGTCGTCGAGGGTGCCCCCCAGCCTCCGGAACTGGCCATGCCCGGCCATCCAGATCAGCTCGCTGTGTCCGCCCGAGACGACCAGGCAGACCAGCGGGAACTCGGGCTCTGCGTCCTGTTCAAGCCAGTTGGCATAGATGTGCGCTTCGATGTGGTGGATGCCGACGAGCGGTAGGCCCAGGCTGAAAGCCAGCCCCTTGGCTGCGTTCACCCCCACCAGCAGGGAGCCTGCCAGGCCCGGTCCGTAGGTAACGGCCACGCCGGACAGTGTCTCGCCCTCGAGGCGCGCATCGCCCAGCGCCTGCCGGATCACCGGAGTGATGCTAAGCACGTGCTGGCGGGAGGCGACCTCTGGGAAGACGCCTCCAAAACGCCGGTGGATGTCGATCTGCGAGGCGACGACGTTGCTCCGCAGGGTGCGGCCCTCTTCGACGACGGCCGCCGCCGTCTCGTCGCAGGAAGTCTCAATGCCGAGTATCAGGCTCATGGTTTTTCCGTGTCAGGCAGCCGGCGCCCAGGAGTGCGAGGGTGCCCACCTCTGCCATTATAGCAGAGACGCATCGCGGGGGCAAACAGGGCCGGCCATGGGCTGCGACCGGCGTGCACCCCTGCGTCGATCGGCCTGCCGGCGCCGCGAGCAGAGCCCTCAGCTCACCGCCCTGCGCACGAGCGCCGCGATCCGTTCCTCGTCGGCGGCAGACAGCGCCGTCAGCGCGAAGGCGGTCGGCCACATCTCGCCTTCGTCGAGGTGCGCCTGGTCGCTGAATCCGAGCGTGGAGTACCTCGTGTTGAACTTGCTCGCACCCTGGAAGAAGCAGACGACCTTGCCGTCCTTGGCGTAGGCGGGCATCCCGTACCAGAGTCTCGGCGTCAGGTCCGGTGCGCTGGCCATGATGACGGCGTGGAGTCGCGACGCCATCGCCTGATCCGGCTCTGGCATCTCGGCGATCTTGGCGAGCACGGCGCTCTCCCCGTCCGACTTGTCCGCGCGTGGGCCGCGGCGTGCGGCTGCCTTCAGCTCTTGGGCACGCTCCTTCATGGCAGCCAGCTCCTCGTCGGTGAAGCCCCCACGCTTTGCGCCGCCCGCTGCTGTGCTCCCGCCCGGGTCTTGATTTCCTTTCTTTGGACTCATAGACACCTCCCTGGCCTCGCATCCTATCTAGACTTCCAGGAGTCACCGGGACTGCTGCCCCGGGCCTAGAGACGGGCTCGGTGGGCCGTCTTCGGAGACAATCCTGTTGCCCAAACCGATTATGTACCAGGCGCCCACATCTGTCCAGCCGCGGGAGCTCTGCATTAGAGGCGGGCCGCAGAGAGTGTGGGCAGGTCCGCAAGTGCGGGTATGCCGAGAGGGAAGGGCGACGGCGCGAGGCCAACAGGCCGGCCGGCAGCCGTGAGCTGCCGGGCTGCAGCTTGACAGGGACCAGTCCAAGACCTATAATCACGTGGGAAACAGGGCCCTGTCCCAGAACTGTCATTCCGAGGGAGCGCAGCGACCGAGGCACGCCCTGAGGTACGAAGGGAATCTCTGATTCCGCTTGAAATGGAGTGAAGTCAGATACGCCGTCGCGCTCAGCATGGCAGGTCTCGTGCCTTTTGGACAGCTCCGCCCCAGCCATGACCTGGGGCGGCAACCTGGGATAGGGAAAGGAGGGTCTCGTCATGTCTCCGCCAACCATCCTCGGCTACGCAGCCCGGGCTGTGGGACAGCCCCTCGAGCCACTCACGTACGCCCCGCCGCCGCTCGGGGAGCACGACGTGCGCGTGTCTGTGACGCACTGCGGCCTTTGCTTCACAGATATCGCAGCGATCGACGACTACTATGGAATCACCAGCTATCCCCTTGTGCCCGGTCACGAGATCGTCGGAACCGTATCGGCGGTAGGGACCAATGCGCCCGGCGTGAAGCTGGGAGACCGGGTGGGGATCGGGTGGCAGGGACGATCGTGTATGAAGTGCGAGTGGTGCCTACGGGGGGAAGAGCAGCTCTGCCGCGACATCGTCTCGGATGCAACCTGGGTACCCTACGGAGGCTTCTCGACCTCTGTGGTGGCAGACAGCCGCTTTGTTTACCCCCTGCCGGGCGGCATGGCCTCGAAGGTCGCCTCTGTGCTGTTGTGCGCCGGGGTCACGGTCTACTCCCCGTTGCGAAAGTACGCCGTGCAGCCCGGGCTCAAGATCGGCATCGTCGGCGTCGGAGGCTTGGGCCATCTCGCCATCCAGTTCGCGCACGCCCTTGGCTACGAGGTGACGGCCATTTCCTCCTCCCCCGCCAAGAGGGAGGAAGCCCTCGCCCTCGGGGCGGACCATTTCGTCGATTCGGCCGACCGGGCCGGCTTGCGAAAGCTGGAATACGGCTTCGATCTTCTCCTGTGCACCGCTCACGGCGAGATGCGGTGGGAGCCTCTGCTGGAAATCCTCAAGAAGAGAGGGACGCTCGTGCTCGCAGGCTTCCCCAGAGTGGACCTCAACCCGACCGATCTTGTCGCCCATGAGCTATCGATCGCCGGGTCCTTTCTCGGCAACCGGGCCACGATGCGGGGCATGCTCTCCTTCGCAGAAGCCCACGGAATCGCACCGCGGATCGAGCTGATGCCCATGTCACGAGTGAACGAGGCCATCGATAGGGTCAAGAAGAATCAGGCCCGCTACCGCATTGTGCTCGTCAACGATGTGGTTGGTGCAGCGCACTGACGGAAACGCGGGCCACCGAGAGCAGCGGGCGCGCTAGCGAGAGCGCGTCGAGAGGCGGTTGCCTTGCCGGCGTGCCGCGGACGGACTGCGCGGCGCGCGCGCCAAGGGCACACATCTCCTCGCAGGTGCATTCTGAAAGCGTGTACCATCCCAGGGGAGCGCTGCGCACGAGCAGACGTGCCGCCTGGACGATTCGGACGAGCTGTGTGATACTGTGTGCAGAGTGCCAAGGTTGGGGGCAAGGGTTGCCTACATGGTTGGCTCACCAGATCATGGGGCACTCCACCTGGCTGGGGAGCCACTGCCGGGCTACTTCACGGCGACCCAGGCCCGGCAGATCATGTGGCAGGCGATCGACCAAGGCTTGATCGCCCGCGAAAAGCTGCCGGCACTCGCCGGGCTGCGGGGGGACCGTTTCGGACACCTCATCGCTTTGACATTGCACCGCGACGCGGCGACGGCCCACTAAGAAGGCCATGTCTGTGCACGGGCGTCCTGCCTGGCAATCCTCGGCAGGTGCCGGTGAGATATGGTCTCGGCAGCAGAGGCCTTGATCTGGTGGAGAAGGGCCTTGCTTCTCCCGTACGAGGGTTTGACAGCCGCACGCCGCTATCCGACTTTTAGGAGGAGGGCAGTCACATGGACCGGAGGCCGGCACAAAAGATCGTCTTGACTGGGGATGCCACGCTGGACTGGATGCAGGCCAGCCAAGGGGCACACAGAATCGCCCAGAACTGGAGATTGGCCGGTGGGGCGCGGCTCTACCGGCAGCGGGGCGGTGTGCACCTTCTGGGCGACCTTATCAAGGCGCTTCTACTCGAGCCGACCTCGGGTCCAGAGTGGGAGTTGTGCCAGACGGCGCCGCCGCCAGAGACAACTCAGCCAGGCGATCCCGGTGTCCACCACGTGTACACGTCGTGGGCCCCGTTCCCCTACGGATCCAGGCCACCCCTCGATCGGGAGAAACACGCCTGGCGGATCGAGCACTTCCTGGGATTCGAGCGCAGCCAGCTCGGGCCCGTGCAAACGGAGGCGAGTCAGGCGGGAGTCGGCCCGTTGCGGGCTGATCTTGTCGTCCTGGACGATTCGGGGCCACGGCTCCGGCACCAGCCCTCGGAGTGGCCTGCGGCGCTCGCCGAGCATGGCGGCTGGGTGGTCGTGAAGATGGCCCAACCGGTCGCCCAGGGAGCACTGTGGGAGAGGCTGATCAGCCAGTACGCCGAAAGGCTGATCGTGATCACGACGGCCCAGGACTTGCGCACGACCGCCATCCAGATCAGCAAGAGGATCTCCTGGGAGCGCACCGCGCAGGACGTGGCCTGGGAGCTGACCTACAACCCGCTTGTGAACTCGCTGACCCAGGCCGCCCATCTGGTCGTTTCGTTCGACTGCGCGGGGGCCATACTCCTGGGGCGGGATGGCCAGCGCCAGGTACGGGCGCAGTTGTTCTTTGATCCATTGGCCCTCGAGGAGGACTGGGAGCGAGCCTATCCCGGCGAGATGGTGGGATACAGCACCTGCTTGGCGGCTGCCATTGTACGGCAGATCCTTCTCGACCCGGCCAACCCCGAGATCGGCCGAGGCATCCAGGCCGGCGTGTCGGCCACACGCCTGCTGCACAGGGAGGGCTACGGCCGCCGCGGAAGTGGGGCTCAGCAGGCAGAGCTTTGCTTTCCCTTCGAAGCGATTGCCCGAGAGATCTGCCGCCAGGAGCAACCACTCGCCGAAGCCCGAATCCAGGACCCGGCGGGCTCCTTGCTTGTGCCTCCACCACCCGAGAAAGCGCGCCTCCAGCGCGGCTACTGGACCATCCTGGAGGATCGCTACTCCGCCGGACTCGAAGCAGTTGCCCGCCAAATCGTCCTCGACGGCAGCGAAGCAGCCCTGCGCCAGGTGCCCGTCGGGCGCTTTGGAGGCCTGGTGACCGTTGACCGGCGCGAGATCGAAGCCCTGAACGGCATCCAACGCCTGATCGCCGAGTATTGCAGCACGCCACAGAAAAAGCCGCTCTCGATCGCCGTCTTCGGCCCCCCAGGCGCCGGCAAGTCGTTCGGCGTTGAGCAGGTGGCCAAGTCGATCCTGGGTGAGATCTCGGTGCTGGTCTTCAACCTCTCCCAATTCCGCCATCCAGACGCGCTCCTGGACGCACTCCACCAGGTGCGAGACGTCGGCCTGTCCGGCAAGATCCCGCTCGTCTTCTGGGACGAGTTCGACACCGCCCTGGACGGGCAGCCACTGGGCTGGTTGCGCTACTTCCTGGCGCCCATGCAGGACGGGGCATTCCAGGAAGGCCAGATCGTCCACCCCATCGGGCGCTGCATCTTTGTCTTCGCCGGCGGCACCAGCCACCGCATGGACCTGTTCGGCGGCAGCCTGAGCGAGAGTGAGCAGCGGGCCGTCAAGCTGCCCGATTTCGTCAGCCGCCTGAAGGGCTTTCTCAACGTGCTCGGCCCCAATCCGATCGAGGGATCGGGCCCCGATCCCTATTTCGTGCTGCGCAGGGCCCTGATCCTGCGGTCCATCTTTGAGCGCAATGCTCCCCAGATCCTGCAGAGGCAGGATGGGAAGAACAGGGTCGCGATCGATGATGGGCTGTTGCGCGCCTTTCTGCTGACCAGCCAGTATAGGCACGGTGTGCGCTCCATGGAATCGCTGGTCAGCATGAGCACCCTCTTTGGCAAGAGCGCCTATGAGCGGTCCAGCCTGCCGCCCGAGGAGCAGCTCAACCTGCACGTCGCCGCACCCGAGTTCCTGGCTCTGATGCAGCAGCTGGAGCTGGAAGGGGACCTGCTCGAGCGACTGGCAGCTGCGGCACACGAGGTCTTTTGCGCGGCCCTCCGGGCGCAGGGGTATCGGCATGGTCCAGTTACCGACGAGACCAAGCAGGAGCACTCATCCCTCGTCGCCTATCAGGGTCTGCCCGAAGACGAGAAAGACCAGAACCGGCAGAACGTGCGGGATATTCCGGCCAAGCTGGCCATAGCCGGCTATGTCATGCGCCCTGCCCGCAGCAACGAGCCGCCCTTCGAGTTCCCCGGAGCGGACCTGGAGCTTCTGGCGGAGCGTGAGCACGAGCGCTGGATGCGCGACAAGCTGGCAGCCGGCTGGAAGTATGCTGCCCAAACGGACAAGGGCAGCAGGCTTCACCAATGCCTCCTGCCCTGGGACAGACTGCCCGACGAGGAGAAGGAGAAGGACCGCGTTCTCGTGCGCGGCATACCGCCCATCCTGGCGAAAGCAGGCTACGCGATTGAGAGGGTCGCACCGAGGCGCTCTTGACCTTTCGGCGAAGCATGGCAAGACGAGCGTCGCCTCTGAGACAAGGGAGGTCTGAAACGCGCTGTACCGTGCCGGTCCTTGCCCGGCTGGCCGGCCTGCCTCTGGGTGTGGCCGGGCTCGCTCGCTGCGCCAGTCAGAATGCCGACGACTGGCCGACCGGCGGCGAGCGTGCGCCCCCGGCCACGAGGAAGGGAAGGAGTCATGACCCACGCGTCTCGCACCTTTCGCATCTTTGTCAGCTCTACCTTTAGCGACCTCGCGGAAGAGCGGAACGCCCTGCAGGCGCGCGTCTTTCCCCGGCTGCGCACCCTGGCCGAGGCACACGGTTGCCGCTTCCAGGTGATCGACCTGCGCTGGGGCGTCAGCGAAGAAGCCTCGCTCGACCAGCAGACCATGAAGATATGCCTGGGCGAGATCGAACGCTGCCAGAAGATCAGCCCACGACCCAACTTTGTCATTCTGCTGGGGAACCGCTATGGCTGGCGTCCGCTTCCTGCCGAGATACCCGCTGACGAATTCCAGGCTCTTGTCGAAGCAACCACCGTCCAAGATCGTCCCCTGCTGGAAGAGTGGTACCGCCTGGACGAGAATGCCCTTCCGGCGCACTTCTGTTTGCTGCCTCGCACCGCTGACCATATTGCCTTCGAGCTCTGGGAGCCAGTCGAGCAGCGCTTGCATGCCATCCTGGAGAAAGCGGCACACGATATTGGCCTGCCCCCTTCCGCGCAATTCAAGTACACCGCTTCGGCAACCGAACAGGAGATCCAGGCCGGGGCTCTAGGCATTCCAGACGCAAAGAATCACGTCTACTGCTATTTCCGCGAGCTCAGGAACCTGCCGGCTGATCCTTGTGCCGCGAGCTATGTCGATCTGGATAAGCACGGCCATCCAGACTCGCAGGCCAGCCACCAATTGCAGGCTCTCAGGGAGCGTCTTAAGGCAACCCTCCCCGAGAACACCCGTACCTACGAAGCGGATTGGTTGGGCCAAGGGTCGAGCCTGGATCATCTTGAGCGCCTTGGCCAGGATGTTTACCAGGACCTGGAGCAAGTCATCCTCCGGGAAATCGCCTTGTTGGGCGATGAGGATCCGCTTGACAGAGAGATCGCCAGCCATACTCGGTTTGGCCGGGACCGCGCCGGTCAATTCGTGGGTAGGGAACAGCCCCTCCAGGCCATCGCCGGCTATCTGCAATCTTCGAGCCATGATCCCCTGGTGGTCTGGGGAGAATCAGGGTGCGGGAAATCAGCCTTGATGGCCAGGGCGATCGCGGTGGCCCAGGGTGCACATCCCCACAGCGAGATCATCTCTCGTTTCGTCGGTGCAACGCCCGAATCTACTTCTGCGCGTGCACTGCTCGAAAGCCTATGCCGCCAGTTTGCCCGCCTGCGCGATGCTGAAACGGAAGCATCTGTCCCTGCTGAATATGAGCAACTGGTCGAGCAGTTCCCTCTTTATCTTGAGGCTGCCACAACCTCTTACGCCCGGCCAGAGGCTCCCAAGGATACCCCTCGCCGTTTCAGGGAGCAGGTCCAGCGAGCCCAGTTGGCTGAACACCGCCGGAGCGTATTCGTTTTTATCGACGCTCTCGACCAGGTAGGCGATGCAGGCACCCCTGACAACCTGGCCTGGTTGCCGGAAAGACTGCCCCGCGAGGTCAAGCTGGTCGTCTCGGCTCTCCCCGGACAGTGCCTGGAGATACTCCGGGGCAAAGTCCCGCCGGAGAACGTGATTCACCTGTCTTCAATGAGCGTGGCGGAAGGCGACCTGCTCCTATCCCATTGGCTCGCAGAGACCCAGCGTAGCCTGCAGGCGCACCAGAAAGAGCATGTCCTGGCTAGCTTCACGCGCTCTGGTCTGCCGCTATATCTGAAGCTGGCTCTTGACGAAGCCCGGCGCTGGAAGTCTTACGACCCCCTGCCCGATCTCAAGGCGGATATCCCTGGCATGATTCGCCAACTCTTCGAACGCCTGGCGCGTGAAAGCAACCATGGCAAGATCCTGGTCGAGCGTGCCCTGGGTTACCTGGCCGCAGCCAGAAACGGCTTGAGCGAAGATGAGATCCTGGATCTGCTCTCCCGCGATCCCGACGTGGTTTCGGATTTCCTGGCCCGCTCACCCAGATCCCCCCGCGTCAACCGCCTGCCCGTGGTCGTCTGGTCACGCCTCTTCTTCGACCTCGAAGCGTACCTCTACATGCGCCGTGCAGATGGCGCCTCGTTGTTGAGCTTTTACCACCGCCAGCTTGAGGAGATCGCCTGCAGCGATTATCTAGCCCAAGATCGGCAGAGCCCAGGCCGCCATGCTGCCCTGGCCTCCTTTTTTGGCGAGCAGCCGCTCTACCTGGAGGGCGCCGGAAGCCAGGCGCCTAACCTGCGCAAGCTCTCCGAACAGGCATACCAGCAGGCCCAGGCTGGCCTCGGCGATGCCCTGATCCACACCCTGACTGACTTCAGCTATGTCAGCGAGTACGCCCTCCACTTAGGCCATCAGGCGTTGCTCGAGCGATTGCACGACCTCGAGCTCCCTGCCTTGCAGACTGACCAGCAGGTGCAGGCCAGCCGCCAAGGATTCACCCTCATCCAGGAAGCCATCCGCCTCTCTGCGCCTGCCCTCACCCGTCACCGAGACCAGCTCCCTGCCCAACTGCATGGGCGATTGAAGGACTTGGCGCTGCCTGAGATCACCGCCTTGTTGAGCGGAGCAGAGCATCACCCCAGACCTTGGCTGCGCCCATTGCGCGCCAGCCTGAATGCCCCGGGTCAGGCTTTGGTCAGGGTTTTTGATCACTCCGAGCCTCCAGCTCGGGTCACACTGACTGCCTGCGCACTGACGCCGGATGAGCGCAGGCTCCTCACCGTCGCCGAGCATCTCCTGGTCGAGGGGAGTGGGTATCATGAGGTCAGCCATGCCCTAACCCTGTGGGACCTTGATTCGGGTCGGCAACTCTGGTCGCTAGGCAACCTGAAGTGGGAAGACGAAGTGGTCGTCATGACGATGGGCACCGGTGGGCAGAGAGCCTACCTGGTCGATCAGACCAACCAGATCCAGGTCTGGGACCTGGAGAAGCGCAAAATGCTGCACCCCCTGGAGCGGGAGCGCCTGCCAGGGAGTTCTGACTCAAGGGCTGATCGCATCAGTGTCCTGCGTACCCATCCCGATGGTAGCCGCCTGGTCGCCGGGATGGACGACGGCTCGATCGTGATTTGGAACACCCGCACAGGGAGAGTCCTCCGGCGGCAGGAGGGTCACTCGACGCCCGTCACCGAGCTGATCTTCGATCCGGACGGCAGACATTTCGTTTCGCTCTCCAGAAGAATCGACGGGGTGGTTCGATCGGGCATCGATAGCTTTGCCACCACCTCGAGAAAAGGGAGCGCCATTGCCTGGAATCTGGCTGACGAAGACGAATACCTTGAGTTCGAGCTTGAAGAACCCGTGTTGGCGAGCGCGCTGACCTCAGATGGCAAACGCCTGCTGACCGTGACCCCAGATGGCTGGCTGGAAGCCTGGAATATCCGCACGGGGCGAAAGCTGCCCAGGCCAAGGATCCTGGTGGGCAAAGCCCGTTATCTGAAGTGCCTGGCAGGGGGCGACTATGCCGCGACCATCTCAAAAGGCGAGCTTCAAGACCAGTTGACTCTCTGGGATCTCAACAAGGGCATTCAGCATTCCTCCTTGGCTGGGGCCTACCCTGACGATGTCGCCGATATCCACCAGCGCCTGGTCTTTGGCCAGCAGAGGCTGCTAGTCGCAAGCACCGATTGGAGCAGCAGTGCGGCCAGGCTGTGGTCTCTGGAGCGCCCTGGCGTGTATGGAGCTTCACCCAATAGCCACGCCGGACGGGTTCTGCAGGCTGCCATCTCACCCGGCGGGCGAAAGATGGCCACGACCGCCGAGGACAAGACGATCAAGATCTGGGAGCTCAACGACGGCCAGGTTACTGAGGCGCAATCCCTGTGCGGCCATACCCATCTCATTACCGCTCTGGCCTTCACCGCGGATGGCCGCCAGTTGATCAGTGCTTCGCTGGACAGAACACTGAAACTCTGGGACCCGGTGCAGGGGCGCGAAGTCAACACCCTGACCGGCATCACCACAGCTCCCTACCTCCTCCAGGTAACGCCGCAGAACCGTGTTATCCTGGTATCCACAGAAGATGTACGCGTCTGGACAATCAACCCCCTCGCCCAGCCCTATGCGGCAGCATCGCAGAGTGGCTATGGAAGCGCAGTTGCCTCTCCAGATGGGCATTCATGCGCTGTTGGACACGACGGTCGTGTGAGGGTACACCCGCTGGACAAGGAAGGCTTCAACCGCACCTTCGATGCCGCCGAATGGCCTGCCGCTTTCTCACCCGATGGGCGCTACCTGGCCGCCAGAGTGACTGACGACCAGTGTCCCCGCGGCACACTGCGAATTTGGGACCTCAAGAGCGGAAAGGTGCGCCACAATGTGGGCAGCGAAATACGCCCGCTCAGGCAGCTATTGTTCACACCAGGCGGTGAGATGCTGGTGGCCCTGGACGAGTGGAGCCTGCAAGTCTGGGATATCACCAGCGGGCTAGTCGCCCAAGAACTCGTTGGCATCGAGTTGCGCCATATCCACCTGGTGGGTGAGGGCCGTCTCATCATCGGGCACAACGGCGATAGCGACCTGTTTGCTTGGGATATCCAATCTGGGGAGATGCTCGCCAGCTTCACCTGCGATGGCCGGATCACCTGCCTGCATGGTGTCCCACACGAGCACCTGATCGTAGTCGGTGATGACCAGGGCATGGTTCATCTCCTGCGCCTGGATGGTCACGCAGCACATCAACCTGCCCCGGCAGGGGTCCAGAGACCCGTCCAGGAAGCGGAAAAAACAGGAGTTCAAGCCAGACGGCGCAAACCCTTCTGGAGATCGATTCTCAGGGAAAGGTCATGAAGCACGACACAAGCATGTCACGCCTTCCGCGTATTCGTATCCTCGACGTTCAGCGACTTGAAAGCGGAGCGCAACGCCGCGCAGGCGCGCGTCTTCCCGCGCCTGCGCGAGCTCTCCGCCCAACATGGCGCTAGTCTCCAGCCGATTGACTTGCGCTGGGGCGTCAGCGAAGAAGCCTCGCTCGACCAGCAGGCGATGAAGACGGCAGTGTCTGCATCCTTGAGCTCGTCGGCCTCGGCGCTGGGCCGGCCGGGATCGCCGACCGTCACGGCTTGACGGCGCAGCCCCTGCTGCCATGAAGAGGAAGCCAAGGGAATCGGTCTGCAAGCCTTCTCCCGCGCGCTGGCATATGAAAGGAACTGACATGCCTCAAACCTATGACTGGTCCAGGTTTTACGGGATGCTCTGCCGGCAAGGCCCCAACCTGCTGGTTGGGATCGAGGAAGGCACACGCGAGATCATTGAGATGCTCGCCTCCAGCACTGACATCTTCTGGTCGGAAGGGCTGGAGGAGTGCCTGGCAGAAGGCGCGGCTGGCGGCAGCCTGCAAAGCGGGGTCCTGTCCGCCCTCGAACGGTGGCGCGAGAACGTGCTCGATGCACTCGATTCAAGCTTTGGCATCGAGCTCGACTGGGAGCTGGTCTCCATTGATGACGCCAGCCCGCTGATCGAGGAGCTTGTCGAGGCAGCCTCGCCAGGCTAGTCTGGGCAGCTTGCCTGACAGTGCATGTAGGCCCTACCGGGCACTGCGCAACGGGACTGGCAACCAGCTCTCGAGGGTGCGGCAGGGGGCGAGAAAGCCGAGACAGGAGCGCGTTGGTGGAGTTCACCGCGATAGTGGAATCGGCAGACGCCAATTTCCATGTCCAGTGGGGCGACACCGTGCGTATCCACGACATCTACTTCCCGTTCTACGAGCTGCGGGTGCGCCTTTCGGGGTGTGACCGGGACAAGCTGCCCAGTCTGGAAAAGATACTGCTATTCTGCTTCGACATGCACCCTGCGAGCGTCTGGGACGAATTCGACGAGGAGGCCTGCCTGCGCGGTTCCAAGTTCGGCAAGCTCGGCATCGGATCCCGCCTGCACGTGTGTGGTCCCGCACATCGCAGGCTCATCCAAAACGATAGCCCACTATTCGGCAGCTACGACTACGTCGTGATCGATCCGGGCACGCACGGCGAGGAGATGGATGTGAATGGGGCCCGGCAGGCGGCCGTCACGGCATGGCTGGTGGAGGAGGATCCGCTTCTCGACGAGGCCGACCTGGGTCGTGCCTCTCGGCTGGTTGTCGCCTGGGAATGTGCCCGGATGGAGGAGCACTTATAATGACACTGAACCTCGAACTCAACCAACTTGTCGCACGCGCCGAGGCCGGCGACGACGAGGCGCAGTTCGAGCTGGGCCATCGTTACGCCAACGGCATGGGCGTCGCACAGGACGACGTTCAAGCGGCAGCGTGGTACCGGCGGGCTGCCGAGGGCGGCAACACGGACGCGATGGTGGCCTTCGGCCGGTGTCTTGTCGAGGGCAGAGGTGTGCGCGCCGACCTGGTGGAGGGCGGAAAGTGGTATCGAAAAGCCACCGAGGACTGGAGGGACTAGGCAGGGCACGATTCCGCAGCTGCGTGGCCGCTCGAGGTGGAAGAAGCCATGACATGGCACGCGACGTTGCCCTGTTGAGGGAGATGCGGCCGTGAGCGAATTGGCCCCTGTGCTACTGGTCATTGGCCTTCTGCTTCTGATCGCGAGGCTAATGAAGGGCTCTGGGTGTGACCACGCGGGGCAGCTCTACTACGGCGCGTCCGGCGACGAGCTGCCAGGCGATCAGAGCGACGCCTGCTTCTGCAAGTGCACGAAGTGCGGCCGTACCGCCGTGATCCCCTCCGGCTTCCAGAGCGATGCCCACTTTGATAACTACCTGTACCTCAGCGAGCAGGGGGATCGCGTGCGATCACAGACTAGAAGGAAATAGAGGACGATCCATGGGCCTGAACTACAACTATCTGCTCTACTTCAAGCGCGAACATCTGTGGGACGCCCTCCAGGGCGTGGCAGCCATCGCCGAGCCGGTCGGTCCGTCGCCCACGACGATCCACTTTCCCGACCATGACCTGGTGCTCCCCATCGCCACCGGGTTCCGGCAGCCGAACGACCTTCCCTATGACAATCCGGAGTACGAGTTTGCCCTCTCGCTGGTCTTTGAGGCGGACGAGGCCATCCTGGAGTACCTTCGCAGCGGTGGGTTCGAGGAGGCCTACCACGCCCCACCCGACGCGGATGGCGTCAAGCGGGCCGCCATCGGCTTCATCTACCTGACCGTCTATGCCGACCTGGCACAGCACTGGGCCTTCGAGAAGCCCGTCGACCTGGTCTTCCTCCGCTTCGGCACCACCGGCACGCGCATGAGCATGCTCTTTGAAGAGTCGGCCTCCATCCGCAGGACCTTCGCCGGGCTGCTGAAGGACCACCATGGCGTGTGCGGCATCCTTGACCTGGAGATCGACTACGGCCGTCTCTTCTGGTTCGGGGGCAGAGAAGTCGAGGCATCTGTCGGGGACGTCTATATGCTTCCGGAGGAGATCGAGGAGATGCTGAGGAGGGGGCAGTGACCGTTCAATGGGAGAAGGTGTACGTCTTTATCAGCAGCACCTTCAACGACATGCACGCCGAGCGGGACTACCTGGTCAAGCAGGTCTTTCCGCGGCTGCAGGAGTGGTGCGAGCGGCGGAAGCTGCGCCTGGTGGATATCGACCTGCGCTGGGGCGTCACTGAGGCCGATGCATCCGAGAACAAGCGGGTGGTACAGGTCTGCCTGGAGCGGATCGACGCCTGCCGTCCTTTCTTCCTCTGCTTCCTGGGGCAGCGGCGCGGGTGGGTGCCGGGCCGGGACGACATCTCCGCCGAGACGTACGCGGGCTATCCCGGGCTGGAGCGGTATGCGGGGGATGCGTCCGTCACCGAGCTGGAGGTTCTGCACGCGTATGTAAATCCGCTGCAGAGCGTGGGGCAGGCGCGGGCGGAGCACTCCTTTTTCTACCTACGCGAGCCGGATTGCCTGGATGACCTGCCAGGCGATGGACCGGGGCTGCGCGCGGTCTACACCAACGAGGGCAGCGCCGAGCCCGCCCAGGAGGACGCCGAGCTGAGGCGCTGGCGGGAGGTGGAGATCCCGCGCACGGGGCGCCCGGCGCACACCTACACGGCGGAGTGGGACGCCGGGGCGAGCACGCCCGAGATCCGGCTGGCGATGGAGTGCCCCTCCACCGCCGAGCGGGGCAGTGCGGCATGGGAGGCGGCGCTGAGGCGATGGTCCGTCCAGTGGGCGCAGGCCGGGGTGCGCGTCGATACGGACGGAGAGATCGCCGGCCCGATCGAGAGGGAGAAGGCCGAGCAGTACAACGCCCGGCTGACGCGGGGGCGGCTGGCGCGATTCACCAGCGACGGCCGGCCGCTGGCCGATGCGATCCTGGCCGATCTTCAGGCCGCCATCGCGGCGCGCTATCCGGAGCACGTCGAGGGGGCCGCGCTCACGCCGCTGCAGCGCGAGCTGGACCAGCAAGCCCACTTCCTGGAGGCGGCCGGCGAGGGCTTTATCGAGCGCGAGGGTGACTTTGCCGGGCTGGACGGCTATGCCAAAGACACTGCTCGAGAGACGTTCTTCCTCACCGCGCCGGGCGGGCTGGGCAAGACGAGCCTGCTGGCGCGGTGGATCGACCGGGCGCGGGACGGGCTCAAGGCGGGCGAGAGCCTGCACTACCGCTTCATCGGGGCGTCGGACGCGTCGACGACAGTGGATGCCCTGCTGCGGTCGCTGCTGGCCGAGATCAAGGAGGTGGCCGGTAAGGTCGAGGACGAGGTTCCCGTCGAGCCGGACAAGCTGCGCGCGGCATTGCCCAGGCTGCTGCAGGCGGCCGGCGCGCGGGGGAAGACCGTGCTCGTCCTGGACGGGCTGAACCAGCTTGAGAGCGGGCTGGGCGACCTTGGCTGGCTGCCGCCGGTGCTGCCCGCGGGCGTCAAGCTGGTCGCCTCCTTCAAGCGGGGTGAGGAGCAGGCCGAGGCCTACTACGAGAGGCTGCAGGCGGGCGGGCAGGCGTTGATGGCCGAGGTGCGGCCCTTCGCAAGCCTGGAGGACCGGCGCAGGCTGGTGCGTGCGTACCTGTCGCAGTTCCTCAAGGAGTTGGACGAGCGGCACCTGGAGGCGCTGATCCGCTCGGAAGGCGCCGGCAACCCGCTCTACCTGAAGGTAGTGCTGGCGGAGCTGCGGGTATTTGGCGTTTTTGGCGACCTGGGGACAAAGATCCGCGGCGACTTTGGCAGCACGCCGGTGGAGGCGTTCTCGGGGTCGCTGCGGCGGCTGGAGGGCGACCCGGCCTACTCGCCGGTGCGGCCGGAGCAGCTGGCACCGCGTGTCTTTGGATGGCTGGCGCACGCGCGCACGGGGCTGACGGCCGAAGAGCTGTGCGCGCTGCTATTGCGTGAAGGGCTGCTGCCCGGCGACGAGGCAGGGCGGGAGCGGGCGTCCGAGGCGGTCCACGGCCTGCTGCGGCAGGTGAGGCCCTACCTGTCGCGGCGTGAGGGCCGGATCGACTTTTTCTACGAGTCGTTCGAGCAGGCAGCGCGGGAGCGCTACGTCCGCGTTGACGGGCAGAAGGGCGCTCATCCCGAGAGCCGGACGGCGCGGGAGTGGCACACATCGCTGGCTGCCTACTTCGAGGAGCAGCCCCTGCGACTGGGAGCGGGCCAGGTACCCAACCTGCGCAAGCTGAGCGAGCAGGCGCACCAGCAGGCCCACGCGGGCTTGGCGGATGCGTTGACGGCGACCCTGACAGAGTTCGATTTCCTGTACGAACGGGTGGCCCATGGCGGGCCGCAGGGGGCGCTCGAGGACTATGACCTGATCGCCTTGCCCACCCTGTCGGGCACTGAGAAGATGCAGCGCTCCGGCCCCGGCCTGAGGTTGATCCGCGACGCGCTCAGGCTCTCCGCGCCTGTGAGCGCCAGGCATCCGGCGCTCCTTCCAGGCCAGCTCGTCGGACGCCTTGCCGGGGAGGGCCATGCGGAGATCCAGGCGCTGATGGCGGGGGCACGCGCATGGCGTTGCGCGCCGTGGCTGCAGCCGCTGACCGCTTCGCTGGCGCCGGCGGGCGGGCCCCTGGTCTTTACCCTGACCGGCCACTCCTACCACGTCAACGGCGTCGCCGTCACGTCCGATGGTGCACTCTGTGTCTCGGCGGGGGCCGACTGGTCCATGCGCGTCTGGGACATGAACACCGGCGTCCAAGTCCACCAACTGGGAGGCCACGGGCTCACCGGCATGTCCGGCGGCATCACCTCCGTCGCCATCACGCCGGACAATCGGTATGTGCTGGCTGGAGCCAGGTCGGCCACGAAGGGCAGCCTGCTGGCCCTCTGGGATATCGGGAGCGGCAGCATGGTGCGCGACTTTGGCGGACATGGCGAGGACGTGATCACTGCCGTGGTCGTGCCCGGAGGCAGACGGGCTGTGTCGGGCAGCACGGACGGCACGATTCTGGTCTGGGATCTGCAGAGCGGTGCCCGCCTGGGCGCCATTCGCGCAGAGCCGATGACGACACTGGTCCTCTCACCCGATGGCAAGTACGCGGTGTCGGTAGCCCATTCTGACGGAAGGAATGGGCCACTGGTGAGCGTGTTCGACCTGGCCGGCCGGTCGATCGCGTTCACCTTCCGCCTGTTGTGGGCACCCCAACGGAAGACTTCATCGCCCGACGGGCCGCGCATGATCACGCTCGCCAGCGTCATCGCCTTCACACCGGATGGCACGCGCCTGGTCGCAGCCGACGAGGGCGGACTGATCCGCGCCTGGGACGTGGCGAGCGGCACGGAGCTGCTGCGCTTGGAGGGGCATTCGGGCCAGGTCGACGCCCTCGCTTTCCACCCCGACGGCGGGCGGCTGTTCTCGGGCTCGACGGACGCATGCATACGAGTCTGGGATCTCGACTCGGGGCGCTGCCTCGCTACCCTCGAAGGACACAGCGCCGGGGTGAAAGCGCTGAGGGTGACAGCTGACGGCGAGTATCTCCTGTCGGGCTCTGCTGACAAGACCCTGCGGGTATGGGCGCTCGATGGGGAGGGCTGCCGGGGCACACTCGCCGGGCATACCGGCGCGATCACCGCGATCGCCCTGACGCCGGACCAGCGCTTTGCCATCTCCTGCTCGGAAGATGGCAGCCTCAAGGTGTGGGACTGGCGATTGGCCGGACAGGGCGAGACGAGCGCGGTGGCGAGCCACGTCTCTGGCGTAACTTCAGTCGCGCTCTCGCCCGACGGGCGTTGGGGTATCTCGGCCGCCGGGGAAGGGGAGCTCCTGCTATGGGAAATGGCCAGCGGCAAGAGCCACACTGGCATCCGCGCACCGGCGGAAGTCCGCGCGTTGTCTTTTGCCCGCGAACCGGGGAAGGTGTGGGCCTTCTGCAAGGACGGCGCATTCCTGGAGCTGGACCTGGCTGCCAGGTCGCTGAGCGCGCTGGGGCGCACGGCGCCGGCAGGGTTTGCGGCCCTGGCAGAGAGCCCGTCTGGCATACGGCTCTTTTGCTCGCAGGAAGGCAAGATCCGCGCATTGGACCCGGTGAGCGGTCGCCAGGTGGCTGAGCTGGAGCCGGGGGCGGAGCTCAGGATGCTCTGGGGACTGGCGGCGACGCCGGAAGGGGGACGAGTCGCGGCGGTGTACTGGACCGGCGTGGTCGACGTGTGGGACGGCCGATCGGGCAGGCGGCTGCACAGCCTGCGCACGCCGTCGCCTGGGCTCAGCGTTGCACTGGGTACCGGCGGCGGGGACGCGGTCGCCGGCCTGAACAACGGGAACCTGTATCACTGGAATCTGCTGTCCGGCGGACGCGTAGCTTCCTGGCGAGGCTCCGAGGGCCAGGGCAGCACAAACTGGATCCGCGCCCTGGCCCGGGCGGCGGCAGCGCCACTAGCGGTCTCGGGCGCGAATGATGGGACCATCAGGCTGTGGGATCTCGGCTCGCACAGCCTGGTCGCCCAGTTCCAGGGGGAGAGCCAGGTCAACCGCTGCGCGATTGCGGCCGATGGCCGTACACTGATTGCGGGCGAGGAATCGGGCCGCGTCCACATCCTCAGGTTGGTTGGCCTCGGACGGTGACGCAGGGCCGGCGCTCACCGGCAAACGCTCTTCGAGCGGTGGCTGCCCGATCTATTCGACCGTCACTCCGGCGACTGTGAAGCCATCGTGGATCGTGAAACCCGGCCCTTCGCCGGGAAAGGACGCCCCGGTCCCGGTGGTCTTGCCGTAGCTCAGCAAGCCCGGCAGCCTGAGGCGGATCCCTCGCCAGCCCGGCCCAGCGCCCTCCGCCACTCTGACGGTAACGTCAACCGTCAGCCTGACTCCCTTGGCGGTGTGCTTCTCGCCGCCCTCGATCCACGAGACCGGGGTTGGCGCGAGGGACAGGTCAGAATCCACCATCTCGAGCCCATCGTCCAGGTCCCATTCGGCACCTTCCAGGATCCGGGGGTAGTCTACTTCCTGCACCTGGAGGTACCGGCCGACGACGCTGGTAGCCATGTAGAAGCTGAAGGACCGGCGGTAGTGGACGCTGTCTCCCGGGGACGCCTTGCCGGCGCACGCCGACAGGCTCAGAAGTGCCAACAGGGTCACCAGGCCTGACGACCAGGTCCTCCATCCTAATCGCGGCGCCACCGGCGGGCGGGCCACACGCAGAGTCGACTTCGGCCATTCGCTTGTCATGGGGACCTCCTTGCACCATTATCGCAAAATGCCTGCCAGAAGTCAACTCAAGCGGACACGGGCCATACCAGCCGTGCACACTCAACCCTCGTCAGGAGAGCACAGACAGCACCATGACTGCGATCCCTTACCTGGGACTCTGTCTCGGCCAGCTCCGCCCCCCTGCGTGCCGTCCATCGTTCCTCCTCCTCCGCTGGATTGGTGCGGCGCACCTGCGAGGTGTGCGGCACCTGGCATGGACCGCAACACCTGCAGCCCTTCCTCTACGGCAGAAATCCGATCTCAAGCCCACTCCTCGCTTGACATCATAGAACATTTGTGCTAACCTCAAGCCGTGGCACTACGCGCACATTACCCGGAGGCGCGGGGTCCTGTACGGCACCACCACCCCGCGCGCATACACCCTCAGGCCGGGCCACCCACCCGGCCCCTTCCGGCCCTCGGCGCCGCTCTTGCGGCATCCGGTACATACCCCATGCAGGAGGAACCCCATGACAAACGCACGTCCCGTGTCGCGCACGTCGCGCTCGCTGCCCCGCCAGAAGGTGCTTGACTACCTGACGCCCAAAGAGCAAGCCGCCCTCTTGCTCCGCTGGACCGGCCTCAGCGACCGCCAGGTCGCCGCTACCCTCGGCATCAGCCGCGCCGCCGTTGCCATGCGGCTCTACCGCGCCAGGCGGCGCCTGCAGCCCTGGCCTAGCCTAAGGAGCCTCCTGTCGGCCCCGCCCACCAACTGGCATGGATAACGGCCCCCTCCACGTCCTCGTCCGCCGGGAGGAGATGGCAGACCTGATCGCCTGCCTCTGCCGGGACGGCCGCGACCTCCTCATGGTGACGCTCATCATGAACGGCATGGATGCCAAGGAGGTCGCTTCCATCCTAGGCGTCTCCCCGTCCCACGTGAGCTGGCTGCGCAGTCGCCTCGCCCAGGAGCTCTCCGACCACGCCGGCTGGCTGGCCGAGGAGAAGCGCAGGCGCACGGGCGCCTGGCCCCGGCGCCGGCGGAGAACCCGAGTCTCCAGGCGGCGGCAAAGGAGGCGCGCGTGCCTGTCGCCCCGCCCGACTATTGCACTATTGCGCCGTTTCTGGAGGGAAAGGCGCAACCCTGGGGGGCCTCCCTCCGCCTGCTCTCTCAGCCGGCTGGATACTCAACCTCGAGACGCAGCCCTACCAACTCGCACTCCTCGTGCCCGGCGATCCTCTCCCGCAGGAGGTCTGCATCCTGCCCGATCCCGAAAGTCTGGCCTGCATGCCCCCCGCCCTCTCCTTATCCTCCCGAGAAACAATGCAATAGTGCAACAGTCGGCCTTGCTCCCGCTGTGCCTGCACACCTCCACGCCCTCTCCCCCCGCCCTCTCCTTATCCTCCCGAGAAATCGTGCAATAATGCAATAGTCGGCCATGCTCCCGCCTTGGCTGCAGACTCCCACGCAACCTTCCCTGTCTCGGGCGGTGTACAAGCCCCCCATCTCCCTCCCGAAACCGCGCAATAGTGCAACAGTCCGGCTCTCCCCGGCCGGGCGCTCCACCAAACGCTTTGGAAACGGTGCCTCTGCTATGATGTATCCAGATTGCGAAGCACAGGAGACAGGCGATGGTACTCGTTGTGGGCGCAACCAGAGTCCTGGGCGGCGTGGAGACCTACGAATCGCCGCTCCCCATGGCAGAGACGGCCCGCACCTTTGGCATCGAGCTCACTCCGCTCGAGACCTCTGCTGTGCGCCTCACCGCCTTCGAAGGCGCCCTGGTCATCGTCCAGCGGCTCCGGCCCCCCAACCTCCCGCCTCTGCATCGTCCGCGACAAGCTCGCCTCCCCACCCCCCCCAGGCGTAGTGTAGCCCCTTGTGGGCGTCGATCGGCGCCACGCCCCGAGCCGGGACCGCCCGGCCGGAGTACCGGCCCGGCTTTCTGCGAAGCGAGTCTCATGCACGCAGGCCTGACCAAGTTACCGCCTTGCGATATCATATGCTTGTCAATCGGCACATCCGTAGCTCCCTGCAGAAAGGAGATCGACAATGAGCGCCAGACGCTCCGTCTGCTTTGGCCTTCTGGCTTCCGTGGTAGCCTTCAGCGTCCTGGCGGCCGGTGCCTATGCCGGGCTCAGGGCCGCACCCGACTCTGAAGCAGTCGTGCCTTCCATGGTCAGCTACCAGGGCGTGGTATCCGTCGACAGCTCACCATTCGAGGGCGTCGGTTCCTTCAAGTTTGCCATCGTGGATTCGGAGGGGGCTATCACCTTCTGGTCCAACGACGGTACTTCGTCGGGGGGCGCCGAGCCCGCGACTGGGGCCGATCTGGTAGTCAGCCAGGGCCAGTTCGACGTTCTCCTCGGCGACACCTCGATTCCCCATATGACCGAGCCCCTCATTCCGGCCGTGTTTGCGGGCGCCGAACGCTATCTGAGACTGTGGTTCAGCTCGGATGGCGTCACCTACGAGCACCTCACCCCCGACCGGCGCATCGCGGCTGTGCCGTGGGCCCTCCAAGCGCAGGAGGCCGATACCCTCGATGGTCTGGATGCAAGCGAGCTCTTGCTGCCCGGCGGGGCGATGGTCCTAGGCGCGACTGCAGAGGACCCCGGACTCATCGGCGCCGGTTTCTCTTACACTGGTGCCACCGTTCAGCCGGTTGAGTGGTTCTCTAGGAGGTCTATGCCAACGGGCCGGGAGCGTTTTGCGATGGCGGGCCTGAGTGGTGTTGTCTATGCAATGGGCGGCTGGTGGGAACAGGCGCCCGTGCTGTCGGTCGCTGCCTATGACCCTGCGACTGATACGTGGAGTTCCAGGGCGTCCATGCCTGGCGCTCAACACTACTCCTCTGCTGCGGCCGTCGCTGATGGCAAGATCTACGCCATGGGAGGCTGCTGCCCCACGTGGGACGTAGTGGCCTACGACCCAGCCACTGACACCTGGGCGACAAGGACGCACATGCCGGGACCCATTCAGAACCTGGCAGCCGCGGAGGCCGGCGGTATCATCTATACCGTGGGAGGTCTCGCCTTCGACGTGGTCCTGGAGTACGTTTTTGCCTACGATCCCGTCGCCGACTCCTGGAGCCAGGCCCCGTCTATGTCAACGGCGCGACACAGCCTGGCCGCGGCAGCGGTCGGCGGTCTGATATACGCCATCGGAGGGCTCGACGAAGGCGGCGCGAGCCTCGACCTTGTGGAAGCGTACGATCCCAGTGCTGGTACCTGGGCAAGTAGGGCTCCAATGCCTGCTCGCCTGTACAATCACGCAGCGGCGGTTCTGGACGGCAAGATCTATGTACTCGGAGGCATCGATCAGGGAATGCCGGCCTCCAGCGTCTTGATCTACGACCCCGCGACGGACGCATGGACCTCCAGGCCGAACATGCCGACCCGACGCACCCAACCTGCCGCTGCCGTGGCGGGTGATGTTATCTACGTCGTTGCGGGTACCGGGACGCCAGCCATGATCAGCGAAGCATTCGCCCCTCAGTCGACGCTCTTTGTGTTTGTCAGGGAGTAGTCGAGGAAGCATGCCAAGACGTATGGCTGTCTTTGCCACCATTCTGGCCTCCTGTGTGCTCCTGCTCACGGTCGCACTCGCTGCTGGCAGCCCCGCCATCGAGCGATGGGTCGTGGCGTCTGCAGGCGGCTCGTCTGCGTCTGGAGGCACCACACTGCATGGAACCCTTGGCCAGCCCTTGGTCGGGCTCTCGACCAGCCAGCATGCTTCGCTTCTGGCTGGGTATGAGCACGTCACCTCGCTCCAGCGGGTCATCTATCTGCCCCTAGTGCTTCTGAGCCACTAGTCGCGAGGCCCGCGGGGCTGCCATCTAGGTGGTGACCGCCCCGGACTCCAGCGCCCCGGACACCTCACCCCCTCCGGGAGCCCCCCCACCCCTCCCCGGGCGTAGTGTAGCCCCTTGTGGGCGTCGATCGGCGCCACGCCCCGAGCCGGGACCGCCCGGCCGGAGCACCCGTCCGGCTCAGCGCATGCTCTACCAAGCCCGCCGCCCTGGCCGATCGGATCGCCGACCTTGGCACCGGCCCAACCGTTTGCCATCGCGGCCTTCCCGTGCAATAATGGGCCAGTATCACCAGACCGCGGCTCGAGGCCGGCGTCCGGCTCGGGGCGCACGCCGAGGCAGGCGTTGCCGTCGAGGTGTTCGATCTATCCAGCGGCCCGCCCACCGGCTTGCCCCGGCAGGGCGGGCTGCGCGTTTCTCCGGGGCAAGACCCCATCCGCAGCGGCGAGGTCTCCTCGCCCAAGCGCACCTACAGGAGGGAGAGGATGAAAGGCAAGCGGATCTTCAGCGTACTGGCGGCAGCATTGGCGTTCCTCCTCATGGCCGGCCTCGCACTGGCCCAGGCGCCCGACGGCACCCCGCTGGGCAATGCATTCACCTACCAGGGGCGGCTCCACATCGACGGAGTGCCGGTGACCGATCTGTGCGACCTCAAGTTCGGGCTGTGGGACGCGCTGACCGGCGGCACGCAAGTGGATGATCGGACGGTGACAAACGTCCCCGTCGAGGGCGGGCTTTTCACCGTGCAGCTCAACTACGGCACCACGCCATTCGCAGGCGACGCTCGCTGGCTGGAGATGTCCGTCCGCTGCCCGGCAGGGAGCGGCGACTACACCTTTCTCTCGCCCCGACAGGCGCTCACGGCAGCCCCCTACGCCCTCTACGCCAAGACTGCGCCCTGGTCGGGGCTGGACGATGTGCCGGCAGGCTTCGCCGACGGCGAGGACGACGACACCACCTACACAGCAGGGACGGGGTTGCTGCTGTCGGGGGCGACCTTCTCCGCCAACACCACTTACCTGCAGCAGCGTGTGAGCGGGACGTGCTCTACTGGCAGCGCCATGCGCGTGGTAGACCAGGGCGGCACCGTGGTGTGCGAGACGGACGACGACACCACCTACACAGCGGGGACGGGGTTGCTGCTGTCGGGGACGACCTTCTCCGCCAACACTACCTACCTGCAGCAGCGTGTGAGCGGGACGTGCGGCACGGGAAACGCCATCCGGGTCATCGCCGAGAACGGGTCGGTGACGTGCGAGCCGGTGGGGGGCGGAGGGGGTGGCGACATCACCGCCGTATACGCCGGGCCGGGGCTGAGCGGCGGTGGGACGAGCGGCGATGTGACCCTGTCGGCGGACCCCTCGGTGGTCCAGCGACGGGTGACCGGCATCTGTGCGGAAGGCAGCGCCATCCGCGAGGTACTCGGTGACGGAACCGTGGTCTGCGAGCCGGTGGGGGGCGGCGGGGGCGATGCCTGGCTGCTGACCGGGAACGCAGGGACGACCCCTGGTGTCAACTACCTGGGCACCAACGACAACCAGCCGCTGCTCCTCAAGGTGAACGCGCAGCGTGCCCTGCGCCTGGAGCCGGACGCGACGAGCCCGAACGTCATCGGCGGCTACGTCCAGAACTGGGTCACGAGCGGCGCTCACGGGGCGTCCATCGGAGGCGGCGGGGCCCAGACGCTGCCCAACCTGGTCACGGACAACTATGGCACAGTAGGGGGCGGCGAAGGCAACCAGGCGGGCGACAACGCCGGCACGGCCGAGGACTCGTGGCACGCCACCGTCGGTGGAGGCAGCTTCAACACCGCCGGCAGCCGGGCCGTAGCCGTCGGCGGGGGTGAGTCCAACGTGGCCACTGGCGACTATGCCACGGTCTCAGGGGGTTGGTACAACGATGCCAGCGCGGCCTATGCCACGATCGGCGGCGGAGGGCCCAAGGACGTGAACCACCCATCGACGACATCAAATCGGGTGACCGACCAGTATGGTGCGGTGGGCGGCGGCTCAGACAATCAAGCTGGAGATAATGCCGGCACGGCCGATGATGCGCAGTGGGCCACCGTCGGCGGGGGTACAAGCAACACCGCCAGCGACGACTATGCTACGGTCTGCGGGGGCCGCGCCAACGCCGCCAGCACCCTGGCCGCGGTGGGCGGGGGTGAGGAGAACACGGCGGCTTATGGCGGTACGGTAGGTGGGGGTCAGCACAGCACCGCCAGCGGAGCCAATTCCACCGTGGGTGGAGGCGCAGACAACACTGCCGGCGACGAGTATGCGACGGTCGGTGGGGGCTACTTCAACAGCGCCACGGGGAGATACTCCACCGTCGGCGGGGGCGGGCTAAACCACGCCAGCGGTGCCTCCTCCACGGTGCCGGGCGGGTACTCGAACTCGGCGAGCGGCGACCACAGCTTTGCTGCCGGCAGCGGAGCGAATGCCGACCTCCAGGGCTGCTTCGTGTGGGCCGACTCGATCGGTGGCGGCCTGTCGTGCGGCGTCGCCGATCGGTGGGTGGCGCGCGCCAGCGGCGGCGTCTACTTCTACACCAACTCGGGCTCCACCAGTGGCGTGTATGTCGCATCCGGGGGAGGGTCCTGGTCCTCAGTCAGCGACCGAGAGCTCAAGGAGAATGTCGCCGAAGTCAATGCACAGACGCTCCTCGCACGCCTGGCCCAGGTCCCGGTCACCACCTGGAACTACCAAAGCCAGGACGCTTCCATCCGCCACATCGGACCGATGGCGCAGGATTTCCATGCGGCGTTTGGCGTGGGCGAGGACGATACCCACATCACCACCGTCGACGCCGACGGCGTCGCCCTGGCTGCCATCCAGGGGCTGTACGCCGAGAACCAGGCGCTCAAGGCCGAGAACGCTGCGCAGCAGACGGAGATCGACGCCCTCGATGCCCGTCTGGCCGCGCTGGAGGAAGCCGGCAGCAAGTCCGCGCGCCCCCAGTCGCGCGAGTCGGGGCTCTGGCTCCTCGCCGGCGGCCTGGTCGTCGCCGGGGGCACGTGGGCCGCGCGCCGCAGGCCGGGAGGCCGGCGATGAAGACAAAGCGCATGGGTGCGGCGGCTCATCTGCATAAGGGCCTGCTCGCCTGCCTCGTCCTGCTGGCGGTAGTTCCCGTCCTGGCCCAATCGGGCGGGGGGTATGACCTCTCCTGGAGCACAGTGGACGGCGGGGGCGGGACCTTCAGCATCGGCGGGGGCTACTCGCTGGGCGGGACGGCAGGCCAACCCGACGCGGGCATGGCAACGGGGGGCGTGTACGCGCTGGGCGGCGGGTTTTGGGGCGGCGGGGCGGTGGCGCAGCCTGAGAACGTGATCTACCTGCCGCTGGTGGTGCGGGACCAGTGAGTGGGCGCCGCAGCGATCGGTCCAGGTGAAGGGAGGGTGGCTCGGCCACGTGTCCAAAGTGCGGCAGCTCGCGCCTCGAAACGTACATGAGGTGCCCTGACTCTCGCGCGTTTCGATCCACAGCGGCATCTCCCAAGTGATGCCGCAGGCTGGTGTCCCCGCGGCTCCCGGATAGACATAACGGAGCCTGCCCTCTCGCGAGAGGGCAGGCCTTGTTCTGCGCACCATGCCCCGGGCCTGTTGCCTCTGTTGGAGCTGGTTCTTCCTGAGGTGGACCTTCCGTTTCCTGCCGGGTTTTCTGGGGTCATCGCCGAGTGGAGGAACCCGTGGCGGCCGGCTTGCGCAATCTTCAGATCCGTGCTGTACTGTTAGCCAGGCCAGCGCCTCGGCGCGCGCCGGCCTGCGGGCAGGGTTCCCTGCCCGGCCGACTGAGTCCACCCCCAGAGGCGCCGAGGCGTCTGAAGCTGCGCCCCCGCGTGGCTTGCGGGGAGCGCCCCGTGGCACCCGACAAGGAGGTCATCATGACGAGAAACATCCGCGATCATCGTTTTCTGCCCGTGCTCGTCGTGCTGGCAATGCTCCTACCGCTCTCGCCCGCACCGCCCGTACAGGGCCGGGCCAACACCCCCGCCGGCGAGCCATCCGTCGTCGTCGTCGCCAGCCCGGCCGAGCCCGGGGTTAGCCCCATCGCCGCCACGGAGCGGACCACCTCGACCCTCTTCTTGCCCCTCACCTTGCGGGGCTACCCGGCGCAGGTCCCGCCGGGCATGGTCGAGGTCCCTGCCGGCGAGTTCCAGATGGGCTGCGACGAGGACAACCCGAACGAGAACTGCTACTCACCGGAGCTGCCCCTTCACCCCGTCTACCTGGATGCCTACTACCTCGACGCGACCGCGGTGACCAACGCCCAGTACGCCGGGTGCGTGGCAGACGGGGAGTGCGCCCCGCCGGAATACGACAAGTCGTACACGCGCCCCTCCTACTACGACAACCCGCTCTACGCCGACTACCCGGTCATCTACGTCTCCTGGTACAACGCCGACGACTATTGCGCGTGGGCGGACAGGCGCCTTCCGACGGAGGCGGAGTGGGAGAAGGCGGCGCGGGGCAGCGCCGACACGCGCATGTACCCGTGGGGCGATGACGCCCCCGACTGCTCGCAGCTGAACTACTGCCAGGATTGGCCCAACTGCTGCGTGGGCGACACGAGCCGGGTGGGGGATTATCCGACGGGTGCCAGCCCGTACGGCGCGCTGGACATGAGCGGCAACGTGTGGGAGTGGGTGAACGACTGGTACGACAGCGGTTACTACGACGACTCGCCCTACGAGAACCCGCAGGGGCCGCCCTCAGGCGAGCGCAAGGTACTGCGCGGCGGTGGCTGGTACAACTATTCCGACGACGTCCGCGTCGCGAGTCGCGGCGGCATCAGCCCGGTTACCCGCGTCAACTGCTTCGGCTTTCGGTGTGCTGTCTCGCCAGGAGAGTGATCTGCTGATCTTCTGCCTTCTGGACCACTAGGGGGGGGCCACATCGTGTCGGCATTGCGGACACTAGGCCGTGGTCCCCTGCCGCTCAAGTTTGCGTTGATGAGCCCGCCTGAATGCAGGCACTCAGCGCGTTCACACCGACCGGCCAAGGCATCGCCGAGCCCGCAGACCCGCATGGGCCACCTGAACGTCACCCTCTATCCCCCCTATCCCATGGATGCTCATCCATGGATGAGCCAGAACATTCGCTGTCCTTCTTCACCCGAGCGCTCCGAGTCTGTTTTGTCGCAGTAACTTACCACTTGTGGTAAGTTATGCGCATGGAGTTCGACCATCTTCTCCGGGTCGTAGGAAGCGAGCCGGTCTTTGAGACCGCGCTGCTCCTCGCCGGTGCGGTCGACGCAGCCGACGTACAGAAGCAGCTCGCCCGCTGGACGGCAAGCGGGCGCCTCTACCAGCTTCGCCGGGGGCTCTATGCCCTGGCGCCGCCCAATCAGAAGGCTCCGCCGCACTCCTTTGCCGTGGCCAATCTGCTGGTGCTCGGGTCCTATGTGAGCTGCCAGTCAGCCCTGGCGCACCATGGCCTCATTCCCGAAGCGGTTCCCGCTGTAACGAGCGTTGCCGCCGGGCGACCCGGCCGTTGGGACACGCCGCTTGGCCGTTTCGAGTACCGGCACATCCGGATGGGGCTCCTGTGGGGCTACAGGCGCATGGACTTGGGCGGTGGGCAGCACGCCTTCGTGGCCGCTCCTGAGAAGGCGCTGCTGGATCTCGTGCACCTACAGCCTGGTGGCGACTCGCCGGTTTTCCTTCAGGAGCTGCGTCTGCAGAACCTCGAACGCATGGACCTGGATGAACTGGCCGGCCAGGCCGCCCGCGCGGCCAGCCCCAAGCTCGTGCGGGCTGCCGCCGCTGTAGCGGCGTTGGCCTGCGCCGATGCATCGGAGTATGAGATTCTATGAAGGACTACCTGGCCGATCTTGTTCGCGGCGCGCCCACACCTCTCCTGGGGCGCCAGCGTGCCCGCGAGTACCTTCAAGCTCGCATCCTGGGCAGCCTCCAGCGCGCCGGCGCTATGGTGCCCCTTGCGTTTCACAGAGGGACGGCGCTGCGCTTCCTCTACAGCAGTGCCCGCTACTCCGAGGACCTGGACTTTGCGCTGGAGGGGCCAACGCTGCTGTACAACTTCCGCCGCTACCTGCGCGCGATCCAGGCAGCGCTTGCCTTGGAAGGCTACAGCGTCTCCCTCAAGGTCAGCGACCAGAAGATCGTACACAGCGCCTTCGTGCGCTTCCCGGGCCTGCTTTTCGAGTTGGGCCTGTCGCTGCACCGTGACGAGGTACTGGCGGTCAAGCTTGAGGTGAACACTCGCCCGCCAGCAGGTGCCGGGCTGGCCACCACGGTCGTTCGCCGCTACGTGACTCTCCAGTTGCAGCACCACGACCGGGCCTCGCTCCTGGCAGGCAAGCTGCATGCACTCCTGCAGCGCCCCTATCTCAAGGGCCGGGACCTGTGGGACCTGGTCTGGTACCTCAGTGATCCAGACTGGCCCGCGCCCAATCTTGTACTTCTGAACAATGCTCTCGCACAGACTGGCTGGGACAGTCCCGCGCTGGCCGGGGAGGCCTGGCGCGACGCCGTCCGCCGCCGGCTGGATGCCGTTGCATGGGAAGAACTGGTCGCCGACGTGCGGCCCTTCCTGGAGTCGAGCGCCGATCCAGCGCTTCTGACGCGGGAAAACGTGCTGCGCTTGCTGCGGTGAGCCTCACATCCCCAAGCAAGAACCGTCTGCGCTTGACTGCTGCTTGCACGCACAGGCCACCTGAACGTCACCCTGCATCCCCCCTATCCCATGGATGCTCATACACGGATGAAATAGAACGTTCGTTGTACATTCGGTGCACCCACGACTGGTTTCGACCGCCTGTTTGGCATGACCTGAGCAATCTCACGATGTGAGGGGCAGTGGACAGAACCTCGCGTTCAGTGTATTATGAGCAGCGGAGGTAGGCCATGGAAGAAGCGCTTGTCATACAGGTTCCAGGCGAGATCCGGCAGATGCTCAACCGCACTCCTGAGGAGCTGGCGCGTGACATGCGCCTCTACTCTGCGCTGATGCTATTCCGCCTGGGTAAGCTCTCGTCGGGCGCGGCGGCAGAGATGGCGGGAGTGCCGCGCGTGATGTTCCTCGACCTGTGCGCAGAGTACGATACCCCCGTGTCACAGATCACGGGCGATGACCTGCGAAGAGAGCTATCCGGTGCCTAGCCGGCCCACTGCCTGCGACACCACGATCCTGCTGTACCTGGGCCGCATTGGCCAGATCGGCCTGTTGCCCGCACTCTTTGACCCCGTCTGGGTGCCCGAGGCCGTGGACCTGGAGCTTGACATGGGGCGGGTTCTCCGGCGGGACACGGTTGATCCAAAGGACCTCCCATGGGCAGTTCTCGTACCAGTACCTCAGGCGACGATCGATGTGCTGCCGCCCAGCCGCCTGGGGCCAGGTGAGCTCGCGGTGATCGCCTTTGCCAACGCTCATCCCGGTTGCGTTGCCGGGTTGGACGATATGCAGGCGCGCCGAGCCGCCGAGGCGTTGGGGCTGCCTGTAGCAGGTACGCTTGGTCTGGTGGTGCGCGCCAAGCGCTCCGGCTTGGTCCCTGCCGCCCGCCCGCTTATCGACGCAGCCGTGGCAGAAGGGTTCCACATGAGCCCTGACCTCTACCAAGCAGCTCTGCGCTTGGCCGGCGAAGCTCCGTAGACCCACTAATCACGCCTTGAGTGTCCCCGCTTGGAAGGGCACAAGCCTGAGCTGCGGTCCCCACCGGCCATCGGAACGTCACCCGGTATCCCTCGTATCCCATGGATGCTCATCCATGGATGAACCAGAACGTTCGTTGTAGTCTCGCGCTGCCAAAGGGATACGATCCTAGCAGGTCCGCCCGCACCGTTCGAGCCGTTGGCATTCACCGCTCAACTGAGGCAGAAAAAGCCGCTTGCCTCCCGAAGGAAATCGTGTTATGATCGGGTACGATCACGACGGTGGTGCCGCTAGTCGGGCGTTGCTTGTGCTACGTGCTGATGCCTGACAAGCGGGAAAGGAACGACAAGGTGAGCGCTGTTCGAGTACTCGAAGTCCCTCAGGATGTGCTGGACTCTGCCCGGATGACGCCGGCGGATCTGAAGGTGGAAATGGCGCTCCATCTGTATGCCCAGGAGCGCCTCTCGATTGGCAAGGCGCGCGAGCTGGCCGGCATGGCTTTGTGGGAGTTCCGCCAGCTTTTGGCGTCTCGGCGTATCCCCCCGCACTTCGACGCGTCTGATCTCGACGAGGACGTGGCCACGCTGCGTGAGATGGGCAGGCTATGATCGTCGTCAGCAACACCTCGCCGTTGACCAACCTGGCGGCCATTGGCCAGTTCGACCTCCTGCAGCGGCTCTGTCGATAGTCGTTTCTGGAAATTCGGGCATTTCGGGATAGTACCCTCAAAATCCTGGCACAGTGGCACAGTTCGGCAACCCTGCACACTCGGCTCCCTGTCGCCGAAAGTCACCAAGGCGAACACAGGCCCCAGCGGAATGGAGGGCCGTGGGCGTTGGTCGGGTGCCGGCTTTGCCTCCCCTTCGAGGGCACAGGCCGGCTCGGACCGCACGCTACCGCCCCAGGTACCCGCCGTCGATGGGGAGGATTGCCCCGTGCACGTAGCTGGAAGCGTCCGACGAGAGAAAGACCACGACGCCCTTCAGGTCGTCCGGTACGCCCCACCGCCCGGCAGGGATGCGTGCCAGGATCCCCGGCTCACGGTCGGGGTTGCCCACCAGCGCGGTGTTCAGCGCGGTGTCCATGTAGCCGGGCGCAATTCCATTCACGTTGATGCCCCGCGCCGCCCACTCGTTGCTGAGCGCCTTGGTGATCTGTGCCAGGGCTCCCTTGCTGGCCGAATAGGCTGGCACAGTTAGCCCTCCGCCAAAACTGAGCATCGAGCAGACGTTGATGATCTTGCCGTGGCCCTGGGCCAGCATAACCCGCCCGGCCGCCTGCGCTACGATCCACGCTGCGTCGAGGTTGACGGACAGGACGAAATCCCAGTCCTCCAGCGGAAAGTCCTCGGCGGGATGGCGGCGCTGCGCGCCGGCGTTGTTCACCAGGATGTCAAGCCCGCCCAGCGCATCGACGGCACGGCCCACCAGCGCCACCGCCTGTGCCCGGTCCGACAGGTCGACGAGCAGGGGAACGGCACCCATCTCCTGCGCAACCTCCACCACCCGTGGCGACATGTCGGCAACGGCCACACGCGCGCCGCGCTCGATCAGCGCCTCGGCCATGGCCCGCCCCAGTCCGGCACAGCCACCGGTGACCAGGGCCCGTTTCCCTGCTACCGAGAAAAGCCGGTCATGGTCAGTCATCTACCCTCTCCACGGTCACCCCGGGCACGACCTGCGGCCGGTAGATGGCGCACGCGCCGGCCCGGCAGAGCGCTTCCTCCAGCGGCGTGGAGTCCTTCCACGGCCACAGGGCGATGATCGTCCCTCCGTCGCCGGCACCCGCCAGCTTGGCACCCAGGGCGCCCGCGGCCCGCGCTGCGGCGATCAGGATCTCGTTCGACTCGCCAGAACCCCCCAGGTCCCGCTGGATGGTGTGATTCTCGTCCATCAGGCGGCCCAGCACCGGCCAGTCTCCCTCGATTAGCGCCTTCTTGCCCATGCGGGCCATCTCGGTGATCCGCTCGTACCCCTGGACCACTGCCTGGTCTCCCTCCAGCCATCGCTCCCGCAGCGGCTTGTGCACCGCATGGGAAGAGTGCTCGACGCCGGTGTACCCCAGGACGAAGGGCAGCCCGGGAACGTAGCTCGCCAGCGGCTCGATCGTGGCGTACAGCTCCGCCTCTGCGCGGCGGTAGAACTGCTTGCCGCGATAGTCCATATAGTTCAGCCCGCCGAAGGTGGTCATATAGGCGTCCTGGTAGCCGCAGACCACCAACAGGTAGTTCAGCTCGATGTAGCGGGCCCTCTCGGCCACTTGGTAGAGGTTGAGGTGGATGCCCAGCCACTCCAGCAGCGCCCGCAGCATGGCGACGGTCAGCGCCGTGGAGCCGGCCAATCCGCTGCGCAGCGGGATCTCGCTGTCGTACTCAAGCTTGCATGCCAGCTCCGGCAGGTGCAAATAGTCCAGGATCGCCCTGGCAATGTCGAACCGGTCCTGGTGGGGGCGCAGGTCCTCCTCAGAGCGGATCTCGCACTGCTGCCCATTGGTCTCAAGAACCAGGCGAGGCGCTGCTGTGATGGTCACGGAGGCGCGCAGCGGGACGGAGCACGAGAGCACCGAGCCGCCATACATGTCGGTCGGATTGCCGATGATGCCGCACCTGCCCGGGGCGGAGCAGGTCAGCTTGCCTCTCTCAGAGCTCATAGGCCTTGGCCTTGATGTACTTGCGGACCATGTAGCCGTACTTCTCGTCCGCAAGCGCAAAGTCCACAAACGCCCGGTAGTAGCTCTCGAAATTCCCCACGTCGTACCGGGATTGGCCCGGGCCTAGAACCCAGGCATAGACCTTTTGCCCGCGGTGTACCAGGAGCCGGATGGCATCGGTCAGCTGGATCTCGCCGCGCCGGTCGGGCAGGGTGCGCGCCAGGGCCTCAAAGATGGACGGTGCAAAGACATAGCGTGCTGCCACTGCCAGGTTGCTCGGCGCGCTGCCCTGGGAGGGCTTTTCTACGATGTCGTCGATCGCGACCGGCTCTCCGGGAGGGGGCTCTGGCCCTTCCAGGCTGACGATGCCGTAGCGGAAGGTCTCCTCCGGCGGGACTCGCTCCACCGCTACCACGGCGGCGGCATCCAAGTCACAGAACGCCTTCATCATCGCCACCAGGGGCGCCGCGGGGTCCTCGGCAGCGATGAGGCTGTCGCCAAGGGCGACGACGCAGTCGGCCCCATTGACAAAGTCGGCGCACAGCGACACCGCATGGCCCAGCCCCTTCGGCTCGCTCTGGCGGGTGAAGAGGAAGCGGGACTTGTCGTCCAGGTAGGCCAGGTCCTCCAACACCGACTCTCGGCCCGCCTCCTTCAGACCGGCGACAAGCTGCGGGTCGGCGTCGAGGTGATCTTCGATGGTCCTCTTGTGGCGGCCGGTGATGATGAGGATCTGGCTGAGGCTGGCTGCCTGCAGCTCCTCGACCACCCACTGCACCACCGGCTTGCGCCCTACCGGCAGCATCTCCTTCGGCTGGGCCTTGGTGGCGGGCAACAGCCGCGTGCCCAACCCTGCCGCCGGGACAATCGCCTTGGTGATCTGCTTCATGATGCACTCTCCGCAAAGGGCGCCAGGTGGCGCGCAAAGTGGGTCTCGAGGGCGGCGTAGTACGCTTCCTCGTGTGCCGCCAGCACTGCCAGGATCTCTCTACCGAAACGCTCCAGCGCGGAGCCAAAGGTCACGTGCAGTACCTGCCGCGCGTCAAAGAGGTCGAGAAACCCGGCAAGCTGGCCGTCCGCCAGGCTCTCCGGCGCCGGAACGCGCGACAGCTCGCCCGAAACGTGGTAGGTCGCCCGGTCCCTTTCGTAGCAGTCCCGTCCAAAGGCCAGGATCTGGCGGAAGAGAGCCGGGTCTACCCCGGCGATCGTCCGGAGGGCCTCCAGGTAACTGGTTCCGGCCGTCTTGAGGTGCACCAGCTCGTGCGCCTCCCGCGCAAAGAACGGGTAGACGGTGAACTTGTCCGAGCCGGAGTGGATGCTGAGCTTGTAGGGCCCCAGGACACGGGCGATCGCAGCATGCTTCTCAAGCTGGGACGCGAACTCGGCTAGGTCGCCGATGTAGTCGACGCCCTTCTCGAACCTTCCCACGTAGCGGGGCGCCAGGCTCACCCAGCGGACCCCGAGCCGGGCCAGCTCGCTGGCAATGAAGAGATGCTCCTCCGGCGTAGTCGGGGTTGCGGTCTCGTCGACCGAGACCTCCAGCTCAAAGGGCCGGCTGCCCATGACGGTGACCAGGTGGCGGTACATGCGCGCCGTGTGGGCGATTGCGCGCCCATACTTGGCGGCGGCACGCAGCAGCGCCTCGGCGCCCAGCTCGAGCACAAAGCCCTCGACGCCGAACTGCCGGCCCAAGTAGCGGGCGCGCAGCTGTGCAGCATCGCCTCCCAGGTCGCGCCATGGAAGGCCCTCGAGCCTCCTCTGCAGCCACTCCGTATCGCCTGCCGGGGACAGGTCCGCTTCGCTGTCAACGTGGTCGCCGGGATCGATCGTGAAGAAGGTATAGCCGGCTGCCGCGCACAGGTCGATGTCCTCTGTGGTCTTGAGGTGGTCCGCGTCGGCCCCCCACGGCTCGCGCCAGCCCTCTTGAAACACGCCCCACATCGCATCGTCCATCACCTGCTGCGGGGTGCGGCCGGTCCGAACGTTCTCGCGCATGGATTGCTGCGCGACAATCGGGGCAATGCCGCCGGCTGCCCGCGTGGCGCGGAGGTGCCCCGGCGTGGCGGGCCCCAGCCGGTCCCCAAAGCCTGCCGACTTCTGCAGGCCGAGCGGCACCGGCCGCAGCCAGGACAGCCGATCTCGCAGCGCGGCAGCATTGGCCCGGCTGAGCGGTCCCAGGAAGAGGCCCTCCGCCCCCGACTTGCCCTCGAAGCCGCGCGCATCTCCCCGGATGCTGAGGTGCTTGCCCTCAGCGTCCCGCACGAGCATGAACGTCGTGCCGTCGAGCTCAACCACAGACCTCGGGTAGATCATCGTCTCAAGCCTCCCCCACGGTACGCCTTGACTGATCCTGCCTCTGCCCATCCCCTGCCGAATGGGCCTCTGCGCGCCGGCCTTAGCCGCGCCCCTTCTTCACCTCGGCGATGAACGCCTCCGCCCGGCGCGTCAGCTCCCCCATGTCGCCGGCGTCCAGTAGTTTTTGGTTGATGAGAGCGCTGCCGACACCCAGGGCCGCAGCCCCCTTGCGGACAAAGTCGGCGGCGGTGCCCAAGTCGACGCCGCCGACGGGCACGATTTGGAGCTGAGGCAGGGGGGCCAGGATGGCCTTGACCAGGTCGGGCCCACCGATGTCGGCCGGGAAGAGCTTGATCATGTCTGCCCCCGCCTCCCAGGCCGTCAGCATCTCCGTCGGCGTAAAGCAGCCCGGCATCACCGGGGTCGAATACCGGTTGCACAGGGCGATGGTCGGCAGGCTCATCGTGGGCGCCACGATGAACCCGGCACCCGCCAGGATCGCCGCGCGTGCCGTCTCGGCGTCCAGCACCGTGCCCGCTCCAAACAGCACCTGGTCGCCATACCGCTTGACGGCCTGCTCGATGACCCCCAGCGCTCCGGGGGTGGTCATGGTCACCTCGATGACCTTTACCCCGCCGGCACGGATGGCGTCGGCTGCCGCTATGAGCTGCTCTGAGCTCGATGCGCGCATGATCGCGATCACACCTGTCTCGCGGATCAGTCTCAGCTTCTCAGTCTTGTTCATTGTCTCCTCAGGTGCCGATGGGCAGGCTGTGCAGGAGTGAGATGGCCTTTCGCCGGACGTGCGTTCGCGCGCCGTGGACCCAGCCCTGCCTGCTATCGTGACGTGCGCTTGCCTCCGCCGGCGCTGTCGGCCTTCAGCAGCGCCTGTATGTCGCTCCGGTCGATGATCGGTAGGTCGAACATCAGGGTCTGCTTCAGCCGGGTGGCTGCGTCGCCGACCAGGACACCCTTGGCGAGCCCTTCCTCGCCCGTCCCCGCCGTCAACAGCCCGTAGTAGAACCCCGCATTCCAGGTATCGCCCCCCCCAAGCCGGTCAAGCAGGGTGACCGGCTTGACGGCGGGTGACCGGAAAAAGTCACCGTCGGAATTCACCGCGGCCGACTCCCAGCGGTGCTGCTCAAACGAGTCGGGGTAGCGGATGGTGATGGCCACGACCCGGGTCTTGAACCTCTTGTGGACCTGCTCGGCGAAGGATCGGATGTCGTCATCTTCCACCTGGCCCATGTCGCCGTCTACGATCTGCTTGGCCGAGTACTGCCCGCAGCTCATGCCGTAGAGCTGGGCCATGTCCTCGATCGTCGTGATGAGCAGATCGACGTGGTCGGTGACGATCGGCGTCATCAGCTCCCGCGCCTGGTCGGCCGTCCAGAGGGTGGAACGGTAGTTAAAGTCGAGCCCGACAAAGCACCCCTCCGGCTTGGCGAGCAGCGCCTCCTGGAACGCCTCGTAGTTGTAGTTGCGCTCGTACTGGCTGTGTGTTGCCAGGCCGAAGGTGATGCCGGAGGTGTGGAACAGCGCAGCATCCCTGAGGGCCGCCCTCCAATCCACCATGCCCGCTCCCAGCTTGGAGGCGGCCGAAAACATCCGTTGGTAGATGCCCGTGTCGCGGCGCGGCGTCTTGCCAATCTCGTAGATGAAGCGGCCGATCGGCTCGGTCTTGGGTGCCCACGCAATGTGGTCGGTGTTCACCCCGTTCTCGCGGGCTATGTTGCGCACCGCACGCCCGTATGGATTGTCGGGGACACGGGTGATGTAGGCGGACGGGATCCCCAGCCGGGCCAGCCCCATCGCCAGGGTGTACTCACTGCCTGCCATGGAGAGGCGGACGAGCCGAGTTCTTTCCGGCCGCTCCATGTCCGCCGGCGTGTCGCGCACCATCACCTCGCCAAAGGTGACAAAGGCCGGGCCACGCCCCGAGAAGGGGCCCAGGTCGTCCTTGGTGATGTCGAGCTTGGGAATCGTTGGCATGTCTTGCCTTCTCCTGCATCAAGGATGTAATGAGGGTGGACTCCAGGCCGCACCCGTCGCCTAGAATTGCACCAGCACTTTCATGGCGCTTCGCCGGTCCTGGGCTATCTCGAATGCCCGGTGACAGTCGGAGGCAGGGACCCGGTGTGAGATGATCTGCCGCACCAGGTCAGGGGAATGGCGCGACACCTCCAGGACTCGGTCGAACTCCCCCGTCCCGCCGATGCTGCCCATCAGCTTGGCGGCTTTGAACGTGAGCTGCTTCGGGCTCATCTCGATCGACGGAATGAAGCCGAGGGCCATGATCGTGCCCAGGGGCCGCACTAGGTCGATCGCCCGCCGCAGGGCGCCGGCTGCCCCCGACGTCTCGAATATGGCATCGTATCCGCGCCCAGAATAGAGGCTGCCGTAGCCCTCCCCCTCTCCTGCGGTCGCTACCACCTCGGTCAGTGGGCTTGCCCCAAGGTCGATGGCCTTCTCAACCCTGGACGGCTCCAGGTCGTACAGCTCAACGTGCTCGCATCCCTCCAACAACTTGAGCGCCAGAAGGCACGAGAGGCCGATCGTGCCGCCTCCCATGACCAGCAGCTTGCTGCCCTTGAGCCCGGGGGTGATGTCCCGGACCCTCCGGACGGCGTGGGCCCCAACGGCCAGCGGCTCGCTCAGGGCCACGAGCTCCAAATCGGTATCGGAATGAGCTGGATAGACATAACGCTCGTCCTGGAGGAAGAGCCGTCGAGATGCACCGTCGACGGTGATGCCGAACTTTTCGATGCGCTGGCAGAGGTTCTGGTCGCGGCCGCAGAACTCGCACGAGCCGCAGTAGAGAGAGCAATCGCCGGTAACCTTGTCGCCGGGCTTGACCTTGGTCACCGATGGGCCGGTGGCCTCCACGGTACCCGACCACTCGTGCCCAAAGTAGAGGGGATAGTTCTTAGGACCCTCGTAGGTGCCCCTGTAGAGCGCCATGTCCGAGCCGCACAGCCCGACGCTGTGGGTGCGCACCAACACCTGGCTTCCGCTGGGTGCCGCCAGCTCCTCGGTCACGACTTCTATCTGCCCGTCGCCTTTTAGTACGATGCCCTCAGATATCAATGCTCAATCCTCTCTATGCCAGAGCCTCCGGTTGCCTGGCAGGCGCAGGGCACCCGCGAGGCGCCCTGCACCCGGCACTCACGCAATCCGGTTGGTGGGCGCGCCTGCCACCCAGGCCCGGATGTTGTCCAGCGATATGCGCATGATCCGGTCGCGCGCCTCCAGCGTGTACCAGCCGAGGTGGGGTGTGACCACCACGTTCAGGTCACCAAAGTCGTGGTAGGCTGTCCTCTCATCTTCCAGCACGTCGAGCCCGGCCCCGCGCAGCCTGCCCGAGGCCAGCGCCTCTGTCAGTGCGGGCGTGTCCACGATCCCCCCCCGGGAGGTGTTGACCAGGATGGCGCCCGGCTTGACACAGGCCAGCGCCTGTCGGTCGATCAGGTGCCTGGTGCTGGGCAGCAGGGGTACATGCAAGCTGATGAAATCGGCAGCCGCCAGGACCGCCGGCAGGGGCTGATAGCGAAAACCGGCCTCGAGCGCCAGCTCCTCGTTCTGGACTGCGTCGAAGGCCGCAATATGCATGCCAAAGCCTCTGCCGATGCGGATCGTGTGGCGGCCAATGCGCCCCGTGCCGACGACGCCCAGCACCTTGCCGTACAGCTCCACGCCGCCCAACCCCGTATCGTCAAAGCGCTTGACCCGCCGGTATCGCTCGTTCCCCCGGCAGACGTTCCGCGCGACGGCGAGCATCAGGCCAAAGGCGTGCTCGGCGATCATGTGGGCGCCATAGTCAGGCACGTTGCACACGACGATGCCGCGGGCGCGGCACGCGTCCAGATCGATGTGGTCAAAGCCGGTTGCTCGGTTCACAATCAGCCTGAGCCCTGGGCAGCCCTCCAGCACCTCCGGCGTGATCTTGCCGAACTGGTCGCGCATCAGCAGTATCTCGGCGTCGTGGGCGGCCTCTATGATCTCGGCCGCGGTACGCCGCGGTGGGTGGATGGTAAACTCGCAGCCCTCGAGCACGATTGCGTCGCGCTCCTCGAAGACAAAGTCGATGAAAGCCGCCTTCATCGGACCTCATCCAGCGCCACCGGGCGTCCCTCATGGAAGGAACGGGTGGCTGCCAGCCCGATGACCAGCGCCTCGCGCGCATCCTGGGTTGTCACGGCCGGCGGCAGGCCCTCGATGGCCCGGTCGATAAAGTCCCTCGTCTGCGCCAGGTAGGCGCTGCCAAAGCGCTCGATGATGTAGGGGACCATGTCGTGCTGGATGCCGGCGGTCGTCAGGGTGAGGAGCGGTGTCTGCTGGTAGTAGCCGATGTTCACCGCGCCCTGCGTCCCCAGGACCTCGGAGCGGATGTCGTAGCCGTAAAGCGCATTGCGGCTGACCTCGACGTTCCCCAGCGCGCCCTGCGCAAAGCGCATGTTGACCACGGCATTGTCGATGTCGCCTACGCTGTTCAGCTGCGGGAAGGCGAGGGTCCCGCCTTCGGTGTAGACCCGCTTCACCTCGTCGCCCATCAGCCATCGCCCGAGGTCAAAGTCGTGGATGGCCATATCGAGGATGAGCCCGCCACTTACATCGGGCCGCGCATAGTTCAGGTCGGGGCAGAAGGGGTCGCGCCCGATCGACTTAAAGGTCACCGGCTTTCCGATGACGCCCGCCTCGATCTGCTTCTTGGCCGCGACGTAGCCTGCATCGAACCGCCGCATGAAGCCGGCCTGAAAGAAGACGCCGCTCCGATCGAGCGCTGCGATCATCTCGTCCGTGTCTGTGAGAGTGAGCGAGATGGGCTTCTCGCAGAAGATGGCCTTGCCCTCGCCAGCGGCGGCGACGACGACCTCGCGATGCGTGCTGGTGGGAGAGGTCACAAAGACGGCTTCGATAGCGCGGTCTGTCAGCAGCTCGCGGTAGTCCGCCGTCCAGGCCGGCCGGCCGCCCGTAGGCTCGATCCCCAGCTCGTCTGCGAGCGCCTGTGCGCGCTCCGCGATGACGTCAGAAATGCACACGATGCGGGCTCTCGAGGAATGCGCGATATGGCGCGCATAGATCTGGCCCATTCTTCCCAGGCCGATGACACCCACCGGCAATCTCGCATTCATCGTAGCTACCCCCTGTGTGAACCTGTGCCGGCTGCGGGCACCGCTTGCGCCGTGTCGCTGCGTAAGCCAAACAGATGGGCGGCGGGCTCGGTAGAGCCCTTGCCTGCCGCCCACCTGTGTTACTCAGCGGTCCGACTACCGATCGGGAGAATCCTCCCGAATGCCTTGCCTAGAACTTGACGCAGGTGATCTTGGCTTCCTTGCGGTCGGTGCGCAGCATGACGATGTTCTCGGGCACCTCGTCCAGGCTGATCTTCTTGGTGATGACCGGGGTCATGTCCATGCCGTCGCCCATGCACTCGATCACTCGGGCAAAGGTCCCGTCGCCCGAGTGCCCCTGGGAGCCAACGATCTGGGCGCGCCGCACCTGGAGCACCTCACCGGTGACCGGCATCTTGGCGTCGGCACGCGCAACCACCACGATCCGGGCATTGAGGGCTCGGCCGAACCAGACTGTCTGCTCGATCTGCGGGTAGACGATGGTCGGCAGCCCGGTTGCCTCCAGGTAGAGGTCGGCGCCCATGCCGCGCGTCAGCTGCAGCACGCGCTCGGTGAAATCCTCTTTCATCGGGTTGATGGCGTAGTCTGCCCCCAGCGCCAGGGCCATCTTGGCCCGGTCTTCCTGAGGCTCGGAGATGATGACGGTCGATGCACCTTGGCGCTTCAGGATCGCGCAAGCAGCCAGGCCCACCGGGCCGCCACCACAGATGACGACCTTGTCGCCGGGCCGGATGCCGCCGCCGCGGACGATGACGGCCGTGTAGGCCACGCTGGTCGGCTCCACCAGGCTGCCAGCCAGGAAGATGTCGTTGCCCTTGTAGCGGTCGGCCAGCGGATCGAGGCTCCACAGTAGCTTGGCCGGCAGGGTGATGTACCTGGCGAACGCACCGTTGACGTTGAAGCCAATCTCGTCCAGCCGCTCGCAGTGGTTCGGGAAGCCGTCAGCGCAGGGCTTGCACTCGCCGCACCAAAGCATCTCCTCGGCGCAGACCCTTTCGCCACCCTTGAACGGCCTGTTCGTCACCTTGTCGTAGGCCTCTTTGCCCGCGTCGACGACCACGCCGGAGAGCTCGTGGCCGAGGATGCACGGAAAGCCGGTCAGCCCAGGATAGAAGATGTAGCCTTCCTCGTCAGGCTGTGCCATGTGCACATCGCTGCCGCAGATGCCGCAGGCCTTGACCTCGATCAGGACCTCTTTCGGACCGGGCGTCGGGATGTCGTACTCGACGATGTCCATGCGGGGATTCTTCCACACCCTGCTCCCCAGATAGGTCTCTTTGCCGTCGGTGTCCTTGGCACCCAACTTGAAGTCGGGCCTCGGCACCCAGTCCGCAAAGAGAGTCACGCCTCGCATTTTGCCCTTCATTTGTCTAGATCTCCTTCTCTGTATAGATTCTGCACAGTCGTGCATTCACTTCTTGAGCAGGCCACGGCCTAGCCCGCCGGGGAGTAGGCCGGGTCCACCTCACTGAGCCTCACCGGGCGCTTTTCTTCGTACGATTTCTTGGCGGCAAAGCCCATCACCACCGGGATGCGGCCATCCAGGCCGGTCACAGGCGGCGGGGTGTCGTTGACGACGCAGTGGACAAAGGCCTTCATCTCGGCCACGTACGACGGGGTGTAGCGCTCCACGAAGAAGAAGAGGGGCAGGGCGCTTCGCACTCCCTTTGCATCGCTGACGACCGTAGAGTCAGGCGTATTGTTGGTGCAGGCCGCCATCCCCGCCGAGCCAAAGACCTCGACGCGCTGGTCGTAGCCGTAGACGGCTTGGCGGCTGTTGTCGATCGCGCCCAGCACCCCGTTGGCAAAGTGCAGGGTGATCAGGGCGGTGTCTATGTCCCCGGCCTTGCCGATTTCGGGATCGACCATCACCCCGCCGGCTGCATAGACTTGCTCCACCTCGCTGCCCACAAGAAAGCGGGCCATGTCGAAATCGTGGATTGTCATGTCCAGGAAGATGCCGCCCGAGACTCTTATGTATGCGACCGGCGGCGGCGCGGGGTCGCGGCTGGTGATTCGCAGCAGGTGAGGGGTACCGATCTCACCGGCTGCCACGGCATCGCGCACTCGCTTGAAATTGGGATCGAATCGCCGGTTGAAACCGATCTGCAGCTTGACGCCGGCCCTCTGCACGACGGCCAGCGCGTGGTCGATCTTGGCCAGGTCCAGAGCGATCGGCTTCTCGCAAAAGATCTGCTTGCCGGCCAGCGCCGCGTCCTCGATAATCTGTGCATGCGTGTCCGTGCTGGAGCAGATCAGCACCGCATCCACATCCTTGTCGTCGAGGATCGGTCGGTGGTCCTCGTAGGCGGCTTTGATGCCGAGCGTCGCTGCCACCTGCCGCGCCGAATCGACAAAGATGTCCGATACGGCGACTACGTTCGCCTCCGGCACGCGGTACATCAGGTTCTCGGCGTGGAACCGGCCGATTCGACCCGTGCCAATCACACCTACATTGATCTTGTTCATCGTATCCTCTCTCTGGGGTACGGGTGGGAATGCCCGTCGATTACAGGTTGGCCAGCAGCCACTCACGCGATTCGCGAAGATAGGTCTCCAGCCAGGTGCGCGATTCCGCGTCTTTGATTGCGGTGAATGGATCGGGGCCGGGTGCTGTGCACTCCAGGATCACCGGGCCTCGGTACCCGATGTCGGCAAGGGCCGCAAGCTGTGCCCGGAAGTCGGTGTGGCCGCGGCCGATGCCCTGGCGGTTGGAATCGGCAGCGTGGTAGAGGCCCAAGAGCTTACCGGCTCTGCGAAGCGCCTCTGCCGGATTGGCCTCCTCGATGTTCATGTGGTATGCGTCCAGCAGGATGCCCAGGTTCCCGGCGCCCACTGCAGCCACGAACTCGATTGCCTCCTCGGCCGTCGTGAGAAGGTGGGCTTCGTAGCGGTTCAGCACCTCCATGACCACCCGCAAGCCCAAGGTCTGGGCCCTCTCCGCTATTCGGCGCACAGCGCTCACGAAGAGAGCGCGCTCTTCCTGCTGGCCGGAAATGGCTCGCACCCGGCCGACCAGTCCGTGACACGACACCAAGGGATGGTCCAGGGCTGCGGCAAAGTCCAACAGCCGCAGGTAATAGTCAACTGCTGCCGACCGGATGGCCGGATCGGGGTGCGCGAGGTCGACATTGTCGGGCGTGAGAGACAACACCTCCAGGCCGTGATCGCGCAGCACCGCAGCCGTCTGTGCCGGCTTGTAGCTCGCTAGGTCGCCCATCAGCTCGACGCCGTCAAAGCCCAGGCCCTGGATGCGGCGGGCAATCTCGGGCAACGGCAGGTCGCCGAACAGCCAGGTGCAGACCCCCAACTTGTGTTGATGCGTCATAAAACTCCCCTCTGATAGTGAATTGGTGGAGCCGCTTGGCCCCGCCTCAATAGGCTCCGAACTCGCGCCAGGCCTCCCACATGGCCATCACATTCTCGGGCGGGACGTTGGGCTGGATGTCGTGGATGGCGGCAAAAACAAAGCCCCCTCCCGGTGCAAGCGCCTCGACGTTGGCTTTGACATCCTGGCGGACCTCCTCTGGGGTGCCGTCGCCCAGTACGCGCTGTGTGTCTACCCCGCCCCCCCAGAAGACGAGGTCTCGTCCGAACTCGCGTTTCAGGGACGTCAGGTCCATGCCGGTTGCGCTCTTTTGCACCGGATTCAGGATGTCGACGCCGGCCTCAATCAAATCGGGGATGAGCGGCACGACGGCACCGCAGGAGTGGAAAAAGACCCGAACCGGCGCCTGGGCCTTGATGAAATCGAAGAGCCGGTGGTGGCGCGGCTTGATCAGCTTGCGGTAGGTCCTGGGCGACAGGAGCAGTGACTGCTGCCCGGCCATGTCGTCGGCCTCAATAACCACATCCACAAGGCCGTCCAGCTCGGCCAGTGCCTTCTCCCAATACGCGCACTTGAAGTCGACCATCTGATCCAGCGCATAGCCGACCATCTCCTGGTTGGCGGCCAGGTCGATGTAAAAGCCCTCGTACCCACGCATCCAGGAGTAGACCTCCAGGACGCCGGCACAGGGCCCGGCCAGGGCAGTGGCCTTGCCCTTGGCTCGCGCCGCTTCTGCCTGCTCGCGGAGAGTGGCGAATCTGCCGGGGTCCAGAGGGTCTGGGAAGTGGTGTGCCTTCACATCTGAGAGCGATTGGGCGCCGGACAGGGGGTGGCGGTACATGTCATAGTAGAATCCCCCCACCTGTGGCTTGCGCCAGCCGATGCCCCACTCATCGGTGTAGGCATCGTACTCACCCTCGGCGCGGACCACGTACTCGAACCCATGCGCCAATCCGGGCAGCAACAGCCGCACGTCCGTGTCCAGGCGCCGCGCCACATCTTCGTCGACCACTGCCAACTGCTCCGCTTGGGCCATGATCTGGACCTGCACAGGCGGAAGGCCCAGGTAGTCCCGCAGCCGGCGATAGCCATCGACGTGGATGGTGGTCAGACCTGTTCCGCCCAGGTCGAAGGGTACTCGATCCGCTTCCTTGTGGTCCAGCGCCTGCCGGACCCTCTCCCTAGAATCCATCTCGTGCTGAGCTCCGCGACTCTTCTACAATTGCCTGCGCGAGTGCCCGCCGTTTTGCTCCTATCAGGGGCGAACGGGGCCTGTGCGCACGTCAGCCAATGACCAAGCACGGCAGCGTCGTCATGTTCACCAGCTTGCGTGCCACACTGCCGAGCATCGCGCCGCGCGGGTCGAGGCCGCGCCGGCCCAGCACGATCAGGTCGACCTCGTGCTCCTCAGCATACTCCACTATGCTGGTCGCCGGATCGCCCAGCAAACACTCGCGCCGAACCTCGGTGATTCCTGCGGCATCCAGCTCCCTCTGCGCCTGGTCGAGGATGATGGTCGCCGAGTCCTGGAGGATCTGCATGCGCGACGCTGTGATCTCTCCGCTGGAGATCATGTCCAGGATCTCCTTGGGCAGCGACAGGTCACGGACGACGTGAACCAAACACACCGACGAGCTATGGCACTGGGCGACATCGGCGGCGACCTTCAGTGCCTTCTTGGCGTGCTGCGATCCGTCGACAGGGACGAGCAGTCTCTCAAACATCGGCTTCTTCTCCTGTGCTCTGTCTGCGCCGGCGCGACGCGGGCGAACAGATGCGCCTGCCGGAAGCGCTGGCCATCCGGCGGCGGCTCGAGCTGGCTACTTCTCTCGCTCCCCAGTGATAAGATCGGCAATGTCCTTCTCGCTCACCTCGTCTTTGGCGTAGCTGCCGACGAGTTCGCCGCGGCGGATGATCACGAAGCGGTCGGCTACCTGGTAGACATGGCCGACGTTGTGGGTGATGAAGATGACCGACAGGCCCCGCTCCTTGGCGTTGAGCGTGTAGGTGAGCACCTTGTGCGTCTCGCCCACAGAGAGCGCCGACGTCGGCTCGTCGAGGATCAGCAGCCTGGCCCCAAAATGCCGGGCACGGCCGATGGCGATCGACTGCCGCTCACCGCCCGAGAGTCTGCCCACCTTTTCGCGGGGTGAGCGAATGTGGATGCCAATGTCCTTGAGCGCCTCGCGTGCCTGCGCGTCCATCTCGGGAATGTTCAGCCACTTGATCGGGCCGAGGCTGCGCGTCAGCTCGCGACCAAGGAAAAAGTTGCGGCTGATGCTCATGAGCGGCACCAGGGCCAGGTCCTGGTAGCACGTCTCGATGCCGAGCGCCCGAGCTTCGCGGGGGGTGGGGATTTCCACTAGCTTGCCGTCCATGTAGATCTTGCCGGACGTGGGTGGATAGACCCCGGTCAGCACTTTGATCAAGGTGGACTTGCCGGCGCCGTTGTCGCCCAGCAGGCCGACCACCTCGCGCTGGTTGACCACAAAGTTCACGTTGTTCAGGGCGGTGATCGTGCCAAAGCGCCTGACGATGCTTTCCATTCTGACGACAGGTGTGTCGTTGCCGCTGTTACTCATCTGGCGATACCCCCTTCAGTCTGCGATGCCGGTAGCCTTCGGCTGCGGGCCGGACTCTAGGCCTTTCTACGGATCCAATAGTTGAAGACGGCGGCGAGCACAATCGTCACGCCGACGACGGCCACGAAATTGTCCGACGGGAGTCCCATCAGTACGACGCCGGTGCGCAGCATGCTGATAATCAAGACGCCCAGCAAGGCGCCGACGACGCTGCCGGAGCCACCAGTCAGCAGCGTGCCGCCCACAACTGCGGCGGCGATGGCGTTCAGCTCTTCACCAGTGGCGGTGGCGATCCTCGCCGTCTTGTACTGGCTGAAGAGCATGACCCCGGCCAGGCCGGCCAGGAGACCGGAAATGATAAAGCCCATCAACTTGATGCGGTTCACGTTCACACCGGTGGCCTTGGCCGCACCTGGGTTGCCGCCGGCGGCGAATATGTGGTTGCCAAAGCGGGTACGGACGAGGATGAACTGAAATAGAACCACCATCCCGAGGAGCCAGAAGAGGGAGGTGCGGAAGTTGGCATCAGGAATCGCGTTGGCGAGTCCTACAAGCCGGCCGTTGAAAACCTTGTACACAGGAAGTTCGGTGACGGTCTGGAGCATGATGCCGCCGGAGAGGACATAGAGCGCGGCGCGGTAGATGGCCTGTGTTCCCAGCGTGACGATGAACGACGGAATACCGGTCCGGATGCGCAAGAAGCCGTTCAGCGCACCGAGCAGCCCAGGAACAAGCAGCCCGGCCAGCACGGCCAGGAGCGGGCTGCCGCCGTTCATCGTGATGCCACCGTAGAGGAAGGCCCCCACCGCCACCAGGGCACCCGCAGACAGGTCAAACTCGTCGCAGATCATCAGCAAGGTGATGCCGATCGTGACGATTCCGGTCAGCGTGGCGGCATTGACGATGCCGGACATGGTCCGCATCGTCAGGAAGGTATTGTTGGGCACAAAGATCGTCAGGAAGATGGTGACAGCAACCAGAGTGATTAGAGGCCCTGCGATGGGCGACTCGAGAAACCGGCGCGGTGCGGGCTTGCTCTTTGCTGTCGCTTTGGTCACGATGCTGTACCTCCTGGACGGCCGTCTGCGCCTGGGCAGAGGCGGCTTTGCCGCCTCTGCCCAGGCGACTTCACGACTTAGCGGTACTTACCGGACAGGGCCGAGACCGTGTCGACGTTCGACAGGTCGACGAAGCCGGGGCCGGTGGCTGTGACGGGCATGGCCGGGCTGATGCCATAGCGGATCTTGAGCATCAGCGTGGTCACTGCGCCATAGCCCTGCAGGAACGGCTGCTGATCGATGGCGAACATCGTCACGCCGTCCTTGATGTGGGAGATGATCTCCGGGCTGGTGTCAAAGGTGCCGTGCTTGGCCTTCTCTGGCGTGAGGCCGACTTGGGTGTAGAAGGCGTAGAAGGGGTTGGCGCCGTTGGGGCCCAACGTCAGGAAGATGTCGACGTCAGGGTTGGCGGTGAAGTAATCGGAGATGACGGTCTGTGAGGAAGCCGGGTCATCGCTGATGGCGAGGACTTCGGCCGGGATGCCCTTCTCGGTCATGGCATCGACAAAGCCCTTGCAGCGCGCATCGAGGCCGGTGTGCCCGACCACCTGGTTGATGCACACGCCCTTGGTGCCGCCGTCAGCGGCCAGGCGCATACCACCCTGGTAGCCGCCCTGGTACTCATCCTGACCCAGGTAGGTCATGTAGCCCAGGTTGTCGAGGACCGGGCCGGCGCCGGCATTGTAGGCCGTCACCGGGATACCGGCGTCGAGGGCTTTCTGGATTCCGGAGCGGAAGAGGTCGACGCTGCTTACCGTCACTGCCATGCCGTCCGGCTTGGCCGCGACTGCCTGCTCGATCAACTGCGCCATTTTCTCCAGATCCCACTTCTCCGGGCCGAGCAGTGTGTAGTTGACGCCCTGCTCCTTGGCTGCCGTCTCGATGCCCTTCTCGACGACGCACCAGAAGGCATCCCAGGCGCACAGAGCATGCTGGACGGTGTAGATGTTCACCTCACGGTTGCCATCAACCGCAAAGTCCACGTTGTCGGTGGTGATGAAACCAGGGCCAGTAGCCGTCACCGGCAGCGCGGGCTTGATGCCGTAGCGACCGACCATGACCAGCGACTGGATCGAGCCATAGCCCTGCAGGAACGGCTGCTGGTCGATGCCGAACATTGTGGTGCCGTCCTTGATGGCGGCAGCGATTTCGGGGCTGTTGTCAAAGGTGCCGTGCTTGTACGTGCCCGCCGCGAGGCCGGCCGCGTCCAGGAAGGCGTAGAAGGGGTTGGCGCCGTTGGGGCCCAGCGTCAGGAAGATGTCGACGTCGGGGTTGGCGGTGTAGTAGTCGGAGATGACGGTCTGCGAGGCAGCCGGGTCATCGCTGATGGCCAGCACATCGGCCGGGATGTTCTTTTCGCCCAGTGCAGCGACAAAGCCGTTGCATCGCTTGTCCAGGCCGGCGTGCCCGACCTGCTGGTTGATGCAGACGCCCTTGGTGCCGCCGTCAGCGGCGAGGCGCATGCCACCCTGGTATCCGCCCTGGTATTCGTCCTGGCCGAGGTAGGTGAGGTAGGGGATGTTGTCGATGATGGGTCCGTTGCCGGCGTTGTAGGCAACCACGGGGATGCCGGCATCGATCGCCTTCTGGATCGGCGCGCGGAAGAGGTCCGCGTCGGTGACCGTGACGGCCAGGCCGTCCGGCTTCGCCGCGACCGCCTGCTCGATAAGCTGCGCGGTCTTTTCCAGGTCGAACTTCTCGGGGCCCAAGATGGTGACGTCGACGCCCATGTCCTCGGCGGCGTTCTTGATGCCATCTTCAACCGTGCACCAGAACGAGTCCCAGGCGCACAGCGCATGCTGGACGGCGTAGAGCTTGAGCGGCTTGGCCGCGGCATCTTCTGCCGGAGCAGCGGGCTCCTCGACGGCCGGCGCCGTGGTTTCCTCGACTGCGGGCGCCGCGGGTTCCTCGGCTGGCGGTTCGGTCGCGCCGCAGGCCGTCAAGACCATTGTCGCGATCAGCACCAGAGCCAAAAGGGTAGAAAGTTTCTTCGACATCGTCTCCTCCGTTAGTTCGAGTTTTGACTAATTGGGAAGCCGGACGTCTGTCTGCTTGTCCTGGCCTCCACTTCCCTGACGACAACTCAGTCCGCCAAGCTCTGGCCCTCGATCACCCCCTTTCAGGCTGAGGCCGTGTGGAATCCTCCGGTCTTCTTAGCTCTCCCGGCTGAGGTAGTTGTTCAAGATGACGGCCAAGATCAGGATCAGCCCGGACACGCCTTGGAAGATCTGCACCGAGATTCCCATCAACACCAAGCCTTGCTGCAACGTGGTCAACAGCAACATGCCCAAGCAGGCGCCGACGATTGTGCCGAAGCCGCCGCTGAGCGAAACGCCTCCGATGACGCAGGCCGAGACGGCGATCAACTCCCATCCCTCCCCGCGCACTGGGTCTACACTGGTCCGCCAGGCAAACTGCATGACGCTGGCGAGGCCCACCAGCAGCCCGACCAGTGTGAAGGTCACCAACTTGACGCGCCTGACCGGCACGCCCTGCTCCATTGCCGCGCCCGCATTGCCGCCCGTGGCAAAGATCCAGTTGCCGAATCGGGTGCGGGTCATAATCCAGGTGCCGATGGCGGCGACCAGGACGAACCAGATGATCGACACCCGGAAATTGGTGCCGCTCTCGAACAGCTTGTTGAGGAACGTGAGCGGACCATTGAGGATATTGGGCAGCAGGGGATCGGTGAAGGTCCACTTGGCAAAGTCGCTGCCGCCTAGGGCACGGGCGATGCCGCGATAGGCGAGCATGGTGCCCAGCGTGACGATAAACGAGGGAAGCCCCGACGAGGTAACGATCAAGCCGTTGACGAGTCCCAGAATCGCAGAGCTGGCGATGGCGATGACCATCGCCAGAAGCGGCGGCACTCCGGCGTTCATGAGCACCGCCCAGACATAGCTGGCGACGGCAAAGTTCGACCCTACGGAGAGGTCAAACTCCCCGGCAATCATCAACATGGCCACACCGACCACGATGATGCCCATCAGGCTGGCAAAGGTCAGGATGTCCGCGATGGCGAGCGAAGTCAAAAAGTTCGGCGCCCGGAGCGCAAAGAAGAGATACACCGCGAGGAACGTGATCAGCGCGACGGCCTCAGGGCTCTTGCCTAGCCTGACTCGGAACCGGGTCCATGAAAGCGCCAGCGATTGCACGGTCACCCCTCCTGTGTTGGAATCGACAATTCGCTCTTGGCAGTATTGCCGAACCTATCGGCAACGGCTGCCGGCCGCGCTGCAAGTCACATTACCGACTACAGGGCCAACGCCATCTTCGGAGCACTCCGATCCAACCCGGCTGCGGGTTGGTTGTTGGCTTGTCCATCCGGGCTGAGCAATCCCGCAGACCTATGCTCTGCACACGTGTGCAATGCTATCACATCCCAAGATGACTGTCAAGTGCACCTCGCCAATTGTTTGGCGGCGACGCCGGTCTGCCTCGCCGCTGTACCCGTTCAGGTTGCGCCTCCCGAGGCGGGGTCATGCCCGCATGGCGTCCCACGCTCCGCGGCATTGAACTCTGCGACCGCATCGAAAAGGGCGACGATGTTCGCGGGCGGCACGTTGGCCTGGATGTTGTGCACCTGCTGAAAGACAAACCCTCCGCCCGGCGCCAGGACCTCGAGGTTGTGCAGCACGTGCTCGCGGACCTGAGCCGGGGTAGCATTCGGCAGCACTTGCTGCGTGTCGCAGCCGCCGCCCCAGAGCACGATCTGCCGGCCGAAATCCGCCTTGAGCCCGGCCGGCTCCATGCCCGTGGCCGTGATCTGAACTGGGTTCACGGCATCGAGGCCGGCTTCGATCAGGTCAGGCAGGAACGGCCGGATCGCCCCGCAGGAGTGCAGAAGGATCTTGACGGGCGCCATCTCCTTGACTGCCGACCAGATCTGCTGGTGCCGGGGCTTGAAGTAGCGTCGAAGCATGCGCGGCGAGATCTGTGGGGCAGTCTGGGTCCCATAGTCGTCACTGAAGAGGATGATGTCGATGTAGGGGCCGACCGCCTTCAGGAAGAACTCGAGCCGCCGCATGTAGATAGCCATCAGATGGTCGAGGAACCGTTCAACCAGTGGTGGGTCCTGGGCGAGTGCCACTAGGTAGTTCTCCATACCGAATAACTGCTGACCGCCCTCAAAGATCGGAGCGCCAAAGAGGCCGATGATTGCCCTGTCGGTGCTCGCCCTCAACGTGCGGGCACCGTCGGCCAGGTACCGCGCGCCTTCCTCGTCCCGCGACACGGGGCCGGGAGGGGCAGCCACGGCGTCCCACATGTCCAGCTCAAGCATGGCCTCCAGGCGATCAAGCTTGGAGTGCGGGCTTTCGCTGAGAGGGAATAGGATCTGGTCGAAGTAGACCATCCCCTGCCGCTGCACCGCAATAGGTGTCCCGTCGGTCGACTGGATAACCCAGTTGCTGCCCTCGCGGGCCAGCGGCACCCAGTGAGGAACCAGGCACTCTGTTCCGTCGGGCAGTACCCACTCGCGCCAACCGGCCTCGTCTTGGTTGAAGCCGCGGCCGAGCTCGATGACGTCCACGGCAAAGCGGTCCAGCACATCCTCGTCGATGACCGCCAACTGCTGGGGCATATCGTAGACCCGCGGAGGGCGCTTTGGCAGGCCGAGGAAGTCGCGCAGGCGGGCGTAGGCCATCGCCTGGATGCCGCTTGAGCGGTGCCCGCCGAGGTCGACGGGCACGCGATCGGGTTGGACAAAACCCATGGACTGCATTACACGCTCACGGGACTTCATCGTCGATCCTCCAGCAGGCTGTACCGCTCGGCAATGAGATACCCTTTCCAGCCAACCCGCCGCATTCTACCCTACGAGCCTAGGCCTGTCAACCGCGAGTGCTGCCCGTTAATTGGAGAAGGCCAGCCCATCGGCGGCTGTCCGTTATGCTCGACAGGCCTCATTCCCCTCTGCGCACCAGGCCCAGTTTTCGGCGGCGCGTTCAGAGTGCCACCTGGATAGAGAGGCGGCCTCCGCTCCGATCATCGTCTCTGCCGAGCAGCCGGATTGAGTCGTGCGCCCTACGACTGGGCCTTTTGCCTCTGGCGGTACGCCTTCAGGTACCGCGCCGCATACTCATCGCGTCCCAGCGCAAGGTCGGCGGCCAGGATGTAAGGCCTCACCTTGGCTGCATCGACTATGGGGCAATTCAAGCCGCGGGCGATGGCCATCCCCAAGAAGAGGCCGTTGATGACCTCCCGCTCTGGAAGCCCAAAAGAAACGTTGCTGGCGCCCAGGGACAGGTTGACCCCGAGTTCCTCTTTCACCAGTCGGATGGCTTCCAGCGTCGTCCAACCGGCATGGGAATCCGCTCCCACGGTCAAGGCAAGGCAGTCGATCAGGAACGCTTCCCGCGCGATGCCGTATCTCTCGGCCCGCTCGACGATCCTGCGCGCTACGGCCAGTCGCCCTTCCGGCGTGGGTGGAATCCCTTTGTCGTCCATGCACAGGCCGACGACGGCCGTGCCATACTCGGCCACAAGCGGAAGGACACGTTCCATGCTCGCTTCCTCGCCGTTGACCGAGTTGATCACCGGCCGGCCGTCGGGCACCAGCTCACGGTGAACGGCCAGCGCAGCGGCGAGCGCCTCGCCGTTCGGGGTGTCGATCGCAATGGGAACCTCCACCGTCTCGAGCACGAGGCGGACAGCCTGGGGCAGGAGCGTCACCTCGTCAACCCCCGCCGCGCCGACGTTGACGTCGAGGATGTCTGCCCCTGACTGCACCTGAGCGAGTGCTTCCTGCCTCACCACCTCCAGGTCACCGGCAGCCAGGGCGGCAGCCAGCTTCTTCCTTCCGGTAGGATTGATCCTCTCTCCCAGGATCACGGTCGGACGCCCGTCGCCAATGGTGACCTTCTTCCCCCTGCCCTTGACTACGGTAAGCATCGTTCTCTCCTCATCATAGTTGGGTTCTTCCGCTCCGGGACAGGATGGCTTGGCCCGGCACGTGATACTGCGGCGCGAGCCACACGTTGACGGGAACCCGGAATCCCCCGATGGCCCCGTCGGCGCAGCGTGCACTCCGCCGCACCGGGGGCAGTGCACACGATCTCTACCCTGTCAGACTTCTCGCCACGTCGACCGCACTGGCTGCATCGGGTGCATAGGCGTCGGCCCCGATCTGCCTGGCGTATCCATCTGTGACCGGAGCGCCGCCGATCATGATCTTGACCGATTGGCGCACACCCGCTTCCTCCAGGGCCTCGATCGTGGTCTTCATCTGCACCATCGTCGTGGTCAGCAGGGCGCTCATCCCAAGCAAGCTGGGCTTGTGGTGGCGCACAGCTTCCACAAAAGCCTTGGGATCGACGTCGGTGCCGAGGTCCACGGTTTCAAAGCCTGCACCCTCCAGCATCATCTTGACCAGGTTCTTGCCGATGTCGTGCAGGTCGCCCTTCACCGTGCCGATCAGGAACTTGCCCGCGCTTGACGCATCGCTCTCTGCCAGAAGCGGCCGGAGAATGCCCATTCCAGCATGCATAGCCCGAGCAGCAATCAGTACTTCCGGCACATAGAGGTCGCCTGCCTTGAAGTCGCGGCCTACGTCGTCCATGCCGGCGATGAGGCCCCCTTGCAGGATCTCGTTGGGCTTGAGGCCCTGGCTCAGGGCGCGCTCCACAAGCTGGGCGACTTCCTCCGCTTCGCCGTTGTACAGGTTCGACGCAATATCCTCCAGAATCCCTGCCATGTCGTTCTCCTTGATGTGTCGGTTGATGTGTGCCTGTTTGCAGGCGGCGCGTCCATCTGAGCATGGGCTCGGGCGCCCGGCAGGTTGGCTGTTCGCCGCACGATGCCGGGCGCCGTCCCACAGGCCTCTCGAGGAGCCGCCTACTCCGAGCCCTGGCCCAGCCTCGGAATGCCGTACACCGGCTTCCAGCCTTTGCTGAGTGGTGTGCGCAGATAGGGCTTCATCTCGGCTTCGGTGCGGAGGGTGACCTCTTCCACGGGCGGGACCGTGCCGGCCGGGAAGGCCGCCAGAATCTCGTCGTTGAGCAGCGTGAGGTACTTCATAATCGCCACCATCGGGCGCTTGGCCTTCTGTGCGGTGCCGTGGGTCGCCTTTCCGACGACACCCTCTGGAGTGGCCGCGATTTCGATGGCTATCTGGCCTTCCCCCTCGGACCAGCGGCTCGGCCGGCTGAAGGGGTCGACTGACTTGTCAAAGTGACCGTCGGGCAGGTAGCCCTTGCCCTCGGTGTCGACGGCATATTTCATGTCGACCATGTCCCCGTGCAGCAGCAGGCTCAGCGACGTTTCCGACTCGTCCGCGTGCACAAAGTTGGTGTCAAACCTGCCGCCCCTCTCGCCGGTGCGGAAGAACTCGCGGACACCGCGGTGCCAGTCCAGCACGCGGAAGACGCCGGGGAGCTGGTAGCGCATCTGGAACTGGTGGATCGCCGACTCGAGCACCCAGAGCTGTCCGTGGTTGTTGACGATGACCTGCTTGCGGAAGCCATCGTTCCAGAGGCCGAGCATGACATCGATCAGCAGCTCGCGCACGATGTTCTCGCGAATGATAACCGTGCCGGGCATGCCGATGTGGTGGTATGGGTGCGCCCCGTACATGAGCGGGGGCAAAGCCAGATTCACGGGTGCGCCGCGCTTGGCCGTGTAGCGGCGGACGCCTTCGACAATCGCGCTGACGTACAGTGTGTCGGCGGCGCTGGGGAGATGCTGCCCGTGTAGCTCAGTGCAGCCCACCGGGATGAAGACTACATCGTTCTTCTTCCGGTTCTCCTCGACCTTCCAGCGGGTGGTAGTCTGGATGTAGGACCCAGGCTTCGCCCACTCCACCGGCGACGGGACACCGTACTCGGCAAGCCAGGCGTCGATCTGGGCATCAGAGGCCTCATAGACCTCCTTCTTCATGCGGCCGACCGAATTGTCCTCGAAGAACAAGTCGGGCTGGTCGCTAGGCAACATTCCGGCAGGTACTCTCTTGGACGGCATGTGTTGTTTCCTCCTTAGGTCAGATCAAGAATGGAGCGGACAAAGACAGGTTGCCCTGTGTGCAGAGACTGAGTGGCGGCCAGTGCCGCGGCAACCGTGGCACGGCTTTCCTCGCCGGTGACGGGCGAAGGCACGCCCTGGACTATGCTGTCCACAAACGCCCGGATCTCGGCGTCGAACGCGTCGCCCAGCCGATCGGGCGTGGTCCACGGCATGTCATGGTGGACGCCGCTGCGGTCTAGCAATCGCACCGGCGTCTGGCGGAAGCGACCGATCTGAACCGCGCCTTCGTCGCCGATCACCTCAACTCGCAGGTCGTGGCCGTAGCGGCAGGTACGGCTGGCGTAGAGGGAGCCCATGGCACCGTCCTCAAAGCGCAGCGTGACCACCGAGTTGTCGACGTCGCCGACGGCACCCAGGGCAGGATCGACCAGGGCGGCGCCCTCGGCGTACACCCGTTCGATCTCGCCGGCCATCAGCCAACGCGAGAGATACAGGTCGTGGTACATCGCGTCGACCAGGAGCCCACCGCTGACCCTGAGGTCTGCAAAACTGGGCGGCGGCGGCTCGGTGTCGCCGCTGATGGAGCGAAAGACCAGCGGCCTGCCGATCGCCCCGGCTTCGATGGAGCGCTTGGCTTCCACGTGACCGGCGTCAAAGCGGCGGACGTGCCCCATCATCAGCCTGACGCCGGCCTGCTTGACCGCCGCGATGGCGCGATCGCAATCGGCCAGGTTGAGAGCGAGAGGCTTCTCGCAGAGGATATCCAGGCCTGCGGCCGCACAGAGCACGACATTGTCGGCGTGCGCCGAGGTGCTGCTGGCGAGCACCACTGCGTCAAGATGCTCAGCCCCCAGCAGGCTCTCCAGGTCCGGGTAGACGGCCACGGCCCCGCATCGCTCGCGCGCGGCCGCCGCCCGCTCCGGACGTGTGGTAGTGACGGCGACCAGGTGCGCACCCTTAGCCCGCTTTGCCAGACTCTCTGCGTGGGTAAGCCCGATGCGGCCCACCCCAACTACGCCGAATCGAATCATTGTCCTCTCACCCTCACCCAGCGCCTGTTCCTGAGCCACTCTCTTCCCGTCTGGCGCCGCTGATCGTGGCCCACTCAGTCCCATCACCGGCCAGACGACTCGCGCACCACGAGTTGTCCCTGGACGACCACGTTCGAGGGTGGTGTGCTGCCGGGTGTGGGGTTCAGCAACTCCAACATCATCTCCACGGCGTGCTTTCCCATGTCTCGCTTGGGCTGCGAGATCGTGGTCAGGGGAGGGTTGGAGAGCGAGGCAAAGGCGATGTCGTCGAAGCCGGCCACGGCAATCGACTCGGGGACGCGCAGCCCATTCCTCTGCGCCGCCAGGACCAGACCTATGGCGGTCATGTCGTTGTAGCAGAATGCCGCCGTGGGCCGTTCCTGGAGTGCCAAAAGCGCTAGCAGGGCTTCCTCTCCCCCGTCGCTTCTCCCGTTCCCCCGCACGACCAATGCCGGGTCAAAGGCTATCCCTGCCTCGGCCAGTGCCTGACAGTAGCCCTCGCGGCGCCCCGCCTCGGAGCTGTGGTCTTCCCGTCCAGCCACATAGGCGATCCGCCGGTGCCCTCTCTCGATCAAGTGCTGCGTCGCCAGCCAACCGCCGTGCCGGTTGTCCACCGAAATCGAAAAGGTGTAGGGTCCCGAGTCCTCGCGGTGGTTGTTGATGAGGACCACCGGGACGCCAATCCCCTCCAGGTGCTCGAGGTAGATGGCGCCCACGCGCGAGGAGGTGACGATCACTCCGTCTACACGCTTCGAGCGCAGCATGGCGACGGCCGCGAGTTCGCGCTCTGGCTCGCTGTTCGAGCTGGTCAGGATGACTGAGTATCCCTTGTCGTGTGCCGTCGACTCAATGCCCTGGACCACCTCCGCGATGAAGGGGTCCGCGATGGTGGTCACGACCACGCCGATCGTCCACGTCCTGCCGATGACCAGGCTGCGCGCCTGTGCGTCGGGGGAGTAACCCAGATCTCCGGCCAGGAGGCGGATGCGCGTCTTGGTCTGGGCACTAACCAGCGGCGAGTCACTCAGTGCACGCGACACCGTCGAGTGCGAGACGCCCGCCTGTCTGGCTATGTCCTTGATCGAAACCCGCGGCATATCCTTGGTCCCCTTGGGTGCACAGCCCTCTCGCCAGCCCATCGCCATGCGTTTGGGAAGCCATTGCACACGTGTGCAATTGTACCAACGGACATGAGACGTGTCAAATCTGGAGGGATGGAAGCACACAAAACAAGAGGGGCGGGCGCGAGGCCCGCCCCTGCTGTCATTCGGAGGAATCTACCGGCTTCGCCGCCGCAGCCAGGCTCCGGCCGCCGCCAGCGCGGCCCCGAGTCCGGCTAGGCCACCGACCAGGACCGAAGCTGGCATGCCGACACCGGTGTCAGGCGGCAAGATGCACAGGTTGATGGTCGCGTCGTCCGAGTCCATCGCCGTCTTGCCGGCGCGGTCTGACGCCTGGGCGGTGACCACGTCAGTCAAACTCGTCGCCGTACCCGTTAGCACGACGACGGCCTCGAAGGTACAGCTGAAGGAATCGGACGCCTCGATGGTGGCTAGCTCGCAGGTGGAGTCGCCGATCTTCGGGTTGTCGGGATCTGTCAAGTCGTCATAAATGTCGTCGTCCAGCAGGATGAGATCGAGCGGAATGTCATTGGGGTTGGTCACGACGACCGTGTAGGTGGCCACGTCTCCCGACTTGACGCACTCGGGTTCGACCTCCTTGAGGACTTGCAGCTCCAGGCTTGAGGTGATCGTCACGGCTGCATCGTCCGATGCCGTGGCGGGATTGCCCTCATCGTCGGAACCCAGGGCGGTCGCCATGTCTGAGATCACGGTGCCTCCCGTACCACTCGCCTCGGCCTTGAAGGTGCACGAGTATACGTCACCGGGCTCGATTTCCGTCAGCTGGCAGGTGCTGTCCGAGATCTCCGGGTTGGCGGGGTCGGTTAGGTCACCGTAGAGGCTGTCGGTCAGGCTGGTAAGGGTCACCGGGTCGGAGACTCCGCTGCGGTTCTCAACGTTGACTGTGTAGGTCACGGTGCCCCCGGGCTCCACGAGCTGTACAGGCTCCACGGTCTTGGTGAGCACGATGGTTGGCAGGAGGTCGGTGATGACCACCTGCGCCATGGCACTTGCCTCGACCGGGTCCTGGTTCTGGTCCGCGCCAGAGGCGGTCACGGTGTCCGGATGCACTCCTGGATCCCCCGTCAACGAGGCCAAGATCGTGCAGGTGTACGACTGCGTTGGCTCCAGTGTCTGTGGCACCTCGCACGTGGTCTCAGGATAGACCGTCAAATCCCCATAGACCGAGTCTTCCAGTGTGTCCACGGTAACTGTCGCCGGTGAGGGATTGGTCACGACGAATGTGAACTCCACATTTCCACCCGGCTCGGTCAGCGTATCGGGCAGGGGGGTCTTAGTCACCTGGATCGAGCCATGGACGATCACGTTGCCGACCGTCGTCATCTCGCAGTTGCACTTGGCCTTGTTGTTCGGAATGGCGCCGCTGACGTCGACACACGTGTTGCTCTTCTGGTTGTCCCAGCTGACGCAGGTTCCGATGTCGAGGTACCCGTCACCGTTCATATCCTGGCATGGCACGGTGACGGTGACCAGGTCGTAGAAGGTCTCAACCGCCTGCTCGATGTCGCCGCACAGGTCGTTCTCGTCCTCGGCCGCTTCCGCGTTGAAGAAGGGCCCGGCGCCGCTCAGCGGATCATATCCCCCCGTGCAGGCCTCGCCCGCTGGGCAATCTCCGTCCCAGTGGCATACCTGCCCCGATCCAGAGCAGGTGCCTCCCGCGGAGAGCGGGGGTGGCAGGTAATCCTGCTGGCAGGTACCCGTCCGAGCGTCCCCACCGTCCAGCGCCACAAAGGTGCCCAGGTCGTAGCGCTCGTTGGCTGTCGCGACCAGCCGGGCCCTCAGGTTCAGCTCCACGTCGGAGCCGGCTTCGCAAGAGACGTTCTCACTGTTGCGCAGCTCGCTAATGCGCACGTCGTTGGCCGTGCAGGTGTTGGTCCTGCCGGTCACGTCGTCGATGCACGTGCCTCCCTGTGCCAAGCCGGTGGGTGGGCTCACCAGTAGCGCGATCACCAGCGTGACCGCAACCAGAAGCGCAATTCGGAGTGGCTTGGTTGCTGCAATCTTGATTGTCTGGTTCATTGTCTCCTCCTCGACCAATTTCGTTGGTGCTTTTGCCTACGGTACGTGCAGGCCTGCGGCCGCAGCTTCAAGGGCTGCCAGGCTGCGGTCGATGTTGCTGCGCGTCTCATCATCAACTGCGAGAGCCAGGGCCCAGTGCATGAGCTCTGCTGCCAGACCTGGCTCTCCGAGTTGGTAATGGGCGACTCCCATGTTGGCCAGAATGTCCGAATCCTTGACTCCGAGTGCCCGGGCATGCTGGTACAGGTCCAAGGCGTCGCGGTACATCTCCAGGGACATGAACGCATCGGCCAGGTTGCGCAAGGCCGCGGCGCTTCCGGGGTCCAAAGCCAGCGCCCGCCGAAAGGCAAGCACCGCCTCAGCGGCCTGGCCGCGGCGGTAGAGCACGACGCCCAGGTTGTTGTGGGCAGCGGGCGAGGTTGGCTCTGCGTCGCAGGCACGCTCAAAACTGCGTTGCGCAGAGTCAAGGTCGCCGCGCTCCATGGCCAACGCCCCCAGGGCCAGGTCGGCCGTGGCATCCCGAGGCGCCATCTTGCCGGCCAGCGTCCAGGCCTGCGCTGCACACCAGCGATGCCCCTGGGCATGGCACCAATCGCCGATGCCCAAGGGCAGGGCGGATAGCTCGGCCTGCGCGGCAGGCAGCGTCACGAGCAGCGCCGCCAATGCGACCAGAACCATTATCGCGACCACGCACCACCGGTAGATTGGGGCTGCGGCCTTTACCTCCAGCCTCTCGGAGGGCGACCTGCCGGCTGCTGAGAGCTGCTCCACAAACCAGATCTCGCTGGGCGTCAGTGCTTTGAGGGTCCCCTGGGCCGGCACGAAGGCCGTCTCCCGCTGCCCGAATGTCATACCAGGAGTCAGGACCACCAACGGGCTCGCGGCGCGAGGCGTCGGGAATACTGCCACATGCCCCTGGATCACAAGGCCGAGACCGCGGACTCGGGCGTCGGTGAGCAGCGCAGAATCGCCGGGTTCGTAGGTCTGCCTCCGGACACGCCACGCAGGCGCACCCTGGCCCTGCCGCGTCTCGTACTGACGGACGCTGCGGCTGATGATCCTGTTGGCCTCCGATTGTGAGAGCCTTTTCTGCATTCTCTTCAGGCTGCCTTGCTGGTTGGGACATCACCGAAACGACAACTTGGACGCAGAGCTTGCCAAGCGACTATCATTTTAGCACGTTTCTGTGCTGTTGTCAAGTATCTATACATACTTCTGCGCAAAAACATTCGAAATCCTCTCATTTTTCACGATCCTGTGCTTCCTCATGTCCTTCAGCAGGCTGTATGGATACTTCCACCGGTTTCTTGCGAACTCTGCACTATTCGTGGCGATGGGGTATTGACTTTGATCCGACTCTGGAGTACAATGGCGCTATGCAAGGTCGAGTCGGAGGCGGCATCCTGCCACCGCGCAACGCAGCCACGAAAAGCAGGTCACGCCAGGCACGGCTGTCTCGGCTGCTCGTCTTTCTTGGCGCAATCTTGCTGCTTGCCGCAGCCGGATACGGGGGCCTGAGCCGGATCGCAGAGTCGGTCGTGACCAGGGACCGATACCTGCACATCGACGAGGTCGTGTCGCTGAAGGTAAAGTCGTCAGCGACTGCCTCTCCTGGGACTTCCACAGCCGCACCTTCGCCGCCGGCAACGCGGGCTCAGCCCTCCTCGATCCCCTCGCCGCGCCCAACCGAGGTGATAGTGGCGCTTCCAACCGCGACCTTTGTGCCGCGCATGGCGGGGACGGCAACCACCGTGCTTCAGCCGTCACCCACAGCCGAGCCGACGCCTCCCGCGACGCCGACTCCTCCCGTCCCGGTCCGAATACGGATTCCTGCGATCGGTGTGGACCGATCGATTGTCGAACTCGCCCCGGTGTACGACGCGAGAACCAAGACCTACCAGCTCGACGTGCAGAGCCTGTTTCGCCGTCCTGGCACGGACGTAGTCGGACACTGGGTCGGCTCTGCCAGCCCTGGACAAGCGGGCAACCTGATCCTGGTGGGGCACAACTACGGATACGGCTACAACGCAGTGTTCTTGAATGTCGGCAGGCTGAAGGCTGGGCAGATCATCCATGTGAGCAACAGCGCCGGCGAGAGCTTTACCTACGCGGTCACGGAGATTAAGCGCGTCAAGTGGAGCAAGAAGAACGAGCAGGAGCTCGTGCGGCATCAAGCATACCTTGCCATGGGGGGAGAGGAGCGCCTTACGCTCGTCACGTGTGGGGGAGCGACCTGGGAACCTTTCCCGGACCGGGTCTACGTTGTGGCGACGCCGGTTCGCTGACGGTGGATGCCTGCGCTGCCTGTCGTTCCATGGGACAGGATCACACGTGCCCCTTGGTCGAAACTGCTGGATTCTGCGGGATTAATAACAATTCTTCCGTTCTCAACTTGAAGAGCGCCGGGACTTGCGCCCAAGAGCACTTCGTGGTATACTGCGACAGTGAGAGGAAGCAATGCGCCAGGCGTTCTTGCCGTGCGTCGCTCGGTAGAGGGCTCGATAGAGCAAGCTAAGGCGCCGCAGAGCCAGGTGACTATGGTAGCTGTAGCAAAGGAGCACTGAGGATGGATGCGGCTGCAGTGACGCTGATCAGGCGTTACCGTGCTGGCGAGCGCGGCTTTCATGGTGCCTATCTGAGTGGAGCTGATCTGCGGCACGCCCAGTTGAGTCAGGTGGACCTGAGCGGAGCCAACCTGTACCGTGCCAATCTTGTGGGTGCGAACCTGGTCGGTGCCAACCTCGATGGCGCCAACCTGACTGGGGCCGACCTCAATGGGGCCAAGCTCAGCTTGGCCAATCTGCGGCAGGCGCAGCTGGTGAATGCGAACCTCAGCGCTGCTACTCTGAGCGAAGCCGACCTCTTCGGCGCGACACTGATCGGCGCTAAGCTCAGTTGGGCCAATCTGAGTGGAGCAAGGCTCGGCGAAGCAAACCTGAGCGGTGCCGTCATGGAAGGAACGAGTCTCCGACGCGCGGACCTCACCGGGGCCGAGCTAAGCGGAGCGGACATGACGTCCACCAAGTTCCGCGACGCCATATTGAACGGCGCCAATCTGCGGGAGGCGCAGGTCATGCCCGTGCAGCTTGCCCAAGCCCTCTCCCTCCAGGGGGCGACGATGCCTGACGGCACGACCTACGAAGAGCCTCCCCCGGTAGTAGCGTCGTAACCCAGGCCAGTGGGCAAGTGCGTGGATCAACGGCCTGCAGCCCAGCCTCGCGTCAGTCGCCGCGATCTGTTCAAGCTTGCGACCGCTGCCGGGCTTGCCGCGCTCTTGGAGTCTTGCGGCCAGCCCTCCTCAGGTTCGCCGGCGGAGCCATCCATGCCTGCCGCCGCGCTCCCCACACAGGCAGCGCCTTCCATGGCCACAGCGGGCCCCGCCTCGGCGCGCACATCTGAGCCTGGGCTCCTGCCCTCACCCGCGAGCTCCGCGGCCCCGTTGCCCGCAGGCCAGTGCTACCTAGCCGCCGCGCGCGGTGCCGATCCGAGGGCCATCACGGGCGCTGCGTTGGCAGCCATCGGCGGGATTGGGCGCTTTGTCCGGGCTGGGGACGACGTCATAGTCAAACCCAATATCTGCGTGGACTACCGGGAACCGGAGTATGCGGCCACCACCAACCCGCAGGTTGTTGCCGCGCTGGTCGAGCTGTGCCTAGCTGCCGGAGCTCGCCGGGTACGCGTAATGGACATGCCCTTCGCCGGGGCGCCGCAAGCCGCCTACGCGCGCAGCGGTATCGCGGAAGCTGCCGAAGCCGCGGGTGGAATCATGGAGATCATGAATCCGGCCAAGTACCGCGAAGCCGACGTGCCAGACGGGCGCGATCTGCGCTCGGTTTCAATCTACCAGGACCTGTTGTCGGCTGACGTCGTTGTCAACGTCCCGATCGCCAAGCACCACAGCCTGGCACGGCTGACGCTGGGAGGCAAGAATCTGCTTGGCGTCATCGAGAGGCCCGGCCTGATTCACGCGAACATGGGACAGCGGGTGGCCGATCTGGTCAGCCTTGTGCGACCCACGGTGACCGTGATCGACGCCGTGCGCATTCTCATTGACAACGGGCCGAGTGGCGGAAACCTCGGCGACGTGCGCGAGGCTTACACCGTGATCGCCAGCCACGATATCGTCGCCGCGGACGCCTACGCTGCCACACTCTTCGGCTTGACCGGCGACGACATCCCCTACGTCCGCAAGGCAGCGGCATTGGGCCTGGGCACGCTTGACCTATCCTCCATCGACATCCAGGAGCTCGATCTGTAGGCGCATGTCCCCGCGTTGGTTGCGCAGGCTCCGGCAGATCTCCCAAGTTGTTGTCTTCCTGACCTTCGTCGCCCTTCTTGCCCGCGCAGTCGCGCACCGTCCAGGCGCCCTCTGGGCGGACCTGTTCACCCGTCTCGATCCTCTGCTCATGATCGCCGCCAGCCTGTCCGGCCGCGTTTTCCTGAGTGGCCTGCTCCTGGCTGCCGGCGTCCTGTTGCTGACCGCCGCCTTGGGCAGGGTGTGGTGCGGTTGGCTCTGCCCGCTTGGCAGCCTGCTGGAGTGGCTGGGGCCGCGGCCAGACAGGCGTGCCGGCCGCCGCGCATCGGGCTGCCACAAGCAGCCGCCCGAGCGCTGGCGTTCTGCCAAGACCCTGCTCATGGTCGTCATGCTAGTCGCTGCCCTCTTCGGTACTCAGGCCCTGTCGTTCCTCGATCCGGTCACTATCATGAATCGGAGCCTAGCGACGGCGATCGGCCCGGCCCTGCGGCATGCCGTCTTTGCCGCTGAGGCGTTTCTCTACCGGTTTGACGCACTCTGGGTCCCGCTCGATGCCCTGCACCGCTCCGTCGTTGCGCCGCTCTTCCAGGGCGTGCAGCCGGTCTTTGAGGCGGGAGTGCCCATCGCGCTCTTTCTGGCGGGATTGGTGGCTCTGAACTGGTGGGCGACCCGCTTCTGGTGCCGCTATCTCTGTCCGCTCGGGGGTCTGCTGGCCCTCGTCTCCAGGCGGGCGCTCCTGCGCAGGGAGGCAGCTGCCGGCTGCGCCGGGTGTGGACAGTGTGCCTCTGCGTGCCCAGTGGGCACGATCGACCCACAGAAGGGCTTTCGCAGCGACCCGGCCGAGTGTACCGTCTGCCTCGACTGCCTGCCCGGCTGCACTCCGGGCAGCACGCGGTTTCGCTTTCGGCTGCCCGAGCGGAGGGCAGCTGGGGCATGGGAGTACGACCCCAGTCGCCGCCAGGTGCTGCTGGCCGCGGCAGCGGCCGCCGCCGGTGCATCTCTGGCCGGTGTCGAGCCGGTCACGCGCCGAACGCCGGCCAGACAGATCCGGCCGCCCGGCGCAAGCACTCGCGCATTCGATGCTCTCTGTACTCGTTGTGGCGCCTGTGTGCGTGCCTGCCCGACGCAGGGCCTGCAACCCTGCCTGCTGGAGGCCGGGTTTCAAGGATGGATGACGCCGCGTCTGGTGCCCCGCCTTGGCTACTGCGACTATGGGTGCACTGCCTGCGGGCAGGTGTGCCCTACCGGCGCCATACCGGGCCTGCCGCTCGACCAGAAACGGCGTGCCCGCATCGGCCTGGCCGCCGTCGACCACAACCGCTGCCTTCCATGGGCCTACGGCGTGGCGTGCATCGTCTGCGAGGAGGCCTGTCCGGTTCCCGACAAGGCTATCCAGCTGGAGGTGGTCGAGACAACGGGCGCGGAGGGCGAGCCGGTCCTGCTCCAGCGCCCGACGGTCGTTCAGGCGCTGTGCATCGGCTGCGGCGTCTGCGAGTTCAAGTGCCCGATGGGAGGCGAGGCGGCTATCCGCGTTCATGCGCCCACGGAGGCAGGTCTGTAGGCATGTTTTCCCTCTCCCGGAAGGGAGACGTGCAGCGCAGCCAAGGCAGGTGCGCTGCACCGGGCACAAAAAAGGAGAAAGGCCATGCGCTCACACACGACACCAGATGTTGTCTGCCCTCACCTCACCGTCCTTACCCCGGAGCAGGTTGCCCGCGTTCACGAGCGGTCTGTCGCCCTCCTTTCTACCACCGGCGTCCGTGTGGACTCCGAGTCGGCGCGGAGGCTCTTCCGGCGCGCGCTCGGTCCCGGTGCAGAGGAGGACGGCCGCGTGCGCATTCCGGGAGAGCTGGTGGACTGGGCGCTGCAGGTAGCAGCGCCCAGTCTCGAGGTCTTTGCCCGTACCGGGGCGCCCGCCTTCACGCTTCCGGGCCCGGCGCGCTTTGGCATCGGCGTCACGGCGCTCTACTACGAAGAGCCGGGCACGGGTGAGATCGTGCAGTTCGCCCGCCGGCACATGCGCGATATGGTTCGCCTCGGCAACGCAATGCCAGGATTTGACGCAATCTCCACCGTGGGAGTCATCCAGGACGTGGCACCCGAGCGCTCTGACCTTGTGCAGGTCGTGGATATGGTCGCCAACACGACCAAGCCGCTGGTGGTGCTCGTCTCGGATGAGGGGGCCTACCCCAAGGTGCTCGATCTGCTGGAGCACCTGCACGGCAACCTGGCGGCGCGGCCTTTCCTGCTTCCTTACTTCAACCCCATAAGCCCGCTGGTGATAAACGAGGGGACCATCGACAAGATGTGGGCCACCATCCAGCGCGGGCTGCCCTTCATTTACTCCAACTATGGCATGGCCGGTGCCTCAACCCCAATCCTGCCGGGAGGGATGTTTGTCCTGCTCAATGCTGAGTTGCTGGCCGGTCTGGTGCTGGGCCAGCTTATGAAGCCGGGCACGCCCATGATCTTGGGAAGCCTTCCGGCCTACTTTGACATGCGCGGCAAGGGCAGCTTCTACACACCGCACTCCTATACCGTCGACCTGGCATGCGCCGAGATGATGGCCCACTACGGCTTGCCTCACTGCGGCACATCGGGCAGCGGAATGGGCTGGGGGGGAGACCTGATCGCGGCAGGACACCAGTGGATGAACCACCTGCTCAGCTGCATGGGCCGGGTGGGGCTGGCGCCCTTTGTCGGCGACAATCTGGGATCGATCGTGTTCTCGCCGACAATCGTGGTCTATGCCAACGACGTCATCGCACAGGCCCGCGCCCTGGCCGGTGGATTTCCCATCGATGACGATTCTCTGGCGCTCGATGAGCTTGCGGAAGTGGGGCCGGGTGGCAACTTTCTCATGTCACCGCAGACACTCAAGCATTTCCGGACGGCTTACTTCCGCAGCGCCATACTGCCGCCCATGACACTCGACGACTGGCAGGCCAAGGGCTCCCGGAATGCAGAAGAGGTCCTGCGCGAGCACACGGCCCGCCTCCTCACCCAGATCGAGCCGCCTGAGGATCATGACAACCTCCTGGCCCGCGGAGAAGCCTTCCTCAGCCGGCTGTAGCTCTCATGGCTGCCCCCTGGAGGAGCGCCATGTTGCCGGCTTACCAGTTCATCGCCAACTTCACTGCAAAGGCATCCAGGCTGTCGCCCGGCTGCACCCGCACGCGCTGCAGCTCGAACATCCTGCCGGCCGTGTGGGTGGCACCTTGCTCGGTCAGCACCGCGCCCCAAAAGTCCGCCGATTGCAGCACGTCGATCACTGACTGGTCGTATCGTCCGGAGGGGTAGGCGAAGAAGCGACAGGTCTCTCCCGTCCGCTCTTCGATTGCACCCTTGGACGCCAGGATCTGGTAGACAAGGAACTCCATGCTACGGCCGCGCATGTCGGGATGATCGAGGCTGTGCGGCTCGAACGACATGCCCGCTCGGCTCATCTCCTTCACCTCGTCCCACGAGACAAAGTCGGGATTGGCAGCATCGATAGGGGCCGTGACAAGGAAGAACGTAGCGGAAAAGCCAAAGCGCTTCAAGAGCGGAAAAGCGTAGGTGTAGTTGTCCCGGTAGCCGTCGTCGAACGTGAGGAGCACCGGCCTCTCCGGAAGAGGGGCGCCCTGCGTCAGATAGAGCGCGAGGTCCCGCAGGCTGATTGCCTGGTAGCCTTCCTTCTCGAGGAAGAGGAGCTGTGTCTCAAAGTCGGAGGGCGTGACCGACAGGCTCCGTCGCAGCTCGCTGGCCCCAGCGGGTGGAACCTCGATGTGGTGGTACATCAGGATAGGCACACGGGCGGCGCGTGCAGTGCCATCAGGGGTGGGGAGCAACGGCGCAGGCGTTGGGGCGTCGGTAGGCTGTGGTGTCGGCGTGTGGGTGGGCGGCGGTATGGGCGTGCGCGTGGTGGTTGGCGGCGGGTCGATGGCGGGCACCAGAGCCGGGCCGCGTGCTCCTCGCAGGCCAGGCGAGGTGCCTGTGCCAGAACCGGGCGACCGTGCCGCAGTCTCCGAGGGCAGCTCTGTGGGGACGCCGCCACCCCTGGGCACGGCATCCACCGCAGCCGGCATCGTCTCGGTTGCCACGCGCGCGGCTCTGCCCGCGACGGGCGCCAACCGGTGCTGGTAGCCGGCTGCCAGGAGAAGCACCACCAGCGGGAGGGCCAACATCCTGAGCGGCGTGGTCCGGCTCACGGCTGCGCCGAGCGAATGGGGGTGTTCGGGTCGTCTCATGTCCCCCTGACCTTACCGCAAGTGATGCCCGCTGTCAAGCTGTGTGGTGCGTGTTCCGCACGCATCCTCGCCACGCGCATGAGTTCCGAGTCGGCTGCGCGGTCGCCACATGGCACCTCGCTAACCGCACTGCTGGGCCAAGGCGCCAGGGATTGGTGCAAGCCCTCAGCTCCCGCCGGCGGGCGCACCAGCGTCTCTGCATCCTTCCGCTCGTCGTCGATGAGCAACTGCGCAACTGACCGGGGAGAGCCCTCGAGACCGGGTGGCGATACGGGACGGCGCTGCCTAGCCTCGCCGGACCACCTCAAGACCGGCAGCCGCCAGCACCTCCGGTATGGCGCGAACCGCCTGGCGGTCCCACTCCTTGACATGCTCAGGCAGGTCATCGTAGGGCATGTCCAGATACGGGGTGAGCTTGCCGCCGACGTCGCGCTGTGGGGCCGAGCTCCAGCCTCCGCGGCGCCTCTCCTCGGCCCAATGGTCGTGCGCCACAGCGGCCATCGTCTCGATCTCCTCCTCCGAAAAGGCACAGGGAGCCGGGCCCTGCTCACCGGCGGGCTGTACCCCACAGTCGATGCGCCGCAGAGTGGACTCAATGCTGCGGGCCTGCTCCCGGTTCGACTCGCGCAGGGGCTCTGCCAGCGCCTCCCACGGCTGCATTGCCGGGTCGTCCGGTGGCTTGTTCTCCCGCTGGTTCCTGCGATAGCGCTCGTGGATGGCGCGGGCCATGACCTCGTGTCGGGTGTCCTGTGTTCTCGCGGCTGTCTCTGCATCCTCCGGAGAGTCCGCGTTTGCCACCCCCGCCGGAGGCGTCCGGACGATCTGAAAGCCGGCGCGTGCCAGTGTGAGCGGGAGCCTCCGCATGGCGGCGAGTGCCTTGCTCCTCTCCTCCACGGGCAGCGTCTCCCAGGACGTGATCGCCGGGCTGTGCCTGGACCGCAGGTCCTTCGGGGTGTCTGCATAGTGCCAGCCCTGGCTGACCCGTTCGGCCACAAAGCGGAAGTGCTCGCTCCTGGCCAGGTGCTCCTGCTCGAACTCACTGAAGCGGAAGGCGGCCGCATCCCAGTCCGCCAGTGGGGCGAGTGCGTAGCCAAGGGTCTCCAGCTGCCGAACGATGCCGTCGGCCGCAGCGCGACTCGACTCGCGCAGCTCCTCCGGAAGGCGCTCCCACTCGACCATGGAAGGGTTGGTAGCTTCCGTGTGGCCCAGCGCCCGCGCCTGATCGAGGTAGACGTCATGCAGGCCGCGGGCCAGCACCTCGTGCGTGCCGCCCAGGATCGCATCAGGTGTGCAGGTGCGGTCTAGCAGCCCGAAGGCATGCAGCCCGGCGAAGGATGTCACTCCGCTCCCATCCGGCTCGACCAGGCGCGCCAGCCCTCCGGCACCGGTCATGCGCACCACGACCTGCGCATCGCCGTTGGAAGCACGAACGAGGTGCTGGTGGATTGCCAAGCCGGTGCGCAGGCCCAGCGAGTCGTCGTCGAGGCAGACATAGGCCACACTCACCGGCGGGTAGCCAGCGCCTCCGGCGAGGAATGCGCCTTCCTCGAACTCGGGCGAGCGGATGTTCATCCTCAGGGGGATCAGGTCGCACACACCGGCCAGGCGAGGGTAGCGCAGACTCAGCGCGCGGCACTTCCAGTCAGCTTCCTTGTCGACCACGGTGATTCGCAGGCGACCGGCCGCGCGGCATGGCGACTCGTGCAGCAGTGCGTGCCAGTCCCTGGCCGCATGGACGACAAGGCTTTCTCCCAGGCGCCCGAGCCCGGTCACGAGCACATGACCGGAGCAGCAGCCCTCTTGCTCGACGGGAAGCGCTGGAGATGCATGCCGGCTTGAGCGGCCTGTACCGAATTGGCTCCACAGAAGGCGGGCTGCCCGGGCAAAGACGTTAAACAGCTCGAGCCGAAAGGCCGAGCCTTCCCCCAGTGCCATCTCGCGCGTTCGCGCCAGCTCGTGCAGATGGGGGTCCACCACGTGCACGGTGCACGTCAGCGGGTAGCGCCGGTCTGCCTGCTTGCCTCCCGCGGTGCCTGTTGCCCGCAGTAGGCTCTGGACGCGCACCGCTATCTCGGCGTTGATGCCATCATCGTCGGTCACGGCCACCAGGAGCCGCGCACCGCGTACCCCCGCGCGGCACAACAGATCGGGATCGGTGGCGTCACCGGTGAACACCCCGATCCCGCGCTCTCGGCAGGTGCCGACCAGCGTGTGATCCTTGTTCGCCTCGAGCACAACCACCCGGTCCCCCCGGTCGGCAAAGCCCTGCGCGAGGAGCCAGCCCTTGCGGCTTAGTCCGCACACAATCACGTGGCCTTTCCAGGAGCGCACGCGGAGCTGCTGCCACCGGTCGCGGAAGAGCGAGAGCAGCGCGCGGAGTGCCGTCCAGGCTGCCAGGACTGGGAGCAGAAAACGCGCCGTGTCGAGCTGCCACCCCGCACCGTCGACATCGCCCGAGTTCATCGCGACCAGCTGCAGCGTGCGGTACATCAGGTCGATGAAGCGGCTTGATCTGCCTGTGGCGAGCGCATGGCGCGAAAAGCCGACGTAGCCCAGGATCAGTGCAGCCGCCCACAGCAGGCCGATGACGATCCAACCGTGCCGGCGCCAGAGGCGCCGGGCAGTCTCCAACCACAGCCGTGGGGTGGACCTATGGGCCATTGCTCCTAGTATACTCCATGTGGGAAAACCCGTCAACCGCGCAGCCTAGGCCCTGGTAGTGTTTTCTGCCTGCGAGACCCACCGGCCGCCCGAAGAGGAGCTCGGCGGGATTGCCCTTCCATCCGACTCCCTGCGTGCTCGGGCCTTTGACAGGCCCGCCTTTCCGTGCTATACTCCGGTCCGGTGGATGGGGGAGCCGTCGCTGGTTGGCTTGTTCCGGCCAGAGGAACTTCCCGACTCCCGGCACCGTGAGGTGTGAGGCCGCCCCACGAAACAGCAAGTGGGGGCGGGACGGCGAAGGCCGGCCCGACCACAACCGCAACAGAAAGGAATCCCGCCCGGTTTCCGGGTAAGGGGCGAACCGGTGGGGTAAGAGCCCACCAGCGGGCGAGGCAACCCGCCCGGCTGGGTGAGTGTGCGGCCGGGAGCAAGGCGAGTGGGCTGGGCCTTCGGGCTCGGTCTCGTCGCAGCGGCGATGCCAAGGTCGGGCCACACCCGGCAAGGAAAGAGCCGCCACCCCTCTGGGGTGAGACAGATGACGGCAGGGGCAACCCACAGAATCGGGAGTATGATCCCATCCGCCTGGGACCGGCGCCGACGTGGCGGAATTGGCAGACGCGACAGACTTAGGATCTGTTGCCCTACGGGGTGTGGAGGTTCAAATCCTCTCGTCGGCACAGCCCGTTGTATCCTGGGCCCGTGGTCTAGCGGGAAGACGCCTGCTTTGCACGCAGGAAACCGCCGGTTCGAATCCGGCCGGGTCCACCAAGTCGGGGGAGGGCAGTGGCGAGTGCGCCGCTGCCCTTTTCCCTATGAGATGCAGGGGGAAACCATGAGCACCACGCCCGCCACGAGAGCGCTCTTTGAAGGTCTGATCTATGACGAGTCGGACAGGCCGGTTGGTGTCACCACGGTCGGGGGCTTGCCCTGTTACGTGGTTGACGACAATGGGTTCCTGCTCCACGTTCCGTCGGAGCCCGTCGATCGACAGGTATTGGGCATGTTCCGCGATCAGTTCCTGGAGCATCTCGAGATTGCTACCGAGGCCATGCTCAAGATGCTGGGCAGCGACGATCTCTTCACCAAGGCGGCGATCGATGCCTCGGTGGATCAGATGGACCGCGCTCTGAGCACTGGCCTGCCCGAGGATGCACGCATGACGCTGGGGCTGCTCGGCTTCCGTGTGATCATCAACACCCATGGGGAGCTGGTCCGCGTCGATGTGCCGGAGCAGGCAGAGCCGGATGGCGAGTAGATCGCATGAACGGTACAGGTGCCCCCAAACGGGTGCCTCATGAGGTAGGCTTATGGATCGCGCAATCCCATCCCGTGGAAACGAAGAGATCGATCTGTACCAGCGCACCTACTACTCCCTGCTGCGCTCAAGCGCCGATATCCGCGTCCGCTCTCTGGAAGAGACCCACATGGCGATGCGGTCCAGCCTGCACCTTGGTGCCGACAGCCCTACGCCGGACATCTCTGCCTTTGTCTACAGCGTGATGCGCCTCCCACAGTGTCTTCCCTCGGTCCAGCTCGTGCTGATGGCCCAGTCAGAGGAGGTGTTTGAGCGCCGCGGCTACCCGGACGTGGACAAGTGGGAGCCGGTGACGGCCCACTCGCGCCGCCGCAAGTTCTTCTACGATGGAAAAGGGCTTCTCGCTGCTTTCATCGCAAGCGCATCGGACATCGACGACCTGATCCCGATGCTGACCGCTTACCAGATTGAGTGGAACAAGCTACACTTTCGGCTGGCGAACGACCCCATCCTCGGCCGGATTGAGGAGCATGTGGAGGGCCGGAGAGGCCTGGAGCCGGACGAGGTAGGGGAGATCGCTGAACGGCTGGCTGTGCCGGCCGATGACTTTGTGAAGCTCCAGTCCGCCTGGGGCGAGTCCCTGTGGCCCAACCTGCTGGCGGTCGGGCACGCGCGCAAGGATATGTCAATCCGACTGCTGGCCGGCTCACTGACGGACTACCGGCGCGCGACCAGCGGCTGGTGGCTGACCATCAGCGGGGAGATTGACCGGGCGCTCAAGAGCGACCTCTTCTACCGGCCCGTCTACATTGTGTCATCCAACACTCACAGTCTTGCCAACTTGCTCTCGGGCTACGCGCTCAGTATTGAGCCGGCGCTGGCCGAATACCTGGAGCAAGCCAACCCGGAAAACCTGTGGCGCGACTACCAGCGACTGAAAGCCGGGCCGGCTGGCGGCGAGCTGTTGAACCTCCTGTACTACGCGCTAAGCCACTACGTGCGCGGTGGCAGACCGGACGAGCGAGCGGAGAGACAGTCATCCATGCGCAGTGCCCTGCGCCTGCGCGGAGTACTGCACGTAGAGAATCCACGTTACCTCGACGTCGCCGGCCAGATCTTTGAGCTGAAGAGCCTCTGCCCCGACTGCTTTGACCCACGGCTGCAGATGGAGGACCTCGATCTGCTGCGCGAGAGCGATGCCATCGTCCTCAACGTCGACTATCCTCTGGGCATGGCAGCCTACCACATCTTCACCGAGGCGGTCGCCAACCTGGGCGACCTGCGCGGCGTCTACCTGATGGGCAAAGCTGCCACCCTCAATGGCCAGGTGGGTGACGCCATGATACCCAACGTCGTCTACGACGAGCACTCGCAGAACACATTCCTCTTCAAGAACTGCTTCCGCGCGGACGACGTGTCCCCCTACCTATCGCGGGGCAGCGTGTTCGACAACCAGAAAGCAATCACAGTCCGCGGCACCTTTCTCCAGAACAGGGATTTCGTCGGTCTCTTCTACAAGGAGGGCTACACCGATATCGAGATGGAGACAGGTCCCTACCTCAGCGCCGTCTACGAAGACATCTACCCGAAGCGCTATCCGGTGGACGAGATAGTCAACCTCTTCATCAACGCGCCGTACGATATCGGCGTGATCCACTATGCATCGGATACACCCTATAGCCGAAGGCAGTCACTCCTCTCCAAGAGCCTCTCTTACTTCGGGGTGGATGCGACCTACGCGGCGTCCATCGCCATCCTGCGGCGCATCCTGGGCCAGGAGGTTGCCCACCTGCGCGCTCGGTAGGGCAGTCCGTGCCAGACGCCGTGCAGGCAGCCAGGCACCGAGCGGAGGTGCGTCGCGCCAGCCTTCGGCCTCAGTAGCCGGCTCTCTTGTCCACCAGGTTGAGGAGTGGCTCGCCGGCCAAGTAGCGGCGAAGATTCTCGGCAAAGAGGGTTGCGGCTCTCTCGTTGTAGAGAGGACTGTGGCCCGCGATATGGGGCGAAATCAGCACATTGTCCATGTCCCACAGCGGACTGTCGGGCGGCAGCGGCTCTACCTCGAACACATCCAGCCCTGCGCCGGCAATCCTGCCCTCGCGCATTGCCTGGGCCAGTGCTGCCTCGTCGACAATCGGCCCCCGCGCGATGTTCACAAGGTAGGCGCCCGGTCTCATGGCCTGCAGCTCCGCCTCGCCGATCAGGTGGGTGGTCGTCGGAGTGAGCGGCAAGGCCAGGACGACATAATCGCACTGCGCCAGCATCTCGTGCAACTCCGCGGGAGAAAACAAGTGCTCGGGTATTGCCCCGTCGCGATCGCCGGTTCCGGGCAAGATGTACCCTCGGTCGAGCGAACGGCCGGAGCGTGCCGTCGCCAGGACGCGCATGCCAAAGGCGTTCGCGAGGCGGGCTACCTCTCGGCCGATGCTGCCATAGCCGACGATACCGACCGTCGAGCCCCGCAGCTCAGTGCGCGCAAAGACGCTCCACCTGCCGCTTGGCCACTCGTGCCCTCGCTGGCAGCGGGTCCAGCGCGCGACCTGCCAGCGATGTGCCAGGATCGACGCCAGGACATACTCGGCAATGGGCGTGGCGTGGATGCCGCTGGTTGTCGTCACGAACAGGCCGCTCTGCATGATGGGGTGATCGAGGAGATGGTCGGCACCGGCGCTGTGCAGCTGCAGCCAGCGCAGGTGCCGGGCGAGCGAAAGGCTCTCTGCTGGGAGGTGAAGGGAGTAGAGCACTTCGGTGTGCGGGTGCTCCGCGAGTGCGGTCGCGACCTCCGCCGCATCCCGGCAGGTCTGCTGGCTCAGGCGTATCCGCGGCGAGACCGCTTGGATGAGACGCAGTAGATCGTCGCTGAAGCGCAGCGTGGCGAGCACATGTAAGTCACTCATAGAATCTCTCCTGGTATGGTGGACGGGCAGGAATAGCCATCCCAGCCTGCGGAACCGATTATACCACACCCCGCGCACTGCAGGAGGGCGAGGCGCAGGGAGGATCGGGTTTCTGCGATCCGGGTGCCCTGACTCGTCAGCTCTGCCACGTTTGCCGAAAACGGCGGTGCCGTGCTATAATCGCGCGGCTGCCTGCGTTCCGCGCAAAGCAGCGGCTCGATACTGCGTGTGGTCGCTGGGAGGGGTATGAAAAGGGGATTGTTGCTGGGGCTATCGCTGGTAGCCCTGCTCGCGATGCTCGCCTCATGTGGGGGAGTGACCTCCGCCCCGGAGGCAGAGGGCCCGGTGGTGCGCTTCTATCTCTTCTATGGCACGAACTGCTCCCACTGCCACGAAGTGATGGAGAACTATCTCCCGGATGTCTACAAGAAGTATGGCGCCCAGGTCGAGCACCAGGACATCGACGTGTGGGCAGATGCGGCCAAGTACAGACAGTTCGTGGAGCTGGAGGGTCGGCTTGGGGTACCCCAGGACAGCCGCGGTTCTGTGCCGGCGCTGGTCATCGGCGACCATGTTCTGATCGGCAGCCGGCAGATCCCCGCCGAGCTCGGAGGGCTGATCGACAGCTACCTGGCGCAGGGCGGCGTGGACTACCCTGTGCTTGACGGCCAGGCCGTAGCTCCAACGGGCTCGCCGAAGCCCGATCTGGCTAAGGTGGTTAACCTGGCCTACTTCTACTCAAGTGGGTGCCAGGAGTGCGACCGCGTAGGGCTCGACCTGAACTACATCGAAAAGACCTATCCACAGGTCAAGATTGCCAAGTTCGACATCGAAAAGGCCCAGGCGCTTGCCGAGTGGCTGGGGGGGCAGCTTGGGGTCCCGGAGAACCGGCGCCTGGAGTCACCCGGGGTCTACGTCGGCACTGTCCACCTGGGCGGTGACGAGCTCAGACTCGCCAACCTGGAGGCTGCGGTACAGAAATACCTTCCGACCGGGTCGGAGGCCGCCTGGGATCGCTTCGACGCCATGGGCGAGGACGAAGCACGCCAGAGCTTGCTGGAGCGGTTCAGATCACTCGGTGTGCTGACGGTCTTGGGGGCCGGGTTGGTCAACGGTCTGAACCCGTGTGCCTTTGTGACGATTGTCTTCTTCTTGTCCTACCTGGCGTTCATGGGCCGCCGCGGGCGCGACATCTTGATCGTTGGGGCCATGTTCACACTAGGCGTGTTCCTCTCCTACCTCCTCGCCGGCCTTGGCCTCAGCCGCTTGCTCGAGCCGCTCGGCGGAGTGCAGGCAACACTCAAGACCTGGGTCTTTGGGATCACGGCGCTGCTCTGCCTGGCGCTGGCAGGCATCAGCCTTCATGACTATATCAAAGCGCGCCAGGGCAAGACCAAGGAGATGATCCTGAAGCTCTCCCCGGACCTGCGGCGGCAGGTCAACCGCGTGATCCGTGAGGGCTCCAAGCTAAGGGCCTTTTCGTTGGTTGCCTTCTTTGTGGGAGCCGCGGTGTCCCTCATCCAGCTCACCTGCACTAGCCCGATCTACGTCGGAATCCTCTTCCTGATCAACGACGTGCCGGAGATGAAGGCGAATGCAGTCATGTACCTGCTGCTTTACAACCTGGCTTACATCGTCCCGCTTGTGGCCATCTTTGCCCTTGCCTACTTTGGCACGACTTCGCAGCAGCTGGGTGCCTTCATTGAGAAGCGCACGCCCGTTATCAAGGCGGCGACCACGGCTGTTTTCCTCGTCTTGGCAGCATGGCTGGTATACAGCCTCCTGAAGCTGAACGGGGTCGCTTGATGACAGAGCGCATCTACTACTCCGATCCCTACTGCCGGCGCTTTGCGGCGCGCGTTGTGGAGCGCCTTGAGTGGGAGGGGAGACCCGCCCTGGTGCTGGACCGGACGGCCTTTTTCCCAACAGGAGGCGGCCAACCGCATGACGAGGGACAGCTGCGAGCGCCGGGGCACGGACCGGTGCGAGTTGTCGACGCCGTCGAGCGGGATGGCGGCAACGCCGTAGTCCACCTTCTCTCCGCGCCGCTTGCCGCAGATGAGGTGGAGGGCGAGATCGACTGGCTGCGCCGCTTTGACCTGATGCAGCAGCACTCGGGCCAGCATATCCTCTCGTCTGCTGCCCTCGAGTCCTGCGGCGCGAACACGGTCAGCTTCCACCTGACAGAGGAGCTGGCAACCATCGACCTGGATCGCCCGCTTCTGTCGGCCGAGCAGCTGGCTGCGATAGAGGCGCGCGCCAACCAGGTCGTGTTTGAGAACCGTCCGGTGCACGCGCGCTTTGTCGGCGATGGCGAGCTGGCGTCTCTCAGACTGCGCAAGCCCGTGAGCCATGCCGGGCCGGTGCGGATTGTGGAAGTTGCGGAGTTCGATTGCTCTGCATGCGGTGGCACGCATGTGCGGGCGGCCGGTGAGGTGGGACTCATCAAGATCACCCGCAGTGAGCGGCGTGGCACCGAGCTGCGTGTCGAGTTTCTGTGCGGCGGCCGTGCGCAGCGCGATTACGCTGCCAAGAACGCCCTCGTCATGGGCTTGGCGGCCGAGTTCTCGGTAGGTCACTGGGAGCTCGGCGATACGGTCCGCAGGCTGTCTGTCGACTTGCAGGACGCACGCCGAGACCTGCGCCGCGCCCGCGAGGCGCTCCTGGATGCCGAGGGCGAAGCTCTGTGGCGCGATGCGCCAGAGGTGGCGACGACCGGGTCCGGGCCCTACCGTCTTGTGAAGATGAGTTGGCCAAGCCGATCTCCGGACGAGCTAAAGCACCTGGCCCAGCGCGTCATTGCCCATCCGCGCACAGCCGTACTCCTGGGCAGCGGGCAGCAGGCTGGGCAGCCCGGGAACCTGGTGTTTGCCCGCTCCACGGACGTGGATGTGCCCATGGGAACGTTCCTTCGAAACGCCTGCGAGCTGATCGGCGGACGTGGCGGCGGCCGGCCCGAGTTCGCCCAGGGGGGAAGCCCAGATGGCTCTCGCGTGGCGGAGGCGCTCGCCACGACGGCTGCCGAGATCCAGGCACGACTGGCGCAGGGCTAGCGGGCCGGCATGGCCCGCAAGGCTCTCTATCAGGTTGACCTCCGGAGGAAAGCATGATCCGCGAAATCGCTCCGCGCATCTTCGTCGAGACTGAGTACCATGGCGCCAATGTGGCGTTTGTCGTCACAGGGGAGGGGGTCATCCTGATCGACACTCCCATGCTGCCCAACGAGGCGCGCGCCTGGCTGGCCGAGATCCAGCGTCGGACGGACGAGCCCATCCTGTACATCATCAACACAGACCATCATCGGGCTCATGTGATAGGCGACCAGCACTTCCCGATGGCCAAGGTCATTGCTCACGAGCATGCGTGGAAAGAGATGAAGAGCTATGGAGATAGCTTCCGGACGCGGCTCATCAACATGTATCGCGAGCGAATTCCCGAGGCGGTAGACGAGTGGAAGAGGACCCTCAGGATCGTCAAGCCCGAGATTACCTTCACCGGCCGTACCATACTCTTCAAGGGGGACAAGGAGATTCACCTGATCCCCGTCGGCGGGCACACCCCTGCGACGACGGTGGTGCTCTTTCCCAACGAACGACTCCTATTCACGGGAGATGCCGTGGTCACCAACCGCCCCCCCTTCCTGTCGCAGGGAAGCACCAAGCAGTGGCTGGAGGCGCTTGTCCTCCTGCGGAGGCTGAGCTACGACGTCCTGGTCCCGGGTCACGGGGAACTTACGGCGCAGGAGGCGACCGACAAGATGTCGGAATACCTGCGCATGGTGCGGCGCAGGGTCCGGGCTGCTTACCTGGACGGAATGGCAAAGGCAGAGGCTGCTCGCAGCCTCTCGCACCTCATCCGGTACTGGCCGATCCCCCCATTTGAGCGGCCCAAGGCCGACCGGCGCTTCAAATCGGGGCTGGGCCGCGTCTGGAACGAGATCAAGGCGGAAGAAGTCGCCAAGGCCAAGGCGAGAAGGAAGAAGTAGGGACCACCTGGACGAGCCTCTGGCGGCGCAAGGGCATTCTGATCTGCTGCCCGCCCCCGCCGCCTTGGTTCGCGCTGCGTAGCCTGCCCGGGATGGGTCGGCCGGACGTCGCTTGACAAAAGACTCCGCCCCTTGTATAATGGTTTCTGTCAGTTTCTGCCAGCAGGCAGTTCGAGAGGCTGATGGTCTCACTGGAGAATCAGAGAGCACATGCTGGCTGAAAGGAGGTGACGACCTATTGCCCGACGATGTACCTTCCCCGCGTCTGATTGCTCCACGGTAGTCTGGATGTCGCCGCGTCAGAGCGAATCGGACGTGCCGGTGCCGGCCTGCAGTCCGGCGCGCAACCCCCACTGGGGGGGTACGCTCAAGAGTAAGCTGACCAAAGAAGAATGAGGAGGAGCTTCAAATGTCGAAGAGCAAACTGGCGTATCTGGCATTGGCCGTCCTGTTGGTGGCCACCCTTGCTCTCGGTGCCTGCGGAAAGAAGGAAGAGCCCAAGCTCGAGATCTTTAGCTGGTGGACGGGTGGCGGCGAGGCCGAGGGCCTGACCGCATTGTACGGCCTCTTTGCCAAAGACCATCCTGATATCGAGATCATCAACGCCACGGTGGCGGGTGGTGCCGGCTCGAATGCCAAGGCTGTACTTGCCACGCGCATGCAGGCCGGCGATCCGCCCGATTCCTTCCAGGTACATGCCGGGCACGAGCTGATCGACTCCTGGGTCAAGGCCGACAAGATGGAGCCGCTGACGGACTTTTTCAAGGACGAGGGCCTGACAGACGTGATGCCGAAGGGCCTGATTGACATCCTGTCCTACAACGGCGAGATCTGGAGCGTTCCGGTGAACATCCACCGCTCCAACGTCCTGTGGTACAACAAGGCCGTCTTTGCCGACAACGGGCTGACGCCGCCAGCCACGATGGACGAGTTCTTTGCCGTGGCCGATGCTCTGCAAGCCAAGGGCATCACGCCGCTCTCCCTCGGAGACTCCGGCATCTGGACGGTGACGCACCTGTTCGAGTCGGTGCTGCTGGGCACGATGGGCCCGGACAAGTACAAAGGGCTGTGGGACGGCACGACGGACTGGAACGGGCCGGACGTCAAGGCGGCACTGGAAAACCTGGCGAAGATGCTGGGCTATGTGAATGCCGACCACGCCTCGCTTGAGTGGCAGCCGGCGACCAAGCTCGTCGCCGACGGCGACGCCGCGATGAACGTCATGGGCGACTGGGCCGAAGGTTACTTCAAGACCCTCGGATTCACGCCAGACGTAGAGTTCGGCTGGATGCCTTCGCCCGGTACGGCCGGCAGCTTCATCATGCTATCGGACTCGTTTGGCCTGCCGAAGGGCGCCAAGCACCCCGAGAACGCCAAGCTGTGGCTGGCGCTGTGCGCCTCCAAGGCGGGTCAGGACACCTTCAACCCGATCAAGGGCTCGATCCCGGCACGCAGTGACGGCGACCTGGCCAAGTACGACGTATACCTCCAGTCGGCGATGGCCGATTGGGCCTCGAACACGATCGTGCCTAGCCTGGCGCACGGTGCTGCTGCCGCTGAGGGCTGGGTCACGGGTGTCAATGACACGCTGACCCTCTTTGTAGGCAACACAGACGTCGCGGCTGCCCAGGCCTCGCTGGCCAAGGCCTGCGTCGACGCCGGCGTGTGCAAGTAGGACTGGCCGAGGCCGGGCCCCAGCGTCGGAGCCGGGTCTCGGGATAGAGAAGATGCAGGCGCCGCCAGCCGCGCCCTGATCGGGCCCAGGACTGGCGGCGCCTCGTTGTAGGGAGGGGGTACATGCGACAAGCACGCCGCGAACGGTGGATCTCCCTGGCCATGATCCTGCCGTCCATCATCCTTCTCGCCGTCTTTGTCTACGGCTTTATCGGATGGACCATCCGGGTCTCCCTTTCCAAGTGGAACGGAGTCATGCCCGACTACACGTGGGTCGGGCTGGAGAACTTCCGGCAGCTCTTTACCAGCGAAGGAGGCGTCGCGGCCCAGCGCTTTGGCATCGATATGTGGAATACCCTGTTCTTCACCCTCTTCTTCCTGCTCGTCTGCGTGGGGCTTGGCCTGCTGCTGGCCGTCCTACTGGACCAGAAGATCAAGGGCGAAGGCCTCTTCCGGACGATCTACCTGTTTCCCATGTCCCTCTCTTTTGTCGTCACCGGCGTGGTGTGGAAATGGATCTTTGCACCGGGGACCGAGGACCGGCTGCGCGGGGTGAATGCGCTGGTGAGTGCCATTGGCCTCGACGGCCTGCGCTGGGGGTGGTACACCGACACGACCTCCATCGGACCGTTCCACGTGGCCCTCATCCCGATTATCATCGCCGCGGGCTGGCAGATGACGGGCTACACGATGGCGATGTACCTGGCCGGCTTGCGCGGCATCCCCGAGGAGATCCGCGAGGCAGCGCGGGTCGACGGTGCGAGCGAGCTTCAGATCTACCGGCGCGTCATTCTGCCGATGCTGGCGCCGATCACGCTCAGCGCACTGATCATACTGGGCCACATTTCCCTCAAGATCTTTGACCTGATCTATACGATGACGGGCAAGGGGACCGGCTTTGTCACCGATGTGCCCGGCATCTTTATGTTCGAGACGACCTTCCAGGGCAACCACTATTCCCAGGGTGCGGCGATATCTATCATCATGCTGTTGATGGTCGCGGTGGTTATAGTTCCTTACCTGATCTTTAGCCTGCGGCGGGAGGTGGAGCTGTGAAGAAGCTGTTCAACCCCACCCGGGTCGGCCTCTACTTGCTCCTGATCCTGTTCGCACTGATCTTCCTGATCCCCGTGTACGTCCTCCTGGTCAGCGGCCTCAAGCCCTTTGTGGAGGTCGAGGACTTGGCCCGGATGTGGCTGCCACCCCAGAACCCCACGATTCGGAGCTTTGCCGATGCATGGGCCGGCGTCCCGGAGAAGGGCATCCGGGGACTGGGACAGAACTTGCTCAACAGCATCTACCTGACCGTGCCGGCCACGATCCTGTCCTCCATGCTCGGCTCGTTGAACGGCTATGTGCTGTCCAAGTGGAAATTCCGTGGCGCCAACATAGTCTTTCCACTGATGTTGTTTGGGATGTTCATCCCCTACCAGAGCATTCTGATCCCCATGACCATGACCCTGGCCCGGATGCACCTGGGAGGCACCCTGGCAGGACTGATCCTGGTGCATGTGGTGTACGGCCTTCCGATCACCACGCTGATCTTCCGCAACTACTATGCCGAGATCCCGACCGACCTAGTGGAAGCGGCGCGCATCGACGGCGCAGGCATCCTCGGGGTCTATTTCCGCGTGCTCTTCCCTCTATCCCTGCCCGGCTTCGTGGTGGTGATCATCTGGCAATTCACGAATATCTGGAACGAGTTCCTGTTCGCGGTCTCTATCCTCCAGCGGCCCGAAGCACAGCCGATCACGGTGGCACTGCGCAACCTGGCCGGCGGCCAGGTCCAGGAGTGGAACCTGGTCATGGCTGGGACGCTGATTGCCGCCCTGCCGACACTCCTTGTCTATATCCTGTTGGGCCGCTTTTTCATCCGTGGGCTGCTCGCCGGCTCTGTCAAGGGCTAGAGCCTGGCTGCGGTGCCAAATCTGGGCAGGGGCACCGCCCCAGCCGCCGATGGTTAAGGGACAGCAAAATGCCTATACGATGTCTGAGGTGGGGCCTTCTTTCCACGGCACGGATCAACCGGCGCCTGATACCTGCCATGCGCGCGTCCGAACGGGCCGAGTTGGTCGCAGTAGCGAGCCGCAGCCCAGAGCACGCGCGGAGCTATGCCGTCGAGTGGGGTATCCCTCATGCTCATGGAAGCTACGAGGCTCTACTGGCCGATCCTCGGGTCGATGCCGTCTACATCTCACTGCCCAACAGCCTGCATGTGGAGTGGAGCGTGGCGGCCCTCCGGGCGGGCAAGCATGTCCTCTGCGAGAAGCCGTTGGCAGGCAGTGTCGCTGGGTGTGATGAGGTCACCCGCGCCGCGTCTAGGGCGGGTGTCGTCGCCGCGGAGGCCTCAATGCACCTGTATCACCCGCTGATGCACAGGGCAAGGGAGCTGGTCCAGAGCGGTGCCCTGGGCCAAATCGCTCTACTGCGTGGGGCCTTCTCGTTCCTGCTGGATCGACCGGGTGATGTTCGCTGGCTGCCAGAGCTCGGCGGCGGCTCGTTGTGGGATGTCGGGAGCTACCCGGTAGGCCTGATCCGCTGGCTGGCGGGCGAGCCGCAGACCGTGTTCGGCTGGCAGCATCTCGCGGTGTCCGGCGTCGATGCGACGTTTGCCGGCCTGCTTCAGTACGAGGGCGGGCCGCTGGGCGCCTTTGATTGCGGGTTCAGGAGCCAGTACCGGATTCAGGCCGAAGTCGCCGGCAGTGAAGCGGTGCTGGTCATAGAGCGGCCGTTTGCGCTCGATTACTCCAGCCGACTCCTGGTGTGGCGTGGCAGTGACGAGCAAGAGATCCCTGTGGTCAAGGCAGATCCGTACCAGTGCGAGGTGGATGCGATGGCTGCGGCCGCTCTGGATGGCGCGCCTCTGCCCGTGCCACTCTCCTTCAGCCGCGCCAACGTGGCTACGCTGGCAGCGCTGTACGAATCGGCGCGGCTGGACCGGCCTGTGCGGCTGTAAACGGGCTCCCGGTCACCGGCGGCGCCACCACAGGACTGCGCCTGGCAGGCTGCTGGCGACGATGATGAGCTGCATCGCGAGAGAGAAGGCCAAAGCTGCCGGCTCGGACATCACACCAGCCAAGTCGTGATAGAGCAGGCCGAACACCCACTGGTTGACCCCCAACCCAGAAGCGATCGATGGGATGTAAAGGGCAAAGGGGGTGAGAGGCGTCAGGATGAGCACCCACTCCGGCGGAACCTTTGCACCGGTCGCCATGGCGGCGAGGTAGTTCACGAGGCAAGTAGCCAGGACAGTAGCCAGGCCCAAGCCGAGGGCGACAAGCAGAGGGCTCATGCGGTTTCGGTACACCTGGACCGAGTCGGAGAGCTTCCGGAACAAGGGTAGGACCCTGGGCAGCGGGCCCAATCCCAAGAACCGCTCTGCCAAGGCGCGCAGGCGTTGGCTCATCAACACGGCCATGGCAACTACGAACCCTGTCAGGATCGACGCCATGATGGTGAGCAGCGATCTGAGGTCGGCGCGCCCGAGCGCGATGGTAGCATAGGCCAAGCCTGCTGTCGCGGCCACCAGGAATGCAGCCAGCCCGATGAGCCTATCGAGGAGCACCGACACCGCCACGGGCGCAGCCTGGCCTGAGGCCGAGGTGCGCGCCAGATCCCACCCCCGGGCGATGTCGCCGCCGACCATGCTCAGGGGAAGGTTGGCAAAGAAGAGCCCCACAAGGTTGTGGCGAAAGAGGCTCGGATAGGGGGCGTCGATGCCAAGCGCGCGGATCAGTATCTGCCATTTCTTGACGTTCAGTCCGATGGCCACGCAGTAGACGCCCAAGGCCAGGAGCCAATAGCCGAGCCGCATACTGGCCAACATGCCTCGCCAGTCCGCCTTCAGAATCTCGGGACGCGTCAGGACATAGGCGAGCAGCCCGAGGCTGACCGCCACCTTGAAGAAGGTCAGCAGCCGGTTCTTCATTGGCCCTGCCCGGTGCTTCCGCGCCGGTCGACCTCCTTGCCCGGGTCCTTGGTCGTCCACGCCATGTCCCAGACCACGTGTTTCTTTTTCCTCACCCGGTAGTCCCAGGCGCCCAACGCCCGCGCATACATCTCGATGACGGCCAGGTAGCCGAGGATGCCGATGAGCTGGAGTGCTCCCCAGACCTCTTCCAGTGCGATCCGGGCAACGCGCCTGTTCTGAAGGCTGGACACCTTGTAGCCGTACTTTTCCTTCAGGTGGAGGTGCCCAGCGTAGTTGCGGCGCCGCTGGCGTACAAAGTCGCTCACGGTCTGTGGGCCCATGTTGTAGACGACTGCCTCGGGCGCGTAGCGCACCTGCATGCCCCGGCGGATGATCAGAGCCTCGACAAACGCCTCGTCCATGGCCACGTCAGGCGGCAGCTGGTCGAATACCTTCCGGAAGGCAATGAGCTCACCCAGGCGAGGGATCTCCAGGCAGAGCTGGTGCTCCATCTTCAGCCGGAGATGAGACAGGATTCCAACGATGTGGTCAGGGGTATTGACTGCCACTTTCTGCGCTCCCGTCATTCCGACGGCGGGATCGCGAAACATGCTGACCATTCTTTCGATGGTGTCCTCGCGGGGCAGAGTGTCGCCGCTCTCGAGGACACAGATGGTTTCGCGGGCGTGGCGTAGAAAGACATTGATGGCCGAAGTCTTGCCTTCCCTCTTGTCCTGCACGTGGAGCTGGATGCGCGGGTTCTCGGCAGCCAGCTCGCGCACGATGTCCACGGTACGGTCCGTGCAGCCTGAAGCGACGACGATGATCTCCGTGATCTCGACCTTGAAGAGCCGCTGATCCAGGATCGCCCGCAATAGCCTGCCGATGTTGGCTTCCTCATTATAGGCAGTAATGCCTACACTGCACCTGATCGTCCGTTCTTCCATGCGCGCTCCGCCTAGGGTCTGGTTGCCTCCTCGCAGGCCTTTGAACCTAAGGATCAGCAGTGGCCTGACAGCTGCCAGGGCGGCATTATACCGTAGCCCTGAACCGTTGTCCATTTGCGGGGTTTGACAAAGCCCCGGCCGCATGGTAGTATGCAGGCACGGCTGACGGGAAGCTGTCGGCCGGAGCAAAGCCATGGCGATTGCAGATCCTGTTGGGCGCCTGTCCAAGATCCAGCTCTTCCGGGGTCTCTCCCCCCAGGCACTCAGCTTTGTGGGAAGCCTGGCCCAGGAGAGGGACTTTCCCGCTACATCGCTTGTCTTTTCGCAAGGGGATATCCCAACCCACTTCTACGTGGTGATGACCGGTCAGGTGCTCGAGACGGGCACGGCTGGTGGCGCGCCGGTGATCCGGCTGGAGGATGTCCCCGGCAGCCCGATCGGGAGGTGGTCGGCGATTAACGGCCAGCCGCACAACACGACGGCACTGGTCGTCCAGGATGCTACGATCCTGTCCATAGAGATTGCCAACCTTCCATCGCTGCTGGCCCGTGTACCCCTGCTCCGCCAGCGCCTGGTACGCACAGAAATCGCCAGTCGCCTCCTGGCGATACCCCTATTCGGATCGTTTACACCGGAGCAGCTCTTTCAGGCGGCGGACCTACTACAGGTGGTAGAGCTCGGGCAGGGCTCGACCATTTACACGGCAGGAAGCCCCGCCGATGCCTTCTATGTGATCGATTGTGGTCGGGTGGCGGCCCGCGGGGGCGGTGCGAGCGTGCGCGCTGAGATGCGGTACATGGGGGCAGGCGCCTTCTTTGGGCACGAGGAATTGCTTCACCGGAAGGCACGCGGGCAGACGGTGAAGGCCGACTCAAGTGTCACCTTGTATCGCTTCTCTGCATCGGCCTTCGATTGGTTGCTGCAGCTGCGGGCCGGTTTCGGGCGGGGCCTGGTGGGCATCGATCCAGCTCCTCTGCTGGCAGGCATCTCTCTATTCGCGAACCTGAGCCAGGAGGACGTCGCCCTGCTTGCGGGCTACGTGGGGCTCGCCCATTTGCCGGGGGGACACACCCTCTTTGCCCAGGGAGAGCTGGACTCGACGCTCTACTTTCTGCTGGACGGGCAGGCCGAGCGCTTCACACAGAGCGAAGGCATGCAGCCTCATCCCTTGGCGCCGCTACAAGCCGGCGACGCAGTGGGGGAGCGCCTCCTCTTCTCCGAGGAGCCGTGGGCATATACCCTCAGGGCGGCGAGTCGCACTGCGTGGATCTACCTGACCCGCCAGGATCTGAGCCAGCTTCGGCTCAGGAAGCCCACCCTGTGGGGCAAGCTGGTTCCGCCTGACGGCTCCTTGCTGGGCAAGAGACCCAAGGTCTTTTCGTGGCTCGCCGCCGATGAAGAGCCGCTTCTGGTCCGGAGGAGGCATCTTCTCGCTCTTGTCCGTCCCCTCCTGGGGTGGCCCGGAATCCTCTTTTGGGTGGCTGCAGTCGTGCTAGCTGCCACTCTGTGGCAGGATGCGGCGAGCGGCCTGGGGGGGACATGGTGGGTGCCCCCTCTCATCATCGCCGTGTGGGCGCTCTGGTGCGCGCTGGACTATGCCAACGATATCCTGATCGTGACGGCCAATCGGGTAGTGCACAGGGAGAAGGTGATCGGCCTCTTTGAAAGCCTATCTGAGGTTCCCTTAGGCAAGATCCAGAACGTGGGCATACACCAGGACTTCTGGGGTGGCTTGTGGGGCTATGGGCGTCTGAGCGTGGAGACGGCCGCGACCTCTGGGATCAAGTCGCTAGGCGTCACCCATCTGCGTGCGCCCGAACTGGTGAAGACTCTCTTGCTCGAAGCGGCAGAGCGCGAGGAGTATGCCCGCAAGCCGGACAACCGCCGGCGCATTCGTGAGCGAATCGAGGCTGCGACACAGAGCGGGCTGCGCGCAATCGTGCGCCTGCCGGCGTCTCCGCCTATTGCCGTCCAGGCGCGGACTCGAAAGCCAGGCCCGGTCGCTCGTGCACTACAAGCCACCCTCGGTGGACTGTTTTGGGTGGAGAGGAACTCGGGGGACAGGGTGATCTGGCGAAAGCACCCGTTGCGTCTCCTTGCCAAAGTCTGGGCACCTTCCCTCTTGGCTGTTGTTGCGGGACTGGCCTATGGCCTCTTGCTCTCGCCCCTGGAAGTCAGCCCGTGGTTTCTGGTGCCAGTGTTGGTCCCTCTTGCCGCCTGGTGGTGGTGGGGGTGGGCTGACTGGGGCAATGACCTGTACATCGTCACCAAAGACAGGATCGTCGACACGGAGCGCAAGCCGTTGAGGTTGCGCTCTGAGAGGACGGAGACGCTGTTCGACCGGATACAGAATGTCACCTACGAGCTACCAAACCTGGTCGCCAACCTCTTTGACTTTGGGACTGTGTCCATCTACACGGCCGGCGCACAGGGCAAGCTTGATTTCCAGTACGTGGCCCACCCCCAGAAGGTGCAGTCGGAGATTTTCGGTCGCCTGGTTGCGTTCGAGGAGGAGCAGCGGCGCCGGCGTCAGGAGCAAATGGACCTCGGCGACTGGTTCGGCGTCTATGAGCAGACGCATTGAGCTGGGTTGGACCCAACTTGTGGATCAGGTATAATCAAAGCATGAGTGAGCGATAATGCTCGGCAGAGACGTCAATGTCACGCGGTCCCTCATGTACCTGGTGGCGATCCTGCTGTCGATCACCTTCCACGAGTTCATGCATGCATGGTCTGCCTTTGAGATGGGAGACCCGACTGCCCGCCGAATGGGCCGCATGACCCTCAATCCAATCAAGCACTTTGACCCGTTGGGCGCACTCATGATCGCCTTCATGGCCTTTGGGGGGATGGGGCTGGGATGGGGAAAGCCTGTACCCGTGAACCCGTATAACCTGCGCGGCAATCCACGCGTCAGCATGGGTATCACTTCGGCCGCGGGACCCTTCTCCAATCTGGTGCTGGCCGCAACCACGGCCATTCCCCTCCGCCTGATTTCGGGCATGCCTGGGCTCCTGTCCAGCTTCTTGCTGGTGATGGTGATCACCAACGTGAGCTTGGCCGTGTTCAACTTGCTGCCTCTCCCACCGCTCGATGGGTTCGGGGTCCTTCAAGGCGTGCTGGGCACGCTGCACGGGCGCCGTGCACTCGAGTGGGGCCAGGCACTGGACCGATTGGCCAGCTACGGCCCGATCCTTCTCTTGGCATTGCTCGCGTTTGGCTGGTTCGGGGGCTTGAACATTCTCGGAAGCATTCTTTCTCCGCCGATCAATGCCCTCCTGCGTCTTCTGGTCGGCTAGCAGAGATGCCGGCTCTCTATCGCGTCCGGCAATTCATGCACGCCGTTGCCGCCGAGCTCAGCGGTGCAAGGGTCACTGCCCCTGAGATCAGTCAAGTTCTCGATCCTGGGGGTGTGGCACTCTTTGGTGCCATGCCTCGCTACGACAGGCGCCATGGCGCCTGTGTCATGCGGACCCTGCTGCAACAAGGTTACCATGACCGGGATCTGCTCTCGGCGGCCCTCTTGCATGACGTAGGCAAAACGGCCTCCCAGGAAGGGCGCTTGGGCCTGCGGCACCGCGTGCTGATGGTCCTGGTCAGAGCAGTTGCTCCTGGCATGGTGGAGCGACTTGGCACGGAAGGCGGAGGCGCCTGGAGGAGAGTCTTCTTCGTCCAGAGGCACCATGCGGACCTGGGTGCGGAACTGGCGCTGGCATCGGGCTGCTCACAGGTGACGGCTGCTCTGATCGGCCGCCACGAGCAAGCACCCGCGCCGGGAGATGACCCGCGGTTAACTGCCCTGCGTGCGGCCGACGCCGCCAACTAGGATCTAGGGAGTGAGTGGATGAGCAACCAGAAGCCGGTCGTTGCCATTGTGGGATTGGGCGTAATCGGCGCCTCCGCCGGCCTGCGCTTGCGCACGGCAGGAGCAGCTTCGCTGGTTATTGGGCATGACAAAAGCGCGGAGGCAAGTGGCCGGGCCAAGAAGATGGGCGCGGTCGACCGCACAGAGTGGAACCTGATCTCGGCCTGCGAGAAGGCCGACATCGTGCTCTTGGCCCTGCCCTATCCTGCGGTGCGCGAGACCCTGGAGGCCATATCTCCACACCTGCGACCTGGGAGCGTTGTCCTCGACACGTCGACGCTGAAGGCGCCCGTGCTCGATTGGGCGGATGAGCTCCTGGCGACTGAAGCCCACTTCATCGGCCTGGACCCAGTTCTCGCCATCCCGGATGCCCCACTGACCAAGGACGGCACTGCGAAAGAGACCGCTTCGTTGCAGTCCGGCAGCATCCAGCCCCATGCGGACCTTTTCGAGAATGGGCTGATCTGTGTCGTACCATCTGTGCGGGCTGCCCCGGATGCGGTCCAGCTTGCCGCCGACCTGGTTGCGATTCTTGGCGCCAAGCCCCTGTTCCTCGATGCCTTGGAGCACGATGGCCTGACTGCCCTGACCGGGAATCTCCCGCCTCTCCTGTCGCTGGCGCTGCTGCAGACAGGGCTCGATGGGCCCTCGTGGAGAGAGGCTCGGAAGCTTGCAGGAACACCATACGAGCACAGTACGGCCTCGCTTCCGCACGAGGCATCCGCCGCAGAGGAGTGGCTGGCGAACCGCGAAAACCTAGTGCGCTGGATCGATGCGTTTGCCGAGTCGCTCAGCACCATTCGTGCCTTGCTGTCTGATGAGGACGGGCCCACCCTAGCTAAGCTGCTCGAGGATGCGAAGAAGGAACGTGCCGAGTGGCTGCGGCGCCGCTCCACCGGAGATTGGGAAGATCTCGCGCGGCAGGACCTGCCGAAGCCGAGCCTTCTGCGCCCCTTCTTCGGCGGCCTGTGGCCCCGCAAGCCCAAACCGGCAGAGAAACCACAAGGCGGAGGATAGAACCCCATGCCCAGCATCTCGCTGGTTTTGCCAGCCTACAACGAGGCAGACAATATCGAGCCTGTCATCGCCGAAGCCACGCCGGCCTTGGGGGCGATCACCGATGATTACGAGATCATCATTGTGGACGACGGCAGTCGCGATGAGACGGCGGCGGTGGCGACACGGTCGGCTGCCGCCGACGCCCATGTGCGGCTGGTTCAGCACACGGTCAACCAGGGCTTTGGAGCGTCGGTCTTTAGCGGTTTCACCAACGCCGTGAAGGACTGGATCCTGTACACGGACGCCGACCGCCAGTTCGTCCTGAGCGAGCTGGCGGGGTTCCTGCCACTGATGGACCAGGCAGACCTGATCGCCGGCTATCGAGCCCCGCGCCGCGACCCCTTCTTGCGGGTCCTGTACGGCAAGGGCTGGAGCATGCTGTGCACGGTGCTCTTCGGGTATACGGTCCGGGACGTGGACTGCGGATTCAAGCTGTTGCGACGGGACATGGTCGACGAGCTGGCTGGGAGCATCCAGTCCCGAGGCGCGACCTTCAGCATCGAGTGGCTCGTTCGGGCCAAGCGCGCCGGCTATCGCTTCGCTGAGCTGCCCGTGAGCCACCGTCCTCGCGTTGCCGGGAGCCAGACAGGCGCCAACATCAGAGTGATCACCCGAGCCTTCCGAGAGCTTTGGCGGCTCAGGACGCAGCTTTGGCGTGAAGGACCTGCCAAGCAGGGCTGAGGCACGGCTTCCCTGTGAATCGCTTGCGCCCTCGAAGGAGGAGCCTCATCCGCACATGCGAGCTGGCGCTGCTGGTCGCCATCTGCCTGACAGCGTTTGCTCGCAGCGCCTGTAACCTCGGCGAGAAGAGCCTGTGGTGGGATGAGAGCCTGAGCCTTCACCGCGCACAGCGCGATGCCGGCTCGATCCTGGCCGGCACGATCACCCTCACCGACAACGTCTCTACCCAGGTCACAGTAGACGACCATCCGCCCCTCTACTTCGTGCTGCTCGCCGGAGCCCTTCGGCTCTTTGGAACCAGCGAGTTCGCCCTGCGGTATCTGTCCGTGGCCTGCATGCTTCTGACGGTGGTGCTGCTCTATGTCACGGGCCACAGGCTGGTCGACAGGGTGACCGGCCTGGCTGCCGCGGCCTTGGGTGCGCTGTCTCCTATGTATCTCTGGTATAGCCAGGAGGCGCGCCCATACGCCCTGGTGACATGCCTAGCCCTCTGCTCCTTCTACTGCTTTCTGCGCGCGTTCTTCGTCTCACCGGACCGACCTGGGCGGCCTGGCAGCGCTGCCTGGACGGCTGCGTACGTGCTGGGCGCTGCCTGCCTAGTGTTCACCCACTACCTCGGCATCCTTTTGGTGCTCTTCGAGATGGTATTCCTGGGCATCCGGCTTGTCAGCACTCGCAGGTGGCACCGATCCCTTGTCCTGCCCGTTCTGCTTATGGCGCTGGTGATTGGCGGGGCTGCGGGCTACGCGCTCCTGCGCATACCCGGAGGGATCGAATCGGTCCAAGACAGGACCGGGGTCCAGTTTGTGCCGCTGCCGCTGTTGCTGCGCGATCTGCTCAATTCCTTCAGCCTTGGCGTGTCGGTGGATGTGGGCAATTGGTACGTGTGGTTGGCCGACCTGTTCTTCCTGGCATTGGCGATCCTGGGGCTTGCGCGCCTGTGCCTCAAGGGCGGCCGGTGGGGATGGAGGCTGCCGGGCGGACTGCTGGCGGGGTACCTTGTCGTGCCAGTGGGGATCATCTACGGCTTCTCCCACGTCCAGCCCACCTACATGGCCAGCCGCCACCTCATGATGGTGACGCCGGCTTTCTACCTCCTACTGGCTGCCGGCCTCACCTGGCTGCGTGCGCGTCTCGCGCTGGTGTCTCTGGCTGGATGGCTGCTCGTGCTCGCCGGGGTGACCTACTCAACCGCCAACTACTTCGGACCTGAGTACGACAAGGACAAGCATCGCGAGTGGGGCGCCTACCTACGCAGCAGGGTACGCCCCGGAGATGTCGTTGTCGTCGATCCACCACAGGTGGCCGACCTATACGGCTATTACGCGTCCAGTCAGGTTCCGTGGATAGGGCTCCCGCTCTTGGGGCAGTCCAAGGACCAGACCCTGGAAAGCCTGCAAGCGCTCCTTCGGGAGCATGACCGTGTGTGGCTGGCATACTCCGAGACACCCTACTGGGGAGACCCCACACGCCTCGCAGAGAGATGGCTGAGCGAGCACGCGTACCGGGTTGACTATCACCCGTTTGAGAGTATCTCGTCACAGGTTCTCGTGGCTGCTTACTTGGCAGAGGCGCCTCTAGAGCAGCAGGTTCCTGAAGCTGCTCGCCTCCCCGATGTGCGCTACCTGCCGTCGCTGCGGCTTGCCGGCTATCGTCCCGTATCGGCCGCACTGGCGGGCGAGAGCCTGCATGTCCAGCTGTATTGGGCCGTCGATGAGCCGATTCCCACGGAGGCCAAGGTATCGCTGCGGCTGGTCGACGGCGAGGGACATCTCTACGGGCAGGGTGACCAGTGTCCCTTCGGCGGGCTCTTCCCGATGTGGCAGTGGTCGCCCGGGAAGATCGTGCGGGCCGAGCATGAGATCGCCGTTCAGGCCGGCACTCCGCCGGGGAGCTATGAGCTGGAGCTGGTTCTCGTCGAGCACCCGGGCGAAGAGGGGTGTGCCGGGCCGGCCGGTCCGGTCATCTCGCCCCTGGCCGCACCGGTGGAGGTCAATCGTGGGGATCGGATCAGCCTGGGCACTGTGGAGGTCGCGCGCGCCGCAGTCCCTCCATCGCCGAAGAGCCTGTCCATGGAGCGCCGGAGCAGGGTGAGTTTCGATGGCCTTGAGCTCCTGGGAAGCGCATCAGAGGCTACGCAGCTGAGGCCGGGCGAGCGGATCGATCTTCGGCTCTACTGGAGGGCGGAGCGCGCTCCCCTGCCGGACCTCGCGTTCCGGCTGGTTCTGAAGGGAGAAGACGGGCAGATCATAGCGGAGCGCGCCATCCGCCCCGTGGGCGATGCTCTCCCCACCACGCTCTGGCAGGCCAATGACTGCTTCGTGGGGCAGTTCTGGCTGCGTATCCCCGAGGATGCGCCGGCAGGCAAGGCCTCCCTCGAGCTTGCGCCACAGGCGCCAGCTCGGCGCTCGGGCCTGTGGGGCGCCCTTGAACGCCGCCTCAGGCGGGGAAGCAGCTGGGTGCACCTCGATGGCCTTCGCATCGCGGCGGGCGGAGGCGGCACGACCGCAGGCGGTGGCACGCCGGTTCCAGAACCCCAGGGCCTGGCGATCGCGAACCCGCTGCGCGTTTCCTTGGGAGGGCAGGTGCGTCTCCTGGGATACGACGTTGCTCCTACGGCCGTGGAAGTGGGGCAGCCCCTCACGGTAACCCTCTATTGGCAAGCCTTGGCGAGAATGGACGCGGAGTATACCGTCTTTGTCCACCTTCTTGGGCCGGGCAACGAGGTTCTCGGGCAGAAGGACAGCCAGCCGCGCGCCGGCGCCTACCCGACGAGTCGCTGGGAGCCGGGTGAAGTGATCACCGATACGTACAGCTTCGCAGTTTCGCCCGCCACGCTGCCTGGCGCATACCCAATCGAGGCTGGGATGTACCTTCTCGAGACACTGACTCGACTCCCCGTCGTGGGGGCCGATGGCCAGCGTCTGCCCGGCGACCGCATCTTGCTTGGAGAGGTATCCGTCAGGCTCGCTGCCACAGCTGTGCCCACACTGATACCTATCGCACCTGAAGGCTCGGACAAGGTCTATTTCCCTTTGGTGGAGGCCCATCCGCATTGAGCCAGAACAGACGTGCGCACGCGGCGGAAGCCGCCCGGCCAGCCGGTCCCCTGCCCACACGCGACAACAAGGTTGCCTACGTACGGTCGCTCTTTTCCAGGATTGCTCCACGCTATGACCTAATGAACCGGCTCATGACCCTTGGTTTTGACCTGCGGTGGCGGCGCCTTGCGGTGCGAAACCTACTCGCGCCAAGTCGCGACGGCGCACCTTCCGAGGGGCCGCGCACGATCAACAGGGTGCTGGATGTCGCTACAGGCACCGGGGACCTTGCCATCGAGCTGCTGCGGCAGAATCCTGCCTTGGACGTGGTCGGCCTCGACCTGGTTCCGGAGATGCTGGATGTCGCCGGAGCCAAGGCGACAGCGCTTCTCGGTCGCGCGGTTGGGCCAGGAGGGTCACGCGGTTGCCTGGAGTTTGTGGAAGGGGACGCGCTCCGTCTCCCCTTTGCCGATGCTGAGTTTGATGCCGTCGTGACGGGTTTTGCCATGCGCAACGTGCTGGACATTCCATCTGCCTTCCGCGAGATGGCGCGAGTCACGCGGGCAGGCGGCCGGGTGGCCTGTCTGGAGCTTGCCAAGCCCCGCATGCCCGTCTTTCGAAGGCTCTTCGCCTTCTACTTCTTCCGATTGGTGCCGCTCCTGGGCAGGATCCTCACGGGTGAGACCGCTGCCTACACCTACTTGCCGCACTCGCTGTCGGTGTTCCTCACCCCAGACCAGATCGTGGAAGTCATGCAGTCCACCGGATGGCGCGACGTGCACTATCGGAGGCTGATGCTCGGCACGGTGGCGCTTCACAGCGGCGTCAGGGAGTAGACGATCGGGAACAACGACCGCCCTTCGGGCGTCTGGAGTGTAGCTCACACTACCGAAGAGAGGGAGGGAGAGATGAACCGGAAGAGCAACGCAATACGCCTCGTCGTGCTGGTACTCGTTGTTGTGGCCTTGATCGCAGGATGCGGTGCGACGGCCCTCGCACCCAGGGAGCACACAGTGGCACAGAACGCACCGGCCATGGAAGCGGACTATGGCAAGTCAGATGGGACCGCCGGCACAGAGGCTGGGACGCCCAACGGTGACACGCCGGCGGCGGATCGGATGATTGTCTGGACTGCCGATATCTCGCTGACTGTGAAGGACGCCCAGGAGGCGATGGACCAGGTCCAAGCTATGGCGCGGCAGCTGGGAGGCTACACCGTGAGCTCCGAGTCGTGGCTGTCAGACGACCAGCTGAATGCCAGGCTAACCATCCGCGTGCCAGCCGCCAAGTTCGAGGAAGCAATGAGCAAGCTACGTGCGCTGGGCATCAAAGTCAACCACGAGTCTGCGGCAAGCGACGATGTGACGGACGACTATGTTGACCTGGAGTCCCGGTTGCGTGCCCTTGAGGCCAAGGAGGCACAGCTGCTCAAGTTCCTCAACGAGGCCGAAGACACCGAAGCCGTGCTGGCCGTCTACGAGCAGCTATCCGCGGCACAGACCGAGATCGAGCAGGTCAAAGGCCGGATGGCTTACCTGGAGAAGCTATCCGCCATGGCCACCATCGTCGCCGAGCTCTGGCCTGAGGCGGCGGAGCCCCCCGTAGTCGAGGAGGGTTGGAAGCCACTGACTATCCTCAAGGATGCGGCGAGGGCACTCGTCTCCACTCTGCAAGGGTTGGGCAATGCGCTCATCTGGGTGGTCGCCTATGTCGTGCCGGTGTTGGCGCTTGTGGCGCTGCCGGTTGCCTTGGTATGGTGGCTTGTGCGGCGGCTCCGCCGTAGACTTCGCCGGGCGTAGCTAACTCCTGTCGAACCGAACATCAGGCACGTGCCGTGCCAGGCACTGAGCGCACCGGCGGCCCACGTGTCAAGACGTGGGCCGGTTCTTCCCTTGGCCACAATGTGCGCCGACCGCCACTTGCGGAAGGGGCGCAGAACCCGTATAATGGCACTTGGGGAGTCTGAGTACCACCGTGTTTGGCCCATTTAGCCTTGGCGATAGCCATCGCCTATACCGCCTGCAGCACAGGGGACTTGCCTTGGATCCGATCAAGTCCCTGACTCAGCCTAGGCAGCCGCTTGCGCAGGCATGGCTTGCGCTGATGAGCCAGCACGCCATGGGCCAGCCGGCCTTTGTCCTCTACGATCCGCATGACGGTGAGGCGTTTGTCCAGGTGCAGTACCGGACCCTGCAGGCCGCAGCGGATATTGCCTACATGGCACCCGCACTCGGTGAGAACCATCGTGCAGCCAGGGCCTGGGCTGCACTCTTGGAGGGCACGTCGGTCGAGATGGCAGAGCGGGGTATCCAGCGCTTGTTTGCCAGCTTGCCTGAGGGCGGTCCTGAAGCCGAGCCGTTCTGCCAGGCAGGTTTTGCCCCGTATGCCGGCGAGCAGATATTCCGGCTGGCGCGCGCTGCCCCGCTGCTGACGGCTGAGCTGGAGGGGCGGATTAGGGCACAACGGCTCGAAGACCTGCCAGCTCTCCAACGTCTGAGTGCAGCTGTGATCCCCCAACGTGTGCGGCAGGCAGAGGGGGGGATTTGGCTGGCACCAGACAAGGGCGGCAACTGCAAGCGGTACGTGGTTCCGGGCAAACAGAGCGACGAGATGGTCGCCATGCTGACCATCGCTTCCGGTGGCAGCGGCCACTGGCTGCGCGCAATCATCCACCCGGAGATGCGGCACCTGGCCAAGAGCCTCGTCAGTTGGGGGCTTGCGCTCTTGGCGGCTCCGCCTGCCAAGCCTGTGGTCACCAGCGTGCGGAGCTACGAGGCCGGCATGGGCCCGGCGCTGGAAGAGCTTGGTTTTGAGCCCGGGGGGGAGCGCGTGCTTTTGGTGAAGCACACCGCCGCCTGGGTCAAGTCAGCCACGCAGGAGCTTGCGCCGGCCCTGCCCGGCGGTGCAAGGCCTGTTCCGCCTACACTTCGTATGACCGGAGAGCAAGAATGCCCGCCTGGCGGGCTCTGCTCACGCCATACGGCTGAGCGCCGGTCGTGAGTTAAGAGGGAACCATTGCCTAGAGACGCAGTTGCCAACCACATACAGCAAGGCATCACGGATGACCTTGAGGCCCTGCTGGCCGTGCTGCCGCCCACTATCCGCGAAGCGATCCGGCGGGAGAATCACGGCGACGAGTTGCTGGAAGTTGTGCTCGACTTGGGCCGCTTGCCCCAGGCCCGCTTCCTCCAGCGGGAGGTGGTCCTGTCGGAGCAGGAAGTCACGAAGGAAGAGATCGACTACGTTGCTGCGCGGGTGAGCGAGTTCACGACTGACAACCGTGCGGGGATAGAGCGCACGCTGCACCGCATCTCCTGCATCCGAAACCGGCAGGGTGGGATCGTCGGTCTCACCCTGAGGGTTGGCCGTGCCGTCTATGGCACGATCGATATCGTGAGCGACCTTCTGGAGTCGGGCAGGAGCATACTCCTCCTGGGAAAGCCTGGCGTCGGAAAGACAACGCTGCTGCGAGAGGCGGCCCGGGTTCTGGCCGAGCAGAAGCGCGTTATCGTGGTGGACACGTCGAACGAGATTGGGGGCGATGGCGACATCCCTCACCCCGCCATTGGGCGTGCACGCCGCATGCAGGTAGTCGCGCCGGCTTACCAGCACGAGGTGATGATCGAGGCAGTGGAAAACCACATGCCCCAAGTGATCATCATCGACGAGATCGGCCGCGAACTGGAGGCTGCGGCGGCCCGAACGATCGCCGAGCGCGGCGTGCAGCTGGTCGGCACGGCTCACGGCAACAGCCTGGAGAACCTGATTCAGAACCCGACGCTGAGCGACCTGGTGGGCGGTATCCAGGCAGTCACACTCGGCGATGAAGAGGCGCGCCGGCGCGGGACACAAAAGACGGTACTTGAACGCAAGGCTCCCCCCACCTTCGAGGTGGTGATGGAGATCGTCGACTGGCAGCATTTGGCCGTCCACCACGACGTGGCAGCCTCAGTGGACTCCTTTCTGCGTGGTCGCAGTCGGCCACCCGAGGTCCGCTACCGGGATGACTCGGGGCAGGTCAGGATTGAGCAGGCTTCCCCCTCAAAGGAGTCTCGCCTCGAGGAGGCCCCACTCCGGACCGGGCCCGTTATCGAGTCCTCATCCCTAAACCTGCTCCGGGTCTATGCGTATGGCGTCAGCCGGAACCGGCTTGTGCAGGCTTCCCAGAACCTGCACCTCCCCGTCGAGATAGTGGACGAGATCCAGCTGGCAGATGTCGTCATCACGCTCAAGAACTATTACCGGCGGCGGCCCCAACCTATCAGTGACGCAGAGCGGCGCGGTGTGCCTGTGCATGTTCTGCGATCGAATACGGTCAGCCAGATGGAGACCTGCCTGGCCGACATATTCGGGCTAGATGTGGCTCACCTGGATCCCATGACTATAGCGATGCGCGAGACCGAGGAGGCGATTCGAAAGGTGCTTGCGGGTCAGAAGTGGGTCGACCTGGATACCCAGAACTCTTTTGTGCGCCGAATGCAGCATGACATGGCGCGCGAGGCAAACCTGGTGTCACACAGCTATGGCCGAGACCCCCAACGCCACGTCCGGATATTCGGGACGCAGCGGGGGCAGTAGCATCGAGAGGAGCCTTTTGTCGAAGAGGAGGACAGAATGATCAAGTTCGGGTCGGAGGAGTGGGTTCAGGCCTTTGTGGCGGAGATCAACAGGAGCGAGGCCTATCGCAAAGCAGCGGCGACCTGGGAAGGCGATTTCTATTTCATCTGCGAGGCCGGCGCTGCGGTGCCCGAGGCAATCATCATGTACTATGACCTCTGGCATGGCGAAGCGCGGTCTGGCTGCGTGGTTGCCAGCGAAGGCGAGAAGAAGCCTGAGTTTGTCATCCGAGCAACCCTGGATGTGTGGCGCAAGGTAGTGGAGAGGAAGCTTGACCCCATCCAGGGCATGGTGACGAAGAAGCTGAAGGTGTCCGGGACGCTTCCCAAGATCATGCGCTACACCAAGGCAGCCGTGGAGCTCGTCAACTGCGCCACAAGGATACCTACCGAGTTCCCAGGCTGAGACGCTCGGTCGGGATACCCTCAGGCACAGTGAGGGTGCCCCACATCCGTGAGGACCCATGCCAGAGCTACAAGTCGCCGGAATCAGGGCACACTACGTCCACCGGGCACCTGTTAGGGTGGGCACAGCGCCCGTGGTCTTCGTTCACGGTGCGGGCGGGAGCCACCAGCACTGGCTGTACCAGGTGCGCGATCTGCCCGGGGTTCCTACCTTCGCCCTTGACCTCCCAGGCCATGGGCAGTCGGCCGGACCGGGCCGTGACTCCATCCAGGGCTATGCCGGATGGCTGGTTGCCTTTCTTGACGCGGTGGGTGTCGACCGGGCGATCTTGGCCGGTCACTCCATGGGTGGCGCGATCGCGCTGCACGTGGCGCTGCACGACCCCGCCCGGGTTGCGGGACTGGCCCTGATCGCCACCGGAGCCCGCCTGAGGGTAGCTCCTGGACTGCGGGACGCGATCCGGCAGGACTTTGCAGCAGCCATCGGGCTCATGGGGGAGTGGGTATACGGTCCGGACGCCGACCCGGCCGTGGTCCGCTTGGGCCTGCGTCAGCTTGAGGCGGCGGGGCCAGATGTCCTTAGTGGCGACTTTGCCGCATGTGACGGGTTCGATGTCATGGATCGCCTCGGCGAGATAGGCGCGCCGACCCTTGTCATGTGCGGTACGCTCGACCGCATGACGCCCACCAAGTACTCGACCTTTCTGCGCGATGGGATTCGGGGGGCGAGCCTTCACCTCGTGGAAGGGGCCGGTCACATGCTCATGGTCGAGAAGCCAGCTGCCGTCGCCCGGGCACTGGCCTCCCTTGCGCCGTAGGCGCAGTAGCTCAGGCGCCAAGTCTTGCTCTGAGGATCGACTCAGGGCAGGCTGGCTGCCCGGCCCGTGGCCAAGATCTCGGCCAAGATTCCCCGGGCGGCGGACAGTGCGCGCGCCCTGTGACTGATCTGGTTCTTAAGGCGTGGCGGTAGCTCCGCCATGGTCATGCCACCTTGTCCCCGGACCACAAACACGGGGTCGTAGCCAAATCCATGCTTTCCCCTCGGCTCGACGCCGATCTCGCCCTCGCAGACCCCCTCTGCGGTCTGCACAGAGCCCTCTGGGCTCGCCACTGCGACGACACATCGGAATCTCGCCGATCTATTGCCGACAGGGACCCTTTCGAGGGCGGACAGGAGCTTGCTGACCCGGTCGGAGTCGCTCGCACGCGCACCTGCATAGCGCGCCGACCAGACGCCGGGCGCGCCCGCCAGGGCGTCCACCTCCAGTCCCGAGTCGTCTGCCAGCGTCAGAAGACCTGTGGCTCGGGCATAGGCTTTGGCTTTGAGCCGTGCGTTGTCCTCGAACGTCTGCCCCGTCTCGGCGACCTCAAGGGTCAGGCCGCATTCGTCTGGGAAGGTGATGGCAAAAGGCAGGTCCGCCAGGAGCTCACGGAACTCGCGGACCTTGCCAGGGTTATTTGTGGCTACAAGAAGCGCTGTTGGCACGTGTTCCTCTGCTCAGCGAATAGGTTCTGCCCACGCATCGGGAAAGACACTATACCATCTGCAGGGGGCGTCTCAAAACGGCGAACCTCAAGTCGGAGGCCTATCTACACAGAGAAGGAAAAGGGGGCACTCTGCCTAGCCGCCGCCGGAACCGGGCTTTGGCTTGGGCAGATCGCGGTGGAAGCCAAGAGGCGGGCGGTATCTGCAGCCCGAGCAGGTGATCCCGATTTGCGGGCCGGCACAAGTGTCGGCTAGAATGGGTCATTCATTTCGCTGCGGGGGGTAAGTTGGTTTCGGGAAACGGCGTGTTCAGCTCCGGCCTGGGGAGTTGGGTTCTGGCCAGCCTGGCCCTGGCCTTGTTGGCCCTGGCGTGTACCGTCTTGCTGTTCATCCGTCAGCGTCGGATTGCACGGCAGTTCCGGCACTGGATGACCGGCACCTCCGGCGGGAGCCTGGAGGAAATCCTGACCGAGCATGTTCTGCGAGTGCGCGAGACAGGGGAGCGCGTCGACAGCCTGGCCGAGCAGACACGCCTGCTGGAGGAGACAGGGCGGCTGAGCCTGCAGCATGCCGCCATCGTGCGCTACAATCCCTTTCGCGACACGGGAAGCGATCAGAGCTTTGCGCTCGCCCTGGCCGACTCCCGTGGAAATGGAGTTGTCCTGTCCAGCCTGCACGCCCGCGATGGGACTCGCGTCTATGGGAAGGCGCTGACCGCCTGGGAGTCCGCCCATGCGCTCACGGACGAGGAGAAGAGCGCAATAGCGCGTGCCCGGGGGGATGTCCTGAAGCCCTGACGCTCGCTTGACAAGCCGGCCCAAGGGTGCTATAGTAGCCCCCACGATCGCCTGCACAGAAGGCAGCGTTTCAAGCTGGATAGCCAAGAAGAAGGAGTGATCCGTGTTCGGACGAGAGAAGCAGACCGCGCCGCTGGACAGAATCGAGGTGACGGTCGGACCCACGGCCAATTTCAAGGGTGACCTGGAGTGCGATGGGATCGTCAAGGTAGAAGGAGTCTTCCAGGGAAGCATCCGCACGCCCAGCAACGTGATCATCGCCGAGAAGGGCCGGGTCGATGCGCACGTTGAGGCGCTGAATGTCTCAGTGTCTGGTCAGGCCAAGGGCACCATCGTGGCCAAGGGAAGGCTCGAGATCTTGTCAACCGGCCGGGTCTGGGCCGACGTGACCGTCACCAGCTTCCTCCTCGACGACGGGGGCAAGCTTCACGGCGGGCTCAAGATGTATGGCACCGGACCGATCCCGGAATCGTTCGACGTGCCGCCACCGGGTCATGTGTCGACTGAGCCCGTGCCGGCGGCACTCGCAGAGGACATGCCCGAGGCATAGGCCCTCCCGAATTGGGCGCTTTCCGCGACGCCTGCCTGCTGCCAAGCCGGGCAGGCGTCTTTCGTAGGAGGCCGGAGATGAAGCCGAGTGACTGCGAGAGCCTGTACAGCGACGGCCGTCACTACGACCTGGAGAATGCGTCGATCGTCGAGGATATCCCCTTCTACCTGGGCCTCGTGCGGCGCTACGGCCAGCCGGTGCTGGAGCTGGCCTGCGGCACAGGGAGGATCACACTTCCGATCGCAGAAGCTGGCTACCGCATCACCGGCCTCGACCGGTCGGCCGCGATGCTCTCGACAGCGAAGGCCAAGGCCGCGCGCAGGGGGCTCGATGTGGAGTGGGTCCAGGCAGACTGCCGCGAGTTTTACCTGGGCAGGCAGTTCGCCTTCGTCTTGTTTCCTTTCAACTCCATCGCCCACCTGCATGACCTGGAGAGCATCGAGGCATGCTTTGCGCGGGTTTGGGCGCACCTGGCGCCGCATGGGCGCTTTGTGATCGACATGTTCAACCCCAAGCTCGAGTATCTGATTCGCGAGTCAGGTTCGGAGCGGCACCTGGTGGCCGAGTACGATGATCCTGACGGCGGAGGTCGCGTCATCATTACAGAAGACAATGTCTACGATCGCGCAGACCAGGTGAACCGCATCAAGTGGCACTTCTCTATTGGCGGCCTCGAAGATGCGATGATCCAAGACCTCAACATGCGCATCTTTTACCCGCAGGAGCTGGATGCGCTGCTCAAGTACAACGGGCTGCCCATCGAGTCCAAGTACGGTGACTACGACGGCAGCCCGTTCACGTCCGACTCGCCAAAGCAGCTAGTGGTGTGCGTCAAGGGGTAACGGCACTCTGCGGAACGGCGGGCACCAGTCTAGCCGTCTGCTTCGGTTTGCTCCAGCACAATGGCACGGAAGCGCTCTGCGTAGGCAAGGCCCTTCTCCTTTCCTGTTTCGGCTGCCCACGCGCGGATCATCTCCGCCGGGTCCCAACCGTTCAGTTGGCTGGCGTGTTGTCTGAGTGCCTCGATCTTTTGCTCAATCGTCGCATCAATGTCGACCCAGACGTCCGCCTCGGCTGAGCCCTGCACCAAGACGCGCCGGACCCGATGCGGGGCACCCGCTTCCGGCCACAACAGCGGCATCGCGGCCGCAGGGGCCACCGCGTCAATGGCCGCCAGCGAGGCTGCGCGATGATCGGGATGGTTGATGTACTCACCTGAGTGGAAGAGCACGGTCGGGTCGCCGGTGATCACCACTTCAGGTTTGTGCCGGCGAATGGCTCGCACCAGATCCCGCCTTAGCTCAAGATTGGGTTCGAGCTGGCCATCCGGGTATCCCAGAAAGACGACGCTCTCCACGCCCAGGACGCGGCAGGCGGCGCGCTGTTCCGTCTGCCGGATCTCCGCCAGCTTCCCCTGGGTCATGCCTGGCTCGTGCGAGCCGGCGCTCCCGTCGGTGCACACAACATAGGTTATTCGGCAGCCGTCGCTTGCCCACAACGCCACCGTGCCTGCGCTGGTAAACTCGGCATCATCTGGGTGCGCCACGATCACCATCGCGCTCCCGGGGACGCTCTCCTTTGACATGCGTTATCTCCCTTCCCAACGGCAATGGGGAGGATTATACGCGAGCGCGGCACGGCGACCAACTGGTGTCGAGGAGTTGGCTGCTCCGGCGCCTGACAGCCCCTGCCGTTTGACTTGCCGGGGCGGCTCGACTATAATCCCCTGCACATTTCGCTGGCAGGAAGAAAGGGTAGTAGGACCTTGGCAAACATACACTCGGCCATCAAGCGCATCCGCAGCAACGAGCGGAAACGCCAGCACAATCAGGTTCATCGATCGCGTGCTCGATCTCTGGTCAAGCGCACGCGACGCCTGATCACGACCGGCAAGATCGGGGATGCAGAGACCTCGGTCCAGCAGGCGATTAGTGCCCTGGACAGAGCGGCTCAGAAGGGCGTCATTCCAAAGAACGCCGCCGCTCGGCGCAAGTCGAGGCTGATGCGCCAGCTGAATGCGGCTCGAGAGCAGGGAGCGCGCTAGCCGGTCGTAGCGCAGGCGCACGAGCCTGCACTTGGCCATTCCAAGCCCGCTTTCCCGGTTCCACTCCCCAGCCTGGAGTGGTGCGGGAAGGCGGGCTTGATTTCGTAGCGCCTGCCACGCTGGCTTGCGCACCCGAGGCTCGTGTGCTATGCTGGTGCCAGCCAGGGTCTCAGGAGGCAACAACCCTTGAAAAGGCTCTCGCCCTACGTTGCGGCCATCTTGGTAGTCCTTGTCACCCTGTTGGCGTTGGCGCTGCGCTTGTTCAAGCTGGACGCCCAGAGCCTTTGGTATGATGAGGGTTTTAGTGTCTACCTGGCGCGCATGAGCCTCGCCGAGATATCGGCTCGCACGGCAGTCGATATTCAGCCCCCGCTCTACTATTATCTGCTGCACGTCTGGATGCAGTGGTTCGGCGACTCTTCCGGTACCCTTCGGGCCTTCTCCCTTCTTTTTGGGGTGCTTTCCGTCCCGCTCGCCTTTGCCGTCGGCAGGAGCCTCTTTGAGAATCGCGTGGCAGGGCTGCTCGCAGCGCTCCTAATGGCCGTGTCCCCCCTGCACATCTGGTATGGCCAGGAACTCCGGATGTACACGCTACTGGCATTCCTAGGCCTTCTTTCGAGCTACCTCCTGCTCCAGATCGGTGCGCGGGCTGAGCCCGCACGGCCCTGGAGGGCCCTCCACGAGCCAACTGAGCTGATGCTCTGGTTCGCCTACACCCTCGCTACAGTGGCGGCCCTGTACACGCACTACTTCGCCTTCTTCTTGCTGGCCTTCCAAGGGGTATACCTTCTCTTCGTCTGGGGGAGCCAGGGGTTTCGTCCGGCCCGGCTGGGGCTCTGCGGCATGGGCGCCGGCGTGCTGTCCCTGCTGGCTTACCTGCCCTGGTTGCCCCACTTGCTGGCGCGCTATGGGGCAGATGCCAGCTACTGGCCTGGACAACTCAAGCTCGGTGAAGTCCTCTTGGACATTGCCGTATCGTGGGTTGGGGGTGAGTCCATCGCTGAGGAGACCGGCGTCCGCCTGGCAATGGGCTTTGGCGTTGCTCTGATCTTGAGCTGCTTCGTCCTGCTGCTTGACCGCAAGCGGGAAGTGGCCACCGGCCCTGCCCAGAGACCACTCGCCTTTCTCTTGCTCTATCTTCTCATGCCACCCGCGCTCATTCTGCTGCTGTCGTACAATGCGCCCAAGTTCAACGCTCGCTATGTGATGGTTTCGCAGCCGGCGCTCCTTCTGCTGTTTGGGGGGGGCCTGGCAGGCCTCCTTCGGCACGGCAGCACGAGGCTCGGAAAGCTGCTCCGCTGGGTGTTGGTGTCCGCCGTGCTGCTCCTTGTCGTCGGGACATCGGCCTATGCCACGTATCAGGCCTACGCCGCCCCAGCGTTTGCGCGGGCCGATTTCCGCGGTGCGGCCGCTCACGTTCGCCAGTCAATCCAGCCTGACGAGACGGTCATCCTTTGCTCCGGCCACATGTTCCCTGTGTGGGACCTCTACGCACCCGGCATGGAGCGCCACCTGTTGCCCGACAGCCCGACACTCGACACCACCCTCCTGCTGGACTGGCAGATCGCACCTCAGCTGAATTCCTGGCTATCTGGTAAGGCGGGCGTCTGGCTCGTACTCTGGCAAGATGAGGTCGTTGACCCGGTGGGCTACCTCCCGGCACTGCTCGAGGGGGCCGGGGAAGAGGTGAGCGTTGATGGCAGCTTTGCACAGCTGAAGCTGCGGCACTACCGGCTCGACGCAGGCGCGTACTTCTCTGACCAGCCCCAGATTGAGCATCCATCCCGTGTCAACTTTGGCGACCGGCTGGAGCTTCTTGGCTATAGCCAGACAGGCCCTCAGCAGGTCACCTTCTTCTGGGAGGCGCTCCGCCCGCTCGACCAGGACTACCGCGTCTCCATCATCCTTCGCGATCCGAACAACCAGATCTGGGGCCAGTGGGACGGTCGCCCAAGTGCCTATCTCTACCCAACCAACCGCTGGGAGTCAGGTCGCGTGGTCATGGGCCGCTACGACCTCGTCCCCGTCGCAGGCACACCGCCCGGCGACTATGGGCTCGATGTTGGGGTCTACACCGAAGGGGATCCCGTTGGGCTGGATGTGCTCGACGCCGCGGGCGCAGCACAGGGCAAGAGGGCGGTTCTTGGGGCCGTGAGCCTCTCCGTGCCGCCCGCATCCCTGGGTGAGATGGATGTTCCCTATGAGTTGGAGGCGGACCTAGGGGGCGGCCTCGTGCTCAAGGGGTGGGACCTGAGCCGCACCGAGGCCCAACCGGGAGACCGCGTGCTGCTCACATTGGTTTGGTCGGTCTCTGCCCAGCCACAGGCCGACTATAGTGTTCGACTCACCTGCACCGATGCCTCGGGCTCGGACCTGGAGGCCGGTCTCTTCTCACCAACGAACGCTTGGCACCCTACCAGCCGCTGGGCCGCCGGGCAGGCATGGCGGGGGCAGAGCACCTTCCGGGTGCCTGTGCAGGCGGAGCCGGGCCAGGCGCTCCTTTCCGTACACTTGGTCGACGGACAGGGAACTCCACTGGGGCAGGTGGCCGAACTAGGCAGTCTGGAGATCCTGCCGACCGAGCGGAGCTTTGCGATGCCTGAGCCCCAGGTTGCACGTGAGGCCGTCTTCGGTGGGCGGGTAGGGCTGCTTGGCGCCGACCTGGGTCCACTCGAGGCAACGGCCGGCGGTGCCCTGCGCGTGACGCTCTACTGGCAGGCGCTGGCCGACATGGATGTGCCCTACTCCGTCTTTGTTCATCTCATGGGCGACTCCGGCCAAGTCGTGGCTGGGCACGACGGAGAACCGGTCAGGGCCACTCGCCCAACCAGCGGCTGGGTTCCCGGCGAATTCCTCACCGATCCTCACGACATCGCCATCCCGGAAGACCTACCGTCGGGCGACTATGTGATTGAGGTCGGCATCTACGACCCTGGTGCACCTGGCATGCCCCGTCTTCAGATCACGGGCGAGTCTGGGCAAGCTGAGGGGGACAGGGTCATCTTCGGTCCCATCACGGTCCACAGGCAATAACCGCCGCACGCTGCCCTGCGGAGGGCGCCAGGCTTCTTGCGGGATGCCCCGCCCCGGGTATAATGGGGCACGCTGCGGGACAGCCGCGGCAGAGAGCGTGGTATGCCGATCTACATATACGCATGTGATGATTGCGGCACTCGTTTCGAGCGCCTGCAGCGCTTTGCCGATCAGCCGCTGACGGATTGCCCTGACTGCGGTGGGCACGTCCACCGCATTATCCAGCCCGTGGGCGTCATCTTCCGCGGGTCGGGGTTTTACGTTACCGACAATCGGCAGGTCTCTTCGCCCACTCTCAAGCCATCGAAAGACTCGGAGGCCGCTCCGGCAAAAGCCACCGGCTCCGACGATGGGGTCAAGCAGGAGCATCCCGGCCCGGAAAAGGAAGCGACGCCCTCAGCCGAGCCAGCCAAGGTCTCCCCTTCCGCTGAGCCAGCCTAGTATACAGCAACCAAGTCCCGGATCTTGTCCAGCAGGGCATCTCCGATTCCGGGGACCTCGTCGATTTCTTCTACGCTCTGGAAAGGTCCGTGTGCCTCACGGTACTCGAGAATCCGTGCCGCGAGTGCAGGGCCAATCCCGGGCAAGGTCTCCAGCTCTGACTGGTCGGCGGTATTGACATTGATGCGCGCGGTGCCCGATTGTAGCACGGCGCCGGGTGCCGACCGGACCCCGTCTGGCAAGTCCTCCTCCCCCATCCGCGGGACGTAGACCTGCTGCCCGTCGGCAAGCTGGTAGGCAAGATTGATCCGATCCAGATCGGCATTCACATCTGCGCCGTGAGCGGCCGCGATCGCATCTTTGACAATGCTTCCGGGCGGCAGGGTGTAGACGTCAGGACGCTTCACGGCACCACTTACGTAGACCCGAAGGGGCGATGGCGTCAGGGTTGCCTGGGGCGACGGGGCCGGCGTTAGCGCCTCCAAGACGGGTCTCCGTGGATCGGCGGGCAGGGTCTGCAGGATGACGACCGACGCCAGGACCAGTACCACGAGGAGCATGAACAGCAGGCCTCGGTAGCGCTGCGTCCAGCTCCCCGATTCGCTGGTGCCGACCTGTGGCTCTCCGTCCTCGGCCGGAGACTGCTCGTTCATCCTGACTTCACTCCTCGGGGCAGAGCCGCAACCCTTCGAGCGCTGGACCTGCATCGGGGTCGGCTTCTAGCGCCTTTAGCAGCCAGGGACGCGCTTCGTCACAGCGCTCAAGGTATGCATAGGCGAGCCCAAGCTCGTAGTAGTATTCGGGCTCTGTGATACCCAGCCGGAACGCCGACTCGAACGCTGATATCGCATCCTCATAGTCGCGGAGACGGTAGTAAGCGAGGGCGAGGTGCCCGAATGCTGGTGCATAGGTTGTGTCTGCTTCGGTGGCCTTCTTCAGCGCAACTGCAGCCTGCTCGTGATCCCCGGCCTGGAAGAGAGCCCATCCATAGGAGTCAAAGGCGTGGGCGTTCCCTGGGTCGACCGTTGTCGCTTTCTCATAGGCGGCGAGTGCATCCTGGATCTTGCCGCGTGCCATATGGATGCGGCCCAGATCGATGTAGGGCTGCGCCAGGCGAGGATGGAGCTGCGACGCGCGTCGGTATGCGGTGATCGCATCGGTGTACTTGCGCTGCTTCTCAAGGGCATAGCCAAGGTCGCGCTGCACAATCGCGCTTGCATCGTTCAGAGTAACCGCCAGTCGGGCCGACTCGACGGCTTCAGCCGTCCTCCCAAGATCGGCATACACCTCGGCCAGGTACGCATGGCCTTCGGCGTAGCCTGGATCGAGATCCGTTGCACTTAGGCAGGCGCCAAGCGCTTCCTGTAGCTTCTCTTCTTCGCCGACTCCCACATCCCAATCCAGAGCCATGCACAGTGCGGCGAGTGCTTCGGCGCTGTCCGGGGCCAGCCCAATTGCCTGCCTCGCCATCTCGACCGCCTCAGCCGTGCGCCGGCGGAGCGTCAGCAAATACGACTGCCGGATGTAGGCTGCGGGATTGCCTGGTTCCAGCGAGGCAGCCATCTGGTACTGAGTGAGCGCCCCATCCAGGTCTCCCTCGAGATAGAAGTCGTTGGCCGCAGCCAAGTACACTTCGGCGGTGGGTGTTGGCGTAGGGGTCGGCCCGACCTGTATAGGCTTGATCACGTCGCGCCTGAAGAGGAGAAGATAAAGACCAGCTGCGTCGAGTATGAGAAGCAGGACTATCCGCCAAGCCGGCGACTGTCGCTTCCTGGGCGTCCGAATGTACATGCAGCTCCCTCTGGGGCGAGTATAGCACGGGTCCAGACGGACTGCAATTCACTGCCTGCGCTGCCTCCCGCTGTCTGCCCTCGGGAAGCCGGCGGGTGGCCTCTGACAGGGTTCTGCCCGCCCCGACCTTGCTGCCCTCACGGACGAGTGTTATACTCCGGGTTGATAGGAGCGAAGGTGATGCACAGGGTAGAGCAGTTCTTTTTGGCCAACCTGCCAACACCCCTAGAGTTGATGAGCCGGCTCAGCAGTGCGCTGGGCGGCCCCGAGCTCTGGATCAAGCGCGACGACCTGACTGGGCTGGCGACAGGGGGAAACAAGACTCGCAAGCTGGAGCTGCTGCTGAGCGACGCACTCAGCCAGGGCGCCGACGTGGTTCTGACCGTTGGTGCGCCGCAGTCGAACCATTGCCGCCAAACCGCCGCGGCAGCAGCAAAGGCCGGCCTTGCCTGCGTACTGGTGCTCCGCGGGCACGCTCCCCCCCTGCAGCGGTGGACTGGCAACTTGTTGCTCGACCAGATCCTCGGCGCGAGACTCTGGTGGGCAGCCGATCAAGACCCCCTTGACGCCATGCGGGCTGCTGCCGATGCCGAGCGGGCGGCCGGCCGCTCTCCATACGTGATCCCCTATGGCGGTTCCAACCCTGTTGGGGCTTCAGCCTACGCCCTGGCCTTTGATGAGCTTTGGAACCAAATGATGACTCTTCGGCTCTACTTCGACCGCGTCGTCTTTGCGAGCAGTTCGGGCGGAACACAAGCAGGCCTCGTCGTCGGCGCACGCGCATGCTGCTATGATGGCCAAGTGCTGGGCATTAGCGTGGACAAGACGCGTGCGGACCTGCACCGCGCCGTCTCGGACCTCTTGGTGCCGACCGCTGAACAGCTGAAGCTGGATCTGGTATTTGGCGAAGATGACGTTCAGATCAACGACAACTACCTGGGGAAAGGCTATGGCATCTTGTCCGATGCCGAGGCGGATGCAATCCGGCTCGTGGCAAGGACCGAGGGCATCCTGCTTGATCCGGTGTACACGGGCAAGGCCATGGCAGGCCTGCATGACCTGATCAAGTGCGGCGCGATCGGCTCGGATGAGACGGTGCTCTTCTGGCACACGGGTGGCATTCCGGCTCTTTTCGCCCACTCCGATGGGCTGTTGGGAGGCGCGTAGGGCGAGGCCGGGCACCGGCCCTCAAGCCTATCCGGCAGACAGAGATTCCCTGCGATGGGCTGGTAGCGCAGGCGCCAGCGCCAGAGCAACACATACTCACGGCGGGCGAGCGTCAGAGCGCGGTTGGGGCCGTGTATCCGCTCAACTGGGCGTGCATCTTCATCGTATCTGTAACCCAAGCCCTCGTAAGGGAAAGTCAGCCGCCACGTGACGGGCTCGGGGCCCAGGTGATAGTAGAACGTCATCTCGTCGGTCACAATGCGGTAGGCGGGCTCGAGCGGCGCCACCCCCAGCACCCGCTGCCAGAAGGGCGCCAACAGGGTGCGCCACTCGGACCCGAGCAAGTCAGACAGCGCTGAGTGCAGCACAAAGAGGTTGCCTCGACGCTCGACGAGGCCATCGTAGCCTGACCATAGGTCGCCCTCCTTCGACTCTGCCGAATCCGCGTCGGGCGCCCCATCGTCGGATGTCCTGAGCAAGGCCGCCACCTCGGCGACAGCTATCACTCTGCCCCCACCCTCCAGGTAGGACTTGAGGGCCCGCAGGTCCTCCGAGGGCATTGCCTCGGCCTCGGTAACCAGAACGAGGACGGCCTTGGCGCCCGCAAGCCACACGCTGTCCAGTCCGCCCACAACGACCACGCTGGCGCCAGATTGTGCCAGGAGGGTGAGTTGGCCCAAGGCGTGAGCCTCTGACCGGACGGGCTCGCGCGATGCCCCGACCTGGTGGTGGACTAGGTCGTCGGGTGCGAGGAGCAGGATGTCGGCGCTGCCGGGCCTGGCCTCCATCAGTGAGCGCAGCGTCGGAAAGCTCTCCGAAACCCGGTAGAACATCTCAGAGGGACCATAGACCGTTGGGTTCCCGTTGTTGTAGAGCCCTTGCTGCTTGACGTTGTAATTCCAGTAGACGACGCCGCGCAGGTCACCACCGGCCTGCCGGACCAGGAGAGCCAACGATAGGCCATTGGCGACAGCGTCCGAGATTGTCCCCGGGTCGGCACTGGGCTGGCTGAGGCCCCACGAGTTGGCTGCGGCCCACAGCCAGATCGGCCTGCCATAGCGAGCCGAGTAGGCGCCCAGGGAGCGAGCCAACAGGAAGAGCCCGGTTATGTCGGCCTCGCTAGCCGGCTCGTGGGGCAGGCCGTCATGCGGGTAGGCATCGAACGTTATGACCAGGTTGGCAGGCGTGTCGCGGAACAGGGCCTCAACGTCGGGCATCGCAAAGGTCTTGCGTGCCTGGCCGCCGTCAAACGAGATTGTCACAGGGAGTCCTGGATGGATTTCCTGCCAAAGCCGCGCACTGAAGGCGCTGTATTCGACCACATAGCGCGACTGAAAGAGCCCAAGAAGACGCTGGCGCTCGGGTGACTCGCCGACCTCCCCGAAACCGAATCCGTTCTGCCTCCGGAATTCGGCCTCTGCGTGAGCCGAGTAGTCACCGCCGATGGGCTCGTCAGCCAGGTTAAGCATCAGCAAAACGTCGGCATAGGGCACTGCAAACTCGCTGTCTACCCACCGGTAATACTCTTCGATCGCTTCGCGATAGCTGGGGGCATAGAAGGACGCACTTACCCCCCCGCCGTAGATGTCGAGCAGCTCGCCGCCAGCGTTGCGGCGCAGAGCATCCGGATGCCCGGCGTTCCACTCCGCTCCCATCTGGATCTGGTAGCCCACCGGCAATACGGCGGCCATGCCAGCCGATCGGCAGGCGGACAGGATGCGGTGCTGAGCCCGGACCAGTGCGACGGCATCTTCGTGCTGCGGACTGGTTGGGTCCTGGTACGCTTGGAACACGGCAAAGGACAGCCCCGGCTCTACCTTGTCCAGGGAAACCTCCCCTGGGTTGTTGTGGCCGATCCACAAGACATTGGCGCCCGCGCCCGCCATCCGCCGGATCATGGCCCCAACCTGAGCTGTCGACTGCTCCGGGTAGGCCTCGGCGGCCCAACCGGCATAGTGCCCCGGTCTCCCGGCGCACCTGCCGATGGTGCCGAAGGGCAACCACTGGAGGAGCAGCAGACCAAATGCGATGCCGCTGATCGCGACTCGTCTTCCCATTGCAGATATCCCTGGAATCGAGTATACTATGGCATTGACCTGCGGAAAAGCGCTTGGACTCTGGTAGGCCGTCCAGGCGCATCGAGGATTTGCCAGCCCGGCAGGACTATGGTAGACTCTAGGCTCCATAGTCGCGGGTGAGAGGAAAAGTGGGGCCCCCCCACTTTTCTTGCTATGAGGGGACCGAAGGCGGGCGAGGACGGGAATCGCCCTAGAGTAAGGGTGGTTGGGAAATGAGGAGTGAACTAGTCCTGGCAATCAACCAGCTCTGTGCGGAGCGAAGGCTGCCGCCTGACGTGGTGAAGGAAGCGCTGCAAGCCGCGCTAATATCGGCGTACAAGCGCAACTTTGGCGCGACGACCGCAATCGATGTGCGAATCGATCTGGTCACGGGCGATGTCCGCGTCTATGCTGCCAAGGAAGTTGTGGATGCGGCAGAGGACCCCCAGTCGCAGATTACGCTGGCCGACGCTCGGGGGATCGATCCTCTGGCGCAGCTGGGTCAGACCGTCCAGGTCGAATCAACTCCTCGCGACTTTGGCCGAATCGCAGCCCAAGCAGCCAAGCAGGTGATTCTGCAGCGCATCCGTGAGGCTGAGCGGGAGATGCTCTTCTCCACCTTCGCCGGAAAAGAGGGGGAGATCGCCTCGGGCACCGTGCAGAGCATCGATCTTCACTCGCAGGATATCGTCGTCAACCTGGACGGCGTGGAGGCACTGCTGCCGGCGAAGGAGCAAGTGCCCACGGAGAAGCATCGCCGTGGAGCGCGCATTCGTGTGTATGTCCTGGAGGTCAGGAAGGGCAGCCGCGGGCCTCAGATCATGCTCTCCCGAAGGACTCCTCTCTTCTTGAGGGGTTTGTTCGAGATGGAGGTGCCTGAGGTCTACAACGGAACCGTCGAAATCAAGAACATCACGCGCGAGGCGGGTTCTCGCTCGAAGGTGGCTGTTCGGTCCACACAGGATGGTGTGGACCCCGTTGGGTCGTGTGTCGGCGTGCGTGGAACACGGATCCAGAAGGTGGTCGACGAGCTGGGCGGAGAAAAGATAGACGTGGTGCAGTGGAGCGCCGATCCGGCCGTCTACATCGGCAACGCACTGAGCCCAGCCAAGGTGATGAGCGTTCGACTCGACGAGGTCGGCGACACACGCACCGCCACGGTGATCGTTCCCGATCGGCAGCTATCCTTGGCCATAGGCAAGGAGGGGCAGAATGCGCGGCTCGCGGCCAAGCTCACCGGATGGCGGATCGATATCAAGAGCGCCTCAGAAGTCGCGGACGAGACACTCGGCAAGCTGAGCGACCGGGTGATCCCGCCTGAGGAGATGGGGCTGCTGGACCTGGCCGAGGCGATTCTGCAGAAGCGCGAGTTGACGGGTCTCACCTCGGAAGAGGAGCATCTTGTTGCCGCAGAGCTAGAAAAGACAGGCGAGGCTGGCCTGCGCTGGCCGGAGCAGGAGCCAGCCACAGCAGTCGGCGCCGGGGAGCCGGAAACTGCCGCACTCGAGGCTTCGCTCGATGCCACCGCGCCGCATGCCGAGGAGCAGGCTAGTCAACCGTTGCCGCAGCCAGACGGCACTGTCGAGCCTGTCGATGGGACAGCGCAGCCCGAGTTGCTCCCATCCCAGGAGGAGCCGGTGAGCCGGCGCGTGTTCGCCCGCGAAGAAGAGCTGCTGCCCACCTTTGATGGGGAACCCGTGGAAGAGTCCACGGGATGGGTGCAACCAGCGACCCAGGATGAGCTCTATTCAGGCTGGGAGGACGCCATCGAGGAAGCTCCTGAGGACGAGGCCGAGTGGGATCGCGAGGAGCTGGAGGAGGAGACGCCTCGGGGTGGCAAAAAGCGGAAGAAGAAGAGTGGGAAGTCGAGATTCGGGCGGGGACACACTCGCGAGTAAGCCCGCGACCCGGGCAGAGCAGGGCGGCACCACAGCCGGTGGGGGCGCCAAGAAGCGCAAGCATGTGCCCCTGAGAACTTGCGTCGCGTGCAGAACGAGCGCAGCGAAGCGAGACCTGATCCGAATTGTGCGAACACCAGAGGGGACCATCGAGATAGACTTCAGAGGCAAGCGCGCCGGGCGCGGAGCCTACCTCTGCCGCCGGCAGGGATGCTGGGACGTCGCGCTGAGGCAGGGCTTGTTGGGCCGGGCGCTGCAAGTGCAGGTTACGAGCGGGCAGATGGTCGAGCTCTGGGCTCAAGTGGAACAAGTCGTGGGACGTGACCGAGATCCTCTGCTGGATACTGGATAACGGTTGCTTCGCCCAAGAGGTGGGTGAGGAAGAGGTTGTAGAATGGGACGAACAGGTAAAAAAAGGGGAAACAGTCGCCGCCCTCCGGTTCATCACAAGCCAACGGGCCGGCCGGCGGCCACGAGCGATTCTGAGAAGCAGCTCCAGCGTGGCCTTGTCAAGCCTCTGGCTCCAAAGCCAGAGGTTCATCCGCCGACAGGTAGCCCCTCAACGGCGGGCGGCGAAACCCTCTCCAGGAAGCCTTCTTCAGAGGCGCAGGTCGCCGCCCCGGGACGCCGAGTGATCGAGCTTCCTGAGGAACTGACTGTCCGAGATTTGGCAAAGGCGCTGCGCACCAACCCCATTGAAATCATCAAAGCATTGATGGCCAATGGTATCGTGGCAAGCATCAACCAGACTATCGACTACGACACCGCGGAGATCATAGCCAGGGAGCTGGGGCTCGAGACTGCCCTCATCCGGGAAGAAGAGACTGAGGAACGGGCAGAGGCACAGGAATTGGGGTTCGAGTCACTTTGGAAGCGGTTGGCGCAGGGCGCGTCCGCGGCCGACCTCCGCCCGCGTCCCCCGGTCGTGACGGTCCTGGGTCATGTCGATCATGGCAAGACAAGCCTGTTGGACGCCATTCGCCAAACGCGGGTCGTTGACGCAGAATCGGGGGGCATCACTCAGCACATTGGCGCCTACCAGGTAGAAAAAGACGGCCGCCGGATCACCTTTCTGGATACACCCGGTCATGAGGCCTTTACCGCCATGCGTGCCCGTGGCGCCCAAGTAACAGATCTGGCGGTATTGGTGGTAGCCGCCGACGACGGCGTCATGCCTCAGACCAAGGAGGCGATCAGCCATGCGCGTGCGGCGGGTGTGCCCATCATCGTCGCTCTCAACAAGATGGACAAGCCAGGCGTTCAACCCGAGAGGGTCAAGCAGCAGCTCTCCGAGGCCGGCCTGGTGGTCGAAGACTGGGGCGGTGACGTCATCTGCGTTCCTGTCTCCGCCAAGATCAAGTTCGGCATTGACGAGCTTCTGGAAAACATCCTCCTCGTGACCGATGTGGCCGACCTACGTGCCAATCCACGCCGCCCAGCCGGCGGCACCGTCATAGAGAGCCAGCTGGACAAGCAGCGCGGGCCGACCGCCACCCTCCTGGTGCAAGGAGGTACTCTGCGCGTAGGCGACGCCCTGGTCATCGGAACGACCTGCGGCCGCGTGCGGGCTATGCTGAACGACCATGGCCAGCCAGTGGAAGAAGCCCTGCCCGCTGTGCCCGTCCTTGTGATGGGCCTCGCCGAAGTCCCCAAGGCCGGCGAGGTCTTTGAAGTGGTTGCCAGTGACCGGGAGGCCAGAGCGATCGCAGGAGAACGTGCAGAGAAGGTCCGCCAGGCTCATGGGCGGCCTGCACGGCCCAAAGTCGTATCACTGGACGAGATCTTCCGCCAGTTCCAGGCGGGAGAGGTGATGGAGCTCAATCTCATCTTCAAGGCTGACGTGCAGGGATCGGTCGAGCCCATCGTCAACTCGCTGGACAAGCTTGGCAATGAGGACCTCAAGATCAAGATCCTTCACCAGGGCATTGGTCGCATTACCGAGTCTGACGTGATGCTTGCCGCTGCATCGCGCGCCATTGTGATCGGTTTCAACGTCGAGGTGGATGAGGCTGCCCGCAGGCTTGCGGCCCAGGAAGGCGTTGATGTCCGCCAGTACGACATCATCTACCGGCTGGTCGATGACGTCGACAAGGCGCTAAAGGGCATGCTGGAGCCAGTGTATGAGGAGCTGGTAACTGGGCATGCCGAAGTCCGCGCGCTCTTTCACATCAAGCGCAGGGGCAACATCGCCGGTTGCTTTGTCACCGATGGAGAAGTCGCTCGAGGCCACAAGGTGCGTGTGCTGCGTGCCGGTGCGACGATCTTTGAGGGCGGCCTCGACTCCCTGAAGCGCTTCCAGGAGGATGTCACCGAGGTCAAGGCGGGCTTCGAGTGTGGCATCGCAGTGTCTGGGTTCGATGGCTGCCAGGTGGGAGACGTACTCGAGTTTTACAGGAGAGTAAGAGTAAGTTGACGACGCGCCGGCAGCTTCGGGTGGCTGGACAAATCCACCGCGAGCTGAGCACATTGCTCCTGTTCGAGGCTCGAGATCCGCGCCTCGCCGGAGTCACGATCACCGGCGTGGACATAACGCCTGACCTCCTAATCGCACATGTCTACTTCACTCTGCTCGGGACGGAGGAAGAGAAAGGTGAGGCCAGCGCTGCCCTTGAGCACGCCAAGGGTTACCTGAGGACGCAGGTCGCAGCGAGGATCCAGCAGCGTCTCGCGCCCGAGCTGCTGTTCCACCTCGACCGCAGCGTCGAGCAGGGGGCGCGCATCGATTCTATTCTCGATCGACTCAGGGACCAATCCTTGAGCGATACGATGGATGGAAGTCAGGTCGATGGGGCAGACGGATAGCTTGGCCGCGTCGGGCGACATGGCCGTCGAGTCGATTCGCGCACTGGCAACGGCTGCCAGCCGTGTCCAATTGGTTTCTCACATCGATCCGGATGGTGATGCGATCGGCTCGCTGTTGGGCCTGGCTTGGCTACTGCGGGCACAGGGCAAAACCGTGCTGCTCACGTGCGACGACGCAGTGCCGGAGCCCTATGGATGGCTGCCGGGCAGCGAGGAGATCCGGCCTCCGTCCCTCGCAGGGCCCTGTCCACGCGACTTGCTTGTCTGCCTAGACTGCAGTGACCTGTCGAGAATGGGCGAACTGGCGCAGGGTCTTGCTGGCGATGCCCCGGTGCCATTGATCAACATCGATCACCATGTTACCAACACCCTATTTGGCAGCGTCAACCTTGTCGATCCCGGCTGCGTGGCAACGGCGCAGTTGGTTCTTGGCCTGGCCGATGCGCTGGGCTGGGAGCAGACCCCATCATCTGCCCTCTGCCTCCTGACGGGCATCGTGACGGACACGCGGGGCCTGCGCACCTCCAACGTCGACGCACAGGTCCTGCGAGCGGTCCTGCGCCTTGCCGAGTCAGGGGCATCCCTCTCCGAGATCACACGCCGAACACTCGACCAGCGCCCGCTGAACGTCGTTCGCCTTTGGGGCGAGGCGATGGGTCGCCTGCAGCTCGAGGATGGTGTCCTCTGGACGGAGGTGAGCCGTGAGATGCTGGCCCGCTGGCCGTCATCCCAGGACGGCATGACCGGGCTCTCCAATTTCCTGGCCGGCGTGCAGGAGGCGAGCATCATCGCGGTATTCGTCGAGAGGGACGATGGCCGGAGTGTGGATGTCGGACTTCGCGCAGCTCCGGGATACGACGTCTCCGGCGTTGCCGTCCGGTTGGGTGGAGGGGGACACCCCCAGGCTTCGGGCTGCACACTGCGGGGAGATCTGCAAGAGGTGCGGGAGCGTGTGCTCGAAGAAATCAGGACGACTGTCGCCGGACAGTCTCTGTGGAGTGGGCCCTAGCGATGCTCTCGGGCATCCTGAATGTGGACAAACCGGCCGGCCTGACGTCGCATGACGTGGTGGATGCCATACGGCGGATGGCCGGGCAGCGCAAGGTGGGCCACGCAGGCACTCTCGATCCCCTGGCAACCGGAGTCCTCCTGGTCTGTCTCGGCGCCGGAACCCGTGTGGCCGAGCACCTCGCCGCAGGACGGAAGCGTTACCGTGCAGGTGTGGTCTTGGGGGCAGCCACGACAACCTACGACGGTGAAGGCCGGGTGACACAGTGTGGAGGCCGTGCGGACTTCCGGCGAGACGAGATCGAAGGTGCCCTGACCCACTTCGTCGGGCAGATCACGCAGGTGCCGCCCGTCTACTCCGCCATCAAGCAGGACGGAGAGCCGCTCTACCGCAGAGTACGGCGCGGAGAGATCGTGGAGCCGCGGCCTCGCATCGTCGAGATCGACGAGTTGGTGATGCTGGACTGGTCGCCGGCGGGTCCTGCCGGCGCGATGCCCTTGCTCACGCTTGAGGTTGCCTGCTCTCCGGGTACGTATGTCCGCTCCTTGGCGCACGATCTGGGTCTGTCACTCGGCAGTTGTGCCTACCTGTCCTCGCTGGTTCGGCTGCAAAGCGGGCGGTTCTGGCTCGACGAAGCAGTCAGCCTTCCTCGGCTCAAGGAGGCTTTTCGAGAAGGGGAGGAAAGGCGCTATCTGCTTCCGGTGGATGAGGCGCTGCTCGATTGGCCGGCGATGATCCTGACGCAGGACGCAGCCCGGCGCGTCACGCAGGGACAGCCTGTCACCGGAGAGCCCAGTGCCGGCTGCGAGGGCACGGACTTGCGGGCTCCCCTCGGGCGCTGCCGGGCCTATGGCCCAGATGGCGACTTCCTGGCCATCTTGGTGTGCCGCCCCGATGATGGACTCTGGTGGCCGAACAAGGTGTTCGCTCCGGCCGGCGATACTCTGCCACACCTCTCCGGTGCAGACGGGGTCGAGGTGCGCGGATGATCGTGCTCGACGACCTCGGCAAGGCACCGCTCCGGCAGGAGACCATCCTGACGATCGGGGCCTTCGACGGCGTCCACCGTGGTCACCGGGCGCTGATCCAGTCTGTCGTGAACCGTGCGCGGGCCACGGACCGTCTGGCTGCGCTCATCACATTCCATCCACACCCGGCGCTCGTCCTTTCGAGCGACCCTGTGGCGGCTGCCCAAGGCTTTTACCTGACGACACCGGGAGAGAAGCTGGTCCTGCTAGAAGGGCTAGGACTGGATCTCGTGGCACTTCTGCCCTTTGATCGTGCACTGGCCGGCACGCCTGCCTCTGATTTCATGCGCGCCGTCGCTCATCACCTGCGCGCTCGCGAATTGTGGGTGGGACCGGACTTTGCTCTCGGGCGCAAGAAGGAAGGGGACATCGCTACCTTGCAGGAGCTAGGCCGGGAGCTTGGCTACGAGGTGTCCGTTCTCCGCCCGGTGGTCGATCTAGCCAAAGGGCAGTCGACCGTTTCGAGCAGCCGCATCCGAGCCGCCTTGCGCGACGGGCACGTCGGCGAAGCCGCCGAAATGCTGGGACGCTACTTCTCCGTCTCAGGTGAGGTTGTGAGCGGCGCGCGCCGAGGAAGGAAACTGGGATTTCCGACGGCCAACCTTCAGGTGCGCCCCGAGCGGGCACTGCCTGCCAATGGGGTATATGCTGTGTATGCCGTCTTGGGGGATGTCTGCTACCCCGCGGTTGCCAATGTGGGCGTGCGACCGAGCTTTGACAATGGTCCGCGCACTTTGGAGACCCACCTCCTGGATTACGAAGACGACATCTATGGGTGCGATCTGAAGGTCGAGTTTGTGGCGCGTCTGCGCGAAGAGCGGAGATTCGAATCGCCAGCTGCCTTGGCAGCCCAGGTCCAGCGCGACCTTGAGACGGCGCGCATCATTCTGCGGGCGGTCGGCACGGATGCTGTCCCCGGAAATGGCGTATCTTGCCCCTCTGCTCGGGAGGCCGAGGTGCCCTGCCACCAGGGCTCCGAGGAGGTGGAGCACACCGCCGATCTCGCCCTGCGCGTCTGGGGCCGAGAGCTGTGTGGCCTCTTCGCAGAAGCGGGCCGCGGCATGTATAGGCTAATGGCAGACGTTGACGGTCTGGCCGCGACACGCTGGCGCGAGATTCGCCTGGAGGCTATGGACCGCGAGAGCCTACTGGTCTCCTGGCTCAATGAGCTGCTCTTCATCACCGAGTCGGAAGGCCTGCTCTTTGTGGAGTTCATCTGCAGGTCCGTGACAGAGACAAGCCTGGTGGCGTGGGTGGGGGGTATGCCCGGCCATGCCACCAGGTCGCCCGTCAAGGCCGCTACCTTTCACGATCTGGCCGTCCTGAGCGACGATGCCGGCTGGTCTGCTCTGATCACGTTTGACGCATGAATCGGGTGCCGGAGGAAGTAGCATGAGCGTAACACACGCCGATCTGGTTCGCGTGGGCGAGTTCGCGTGGGAAATCCCCGCCAGCTTCCGAGCGGACATGCGCGTTCCGGCCCGGATTTACGCCAGCGAGCGTCTTTTGCAGCAGATCTTTCGCGACAAGTCCCTCGACCAACTGGTCAATACGGCCACTTTGCCGGGCGTTATCCAGCGAGTCCTGGTTATGCCCGATGCACATCAGGGTTATGGGCCTCCGATAGGCGGCGTAGTACCGGTCCGCTGCACCGACGGAGTGATCTCGCCCGGCGCCGTCGGGTACGACATCAATTGCGGAGTGCGCCTCCTGGCATCAGACCTGACGGCAGAGGAAGCGAAAGGCGCAATCGGTGACCTGATCTCTGCTCTGTACAGCGCGATCCCCAGTGGACTCGGGGGTGAGGATAGAGGCAGGAAGGTGACTGGCCGCGATATGGACGACGTGCTTGTGCATGGAGCGGCCTGGGCTGTCAAGGCAGGCTTCGGAAGGCAGCAAGACTTGGAGCGACTGGAGGAGGGAGGCGCAATGCCGGGAGCGGATCCTTCCTCCGTGAGCCCCCGCGCAAAGCAGCGCGGCAGCACGCAGCTCGGTACCCTAGGATCCGGCAACCACTTTGTTGAGATTCAGAAGGTCACCGACGTCTTCGACGAGGAGACCGCTCGCGCCTTCGGGCTTTTTCTAGGCCAGCTGGTCGTGCAGATACACTCCGGATCGCGAGGACTGGGGCACCAGGTGTGTGACGAATATGTGCGGGACCTGCAGGCCGCCGTTCGCAGGTACGGCATCCAGCTACCGGATCGGGAGCTTGTGTGCGCCCCGCTCAGCTCGCCAGAGGGCCAGCGCTACTTTGGCGCGATGGTCAGTGCAGCGAACTTTGCCTGGGCCAACCGGCAGTGCATGACACACCTGGCGCGCCGGAGCTTCGAACGGGTGCTGGCCGGCAAGGTCAAGAGTTTCGACCTTCACGTCGTGTATGACGTGGCGCACAACATCGCCAAGATCGAAGAGCACACGATCGGCGGCAAGAAGCTCAAGCTGTGCGTGCATCGAAAAGGAGCCACACGCGCCTTTGGCCCGGGCGACCCGGCGGTCGTGCCTGCCTACCGGACCGTGGGGCAGCCCGTTCTTGTGCCGGGGGACATGGGAACGGCTTCCTATGTCTTGGTCGCGACGGCCGGCGCAATGGTGGAGAGTTTCGGTACGTGCTGTCACGGCGCAGGACGCACGATGAGCCGTGCAGCTGCGAAACGGCAGGTGGTCGGTTCCGATCTGCGCACTCGGCTCGAGGGCCAGGGCATTCAGGTCCGAGCAGGCAGTATGTCTGGCCTGGCTGAAGAAGCCCCCGAGGCCTACAAAGATGTTGACGCCGTGGTGGAGGTTGTCGATGGGGCCGGGCTTGCCCGCCGCGTTGCCAGAATGCGGCCCCTCGCCGTGATGAAAGGCTAGCAGAGGAGTACGGCTCGCAAGGCTCTTCCGGTGATAGGGACCGCTCTGGTTTCCCGGTAGAGTGAGTTCGCGGTATAGTGGGGCATCGCAGTGGGCCCTTCGAGGGCGAGCAGCAAGCGGCAGAGTCCAAGTGAGGTTGCAGGATGGGGGAGCTGGGTGAGTGGCTGCGCACGGCACGCGAGGGACAGTCTCTATCCCTGGAGCAGGCCGCAGAGCAGACCCGCATACCGCTAGGCTACCTGAAGGCGCTGGAGGAAGAGGACTTTTCTCAGTTCTCCAGCAGCCTGCACGTCCGCGGCTTTCTGCGCACCTACGCCAGTGGACTCGGCCTTGAAGCCGAGAGAGCGATCGAGCTCTGTGCCGCAGCGACGTCTGCGCCGCGTCGCAAGCGGGTGGGGTCGCGAGGCAAGACGCCGGCGCCCGCCGTCCCTCCTCGTTCGCCGGTCAGCGCGGGAGAGGAGGGCAGTCAGCCCTCGACACTCGTCCCTGACGTGATGCTTGCACTGGCGGTGCTCCTGCTCCTCGCCCTGAGCGGCCTGGCTGTCTACCACTTTCGACTGAGGCCCCAGGTCGCAGCCGTTCCGACCGAAGGCCCCGCTCCTACCCCTAGCCCAACTCCCCTCCCCGTCTTTGAGGGCACCGACTACACGATGGATGTCCAGCTCGACTACGCGGGGCACAAGCTCGCTGTTCAGCAAAGAGTCGACTACACCAATGTCACCAGCCAGACCCTGAGCGACCTGATGTTGAATGTGCATCCAAATCACATCAGGAACGCGTTCAAGCTCAACCGTCTCCGGGTGGAGGTGGACGGCAAGCAGGAGACTGCCGAAGTGTCTCAGGTGGGCGTCACACTCCGAGTCCAGCTTCCTCGTGAGCTTGGGGCTTTGGAGCGGGTCACGCTTTACCTGGACTTTCAGCTCAGTCTGCCCCAGATTAGCCCGGGCGCTGAGTTCAGTGACGGGGGCTTCGGTTACTCCAAGCGATCGGTGAGTCTTGGCAACTGGTACCCGGTGGTGGCGCCCTATCGCAAAGACAAAGGCTGGTACGGGCTCACCTACTTTCCCGTTGGGGACCCCTTTGTCACCGAGGTAGCCGACTACCGCGTGACGATCACTGCGACCGAGGGAATTGTCCTGGCTGGGACTGGAAAGGAGACCCGAACGGGGAGTGTCTGGAGCTATGAGGTGGACCAAGCTCGGTCCTTCGCCTTTGCGGCGAGCGACAGGTGGCAGGTAGCAAGCCGGCAGGCAGGCGGTGTCACCGTGCTCGCCTACACCTTCCCCGGGAACGAGCCCGCGGGCGAGGCTGTGCTCCAGACGGCGGCTCAATCGCTTGAGCTCTTCGGCGAGCTATACGGTCCCTATCCCTATGCCGAGTACCGCGTGGCGGAGACAGAGTTTGCTGGAGGGATGGAGTATACGGGCCTGACCTTCCTGGGAGCCGCCTTCTACGAGCAATACGACGGCACGAGCCGGTCAGGCCTGATCCCGCTGACAGCACACGAAGCCGCTCACCAGTGGTTCTTCGGCCTGGTGGGCAGTGATCAGGTCACCGAGCCGTGGCTGGACGAGGCGCTGGCTGAGTACAGCGGCTACCTCTACTACGAGCGTGTGCTTCCTGGCGATGCGCAGTGGTGGTGGAGCTATGCCGTTGACCAATGGGCGCCGACGGGCAAGATCGACTACCTGATCTACGAGTTCCGCGACAACCGGGGCTATACCGATGCTGTCTATCGCCGAGGCGCCGAGTTCGTCCGCGACCTGAGGCAGGTGATGAGCGATCCGGCCTTCTTTGGGTTCCTCAAGGAGTACCAGCGGCGGCATGCCTATCGCCTGGCGACCTCTCGCGAGTTCTTCTCTCTGGTGGGTGAGTTCACCACGGCCGACCTTGTTCCTCTTCAGGAGGAGTATTTCCGCCAGCGTGTTCTGCCGTAGCACCCTACTCGAGTTCAGCGTGTCACATGAATCTCGGTAAGAAGGCCCACTTCCTGATCGCGTCGGCGTTTGTCCTGACGGTCATTGCCGGTACCCTCATCGGCTCGGGCGCGGTGACTCTCCCGCCCCAGGATGTCCCGGCCATGAGTCCGCAGGGCCTTGCGTCGGGCACACCCACGCCGGCCCTTCCAAGCGGGCCGACAGCGACTGGTACCGCAGCAGGGCCTTCGCCAACCTCGTCACCTGCGGCCTCCGCAAACCTGGCTGGCGTATCCGCCTCGCCCATCGATTCCTCAGTGCCATCCATGGGAGGCAAGGCAACCGCGCAGCCGGTGCCGATCTCCCCGACGCGACAACCCGGCACCGTCTCGCCAACGCCTGTTGAGCAAACCCCGCCCGACCAGGGTACCGTGATTGGCTTCTCCGGGCGTGGTCGGCCCCTGGTCGCCTACCGCTTGGGCACCGGGCCGGTCAAAGTGGCGCTGATCGGCGACATCCACGGTGCCTACGAGTCCAACACCCATCTCCTGGTGCTACGGCTCCTGACTCACTTCCTCATGCACCCGGACGAGGTCCCGAGAAACGTCTCGCTCTGGCTCCTTCCCACGGCAAATCCCGACGGTCTGGCAGATGGCACGCGGTGGAATGCGCACAGTGTGGACCTAAACCGGAACGCCGACACCGATCTGGATGGCTGTGCCGGGAACGACTGGTCTCCAGACACCTATGGCACCGAAGGGAGTCACCCGGGAGCCGGCGGTCGCTACCCCTTCTCCGAGCCTGAGACACTGGCCTTGAAGGACTTCCTGGCAGATGCCCAAGCTGCCGTCTTTTATCACAGTGCCGCCGGGGCCATCTTTGCCGACACGTGCCAGCGTCACCTCCCTTCTGCTCGGCTGGCCCAGGTCCTTTCGGAAGGCACCGGCTACCCGGTGCCAGAGGAGGGCTGGACTGGGTACCGTATTACAGGTGACCTGGGGGACTACCTTGCCGGAGAGGGCATCGCCTCAGTCACGGTGGAGCTGACCGACCATGAGGCGGTCGAGTTTGTACGCAACCTGGAGGGTGTGCGCTCGCTCTTGGCGAAGATTGATTCCATCGTAGCCGCGGACGCTGACGCTGCTGGTGCGCCGCTTGAATGGCTTGATGCCGCTTGCACCCTGCGCGTGCCCGCGGGCAGCTTTGTGCACCCGCTCTCGGTGGAAATCCTGGGCGAGACAATCTACCTACTGGATTCTGGGCAGGTTCTTGCGCTCAACCTGGCCCCTCACGGAGTAGAGTCCGCCTGCGCCTCCGCCGAAGGCGGCGTGCTCCCCGCATTCGACGTGCTCCTGGAGCCCGGCGATCTGGTCGACGGCGTCCGCGTTACGGAGCCTCTCGACCTGGTCACAAATGCGGCCTCGGCCGGTGCCGGCGGGGGACCAAGCACCGGCGCGGCCGCCTCCCTGTTCGTGTTGGACCGCGCGGGCGATGTCTATCGATTCGACCCGCCCACGGCATCTTGGGCACTTGAGCGGTACGGCCGTCGCACACTGGACACCGGGGATCATTACTACGTGGCAGTTTCGGCTTGGGAGGAGGAGCGATTCCTTCTCGAAACCACGCGCGAGAAAGTCTGGCGCTTCACGCGGGGAGAGACGGGAGCCGCCTGGGCGGATGTTCCCCTGGGGCGAGATGTAGATCTGAGCGCTTCGCACGGCAGCCTTTACGTGCTGACCCGAGCACTCAACACTCCGGTCGGTGACCTGGTCCGCTACCAAAGAGGCGAGAACTCTGCGGCGAGCGCACGGCCGCTCGTCTCCTTTGAGCCCGACATCACGCTGGTCAGGCCCCGCCAGGTGGCTGCGACGGATGCGGGTGCCTTTGTTCTGGACCGGGGCGGCCGGCGGCTGCTGGAGCTCGAGCTAGACAGCGGTGAGCTTGCGCACGAGTATCGCTTTGCGGACCGGCGAGCCGTCACCTCGTTCTGGGCGAACCCACGTAGGAGTGAGGCTGGAGCTGGACCATACTTGGTTCTCGCCGCCCGGGACGTCCTCTACGTCTATGGCGCTGTCACCGGAGCTGATGGCGAGGCGACTGAGCCGAGCGAGGATGTCCACGCGCCGCCCGAGGCGCAGCCCAATGACCCTGCCTGGCTGGAAGGCCTGCGCGGCCTAGCTATGCCGATCGACGGCGCCGCGATTACGCGCCGCGAGTACCAGATGCCCGGCTCGCCGCGCCATTATCGCCTGGGCGTGCACGAAGGCATCGACTTTTACTCAGGCACCTCCGGAGTCACGATCGACAACCATACGCCGGTGAGGGCAATAGCGGCCGGCAGGGTCATCCGAGCTATGCTGGACTACGAGCCCCTCACCGCGGCCCAGGCTCGTGCCTGGGCCGCGCAAGTGGCTTCGTCCGGTTACACGCCCCCTGAGACCCTGGATGCCTACCGCGGACGGCAGGTGTGGATCGAGCACGAGAACGGCCTTGTCTCCAGGTATGCTCACCTCAGCGCCATCGCCCCCGGGATCGCTGTCGGCGCGTCGGTCGCGCAAGGGCAGCTGATCGGCACAGTCGGGAACTCGGGTACGCCCGAGTCGGTCAGCAACCCCTTGGGCGAGCTTCACCTGCATCTGGAGCTATGGGCCGCTGACCACTATGTCGGCCAGTTCATGCGCCCGATCGAGGCGCGCGAGTGGATTGAAGGGTTCTTCCGATGACGCGCAGCCGGGCGGTTGTCCTTGCTTTGGCTCTCGTTCTGGTCACGCTAACGGCTGTAGGAGCGCTGGCCTACCGGAGAGCCCGAGCGGAGTACGACGCTTACCGCGCACGGGTCCAGCCGGGTGTCTCTGTGGCGGGCGTCGACGTCGGAGGCATGACACCTGCGGAGGCATGCGCTCTGCTGGTGGAGAAGGTCGCCCAGCCCTACTACGAGAGCATCACCCTGCGCTATCTGGGGCAGGCGATTCCGCTCCAGCCAGACCGCGACCTTGGCCTTGTCGTCGATGTGGACGGGATGGTGGAGCAGGCCTATGCCGCCAGCCACCGGATCGACTACTGGCAGGAATTCCAGAAATGGCTGAAGGGTGAGGTGATTACCCTCACCCTGGACGTGCCCTTGAGCATGACCTTTGACCTGGGTGCGGCCGAGGAGTTCCTCTCGGAAGTGGCTGCCAGCAACGATCGGGCTGCCATCGAGCCCATGGTCGACGTCCAGGAACGGACGTTCATCCCAGGCCAGCCGGGCAGGCGCCTGCAAGTGGAAGAGTCGGCAAGAAAGGTTAACGAGGCCGTCCCTGTTCCGGACCGCCGCAGCCTCGATCTTGAGGTGGCGTTGGTCGAGCCTGACCAGAGCACTGCGCGAATCGAGTCCATGCTGAACACGCTCGTCCCGACAATGGAGGTTGCCCCGGTCGCTCCGAGCTTTTATACGGCCACCGTCCCCCTCAGCTCCACTGGAGGGCTGGAGGGAACTCCTCTAGTCACCTATACGGGCGAGCTGACCTGGACCTTTCCCCACTTTGCCGACTATCACGGCCCTCTGACCACCACCCATGGCTATTTCTTCGATCCCGGTGAGCCTGGCGCCCGCTTTGATGTTCAGAAGGCCATTGATCTTGTCGACCAAGCGCTCCGGTCCGGAGCGACCGGCCCCATCGAGTTGGAGGCGACGCCGACGGCGCCTCCTGCCATCACGCGCGACTTGCTGGCAGGGCCGCTCGAGGACCGCCTGGCGGACTTTGCCGGCGTATATAGTCTTTTTGTGAAGAACTTGGACTCGGGGGAGGTGGTCTACGACCACAACGCCAGGGTGGTGCTCTCTGGCATGAGCGTCGTCAAGATCGGCATCATGGTCGAGGTGTATCGAGCAACCAAGGGCTCTCCCGACCCACAGACCCGCGACGAGCTGCTGGCTATGCTGGGTAGCGAATCCTGCAATCCCTGCGCCAATCGCCTCATGGCCCTTGTCGGCAGTGGCTCGGCAACCGTGGGGGCGCAGCGCATCACCAATACCATGAAGCAGATCGGATTGGCGAACTTCCGGCTCTGTGGGCCGTACCGCCTCGAGACGAGTGAGGTGCAGGAGCGGGACAGACCTGCTGTCGCGTGTCTGCAGCCTGCGGCGCTCCCCACTGGGTACAGTGCCAAGCACCCTGCCTCCTTCAGCGCATTCCGGCTTGCTGCCTTCCAGCGGTCGGCACCTGTCTCCGCTGTGCCCGCTTACGATCGCTGTGTCCATGCCACTCCCCGGGAGATGGCGGACCTGCTCGAGACCATCTACGCCTGCACGCAGGGCCAGGGCAAGCTTCGCTCGCTGGACTCGGCCACGTTCTCTCCAGCGAACTGCCAGGAGATGATAGACGTCATGGCGTCCAACGACTTGCGCAATATGCTGGGAGCCGGAATCCCGGCGGAGGTGAAGCTCGCACACAAACATGGCTTTGCCGGATACGATGCGCCATGGGGGGATACCCGGGCGGAGGTTGGCATCGTCTTCTCCCCTGGGGCAACGTGGCTCGTCAGCTTCTACATCTGGCAGGACTCGCCCTGGATCGATTATGGAATCGTCCAACCGCTCTATCGCGATGTGACGAACCTGCTCTACAACTACTTCAACCCGATGAGGCCCTATTGGCCACTGCCTCAATGGGTACCGCCCCCCGAGCCAACCGCCCCATCTACCGCGACCAACCAGGCCAGGAGCACGGCAAGAGACTAGCCGCGCACGCCTGCGCGGTGCGCCCGACCGGCGCGTCCCAGCCCAGGGCATAGGCAGCTGTGTAACTTCCCCGCGTAAGGGCTAGCGGTAGAAGTCGACCCAGCGGATGGCTACCGTACGCTCCTTGCTGCGGAGAAAGTGCTCGGGCAGCGATATCTCAATGTGCCCTTGCGCAAGCGGGATCGTCGCTGGTGAGGGTCCGGTCGGCACCACCTGTACGGCCATCCAGTAGGGGCTGCTGGGCGTGACGAGCTCTTCTTCGCCCGAGGCGAGGCGGATGGCCTCCACAAGGTTGCTGCCCGTGGTTCCGAGTAGCGAGGCAGTTACTACCGTCTCACCATAGCCGACCTCGAGTCCCTCCAGGCCCTTCAGCCACAGCCGCAGGACGGCCCGCTTCGGCATCGGCCCCGATATGGTGAGTTCCGCACTCCCGATTCCACTGGGACTGGTCACCTCGATCACAAGGGTGCCATCCTCGTCAACGAACGCGGTGGCGGCCGCATCGGGTCGGCCCAGGATCGCCCCAACCGTGGTGACTTCCCCTGTACCGAGAGCGCAGCCCTGCAGGAGCAACAGAGCGGCAATACCAAGCCAACGCATCGCTTTCACTCTATCTCCACTGCCGGCTTGGTGCTGCACGGCAGCCCGGGCTCTCAGGGTCAACTGGGCACGGACGTCCCTACAGGTCCCGGCCCCGGCATCCGGATCACATGACTTATACATCAGCCTTGACACAACGCCAAGCCGGGCATGAGGCCCGCACTAGTGCCGGCCCCATATTTGGACGCGCGCCGCCAGGTTGCGTGCGGGCAGCGGCTGTGCTATACTTGCTGACACGCCGCGGACAGGGAGGGCTCATGCCCTATAGCGTTGACATCGGCAGGCGGCGCTTCTGGGGGCTCAGAGGCAACCTGCACATCCATACGACCGACTCGGATGGGCATGCCTCCCTCATGGAGGTGGCCCGCATCGCGCGTGCGGCGGGCCTCGACTTTGTCATCATCACGGATCACAACGTGTACCGGCCCGGCCTCGATCAGTGGGTAGGAGACACGCTCGTGCTCGTGGGTGAAGAGGTACACGATCCGCGACGCGCGCCTCAGTCCAGCCATACCCTCTGCTTGAACATCCAAGAGGATGTGGCGTCTCGTGCGGGCGACCCTCAAGCGCTGTTGGATGCTGTCAACGACCAGGGGGGCTTTGCCTTTCTAGCCCATCCCTTTGAGCACGACTCTGCAACGTTTCTACTCCAGCCGAACATCTCCTGGCGTGACTGGCGCGTGTCGGGCTACGCCGGCATAGAGCTCTGGAACTACATGTCCGAGTTCAAAGCCTTGCTGCGGAGCAAGGCTCAGGCCCTGTTTTTTTCCCTTTTCCCATCGTTGGCCATCTCTGGCCCCTATCGAGAGTCACTGCAGAAGTGGGACTCCCTCCTCCGCTCTGGGCCGGTGTCGGTAGTGGGTGGCTCCGATGCGCACAGCAGCACCTACCGGTTGGGGCCCATCACCCGGATGGTGCACCCCTACGCCTACCTGTTCCGCTGCGTCAATACGCATGTGCTGAGCCAGGAGCCGCCGAGCGGCGATCTCGCTCACGCCAAGTCGCTGGTGTACCACGGACTTCGTGCAGGGGCCAGCTTCGTCGGCTATGAACGGCTTGCCCCGGTTGCGGGGTTTTCCTTCTGGGCGAGGAGCGGTGACTCAGAGGCGACCATGGGGGAGACTCTGCCCCTCAGGCGTGCGGTGGAGCTGAGGATTGACGCTCCCGACAGGGCCTTACTCCGCCTGCTTCGAGACGGCCAAGTTGTCGCCCAGTCGCGCGGGCGGAGCCTGGCAGCCATGGCCCCCAGGCCGGGAGTATACCGGGCAGAGGCGTACCGGACCTATGCCGGACGCATGCGGGGCTGGATCTTTAGCAACCCCATCTATGTTAAGGCATAGTCAGGCTCTGACTCAGGAGTGTCAAGGTTGACACGCCGGCTGAGATCGACTATAATTGGCCTGTTGGGGGCGCTGTACCGTCGGCGCGTTGGCACGCCGCAGGCAGTGAGAGGGCGGGCACCGGCGCCAAAGGCCCGAGTGTGGCACCCGGACGTCAGTTGCGGCCACGCGAGCGCCCAACGCAGCAGAATTGTCGGCCCAAGTACCTAGAGGAGGTGTTCACGTGCGACGCCCGCGAGCTGTGAACCCTGGCCCCGAACTCCCGGCCCAAAAGGGAATCCAGATGGACAAGCTCCTGACTGGCCCCAGAGGACGGGCTCGGCGTGAGGCCCTCACAGCCTATCTCTTCCTGCTCCCCGCAATCCTCATCATTTTCGTCTTTGGACTGTGGCCTGTGGTTCACGCTCTCTATGTCAGCCTACACAGGTGGAGTGTCAAGCCCAAGGGATCACAGTGCTTCTCGTACTGGCTGGCGCAGGCAGGTATCGGGTCCCCGGAAGCGCTAAAAAAGACCGATTGCCTGGGGCTCGACAACTACGCGGAGCTGCTGGGCTGGCAGAATGTGCCGGCAGTCCTGGGCGCCTTTGCAGCACTGCTTCTGGGCCTGCTGGCCTACAGGTGGGGCAAGCGCGCAGTGCAGTCAGACAGGGGTTCGCACTGGCGCTGGCTGGCCCCAGGCGTAGCGGCTGTCGCGGCCGTCTATGTCCTCGCGCGCTCCATGCCTGGGCTGGTCCGTTCCGGGGAATGGACCTATCTCGTGACGGCCGGTCTGCTCTTGCTGGCATGGCTGGTCTGGAAGGGTGCAGGCCGTGCCGAATCGACTCTGCGGCTCATCCTCCACCTCCTCGGCGCCACAGCGCTCATCGCTTCGGCGGTGTTCTTCTTCTTTGTCGACTTCCAGCGCATCTGGAACTCGGGTACGGCCAGTGAGCCCGCCCAGATGTTCTGGAAGTCCATGATCTACACCGTGTTTTACTCGGTTGGAACCGTGCCCATTCAACTGGGTCTGTCCCTGCTGCTCGCCTACGTGCTCTTTCAGGGGATTAAGGGGCAGGGTGCCTTCCGCCTGCTCTATTTCTTGCCGTACATCGCCCCTTCCGTCGCGACAGCGGTCGTCTTTAGGCGCGTCTTCACCCTGCGGGACACGGGTCTCATGAACCAGCTCATGGGCGCGTTGGGCCTTCCAGCTCTCAAGTGGCTGCACGAACCCAAGGGCGTCAACGTTGTCCTGATGAATCTGCTCAACAGCATCTTTGGCACGAGTCTGACTTGGCCTCAGCTCTCCGACCCGCTGAATGTGGTCCTCAGCGGGCCCAGCCTGGCCCTCGTGTCGATCATTATCTACAACTGGTGGGTCTTTGTCGGCTACGACACGGTCATCTACTTGGCCGGGCTTGGCAACATCCCAGGTGAGCTCTACGAGGCAGCGGAGATCGACGGAGCCGGCCGCTGGGCGCTCCTGCGCAAGATCACTTTCCCGCTCCTGTCTCCGACGACCTTCTTCCTCACGATCATTGCGACAATCGGTACGTTCAAGGCCTTTAATCACATCTGGATCATGAAAGAGGAAGCAGCCAGGGACACGGTCGAAACGACCACGCTTCTTATCTTTCAGGTATTCCGAGGGCAAGGGCAGTTTGGTGAGGCTGCCGCCATGTCGTTCATCCTCTTCGCCGTGATCTTGGTCCTTTCTCAAATCCAGAATCGGGTTGGCGACAAGCTGGTGTTCTATGGCTAACAGACCGCACACACACCCTGCCCTATACCGGCTTCGCACCGCAGTGACGAGAGGCCTTACGTACGTTCTTCTGATTGCCGGTGCCGTCATCATGGTGGCGCCCTTTGTCTGGATGCTCAGCACGTCGGTCATGACTCTGGGCGAGGCGAATGCAGGCCGCCTCTTTCCACGCAGCGTGCGTTTCACCTGTCCCTATGTGAACCTGCCGAGCCTCTCCGACAACACCGTGACTCGATTCTCGGTCAGCGCGGCCATCTTAGCCGGGCAGCCAGAGCTCCACACAGACAGCTACTACGTCGAGGTTCAGCAGGAAGATGGGTGGCAGTTTCGCCTCGTCAATAACAAAGGGACAGCCGTGGCCATCGCTCCGGTAGGACAGGCAAGTCAGCCGCTCACGGATGAGTGGCAACCGATCCCGACCGGTGGCGGGGACTATGACACGGGACTCGGCATGTCCTTTACCTTCGCTCCCCCCGGCGCCTATGAGGCAGGCATGCGGCGCAAGGGCGCGGCGCGAATCGACTACGTTAACTGCTGTGAGTACCCGACGGATATGCAGAACCTGGCAGCGGCCCAGCGCGCCCACAGGGTCTACGCCGGGCGCGCCATCCCAGACGACCTTGGCAACTGCCGCACGGCGGCTCGCAAGGTTGACTACTTCTTCTCCGAGTTTCTGGGCGGCAACTACTACCAGGCGTGGGTCACGGCCAAGTTCGGCAGCTACCTTTGGAATAGCATCCGCCTTACGCTCATTACGCTGGCAGGTATGCTGGTTATCTCAACATTGGCGGCCTATGCGTTTGGCCGCATGCACTTTGCGGGTCGCAATCTTCTCTTCGCCCTGCTGTTGTCCACGATGATGATCCCAGAAACGGTGACCATGATCCCCAACTTCTTGACCATCACCGGGAACAATCCGTTCTTGCCCTTCATCAATTGGTATGACAACTGGCCCGCGCTGACGGTGCCGTTCATGGCGAGCTTTTTCAACATCTTCTTGCTGCGCCAGTTCTTTGCCCAGGTTCCGGACGAGCTCTGGGATGCGGCCCGGATTGACGGCGCCGGGCACCTGCGGTTCCTGGTCCAGGTAGTGCTGCCCCTCTCGAAGGCGCCTATCATGACGGTGATCGTGTTTGGCTTCATCGGGTCGTGGAATGCCCTGCTGTGGCCCCTGATTGCCACCAAGGCGGGATCGAAGTGGTGGCCGATCTCGGTCGGTCTGCAGAATTTCGTGTCGGAGGCTGGCCCCGAAACCCACTTGTGGATGGCGGGCGCCAGCCTGAGCATGCTGCCTGTGCTGATCCTCTACTTCCTGGCACAGAAGCAGTTCGTGGAAGGGATTGCGACGACAGGCCTCAAGGGCTAGGCAATGCAGAATGCACAAGGCTCAACTTCGCATTGTGAGTTGTGCATTGAGAACTGAGAGGAGGTGATGCGATGACGGAGAGGGCGGGCTGATGCCTGCCCAGTTGGGTCGAGCGGCCAATGTGCAGTTCAACCTGTCAGGACCAAGTATTGGAGGAGAGAAACGAAATGAAAAAGTGGATGTACATCTTGATGATGGCCGTCCTGGTGGTGCCGCTGATCATCACAGCCTGTGCACCAACCGAGGAAGTGCCGGCCGAAGAGCCGGAGGTTGTGGAGCCCACAGCTGAGACGCCGGCAGAAGAGCCGGTTGTCGCCGCTGAGTATGAAGACGTCGACCCCAAGGGTGCTGAGGTGCTCTGGTGGCACCAGCACACGGGCTCGCGCGCCGAGGGCCTTCAGCAGATGGTCGACGAGTTCAACGCGAGCAACGAGTGGGGGATCACCGTCCTCTCGGAGTATGCCGGAGGCTATTCCGAGATCTATGACAAGATGATCGCCGCTATCGCGGCCGACGACCCCACGCTGCTGCCGAACCTCATCTCGCAGTATCCCAACAGCCTCGCCAAGTTCCAGCTTTCCGATGCGCTGGTCGACATGGACGCGCTGATCGAAAGCCCCAAGTGGGGCCTGACCGCCGAGGAGAAGGCCGACTTCTTCCCGGGCGTCCTGGAGGCAAACGTCAACCCGCAGTTCGGCGACGGTCACTTCCAGCTCGCCTTCCCGCCCCAGAACTCGATGGAGGTGCTCTACTACAACCAGACCTGGTTGGAAGAGCTGGGCTATGATGGTCCGCCCGAGACCTGGGCCGAGTTCAAGGAGATGGCCTGCGCCGCTTCGGACCCGGCCGCCGGGACCATCGGCTACGAAATCAGCGCCGATGCGTCGCGCTTCTCGAGCATGGTCTTCAGCCGGCATGGCACCTACTTCGAGGCCGACGGCAGCTCCTTTGACTTTGAGAACGACACCGTCAAAGAGACGATGCGCTTCATGAAGGAGCTGTACGACGAGGGCTGCATCGCCCAGATGGCAGAAGCGTACGGCGACCAGACCGACTTTGGCAACTACAAGACGCTCTTCACTATCGGTTCCTCCTCCGGCTTACCCTACTACGCCAGTGCTGTTGCTGAAGGCGAGAAGGGTGAGTTCGAGTGGAGCGTGGCGCCGCTGCCGTACAAGGACGGCGGCGACGTGCCGGTGCAGAATATCTACGGCGCGCCGATTGCCGTGCCGAAGACGACACCCGAGCAGGAGTTGGCAGGCTGGCTATTCCTGAAGTGGTTTACCAACAGCGAGAACAACGCGCGCTGGGCCAAGATCAGCAACTACTTCCCTGTGCGTGCCTCGGCTGCCGATGGGATGGCAGACTACTTCGCCGCGGACCCAGCCTTCAAGACGGCCTTCGACTTGCTCCAATACGGCACCTTCGAGGCTCAGTGGTGCGCGTGCTACGAAGATGTCCGCCGCAAGATGGAGAACTCCTACAACCTGATCCTCGAGGGGCAGGACATCGATGCCACGCTTGCACAGCTGCAGGCCGACGCCAACGTCAGCCTGGCGGAGAACGCGCCCGGCGGAGCGGCGCCCGTCGCCGACCTCTATGGTGAGGTCAAGCTCGCCAAGAAGCTCATCGTCTCGACCGATCCAAACTACAAGCCGCAGAGCTTCCTGAACGACAAGGGCGAGCTGGATGGTTTTGACATCGACGTGGCCAAGGAAGTGGCCGCGGCACTGGGTGTTGAGGTCGAGTTCGTCACCCCTGATTGGGACATGATCACCGGTGGAAACTGGGGCAAGCGCTGGGACCTCAGCATCGGCTCGATGACTCCGACCGAGGAGCGCGCCCAGATTCTCTGGTTCACCGATCCCTACTACTACACGCCCGCCTCCTTCGCCGTGCACAAGGATAACACCACCATCAACTCCGTCCAAGACCTGGCCGGCAAGAAAGTCGGACTCGGGACGGCCACCACCTACGAGGCGTACCTGAACAACGCGCTCACCATCATGGGCGGCGAGATCATGTACGATCCGCCGGCCGGGCTGGAAGTGGTCCCCTACAGCACCGATGCCGAAGCAATCCAGGATCTGGCGCTGGGTGACGGGACGCGGCTCGACGCCGTCATGTCGGCCCAGCCCACCATCCAGACGGCCATCGACGAAGGCCAGCCGCTGAAGTACGTCGGCACGCCGGCGTTCTACGAGCCGCTTGCCTTTGCGCTGGACAAGTCGCGTGGCACGTCTGACAAGATGATCAGCCAGCTCAACAGTATCCTCAAGAAGCTGCATACCCCGAACAAGGACACCGGCGTGAGCAAGCTCAGCGAGCTCTCGGTGAAGTGGTATGGCATCGACCTGACCACGGTCCTTGCGCCGGGAGAGGGCGAGGCGCCGGCAGAGGAAGTGCTGTTCGCCTACGAAGCACCCAACTGCGACTACGGCGGCGAGTTCCTCAAGATGGAGGCCGTCGATGACCTGACCGTTCGCTTCACCCTCTGCTACCCCGACGTGGCCTTCCGCTCCAAGGTGGCCTTCTCGGCCTTTGCCATCAACGACTCCGCCTACCTCGAGTCGACCGGTGGAACCGGTACCATCGTCGATCAACCCAACGGCACCGGCCCCTACAAACTCGTGGAGTGGCAGCGCGGCGAGCAGCTCATCATGGAAAAGAACCCAGAGTACTGGGGTGAGCCGGGCATCGCTGACACCCTTGTCTTCCGCTGGAGCACCGAAGGCGCCCAGCGCCTGGTCGAGTTGCAGTCGGGCAATGTGGACGGGATAGACAATCCGACACCGGACGACTTCCCAACCATCGAGGCCGACAGCAACCTTGTCCTTTACCCCCGTGAGGCGCTCAACATCTTCTACCTGGGCATGAACAACGCGGGCGCACCTTTTGACAATGAGAAGGTGCGGCAGGCGATTGGCATGGGCATCGACCGCCAGCGCATCGTGGACAACTTCTATCCGCCGGGCTCCACGGCCGCCAGTCACTTCACGCCGTGCGCCATCCCGGGCGGATGCGAAGGCGAGGAGTGGTACGAGTTCGACGTGGCCGCGGCCAAGGCCCTCCTCGCAGAAGCGGGCTTTGCAGATGGCTTCGCAACCAAGCTCACCTACCGTGACGTAGTGCGCGGCTACCTGGCGCAGCCAGCCGTTGTGGCCCAGGACATCCAGGCACAGCTCAAGGCCAACCTGAACATCGACGCCGAAATCGTGGTCATGGAATCAGGTGCCTTCATCGATGCCGCGGATGCCGGCCAACTTGAAGGCCTCCATCTGCTAGGCTGGGGTGCGGACTACCCCGACCAGACCAACTTCCTCGACTATCACTTCGGCCAGGGTGCCTCCGCGCAGTTCGGCGCAGGCTTCCCCGACATCTGGGAGGTGCTGAAGGAAGCCGGCACGCTGTCTGATCAGGACGCACGCAACGAGCTGTACGCTGAGGCCAACAACCTGCTGAAGCAGCACGTGCCGATGGTGCCGGTCGCCCATGGCGGCTCCGCCACAGTCTACAAGGCTGACGTGGTGGGTGCGCACTCAAGCCCGCTGGGCAACGAGACCTTCAAGGTAATGGACCCCGGCGGCCGCGACACCTTCGTCTGGATGCAGAATGCCGAGCCGATCGGCCTCTACTGCCCAGACGAGACGGACGGCGAGTCACTGCGCGCCTGCGAGCAGATGAACGAATCACTACTCGCATTCGTGGTCGGTGGGACCGACACCGAGCCCTCGCTGGCGGAGAGCTGTGACGCGAACGAGGACCTGACCGTCTGGACCTGCAAGTTGCGGGCCGGCGTCAAGTTCCACGACGGCAGCACCCTCGATGCGAAGGACGTTGTTGATTCCTACGCGGTGCAGTGGGACGTGGCTCATCCGCTCCATGTCGGCCGCGATGGATCGTTCACCTACTTCTCGTCGCTCTTTGGCTCGTTCCTGAACGCGCCTGAGTAGACGCCTGTGGAAGGAGGTCCGGCCGGGCCTGGGCAGAGAAGCAGCTTGGCTGACGAGCCCGTGGCCCTGCGCCGGACCTCCATCCCGTGGAAAACCCAGAACGTACGGCAGGATGGGGTGGCGCCTCGACGTCGCCCCATCCTTTCTACCGGGTAGGGGCGGGCTCCAATCCTGCGCCTACGGAGGATAGTATGACCGGTTACGTCATACGCCGCTTGCTCCTGGCGATACCCGTTCTGCTAGGGATAGTGTTCGTCGTGTTCACGCTGGTGCGCCTGATTCCCGGAGACCCTTGCAGGGCCGCACTCGGGGAGCGGGCCACGGATGAGATCTGCGAGCCGTACCTGGAGCGTCGTGGGCTGAACGAGCCTATCCCAGTCCAATTCGTCTACTACTTGCGGGAGCTGGCTCGCGGCGACCTGGGCGACTCCTACCGACAGGGGCGGCCCGTAACCCAGATGCTGGTCGAGAGACTCCCGGTTACCCTACAGCTGAGCTTCTTTGCGCTCCTCTTTGCGATCCTCGTCGGAATCCCGCTGGGCATCGTGTCTGCCAACTGGCACAACTCCGGCGTGGATGTGGCAACGATGATAACGGCCAACATAGGCGTCTCCATGCCGGTGTTCTGGCTGGGGCTGATGCTGCAGTACGTCTTCGCTGTGCTGCTGAAGGATACGCCGCTTCAGCTTCCCCCGTCAGGAACGCTTCAGGCTGGCGTAATCATTCCCCCTCTGTACGAGACCTACGAGTGGCAGGTGAGCGGCGCTGTCAAGACAGCCCTTGACTTCCTCTCCAAAATGCATGCGCTCAATGCGCTCTTCTCCGGGAACATGAAAGGGCTGGCTGATGCTCTGAGACACCTCATTCTGCCGGCCTTCGCTCTGGGCACAATTCCTATGGCCATCATTGCGCGCATGACCCGCTCGAGCCTTCTCGAGGTGCTCGGGCTGGACTATATCCGCACCGCCCGCTCCAAGGGCCTGAAGGAGTGGGCTGTCATCATGAGGCACGGGCTGCGCAACGCCATGCTGCCAGTGGTCACGATCATTGGTCTTCAATTCGGCATCCTCCTTGCGGGTGCGGTCCTGACAGAGACAATCTTCAACCTCTCGGGGGTGGGCCGTGCTCTGTACGAAGCCATCACCGCGCGCGACTACCGCGTGGTGGAAGGCTTTACGCTGGTCATTGCCGTCCTCTTCGTGACCATCAATCTGATTGTCGATGTGTCCTACGCCTATCTAGACCCCCGCGTACGGCTGCAGTAGGGGGATCCGACCATGATGACCAATAGCAAGCTCTCATCTCCAGAAGTAGCCTCACTTGAAGAGACCGTGAGCCATCGCCCAAGCTCCCTGTGGCGCGACGCTTTCCGGCACTTGTTCCGGAAGCGCTCGGCCATCGTGGGAATGGTCCTGCTCGCGGCACTGCTGTTCGTGGCGCTCTTTCACACCTTGCTGGCCACCCACGACCCCGAAATCCCGATGCTAGACATCCCCGAGGAGGTAGCAGCGGGCGTCAAGAAGCGGATGCCCCCCTGCGTGCACCTCTTGGGCTGTCCCGAAGAGATACCCCAGCACATTCTCGGAACGGATGGCAACCTGCGCGACTTTTACAGCCGTATGGTGTATGGCGCGCAGTGGTCCCTGATCATCGGCTTCACCACGGTAGGTTTCGCCATTGTGCTGGGCACACTTCTAGGGGCAGTCGCGGGGTACGCCGGGGGCTGGGTCGACAACGTCATCATGCGCCTGATGGATGTCATGCTGGCATTCCCTTCCCTCATCCTCTCGATCGCGATCGTTACGGTGCTCGGCCCGGGACTGATCAACGCCCTGTTGGCGATCGGCATCGTGTCGATCCCGGTCTACTCGCGCATTGTCCGGGCAAGTGTCCTCTCTGTGAAGGAGGCCGATTTCGTGACGGCCGACCGTGCCCTGGGGGTCCGTAGCTCCCGCATCCTTTTCCACCGCATACTGCCGAATGCACTCACCCCGCTGATTGTCGCCGGGACCTTGGGGATCGCGACGGCCATACTGGATGCGGCAGCCCTCTCCTTCCTCGGGCTCGGGGCCCAGCCGCCCATGCCAGAGTGGGGATCCATGCTCGGTGCGGAGCGGAACCAGGTCTTTACGGCACCCCACCTGGTCTTTTTCCCAGGCATCGCCATTATGCTCACCGTGCTCAGCTTCAATCTCTTGGGGGACGGGATGCGAGACGCCCTCGATCCACGCCTCAACCGGTAGTGCTCAGAGGTACCATGACTGATCCCAGTGACACAGCCAGGCCGGACGAGCTTCTGCTGGACATCCGCAACCTGCGAACCTATTTCCACACGCTCGATGGCGTGGTCAAGGCGGTGGATGGCATCGACTTCCACGTCAAGCGGGGTGAGGTAGTCGGGCTCGTCGGCGAGTCGGGCTGCGGCAAAAGCGTAGCCTCGTTGTCCGTGATGCGCCTCATCTCCTATCCCGGCAAGATCGAAACGGGCGAGATATGGTTCGATGGGATGAACCTGACCAGTATGCGGCAGAGGGAGATGACCGCCCTCCGTGGCCGCCGCATGTCCATGATCTTCCAGCAGCCCACGTCCTGCCTGAACCCGGTCTACAACGTCGAGCACCAGCTCTCCGAAGTCTACCGCGTGCACCAGAGGCTGAAGCGCGGACCCGCCAGGGAGCGCGCACTCGAGCTTCTCCGGCAAGTGGGAATTCCCGATCCGGAGCGCCGGCTCAAGGCTTTTCCTCACGAGTTGTCTGGCGGAATGGCCCAGCGGGTCATGATCGCCATGGCGCTGGCCTGCAATCCCGATCTCCTTTTTGCGGACGAGCCCACGACGGCGCTGGACGTGACGATCCAGGCGCAGATCCTTGATCTGATGCGCAACGTGCAGTCCAACATGGGCACGGCGATTGTCCTCATCACCCACGACCTTGGGGTGGTTGCTGAGATGGCCTCTCGAATCGCGGTTATGTATGCGGGGCAGATTGTCGAGGAGGCTGACATTGCCGCCCTCTTCTCGGACCCTCTGCATCCCTATACCCAGGGATTGCTTGGTTCAGTGCCGGTCCTGGGCCAGCAGAAGGACGAGTTGGATATCATTCCGGGCACCGTGCCCAACCTGATCAACCTGCCTGCCGGCTGCCGGTTTGCACCACGCTGCCGGGCCCGAGTCGAGCACGGCCTGGAAATATGCCTTACCGAAGTGCCGCCACTGGCGCCTGCGGCCATTCGCCATAGCGCGCGTTGCTGGCTGCACCAGTAGCCCGTGCGCCGGAGCGCAGGGAGCCGGCGGCTAGTTGCGACTGAGGAGCCGACTTTGGAGAACTTGATCGAGGTCAGGAACCTGACCAAGCATTTCCCGGTACGCGGCGGTCTGTTGCAGCGTGTGCAGGGCTGGGTCAAGGCGGTCGATGGGGTGAGTCTGGCGGTAAGGAAAGGGGAGACCCTCGGCCTGGTCGGTGAATCAGGCTGCGGCAAGACGACCGTAGGTCGTTGTATTCTCAGGCTAATATCGCCCACCTCGGGTGAGGTTCTTTTCGAGGGACGTGACCTCCTTGCCCTGTCAACCGAGGAGATGAAGCCGCTGCGCCGGGAGATGCAGGTCATCTTCCAGGACCCCTTTTCTTCCCTCGATCCACGAGCCAAGATCGCGGACAGCATCGGCGAGGGCCTCTACGTCCACGGCGTCCGTGATGGCGTGGAGCGGCGACGGAAGGTCCTCGACGTGATGCGGTTGGTGGGCCTGTCTGAGGATCATATGCGCCGCTATCCTCACGAGTTCTCGGGTGGCCAGCGCCAGCGGATTGGCATCGCGCGGGCCCTGATCCTGGGCCCCAAGTTCGTCGTCTGTGATGAGCCGGTTTCGGCCCTGGACGTGTCCATCCAGGCACAGGTCCTCAACCTCCTGCGCCAGCTTCAGCGTGAGCTTGGGCTGACGCTCCTCTTCATTGCCCACAACATGAGCGTGGTGGAGCACATCAGCGATCGGATAGCTGTGATGTACCTGGGAAAGATCGTCGAGATTGCAGAGCGGCGGCCTCTGTATGACAAGCCTCTGCACCCGTATACGAGAGCATTGCTGTCTGCCATTCCTGTGCCCGTGCCGGGGCGCCGGCGCCAGCGGACGATTCTCGAGGGAGACGTCCCCAGCCCGTTGCGCCCCCCGAGCGGCTGCCGCTTTCACCCACGCTGCCAATTCGCCCAGGAGAACTGCTCGGTTGTCGAGCCGACCTTGCGGGACCTGGATGCCGAGCACAGCGTGGCATGCCACTATGGTGAGCAATTCGCCCGCTAGTTTCTCAACCTAGCAGAGGGATGGGCTCCTAGGAGGAGTGTGGTATGACGCAAGCGAGTGATGAGGGCCAGTCAAACGTGCCCAGGGCAGTCAAGATACTCCTCGCCCTGGTCACCGTTACGGCGCTGTTGAGCCTTGCGTACGCTGCCCAGTACTACCTTGGCGGGCCTCTCCGCCTGTCAGTCGTCAGTCCGTTTGCCGACATGGAGGTGGGACCGAAGAAGAACCTGCTTGCCGCTGGAGCGCAGGATGGCGCCGTCCGGGTCTGGGAGCTGCCGAAAAAGCTGCCCACCGGTGTCGGCAGGGACTTTGACATCGCGTCTCAGGCGGCCTGGCCGGTGCACCGGCTGGTCGGCAGCGGCGCGCCCGTCATCGACGTCGCTTTTGCCCGCGACGGCAGCCGGCTCTTTGCCGTGACGGGCGACGGAAAGCTCTGGACGTGGGACCTCAAGAGCTATGGCGCGGAGAGCCAGCTCGATCTGGCTGGTGCACCACTGCTGGATGCGGACTGGGATGCCGAGCGCACCTCACTGGCGACCTTGGGCCAAGATGGCTCAGTCCGCGTTTGGGATCTGGCTACCAGACAGGAGGTGCGGAGCGTGGACTCTGCCGGCGGTGCGGTGATCGCCGTCGATGCCGCCGGTACAAGGGTGGCGGCCGGCAGCGGCTCCAAGATCAAGATCTGGGACATCAAGACCGGCGAGGAGCTCGTAGAGCTCGACGGATATCTCGAGCAGCCAGAAGACCAGGACTCCTGGATGGGTCACACCAAGGAAGTAACCGCCCTTGTCTTCAGCCCGGATGGCGACACCTTGGTCTCTGGCGGGGCTGACGCCGATTTGCTGCAGTGGGATCTGGAGACGGGCAAGATCACGGCAGAGTCGGAGGGTCACTGGTCCAGTGTCACCAGCCTCCTCTTCGATGACCTGGGCACGACCCTGCTTACCGGCAGCAAGGATACCAAGGCCCGGACCTTCCGGATGCCGGCGGGGAAGGGCACCGCCATCTATGAAGGGCACTTGGGTACAATCACCGCCGTAGCTTATGGACCCACCACGGACTCTATCTTTTCCGCCGGCTCGGACGGCACCGTCCGAGCCTGGGAGTCGGCCAACCAGTATGTCACCCACCTGGAATGGTCTCGCGCCGGGCTGCAGCCCTCCTGGGGCAGGATACTGGCCGTGTGGCTGCTGTTGAGCGGCGTGCTTGGCCTGCTCTGTGTGTGGGGCCTGCGTCGCTCCGCGACATGGAGCCACCTCCTGACACTGGCGCTGTTCCTCCTCGGTCCTATCGTGGTCCTGGGCGTGCCAGTGTTCGAGGTGCTCACTTATCCTCTGCAGTGGAGCGGTAGGCTGCGCATTGGCTGGCCTTTGCTCGCGCTCTTGCTGTGGTATCTGGCGATTGTGGTCGTCCTCACGCGCCGGTCGGTGGTCGGCCACTACGAGGCGCCGCGCCAGGCGTCTCTCTCGCGCCAGTTGATGGTGAGCCAGCAGACTGCCAAGCTGAGGTTTGGCCTCTTTACCCTGGCCGTGTGGTTCGGGCTACTCGTCCTGCTCTATTCGGTGCTTCGCCGCTTCAACCTAGACGTCTCCTTCATGGGGCACTACCTTCCGTTCATCATGAAAGGTGCCGGCCTGACCCTTGGTGTCTCGGCCATATCCATTGTGCTGGCGGTCATCCTGGCCCTGCTGGGCGCACTTGGGCGTCTCTCCAGGAACGCGGTCGCCAACGGAATCTCCGGATTCTACATCTCGCTCATTCGCGGCACCCCACTCTTGGTGCAGATCTACATCTGGTACCTGGGCCTTCCGCGGCTGAACATAGTCCTGGATGCGGTCGTGGCTGGCGTATTGGCACTGGGTGTCAACTATGGTGCCTACATGACCGAGATCTTCCGGGCCGGCATCCAGGCCATCGGCAAGGGACAGCACGAAGCGGCCTCGGCGCTTGGAATGTCCCGCGCGCAGACGCTCCGCAAGATCGTGCTGCCGCAGGCCTTCCGCATCGTGATCCCCCCTATCGGCAACGAGTTCATCGCCATGATGAAGGACTCGTCCCTGGTGTCCGTCATGGCAGTTTGGGAGCTGACCTATCGCGCGCAAAAGATAGGTCGTCAGTATTTCCGCAACATGGAGACCTTCATTATCGCCGCCGCTTTCTACTGGATCTTGACCGTCGTCTTCCAGGCACTGCAGGGGCGGCTTGAGGAATACATGGCTCGTGGCGAGCGGCGCTAGTCCTGCGGGGTCAGCAGGAGCGAAAAAGAGGGGCAAGGGTCGATGACAGAACCGATCATCAGGGTCAGAGGTCTGCACAAGTATTTTGGGCCGCTGCATGTCATCAAAGGCGTGGACCTGGACGTCACGCCGGGGGAAGTAGTCGTGATCATCGGGCCGTCTGGGGGGGGGAAGAGCACCTTCCTGCGCTGCCTCAACTTCCTGGAGGAGCCCTCAGCCGGAACCATCGAAATCGACGGCGTCGTGATCGATGCGCGTGAGCCGGCGAGTCGCCACCGGCGCCAGATCCGCGAGCTGCGCAAGCGGGCCGGGATGGTATTCCAGCAGTTCAACCTCTTTCCACACATGACAGCACTCCAGAACATCACCGAGGCCCCGGCAACGGTCAAGGGTTGGCCCCGGGACAAGTCAGTCGCGAAGGCAGAGGAGCTGCTGCGTTGGGTCGGTCTCTCCGAGAAAAGGGACGAGTATCCTTCCCGGCTCTCCGGCGGGCAACAGCAGCGCGTAGCGATAGCGCGGGCCCTCGCCATGGAGCCCAAGATCATGCTCTTTGACGAACCGACCTCCGCGCTCGATCCCGAGCTGATCGGAGAGGTGGTGGACGTCATGGAGCGGCTCGCGCAGGAAGGCATGACCATGCTCGTGGTCACGCACGAGCTCCACTTCGCCCGCGACGTTGCCCACCGTGTGATATTGATGGCCGATGGGCTCTGGGCGGAGGAGGGGCCGCCGGCTGAGCTGTTCACCAACCCGAAGGAAGAGCGCACCCGGCAGTTCTTGGCGCACATCCTATGAGCTGTTTCCTGAAGCGTCATCTAGCTCCTGCTCCTCAGGTAGCGGATGAGGAGCGGCAGGATTGTTGAGCCCATGGCCCTTCGTGGCGGTCTTTGGCTGCGGGTTTCTGCTGGCGCTTGTGGTGACCCCGCTGGCTGGTGCCGTCGGCCGGCGATGGGGGCTCGTCGACCACCCGGGAGGAAGGCGCAAGCATAGCGGCGTTGTGGCTCGCACCGGGGGAATCGCCCTCTTCGTCGCCTTCCTGGGGGCTATGATCCTATCCCAAGTGCTTCCGGTGCCCCGTCAGGACCCCAATGAACTCACACGCTTCTTCGGGATCCTTCTAGGCACCGCGTTTCTCTTCGTCGCCGGCCTCGTTGACGATTGGCGAGATCTCAAACCGGGCCCTCAGTATCTCCTTCAGGCCGTCGCCGCCGGGATCGCCATTTCCTGCCTGGTCTTCATCGAGCAGGTAATGAATCCCTTCAGCGACAGGCTCCTGGGACCATTCCCTCTCTGGGTGACTATCTTCGTGACACTCTTCTGGATCATGGGCATGGTCAATACGGTCAACTTCCTGGATGGCGTGGACGGGCTGGCGGCAGGGGTTGGTGCCATCGTCAGCGCTTTCCTGGCCATCCACATGCTCAGGGAAGGCCAGTATAGTGTTGCCTTGCTGCCCCTCGCGCTGCTGGGGGCCACCCTCGGCTTCCTCCCCTTCAACTTTTATCCAGCCCGAATCTTCCTGGGCTCCGGCTCCTGGCTCTTGGGCTTTGCTATCGCCACTCTGGGCATCGCGGCTGGTGCCAAGCTAGCCCTGGTGCTGCTCGTTCTCTTCATACCGATCATCGATGTCGCCTGGCTGATCGTTAGCCGCATCCGGGCGGGCCAGTCGCCGGGCCAGGCGGACAGGCGCCATCTCCACTTCCGGTTGCTGGACCTCGGTCTGAGTGCGCGGCAGGTCGTACTCATCTACTACGGCTATTGCCTGCTGCTCGGGACCGCGGCGCTCCTTGTCAGCTCACGCCTCCTGAAGCTCGTCACACTGCTTGTCTTGGGGCTCGGGACGCTCATCCTGTTGGCAATCTTGGCAAAGGCCAGCCTGCGTGGCGAACGCGATTCAGGCTGACTTGACCCTCCCATCGATTGCGGCTAGAATCTAGCCAAACCAGTCTGCGGAATTGTGTATGTCTGACCCAGAAACCGGCGCCCTCTACTGCGCAAACCACCCGTCCGTCGCGACCATGCTGCGCTGCAACCGCTGTGGCAAACCAATCTGTGTGCGCTGTGCCGTCCGGACACCCGTCGGGTACCGCTGCAAGCAGTGCGTTGGCCAGCAGCAGGCTGTCTATTACACGGGTGGCACCCTGGACTATGTCGCCTGCGCGATCATTGCCCTTGTCCTGGGCGGGCTGGCAGCATTCCTGATGCTTGCCCTACGTGGCTGGTTCTTTGGCCTGATCTTGGGACCGGCCATCGGTGCCGGAATCGCCGAAGTCGTACGCACTGCCCTGCGCCGGCGGCGAAGCCGGTACCTGTGGCTGACGGCGGGGGCGGGCATTGTGTTTGGGGCGGTGCCGGCTCTGCTGCTGCGCTGGGGCAGGCTCGATCTCTGGGGTCTGTTGGCGCTGGGCATCTTCCTCGTCCTGGCCGTCGCTGCCGTAGCTGCGCGCCTGCGCTGACGCTATGTCTGCATCCGAGCCTGGCAGGCTTTGCCCCACTGGGGGATAGAACAGAGGTAGAGGCATCTCATGCTCAGCGACCTCACCATCCGCGACCTGGCCATCATCGATGCCCTTCAGATCAGCTTTGACCCAGGCTTCTCCGTACTAACAGGCGAGACAGGTGCCGGCAAGTCCATCATCATCGATGCCGTGAGCCTGCTGCTCGGCGGACGTGCAGATGCCGACATGGTCAGGGTTGGTGCGGAGAGGGCGCTGGTCGAAGGGACGTTCGTTCTGGACGTCGAGACGGCTGACCGGCTCAGGCCGCTGCTGGAGCAGGAAGGGCTAGAAGGCGATTCACCCGGCCTGCTGGCGATAGGACGTGAGATCCGCCGCGGGGGTCGCACTATCTGCCGCGTGAATGGGCGGGCAGTCTCTCTCCGGGTGCTCAGCAGCATCGGCGAGCTGTTGGTGGATATCCACGGTCAGACGCAGCACCTGTCACTCATGCGCGCCCGCGAGCATGTTGACCTACTTGACCGTTTCGGTGGACTCTGGCCCTTGCGCGAACAGGTTGGAACCCTGGTTCGTAGACTTCGGGGAGTGCGGAAGGAGCTGGCCGACCTCAGGCAGGATGAGCGTGAGCGAGCCCATCGCATCGACCTACTGCGCTACCAGGTCGGGGAGATTGAGTCGGCTCACCTTCGGCCGGGTGAAGACCAGGAGCTTTCGGTGGAGCGGGTGCGCCTGGCCAATGCGGAGCAGCTGAGCCAGGCTGCCGATGAAGCGTACGGCACCCTCTACGAAGGTGAGGACGATCGCCGCTCGGCCATTGACCTGGTGCAGGAGGCAACCCGTGCCGTGGCCGGCCTTGCACGGCTCGATCCCTCCAATGCGGCGCTTCAGACCGGCCTGGTCTCCGTGGCTGACCAGTTGGACGACCTGGCACGTGCCCTGCGCGATTACCGAGATCAGATAGAGTTCAACCCTGAGCGGCTCGACCAGGTGGAAGAGCGCCTCGCAGTCATTCACAACCTCCAGCGCAAGTATGGCGATGGGATCGAGGGCGTGCTCGAATTCGAGGCTGCTGCACGGCGCAAGCTGGAGACGATTGAGCACAGTGGCGAGCGCGTTGCCGAGCTCGAAGCGTCTGAGGACGGCCTCTTGCGGGCGATCGGCCAGTCCGGCGCCGATCTCTCAGCGCGTAGACGCGAGGCAAGCGAGCGCCTCTCCGGCATAATCGAGGCGGAGCTGGATGAGCTCAGCATGGCGCGCGCACGCTTCGCTGTCGCCATGGAGTGGAGCGACGACCCCCTTGGGGCAATCGTCGACGGCAGGCGTGTGGCGTTCGACTTGTCGGGTCTCGACCAGGTCGAGTTCCTGATAGAACCCAATGTCGGTGAAGGGCTGAAGCCTCTGGTCAAGATCGCCTCTGGCGGTGAGACGTCGCGCCTCATGTTGGCGCTCAAGACCGTCCTTGCCCTCGCGGACCGGACCCCAACACTCATCTTTGATGAGATAGATGCGGGAATTGGCGGGAGAATCGGAGCGGTCGTCGGAAAGAAACTATGGGCACTCACGGTTGCAGATGGGGGCACCCAGTGCCGGCACCAGGTGCTGTGCGTGACTCATCTCCCGCAGCTCGCGTCCTACGGCGACCAGCACCTCCAGGTGGCCAAGGGGGTCTCGGGCGAAAGGACGGTGACCCGAGTGCGGTCCCTCCAGGGCGTGGATCGCCAGGGGGAGATTGCCTCCATGCTGGGCACGGTGACCGATCTTACCTCTGCCAGCGCCCGCGAGATGCTGGCTGCGAGCGAGGAAGACAAGCAGCGGCGCCGTCCCTCGGTCCAGGCACAGCCTGCGGGCTAGTGCTGGAGGGTTTCTCGCCCCGCTCACCAAGGGGCGCGGCGACTTGGGCCTGATTTCCGACATCTCGAGGAGGACAGATGCAGACACAGGACGATCAGCCGGGCGAGGATACCAAAGGCGGCGCTTGGTCGGTCTCTGACGCCTCGCAGGTCACAACAGAGCAGGCCACCCGGACCGCCCGCAAGACGAGCACCGGCCGGCGCAAAGCAACGTCGAGCCGCAAGACTACCGGGAAGGCCGAGGAGAAGCCAAAGACGGCAGCCAAGCGCAAGACAGCCAAGGCGGCCAAAGACGACGACAAGCCAGCGACAAAACGCAAGACGAGCAAGACCGCCAAGGACGCCGAGAAGCCAAAGACGACGACCAAGCCAAAGGCCAAGAAACCGGCGAGCCAGGCCAAGACCGGTGCGTCAAAGCGCAAGACCACCAAGAAAGAGACGACCACCGCCTCTAGCAAGCGGCGCCCACGCCGGAAGCAGGATCTGGGGGACCTAATCTCCGAGCTTTTGGAGCGCCGAGCGGCGGGCGAGAAGGGGTCCGAGGCGGTCGTCGAGGCAATCCTGGAGCACCTGACGAAAAACCTGGGGCTTTCGTCCGACGCAGCCACGCTGGTGGTCGGCTATATCCTCGACAAGCTTGTCAAGAGCAAGAAAGCAAAGGCACCTGTAGCGACCGGCGAAGCGACGGTGCCCGAGACCGGCGAACTGGACCTTGGCGGCTTCTTCCGGCAAACTCGCAGTGGACCGGCGGTGGACATACGGCCCGAGGCGTCACGCGGCGAGTTGGAGGAGCTGGCACACACCGCCGGGCTGGATCCCGAAACAGCTGCCGCGAGCCTGAAGCAGGTACTCAAGATGCTTGGCGAGGCCGGACCGTAGCTTCTGCATGCGCGCCTGCCTGTAATACCACCCGTAACGCGCGAGTGCTAGACTGAACTACTGGTGCGCGAGCGCAAGGGCGCGGCTCGGGCAAGAGCTGGGGAGAACCCCGTGAAGAGGAGTGTAGCAAGATGGAAGACCTGTTCAAGGAGTTGATTCAGGGCAGTGGTCAGCAGGCACCCGAGGAGTCCGCAGCGGGGGACCCGCTGTCAGGCATTCTTCAGGGCCTGCTCGGAGGGGGCTCGCTCGAAGGCGCAGGGATGCCGTCCGCGCCATCGTCGGGGCTGGAAGGTGGCGGAGGTTTGGACCTCGGTGGCCTGCTGCAGGCCATCATGGGCGGCGGTGGACTGGGCTCCGGCATGGGCGAGGCCCAGGGCATCAGCTCAGGCGCGGGCTTGGGCGGGGGCGGTCTGGGCGGCATCCTGGGGGCCGTCTTGGGGGGCGGCGGATCGTCGTCGACAGCCGATCCCTTCGCGTCGGCAATTGCTGGCCTGCTCTCCAAGAAGCTTGGGCTTCCTCCGCAGATTGCCCAGGCCGTGGTCGTCTTTGTCCTCGGCAAGCTGCTGAAGGGCCGCACGCAGGCAGGTGCCTCCACGCCCGCTGGGTCGGGCGCGCAGGGTCTGTCGCTGGACGGACTGCTGGGCAGGATGAACAGTGGTGAGACGGTGCGCAAGACCGACATCCGCGCCACAGGCATGGCCCAGGAGCTCGCGGCCTTCACAGGCCTGGACCGCCGGACGGCGGAAGCCAGCCTGCAGGAAGTCTTCAATGCCCTCGGTGGCCAAGTAGGCAGCGCGGCATCGGCGCGCGCCCCCCGCAGGCCCAGGCAGAGTGGCCTCGACGGCATGCTGGACGACTGGCCGAAGTAGAGCAGAGGAGGCCCCACATGGATACCGCCGATCGCTTTGCGTCGCCGAACCGTGCGGTCACTGAGAAGGTGATGCGCAGCGTTGTCCAGATCGTCGCGCTGCAGCGGGCGTTCCTGGGCAACCTGAGCCCGGTCTGGACCGGCTCAGGGACACTCGTTCATTCCTCAGGGTTGATCCTGACCAATTGCCACGTTGCCAATCCGCGCGCTATGGGCATGTCCGCGCCGGCTGCCGACATGCTGGGCATCGCCATCACAGGGCGCTCGGATGAAGCCCCCGCACTGACCTACCTCGCCCAGGTGGCTGCCCAATCCCCTGAGATCGATCTGGCAGTTCTCAAGATTGTCTCCGGTCTCGACGGAAAGAAGGTCTCGGCGCTGAACCTCCCTGCGATTGACCTCGGCGACTCGGATGCCCTAGAGCTGGGCGACCAGGTCTGCATCTTTGGCTACCCGGGCATTGGGGGCGAGACGGTTACCTACACCACCGGAGCTGTCTCGGGCTTCTCCAAAGAGTCCGGCGTCTCGGCAAAGCGGGCCTGGATCAAAACCGACGCCACCATCGCCGGTGGCAACAGCGGTGGCACGGCCGTTGACCTCGACGGCCTCCTGATCGGCGTCCCTACCCAGGCCGCGGCAGGAAGCGGCATCACGCCCGTAGATGCCCGGCCTGTGGTGGACACTAACAAGGATGGTCGCGTGGACGAGCACGACAGCCCCATCGCCATCGGCGGCTTTATCAACGGGCTGCGTCCCATCAACCTCGCCAAGCCGCTCCTTGCCAAAGCCGGTGTTGCTGCCAAGCCCGCAGCAAACACGGTCAAGCCTTCGGGCTCCACCGTCAAGCCTGCGGGGTCCACGGTCAAGCCTCCGAGCGGTGTCGTCAAGCCCCCCAGCGGGGTGGTCAAACCTCCGAGCGGCGTTGTCAAGCCTCCGAGCGGGACGGTCAAGCCTCCGAGCGGCGTTGTCAAGCCCTCGGGCGGCGCCGGTGCACCCCAGCCGGTGGCGCCCCCTTCGCCAGGCCTGGCGCCCAAGGCAACCGGCCCCGCCTTCACGAACCTCGTGTTCAGCACTCAGGTCTCTGCAGACGGGCGGCCTGTCAACGCGGCGGCGATCCTGGCCAGCGGCAGTAAATCGCTCTACGCAACCTTCGAGTTTTCGGGCATGAAGAACGGCCTGGCTTGGACTCAGGTCTGGGCTGTGGACGGCAAGACCATAGTCTCCGAGCAAGGCGCATGGGACGCAGGCGCAAAGGGCCGGCGCGCCTTGCAGCTGAGCAACCCAAGTGGCCTTCCCAATGGCAAGTATCACCTCGCGCTGGCTGTGAAGGGCCAAGTGACTGCCGAGGGTGAGGTTGTCGTGGGCCGTCGAAGCGATGACACCGACACCCAGGTCTCGGGGCAGGTGGTTGATCAATCCAACGGGCGGGGCATAGCCGGCGCTCTTGTGATTGCCCTGAGGCCCGGCGTCAAGGTGCAGGCCTTTGTCCAGCAGCAGAGCTCGGACATGGCCTTTACCTCGGCCCGGACCGATTCCTCCGGTCGCTTCACTTTCCCGCAGCAGCTTCCCAAGGGCCAGGCCTACGGCCTGGTCGTAGTGGCACGCGGCTACCGGGACTTGGCCATCGAGGGCGCGCTGCGCATCGGCGCCAGCGCACCAGAGCAGGCCCAGCTGAGTGCGATAGCCCTTTCTCCGGAATAGGCACTCCTCTGGCTACTGCCGTCGACCGCCCGCTGCTCCCTATCGAGCAGCGGGCGGTCGCTTTTCTGGCCCGTGCGCTGCAACGGCAAGGGGATTGATTGGCGCTGCGGGCGCCGTCCTGGTATAATGCTTCAGGCTACCGAACACTCGCACCGCCATCGGCGGTGAGCCGGTCTGCGATGGGAAGAGAATGCGCTCGATCGTGATCGCCAACCCAACATCTGGTCCGTGGAGCACCCGTGCGGAGCTGGCCACAGTCATCGCCTACCTGCAGGAGCGCGGTTGGAGTCCCACCCTGCACATCACGGAAGCTGCCGGCGAGGCGACGGCCGTCGCGCGGCGCGCCCAGGACCAGCACATGGACGCGGTGTTTATCGCTGGTGGTGACGGCACCATCAACGAAGTCGTCAACGGCTTGGTGGGCAGCGAGGTTGCCGTTGGTGTGCTGCCGGCTGGCACAGGCAACGAGTGGGCCAAGGGTCTGGGCCTACCTAGGCGCTCGCCCATCGTCTGGCAGCCACTGGTGCAGTCTGTCAAGGCTCTCCTGGCGGGCAGCATACGCCGCATCGACATTGGGCGGGCGAATGGTCGCCATTTCTTGCAGTGGTGCGGCATCGGCCTCGACGCCGAGGTCACCTATGCCGTAGAGCCTCGCACGCGGGTCCAGCGTCGCTTGGGTGCAGTCGGCTACGTGGCCAAGGGGCTTGGCGTGGCGGCCACCCTGGTGGGCACACGCACGCGCATCACTATTGACGGCGAGAGGATCTATCGGCGGTGCGTGCTTGTGGTCATCAGCAATTCGCCCAACTACGGGGGCGTTCGGATGTCCATGGATGCTCGGGTCGATGATGGCCTCCTGGATCTCGATGTCTTTGCCGGAAATGGCTTTGCCGCATCCATGCGCACCTTCTTCTCGGTCCTGACCAGGCTCCATGTGCACGATCCGCGCCACACGGTGTATCGAGGGCGCACGATTCGCGTCGAGACGGACAAGCCGATGGCAGTCCATGTCGACAGCGAGCCCTTCAGCTGGACGCCCCTGGAGTGCGAGGTGGTGCCCAAGTCGCTGTCGATGATGGTCCCGCAGCGAACATCAGCCCACCTCTTCTCCGAGCAGCCGGCCCCCGGAGCCGCCTCTGGCCAAGCTACCGGGGCATAGTCCTGGCGGGCCATGGTCGGGCGGCCTCGCACGCCGGCGCGTGACCAGGCTCCCGAGTCACCCACCCATGGGCGGAAGCAGGACGGTCCCCATAGCAGGAGTGACCTTTGCCACACGCTGTGTATGACCTCAACCGAGTAGACAAGATCACGGCGGGCGCCGTGGGGGAGCCCGGTCATCGCGTCTTCTACATCCAGGCACGCAAAGGCCGGCGGCTGGTCACCCTGGTTGTTGAGAAGGAACAGCTTGCTGCGCTCAACCAGGCAATCGATCACCTTCTCCTGCAGCTGGCAGGCGACGATCCACGCGACGTCGCAGGCCCCGACATGCCTTCGGAGGGTGGCATGGGGCTGGAGATGCCGCTGGAGCCCGCTTTCCGCGCGGGGCAGCTGAGCCTGGGATACGACCAGGTCAGCAGCAAAGTTGTGATTGTGGCCGAAGAGCTCGCAGAAGAAGGACAGGATGCCAAGCCCTCCATTGCGCGTTTTTGGGCGCACCCCGCACAGATGCGCGCGTTCTCGCTCAACGCACAGCAGGCAATCGCTGCAGGGAGACCTCTCTGTGCCATGTGTGGCCAAGCAATCGACCCGGCAGGTCACTTCTGCCCCCGCAGAAACGGCGATCGAAAGGCACCGTGAGAGGTACGCATGCCCCACTCTCGCGGGCGGATGCGCTTACACTCCTTTCGGAGGGCGAGATCACGGTTGAAGGCCTGATCCCATGGAGCTCCAATGCGACCCTGCTTGTGACAGCTCGCCTTCCAGGCCTCACATGCCTGGCCGTGTACAAGCCACAGCGCGGCGAAAGGCCGCTGTGGGACTTTGCCACGGGAACGCTTGGCAAGCGGGAAGTGGCCGCCTATCTCGTGAGTGAGGCGCTTGGATGGGACCTTGTGCCGCCGACCCTGCTGCGCGAGGGCCCCTTGGGGCTGGGCTCGGTGCAGCTCTACGTGAGAGCCCAGGAAGACGCCCACTACTTTACGATCCGTGAGGAAGGCACCCACGGGCTTGACCTGATGCGCCTGGTGGCGCTGGACGCTGCGATCAACAACGCCGATCGCAAGTCGGGGCATTGTCTCGAGGACCTGGAAGGTCACGTGTGGGCCATTGACAACGCACTGACCTTTCACGTCCTTCCAAAGCTGCGTACCGTAATCTGGGACTATGCGGGCACGCCCTTGCCCGCCAACATCCAGGACGACTTGAGGAGGGTGCGGGACGATCTGCAGTCAAGCGCTGGCCTCGGGCGTGCGCTGGCTGCGCTTATCACGGACACAGAGATCGGCGGCCTGCTGCGCCGCCTGGAAAGCTTGATTCAGTCGGGCAGGTTCCCCGAGCCCGGCCCTGGGCGCGCCGTTCCCTGGCCGCTGGTCTAGGACCGGTTGGGGCATGATTGCCCGGCGTCGAGTGCCGGCACGGGGCGGTGCCCGTGGGGTACGCGGGCTGTAGTCAGGACTTGGTAAAGGAAGAGGGCGATGACGGTAACAGTGGTGGTAGGAGCGCAATGGGGAGACGAGGGCAAGGGCCGCGTCGTGGACTACCTTGCCGCGCGGGCGGACATGGTGATCCGCTTTCAAGGTGGAGACAACGCAGGGCACACTGTCGTGAATGAGCACGGAAGGTTTGCTCTGCATTTGGTTCCCTGCGGCATATTCTACCCGCACGTGCGCTGCGTGCTTGGGACTGGGACGGTCGTCAACCTGGACACGGTGACCCAGGAGCTGTCGATGCTGGAGATTGCCGGCATCGACACGACGAATCTCTGGATCGACCGGCGCGCGCACGTGGTCTGGCCCTATCATCGGCTGCTCGACGGAGCCGAGGAAGACCGCCGCCGAGGTCGAGCCCACGACGAGGGTGAGTCGATGGGAACAACGCGCCGCGGCATTGGCCCGGTCTATGGAGACAAGCACAGCTACAACGGCATTCGGGTCGGTGAATTGCTCGATCTCAACGGCCTCCGCCGCCGCCTGGAGGTGGTCCTGCCCATGCAGAACGGACGCCTGGCGTTCTACGGCCTTGCTGCCCTGCGCCTGGACGACCTCATGGAACAGGCAGCTGCCTGGCGCCAGGAGTACGCAAAACGGATCGTCGATGTGCTGCCCTGGGTGCGGGACGCGGTGCTGGCAGGGGAGCGCATCGTTTTGGAGGGCCAGCTGGGCGTTGGGCGCGATATCAACTGGGGGATCTACCCCTATACCACCGCGTCGTCACCAACGTCCGCCGGCGCCTGCGAGGGTACGGGCATCCCACCGCGCGCAATTGACCAGGTGCTGGGCGTCGTCAAGGCCTACTCGACCTCGGTCGGCCGTGGACCTTTTCCGACCGAGCTGCACGACGAGAATGGCACCATGCTCCAAGAGATCGGGCGCGAGTTCGGGGCGACGACGGGACGGCCACGCCGCTGCGGCTGGTTCGACGGCGTGGCCATCGGCTACGCAAGCTGGATCAACGGCTTCACCGGTGTTGCCGTGACCAAGCTGGACGTGCTGGATGCCTTCGCTGAGATTCAGCTCTGCACTGGATACCGGTTAGGGGATCAAGTGCTTGACTATGTACCCGACACAGCGATTCAGGACCTGGTCGAGCCCGTCTACGAGACATGGGCCGGCTGGCGCATCGACACGAGCCACTGCCGCCGCTGGCAGGACCTGCCACCGGCGGCCCAAGCGTACCTGCGCCGGATCGAAGAACTGGCCCGCGCCCCGATCCAGTTCGTGTCCGTCGGCCCGGAGCGGTCGCAGATGATCGTGGTGGGCGAGGCGTAGACCATGGTCCCTTGCTCCGCGCTGGGTAGTGGCGACATCAACCGCTCCGGGAATCCATTCATGGAGGCTTCATGAGAGCATCTCGCAATCGCTGGTACGTGGTCTCGGTTTTCTTCTCCTTTGTCTTGCTGCACCAGGCAGACAAGCTGCTCATCAGCCCTTTGACCGTACCGATCATGGAGGAGTTCGGCATCACCAAGACCCAGATGGGGGCTGTCTCCACGGTCGCGCTCGTGGTGGCTGCCGTCCTGTACCCGGTCTGGGGATATCTCTATGACCGCTACGCTCGGGCCAAGCTGTTGGCTTTGGCCGGTTTCCTCTGGGGCGGAACCACCTGGCTAAACGCCCTGGCGCCCAATTATCCGACGTTCCTTGTGACGCGTGCCAGCACAGGCATCGACGACTCAAGCTACCCCGGCATGTACAGCCTGCTCTCCGATTACTTTGGGCCGCGCATTCGTGGCAAGATCTTTGGCATTATCCAGCTGGCTCAGCCGCTCGGCTTTCTCGTGGGAACCGTGCTGGCCACCACCCTGGGGGGCAGCCTTGGCTGGCGCAACGTCTTCCTCGTCACCGGCAGCCTGGGCATCCTCGTGGCGGCCTTCATCTTCTTTGGCATCCGCGAGCCGGCGCGCGGTCAAGCGGAGCCGGAGATGGTGGGCGCGGAGCAGGTCGAGTCGCCGCGCATCAACTGGGACGTGGCCAAGGGCCTGCTCAAGAAGAGAAGCTTCTTGGTTCTACTGGTACAGGGCTTCTTCGGTGTCTTCCCATGGCAGGTTCTCACCTTCTGGTTCTTTGCCTACCTGCAGACGGAGCGCGGGTACGATGAGGGATGGGCCATGATCACCATGATCGTCGCCATCCTGGCGCTATCCGGTGGCTACTATCTCGGTGGCACACTGGGTGATCACTTCTTCCGGCGAACCGCACGTGGCCGTGCCTTGACTGCGATGGTGGGTGTCCTGGCGGGCACGATATTCTTGCTGATCACACTCTCCGTTCCGGCCGACCAGAAAGTGCTCTTCCTGGTCCCGCTCATTCCCATGGGCCTCACGATGTCGATGGCATCGCCCAACGTGATCGCCACTGTTCAGGATGTGGCGGAGCCCGAGGTGCGCGGGACTGCGCAGGCGATCATGAGCCTCGCCGACAACATCGGCGCCGCCCTGGCACCCCTCATTGCCGGGGCAATCGCCGACCGGTGGTCCCTGCACGTAGCCATCTTGTCCATCTGCATCGCGGCGTGGCTGCTGTGCGCGGGATTCTTTGCACTCGTGGCGCACCTGGTGCCGCGCGACGTTGCGCAGCTGCGCGAGACGATGCGCGCGCGAGCTTCTGGGTAGTGGCAGACTCCATAGCCCGCGGCCGGGTGCTGGAGCCTTGAGTCGCTAGGTAGGGGATGCAATGGCGAAATCGAAACGTTCCAAGCGTACGACAACACAGACGCTGCTCTGGCTTCTGAGCCTCTTTCTCATTCTGAGCATGATCATCAGCCTCATTGTGGTGGTGATCCCGGGAGCGACCGGATCGGCTGAGCCGACCGCTACTGCTACGCGCATCCTTCCCACCATGACACCCACCTCGCCGGCGCAGCCACCGGAAACCACGCCGGCAATGGGGCCCGAGCTTGCGACGGCCACTCCTGTGCCATGATCTCCACAGCACATCGGGCGCCTCGGTGGGGCAAAGGACGGCGAAGTTGGTGTCTCGGCAGCGCTTGATCCTGAGCCTGGGCATCGGGATTCTGGCGATGTCCTCGGCTTCCATCCTGATCCGGATGGCCCAGGCCGAGGGCGTACCCAGCCTCTCAATTGCCGCCTGGAGGCTGGCGCTCGCATCGCTTGTGCTTCTGCCCTATGCCGCAGTCACCCGGCGCGACGAGGTGCGCAGCCTCACGCGCAGAGAGTGGCTCCTGGTCGCCCTGTCGGGCGTCTTTCTCGGTCTGCACTTTGCCACCTGGATCGGCTCTCTGAGCATGACCTCGGTGGCCAGCTCGGTGGTTCTCGTTTCGATGGGGCCCCTCTTTGTGGCGCTCGGCTCACGGCTTTTCCTGGGCGAGCGGCTGTCCGCGCCGATGGCCGTCGGCATCGCCGTTGCTGCGGGGGGAAGTGCACTGATCGGCTGGGCAGATCGGTCGGCGGATCAGGACAAGCTGGTCGGAGACCTCTTGGCATTGACCGGTGCCGTCATGGTGGCAGGCTACCTCATGATCGGCCGGCGAGTGAGGGCGCGCCGCTCGCTGGTGGTCTACATCGCACTCGTCTACGGCGCTGCGATGCTGACGCTACTCCTCATCGTGTGGGCGGCCGGCATGCCGATGGGTGGCTTCACTCCGCAGGCCTATGGCTGGATGCTGGCCTTGGCTCTTATTCCCCAGCTCATCGGGCACTCTACTCTGAACTGGGCACTGCGCCACCTGTCCGCAGCCTTTGTTGCGGCGGCAACCCTGGCCGAGCCGATCGCCTCCAGCATCCTGGCGTATTTGCTGCTCAGGGAGCGGATCACCCTATCGGTTGTGCTGGGCGGCGTGCTGATCCTGGTGGGTGTCTATGTGGCATCCCGCTCTGAACGTACGGTCGGCGCGCAGCCGGCCGCTGTGTAGCGCTTCTGGACGTCCCGGCATAGGCTCGGCCCGTAGCTCTACGCTTCAATGCAATGGAGGGCAAGATGATCAAGACGCGGTGCTTTCGCTGTGGGTTCGCCTTCACTCTGGCGGAGCAGCACATTGCCAATTCGCTGGCATCGGAGGGAGTGACAGACAGGCCTTCGCACTACATGGCGGAGTGCCCACACTGCCGGCGGGTGAACAAGGTATCACTCAGGGGAGTGCATTTGCCGCCCCCCGAACCACCCGGCGAGGTGCCTCCGGCTGATGGATGAGTGCGGCAGGTCACCGGTAGAGTGCATGCTCCAACACGTAGGCTTCTACGCACTCCGGAACTAGGTAGGAAATCGGTCTGCCCTGTTCTACTCGGGCACGCACGTTGCTCGACGAAATGTCCAGCCAGGGCATCTCGACCCAGTGGACTCTGGCAGCCAGGCCGGGCAGCTTGGCGTCCAGGCCTGCCAGGTCAATCGTTACCCCCGGCCGCCGCACGACCGCCAAGTCGCACAGTTCCAGAATCGCTTGCGGCTTGTGCCAGAGCAGGATCTCTGCCAGTGAGTCGGCACCTTCGATGAAGTAGAGCCTCTCATCAGGCCCGACCTCTTCGCGAAGCAGCTGGAGCGTATCGAGCGTGAAAGAGGGACCGCCGCGGTCCAGATCAACGCGCGACACGGCAAAGTGCGGCTTTCCGGCGATGGCCATCTCTACCATGCGCAGCCGGTGCACCGCAGATGTGATCCGCCGGCCCCGCTTGTGGGGAGGGATCCCGGCGGGAACGAACAGGACCCGGTCCAGCTTCAGCTGCCACCAGGCCTCCTGCGCTGCAACGAGGTGCCCGTGATGGATCGGGTCGAACGTCCCGCCGAGCACCCCCAGCTCTCCGGGCCGTGTCATGGCTGCCACTCCAGCTCCCGCGCGCCGATACGCACGGTGTCTCCCGGCTCGATGCCTGCTGCCTCGAGCGCGGCAACGACGCCCATGGCACGCAGCTGGCGCTGAAAGCGGGCTGCCGCATCCGGTACCAGAAATGGGGTCATTGCGGCAATTCGCTCGACTCGCACGCCGCGTATCCGCCAGGTGGCGCCCTCGCGTTCGATTGTGAACAGCTCTTCCCTCTCGGCGGGCCGGAATATCGCCGGCCCTTCCGCAATGGGCTCCGGTGGAGGCAGGCTCTGCAGCAGATCCCACGTGCGAACCACCAGCTCGCGCACCCCCTGCCCAGTCGCGGCCGAGATGGCCAGTGCCTCGACTCCCAAGTTGCGCATCGCACTCTGGACCGTCTCCCAGCGAGCCTGCGCATCGGGCAGATCGAGCTTGTTCAGTACCACAACTTGGAGCTTGTCTGCCAGCGCACTGCTGTGCTGTGCCAGTTCGGCGTTGATAATCTCGTAGTCAGCCAATGGGTCCTCTGACGCACCGTCCAGCAGGTGGATCAGCAGCCGCGTGCGCTCTGCGTGACGCAGGAACTGGTGGCCCAGACCGGCCCCCTCCGCCGCTCCCTCGATCAGCCCCGGAAGGTCGGCTACCACATAACTCTGCAGGCCGTCCAGGGTGACCACACCCAGGTTCGGCTGCAGCGTGGTGAAGGGATAGTCCGCGATCTTGGGTCGCGCTGCGCTGATAACCGAAAGCAACGTGCTCTTGCCTGCGTTTGGCATGCCGATCACGCCTACGTCGGCGATCAGCTTGAGTTCAAGCCTGATCCACCGCTCCTGCCCAGGCTCGCCATGTTCAGCATACCGCGGCGCCTGGTGCGTGGGCGAGGCGAAAGCGGCGTTCCCGCGCCCTCCGCGCCCGCCCTTGGCCACAACAACCCGCTCTCCCGGCTCGGTCAGGTCGGCAAGCAGCTCCCCGGTCTCCACATCAAAGACCACCGTTCCACGCGGCACGGGCACGAGGTAGTCCTCCGCGGACTTGCCCTGCTGGTCTTTGCCGCTCCCGTGCCCGCCGCGCGCAGCCTTGAAGTGGATGTGCTGCCGGAACGAGATGAGTGTGTTGCGCTGAGGCTCGACGACGAGGATCACGTCGCCCCCGCTGCCGCCATTCCCTCCGGCCGGACCGCCAAAGGGGACCATCCTCTCCCGCCGGAAGGCTATGCAGCCGTCCCCTCCATCGCCGGCCTTGACGTGGATCTTGGCTTCGTCGAAAAACATCATGCTGCGCATCCTAGACAGTGAGACGGGGAGCCATCGGCTTCCCGCGTCTCAGCAACCTGCACGCTCAACCTCCGCGCAGGCGATTCCTGACTTCTTTGCAGTGGGGGCAGGTGGGAGTCGAGTAGAGAGTACCACACGTGCGGCACGTCCGGCTATAGGCAGCCTGCGCCTCCTCGATGGAGGCGATCACCAGAACCACCTCCGTGCCGGCATGACGTGCGAGCCATGGTCCAACCTCGGTGAACCCGACAAGCCAGCGCCCTTCTTCATCTTGCCGAAGCGTCCCTCGCAGCGTCTCGGCGCCGGCTTCGGTAGCCAGGCTCGCCAGCCTGAGTGCATGCGCCTTGGAGGTTGATGCCATGGCAGCTCCTTTTCTATCCTTCCACCCATTGTAGCCCTTCCCAACCCGCTTGGCAAGTACGGTCCCGCCGGTCCCTAGTCACGGCCTCTGCTGGCGGCTCTCCACCTCAGGGCTGCCACACAGTGCCCTCTCCCCATGTTGTCCGAGAACCACTGGCCCTCCCGGAGGGGATGCGCGGAGCCGACCCAACCGATTGGCCGCACTTGATTGCCATGTGGTACAATCGTTCTGCTGCCGCTGCTGGCGACTCTTGCCACTCCGGGCAGGGTGACGGCGGCTCTTGCTCAGGACTGGGTGTAGGAGGATCGGTGGTGCCACCTGTTCAGCCGTTGGGAGCCTTCCTTCCCGCCGTACAAGCCTGGTTTCGCGAGGCTCTTGGAGAGCCCACGCCTCCCCAGGCATTGGGATGGCCGGCCATCCAGCGCGGCGAGCATGTCTTGATCCTCTCGCCCACCGGCTCCGGAAAAACGCTGGCCGCCTTCCTGTGGGGCATCGACCAGATCTGCCGGCATCTCGCCGGGAACTCCGGTGCCTCTACGGGTCCGCTGCAGGAGCGCCCTGGACGGGACCAAGCGTCGCTGGGAGTTCGCTTGCTCTATATCTCGCCCCTCAAAGCCCTCAACAACGACATCCAGCGCAACCTGCGGGTGCCCCTCGCTGGGATCGCGCGGGCAGCCGAGCGGCTTGGAGCCCCGCTGCCGAGCCTGGACGTCCTGGTGCGCACCGGCGACACCCCCGCCTCCGTCCGCCAGAGGATGGCAAAGCGCCCGCCACCGGTGCTGATCACGACCCCCGAGTCGCTTTACCTCCTGCTGACGAGCCCCATTGCGCGCCGAATGTTCTCTGACGTGAGCACCGTCATTGTGGATGAGATCCACACACTGGTGGGCACCAAGAGGGGCGTCCACCTGGCACTCTCCCTGGAGAGGGTAGAGGAGCTAAGCCGTGTGCCACCCCAGCGCATCGGCCTGTCGGCCACCCAACGCCCGCTTGAGGAGGTCTCGCGCTTCCTGGGTGGATACGTCTCTTCGCCTTCGCCCGTGCCGCGCCCTGTCACCGTGATTGATGCTGGCATGGTCAAGCCCACCGATCTCCGCGTGGTGACGGCCGTCCAGGACCTGAGCGCTCTGCCGGCTGGCAGCATCTGGCCTGCCGTCATTCCGCACCTGCTCAGTCTGGTCGACAGCCATCACACAACACTCATCTTCGCCAATAGCCGGCGGCAGGCGGAGCGCGCTGCCGACCGGATGAATGAGGTCTATCTGGAACGCAGGGCGATCGGCACAGCAGGGCCCGAGGCTCTGGTGGAGGGTGGGGCCGTCAAGGCCGGTGGTTTCTTTGGCACCGGTGCGGTGGGCGGCCCGTTTCGTGCCCATCACGGCAGTGTCAGCCGCGAAGCCCGCTATGAGCTGGAATCGGCACTCAAAGAGGGCAGGCTCCCGGCTCTTGTTGGGACGTCATCGCTCGAGCTGGGCATAGACATCGGCTCGGTGGACCTGGTCGTACAACTCCAGTCGCCGAAAGGTGTGGCGCGCGGCCTCCAGCGCGTGGGGCGCTCTGGCCACCTGGTCGGCGAGACCTCCGTTGGCCGCATCTTCCCAACACACCGCGAAGACCTCCTGGAAGCGGCAGCAACGGCGCACGCCATGGTTCTGGGCGACGTCGAGCCCACCTACACGCCTCAGAACTCCCTGGACGTCCTCGCCCAGCAGATCGTGTCCATGGTAAGCGTCGAGGACCGCGACGTGCCTGCTCTCTTCGACTTGGTGCGCCGCGCCTATCCCTATCACCAGCTATCCCCAGACCTCTTCCGCTCCGTCTTGCAGATGCTCTCCGGGCACTATCCGGACAGTGCCTTCCGCGAGCTGCGCCCTCGGATCGCCTGGGACACCATTCACGATCGGTTGGCTGCGCTCCCTGGGAGCCGGCTGCTGGCGATCCGAAACGGAGGGACCATCCCCGACCGGGGTTCCTTTGTCGCCTACCTGCCTGACCGCAAGACCCGTCTGGGGGAGCTGGACGAGGAGTTTGTCTTCGAAACCAAGCCAGGCGACGTCTTCACCCTTGGCGCGAATACCTGGAGGGTCCAGGAAGTGACCGAGGACCGGGTGATCGTTGCCCCGGCTCCCGGCTATCTGCCGCGCATGCCCTTCTGGCGCGGCGACGCAGTGCGACGCGACTACCACCTGGGGCTGATCTATGGCCGCTTCCGGCGAGAGCTCGCCGAGCGGGTCCTGGGCTTGCCCAGGGAGGAGGTCTTGACCTGGCTCCAGGAGGAGTACTTCCTCGATCTCTACTCGGCCGAGAACGCTTTTGCCTATGTCCAGAGCAACCTTCAAGTGCTGGGCGCCATCTCATCGGACAAGTGCGTGATAGCCGAGCTCTTTGCCGATCCTCTGGGCGACCTCCGCTTGGTCATTCACTCCCCCTTTGGGGCCCGCGTGAACAGCCCCTGGGCACTTGGCCTCGCACAAGCTTTTCGAGACGCGCTCGGCACCCAGCCAGAGACGATGGTCAGCGATGATGGGATCCTCTTTCGCTTCCTGGAGACCGAAGGCGAGCCCCCGCTGTCCCTGATTCGCGAGATGGGTCCCGCCGAAGCGCGCGAGCGCTTGCTCGCCGAGCTGCCGCAGTCTGCCGTCTTTGGCGCCCAGTTCCGTATGAACGCCGCACGTACACTCCTGTTGCCCGCCGTACGGGGCCGGCAGAAGCGGACTCCCTTCTGGCTGCAGCGGCTGCGGGCCAAGGATCTCCTGGCAGTGACTCGCGAGCTTCGCGACTTCCCCATCGTGGCCGAGACCTATCGCGACGTCCTGCGTGACGTGCTCGACCTGGAGCACCTGGAGGACGTGCTGCGTGGCATCCAGCAAGGCGAGATACAGGTCGTCACTGCCGAAACGATTGTACCCAGCCCGGTGGCGTCTGCCCTGCTCTACGATCTTGTCGCCCAGTACATGTACGAGTGGGACCAACCAAAGGCGGAGCGGCAGATGCAGGCATTGGCCGTTGGCCGCGAGACCCTGGCGCAGATCCTGAACGAGGCCTCTCTGCCTGACCTCCTCCGGCCCGAGGCCTTGCGCGATGTGGAGGCTCACCTCCAGCACCTCTCCGAGGCAACCCGGGCGCGCACCCCTGAAGAGCTCACCACCATCTTCCTGGCGCTGGGTGACTTGTCGATCGAAGAGGCGTCTGCGCGCGCCGTTGGCGTTCCAGTCGAAAGCCGGGCATGCGGGAAACCGGCGGCTTCCACCGCCGGGCATTGCTGGCTCCGCGATCTGGCGGCCCAAGGCCGTATGGTTGCGGTGGACTTACCCTCCGGTCGCCGCTACGTCTTGGCCGAGATGGCGGCAGCCTATCAAGCCGCCTTCTTCCCACCTCAGGGCGGCCGTACCTCCGCCGAGGAGCGGGACGACGCTCGGCGCACAGTGCTGCGGCGCGCCCTCAGCACCCACGGACCGCTGACCAGGGACTGGCTGCTGGAGCGCTATCCTTGGGAGGCGGCTTGGCTCGACGAGGCGCTCTCAAGCCTGGTCAATGGGGGTGAGGTCGTAGCGGGCCAGATCAGCCCTCGGGTCGAGGGCGGCCGGCCTGCGCCCGAGTTCTGCGACCGCCGCAACCTGGAACGCATCCACCGCGCAACCCTCTCCCTCCTGCGACGTGAGGTGGAGCCCGTCTCCCTCTCTGCTTACGCCGACTTCCTGGCGCGCTGGCAGCACTTTCACCCTGCGCACCGACAATCGGGGCAGGGTGGACTGGTGCGCGTCCTCCAGCAAATGCGTGGGGTCGCTGTGCCCGGCCCTGCCTGGGAGCGCGACATCCTGCCTCTGCGCCTGGCTACCTTCGATCCCGAAGAGCTCGAGCTCCTGTGCGAGAGCGGCGACCTGGTATGGACCGGCTCCGGCGGGCGTGACCCGCAGCGTGCGCGCGTGCGCTTCTTCTTTCGGGGGGAGGGCAACCTCTTTCTTCCTCCCGAACCAGAACACGCGGGGCTGTCGTCCGCCGCCGGCGCCGTCTACGAGCTGCTGCAGTCGGAAGGTGCCTGCTTCTTCGCCGACCTCGAGGCGGGCACCGGGCTGGCACCTGCTGAGCTTGGGCAGGCACTGTTGGAGTTGGTGATGGCCGGCTTGCTGACGAACGACTCACTCCAGGCACTGCGCCAGGTGCTGGCCTCTGGCGTGGAGGTGGCAGGCTCCCAGCGCAGGCCGCTCAGCTCGCTGGAGGCTGACTTGGCGTCGTGGCGAGGGACAGGCAGGGACATGCGCCCGTCCGCCTTGGGCAGGCACGCCAGGCGCAGCCTGAGTGCAGCCCGGCGCAGTGCTGCCGACCGCGTAGACCGCACCGTGCGCCCGAAATGGCCCGGCCGCTGGAGCCTGGTGTACCGTCTGGGTGTCTGTGGACGGGAGCTCTCTCAGGAGGAGCGACTCGCTCGCCAGGCTCAACAGCTTCTGCAGTGCTACGGCATTGTCACGCGGCAGTGCCTGGAAGGCGACTCCGAAGGCGGCTGGGACTGGAATGCGCTCTATCCCCAGCTCCAACTGATGGAGATGCGCGGCGAGGTTCGGCGTGGCTACTTTGTGCATGGCCTGCCCGGTGTGCAGTTTGCCCTGCCCGAGGCGGTGGAGCGGCTGCGCGAGTGGACGCGTCCGGAGGCACCCGGCAGCGAGACCCTCGTCCTGCTCACCGCCTGCGATCCGGCCAACCTCTTCGGTCCGGTGTCGTCGGCACTGGACGAGGAGGCGTCCGCAGACACCGGGGCAGACCCTGCCCGCTTTGTGCGCGTCCCTTCAAACTACGTGGTGCTCCTCCGCGGCCGGCCGGTGTTGCTGTGGGAAGTGGCGGCAGAACGGGTATCGGCCCTGCCTGACCTGCCTCCCGGTGTGCTGGAGCGGGCGTTGGAGGTAGTCGTGCACCATCTGCACAGGTCGATCCGGCGGCTCTCAGTGGCTCTCTGGAATGGAGGGCCGGTTCACGACAGCGCGGCCGTCCCGGCGCTGGAGCATACGGGGTTCCGCCGCGAGGCGCTGCTGTACGTCTGGGAGGGGCAGTAGGCAGCCGGCCGGGACATTGCCTCTGCGCGCTACGGAAGGGCCTTCAATGTCAGTGGCACGTAGCGCATCTCCGTCGGCAGCCAGATCGTTATCGTTCCGTCTTCCACAAGAACAGCAATGGCGTTGCCGTCAGGGTCGACGAACGTTGTCGGGGTGAGGAGAAGCGGACTCACCTGGCCGGCTGTCCCGACCGCATGGAACGTGATCTCGGCCAGCACCGGGCTGCCGCTGACGCCGACGGTCGAGAGGGCGGTCAGTGTGACCGTGCTCGGCCCATCATCGACGTTGCACAGCGCCATGTCGAAGGCGCCGCCAGGGTCGGCGGTGCAGGCCGTCGCTACCACGACCTCCGCATCGTAGTCGATCTCCACCGTCACCGCCCCCAGTACGTTGTCGGCCAGCACGGCCGACAGCGATACGCTCGCGCTCTCTCCTTCCTGGATCAGAGCGGAGCCGATGCTGAGGATGCAGTCCCCTACACACGGCTGCGTCGTGTCACCGTCCGTGTTCGAATAGGCGGAGTACTGGCCGTCTCCGGCACGGTAGGCGCGCACCCGGTAGTCGTAGCCGCTGCCGCAGGCGAGGCCGGTGTCCTCAAACTCCGTGACATCCGCGCCGACCGAGCCAACCTCGGTCCAGTCAGCACTGCCGCCGGGGGACCGCTCTACGCGAAAGGCCGTTTCGTCGGAGGAGTTGTCGGTCCAGGATAGGTCAATCTCCGAACGGGAGATGGCGCTTGCATCCAGGTCGGACGGTGCCGGCAGCCCGCCGCCGGAGGCGATCCTCACTTGCCCGTCCTCCATCGAGACGGGGACCTCCGTGCCGCTTGGATCGTCGAAGTTGTCCGCCGTGAGATGCAGAGGGCTGACCTGACCCGGCTCACCAACGGCCAGGAAGGAGACCTCCGCCAGGACCGGGTTTCCTGTGACGCCTTGTGCCGAGATGGCGACAAACCGGACCGTGTCGGAGGCGTAGGCTACGTTGCAGTAGGAGAAGTCGAACAGGTCTTCAGGGTCTGCGGAGCACGCCGTGGCAGTCACAACTCCGGGATCATATTGGACATCGACGGTGACCGCAGCCAGGACATATACGTCGAGCGCGGCCGCCAAAGGCACTGTCGCGCTTGCGCCCTGCGCCACGTCGGCCGAGCCGATTGCGAGGATGGCACTCGCGGCCGCCTGGACTCGGGAGCGCGGCGCCCCCGCTAACGGGGGCACCGCCACCAGGATGGCGGCCATCGCGACCAGGCACGCGCCCAACACCCGCCTCTTCGCCATCACGCCTCTTCGCCGGGACCGCCCCACGCGGGCACCCTGAGAGTAGAGCAAGCTCTTAGGGTGCCCGCCAATCCCTAGTCGACTACGCCATACCGGACGCGTGCCTCGATCGGCCTGCCGGCAGGGTCGACCAGCACGGGCGCCGTGAGCAGGGGCTCCGTGTCTGTGATGGAGCCATTCAGGATGCGGTAGGTCACAGTGGCGAGCGTCAGGTCGCCCGACCGCCCGGACACTGCCAGGCCGGCAAACGTGACTCGACCTCTTGCGGCGTCGACCTGGCACATCGCCACGTCCATCGCGCCGGCAGGGTCCGCGGCACAGCCCTCGATCGCGTAGGCAGCGGGATCGAGGGCGAGCTCAACAGTGGCAGCGCCCATCATCTGCTCGCCGAGTGCCAGCCAGATAGGCACGGCGGCCCTGCCATCGGTCACGTGGCCTTCCGCACCCAGGTTGAGACCGACACTGCCGGTGGGAGTAGGCTCCTCCCTAGCCGGCCAGCGATCCCCTCCGTGTGCACCCTCGGCAGGACACAGCAGGTTGGGGATTCCGGCTTCGCACTGGAGGATGAACAGCGCGTCGGTGACGCTGCAGGCACCGTCACCCGACACATCACAGGCAGGTAGGAAGAGGCCATCCTCGGGGGGCGGGCATGTGAACGAGTCATTGGGCCGCAGTCCCACCTCTCGTTGCAGCACAAAGAGGGCATCGGTGCCGTCGGTGGTTCCACTGCAGTCGACATCACCGCTCACGCCCAGCCAAATCCACACCTCGCCATCCGCCTCTTCGTAGGCCGAGAACGCTGCGCCTGCCGGGTCCGTGAGGGTCTCGATCACCACCTCCAGGTTGGTCTGATCGCCGGGCGCACCGGCGCCTAGATAGGTGATGTTGGCCAGCAGAGCATCCCCGTCCGCGCCTGCCACGGACGTTCCCGTGAAGCGAACAGTACCGGTGCTGTACTCGGTGTTGCACAGGGCAAAGTCGAGCGCTCCAGCGGGATCGGGATCACAGGCGATGGCTTGGGCGATGGATGGATCGTGGTGTACGTCGACGGTGATGGCTCCCACGAGCACGTCTGTAAAGTTCCAGAGGTTCAGTGGGATCACCCCCGTCCCGCCGGCTGCAACGTCCACCTCCCCGGCTATCACCCCGGTATCCTCCAAGGTCAAGTGGTAGGTCGCAGCAATGCCCGTATCGGCAGCCGGCATCAGGAACACCGGATAGGAGAAGTACGTGTCATCCTGCATGACATAGTGCCAGAAGACATACCCGGGGTCAGGATCGGGTGTCAGGGTGATTTCCTCTCCCGCAATGTACTCCCCGGCACTGCACCCCGTGGAGTTGGGTGGGTCCGCCGTGGGCGGGCCGCCGCCGCCCTCGGATTCCAGGGCCAGCGCATAGCACGGCGCAGAGGCCACAAAGTGGGCCGTGACCGACTTGTTGGCGTTCATCGTGATGGTCGTCGGATTCCCACTGCCGGAGGCGTCGCCGCTCCAATGGTCGAAGGTGTATCCGCCGTTCGCCGCGGCGGTGAGCGTGACCGCGGTCCCTGCCAGGTACTTGGCCGGATCATCCGGGCAGTTGGGTGCCGGGTTGGCCGTCACCGTGCCCGTGCCGGCAGGGCTCACCGATTTCGTCAGCGAATAGCAGGTCGACGGCACGTACTTGCGCAGCAACACGTCGTCTACGAACGCGCCGACATTCGTGATGCCCAGGTCGCTCGTGAAGTTGAACGCCACGCATACATATGCATCGCCGGTCAAGTCGCCGAGGGTGGGTACGTTGGTGAGGTCGAACGTCCACATGTCCCAACCGTCAGTGGGGATGGACATCACGTAGCCGTAGTAGTTGACGCAGTCGGCAGAGGCTAGCCACTTGAAGTAGTCGTAACCCGGCTCGGAGGCGTTCCACACCCAGAACTGCAGCTCGGCCTCGGTGGCGTCGGCCAAGCTGAACGGCCCATAGGTAGCCCACGAGTCCATGTAGTTGGGGTAGTTGTAGTACAGAGGATCGAGGCCGTCAGCACCGCCGTTGGCGCACCAGGCGCTCTTGGTGCCGGTGCGCGGGAAGTAATCATCTTCGTCCCAGTACACCTGCCCACCCGTGGGTCCGTTGCCGTCGTATGCGGTCCAAAGGCCTGAGGGCCAACTCCCCTCAAAACCCTCCGTCATGAGGGTGACCCACGACCCATCGGGTGCAGAGGAGACCTGCTGGAGGGCTGCTCCGGCCTGCGCTGGGGGCGGCAGGCCGCCTGCGCATAGAATAGCTACAACCACAATGCCAAACCACGCTCCGATTCTCCAGGTTTTCACCGAGTTCTCCTTTCTGCCCAGGTGGGCACTCAATGACCTGCCGTCGTAGCGACTCTGGTTCCGTGTGGTTTCGTTGCTAGGTTATCGGCTCACCTTTCCGGAGTTTCGTTCGCCGGCCATTATATCACATTCCCAGATCCGTGTCAACTGCAAAGAGCTGGCCTTGGCATCTGGCGAAGCCCTAACCGGGCCCCGCAGGCTCTTCGATCCAGTTGTCGATTGCTCGACGATAGCTCAGGACCTCCGTCTCGGCAAAGAAGCGCGCGATCTCCTTCTTGGCCGATTCAGGGCCGTCGGATCCATGGATCAGATTGCGCCCTTTCATCAGCCCAAAGTCCGCGCGGATGCTTCCCGGAGTAGAATCTTTCGGATGCGTCTTGCCCATCGTGTCCCGCACGACCTGGATCGCGCAGTTGCCCTCGACCACGGCCACGACCACCGGGCCGCTCGTGATGAACTCTATGAGCCCTGGGTAGAAATCCTTCCCGCGGTGTTCACCGTAATGTTCCTCGGCCAGCTCCCGTGACACCTGCATCAGCTTGAGTGCAGCAAACCGCAGGCCGCGCTGCTCCAGCCGGGTCAGGATCGGCCCGATCAGCCCTCGCTGCACGGCGTCGGGTTTCAGGATAACCAGCGTGCGCTCTGTCCTTTCCTCCATGCTGCCCTCAGCCCTCATCTCTTTCGTAGGATCTGCCTTGCGAGGCGGTACATCTCGAGTGCCTGGTCGACCTGGTTCGATTCCATGTAGGCATCTCCCAGCAGCCGGTACACCTGCACCTTGTCAGTCTCCTGATCCAGGAGCCCCTGGAGATCCAGGAGGACCGCCCGTATCATCTTGTGGCTCGCGATCAGCTCCTCGTACTGGAGGAGTGCCCCGTCCCAGTCGCCCATCTGGGCGCACATCCGTGCCAGCTCGATCCGCGCCCAGTACTTGCCCGGCTCCTGCCGCAGAAGGAGCGTCAGGTCTCGGATCCGCTTCCGCTCGGCGGGGTTTCCCCCGGACCTTGCCGGCTCCTCCACGGCGGCCGAAGGTCTGGGCATGCCGAAGATCCCGGCTCCGATCGGCGGAGTCTCCTCTATGACGGCCTCTTCCATTCGCCGCACCCAGTCCGGGACGGTGCTCTCGGGAGCAACCGCCTCTGACCATGGCCCCTCGGCCTCATGGGCGGCCGTCTCCAGCGAAGGAATCCCCTCGTCTGTGACGCCCTCCGGCACGCCGGCCTCCTCGCCCGAGGCGGCCTGCTCGGCCAGAGTTCCCAGCCAGGCCGGGGGCTCGGGCAGGTCGACAGGCGCCCCATCCGCCGTGGAGGGCTCACTCGGCAGGGCGCCTGCCGCCAAGGTTTCCAGCCACTCGGGTGCCTCCTCTTCCGCGGAGGCATCTTCGCCCTCGGCCGGTGCTGGCTCTGTCCCCGCGGATGGCAGCGCCCGCAGCCACTCGGGAGGCTCCTCGTTTTTCGCCTGACTTGACTCCGCTGCGCCCGCCGTCGTCTCAACCGGCTCGGCGAGGAGCGACTCCTCGGCAGCCCTGCCTGTCTCCAGGCCGGGCCCGGTCTCGTCCGGGCCGCTATCTCGCTCTTCCATGCTGTCCTCCTCGTGGCCGTGGCCTGCAGCGGGTCTTCCCTCTGTCTTGAGCTCGGTGACCTGGACCTCTCTCAGGGGCAGCGGGGAGAGATTGCCCATGACGGCGTGCGCCACGCGGTTCTCAGGGTCTATGGCTTGCGCGTGCGCGAGGCTCGCCTCGGCGGCAGCACCTTGACCCTCCTCCTCGAGAAGCTGTCCCTCGATCAGAAGCGCTTTTAGGCAGCCCGGCAGCGCCTGCAGCAGGCTGCGGGAGCTCTCCAGGGCTTCCGCCTTTCGACCTGCCCGCCACTGGGTCTCGGCCAGGCCGGCGCGCGCCTCCAGCAGGTCGGGATTCTGGAGAAGAACTTCCTCGTACTCCGCGATCGCCCTCTGGAGCAGCCCATTGAGTACATAGACCCTGGCCATCGCTCCCCTGGTCAGTGCAGGGCCCGACGCGCGCGAATCACCACGCCGCCGGTACAGGAGCTGCAGATCCGCGCGGACCTCTGCATTCCCGGCCGCGACGTCAAACGCACGCTCCATATGCCTGATCGCGTTGCCGAGGTCTCCTCGCCGGTCGTGGACCAGGCTCAAGCCGATGTGGGCGATGGCGTTTTCTGGGTCGGAAGCCAGTGTGCGCTCGAAGCTTTCCTGGGCTTCGGCGAGATTTCCCGCCTCAAGGCAAGCCTCGCCCAGCACGCGGTGCGCCCAAAAACACTCGGGGTGCTGCCCCAGAATGTGCTTGGCGTGGGCAACGGCCTTCGCCGGTTCACCAGACCGGATCCATTCCTCGATCTTGGCCAGGTAATCACGCAGCGGAACGCCGGGCACAACGGGACCCTCCTCCTCGATGCTCGCTGTCAGGGGCTCCCCCTAGGGTGCTCCATCGTCCATCTGCACGAGGGGCAACCACAGCTCGAACGGCACCTGCTCGCACTGCATCGGGAGGTACTCGGCCGCGCCGAACGGTGGATCGCAGCCGGCGTACGACCGCCCGCCAAACACCCACATCCCCGGAAGCCCGTCGTCCGGGTTGTCGGTGCAGAGCGGGATGAAGGTGCCGGCCACGTTGACGCGCGCTTCGTGCAGGTCAGGAAAGCCCTGATCCCAGGTGTCGGAGGCAATGTCGTACTCCATCACCTCTGCGGAGATGTCAGGCCAGTCGCCACCCGCCGCGACGTAGAGCTTGCCATCCCAGGGCGTGCTGGCGCCCTTGGTGTCATACTCAAAGCCAAAGCCGCGCCCTTCTGCCGTGGGCACCGGCATGGGCGAGAGGGCCGTCCATCCATTCCACCATGCGGCCGTGTCCAGCACCTCGACGACGTCCGTCGGCACCAGGTCGCCGCCCACATAGCCGGACGTCCCACCCATCGCATAGATCTTGCCGCCCTGCACGGCCGCCTGGATGTAGGAGCGGCCCACGCTGAGCCCGGCTCCGGGCAGGTTCGTCCAGCGATAGCCGGCATACCCTTTTGGATCAAATGTCCAGGTCTCGGTGGCGAAGTAGGGGGCCAGAGTCGTCTCCCAGCCGCCAAAGACGTAGATAACATCGTTCACCACCGCACTTCCCATGCCGCCGACGACATACCCGCCAACCTTGCCCGGCCAGTTGTCTTCGGGTCCCAGGTACTCCGCCTCGTTCGTCTGTGGGTAGTAGCGCTGGACCAGGCCGATGTTGTTGCCGCCGTGGTCCTTGTCGGTTCCTCCCACGACATAAATGGCCGGGCCGCGGCCTGTCCCATCGTCCAGGATCAGGTTGCCGTTGTAGTTCGACACGTCCTCATAGATGTCGGCGCCCGTGTCCGCATACGTGCCGGCGACGGGATCGAACATCCAGATATTGGGTGACTCGGTACTCGCACTCGTGCGGCCGCCCAGGAAGTAGACCTTGTTTGCCCACGGCGCATCTTCGGGACCGGGCACAAATACCCCATCGTGGCGCTGGTACTCGAAAGCCAGAGTTGGCCCGTACTGCCAGGTGGGGGTCTGCCCCGCCGATGGGGCCGGTGACACGCACAGGGCCACCAGAGCGAAAAGGCACACGATCACGACAGCGCTGCGTTTCATCTCGCAATCTTCCTTTCCCTTGCTGTTCACATCTGGAAGCGGCCTGTTGCCGGGACTACCTTGTACTTGAAGTTGGTGACATACTCGGCCAGGCGGTTCCTCAGCTCCTGCCATTGCTGGCTGTCCAGGATTTCGCGCGCCCTTTCCACAGAGTCGCAGGTACCCGCCGTCATGATCTGGGGCGCGTTGCCGTAGAGCGTGTACCATGCCTCGGTGGGCTGCCAACCCATGCGCATCAGCGCCGGTGCAAAAGCCTGCATGGCGAACTCGAAGTAGGCTTGCTCGTGACCGGGAAGAATGTCCCAGGTCATCAGTAGCTTTACGCTCACAACCCCTCCCCCCAAGGGCACGGGCACCAAGCCCAGTGCGTTTTCTAGAACCGCATGGCCCTATTCAGATGGTTACCACTCTTTTCTGGGCCCACAATAGCCAAGCTGAGACGCTCCGTCCGGAAGAGAGTCTGTGCCAGGCGCTGGATGTCCTCGGCCACCACCTTGCCCTCTTCGGCGATCACCTGTACCGGGCTGAGCACGTCGGGCCCGAGAAGCTCCTGGCGCGCGTACCAGGAGGCCAGCGCGAAAGGCTCCTCCAGTGCCAAGGCCAGGCGCCCCTTGGAGAACTCCTTTGCCTTCTGCAGTTCGTCCCCGGGCACCGGCTCCTGCCGCAGCTTGTCGAGCTCGTTCAGGATCGCCCTGATCGCCAGGTGAGCAGACTCGGGTGCTACGCCCGCGTAGACACCCACGGATCCCGTGTCAGCGAACTGATCCGAGTAGCAGTCGACGCTGTAGGCCAGGCCCAGTGTCTCGCGCAGTTGCTGGAAGAGCCGCGCACGCATACCCCCGCCAAGGATGACACTCATCAATCCGAGCACGTGGCGATCGGGGTGGCCCCGGTTCAGGCCGGTGAAGCTCAAGCTGATGTGGCTCTGCTCAGTGTCTTTGTAGTGCACCTCAAGCCGTGGCCCACTGGAGTTGGCGGGCGCAGGCGAATAGGTGGCGGGCGGGCCGGGCTCCCAGCCTGACACGAGCGCGCGCGCAAGGCCTACGGCCTTGGAGTGCCGCACCTGCCCGGCGACGGCGAGGACGGCTTGCCCTGGCAGATAGTGGTCACTCAGGTACTGCAGGAGAGTGTCTCGGCTCAGCCGGCCGACCGTCTCGGCGCTACCTGCGATCTCCCGACCAAGCGGATGGTCGGGCCACTGGAGCCGGCTGACGAGGATCTCGACAAGGCTGTCCGGCGTGTCGGTTTCGTACTTGATCTCCTCGATGATGACCGCTCGTTCCTTTTCGAGCTCGCGCGGGTCCAGGTTCGAGTGCAGAAGCATGTCACTGAGCAGGTCCATGGCCTCCGGCAAGTGGCCCCCGGCGACCTTGGCCCACAGCAACGTGGTCTCCACCCCCGTGCTGCCGTTGAAAATGCCCCCTCTGCCTTCGATCGTGTCGGCCACGTCCCGTGCGGTTGGCCGTCGACTGGTGCCCTTAAACAGCATGTGCTCGACGAAATGCGAGGCTCCGCCCAGGGCATCGCTCTCGAACCGCGAGCCCACGCCTAGGAAGAACCCGATGCTGACCGACTGCACATGGGGTACCGACACCGTCAGCACGCGGAGGCCGTTGTCGAGCTGCGTCAGATCGTACATCTCAGACGATCCGAAAGGCATCCACCAGCGTGCAGCGGCGGACGCGGGTGAAATCGATAGCGCTCGTCAAGCCTTCGCCCGTCGGGCTGGCGATCGAGAAGGAGCAGTACCCTTCCCCACCAAAGCCGAGCCCGGCCAGGCTCGGCCCATTCTTCACAAAGATGCTCGTGTTAATCTCACGTGACATGCGGCTCAATACATCCAGGTTCTTTGAGTGGCACATTGCGGTATGCCCCATGCCCTGCTCGACGGACTTGGCCAGATCGATCGCCTCGTCCGCATTCCTAACCCGCACCAGCGGGATGACCGGCATCAGCTGCTCCGTCCAAACGAGTGGGTGCTGTGCCTCTGTCTCGGCTACCACCAGGCGCACCGAGTCGTCGACGTTCATGCCAATCTGCTGAAGGATGACTCTGGGAGCCTTGCCAACGAACGCTTTGTTGATGACGCCGTGCTTGCCGGGACCGTGATCCTCGGCCATAATCACGTTCATCAGTCGGCCAAGCTGCCAGGGCGTGATCTCCACCGCTCCCCGTTGCACCATGTTCGCCTTGAGCTCACCGGCGATCGCGTCAACCGCTATGATCTCCTTCTCCAGGATGCAGACCAGGTTGTTGTCGAAGGAGGCCCCTTTGATGATGTCGGTGGCCGCCTGCATCAGGTCCGCAGTCTCGTCCACGATGACCGGAGGGTTGCCCGGTCCGGCGCAGATGGCCTTCTTTCCGGAGGCCATGGCCTCGCGCACCACCCCCGGGCCCCCGGTCACGACCAGCAGCCTGATCCTTGGATGGCGCATGACCGCCTGGGCACTCTCGATGGTCGGCTCCACGGGGCACGTAACCAGGTCCGTGGGGCCTCCGGCGCGCCGGATCGCCTGGTTGAGCAGGCGAACCGTCTGGGCGGAGCACTCCTTGGCAGCGGGGTGTGCATTGAAGACGGCGGCGTTGCCCGCAGCGACCATCCCGATTGCGTTGCAGAGTATGGTCGAAGTCGGATTTGTGCTCGGCGTGATTGCCCCGATGACGCCGTACGGAGCGCGCTCGACGAGGGTCAGCCCGCGGTCCCCGCTCCAGGCATGAGCCTGGAGTGATTCCGTGCCAGGCGTGCGCTCCGCCACCAGCAGCATCTTTTCGACCTTGTCTTCGTGGCGCCCCATGCCCGTCTCTTGCCAAGCCGCATGCGCCAACGCCGGCGCGTTCTCTGCCGCGGCGTGTCGCATGGCCGCGACGAGGGCAGCGCGCCGCTCCATGGGAAGATCCGCCAGGCGCCGCTGGGCTGCGGCCGCTGCAGCCACGGCGCTGTCGATGTCTGGATAGACGCCGTCCTGGAGGGCAGCAGTTGTGCCGGACAACCGGCCCTGGGCACCGGCAGCCGGAGAGGGCGTCGCCCGCGATCGATCGACCGTGGGCTCGCGCGGAGGCACAACTGGCTCGGGACGCAAGTCCCGTACCACCTTCTGGACAATCTCCGCGATCCGGCTTTCGTCCACCGGCAGGCTCATCTACTCTTCACCGTGGGCCTTGGCAGGGTGTCTCCTAGTCCTTCTGGTACTTCACTCGTCCGTTGACTTCCCAGGTGTCTACCACTGCCATGATCACGGCATCGCAGGGACGCTTATCCGTGATCGCGGTCTGGCGTGCCGAGGACCCCGTGGCGTACATCACCACGTCGCCCACTCCGGCCTGCACTGCATCGGCGGCGACGACGTATTCGCCCGTGTCTTCGTTCTCGATGGTGACCCGCCTGACAACGAGGAACTTGTACCCTTCGAGCTTCTCGTCCTTGCGGCTGGCGACCACCGTGCCAACCACTCTGCCCAGCAGCATGGCGTCCTTACTCCCCCACTTCCTTGAGGGCCAGATCGCGCCGGCCCAGCGGCAGGACCAGGTCGATGTTGATGTGCGGGCGCGGGATGACGTGTACCGAGACCACCTCTCCGACCTTCTCTGCACCCCGCACTCCTGCTTCGACCGCGGCCTTGCAGGCCGCCACGTCGCCCCGTACAATGGCAGTGCAGTACCCGCCGCCTATCTTCTCGTAGCCCACCAACTCGACTTTGGCAGCCTTGACCATGGCGTCTGCCGCTTCAACGACGGCTGCGAACCCCTTTGTCTCAATCATGCCCAATGCTTCAGCCATCTCAGTTCTATCCTCCTCACAGTGCCCAGCGCTCGGCCCAACCCAAAACTACCAAGGCACCCTTCACAATTGCGCATTGTGTGTTGTGCCCTCTGATTGCTCTGCCTAGTCTCTCCGCTTGGCTTCCACCGCACGCCCGGTCATATCCTCGATGGCGCGGACGGCTGCGGTGTAGCCCGCCATGATATCCCGCTCCTCGCCCCCCAAGTAGACGCGCCCAAAGCTGCCGAAAGGCCTGACGTCCACGATGTTGATCTCGGCTGCCTTCTCAGCCTCATTGGCAGCCAGCACGGCATACGCGGCCGGCTCAACCTCCATGATGTACAGCGTCTGGTCGGCGATCAGCATCATGCCGTCGCGGTTGCGGTTGATGAGCTGCGTCTGGTGCGCGTCCACCCGGCGGATGACCTGGCTGGAGAGTATCTTGGGCTTCCAGCGCTCTTCGGGCTGGACCCCCAGCGCAGCCAGGATGGCGGCGCCCGCTGCGCGAACCTCCGCTTGGTCGGGCGAGTGCACCTCAAGCAGGCCGAACAGGCGCTCCACGACCTGGACCGCGGGCCTCACCTTCGTCGCCTTTAGGGCGACGTCGGTGATCCGGTTGATTTCGATGCCGGGCGAGATCTCAACCCATAGCGATGCGTCCCCGGCGAGCGGCAAGAAGCCGCGCGCAGTCGATCCGACGAAGGCTGCCATCTGCGGCTGCAGGCTGTCCAGAAACACGTACGAACGCAGGTCTACGCTCAATCTGCTCCTCCCTCGTGGCTACTTCAGTCGCCCCGTAGTGGCGGCTACCTGCCCGCGCCGGGCTCGGTCTTGTGACCGCTTGCTTCCTGTAGGATCTTGACGCTGGCGCTGGCGCCGATGCGCGTGGCGCCGGCGGCAACCATCGCCTTGGCATCCTCAAAGGAGCGGATCCCGCCGGCCGCCTTGATGCCCATGTCGGGACCCACGGCGCGCCGCATGAGCTCCACATCGTGCACGGTGGCCCCGGCCGGCCCGAAGCCGGTGGACGTCTTCACATAATCTGCACCGGCCGCCTTGGCGAGCTGACTTGCGATCACCTTCTCCTCGTCGGTCAGCAGGGCCGTCTCCAGGATCACCTTCAGCAGCGTTCCTCCCGCATGGCACGTTCGCCCGACACTCGCGATGTCGCGCTCGACCAGGGCATAGTCCTTCGACTTGAGCGCGCCGATGTTGATCACCATGTCCACCTCGGTGGCGCCGTCGTCGATCGCCTGCTGCGCTTCGTAGGCCTTGACCTCCGGGGGAGTCGCGCCCAAAGGAAAGCCCACCACCGTGCACACGTGCACCGGTGAGCCTTTGAGCAGCTGGCAGCACAGCTTCACGTAGCTCGGGTTCACGCACACAGTAGCAAAGCCATGCTTGCGCGCCTCATAGCAGAGCTGCGCAATCTGCTCCTGGGTTGCGTCGGCCTTCAGGAGGGTGTGGTCGATCATCTGGGCCAGGTGCGTCCCTGCGCCCCCGGCGCCCAGGCCGGCAGTGACGCGCGCTGCGCCGGCAGCCACGACCTGCTGGATCTTGTCTTGGCAGCGGTTGATACAGTCGCCCACGCAATCCGCGCACGCCCCCTCACTGCACCCTGCCGAGCGGCTCTCCTGCTCGCGTAGGACGATCAGCACCTCTCTGGTGATCAGCTCTACGAGCCGCTCAATGCTTGCCGTATCCAGTGGCACGGTCTCCTCAGTTACCTTGCATCGAGCCCGGCTTCTTCAGGAAGCGGCGCTCAATATCCATGATCTTGCCGACGCGCCGCGCGTGCCGGTCTCCCCCAAATGAAGTCTCAAGCCAGGCTCTCACGATCTGGCGCGCCAGGTTGGAGCCTATCAGCATCGCCCCCAGGCTGAGGACGTTGGCATCGTTGTGCTCCCGGGAGTTGACCGCCGTCGCGTGATCGTAGCACATCGCCGCGCGCACGCCGGGCACCTTGTTGGCCGCCATGCAGGAACCGATCCCGGCACCGTCCATCACGATCCCGCGCCAGGCAGCTCCATCCGCCACCAGGCGGGCTACTGCGTAAGCATAATCCGGGTAGTCCACGGGGTCGGTTCCAAACGTGCCGCAGTCGGTGACCTGGTACCCCAACTCTGCCAGCACGTTCTTGATCTCCTCTTTCAGGCGGAATCCACCGTGGTCCGCACCCACCGCGACAATGCGTGACGTACCGCCAGCCTGCCCAGGCGCGGCTTCTGCCGCTCGAGGCCATTGCGGCGGCTTGGGCCCCTGCGGGCCGGCTCCTCCTGTGCCGCCTTCCGAGAGGCCAATTCGCCGCTCCGCGGCAGCATCACGCGCGAGTGGGGTCACCAGAGCGCCGGCGGGCACCTCGATCTGCGCCCCGGCCGGCAGGGCCAGGACATCTGCCTCGGTGATGCGTGCGCGCTCAGCTGAAGGCGCCTGTCTTGCAGGCGGGCTCGGCGCCTCCCCTCCTGCGGCTGGTGCCGTCCCCTGCCCAATCGTGCGCAGGACGACGCGCCGCACCACCTCGCGGATAGCCTCCTCAGACACCGGCATCGGAGCTCCCTGGAGCCATCTCAGGCGGCTTCACTCCACCAGCCCATAGGTCTCGTGCGGGATCAGGCCCCACAGAGCAGGGGGCCAATAGCTCAGCCACGCCTTTCCGACGATCCTGGCCCGGACCAGCGTCCCCCAGCTGCGGGAGTCGCTGGAGTTGTCCCGATTGTCGCCCATGACCCAGTACTCTTCCTCGGCCAGCGCTGTAGCACTCCGCGTGGTGTCACCTGGGTCCGCCAGATACGGCTCATCGAGGGACTGCCCATTGATCAGGATCTGTCCGCCCACAATCTCGACGCTGTCACCCGGCAGGCCTATGACGCGCTTGATCAGCTTACGGTCGGAGGAAAAGGGATCCCGGAATACGATGATGTCCCCTCGCTGCGGTGGGTGCAGCCGGTAGCCCAGCTTGTTGACGACCAGGAACTGGCCGTCGGCAAGGGTCGGCACCATGCTCGTGCCCACCACCCGGTAGTTCTCGAACAGAAAGGTGCGAATCAGCAGGTAGATCAGCAGGGTGAAAAGCAGTGTCTCCACCACTTCCCGAAAGGCCGACCGGGACTGCTGGGGCGTCTGTTGTGGTTCTGCCTGCATCCCCTCACCTGGAAAGCGCCAAGCCTCCTACCGGGCTCAGCGCTGGTTCCTGGGTACTTGACTGACGGTTATTATAGAGAAAACCTGCCGGATAGGCAAGCCGTACCTAGATCAAGCCCACAGCCTTGCCGACCTTCTCGAACTTCTCCAGGACGAAGGCGAGCTGCGATTCCGTGTGCGTTGCCATGTAGCTCGTGCGCAGCAGAGACTTGTTCGGAGGAACCGCTGGAGGGATGACCGGGTTGGTATACACACCCTCCTCGAACAGGGCCTTCCACGCTGCGAAGGTGGCATACTCATCTCCGATGATGATCGGGATGATCGGCGTCTGGCTGGGGCCTGTGTCGAACCCCAGTCGCTTCAGCTCCGCTCGCATGTGGCTGGCGATCTCGTTCACCCGTGCAGTCCGCTCTGGCTCGGCAATCATCACCTCGAGCGCTGCGCACACCGCAGCCACGTTGCCGGGGGGCATGGAGGCGCTAAAGATCAGCGAGCGAGCGTGGTGCTGGACATAGTGGATGACCGTCTCCGAGCCGGCGATGAATCCGCCCAGCGAGGCAAACGACTTGCTGAAGGTACCCATGACCAGGTCCACTTGATCGTTGACCCCCAGGTGGTGGGCCGTTCCCTTTCCCCCGCCCAGCACGCCGATGCCGTGCGCATCGTCCACCATCAGCCGGGCGCCGTGCCTCTTGCACACCGGCAGCATCTCCGGCAGGGGCGCAATGTCGCCGCCCATGCTGAAGACGCCGTCGGTCACCACCAGCTTGCCAGCCTCTGCCGGGACTTGAGCAAGCACCCGCTCCAGGTCTTCTGGATCGGCGTGGCGGTATCGCTTCAGCGTCCCCAGCGACATCTGGCAGCCATCGACGATGCTCGCGTGATCGTCCTTGTCGGTGATGACATAATCGGAACGCCCCAGCAAGGACGAAATCGTGCCGACATTGACCTGGTACCCCGTTGAGAAGACAAGAGCGGCCTCCTTCTCCACAAAAGCCGCCAGCTGCTTCTCCAGCTCCAGGTGAGAGGCCAGCGTCCCGTTCAGGAACCGCGATCCGGTGCAGCTCGTGCCGAACTGCCGGGTCGCTTCGATGGCAGCCTCGCGAACCTTTGGGTGAGTCGTCAAGCCGAGGTAGTTGTTGGACCCGATCATGACCAGCTTGCGGCCACGGATGGTCACCTCTGTGCCTTCCGTATCGTCCAGGGGCATGAAGTAGGGGTAGTTGCCGGTTGCCATGACCTCCCTGGCCATGGTGAAACCTGTGCACTTGGCAAAAAGGTCCATCACTCGCTCCTTTGACCTAGTGTCCGCATGTGGCGCAGCTTCCACCGCTGCACGACCCGCAGCCCCCCCCCGTTCCGCTCACGTGTTGGGTGCTTCCGTTGCTGCCCTTCGAAATGGCGGAAAAGAGGGAGATGGCCCGCGCGGTGGCGCTGCTGCCGCAGACCGAGCAGGTGATAGGGGCATCGGCCTGGCTCATCGGCCTGAGTTTCTCGAACTTGGCCTGGCAATCGGTACACCTGTACTCGTACAGCGGCATGATCGTTGCTCCCAATTCGGTGAGATTTGGCTGGACAACCCCGCTATTGTACAATGCTTGGCGCTGTCGGTCAAGCAACGCCTTTGGGCTGCGAGTCGCAGGCTGTCACGCACCCGATCCGGAGAGAAGCCATGCCCTTTCAGACAGTTGGGTTCATCGGCCTTGGTATCATGGGCAAGCCCATGGCCGGCAACCTGCTGGCGGCGGGGTATGCCGTCGTCGTGCACAACCGCAGCCGCCCTGCTCAGGACGAGCTGGTTTCCCGGGGCGCCCGATCTGCGCAGTCCCCCCGGGAGGTTGCCGAGCAAAGCGACCTGGTTATCACCATGCTGCCCGACTCGCCCGACGTGGAGCGGGTGGCTCTCGGTGCGGGCGGCCTGGTCGAGGGCGTGCACTCGGGCCTGGTCTACGTGGACATGAGCACCATTGCACCCTCCACCGCCAGGAAGGTCGCTGCGTCCCTTGGTGCGGTGGGGGTCCGCTGCCTGGACGCCCCGGTCAGCGGCGGCGATGTGGGCGCGCGGCAGGGCACTCTCTCCATCATGGCCGGTGGGGATCGGGACACCTTTGACCTGCTTCGCCCCATCTTCTCGGTCCTCGGAAAGACGGCCGTCTACTGCGGCCCCACCGGGGCAGGCCAGACGGTCAAGGCCTGCAACCAGGTGTTGACGGCGGTCACGGTGGCTGGCATCTGCGAGGCCCTCGCGCTGGGCATCAGGTCGGGAGTCGATCCCGCCATCATAGTAGAGGTTTTGGGTGCTGGCCTTGCGCGCTGCGGCATTCTCGAGAACCGCGGTCAGCGCATGGTGCGCGGCGATTTCGAGCCGGGCTTCCGCATCCGGCTGCATCACAAGGACCTCGGAATCGTTCGTCAGGCCGGCCGCGAGTGCGGGGCGCCGCTGCCCGTGACGGCCGTGGTGTCGGAGTTGTTCGCCGCCGCCCTGGCGCAAGGGCTGGGCGAAGCGGATCACACTGCCTTGCTCGAGGTGGTGTGGGCATTGGCCGGTGCAGGACTGGCCTCGGCGGAGGAGAGATGACCGCAGAGTTCTACGCTGCTATCCTCGACAGCCTGAGGGATCCCATCTTGGTGGCGGACCCCGACCACATTATCTGCTACATGAATCGGGCGGCCGTTGCCCACTACACGGAGGGTGCCGGCCTCTTGGGCACCTCCCTTCTTGCGTGTCACAACGCGCAGTCGCAGAAGATGATCCGTGATATCTGGAAGGCCATGCACGACGGCCTCGAAGAACAGCTGATTACCGATGGGGAGAAGACGCGCATCTTCATGCGGGCGATTCGCGGCCCGGGCGGCGCTCTGGTGGGCTACTACGAGCGCTACGAGCCGAAAGCGGCACACACCCCGCCGGTCGCGGCAGGGTAGGCAGATGTCCATGTCGTATGTGTTGCGGCTGCCGCAGCCAACAGAATAGGAGGGATCATTGAGGACATTCACAGACCGTGCCCTGAACCTGGCACAGGCGCAGGGCGCCAGCTACGCGGACGTTCGCGTCGTTCGCCGCCTGACACAGCAGATCACCGTCAAGAACGGCGTCGTGGAGGCTCTATCGGACGATGAGAGCCAGGGCTTTGGCGTGCGTGTGGTAGTCGACGGTGCGTGGGGCTTCGCCAGCTCCTCGACCCTGTCACCGCAGGAGGTGGACCGGGTGACTGCTCAGGCAGTCAAGATCGCGCGCGCCAGCACCCTCTTCAAGGTGCGCGACGTGCGCCTTGGCCCGCCGGTCATAAGCACCGGCACCTACCGGACGCCGGTGCAGATCGATCCCTGGAAAGTCTCACTAGATGACAAGATCGCTCTCCTTCTCCAGGCCAACCAGGGTCTCCGATCGAGTCCTGGTGTGCGCGTGGCCTCCTCATCGCTCGCTTTCTGGCGCGAGGACAAGACCTTTGCCAACAGCGAGGGAGCTTATCTGGAGCAGACCAAGACCGAATCGGGCGGCGGCATCGAAGCCATCGCCGTCGATCGGCAGCGCGGCGAAGTCCAGAAACGCTCCTTCCCGAACTCCTTCGGTCGCGACCAAAGGTCGGAGGGCTGGGAGGGCATCCTCGCCATGGATCTGCCCGGCAATGCCGCTCGCATCGGTGAGGAAGCGGTTGCCCTGCTGAGCGCCGATCCCTGCCCCAGCGGCGTCACCACCCTGATCCTGGGCCCTACACAGCTTGCGCTTCAGATACACGAGTCGTGCGGCCATCCCATCGAGCTGGACCGCGTCTTTGGCACCGAGGCAAGCTACGCGGGCACGAGCTTCCTGACCCCCGAGAAGTACGGCACATTCCGCTACGGCTCGGCCGCCGTTAACCTCACAGCCGATGCCACGCTCCCAGGGGGGCTGGGCACCTTCGGCTGGGATGATGAGGGCGTGCCGGCCCAGTGCGTGCCGATCGTTCGAGAAGGTCTCTTCTGCGGCTACCTGACATCTCGCGAGACTGCACAGCAGCTCCGCGAGATTGTGGGTCCCGGCGCTCCCGAGACTTCAGGCGGGGCCATGCGTGCGGATGGTTGGAACCGCATTCCGATTATCCGGATGACGAACGTCAACCTCGAGCCGGGGTCCTGGAGCTTTGATGATCTCGTAGCCGATACCGACGACGGAATCTACATGGAGCTCAACAAGAGCTGGAGCATCGACGACAAGCGGCTGAACTTTCAGTTCGGCACTGAGATCGCCTACGAGATCAAGAACGGCAAGATGGGCCGCATGCTAAAGAACGCCACCTACACCGGGATGACACCCCGCTTCTGGGGAAGCTGCGATGCGGTCTGCGGCCCCACGCACTGGCGGGTGTGGGGCACACCCAACTGCGGCAAGGGCCAGCCCGGCCAGACGGCTCATACCGGCCACGGGGCAGCGCCGGCTCGCTTCCGCGACGTCCAGGTCGGCGTGCTCAAATAGGGGCCCACCAAGGTGGCGGCCCACTCCACTCACGAAGGATAGATCCATGCTAGGACAAGAACGAATCAAGCAAATCGCGGAGCTCATACTGGCTCGGTCGATGGCTGACCAGACGGAAGTGATGGTCTCGGCCTCCGATTCCGCGCTGACCCGCTTTGCCAACTCCACCATTCACCAAAACGTTGCCGAAACGGATGCCGAAGTCAGAATCCGTGTCGTGCTGAAGGACCCGTCTGGCTCCGGCGCCAAGATCGGCGTCGCCTCCACCAACAACGTCGAGGAGGCGGCCCTCTGCCGAACGCTGGAGGCCGCCCTGTCCATCGCCCGCCTCCAGCCGCCCAACCCCGACTTCCATTCGCTGCCGGCTCCCCAGCCCATTACCGAGGTTGCCTCCTACAGTGAGGCGACCGCCGGCTGCTCGCCGGAAACGCGCGCCCGAGGTGCAGGTGCGATATGCCTTCTCGCTCGCGATGCCGGGGTCGTCGCATCAGGTGCCCTCACCACAGCCTCTCTTGAGTTCGGGATTGCCAACTCGCTCGGCGTGTCTGCCTACCACCGGACCACTCAAGCCGACGTCAACACCGTCATCATGAGCGACACGAGTGCCGGCTACGCATCCGCCTTCTCGATGGACGTGCGAACCCTCGACTTTGAGGCTATTGGACGGGAAGCAGTAACCAAGTGCATGAAGAGCCGCAACCCCAAGCCTCTGGAGCCTGGCGAGTACACCGTCATCCTGGAGCCCTACGCCGTCCAGGATTTCCTCCACATGATGACCTGGACCGGGTTTGGCGCGGTAGCGTACCAGGAGGGGCGCAGTTTCATGGTCGGCAAGCTCGGGCAGCAGATTGTCGATCGCAGGGTCTCCATTTGGGACGATGGCCTGAGCAGCGAGGGGGTGCCCTTTCCGTTCGACTTTGAAGGGGTACCCAAGCAGAGGGTGGACCTGATCGAAGCGGGGGTGGCCCGCGCCGTGGTCTACGACTCCTACAGCGCGGGCAAGGAGTCAAGGCACTCCACCGGGCATGCCCTGCCTGCACCCAACCCGATGGGACCGATGCCCCTGAACCTCTTCTTCGCCGGCGGCGACACGTCGATCGAAGAGATGATCCGGGGCACGCAGCGGGGCATCTACGTCACGCGGTTCCACTACACCCGGCCCGTGGATCCGGTGCGCGTGGTGATCACCGGCATGACCCGCGATGGGACCTTCCTGGTCGAGAATGGCGAAGTCGCCTACCCCGTCAAGAACCTGCGCTTCACGCAGAGCTATCTGGAATCGCTCAACAGCCTGGACGGCATCAGTCGCGCCACCCGGCTGCTCACCGGCATGGGCGGCATGACCTGCGATAGCGTGCCTGCGCTCAAGGTTCACCAGTTCCGCTTCACCGGGGCGACCGAGTTCTAGCCGCTGCCTTTGGGGCGACCCATCTGGGTCGCCCTTCACTCCCATGAAGATCTGGCTCATTGAGCCCTACCTGACCGGCTCTCACCAGGCTTGGGCAGAGGGCTACCGGGCGCACAGCCGCCATCAGGTCCGGCTTCTGTCCCTTCCCGGGCGCTTCTGGAAGTGGCGCATGCAGGGCGGGTCCATCACTCTTGCGCGAAGGGCCGCCTCCCTTGGCGAGCCGGACCTCCTCCTTGCCTCCGACATGCTGAACCTGCCTGTCTTTCTCGCCCTCTCCGGGCCGCAGCTCGCCCGCGTGCCCGTGGCGCTCTTTTTTCACGAGAACCAGCTAACCTATCCCATGCCCCCCGGTGAGAAGCGCGATCTGCACTATGGCTTCATCAACCTGGCGAGCGCTCTGCGAGCCGATGCGCTCTTCTTCAACTCAAACTTTCACCGGGACGAGTTCTTTTCCGAGCTACCTCGCCTCCTCAAGCACTTCCCCGACTACAACGAGCTATGGGTTGTCGAAGCGCTGCGCGCCAGGGCCCGGGTTCTTGCCCTCGGACTCGACCTGGCGCGCCTTGATGCGGGGCGCCCGCCCGAGCCCAACACCGGGAGGCCGACAATTCTCTGGAACCATCGCTGGGAGTACGACAAAGACCCGCCGGCCTTCTTTCGTGCGATCTATGCGCTCGCCGGCGAAGGCCTCGACTTTGGTCTCGTACTGCTGGGGGAAAGCTTCCGCAACCTGCCTGGCGAGTTCCTGCAAGCGCGCCAACTATTGGGCGACCGCATCCTTCACTTTGGGTATGTGCAGGACCCTGCGAACTACGCTGGCTGGCTCTGGCGTTCGGACATCGTCGTGAGCACGGCCATCCACGAGTTCTTTGGCGCGGCCGTTGTCGAAGCCTGCTACTGCGGATGCTTCCCCATCCTTCCCCGCCGCCTCTCTTACCCGGAACTCTTGCCCGAGGAGCTGCATGCGACCTGCCTCTATGATACGCACGAGGCGCTGGTATCACAGCTCAGACAGGCAATCCTGGGGGTGACCGCGCTCCGTTCCGGCAGGATGCCGGCCTTTGCCGAGCACTTTGATTGGCGGTATATGGCGCCTGGCTACGATGCTTGCCTTGCGGACGTACGCGCCCTGAGCGACCGCCTGGTCTGCCAATAGGCAGGCACGCCTGGGGTCGTCTGCCGGCTACCTGAGAAGCTCGGCCCCTTGCCGCTCCTCGTTGCAGTGCCCGCACCCGACATGCGGGCGTTTGACGTCGACCAGGTGCTTCGAGCAGACTGCAAGCACGCGGACCTTCCGTGTCAGACCGAGGAGCCCTCTCACCACCCTGGCCTCAAGCACCAGGTTCGGACAAGCATTCGCGGCGAGGATGCTCGGCACCGGACACGACCGGCACAGCACAGGCGTCCAGGCCCCTGATTGCCGGCTCCGGCCGACCAGGCGGCACTCCTTGGTCTCCCTGCCCCGGAAGTAGTCGGCGTAGTAGTAGCGGCACTCCCTCCCCGCGGGGGTGATCATTGCTGTGCCTCCCTACTTGTGGATGACCACGAGGGTGCCTTTGGGCGCCCACTGGAAGAGCCACTTGGCCTCGCTTGTCTTCATGTTGACGCATCCATGGCTCATCGGCCTGCCAAAGTTGTTGTGCCAGTACGTGCCGTGAATGGCATAGTTGCCCGAGTAGAACATGGTCCATGGCACTCCGGGCAAGTAGTATCCGGGCCCGCTCATTGGCGTCGACTGGTACTTGGCATAGATGCGGAAGCGCCCCGTCCGCGTCGGGTAGACGGAGATGCCTGTGGAGACTACGGCCGTCAGGACGGTCGACTGCCCCTCATGCGCATGCAGCCTCTGTTCGGACAGGTCAACCTCGATCCATTTTCCGCTCTCGCTCTTGTCTTCCGGGATGGAGGTCGGGCTCACCGTCCGCGTGGGCGTGAGGGTGGGAGCGGGCGTGTTTGTGGGAGTCATGGTGGGTGTAGGCGTATGGGTGGGTGTCGGGGTGGAAGTGGGTGTGCGTGTCGGCGTGCACGTGGGGGTGGCTGTGTGGGTGGCGGTGGGGGTGGGTGTGTCGGTAGCAAGGAATGCGGCCACCCGGGCCGGAACGCCTGCCACCAGCGCAAACAGCACGCTGTAGGCGAGGATCAACGGTACCAGCCCGATCAACAACCAGGCAGCCGGTATGCGCTTCCTGGGGGTGCTACCACCGTCGGGGCCAGGTTGAGGGCTGACCTCGGCAGCGCCCTTCCCGTGCGCGCCTGAGATCTCGGGCGGTGCCGCCAGCGCAGGCATCGCCGAAACGCCGGCAGCTCTGTCGCTGATCTCCCGTCGCCGGCGGCGGAGCGCCTCCCTGGCGCGCTCGTTGCGCGAGTCCAGGGTGAGCGCCTGCGCCAAGAAGGCCAGTGCTTCCTGTGGGTCGGCGGTCGCTGCAGCTCGCTGCAGAAGCGCCTCGATCTCCTCTCCGCGCGCGGGCGGTGCAACGCCTTCACTCATAACTGTACGCATCTTTCGCGATTTTGACCTGTTTTACCATACGCCGGGTTGGTAGGCAAGTTGGGTACACCGATCCGTCATCTGCTTGCGCCTGTCCCTTTGCCGTGGTAGGATTACTTGCTCCCGGCCGGCAAGGGGGTCCTCGCCTGCCGAGTGAGCACCGAGCAGCTCCTGCCTCCGGACGTCGCAGGGGGCAACCGAGGATGCTGCCGGAACCGAGGAGCTCGTCGATGCGCATCCAGCAAGTGAATCTGTCTGACCGGCGCCAAGTCCAGCGCTTCATGGCAGTGCCGTTTGACCTCTACCGGGATCATCCCCTCTGGGTGCCGCCACTGGCGCCGGAGGCCCGCGCCCAGCTGGATCCGAAGCGGCACCCCTTCTATGAGCACTCCCAAGCTGCCTTCTTCCTGGCACTGGACGGAGAGGAGGCCGTCGGGCGGATTGCGGTGTTGGACAACGCACACTACAATGCCTACCACGCTGCGCACACCGCCTTCTTTTACCTCTTTGACTCGGTGGACGATCGGGCCGTAGCGGGTTCGCTCTTTGATGCTGCCGGAGACTGGGCACGGAAGCGTGGCCTCGACTGCCTCTGGGGGCCCAAGGGCTTTTCCCATATCGAGGGCCAAGGGGTACTTGTGGAGGGTTTTGAGCACATGCCCTCTATGGGCGTGCCATTCAACTATCCCTACTATGGCGCGCTCATCGAAGCCGCCGGCCTGGCGAAAAAGTTCGACTTCTACTCCTTTCGGATGGACCGCCAGTTTCACTTTCCGGAGCGATACCTCGAAGGCGCAGAGAAGCTGAAGGCCCGGCGTGGCTTCCGATCCCAGTCCTTCCGGACCAAGGACGAGCTGCGCGCAATGGTCCCACGTGTTGTGCAGGTCTACAACGAAGCATTCGTCGAAGTACAGGGCTACACGCCCATGAGCGAGGCGGAAGGCCAGATGATTGGCGACCGGATACTGGCCATCGCCGATCCGAGCCTCATCTCGCTCCTGATGCGCGGCGAGGAGATGGTCGGCTTCGTCATCGCCTTTCCCGACCTCTCGGCGGCGATCAAGCGCTGTGGCGGGCGGCTCTGGCCCACCGGCTGGATTCACCTGAAGCGCGAGTTCAAGCGCACACGGTGGCTCAACCTGAACAGCATCGGCATTCGCGAGGCGTACCGTGGGCTGGGCGGCACAGCTCTGCTTTACAGCGCTCTCTACCATACCTTGGCGGACCACCCCCAGTTCGACCACGCCGACATGGTCCAGGTTCAGGAAACCAATGAGCGAACCATGCGGGAGTACAAGGCGCTTGGGGTCGAGAGCCACAAGCGGCACCGCATGTACCAGGTCTCGCTTGCCTGACGAGCCGACTGGTGAACCGCGTCTCTTTTGTGCCCATGTGGTGTTGTAGTGGCATAGAACCTGTTCCCACCCTTCTGCCTCGCTGCATTGGGACGGGACCCGTTATTCTTGTCGATTCGTACCGACTATCAATCTGATCATCGAGGAGGGCGTACATGGTGGCAGAACAAGGGGCACCCGCCTCTCGGCGAGAGAGGTGGGCTTGGTATCTCTACGACTTCGGGAACTCGGCCTATGCCTCGGCAGTCTACCTGGCGGTCTATTCTGTCTACTTCAAGGACAGGGTGGTCGGCGGTGCGGAGGGAACCCGGCTCTGGGGCGTGGCGGAAACGATCGCCGCCATCGTCGTGCTCCTCAGCGGGCCCTTTCTCGGGACGCTGGCCGACTTTGCGGGCTCCAAGAAACGCTTTCTGCTCTTTTTCACCGCCATGTCCTGCCTCTTCACCGCCAGCCTCTTCCTCATCAAGCCCGGCATGGTCGTGACCGGCATTGCTCTCTTCGTCCTGGCCGACATCGGTTATCGCGCCGCACAGATCTTTTACGATGGACTGCTGCCTGAGATTGCCTCGCCCAAGGAGATGGGACGTGTGTCGGGAGTCGGTTGGGCCATCGGCACCGTGGGCGGCATCGTGATCCTTCTCCTGCTCATGCCCCTGGAAGGCATCCTGGGCTCCATCATGACGCCCGAGAAGGTCACGGCCAACGCGCTGGTGTCTCGGACCGCCATGATCGTGACGGCCGTCTTCTTTGTCCTGTTCGCGATACCAGTCTTCGTCTGGCTTCGTGAGAAGGCAACGCGGCACAAGCTGCCGGCCGGTGAGAACTACCTCGGCCTTGCCGTCAGGCGGCTTCAGAGTACCTTTCGTACGGCCCGCGGCTTCAAGGAGTTCCTGAAGTTCATCCTAGCCTTCTTTGTGTACAACGACGGCATCATGATCGTCATGGGCTTTGCCAGCATCATTGGCGCCACGCTCTTTGGCTTGCAGACGCAGCAGATTCTCGTGTTCTTCATCATCGTGCAGCTGGCCAACGTGCTGGGATCGTACGTCTTTGGTGTGCTCGCCGACAGAATTGGCGTAAAGCTGTCCCTGATCTCCTCCTTGGTGCTGATGGTCGCCGTGATCATCTGGCTCTTCTTTGCGCACGGCCAGGTCACCGAGTTCTTTGTCATCGGGGCCGTTGCGGGCTTGGCTATGGCAGGGGCACAGTCGGTCAGCCGGACGATGGTGGCCTTGTTCGCACCGCCAGGCAAGAGCGCCGAGTTCTTTGGTTTCTTCGCTACCTTTGGCCGCGTATCCTCCGTGATCGCGCCCCTGCTCTTTGGACTGCTGGCGGCCGAGGCTGCCATCTGGTACGAGGCACGTGGGGTCGAGGTCGCGTTTGCCGAGCAGGATGGGCTGAGGCTCGCGATCCTGCTCATTGCTGCCTTCATCGCGGTGGGAACGCTCCTGCTCCTGCTGGTGGACGAGAAGAAAGCCATCGCTGCTGCACAACAGGAGCCTGAGGCACTGTGACGGTGGAGGCTCCAAAGGCCAGCTATACGTCGCAGTTCCCTTACCCGCGGCGGCGGGGTATCCGCTTTGTGCTGAAGCAGGGCATCAGGCTTGGCTTGGGGGTCCTGTGCAGGCTGCGTATCGAGGGGAAGGAAAACCTGCCCGCCGGGGGTCCGCTGCTTGTGGTATCCAACCACTTCCACTTCCTCGATCCCCCGGCTATTATCCGCGCCCTTCCATGGCCGCTCGAGTTTTTCTCGGGCCGGCTTCTGCCGCATGCGCCCCTCTCTGTCAAGGTCTTTCCCACGCTTTGGGGTGCCTACCGGGTCCGCCGTGGGGGTGCATCACGCACGGCCATGCGCGCCGCGCAGGCCTGCCTCCAGCAGAACGGCGTGTTCTGCATCATGCCCGAAGGTGGCTCCTGGGCCACCGTCCTCCGCCCCGCCCGGCCCGGCACCTCCTATCTGGCCGTTCAGTCCGGCGCCTCCATCCTGCCCATCGGCATTGACGGCTGTACCGATGTCTTTCCAGCCGTGCGGCGCGGCCGGCGCGCCACTCTGACGGTTCGGATCGGCAAGCCCTTTGGCCCCGTTCGGGCGGAGGGTCGCGGGGACGAGCGCCGGCGGCAGCTCGACGAAATTGGACACGAGATCATGCGGCGCATCGCGGAGCTGATCCCCCCGGCCCGCAGAGGCGTCTACTCGGACGACCCGGCCACCCGGGCGGCCGCGCAGGAGGCGGCCATCTATCCCTTCGACGACTTGCAGGGCTAGCTCGCAGCAGTCACTGTCAAGCCCGCCGGCGGGCAAACTCGAACTGGCCGGTCCGCGCACCGGCCAGCCCGACTCCCACTACCGCGACCTGCCGGGCAACTCTGGCGCATTCCTGGAGCCCGGCCGCGGGCCCGTTGACAAGACGTGCCGGCTATGGTAGACTCCGCGGGAGTGCCATGCGTCCTTCAAAGGAGGTGCCCACATGCCGGCAACGTCGACCGAGGTCGCCGCATCCACGCTTCTCTGGTCCCCGGCCGACTCGTTGAGCGCACGCGTGAGGCGGCTGCGCGACGAGTACTGGCGATTCTACACCCGCGCCCACACCAATGAGGTGCGGTCGTACACCTCGGGCAAGCCCTGGGATCAGGTCTATGCTCCCTGGAACTGGACCAACGTGCCCGAGATGATGATCTTCTTCGAGGGTGCCAAAGCCTACCTCCTCGCCGACGCGGAGCAGGTACCTCTTCCGTCTGGCTTCTGGCAAGAGCCCCTCGCCGTCCGTCGTGCCCTCTTCTTCCGGCATGTCGTCGAGGGCCACCTGCCTGTGCACATAGAGGAAGGCGAGCTTGTCGTCGGCTATCACTTCTCGACAGCCCTGTCGCGGACTCTGACTCGACGCGAGGCACGCGAAATGGCCGGCTTGGAGAAGCACTTCCTCGCCGCGGTCAAGCGTCTGGACCGCCTTGGCGTCGGCAACTGCGGAGCCGTGCCGGGTCACTTGATCCCCGATTACCCCCGCGTGCTCAGCGAAGGGATGAAAGGCATCCACGCCGAAGCCTGCGCTGTGGCGTCCGACGAGGCAGCGCCGAGACGGAAGCGGGACCTCGCGCGGGCGATTGCCATCAGCTGCGAGGCCGCCCGGACCTTTGCCGGGCGGTATGCCGAGGAAGCCGAGCGCCGGGCGGACTCCCTCCTGCCGGACGAGTCACCGGCAGCCGCAGCACGCCGCCATGAGCTCATGGAGGTTGCCCACATCTGCCGCCGGGTGCCATGGGAGCCGGCCGCGAGCTTCAAGGAGGCCCTGCAGTCACTCTGGTTCGCGCACATGCTGGTGATGATAGCCGAAAGCTACCCGGGTCCGGGCGTCTCGCCAGGCCGAATCGACCAGTACCTCTTGCCCTTCTACCAAGCCGACCTCCAGACTGGGCGCCTGACCCGCGACGTGGCGGCTGAGTGGCTCCAGTGCCTCTTTATCCGTCACAATTACGCCTACGACTACCAGGGCTGGGTGGGCACCAACCAGGGCATCAACGCCTCTTTCGGCCAGCTCATCACCCTCGGCGGGATGGACGAGCGTGGCGAGGACGCCAGCAATGACTTGACCTACCTGATGCTGGACGTGATTGAGGCCCTGAATCTGCTTGAGCCCAAACCCAACATCCGCCTCCATCGCGGGACGCCCGACCGCCTGTTGCGCCGGGTCGTCGACATGATCGCTGGCTCGCAGGGCAGCCCTTTCCTGATGAACTTTGACGAGGCGTCGATGGAGGGTCTGCGCTGGCAGGGACTGCCGGAAAAGGAGCTCTGGAACTATGCTCCGGTAGGGTGCCTGGAGAACACCCTCCAGGGTTGCGACCGGTCGGGCACGGTCGATGTGAACTTCAACCTTGCCAAATCGGTCGAACTTGCCCTGCACGATGGGCGCGATGTCGCGAGCGGTGAGCAAATAGGTCCCTTCACGGGCGAGGCGCACTCCCTTCGGGACGCGGCTCACTTCTTGAGCGCGGTCAAGGCGCAGCTGGCCTCCACGCTGGAGCAGATGATAGCAGCCAACAACATCGCAGATACCGGCCGGTCACGCTTTGAGCCGACGCCCTATCTGAGTGCCCTCGTGGGCGGTTGCCTCGACAGCGGACGGGATGCCGCGGCAGGCGGCGCTCGGCACAGCTACCTCACAGTGGAAGGGGTCGGCCTCGCCACCTTGTCCGACAGCGTGGCTGCCGTTCACAAGCTGGTCTTTGAGGAGAGGGCAATCTCCATGGACGAACTGGTCCGCGCCCTCGACGCCAACTTCGAGGGGTATGAGCCGATCAGGCAAACGCTCCTGCACAAGGCGCCCCGCTATGGCAACGATGATGAGTTCGCGGACTCTATCGCCCAGGAGCTAAGCCGCTTCTGGACCGAGGAGGCGTTTCGGCACCTGGCCACGGGGACCGGCAAACGCTACCGGGGTGGATACCTCTCCTGGAACTACTGGATTGCCTACGCCCCCAAGACGGCAGCCACGCCCGACGGCAGGCGCCGCGGCCAGTTTCTCAGCAACGGGGTCTGCCCCGTGAATGGGGCAGACCGGCTGGGGCCGACCGCCGTCGTCAAGAGCGTCGGTCACCTGGCGCTGGAGACGGCGCCCAACGGTGCCTCGCACACCATGAGCTTCTCGCCAAGCCTGCTCCGCAGCCCCGAGAACCGGCAGAAGCTCGCCGCACTGCTGCGCGCCTATGCGTTGGCGGGCGGCACCTGCCTCCAGGTGAATGTGATTAGCCCTGACACCCTGCGCGCCGCACAGCGCGATCCCGATACCTACCGCAACCTCCTTGTCCGGGTCACAGGCTACAACGCCTACTTCGTCGGCTTGGGCAAAGAGATCCAGGATGAGCTCATAGCGCGCGAGAGCCATGCGCTGTAGGCGCGTCAGACGCACGACTGGGGGCGGGAATGTGTGATACCCTCGTAGCTTTGGGAGACTCGACCGTCGATGGCTCCGTCTTGCTTGCCAAGAACAGCGACCGCGAGCCGAACGAGGCCCAAGTGCTCACCTACCTGCCGCGGCTTCGACACGAACCGGGCTCCAGGCTGCGATGCACGTACATAGACATCCCTGAAGTCCCGGAGACGTATCAGGTCCTCCTGAGCCGCCCCTTCTGGATGTGGGGCGCGGAGATGGGCGTGAACGAGTGCGGCGTGGCCATCGGCAATGAGGCGGTCTTCACCCGGGAGCCCTACAACAAGGGACCTGCCCTGACCGGCATGGACCTCCTCCGACTGGCCCTAGAGCGAGCGGGCACCGCGCAGAACGCGCTCGAAGTCATCGTCGATCTCTTGGAGCAATACGGACAGGGCGGCAACTGCGGCTACCGTCACAAGCTCTACTACCACAACTCCTACATCATCGCTGATCCTGTGGAGGCGTGGGTACTGGAGACCGTGGGTAGGCATTGGGTGGCTGAGCGGGTGCAGGGTGTTCGGACGATCTCCAATGGCCTGACCATCGGGTCACAGCCTGATCGGGTGTCGAACAAGCTGGCGAGGCATGCAGCCGAGAAGGGTTGGGCGAGGGACGGCAGCGAACTTCACCTGTCGCGCTGCTGCTCCGACCCTATCATGACGCGCCTGGATGGCTGCCGGGCGCGCCAGGCGCGCACAACGTCTCTGCTCACAGCCGAGTCGGGGCGGATTTCGGTGCGAACCCTGATGGCTGCGCTCCGCGACCACGGCAGGGGAGCCGACGGTCCGGACTGGGGCCCAGCCCGCGGACTGCTGATGGACCGCGTCTGCGTCCATGCCAGCTTGTGGCCGACGCGGCCCAGCCAGTCGGTCGGTTCGTTGGTCGCTCACCTGACCAGGGCCGGCCCAGTGGCTTGGGTGACCGGCACATCGGCGCCCTGTACCGGCCTCTTCAAGCCAATCTTCCTGGGGTCAAGTGCGCCCGAGCTGGGCCGAGAGCCGTCGGGTACGGCCGATCCTGACTCGCTCTGGTGGGCGCACGAGCGCCTGCACCGGATGGTGATCCGTGACTATGCGGCCCGGCTGGCTGCGTACCGCAGCGAGCGCGATGCCTTGGAGTGGGAATTCCTTGCAGAGGCCACAGCCCTCGTGGCGTCTGGTGCCGGTGGTGCGAGCGACCTAGCTGCTTTCACGGAGCGCTGTTTCCAGAGGGCCACGGAGGCAACTCAACGCTGGCTGGAGCGGGTCTCTCACATGCCTGCAACCCGGCGTCTGTCGCCCGCCTTCTCGCTCGCCTGGACCCGCTTCGACCGGCAGGCCAGGTTCGGTGGATCGCGAGTCCCGACTCCCGATGCCAGGTGAATGCCTCAAGAGCGTCCCGTCGCGGCTTGAGGGTTCGTGTTGCGACGCATTGTGGGTGACACAGTTGGCAGGCACAACCTTCAACATCCAGCGTTTTAGCACCGAGGACGGCCCCGGCATCCGCACGACCGTGTTCCTCAAGGGATGTCCCCTGCGCTGCGCCTGGTGCCACAACCCTGAGGGGTTGTCGCCGGACCCGGAGCTGGTCTGGTATGACGTGCGCTGCATCGGAGCGCGCGATTGCTTGGCCGCTTGCCCCGAGAACGCCCTCGACCTGACCTCCTCCGGTATGCGCATCGACCGCGCCCGGTGTACGGTGTGCGGTGCTTGTGCCTCTGCCTGCCCGGCGGCCGCGCTGGAGGTAATCGGCCGGCGCTGGACGCCCGAGCAGGCGCTGGCGGAGGTCCAGAAGGACCTGGTGTTCTACGAGACTTCTGGGGGGGGAGTGACGCTCTCCGGGGGTGAGCCAATGGCCCAGGCTGCCTTCACGACCGAGCTGGCCCGCCTCTGCCGGGCCGCCGGCCTGCACGTCGCGCTCGATACTTGCGGTCTGGTGCCGTGGTCCCAGTACGAAAAGGTGATTCCCTGGGTCAACCTGGTCCTGTACGACCTCAAGATCTGGGATGAGCGCCGCCACCGCAAGGCGACGGGCGTTGGCAATGCCCAAATCCTGGACAATGCCCGACGAATCTCGGCAGCCGGCATTCCCATGTGGGTCCGGACGCCGATCATCCCTGGCTACACGGCCGATCCGGAGAACATTGCTGCGCTGGCCCGCTTCATCTCCGAAGAGCTGCCCACAGTCCGGCGCTGGGACCTGTTGGCCTACACCAACCTCGGCCGGCCCAAATACCGGCGCCTCGACCGGCCTTACGCCCTGGAGGGTGTGCCGTTGCTGACGCGTGAGGAGATGTCGGCCCTCCACGCCCTCGCCATGGCAGGCGTGCCCTGCGCCGCCTGGTCGGGTGCCGTGCTGGAGGCCAAGACATGACCCGGCCGTCTGCCCTTGCAGTTGCCGGCGTGGGAGGGGTGCCCGCATGTCTTTGTCAGAGACACAGATCGATCTGCTGAAGCGTTTCGAACACGGCCTGGATCCCCGTTTCCCGGAGCGCGGCCGGATCCCAGCGCGTGTGCTTGGCTACGGAGAGATCAGCACGGTCTTTGAAATCCAAGCCGACGGGCTGGAGGACCTCGCCGTCAAGCGGCTTCCCCTCTTCCGCGAGTGGCCCGAGGCGGAGCGCTACGAGGCAACCCTGGATGCGTATGTCGGCGTGCTGACCGGGGAGGTAGGCCTGCGCCTGCCGCGCCACCGGCATGTCTGCTTTCAGCGCCCTTCAGGCCTCCCTGTTGTCTACATACTCCAAGACAAGGTGCGCGAGGACTGGCTCTGCCACCGTGTCCTGCACCGCCTGCCGTCCGAGGGCGTTCAGGCGCTTGTGCTGGCTGTCCTGCGCCACCTTCGCAAGGTCTGGGATTTCAACGCTCGCCAGGACCATATGCGCGTCGCGATAGACGGACAGCTCTCGAACTGGGCGATTGAAGGTCCAGACCTGGACCATCTCCGGCCCGAAGAGGTGAGCCTGACCTACCTTGACACCAGCACACCCCTCTTCAGAGTGGATGGTGTCGAGCAGTTGGACCCAGAGCTCTTTCTGCGCAGCGCACCGAGCTTCCTCTCGTGGATTCTGCGGCTGGTTTTCCTGGAAGACGTTGTCGACCGCTACTACGATTTTCGCCGCGTGGTGCTGGATCTGGTCGCAAACCTCTACAAAGAGCAGCGGCCCGAGATGATTCCGGGTTCCCTGGATGTGGCCAACCGCTACTTCGCGGACGAGGCAGCAGACCTCGGCATCCTGCCGGTTACCGAAGAGCAAGTGCGCGGCTACTATCGAGAAGACGCCCTGATCTGGAGGATGTACCTTTCGATGCGCAAGGTGGATCGCTGGCTGCGCTCCTCGCTGCTCCGTCGCGAGTACCCATACATTCTGCCTGACAAGGTCCTACGATAGGGAAGGGTCCCCGACCTGAGAGGAGAGAACGTGTCGCTGATAGGTCAGAAACCAAAAGCCGACCTGATCGAACGCTACGCTCGCCACGTGTCCAGTGGCAAGGCCGACTTCTACGCTCAGGCAGGCATCGACTTTGTGTTGGGACGCCGCGAGGGCGTCTACCTCTGGGACGTGGACGGGCACAGGCTGATCGACTGTCACTGCAACGGCGGAGTTTTCAACCTGGGGCATCGACACCCACGAGTGATCGCTGCGCTGCGCAGCGCCCTGGATGAGCTGGACATCGGCAACCACCACTTGTTGAGCGAGCACAGGGCTCGCCTTGCAGAGCGGCTAGCCCGGCTCTGCCCCGGCGATTTGAACCGCGTCGTCTTTGGGGTCGGCGGGGGAGAGGCAATCGATCTCGCCCTGAAGTTGGCGCGGGGTCACTCTGGTCGTCCAACCATCCTCTCAGCTCTCGGGGGCTACCACGGCCACACGGGGCTTGCGCTAGCGGCTGGGGATGAGCAGTACCGCGCGCCATTCGGCCCGATGCCTCCTGGCTTTATCCAGGTGCCCTTTGGCGACCTGGATGCGCTGGACCAAGCAATGGGCGACGACACCGCAGCGGTGCTCCTGGAGACCATTCCTGCCACGCTGGGAATCGTGCTCCCGCCTGAAGGATATCTTGAGGGTGTGCGTGCCTTGTGCACACACCACGGCGCGCAGATGATCGCAGACGAAGTGCAGTCGGGCCTCGGGCGCTGCGGCGATGTTTGGGGGTTCAGCGCGAGCGGCGTGGTGCCCGACATCCTCGTGACCGCCAAGGGGCTGTCCGGGGGCATCTACCCGATCACTGCCACCATCTACCGGGAGCACCTCGATCCCTTCCTCCGCCAAAACCCGTTTATTCACATCTCGACCTTTGGAGGGGCTGAAGTGGGCTGCTGCGTGGCCCAGGAGGTTCTGGATATCCTGGAGGAGCCCGCCTTTCTGCCGCATGTGCGCGCGATGGCCTCGCTCTTTGCCGATGGGCTTGAGAGCATCCGAAGGCGCTTTCCGCATCTCCTGGCGCAGGTGCACCAGCGAGGTCTGATGATGGGCCTCAAGTGGACGAGCGATGCGCTGGGCCCGCTCATGACGGTGGCCGGCTTCCGCTTTGGCCTCCTTACCATCTATGCCAACAATGACCACTCTGTGAGCCAGCTACTTCCCCCTCTGACCATTCGGGAGGAAGAAGTGGAGCAGGTACTGGCCATCCTCCAAGGGATGGTGGAGTGGGTCGCGGCTATAGTCGGCGCCTGATCCGCAGATAGGAGAATTCACCTATGTCACTCGTCGATTCCCAACCTGGCCTCCTGGATGCCCTCAGGGGCGAGATGACCCCCAAGTTCCTCGCCACCCTCGATGCTGCCGGGGCGCCCAACGTGGTGCCGGTCACCTCGATCATGCCGGCCGGCGACGTGCCAAATCGCCTGATCTTCGGCAACTTTCTCCTGCGCAAAACGGTCCAGAACCTCGACGCCGACCGGCGTCTGGGCATCCTCGCGATCACGCCCCAGCTTGAGGGTTGGGTGCTCCAGGGTGACTTCTCCGGCTGGGAGCGGGCCGGTACATACGTGGACAAGCTGAACAGCACCGACCTCCTGCGCTACAACGCCTATACCGGCATACGCGACGCAGGTATTGTCGATGTCCGGGCGGTCCTGGCGTACCTACGCATCTCCAAGCTCGAGGTGGTTCGCGATTATCTCGTGGCCCGAGCCGCTCAGCCCCCGGCGGCGGGAGCTGGGTCCGTTCCCATGCCCATCCCAGCGCGACGGCGTTTCGCAGCCATGACCAAGGTGTGTGCGCTGAGCTTTGTGGCGGAGGGCGGGCAGCCCCATCCGGCCACGCCGGGGTATCCCGTTGTTGCGCCGCTCCTCTCGCTCCAGCCGGCCGGGGACCGGACACTTGTCTGTGCTGAGGGAAGAGCGGCCGGGCTGTTCGCGGGGCTCGAGGCCGGTACCCCGGTGGCGGCCAACCTGCTGACCCAGGACGTCGTGTCCTTCCAGGCGAAGGGCCGCTGGCTTGGTTCCCGGCGCCGCTTCGGTGCCACCCTGGGCGCCATGGATGTGACGGCCCTCTACGCCGGTGGCCCGCCCATGCCGGGCCGCAGGATCGCATGACCAGGATGCCTGCGCCGGCACCAGCGGGTGGATGGCCGCGGCTGAAGCTGCGACCACGAGCGCCCCGCCGCGGCACCCGTCGTGCACAGGTACCGCGGTGAGCGTCCGGGACGGGCGCCCTTCCGAGCACACTCGTTGGCCTATGGCGGCGATCCTTGTCGCTGCTCTCTGTCTGAGGCTCATCTTCGCCGTTCACGTGGCTCCTTCCTCTGTCTATGCCAGCATCGACGCCCAAGGCTACCGGATCCTCGCCCTGAACCTGGTCGAGCAGGGCGTCCTTTCGCTCCGCACCGAGCCGCCCTATGTTCCGGACGGCCTGCGCACGCCACTCTATCCTGCATTCCTGGCGCTCCTGCTCGTGACCACCCGCGATGCCCCGTTGGCCGTTCCCGTGGCCCAGGCCCTGGTGGACACAGGGACGGCGGCCTTGGTCTTCTGCCTGGGCTGCCGTTTGGCCGGGCGGCGCCGCGGCTTGATCGCAGCGCTCCTCTATGCACTCAACCCGGTTTCCTTCCTCTTCGTCGGGGAGGCGATGACAGAGGTATTGCTGGCGTTTCTGGCAACAGGGACCTTCTGCACCTACCTGCACGCACTCGCGGTAGCGGAGCGCCGGCACCTGCTCTTGGCAGCAACCGGGCTCCTAGCGGGGCTCTGCATCCTCTGCAAGCCCCATGCTCTCCTGCTGCCCTTCCTGCTTGCGCTCGGCTGGATCATCGAGCGGCGTCGCGTCCGTCTGCGCGCCTGGATGGAGGGGGCAGCACTGGCGGCCGTCGCCATGCTCACCCTGCTGCCCTGGCTCTCGCGCAACCAGCTCCTCTTTGGCAGGCCCTTCCTATCGCTGGCGTTTGAGAGCAATCAGGCGCATGTGAGCGCCGTCGCCGCGATCCTCCAGTCCCGCGGCGAAGTGGCGGCTGCCTGGACCGCACGCTGGGAGGAGGTATACATGCAGTCTGTCGTCGCCCCGGCGGCCCGCGCAGGCGGCTGGACCGAGGCGCAGCTGCCGCGGGACGCCGCCGAGGCGGCCCGCCGCAGTGCCGACCTGGTCACGACCGCGCGCTCCATCGTGCGGCAGAACCGGATGGCCTACCTGGCGGCGCACCTCAAAGGGGCGGCACGCTCCCTCGTGCCGGAGCTGCACCGCTACTGGCACGCGGCTCTCTTGGACGAGCCCTGGCCCGTCTCTGATGCGCTGAGCGATCTACTCGGCCGGGCGCTGCGCGAGCGGGATTGGCAGCCCGCCTCCAGTTGGTGGTCCGGTCAGACCGCCGGGCAGCGCGCCATGTGGCTGGCCTCGATGATCGTCTCAGCGATCGGCTTCTTCTTCCTCCTCTCCGGCCTGTGGGCACTCCGCCGGTCGCCCGGGGTCCTGCTGAGCATTGCCCTGTTCCTTCTCGTTCTGGTCCTCATGCCCGGACCGATCGGGTACGTTCGCTTCTGGATGCCCGGCGTGCCGCTGGCTGCGGCAGTGATGGCCTGTGGGGCTACCCGGCGTGGCCTCGCCGAACGTGTGCGCAGCACGCCGGCCTGTGCTACAATTCTGCCCGCCCGATAGGAGGGGCAGCCCAGTGGCAGGACTCTCTACTCCGATGGATGTGGTCCTCGACGAGGACAGGCATTGGTGGTTCGCGACGCGGACGCGGGCCATATTGGCATATCTCGACCGCTTTGCGGGTCCCGACGGCTACCCGGAGATACTCGACGTCGGCTGCGGCGCGGCCAACATGACCCACCACCTGCGCCACTATGGCCGTGTGCGCGGTGTCGACAACAACCCGCGCCCTCTGGAGGTCGCGCGCCGGCGAGGTTTGGACGCCGTGCAGGGCAGCGCCGAGGAGCTGCCCTTTGCCGGTGCGACCTTTGATCTGGTCGCCCTTCTGGACACCATTGAGCACGTACCGGGCGAGTCCCGAGTCCTCTCGGAGTGCCGCCGTGTGCTGCGACCTGGAGGCAAGCTGCTGGTCACGGTCCCGGCTTTCCAGTTTCTTTGGAGCCACAACGACGTCATCAACAGGCACCAGCGCCGCTATACCGCCGGAAGCCTCAGAGCGCGTTTGGCCGGCGGCGGCTTTCGCCCGCTGCGAGTCTCGTACACCCACTTTCTCACCTTCCACGCTGCGGCGGCGCTCATCCTGCTGCGGCGCGGGCGCGCAGAGCCCGACCTGGCCTCGCCCCACCTGGGCGACGATGCCTACCAGGTGGAGATGGAGCCGGCATCCCCGTTGGTCAACCAACTACTGGATGCCGTCGGCAAAGCCGAGGCTGGCCTCCTGCGGCACGTGAGCCTCCCTTGGGGAACCTCCGTCATCGCTCTCGCCGCCTGCCAGGAGTGACCGGGTCCTCGGGCACAATCGCATCGCTGCGCCAGCGGCAGCAAGAAGGGATGGAACTCATGAAGTACCGGTGTTTCGGAAGGATCGACTGGAAACCATCTGCGCTTGGCTTTGGCGCCATGCGCCTGCCTGTGATCGACCACGACCACGGCAGGATCGACGAAGAGGAAGCCACCCGCATGATCCGCCATGCCATCGACCAGGGAGTCAACTACGTAGACACGGCCTGGGGCTACCACCGCGGGAACAGCGAGCCGTTCCTGGGCCGCGCCCTGGGCGACGGCTATCGTGACCGAGTCCGGCTGGCAACCAAGTTGCCCTGCTGGCTTGTCGAGAAGCCGGAGGACTTTGACCGCTTTCTGGATGAGCAGCTGCGCCGACTGCAGACTGAGCACGTCGACTTCTACCTGCTGCACTCCCTTGGCGCAGACAGCTGGCCCAAGGTGCGGGATCAAGGGGTCTTGCCGTGGGCGGAGCGCGCCATGGCCGATGGGCGCATTGGCCACCTGGGCTTCTCCTTCCACGACAGCTACGAGGCCTTCCAGGATATCGTGGACGCCTACGATGGCTGGCATTTCTGCCAGATCCAGTACAACTACCTGGACGTGGAGTGCCAGGCCGGCACGCGCGGCCTCCAGTACGCCGCCGGCAAGGGACTCGCCGTCGTCATTATGGAGCCCCTCCGCGGTGGGGCGCTGGCGCAGAACATCCCCACCTCAGTCCAGGCCCTCTGGGATTCCTACCAACCTTGTTCGGGCCGGTCTCCCGACCCTCGTACCCCCGCCGACTGGGCGCTGCAGTGGGTGTGGGACCAGCCCGAAGTGTCGCTGGTGCTGAGCGGCATGAGTACGATGGAGCAGGTGGAGGAGAACTTGGCGAGCGCGGATCGCTCCGGCGTCGGGACGATGAGCGAAGAGGAACTGGCGCTGGTGGCGAAAGTGCGCGACGCGTACCAGGCGCTGTGCGCCATTCCATGCACAGGCTGCAAGTACTGCATGCCGTGCCCGAGCGGGGTGAACATCCCCGAAGTGTTCGAGATCTACAACGACCTGCAGATGTTTGGCGACGAGGGGCGGTCGAAGCAGTTCTACGCCTGGCTGGACGAGAAGGCTCGTGCCGGCCAATGCATCGAGTGCGGGGAGTGCCTGGAGAAGTGCCCGCAGCACATCGACATCCCGGAGTGGATGAAGAAGGTGCACGAGGCGCTGGGGCAGAAACCGGGCCAAGTGCCGGCGACCGGATAGGGGGCAGCGTGAGTACGGACGGGCGCGAGACACAGGCGGTCGGGCGGTTGCCTGGCGCGACTGCCTGGCTGTTCTCGGAGTACGATTTCGCCTCCATCGACCTGGAGGAGCACCGAGGCGTGATCATCGAGCGGCTGTTGGAGCGGGGCACCTGGGAGCAGCTTCGCTGGCTCTTCTCGACCCACGGCGAGGATCCTGTGGCCGAGGGGGTGTGCCGGCATGGGCTGCGCCTGTTGTCCAGGCGCTCGTTCGCCTTGTGGCGCCAGGCTCTGGGTGTCAAGACGTACGAGGCACCAGGCTGCTATGCCTGCCGTTAACGGCCTGTCAGCGCACGAAAGATGGCGAATCGTGCATTTGTCAACAAGATCGACATGGTGTATAATAGCAGGTACGAGACCTATGGCAGTCCTCGCGTCTATCGCGAGCGCCAAGCGCAGGGTGTGGCTTGCGGTGAGCAGCGTGTGTGCGCATTCAGGAAGGAGGTAACCTATTGACCATCGCGAGCGTGGCAAGAAGTGAGTAGAGACCACCGGTCATAGCCAAGGATAGCCTCTACCCAAAAAACTGGACTGCAGATTCCACACAAGCATGATCTGAAAGACCATTAGAACAAGGAGAAAACAAAGATGACAAACAGATTCAGTCGACGCGATTTCTTGCGCGCAACTGCGCTTGGTGTCGCCGGCGTAGCTCTCGCCGGGTGCGGCTCGAAAGCGGCTACTGCTGGTCCGGCAGGCACAACTGCTGGCACCGGCAAAGGGCTCGCCGTCTATATGCAGATGGGTGGCCAGCAAGGTGACCCATCGACGTTGGCACGCACGAACGGCGCCAAGGCTGCCGCGGCGCACCTGGGGATCCAGCTCTTCGAGCAGTACTCGGGGTGGGATTCACAGAAGATGATCGAGCAGTTCAAGGAAGCCATAGCCGCCAACCCGGACGGCATTGCCATCATGGGCCATCCCGGGGAAGACGCCATGGGGTCGCTCATCGATCAGGCCGTGGGCATGGGCATCTGCGTCACCAGCGGCAACAACCCGCTCCCGAACAACGAGCTGAAATACCAGACCAAGGGGTTCGGCTATGCCGGAGCCAATCTATATGACGGCGGCTATGTGACCGGTTTGGCGATGGTCGCGGCAGGGCTGAAGGCCGGCGACAAGGCTCTCGTCTACGATATTTGGCACCAGGAGGGACGAAGCCAGAGCCCTCAGGGTATCAAAGATGCGCTTGAAGCTGCCGGAGTCGTGGTGGAGACGCTCGACGTCACCAACGAAGTGGACACCGAGGCGTCGTTGGCGATTCCGATCCTGACGGCATACATGGAAGCCAATCCCACTCTCAAAGCGATCGGAACCCAGCACGGCAATATCACCTCAACCCTGCCGAAGGTGCTCGAGGCAGCGGGGAAAAAGCCCGGCGACATCATCGTCGGCGGCATCGACCTTTCGCCCGCCACGATTGACGGCATCCAAAAGGGCTGGATCAGCGCCAGCTTTGACCAGGTGCTGTACCTGCAGGGGTACTTCCCGGTACAACAGATCTGGCTGATGGTGAACTATCTGATCCCGGGCCTGCACATCAATACCGGTGTAGGCACTGTTACCCCGGCGAACGTCGCCCAAATAGCGCCCCTGATCGAGGAAGGAATCCGCTAGTCCGATTTCCAGATGCCCCCGCCTTCCATGGCGGGGGCATTTTCTCATCATGCACTAGGAGGTTCTGTTGTGGCTGACGCTCCTGTCGAGCAGTACGCCGCGCAACTGGTCAATATCGAGAAGTATTTCGGTCTCGTGTGCGCCCTGAAGAAGGTCACTCTCGAAATAGGCCGCAACGAGATTGTCGGACTCATCGGCGACAACGGCGCCGGGAAGTCGACGCTTGTGAAAATCCTGACCGGGGTGTTCCCACCGACCAGCGGCGAGCTCTATGTCGCCGGTCGCCAAGTCGATTTCAGGAGGTATAACGTCAAGCAGGCGCGCGCGTACGGAGTTGAAACCGTCTACCAGGACAGGTCGCTGGGCGAGAAACAGGTCCTGTGGCGGAATTTCTTCGTCGGACGCCAGATCACCCGCCGATTCGGTTTCATAGACGTCAAGAAGGAGAAACAGATCGCCAGCGAGATCATGCTCAACACGATCGGGTTCCGTGGCAAGGGCATCACCGTGGATTCGAGGGTGAGTGTGCTTTCCGGTGGAGAGCGTCAGGGGGTGTCGATCGGAAGGGCCATGCATTTCAAGGCCGAGCTCATCATCCTCGACGAGCCGACGACTGCCCTCTCCCTGAAGGAGGTGCGCAAGGTGCTTGACTTTGTGCATAGGATCAAGGAGGGAGGCAAGGCCTGCATCTACATCTCCCACGACATCCAGGACGTTTACGAGATATCTGATCGTTTTATCATCATGGACCGTGCAAAGATCGTCGCGAGTATCGCCAAGGAAGAGATCTCCCTGAAAGGGTTGGGCGAGTTCCTGCTCGAATATGCACACGGCTTTAAAGACAAGGCAGAATCATGAAACCAAGACACTCCCCTCTTGCGTTCCTTAGAAGAGTTGAGGGTCTCCCTGTTATTGGGGTATTGGTACTCCTGTATGGCGCATTCTTGATCACGGCTCCGGCTGTCTTTACGAGACCCCTGATCTACATGTCCTTCCTGCAGACCGTAGCTCCCCCGCTTGTTCTGGGTTTGGGTCTTACCCTCGTCATCACCGCGGGAGAGATCGATCTGAGCTTCCCAGCGGTAGTCGCGCTGTCCGGATTCGCCTTCGCCTGGGCTTTCAAGAACCTGAATACGCCCCTGGCCCCCTGGATTGGCATCGTCCTTGCCCTTGCCGCCGGCGCTCTGGCCGGGTATATCAATGGCCTGCTCGTCGCCAAGATTCATGTGCCCTCGATCATGGCGACGCTCGCTACGCAATTCTTCTGGTATGGGATCACGATTCTGATCGCGAATGGGCTCCAAGTAAACATCAAGGAAATAGAGGATACCGCCGTCCACACGATCCTCACCGGTCGAATCTTTGGCGTTATCCCTGCCCAGGCGGTCTGGGGGTTGGCGCTTGCCATACTTCTCTGGTTCATTCTCAACCGCCACACGTTCGGCGAGGCGATCATGTTCATCGGCGACAACCCGAACGTGGCGCGGGTGATGGGCATCAACGTGGAGACGACTCGGATCAAGCTCTTCACCCTGATGGGCGTGCTTGCCGCTTTCGCGGGCGTGTTGCTGACGACCGAGATTAACGTCTTCTATCCAACACAGGGACAAGGCTATATGCTGCCTGTTATGGCTGCGGTCTTTATCGGCGGAACCTTGATCTCCGGCGGCCAGGGCAGTATCGTCGGCACTTTTTTCGGCACCTATGTCATCGGCTCGCTTCAAGCCGGGGTCGTCGCTACCGGAATCACCAGCTACTGGGTCCAGTCGGTGATGGGCCTGATCATGGCTGTCGCCGTCTCGATCAACGTCCTGATCGGAGAAGGACGCATTTCCACGGTTTCCGCCCGGATCCGCCACTGGGCCGTGCCCGCTCACCCACAAACTGGCGGCGAGCCACCGGCGAACAACGACGCGTCCTCATAGCAGTCGCGTGGAGGGTAGTGTCGCTGTGGAGTTGTCGGCAGTCCTGTTGCGCAGAGAATTCGCCGCAAGGGCTGTGCTGGCCGAGGAGTTGCCTCCGCCGGAAGAAGAGCGAGCCGGCACGAATGATCTCTCTTGGTAATTGAAACTGATAGGCTGTTCGTTTGCCGGATGCGCATCTTTGGCCAGGATGGGTCATGGCCCAGGCGCGCGAGGCGTGCCTGTCGCTGATGGCCGTTCCGTGCACCGGCTGCCAATACTGCCTGCCCTGCCCCCAGGGGGTGGCCATGCCTCGCTCTGCTCGGCACTAACGACAGCCTCGGACGTGCTGGGGGCCCTGCGGCAAAGAGGCCAGGATGTTCGGGGACCTGACCGGGCGAGCCAGTTCTACGGCTGGATCGACGAGAAGGCACGGGGCGACGCGTGCATCGAGTGCGGGGAATGCCTGGACAAGTGCTCGCAGGGGATCGACATCCCGGAGTGGATGAAGGTTGCGCACGAGGCGCTGGCGCCGAAGTCGGCCTGAGAGACCCGGAAGGTTCGCTGCCTCTGCCTACGGTTCTGCATTGACCTGGAGGTCGCGCAGCGTAAAGGAGTAGCTGCACCGCCGGCCTTCCAGGAAAAAGCGCACGATCGCCTCACTGGCCAGCGCAACGGCGAACTGGACCAGGTTTCGAGCAAGCGGATACTCGCACGCGTTCGCCCCCGGCTCTGCCGTGTCTCCCGGCACGCGGTAGACCTCGTTCCAGATCACCTCGGCATAGTCGGCGTTCAGGCCGACGTGTAGGCAGGGGATACGCGCCGATAGGCAGTGCTCGGTCACCACCAGAGTCTCAGAAGCGCGACTTCTGACTTTGGGGTTTCCCCCGCACTGCTTTGGCTGTGCGGTTGTACGCTTCTTCGGTCGGGGTACGAGCCGGGCCCTTCTCATCGGAAGGCCTGTGTAAGTCCCAGGGGCAACTGCTTCTCTCGCTTATCAGGCGATTGTATGCCCCTGGTGTCTGGATACAGGCCCTCTGTAATCTATATCACATTCGCGCGGCGGTGTCAAGTGCAGCTGGCAGGCACGCAAGCTGCGCGGCCGCCACCCAGGACGCAACGCGCTGCCTGATGGCAAAGGCGCCCCGGCAGCCAACGCTGCCGGGGCGCCTATCGCGAGCCAGGTCCCGGCTACTCGACCGTCACCTGGGTGTATACCTCTGTCCGGTTCCCGTCGAGGTCCTCGGCGATCAGGCCGACGAGGTATTCACCCTGCGCTGCGTACATCTCCTCGTAGGTGAACATCTGGTCGCGGAAGGTGAGGGTGGCGCCTGCCTCCGTGGACTGGGCTTGCACGGCTCCCTGCGCGTCGAGATCAAGCCACTGCTCCAGGATCGTGAAGGAGTCGCCGGTCTGCGGGTGCACCTCGCGCGGAGCGCCCGCCGTGCCGTCCCCGGTGAAGGTGAACGCCTGGTTCAGCCGGCCATCGCTGAAGTAGAGGCGCGCAACGCGCTGCTCGCCGCTGGCAAAGGTGTACACGCCGTCCACGGCATACACGGCTTCCTCCGCCGTGGCGCCGAAGTTGACCGGCATCAGCAGCGCGACCGCCGAATCGGTGCCGTCGCTGATCGAAAAGACGAGAGGCTCCCAATCGAACTCCAGGACGAGCCCTTCCTTCGGCCACACCGGGTAGTACGTGCCGTCGGCTTTCTGCTGCGTTAGCCCGGTGTCGAGATAGTCCATGTCGGAGATGTTGATCGAGTTCGCCTGCTGGTCGTAGTAGCCGGCAAAGAGGAACACGTAGGCCAGGTTGTCCCCGCTGATCTCGGTGCTCATCTCCACCCAGCTTCCCGGAGCCACCGAGCTCTTGGAGAGCTGAATGGGTGTCATCGTGATCACCCCTGCCCCGGGCGCCGTGATCTGGGAGCTTGGTTCCGGAATCGTCGCCTGTTGTGCCGCCGCCTCAAAGGTCTTGCCCGTGTAGTGGAATGCCAGGAAGTCATCCCAGGTGGAGGCCTGGGCAAAGCGATCGGCAACCACCGTATACGATTGAGGACCCGCCATCGGCGATTGGTAGAGCTGCGAGTTGGGGAAGTAGATCGACACGCCCGTCGCGCCCGGCTTGCCCGATCCGTGCTTCTCGGCCACCACGGCCTGCTGGACTGCGGCCATGACTGCGTCGGCCTGCCCATCGACCCCGGCGCCCGCCTGCTGCAACAGCTGGACAAAGCTGCCCAGGTCGATGAACGAGGCAGGTACCTGCTGACCGAAAATCGAAGTGAACGACTGGGCATAGGTGCGCGCCCTCGCAACCTGGTTCTGGCTTGACTTTTGCAGGGCGAAGGAGAGGCTGTTGATGCTGTCCAGCAGAGCTGGCACCGCGCCCAGGTCCACCGCGGACAGGGTGATGTCCCTGCTCATCTGGTTGGCGACCTGGCTGGCGCTGGGGACTCCCCCGAAGCCCAGAAGCCCACCCATCGGCGAGCCCTGCCTGATCAGCTCGGCGCGCGCCTGGTCATCCACGATCCGCTGATCCTGGTCGACATAGCTGTCGACGATCAGCTTGCCAAGCTCCCCCCCATTCATGCCCGGGTCCTGCTCGAGCGCCTGCAGGAAGCTGGCATACGCCCAGCCGAGCGCGGGCTCGGTCTCTTCCGAGACCACCGCATACCGTGAATGCGGAGCCAGTGCACTGAGCACCTCGACCTGCCCCATCAGGCAGGCGTCCATCCCGATCATCTCGAACTTGTCGATCCCGCTGCGGTCGCGTGCCACCTGCAAAGCCGCGTCCAGGTTGTTCAAGTACAGCACGTTGCCAAGCGCGGAAGAAAGCGGCGCGCTGCTGTCGGCCCGCGCGCTCGGCGAGGGATCGCTCCAGCCCCCGGGCCAACCCATGCCATGGTCGGACATGATCAGCACGTGCTTCTCGGCCGGGAAGGTCTCCACGGCCCACGTGACAAAGTCGACCAGAGTGTCGCCGTCTGCCATGTTGGCTTCGCCCAGCTCCTGCACGAGGGTGGACTCGACACGGCTGAGGTCGACGCCCCTCTCGACATGATAGCGCCTGGTGGCTGTCCAGTCTCCGTCTCCTACATATCCGGCCTGGAACCGGTCGACCTGCGCGACGATCTGGATATTCGCGCTCGAACCCACTCTCTCGGCCTCATTCAGGTCGACATAGATGTCCTGCTCGAGCACCTTGTCGTCTGCATCCTGGTAGAGCATGACCAGCCAGGTCTGCCCCTCGCTCCCCGGCACGCGAGTAGGCGGGACGTAGGGGGCTGCCGTCGCAACGGGAGCGCTGGTTGGGACTGGCAGTATGCCGCCTGCGGACTCTGTCGGATAGAACCCGCCTTCATCGATCCCTGTGCCGCCCCCGCCCCCGCCCAGCAGCCCGCCGCCCTTCGTCAGGGCGAGGCAGAGGCAGAGCCCGATGATCGCCACCGCTCCGATGATGAGCAGTGTACGCGGCGAGAGCTTGATCGGCAGGCCGGCCGGTAGGCCCGTGCCGCCGGAGGTGGCCCTGCCTCCTCCGAGGCCGGCGCCTCCGCTTCCGACCTGGCCGGGGCTGCCGCTCTCACCCGTCCGTGACGTGGACGAGGTGAAGCCGCCCTGCTGCTCTCTTTCCTCCCGGCGCGGCGCTTCCGCGCGCTCCCTCTCGGCCGGCCTCGATTGTGCAGGCCGCCGGCGCTGCACCCGGATGACCGGTTTCTTTCCCTGGGTATCGTTGCTCATGGCTGTACCTCCTTGGTGAAACGTTTAGCCTGTGAGGCCTGTCTTGTTCTTTGACCCATGGCTCCGTGGTCAAGGGCCACGGAGCCATGGGAGGTGCGACGGTTACGGGCCAACCGCGATGGACTTGCACGCGGGAACCTCATCGTCCGCCGGGCTGTACGTATATCCGGTCTTGACCAAGTCGGTGACACAGAACGTGTAGTTGCCGACCAGCTTGCCCCCATACGGCAGCTTGGCCACCCCGGTCAGGTTGGTGATACCCGTCCGGACGACAGTCCGGCCATTCGGCAGTGTCCACGTGCCGTGCACCGTCACGCCGGCGGCCCGGGCATGGGCTTGGTCGTGGACACGGACGGAGGCGTTCACCTTGTAGGTGCCCGGCACCGCGCCGGCTTTCCAGATCAGGGAGATCGCGTTGATGTGCAGCGAGTTGGCCGCAGGTTCCTGTACGGTGACGTCATGGCTGACTGTCTGGCTGCCGCAGTCGTTGGTGGCGACCATGGTCACTGTGTAAGTCCCTACCGATGCGTAGGTGTGCGTGACCGTCGCGCCGCTGCCCGTCCCGCCGTCGCCAAAGGTCCAGCTGTACGAGATCGGCGTGGTGCCGTCTGCGCCGCCGTCGAAGGTGACCACGTCACCCACATAGGGCGATGCGGGCGCCCAGGTGAAGGCGGCGTTGGATACCGGATCGCAGACCGTCACACACGCCTGAACCGCCGCCAGCACGTTCAGGTAGCCATAGCCGTAGGTATAGTTCCCCTCGCCGTCGGGCGGCGCGCCGCAGTTGCCCGCGGGCGGTGTGTCGGCGTTGTCCTGGAGGAGCTCGAAGGTGGCGTCGATCTGCCCCAGGTAGCTCGGGCAGGCCTGCCATATCAGGGCCACCGCGCCGGCCGAGTGCGGGCTGGCCATCGACGTGCCACTGTAGTTGCAGCTCCAGCCATTCGTCGGCACCGAGGAGCAGACGTTGGAGCCGGGCGCCGAGATGTTGGGCTTAGTGTAAGGATCGTGACCGAAGGAGCTAGGGCCACGGCTGGAGTAGCTCGCGATGGTCCGGCTGCTGGCGTGCGCGGCGGAGCCAAAGCTCTCCTGGTAGTCGCCGGGGCTGCCCAGAGTTCCACAGCTTGAGCCGCTGTTGCCGGCAGAAAACGCCGGGAATATGCCCGCCGCGCGCCAGTTCTGGACCTTGGTCCTGTACCAGGCGTCACCACCTCCACCGCCCCACGAGTTGTTGACCACGTTGGGCCGGTTGGCTGCGTTGCCGCCGGGTGCCAGGATCCAGTCGGCGCAGGCGTTCAGGGAGCTGTCGGAGCAGGAGTTGGTCTCGCATCCCTTGCACGCGATCCAGGTGGCATCCGGCGCCATGCCGACCCAGTAGGTCAGGCTGGGGTCGTTGTCGCCGACCATCGTGCCCATGGTATGCGTGCCGTGCCCGTTGTTGTCGCATGCCCCGCCAGAGCCGCAGATGTTGGCCGGGTCCTTCCAGCACTTGGCGTCGTTGGGTGCGCCGGGGCAGGCAAAAGCCTGGTCCAGCGCCGGGTGGTTGTACTGCACGCCCGTGTCGATGTTCGCCACCTTGATGCCGGCACCCTCATAACCCAGGGCCCACACGTCGTCTGCATTGATGTCGGTCAAGCCCCAGTCCTTGGCGTACTCGGGGGCTGCATCGCCGGAGACAATGGGATCGACGAAGTAGATCCGCTCAAGGTAGAGCGCGGCCACCCCTGGGATGCCCGCCAGGTCGTGCGCTGCTGTCAGGTCGCCGCCTCGGATGTAGACCTCGTTTCCGTTAAAGAAAGAGGTATAGTCCAGCCCACGCCGGGTGGCGTACTCGATGACCGGGGCTTGGGTCACGCGGGCGACTTCCTGCAGCGAGTCGAGAACGTACTCGCCGCGGGCCGCCCATTCCATGGCAAAGGCCGCGCTCACGTCGGCCTGCACCGCCATCCTGACGAAGAAGTTCGCCGGTCCGTCGTTGAGCTGCGCCAGCAGGTCCGGCTCAAGGGTCGCCTGGGTGGCCGAAGCCACCGTCAGCGGCAAAAACCCGGCGATCAAGGCCACGGCAAACAAAACGCTGAGCACTCTTGAAGCACGCATGCTTCTTGTCCCTCCTTGCTGGGATAGGGTGGTTCGTCACAGAATGCAACGGGGCGACGACTCCGGGCAATGTACCGCTCTGTACGCCAGTTCTGTCACCTCCCCCGTAGTCCGCAGCGCATAGGCGAGCTCGCGTGATAACGGGGCCGCTGCTTCATTCTACGACATCCCGCACCACTGTCAACTTGGGCCTGCGAAGGGGGAAGGCCTGACCCCAACCTTAACCCAATACGAGCCAGGGAACCAACGGGTCGCTCTTCCCGTCTTGGAAGTGCGGACCTCGATTTGCGTCGAGGGCATGGCTCGTTGTACAACAGGGGTCCTAGGACCGGAAAGGAGATGCTGTCTGCAATGAAGTCTATCGCCCGTTTCACCTCGCTATCTCTCGCCGTCGTGCTTCTTACCTCTCTCCTGGTGGCAGCGTGTGCCCCAGCTCCTCCAGAGGCACCGAGCGGGTCGGTGCCTGCGCCGGCTACTGCATCCGCCGTCGCCAGTGCCCCAGCCTCCCCGGCTGCCGTGGAGAGCCCTCCGTCCCATGCCGTCCCGACGCAGACCCCTGCCGCAGAGCCCACACCGGCTGCCATGGCGAGCACCGGCAGGGTGTTCGCCGCCTTTGTGGAGCCGGCGATCCAGGCGGTGCCCGTTGTGGCGCAGGAGCCGGTTGCCGCGGACCTTGGCAACGTCCGGATTGCATTCCCCCTCTCGGAGGAGCAGCGCCGCCGGCTGGCTGCGGACGGTTTCGTCGTGAGCCCCGGCGCAGAAAAAGAGTTCTTCACGCTCTACGAGAAGGCGCGCTACGCCAACGTGCCCATCTTCGTCACCAGCGACTCGCTCCTGCACGCCTATCATCTTCTCTTCGACAAGACGCTGCGCACCGCGGAACGCTCGTACTTCATCCCTCTGCTCAAAGGCCTGAACGCGGCACTCCTCGCGAGCACCCAGGCTGACTACGAGGCGCTCAAGGGCACGCAGTGGGAGGACGCCGCCCTGCGGACGGTAGCCTTTGCCGGCGTCGGCAGCAGGCTGCTCGACCCGGCCGTCCAGGTGCCCGGCTACGCATCGAACCTGGTCGAGTCTGAGCTCGCTCTCGTCGAATCTGCGGCCGGCATGGGTCCCTCGCCCCTCTTCCCGGGGCTTGATTTCGGCGAGGGCTATAGCCAGTACCGCCCTCGCGGCCACTACACCCTGACCGAAGGCCTCGAGTCCTACTTCAGGTCCATGATGTGGTACGGACGCATGACCTTCCGGCTCGAGACGGAAGACCTAGAGGTGGGCCGTGCTGAGACGCGCTCCGCGCTGCTGCTGGTGCACGCACTGCGGGCCGCGCAGGTCAACGGCCGGCCGGCCCTCGACGCATGGGCCGACCTCTACAGCCCGACCATCTTCTTCGTCGGGCACAGCGACGACCTCACGGTCCTCCAATATGCGGAGCTGATGGATCAGATCTACGCGGCAGGCGCGGCGGCCAAAGACCTGGTCGACGACGCCAAGCTCGAGCGCTTCATACAGGAAGCCACCGGCCTGCCTGCACCGCGTATCCTCGGCATTGTCATCGCCGAGACCCAGGACGTGGAGGAAACCACAAAGGGCCTGCGCTTCATGGGCCAGCGTTTCGTCCCGGATGCCTACATCTTCCGCGAGCTGATCTATCGCAACGTCGGCACGCCCGACAACCGCCGTGGCCTTCCCAAGGGACTGGACCTCTTCGCGGCCATGGGCTCCGAGCGGGCGTACGCCATCCTCGAGGACGAAGGCGACACCGCCTACGCCAACTACCCCGAGCAGATGGCCAAGGTGCGGGAGTGGGTGACCGGCCTCAGCGTCGAGGAGTGGACCGAGACGCTCTACAACACCTGGCTCTACACCTTCCGGCCCCTTCTGTCTGCTCCGGGAGAGGGCTACCCGGCTTTCATGCGGTCTCCCGCGTGGCTGGGCAAACAGCTCAACGCGGTGCTGGGCAGCTGGACCGAGTTGAAGCACGATACCATCCTCTACGCCAAACAGGTCTATGCGGAGATGGGCGAGGGCGGTGGCCCCCCGGAGCCGGTCAAGCCCCGGAACTATGTGGAGCCGGTGCCCCAGTTCTACGCGCGCCTCACGGCACTCACCCGCATGACCCGTGAGGGGCTGGGCAGCCGGGGCCTCTTGGCCGAGGATGACGCCAACAGCCTGGCCCGGCTGGAGGGGCTCTCCACGGCCTTCCAGGCGATGGCCGAAAAGGAGCTGCGCGGCGAACCGCTCACCGAGGAGGAAGAGACCACCATCCGCTTCTACGGGGGCGCTCTTGAGCACCTGACCATGGCCGCGGCCTTCAATCCCGATGCGGAGGCAGACCCCGGCGGCCACACCTACATGGAAGAGGAGCCCCAGGCGGCGGTCGTAGCCGATGTGGCGACCGATCCCTCTCCTGGGCTTGTGCTCGAAGAGGCGGTGGGGCGCATCGACGAGATCCACGTCGTCGTGCCGGTGGCAGACTCCGACGGCACGACCTATCTCCAATTGGCCAAGGGCGGCGTCTTCAGCTACTACGAGTTCGCCTGGCCGATGGGCGACCGTCTGACGGACGAAAAGTGGCGCAGGATGCTGGATGACGCGAAGGTTCCGCCGAGGCCGGAGTGGATCCGAAGCTTCTACACGACCGAAGGCGAGTCGAGCGACTGGGTCCGCTCGATCTATGACTTCCAGCAATCGCTCGTCAATGCGCTTTGGTACCTGGAGTCTGGCTACCTTCGCGCCGGTGGCAAAGTCCTTGAGCAGCTCACCGCCGACCTCCAGGAGTGGAGGGATGCCAATCAGTATGTCGGCCATGCCCTGCTCCGCTCTGACATCCGTTCCTTCGACCTCCAGTCCACGGAAAGGGCAGTGGTTACGGTTCGCGAATGGTGGCAGGACACGCTCTACCCCTTTTCGAACTACGCCGGAAACGGGACTGAGACGCCTGAAGGGCACCGCGGCCCGTACACCCTGGACGTCACTTACACGCTCGAGCCGGACGAGTCGGGCTCCTGGACCGTGACCAACCTCGTATACGCCAATGAGCCGCCAGGCTGGGGTGAGTAGCTCCCCCGTGAGGCGCACTCGAGATCCGACCTCACGCCAGGCCGCCTGCCTCGTGTTGGCTTGCCTGGTCCTGGCGGCCTGGGCTCCTGCCTCGCCGCCGGGCACGTCGCCGTGCCTCGGGCAGCCTGCCGGCCGGGCAACCGCTGTTGACCAGCCAGAGCCCGGCCCGTCAGTCTACCCTTGGCTCTACCTGCGCGATGGGGGTCCACCGGCTCTGGGTGAGCGGTTCGTCGAGGTGGTCGCCGCCGGCGACATCATGCTGGGCCGCGGCGTCTCGGCTGTGGCCGATCCCCTTTCTGTCGTTGCCCCCTGGCTGAGCGCAGCGGATATCGCCATGGGCAACCTCGAGTGCGTCATTGCGGAGGCCGGCAGCGCGCGACCGGGGCCCTACCGGCTGCGCGCGCCCGTCTCGGCTGTATCGACACTGGTTGGCGCCGGCCTCGACGTCGTGACGCTGGCCAACAACCATGTCCTCGACTTTGGACCCGGGGCGCTGGCCGAGATGGCCGCCCGCCTTCAGGCCGCTGGCATCGACTTCGCCGGCGCCGGCTCTGATGCCGGCTCGGCGGGCCGCCCTGCCTTCCGGGAGGTCGGTGGGCTGCGCTTCGCCTTCCTCGCCTTCAACCAGGTGCCCGATCCTGCCGATCGACCTTCGGACTCGGGCTGGACCCGTGCCGGCTGGAACCGGGAGGCGGCCGTCGCTGCCGTCGCCGCTGCTCGCACCCAGGCGGATGCCGTGATCATCTCGATCCATTGGGGGTACGAGTACGACCTGCGCATCGACCCCTCACAGCGTGCCGACGCTCACGCGCTGGCCGAAGCAGGCGCCGACCTGGTCGTCGGCCACCATCCCCACGTCGTGCAGGGCACCGAGCTCATCGGAGGCAACTTCGTGGCCTACAGCCTGGGCAATCTCGTCTTTGATCAGCAGCAGGAGGGCACGCGGCAGGGACTCGCCTTGCGCGCCTTCTTCGACCGGGACGGCCTGCGGGCGGTGCAGGCGCTGCCGGTGTCGTCGGGGCCCCGGCCCTCCCTGATGGAGGCTGGCGAAGCTTCTTCACTCCTGGCGCGCGTTCGGCCGCCGCTCAGCCGCATCGGCTTTGCCTGTGACGAGAATGATTGCCGGCCAGTCGCCGTCCCCCAAGACTCGGCCACTGGCCTCTTCCGGGCCGGTTCCATCGACATGACCGGCGACGGTCACCCGGAGCAGGTTCAGCTGCTCCGGCAGCGGATCACCATCTTCCAGGACGGCGAGCAGGCGTGGGCCAGCCCGCAGGAGTGGCGCGTGGTCGATGCCGCCCTCGGCGATCCCAACGACGACGGCCGCGGCGAGGTCCTCATAGCCTTCTGGCGGCCCGCTTCTCCCGACCGGGAGGGCAGCCATCCCTTCATCGTCGGCTCCCGCCGGGGCGCCTACCGGGTGCTCTGGGGCGGCTCCGCCGTGGACCACCCGATCCTGGAAGTCGAGCTCGCAGACGTGGACGGCGACGGCGTCCACGACCTTGTTGCCCTGGCAGAGAGATCGGAAGGCCGGGCCGTCAGCCTCTGGCACTGGCATGGCTGGGGCTTCAGCGAGCTCTGGCGCAGCCCGCCCGGCCGCTACCAGGACCTGGTGCTGCTGCCCGCCGAGCACGGCGTGCCTCCCAGCTTCAGCGCAGCCCTGGAGCCTTGACGCCCGGCTCGCTGGTGCGAGGTCGGTCGCCGCCGCTCCGCGAGGGCTTGCCAACCCGGTCCACTTTGTCTAGAATGCGTCTCATCCTACCCGGGGGCAGGCTCCATGCTGATCCAATCATTCCGTCTCGAGGTCGAGACCTCTACGCACAGCGTGCAGGAATTCGAGTACGAGGCCATCGCCTACCTCGATGTTGACCTCAGCCCGGTGCTCCCCTACCTGAACGCCCGGCTCAGCCGCGGCGTCTACCTGCCCAAGCGTCCTGTCCTCTCCTGGCGCTTTGAGGGGCACAACATCGGCTTCTGGCCCGACCGCATCGCCGTCGAGCATCTGCACAGCCGGGCGGAAGCGGACGAGTGGGTGGCGCGCCTCGTGGCGCTCGTGAACGACACCTGGCAGAAGAGGGATCAGATCGAGCCTGACCACTCGACGCACGAGCGGCTTCAGCCCCTGCAGCTATACCGCCTGCTGCCCGGCACCAACTGCAAGGCATGCGGCGAGGCAAGCTGCTTCAACCTGGCCCTCAAGCTGGCTGCCGGTCAGGTGGGGCTGGAGCTCTGCACGCCCCTGGCCCAGGATGCAACCTACGCTGCGAGGTGGCAACAGCTCGCCTCACTCATTGCCACCCGCTGGCCGGCCCTCTAGAGGGCAGGTCGGGCAGGCGACCGTCAGTCGATCCACATCGCTTTGGCATGAAAGGAACCTGAGAGATGAGCAACAGCAGTTCCCAGGCCTGGCTCTGCACCGTCTGCGGCTATGTCCACTACGGCCCTCAGCCGCCCGACGAGTGTCCTGTCTGTGGCGCCGAGCCCGAGCTCTTTGAGCCCCTTGCCGAGCAGGCAGAGTCCCATGCCGCCGCGCCCCTGCCTGCGCCCGTAGGGACGCCGGAGGCTGCACCCGCCCTCGGCCGACCGCACCGGGTCGTCATTGCCGGCGCCGGGATCGGCGGTGTCTCTGCCGCCGAATCTCTCCGGAAGAACGCCCCCGAGGCCGAGATCCATCTCCTCTCCAAGGAGCCGGCCCTGCCCTACTATCGCCTCAACCTGACTCGCTACCTCGCCGGAGAGGTTGCGAGGGATCAGCTTCTGCTGCACCCCGAGGCCTGGTACCGGGAGCAGGGCATCTCCCTCTCCCTCGGGACCGAGGTGCACAGTCTCGACCTTCCCGGGCAGCAGCTCACGACACACGGCGGTGTGCAGCACACGTTCGACAGGCTGATCCTTGCCGTAGGGTCTCACGCCTTCGTTCCGCCCATCCCCGGCGCAGACAAGCCGGGCGTCACTGTCCTCCGCACACTGGCTGAGGCAGATGCCCTTCTTGAGGCGGCGCAGCCCGGCGCACGTTGCGTCTGCATCGGCGGCGGCATCCTCGGCCTCGAGACGGCGGGTGCCTTGGCCCGGCACGGACTGAACATAACCGTTGTGGAGAGCTTTCCCTGGCTTTTGCCGCGCCAGCTCAACCGGCGGGCTGGGACGCAGCTGGCTGCCTTCGTGGAATCGATCGGCATGGAGGTGCGCGCCCAGGCACAGGTCGTCGAGCTCTCTGGGAACGGGCGCGTTTCTCAGGTGCGCTTGGGCGACGGCAGCGACCTGCCCGCCGATCTGGTGGTGGTCACGGCCGGTGTGCGCTCCAACAGCAGCTTGGCCCGCCAGTCTGGACTCCAGGTCAACCTGGGGATCGTCGTCGACGACCTGCTGCGCACGTCGGTCCCAGATGTCTTCGCGGTGGGAGACGCAGCCGAGCACCGGGGCATCACCTATGGGCTATGGGGGCCGGCCCAGTTCCAGGGCTCCATCGCCGGCATGAATGCCGCCGGCGGACACGTCGAGTTCGCCGGCATCCCCCGCTCCAACACGCTCAAGGTCCTGGGTCTGGACATGTACAGCATCGGCCAGGTAAGCCCGGACGACGGCACCTACCGGCAGGTGGAGGGCGAGTCGGAGGGCGTGTACTACTCCTTCCTCTTCCGGGACAACCGGCTGGCTGGAGCCATTCTGCTGGGCGACACCTCTGCCTCCACTGCTGCTAAGAAGGCGATCGAAAACCGCCTCGATTGCTCCGCCTTGCTCCGCAGCCGGCCTGATGCCGCCGCGGTGCTTGACTTCTTGAAGCGGATGGCCGAGTAGGCCCGACCGGCCCGTTGGCCCCAGGTCCGGTGCCGGTGGAGGGCTACTCTTGCGGCTCGGCGCCCAGGAAGGTGGTCACGGGCCGGTACGCTGCCAGCAGAAGTGCCGCGAAGAGCAGCGCGAACCCCCACACCTGCCAGTGCTGCACCGGGTGCACCACATACTGCAGGATGTCCCGCGCAAGGGCGGCCGGCTGGGTCACCAGGTCCCAGCTGTTCCAGCGCAGGTATCGCCCCAGGTAGACGCCAAACCCGGCCGCACACGCTGCCGCCGCACCAAAGAGCCGGCCCGGCCAGCAACCCAGTGCCCGTGCCACGCCGCTCTCCATCCAGTGCAGCGAGACGAGGCCCAGCGCCAGCCCGCACAACGCCGCGCTGAAGAGGAGTACGACATCATACAGGATGGGGATCTGGCTCTGGTGCAGGTGCATCAGGTCGGTCACCAGGTAGGGTGCGTTGGGCAGGAACAGGAGCCATGCCAGCCCAGATCCGGCCCGCAGCAGCCGCGGCGTGCTCCCCGGCCGCACCGACACGTAGGCGAAGAGCAGCGGCATCCAGGCCAGGACCAGGTTCCACGCAACGTACGCATGGACGCGGCTGCCGGTGTGGACGACGCGGGCCGCCAACAGCCCCGCCGGAAGCGCCGTCAGGCCCAACAGGCGCAGCGCGGTCGGGCGCACGGAGCGCCCCCATGGGGGCAAAGCGGCGCAGGACCTAGTTATCTCCATCAAAACGCTCCACGAGCAGGCGGTATGCGCGATTGCGCGCTAGGTGAAGAGACGGCCACTGCCTCCACCTGGTTCCGCGCTGCATCGCCTCGAACCGCCTGCGCAGCCCACTCTCGATCTCCTGCCCCCTCCGGTCTGTGAGCTGCTCGGCAGCTATCAGAAGCTCTGGAACGGCATCCGCGGATAGCTCCTCGAAGTAGACGGCGTCCACAAACCGCTCGCGAGGGTCTGGCTCGGCCTGCTGGGAGAGGGCCATCTGTAGATTCTCCCTGACCACGAAGGCGTCTGGATTCAACAGGTCCAGCGTGCCGGCAAAGCCCAAAGCGGCGACGAGCACCCCGATCGCAAGCAGATCTCGCCGCAGCCACAGGCAGACCGCTAGCCAGGCCAGCAGCGCTGCCAGCCACACCATAAAGACGTGGGGGTAGATGCGCATCTGTGTGAACCCATATGCCTGCTCGTACAACAGCAGCCGCTTGAAAGCCGATGCCAGCAGGACGCAGGTCAGGCCGACCAGAAAGGTCGCCGGAACCTTGAAGGCGAGCGTCTGCCGGCGGTTATCGTGCGGTGCCAGGCCCCGCATCACGACGAGCAGCCCGAAAACGAGGACTGCGACGGCGACCAGTTCCCCGAACCCGCGTCGCGCGTACTCCGCATAGGTGAACTTGCCCGGCACGACGTTGACCTGGCCTCCGAACAGGTAGGGGATCTGGATGAGGACGAAAAGGAAAAAGAGGAGGTTGACCGAGCTGATCATGATGCTTACCTCGGTGACCCCGGACAGGTGCGGCGTGCGTACCGAGGAGACGTCGTCCACCCAGTCGTCCCTGCGCTGCCGGACTGCGTAGGCCAAACCCCCGGCCAAGACAAACCCGGCAGCCACCGCAACCACCAGGTGCCCTGTCCACCGCCCCACCGTCCTGAGGAGCTCCGGGCCGAGCACCTGGCGGATCCGCTCTGCAAAGATGAGGTCCGCCGAGGCCAACAGCGCGCCAAAGATGAACAGGACTGGGATCGCCAGGAGCAGGCCTCGCAGCACGGGCATTGCCTTCCGCCGTGCCTCGCCCCGTGCACCTCCGAGTGGGCGTAACCCACGCCTGGCTGCCTGCCCTGCGTGCCCCAGCGACCCGACCACTGCCCGCAAGGGCGCCAGCACAATCTCGACGAGCCCGATCGGGCCGGTCGGCTTCTGGACCTGGTACACGGCGATCAAGGCCAGGAGCCCCAGGCAGGCACACACGTTGAGGAAGGTGAGAAGGCCGTTGTCGCGCACCGCCACCATCCCCGCGAAAAAGAGCAGTACAGCGGGCAGCCACAGGTTCGTCACCAGCGGCCGCACTCGCTCCCACCCGAGGACAACCGTCAGGCTGGCCAACACCATCAGGGTAAAGGCTGGCGCGTTGACACCCAACATCTTGCCGTTGAACAACACGTCAAAGAGGATGCCCAGTCCCAGTCCGGCCAGCACCAAGCGCAGCGGGTGCCGCAGCACAAGGCTCCTCGACGGCGTTGAGGTCTCTTCCATCATTGGTTTCTCCATTTCTGCGACGGTGGCTCTGAGGTGACTTGCCTGGTCTCTGGGGCGAGTATAGCACTCCCTGCGCTGCAGGGTCAACGCCCTGAGTGCTGCTGCGTCTGCACTCAAGTGCTTGACACAACCCGGCTCACGCGGGATAATCGGGCCATGGCACCTCCTGTCCGGCTCCTCATCGTGGAAGATCACCCGCGCCTCCGCCCGGCCCTGGCGGAAGGCATCGGCGCGACAGGCGCGCTCTCGGTGGTGCATGCCTGCGACTCCGGCGAGGAGGCGCTGGAGTACTGCTTGGCTGCGCCGGTGGATGCCGTTCTGATGGACGTTCGGCTGGCCGGGCTGATGAGCGGCATCGAGGCTGCGATGGCCATCCGCCGCGAGTATCCCCGCCTGCCCGTCGTCTTCTACTCCATCCAGGACGACGACGCCTACTATCGCGCGTTCCGCCGCTCAGGGATACTGACCCACTTCGCCTACGTGCGCAAGTCCAACTACCTCCTGCCGGCCATGCTCGTGCCCCTCATCCACGATGCAGTCGCCGGCCGCAGCTTCATAGATCCGGACATCGCCTCTCGTGTACAGGAAGTGCAGCGCAAGGACGACCAGGATCCCATGGCACTCCTCGAGCCGGTGGAGCAGGCTGTCGCGCGCATGCTCGCGCAGGGCATGACCAACGAGCAGATAGCGGCTCAGGTCGGCTTCCGCGACAAGCGTACCATTAGTCGCGTCAACGGACAGATCTACGCCGCGTGGGCGCTCGCAGACACGGCGACCGACGAAAAGGTCGCACGCACCCGAGCGGCCATCATTTCGCGCGCCGGCATCCTCATCCGGTGGGATGTCAATGGCATGCCGTTCGTCCAGGACGAGCGCGGCGAGTGGCTGCCCTGGAGCGCCTAACCCCGTGATCACCGGCACACTTCTCACCTGGTCGCTGGCCGCTGTCTCCCTCTTCAACACCATCCTGATGCTCTGGCTGGGGTTCAGCCTGTGGCTTAATGCCCGTCACCGCTCGGCTGGTGTGGCTGTGGCGGCATTGGGCTTCTTTCTGGGCAGTGGCCTCTTTGTCAGCCATTCGGCCGTCCTCCTCTCCGGCGAGCTGCAGCTCACACGCTCCAACACCCTCTGGCTGGCGGTCGCCATGGTGCCGGCGCTGCTACTCCCCTATGTCTGGTATGTCGTACTGCTCTGGTACCATGGCTACTGGGCATCCGGGACCCGAGCCCTGCACCACCGGCATCGCCCCTGGCTCTGGGTCGACTCGCTTACAGTTCTCTTCGGTCTTGTTTGTCTGGTGCTCCTCGGTGCGCCCTTTCTCCCCTTCCCCGTCCTTGTCACCCAGGCAATCTGGCCCGTCCGCGAGCTCATCAAGACGCCCCTCTTCGGCATCCCGCTGGTGGCGCTGGGCTACCCGCTCTATGTGTTGCTCTGTGTGCTCCTCTCACTCGACGCACTCTGGAGGCCAGGCCTGGGGGACCAAGCGCTGGGCGACGTCGCGCGCAAGAAGGCGAGACCCTGGCTCGTGGGCGCCACGGCCCTGCTGCTGGCGGTCGCCGCTGTCGTCGCGGCGGCCGTGGTTTGGACCATTACCAACACCAAGGAGCAGGGCTACTACATCCTCACACCCGGCCGGCTGGAGGTCATCGGGCGCTTTGACTTGGTCGCGGCCGCCCTGGTCGCCGCAGTGATCCTGCTCCTCGGTCAGGCCATGACCGGCTACGAGCTCTTCACCGGGAGGACCCTCCCGCGCAGGGGCCTGGCCCGCCAGTGGAGGCGCGCGATCTGGCTGGCAGCCTCCTACGGCGTCCTGATGGGAGGTGCGCTGGTGTGGGGGCTGGAGCCCGTCTACGCCATTCTGCTCACCGCCCTGCTCATGACGACCTTCTTCTTCCTGCTCGGCTGGCGCGCCTATGGTGATTGGGAGCAGGCGATGCGCCAGTTGCGCCCCCTCGTCGCCAGCCAGCGCTGGTATGACACGCTTGTCCTGCCCGCCTCCGGCGCACCCCTTCCGCCCGATCAGTTCCGGGCTCTCTGCGAGAACGTGCTGGACACACAGGTCGCTTACCTCGTACCCTCTGGCCCCACGGCCGCCTTTGTGCAGGCACTTGCCTATCCGGCCGGCACAGTTGCCCACCCGCCTGGTCTCGCTTCCCTGGCCGAGCAGGCCCTCAGCGATATGAATTTGGTGGTCCCGGTGGACCCTGGGCAGTACGCCGGCGCGACCTGGGCAGTCCCACTGTGGCGCGAGCGAGGACTGATCGGTGTGCTCCTGGTTGGGCCGCGCCACGATGGCAGCCTCTACACCGAGGAGGAGATCGAGATTGCGCGTGCCACCGGCGAGCGCCTTGTGGACAGCGCCGCCAGCCTTGAGCTATCACAGCGCCTGGTGCGGCTTCAGAGGGACCGGATGGCTGCGACGCAGGTGCTGGACCAGCAGACGCGCCGCGTTCTGCACGACGAGGTGCTTCCCTTGGTCCATACCTCCATGTTGGCACTGGCAGCCGGGGAGCCTGCCGACGCAATTCAGGCGCATCTCTCGGACGCCCACCGCCAGGTTTCGGCCCTGCTTCAGCAGCTCCCGGCGGCCGTTGCGCCCGAGATTGCGCGCCTTGGATTGGTGGGTGCCCTGCGCAGGGCCGTGGACCTCGAGTTCGGCGCCGCTTTCTCGTCGGTGACCTGGCGGGTGGAGGAGGGCACCGCGGAGCGGGCAGCGTCCCTGGGACCGCTCGCTGCCGAAACCCTCTTCCATGCCACCCGCGAGGCAGTCCGAAATGCAGCGAAGCATGCGCGTCGCGCCGGTGCGCCCTCAGAGCTGCGTCTAGACCTATCCGTCCAGGTCGCAGAAGGGCAGCTCCAGGTTACGGTCGAGGACAACGGATCGGGCTTCTCCCCTGGAGACGGGACTGGGCAAGGTCTGGCCCTCCACAGCACGCTCATGGCCATCGTGGGGGGCACGCTGTCGCTGGAGAGTGTGCCGGGCACGATGACGCGCGCCAGGCTCGCCCTGCCCCTGCCTGGCTAGGGCCCGGGGACGACGGCCGGGAGGGCGGGACCTGCGTACAGCTCGCCAAGGCCCCGCTCTCCCGGCCTGCCCGTCACTGGCTGAGCTGCACCAGGGGCAGGAAGACGCCGTAGCCGAGGGTGAGAGAAACAGGCACCTCCACTGGGCAGTTGACGCACGTCTCGCCGCCCTCGAAGAGGAGCGTCGCCGCGTACGTACCGGCGGGCAGGCCGGCCGAGTGGACCTCCACCGATACGTCCGAAGGCGCCGTGCCCGAGAGGGGCTCCACCTGGAGCCAACCCGGCAGCTCAGTGAGCGACCAGGACAACTCGCCGCCGCTTGGGTTTGTGAGCGAGAGGACCTGCGGGCTCGGATCAGGGCCGCCGGCGATCGCGAAGAAGCTGAGTTCGCCGGGGGAGATCTCCATGACCGGGTCCTCCGTCCAGTGGACCGTCCAGTCCAGCAGCTCCGGTGTGCTGGCCGGGTCGTCCGAGCTCAGGACGGCGCGCAGCTGGATCGCCGGCGTGCTGGCCGACGAGATCGGCAGCAGGCTTCCTCCGGATGGCACCCCAATCAGGAGGGGCTCGCCCACCGTGTTCAGGACGTCGACGCGCAGGCCGGTTCCCTCCGGCGTGGCCGAGCCAAAGCCCAGGTCCAGCCACCCGAATCGGTAACCCCGCTCGTAGGCCACCAGCTCCCCATAGTTCCAGCCGGTGCCCATGTAGATCGTTTGCCCTGCCCCGTCGACCGCCAGCCCGAACACGAACCGGTCGTACACGAAGGCGCGCCCAAGGTCCACCAGCTCGTCGGAGCCCGCATCAAAGGAGAAGAGATGGCCCTCTGTTCCGCCGGTGACCCCGTACAGGAGCCCGTCCGGGCTGGCTGCCAGGTTCCAGATCCCGGTGTCGTCGGCGAAGGGCTCTCCCAGGTCCGTGACCTCGTGGCTTCCGGGATCGTAGCGGAAGAAGCGACCCTGCTCTGCCGTGCCGCCGTACACCATCCCGTCTGAGGCCCAAAGCACGGCCGACACAGTGGTTTCGCCCGGGATCGGCTGCCCCAGGTCGGTGAACCCGGTAAACGCCCCGAACTTGAAGAGGTGCCCCGTAGGACTGGTGCCTCCGTAGACCGTGTTGTCCGCGCCACAGGTCACGTTCTCGACCGCAGTCTCACCCGCCACCGCCTCCCCGTGATACGCCAGCCCACCCGTGCTGGGGTTGTAGGAAAAGAGCTCGCCGCTGTCGCCCGCCGACGCCCCATAGACCAGCCCGTTTGGACAGAGTGCGAGCGCTGTCACATGCCACGCCGATGGCAGGTCCAGCGGGATCTCTGCCAGCATGTTTGAGGCCGGGTCATACGAGAACAAGACCGGCCCTCCCCAGTCACCTCCGCCGCCGTAGACGAGCCCGTCGGGCGCGGGCAGCAGATCGTACACCACCTGGGGGTTGTCGCCGGGCACCGTCCCCACCAGCTCCATAAGCCCGCCAGCGGCGGGGTCCCAGCGGTAGAGCTTGGCATCCCCGACGGCCGCGTAGCCGCTGGCGTACAGCATCCCGTCGCTGCCCAGGGCGAGTGCCCAGATCTCCGAAGTCCCCGGCGCATAGGTCTGGTCCTTCATCCGCGGCGAGATACTGATCGAGGTGGCCGTGCCCTCGGGCGCATACCCGCCGTCCAGAGGGTCGAGGCGGAACACCCGCCCTCTGCGGTATCCGGAACCGCCATAGATCTGCCCGTCACTCCCCAGGATCAGGCTCAGGACGGTGGAGTCTCGCCACACGGCCGTCCCTAAGACCTCAAAGGCCTGGCCGTCCACGTCGTAGCGGAAAAGCTGCCCGCGGATGCTGCCGGTCCCGCCGTAGATATCGCCATCGAGACCGGCGACGACTGCGCTCACGGTGGTCTCGCCCGAGACAGGAGTGCCCAGCACAGTCCCCTGCCCCGTCGCTGGGTCAAACACCCAGACATGCCCACCGGGATAGTCCCCTCCGTAGAGCTTGCCGTCGGCTCCGGCTGTCATGCTCGTGATCTCCAGCGCGCCCTGCACCTGTCCCTCGACGGTCAACTTGTCCAGTGCCAGGTCGTAGCTAAAGATAGAGTATTGGTCGGCCGTCGCCCCATACACCTTGCCGTCCAGGACGATGAGGCTGCCCGCCTCGAGCGAGCCGTTGAGGGGAATGCCCAAGTCGGTGCGCGTCCCGGGGTCGGCTGCCGAGAAGCGAAAGAGGTGCCCGTTCTCGCTGTATGCACCGCTGCCCCCATACACCAGCCCGTCAGGCCCGACGACCAGGGAGGCCACCTTGGTCTGCCCGCTGAGCGCCACGCCCAAGTCCGTGCTCATCCCCGAGGCAGGATCGTACGAGAAAAGATGCCCGAGAGTGCCCGTTCCGCCATAGATTTGGTCACCGACGGTGACCAGGGCCGTGAGGCCCGAGCCTCAGTTGTTGCACTCGTCGGGCACCGGCATCCCGAGGTCCGCCGTCTCGTCCGTGGCGGGATCGTAGCTCCACAGGCGCGATTGGTCGGTGCCGATATACAGCACGCCTCCTGGCCCCTCGGTCAGGGCTCGGACCGAGTCCACGTCGTCACCCAATACCTCTACCACGCCGAGGCGCACCCGGTCCGTCAGCAGTGCGGTGCGCTCTAGCCACGACAGGCCGGCTGCGTCCCCAAGCGCATCGTACCACGAGTTCGGGCCTATGATCGGCTCATCGCTACGCGGCACGGCGATGCGCGGCTCGGCGCCTGCTGCCCGGTGGAGGCGTGGCGCTCGTCGGTAGTTGGGCTGCCCTGCCTTGGTGCGCGGCAGTGCGCCGGCCGCACCGGCCAACAGCGCGGCAATGAGCACCGCAGCTGCCCACAAAACCCAGTTTCTCTTCTTGGCCACAATCCACCTCCCTCTAGGGTGTGATGACTTCTGCCGTCACGCCGAGCCCGGCCGTGACATTTGGGTCGGATTGCGAGGCCACCCGGAGGTTGCCGGAGCGGGTCTGTCCGGCGGGTGCGTCGTCAGGTGGCTTGAGCTTTACCGAGACCTGCTGGTGGCCGCCCGCAGGGACGGTGACTGGCATCGAGGGAACGGAGTAGTCATAACAGGCCGGCCCGATGCAGTACTTGGCCTCCCAACCACGCGGCTGGATCTGCAGCCCCACCAGGTACGTGTCCTCCACGTTTCCCGTGTTTGCCAGGTCGGCCACAAGCTCGACCCATTCGTTGGGGTACACCGTCTTGTACGATTCACCCGAAAGCGTGACGCCATACACCGGCGGCACGCTTGTCTCTGTGGCGGTGGGGGGCACGGCCGTCGCGGTCGGCGTTGGGCTCGGGCTGGGAGATGGGCTTGGTGTTGCAGTCGCTGGCGGTTGGGTGGGGACCGGCGAAGGCGTGATGCTAGGCGTCGGCGTGGGCGTCGCGCTGGGCACCGGTGTGCTGGTTGGCGTCGGCGTGTGGCTGGCGGTTGGCGTGGCGGTCGCGCTGGGCACCGGCGTCCTGGTCGGCGTGGCTGTCGGGGTCCTGGTCGCGGTCCTGGATGGCGTCGCCGTCAGCGTGGGCGATGGGCTCACCGTGGCGGTATCGGGCGCCTTGGTGGGCACAGGGGAGGCTGTCGCACTGGCCGTCGGGCTCGGCACCTCGCTCGGCTGGTGCGTGGGCGATGCCGTAGGCGGCGCCTCGCGCGTGCCGCTGCCTGGCGCTGCCGTCACCTGGGCCACGCTTGCCCCCAGCAAAGCCTCCACGCGCGCTGCTAGGTCGCCCGGCTCGAAAGGTGTCACCCGAAGGTAGGCCACCACACCCTTCCGGTCGATCAGGATGTTGAGCGGCAGGATGCGCGTGTCGTAGCTCTTGCGCAGCGAGAGCTTGGGGTCGACCAGTGTGACGAAGGAGTAGCCCTTTCCCGTGAGATAGGCTTGCACATCCTCGACCGGGTCTCCCAGGTTGACGGTCACGACACGTAGCCCGTCGGGCCCATATCTCTCTAGTGACTCTTGGAACTCGGGTAGCTCAGCCTTGCACGGCTCGCACCAGAGCGCCCAGAAGTTCAGGAGCACAACCTGCCCCTTCAGCTCGCCCAAGCTCAACTCCCGGCCCGAGGCGTCCGCGAGCCGGATCTCTGGCGCCGGCTCGCCGACCTCGACGACCGGGGTCCTGGCACAAGCCGCCAGCAGCAGCACCACAGGCAGCAGCGCTGCCCGGCACACAACCCGTCCCATCTCTACCCTCTCAGCTCCGCAGTGGTGGCCTGAGGCGCGCGGCCGGCCCTCCCGAGGAACAGCGCGCCGCTCGGGCAGGCCCGCACGCACTCCATGCAGTGGATGCACTCTACCGAGTTGACACTCGTCAACGGATCGATCTCCACCGGGCAGATTGTCCGGCACTGACCGCAGCCGCTGCATGCGCTGGAATCGACCGTCACCCTCAGCAGGCTGATCGGGTTGAAGAGAGCGTAGACGGCGCCCAGCGGGCAAAAGTAGCGGCAGAACGGCCGCCGCGTCGCCGTCATCCAGCCCAGCAGCAGGGCCAGTGTTGCGACCTTGAAAGCAAACAGCCAGCCAGCCTGCTTCCGTACCTCTGCCGACAGCAGCACCCAGGGAATGCCCGCCTCCAGCGTCCCTGCCGGGCAGATCTTGGAGAACCACTGCTCGCCCGTCAGGAAGGGCAGCAGCAGCACAAAGACGGCCAAGATCACAAATCGCAGCCAGGGCAGGCGAGCCCGCGGCGACCACTTGTGGACCGGCAGCCGGTACGCCAGGTCCTGCAGCCAGCCGAAGGGACACAGCCAGCCGCATGTGAGGCGCCCCGTGATCAGCCCTGTCAGCCCCAGCACGGCTCCCAGGTAGAGTGGCACCTGGCGCGCTGCGACAAAGTGCTGCAAGCCCCCAATCGGGCAGGCAAAAGCCGCCGCCGGGCACGAGTAGCAGTTCAGCCCCGCGCACGGCACGCGCTTCAAGAACGTGGGGAAGTAGCTGTTGGTCGCGAGCGCTGCCCCTAACTGCACCCATCCGCGCCGGATGCGCAGGAGCTGCGCCGCTGCCTGCACGATCGGGTTCACTGGATCCCGATGCACGGCAGGCACAGCGGCCAGGCGTAGGCAAAGAGCTGGGCCGCCTGGCCAAGCACAAGGCCGGTCACGAGCGCTGCCGACAGGATGGCCGCGAGCAGCCACCGGGCGACGTTCCTTCTGCCGTCTTGCACTCTCATACCCACCCTTCCTCGCCGCGGAAAACGTCCGCCGAGTATATCATGCCCGCTCCCTGCGCGGCAAAACCACCGTGCCCGGAGTCTGGCCCTTTGCCGGCGTTCCTGCTGGACTCCGGCCTCCACCTGCGCTACAATACCGGCCGTCACACCATCCCATCTGGCCGGAGGATCTCATGCTCACCATCAGGGCTCTGCCCGAGCCTGCAGGGCCGGAGCAGTTCCGCTTCTCGGCCTCTTTCCCCATTCACTACGACCACATCGATGCCCAGCGTCACCTCAACAACGTCGCCTACTTCCTCTTTATGCAGCAGGCACGGCTCGCCTACCTCCGCGAGATTGGGCTGTGGGACGGCGTCAGCTTCGACTCCGTCGGCATGATCTTGCTCGAGACCGGCTGCATATTCCACATGCCGGCCCTCTATGGGGAGACCGTTACCGTCTGGACCCGCGTCAGCCGTCTGGGCACCAAGAGCTTCGACTTCGAGTACCGCCTGGTCACCGAGAAGGGCGACGTCGCCACTGGGCGCAGTGTCCAGGTCTGCTACGACTATGACGGTCAGCGCTCCGTGCCCATGCCTGCCGCCTGGAGGAACGCGATCGAGTCCTTTGAGCCGGCGCTGCGTGGCGCCCCTTCGCCCTAGGGCTGCACCAGCACCTTGATGGCCCCGCCCTGCCGCCCCGTAAAGGTCTCCAGCGCCCGGTTGACCTCCGCCAGCGGAAAGCGGTGCGTGATCAGCGGCTTGACGTTCAGCCTCCCATCGGCCATCAGCGGGACGGCCCGCTCCAGGTTCCATAGCCCTTCGGCCTTGGGACCCGTGATCAGCAGGTTCCATTGGGCGATCTTGTTGAGCGGAAGCGTCACCGGCTTCTGGTACACCCCGTTGTAGGAAATGCGCCCGTTCTTCCGCACGAGCTCCATCGCCTCGGCAGCCGCTTCGGCCTGACCGGAGCACTCGACGACCAGGTCGGCGCCGATCCCACCGGTCATCTCCATGACCGCCTTGACGACGTTCACCTCCCGCACGTTGAGCGTCGTGTCGACCCCGAGTTGGCGGCCGATCGCCAGCCTCTCCTCGCGCGTCCCGGTCAGGACGACCCGGCCGGCACCCATCAGGCCCGCCAGCCGCGCTGCCACCAGTCCCAGCGCGCCTGGCCCGGTAACGACCACGGTCTCGCCCGGCCGCACCCAGCCGGCGCGCTCGTAGCCGTGCAGCGCCGTCCCGGCGATGGTGAGGATGGCCCCTTCCTCGAAGGAGATGGTGTCAGGCAGCTTGTGCAGCATCGAGTCGAAGCACGCCGCATACTCCGCATAGCCGCCGTTGCTGATGAACCCCATGTGACGGTGCCCCAAGGCTAGGTTCCCATAGTTCAGGCAGGTCGTATACAGCCCGCGCAGGCAGTTCTCGCACCTGCCACAGCCCTTGTGCGGCTCGACCGCCACGCGGTCTCCGACCCTGAGCCGGGTGACGTCGGGTGCAGCGGCTACGACGGTGCCCGTGAACTCGTGACCCGGGATAAAGCTGCCTACGGGAGTCAGCCCCTGCCAGCCGCGCGCGATGACCCCCGGATCGCTGCCGCAGATGGCGCACGAGTGCACCTTGACCAGCGCCTCGCCCGGGCCAATCGCCGGTACGGGTACCTCTGCAACCCGCAGGTCCCCATAGTCAAACAGCACCGCCGCCTTCATGGTTCTGGGTATGCTCATCTCTCGCTCCCCCTAGGCGATCACGTCAAAGACTTCTACCGAGCTTCCGTCATACAGCGGGCCGATCTTGGGCTTGAGGGCTTGGTGCTCGGGTGAGGTGCGCCACGCGGCCGCTTGCTCAGCCGACTCAAAGCGGATGACCATCATGAGCTTGGTTGGGTCACCCTGCGCGCGCAGGAGCTCGACCCGGACAAAGCCGGGCATCTCGGCCATCGCCGGGCGGTACTCCCGGACAAACAGCTCGCCAAACGCCTGCTCCCTGCCCGGCAGGACGTTGAAGAGGACGTGGCGCTCGATCATGGCGGATTTCCTTTCGTGCTCTCTGTCTGATGGAGGTCGACCGGTATCTAGTGGGGAAGAATGAGCCCCGTCGGGTCGAGCTGGCGCATGATGCGCACCTGCTCGGCCGTGGGCGCGGTCGTCTCGTTTGGCTCCGGCGCCGTCAGCAACTCAAAGCCGGAGGCTTTGAGTGCTTCCTCCACTGTCACGCCGGGGTGAACGGCGCACAGGCGCATGCGCGCCGTTGCCGGGTCAAAGTCATACAAGCCAAGCTGCGTAATCACCCGGTAGGGACCCGTCCCCACCGGCAACCCGGCCCGTTCCCGTGCGCCGGGGCCGTCCAGGTAGCCGGCCGTCGTCAGAAAGTCGAGCTTGCGAGCAAAGCGCCGCTCATCCTGCTGCATGATGACGATCGTCTTCCACGCAAAGGACCCGATATCGGCCGCCCCTCCGGAGCCAGGCAGCCGGACCTGCGGCAGGGCGTGGGGCCCCAGCACCGTCGTGTTGAGGTTGCCGTAGCAGTCGATCTGCGCGGCGCCCAGGAATCCGTAGTCGATGTGCCCCGCCTGCCCACTGCTCATCACGTCGTGCATGCTGCTGGCTTGGTTGGCCCGGAAGAAGGTGCGCGAGTCCCCCACCGAGATCGGGAGCTGCGGCACCTGCGCCCCGTATCCGCCCGCCTCAAAGATCAGCAGGAGGTTCGGGGCGTGTGTCTTCTGTGCGAGCAGCCCGGCCAACAGCGGCAGGCCCGTGCCCAGGATCGCGCTCCTGCCGTCCTCCAGCAGGCTGGCAGCCACCGTTACCAGTAGCTCTGTCTTGGTGTAGGCGACCTCTCCCATGACTACGACTCCATTGCCTCGAGGCTGCGCAGCGCCTCCATCCTTGCCTCTCCGCCGGCTCTCTCCAGGTACGCCGCATAATCCGGCACGCCAAAGACATACTTCTCAAAGTAGTCCTGGGCTCCCTCCTCGCTCCTGCTCATTGCCCTCCACTCGGCGATGTGCTCCTCGTCAAAGAAGTAGAGGTAGGGCATGTTGCACGGGTGCGCCCCATGGGGGACCTCGACGACGGCGTCCACCACGTGAAAGGGAATGCTCGTCAGCCAGGGCCTCTGGCGGATTGTCTCCGGATCAACGATTCGTTCCGTGGTGACGATCACGCGGCGCGCAGCTCGGCTGAGCTCCAAGTCCTCGACGAGGATGCCGTCGATCTGGCAGTTGCCGTACATGTCGGCGCGCGGCACGTGGAGCAGTGCCACGTCGGGTTGGCATGCCGGCAGCAGCGCAATCGGCTTTCCGGTGAAGGGATCCTCGATGACAACGGCGCTGCTCTCTTGCAGCGTCTCGGTGCCCAGCATGTGGCGGGTCGGGATGAACGAGACGCCCATCATCGCCGCCAGGAAGCGCCACTGGAAGCCGGCATTGCTGTTCTCCGCAACCACCCGGCAGGCACCCGACTCGACCTTTCGCCGTGACGCGGCTGACAGCCCGCGCAGCTCGTGCCCAAAGGCGTAGGCAGCCTCCACCCGGGTGACACATCCCGAACCCACCAGGATGTCGCAGTCGTGGACGGCCGTCTTCCCGGCGAGGGCCAGGCCCTGCTTGCGCTGGCGCACTATCTCGTAGACGAGGGCCATTGGCACACGGACGTGGCCAAAGCCGCCCACCGCGATGAACGCGCCGTCCTGCACGTAGGCCGCCACGGCCTCTGCCACCGTTGTTCGCTTGTCCACCAGCGCACGCGACTTGTTGTCGCGCACCCAGGCCCGGTTCTCGTCCGGGTCATGCCAACCGAGGGGTTCACCACGTCCTTCGAAAAGGACCCGTGTCCGTCTCATCGACTCGCCTCTCTGCGAAATGCTGGCACATCCTCGCACGGAGAGACGAATCCGTCAAGTCCGCCTGGGAGGCCCGTACCCGTCCCGCTTCGTAGTGTAGGGCCTTTTGCCCGTTCCCTACCGCCTAGTACCCGTTCAGTATGGCCTCGTGTTTGCCCTGCACGGTTCCGTGCCCGCCCGTTCCGGCTGCCGGTCGCCTATCGTGTCTCCCTTAGGGCCGCGTGCCGGCCGGCGCGCCGGCCCGAAAACACACAGTCGGCGATCGATAGCCCGCTGACATACGCCTCCGCACACAGGCCGGCTGCGTTGCGCCCCGCTGCATAGAGGCCGGCGATGGCCGTTCCGTCTCTGCGCAGCACCTCGCCTGTATCTTCGTCAACCGACAGCCCGCCCAGCGTCATGGCCGTGCAGGGTACGCCGTGCGTCGCCGAAAAGGAGCAGTCGACGGCGTAGAAAGGGGCCGTCACCTGGGGCACGCAGTGCTCCGGCGCCTTGCCCATCCGATCGGGACGGCCGGCCGAGGCGGCGCTGTTGTAGTCGTCCATCGTGCGCAGGAGGCCCTCCGGCTGGATGCCTATCTTCGCGGCAAGGGAGGCCGGCGAGGTGGCCTTGCACCGCCCCAGCAGCAGCATAGGCACCATGGCCAACATCTGCCAGGCGGCCGCCTGGCGCGGAAGCGTGCGAATCGCCTCGCGGTACGTGTCGCGGTCAAACACCAGCCATGCCTCGCCGCCGTGCGCGACGATCTGGTCGGCCACCGTTGCCCCGTAGAGCTCCTCGTTGCAGATGCGCGCGCCCTGGCGGTTGACCAGCACCCCGCGCGTCAGCACCTCCGGGGGCACGTAAAAGCGCCAGCCGCTCAGCCGGTCCATGTGCGACGTGGAACCACCGGCAGACTGCCCCAATCGGATGCCGCCGCCATCGTCGCCCACCGTGCCCAGCGGCCGGCACCGCAGAAAGAGCGGCGCGTAGTTGGCCACCATCCTGCGGTCAAAGACAAAGCCGCCGGCCGCCAGGATCACGCCCTTGCGGGCCACCGCGCGGTAGGGCCGCGACAGACGGTTCGTCATGCAGGAGAGCAGGGACGTCAGCATGCGCGACAGCGGCGGGGCGTAGGTCGGCGCCTTGGAGTTGAGCCAGGAGAGGGCGCCGTGAAGGCTCGCCCAGGCCGAGCCGGGCGACAGGCAGCGCCCCTCGACGCCGGTGACGCGCCCTTGCTCCACGATCAGCCGTTGCACCTCGGTCTGGGTGCGCACCTCAATCCCGCGCGCATGCACCGCTCTCCCAAGCGCGCCAGAGAACGCCAGCCCTGAGATGCCACGGCCACGCGCCCTGTGGCCGCGCGGGGCCGGCCTGGCGGCGGCCCGGTAGGCGGACACCTGCTCATTTCCGGAGAAATAGAGGTAGTACCTGTCGGTGGGATAGGAGGTCTTGAAAGGGCAGACTGTGTCGTCGAAGGGCACGCCCATCGCCTCCAGCCACTCCAGGTCCGCCCGCGAGCCCTCGCAGAACCGGCGCAGCGTCGCATCGGATACGGCGCCGTTCAGCTCAAGGCGAAGGTATCGGAACATCTCCTCGGGCGAGTCCTCGTAACCGGCTGCGTGCTGGTAGCGGGTGCCTCCGCCAGCATAGAGGACCCCGCCGCTGGCGGCTGTTGTCCCGCCGGCGTGAAAGCGATCCAGCAGCAGCACCGATGCTCCGTGCCCGGCGGCCTCCAGTGCGGCACACGCACCGGCCGCGCCAAAACCGACCACCACGACGTCGACCTCGTCCGTCGCACCCCTTCCTCGATCCTTGGACATTCCTCTCATCCCCCGGGGCAAGCCGTTTTGAGACCTCGCAGAAACGCCGGCACCAGGTATATTAAACCCCCACGCGTCCGATCCGTTGCGCCCTGCCCGCATCATGATCCGCTGGGCCGCTGCGGCCGCACATCGAAGGGCGAGTCTCCACACTCGCTCGCAGACTAGCCCTCCGCGGACGCCGTGAGCGGCACCTCCCAGACCCTGACCTCCCCCTGGGCTGCACTCCCTCGAGGCTTGGCGAATGGCTGTCACCTGTGTTATAGTCGCTGCCATTGTGTGGATGGTCAGGAGGTTGGCATGCAGCGTCAGCGCGTAACTCTGTTCGGGGCGTCGGGCACCATGGGCTTCCGGGCCTTCCAGGAGCTCTGGCAGAGACAGGACGCCTACGACCTTGTCCTCCTTCTCAGGCCCTCTACCAAGAACAAGCAGCGCTTTGCCCCCTACCTGGACGCTGCCGCCCGGCGTGCCGACGCTCCCTCCGGCGCCGGCCTGCGGATCGTCTGGGGCGACGCGACCAAGCCCGACGACGTCGCGGAGGCGATCCGAGGCACCGACTGGGTGCTGAACGCCATGGCTCTGATCTCCCCGCAGGCCGATTACTACCCCGATAAGGCGCGGGCGGTCAACGTGGATGCCATTGCGTCCATCGTGCGTGCCGTCGAGGCGGAGCCGGGCGGGGCGGAGCGGATCCGGTTGATCCACACTGGCTCTGTGGCAGAGACCGGCGACCGGCTGGGGACCATACACTGGGGGCGAGTGGGAGACCCGCTCAAGCCGGGCGTGTTTGACTACTATGCAGTGACCAAAGTGGCCGGCGAGAGGCTGGTTCTTGAGTCCAACATCCGCCACTGGGCCTCGTTGAGGCTCAGCTACATCCTGCCCACCGACTTTCGCGACTACCTCAGCTTGCTCGACCCCATCCTGTTCCACCTGCCGATTGCCTCCTACATGGAGAACGTGACCGACCGCGACGCCGGTTTTGGGTTGGCCAACTGCCTGCAGATTCCGGACGAGTCGGACTTCTGGCGGCGGGCCTACAACATGGCGGGCGGGCCGGCCATGCGCTGTACTGCCTACGACTACCTGTCGGCCAACTTTCGGTTGTTGGGGCTGTCGGGCGTGGAGGCCTGCACAGAACGGCGCTGGTTTGCGCTGCGCAACTTTCACCTCCAGTACTACTACGACAGCCACGTGCTCAACTCCTACCTGCACTTCTGGCGCGATACGATGGAGAGCTTCTGGGAGGCGCTCTACGGCGATGCCCCGGCAGCCGTGAAAGCGCTGGTGCGGGCCGGCCGGTGGCCCGGCGTCCCGCGGGCCGCGGGCTGGGCTGCCTACCGCGTGCTGCGGCGGATGGCCGAGAACCACAGGAACGGCCCCGCCCATTGGTATCGGACCGGGAACCGACAACGCCTGTCCGCCTTCTACCGTGACGAAGCCGCGTACGAGGCGATCCCTTGCTGGGGAGTCAACATGCCGCAGTTGGAGCCCGAGCCGGAGTGCGCCTTCATGGACCATGGCTATGACGAGTCAAAGGCCCTGCTGGGGCCAAGCGATCTACGGCGCGCGGCCGCCTTCCGGGGCGGGGAGTGCCTGTCGGAGGAATGGGAGGGCGATTTCCACGAGCCGCAGCGGTGGCGGTGTGCCTTTGGGCACGAGTTTACAGCGCGTCCCTATACGGTACTAAAGGCGGGACACTGGTGCCCTGAGTGCCTCCCGCCTCCCTGGTGCTACGACGAGGAGGCGCGCCGCAATCCCTTCTTTGCGCAGGTGTGGTACCCCAACCACGATCTGGCCGAGTCCAACTTCTACCCGGCCGAGTGCATCCGGGACATAGCCGGGAAGTGAGCGGGCCCCTGCGCTGCTACCGTAGCTCTCGGTACACAGCCGCCGCAGGAGAGACCTCAGGACAAACCCACCTCCGATCTTGCTAACCTCTGGGCCGCTGCCCTGCCATTGTGCACTCGACTGCCTGACGCCCGCAGGGCACGCCGCCTTCTTGCTTTGCCGGTCCGGCCCGGGCAACCGTCATGTCGCCACCTGGTAGCTGGCACACCCTCGGGCCCGAGCGCACCGTCGCCAACTCCCTCGCCGCCGCAGCCGAGCCGGTCTAGCCGCGCGGCGTTGCGCGGGCGGCGCCCTCGCCGGCCAGGCTGCAAGAGTCGGCGCCGCTCCCCCCGTTCCCGGCAGGGGATGTTCGATAATCGTTTCTGGGATTTCTGGCATTTTGGGATAGTACCCTCAAAATCGTGTCAGAGTGTCAGAGCTCGGCAACCCTGGGGAGCGCTGCACACGCGTGCCCTCCTGCGGCCCGATGGCGGACGACACGTGCACCTCCACACGAGCCGGTCCCACCTCCCCTCTTGCGGCCTTGTCTGGAGAAGGCGCGAGCGTTTCTTCTCTCCCCTGCTCACCCTCTGGTCGACCGCGGCGGCATCTCGGCCGCCACTTGACACTGCCTAGTGCTCATGCTATCGTTCCTTCTCACGTTTGCAGTCTCTCCGGAAGCCAGACGCTCGGAGAAGCAACAGCCGGCTATCGCGCCGGCCTGTGGTGAGTCAGCCTATGGACCAGGTGGCCGGGCTCCGGTGCACCCTCTGCGGCGCGACCTACGAGCCGCGCGACATCGACTATGTGTGCCCCAGGCACGGGTACGACGGCGTGGTGGACGTCCTGTACGACTATCGCCGCATCGCCCGCCGTGCCTCGCCGGCGCGCCTCGCCGCAAGCCGCGATTCCTCGATGTGGCGCTACCTACCCCTTCTGCCTGTGGATGGGCCCCAGGCCACGGCGCTCGTCACTGGGACTCTCCTGGGCACCGTCGGCTGGACACCCCTGCTGCCCGCGCCGCGCCTCGCCGCACGGCTCGGCCTGCGAAGCTTGTGGGTCAAGGACGACGGCCGCCAGCCGACGGCCTCGCTCAAGGACCGGGCCTCGGCGGTCGCCGTCGCCAAGGCCCGCGAGCTGCGCCGCTCGACCGTCACGACGGCGAGCACCGGCAACGCGGCCGCCGCCCTCGCCGGGCTCTGCGCGGCCGTCGGTCAGCCGAACGTCATCTTTGTCCCGCACTCCGCGCCCCCGGCCAAGATCGCCCAGCTGCTCGCCTACGGCGCCCAGGTGCTGCTGGTCGACGGGACCTACGACGATGCCTTCGAGCTTTGCCTGCGCGCTGCCCCCGAGTTCGGCTGGTACAGCCGCTCCACCGGCTACAACCCTTACATGAGCGAGGGGAAGAAGACGGTCTCCTACGAGATCTGCGAGCAGCTGGCAGGCAAGCCGGGCGCCTGGGCGGCGCCCGACGTCGTCGTCGTCCCGGTTGGAGATGGCTGTATTATCGGCGGCGTGTACAAGGGCTTTGTCGACCTGCTTGCGCTGGGCTGGATCGACCGCATGCCGCGCTTGGTGGGCGTGCAGGCGGAAGGCTCCTCGCCTCTCGTCGAAGCCTGGGAGCGCGGCCTGGAGGGGTGGCAGATGGTGCCTGTGCCGGCGCACTCGCTGGCCGACTCCATCGTGTCTGCCCTTCCCCGTGACCGGATCAAGGCGCTGCGGGCCGTGCGCGACTCGGGCGGTGCCTTTCTGCGCGTCAGCGACGAGGAGATACTGGCCGCTATCCCGGCCCTCGCGCAGGGCTGCGGCGTGTTCGCCGAGCCGGCCGCGGCGGCGGCCTTTGCCGGGTTGGTGCGCGCGGTGGAACGAGGGCTGGTGCGCAGCGCAGACCGCACGGTCCTGCTGGCGACCGGCTCGGGCCTCAAGGACGTTGCCTCGGCTGCCCGGGCGGTCGGGGGGGCAACCCTGGTCGAGCCGACCTTGGAGGCGGTCCGCAGCGCGCTGAATTCGAGCAGCCAAGGGAGGGCTGAGCCCGGTGGGCGGCCTCGGCCCGTAGAGGAGCCAAGAGAGGACAAGCCATGATCGATCTGACAGTTCACGAGAAACAACTGGAGCGGACGGTGCGCCGATGCCGCGAGCGGGGCATCGTGATTCCCACCTTTGCCCAGATGAGAGATCCGGCGCTGATCCCTCCCCAGATCAAGGCCCGCCTGCGGGAGGTCGGTCTCTGGGACGTGGATCCCGCCAACCTCTTCCGGATCACCTGGAAAAATGATCCGGTCGCGCGGGGTGGCGGGTACGGCAGCGTCAACTACCTGAGGCTGCCGGCAGCGCTGACAGGCGTCGATGCGCAGATCGTGGCTCTGGTGGGCAAGTGGTTCCCCACCGGAGCGCACAAGGTGGGCGCCTCCTTCGGCTGTCTCGTGCCGCGCCTGGTCACGGGTCAGTTCGATCCGACAAGCCAAAAGGCGGTCTGGCCGTCGACTGGCAACTACTGCCGCGGGGGTGCGTACGACTCGACGCTGCTCGCCTGCGAGTCGATCGCCATCCTGCCGGAAGAGATGAGCCGCGAGCGCTTTGAGTGGCTGGAAACCGTCTCTGGCGAGGTGATTGCCACGCCGGGCTGCGAGAGCAACGTCAAGGAGATCTTTGACATGTGCAACCAGCTGCGCGGCGCGCGCGGCGACGATATCGTCATCTTCAACCAGTTCGACGAGTTCGGCAACCACCTCTGGCACTACGACGTGACCGGCCATGCCATGCAGGAGGTGCTGGAGCGGGAGATGGGGCCGCACGACGGCTATCGCGGAGTGGTGCTCACCACGGGTTCGGCAGGGACGATCGCCTGCGGCGACTATCTCAAAGAGCTTTTCCCGTCCAGCAAGGTGGCGGCGAGTGAGGCGCTCCAGTGCCCTACGCTCCTGCTGAACGGCTTCGGCGGGCACCGCATCGAGGGGATCGGCGACAAACACGTGCCGTGGATTCATAACCTGCTGAACACCGACTTGGTGGTGGCGATCGACGATGAGGCGTGCCTTAGCCTGGCGCGGCTCTTCAACGAGCCGGCCGGGCGCGCCCACCTGGTCCGGAAGGGCGTTCCCGAAGCTTTGGTCGGGCAGCTCGACCTGCTGGGCATCTCGGGCATCGCCAACCTGCTCTCGGCCATCAAGTTCGCCCGCTGGTACGAGCTGGGCGAGCACGACTTCGTCTTGACGGTGTTCACCGACTCGATGGAGCTCTATGGCAGCCGGCTGAGGGAGCTGCGCGAGGAGCGCGGCGAATACTCGGCCATGGATGCGGCCGCCGACTATGCGCGCTGGATAGAGGGCTGCACGCTCGACTACGTCGAGGAGCTCGGCTACTGGGACCGCAAGCGCATCCACAACCTCAAGTACTACACGTGGGTCGAGCAGCAGGGCAAGAGCTACCAGGAGATCCAGGCACAGTGGTACGACCCGGCCTACTGGAGCAGCATCCACGCGCAAGCAGAGGAGATCGATGCCCTAATCACCCGCTTCAACGAGAAGACAGGGCTGCTGGAGGGTTGACCATGGAGAGCGAGATGACGGCCCAGATACGGGACAGGGTGGAGGGGGCGCGCGGCCGCATCGTGCACTTCATGCGCGACATCTGTGCCATCCCTTCGGTCAATTCCGAGATCGGCCCGGTGGGTGAGCGGATTCAAGAAGAGATGAGGCGCCTCGGCTTCGACGAGGTGCGCTTCGACAGGATGGGCAACACCCTCGGGCGCATCGGCGACGGGCCGAAGAGGATCGTCTACGACTCGCACGTCGATACGGTGGGTGTCGGCGAGCCGAGCGAGTGGCCCTGGGACCCCTTCACCGGTAAGGTGGACGGGGGCCGGCTCTACGCTCGCGGCGCTTGTGACGAGAAGGGGAGCACCCCCGGCATGGTCTACGGGCTGGCGATCGCACGCGACCTGGGGTTGCTCGAGGGCTATACGGCCTACTACTTTGGCAACATGGAGGAATGGTGCGACGGGATCGCACCCAACGCGTTCGTGGAGCTCGACCCGGGCGTGCGGCCCAATGTGGTCGTCATCGGCGAGCCGACGCGTATGGCGATCAACCGGGGCCACAAGGGGCGCATCGAGCTCAAGGTCACGGCGTCCGGCCGGTCGGCACACGCGGCCAGCCACTACCTGGGCGACAATGCGATCTACAAGATGGTGCCGGTGATCCAGGCGATCCGCGAGCTGGACCTGCGCCTCCGGGCAGGGCTGGGCAGCCACCAGTTGCTCGGCCAGGGGTCACTGGTCGTGACAGACGGCGCGGTGCGCACGGCATCGCTGAACGCAGTGCCCGACCAATTCACCATCTACCTGGACCGGCGTATTACGCTGAGCGAGCCGCACGACGAGGTGATCCGGCAGATCGGCGGGCTCATTCCCGACTATATGCAGGGCGAGGTGCGGGTCGAAGAGCTCTTCTACGACACACCCTCGTACACCGGTCTCGTATTCCCGGTCGCCAAGTACTTTCCCGCCTGGGCGCTGGAGGAAACGCACCCGCTTGTGCAGGCGGGACAGCAGGCGATCCGCGAGCTGTGGGGCCAGGAGCTGCCTCTCGGGACATGGGACTTTTCGACCAACGGCACCTACTGGGCGGGCAAAGCGGGCATCCCCTCGATCGGCTTCGGGCCGGGTGACGAGTTCACGGCGCACACGATGAACGAGCATGTGGTCCTGGACGACGTGGTGCGCGCGGCGGAGTGGTACGCGTGGCTGCCGCGGGTCCTGGCGCGAGGCCTGCACTGACGGCTGGTGGCCGGAGACGGACGGGCGGCCGGAAAACGCTGCCGCTACGGCCCGCCACAAGGAAATCGCACAGACGACAGAAGGAGAGACCGAATGCAGACGAATTTGCGTGGCCGTGACCTGATCGGCGACCTGGATTTCTCACGGGAAGAGGTCGAGACCGTGCTCGACGTGGCCTTTGACCTAAAGCGGAAGCGCGCGCTCAACGAGCCGCACGCCTACCTGCGGGACAAGGTGCTGGCGATGCTCTTCTTCTTCAGCAGTACGCGGACGCGGGGCTCGTTCGAGGCAGGCATGGCGCAGCTGGGCGGACATGCGGCCTTCATCGAGAGCAAGACGACCCAGATCGCGCATGGCGACACGCCCAAGGAGATCGGCGAGATCTACGGCCGCTACTTTGACGGCATCGCCATACGCCACTGCGACTGGGGGTTGGGCAACGACTACCTGAACGCAGTGGCGCGGGCTTCGCGGGTGCCCGTGTTGAACATGCAGTGCGACGTCTACCACCCCTTCCAGTGCCTGGCCGACCTGATGACCATCCTGGAGAAGAAGGGGCGTGACCTGCGGCGCAGGAAAATCGTCGTGTCGTGGGCATACGCGGCGTCCTACCAGAAGCCAATCTCGGTGCCCCAGTCGCTCATCCTGCAGATGCCGCGCTTTGGCTTGGACGTGGTACTGGCGCATCCGCCGGAGTTTGACCTGATGCCCGAGATCATGCGGCAGGCTCATGAGCAGGCCGACAAGTTCGGCACCCGCTTTGAGGTGATTCGCGATCCAGACGGCATGGACGAGGCGTTCCGCGACGCCGATATCGTCTATGCCAAGTCGTGGGGAGCGCTCGTGCACACGGCCGACCCCGAGCGGGGCGCCCAGATCATCAACCAGTATGCGCATTGGATCACGGACGAGCGCCGGATGGCATTGGCCAAGCCCGACGCGATCTATATGCACCCACTGCCCGCCGATCGGAACATCGAGGTCACCGACGGCGTGCTGGACGGCGCCGCCTCGGCCGTCTACGACGAAGCCGAAAACCGCCTGCACGTGCAAAAGGCCGTAATGGCGCTGACGATGTAGGGCATGATGGCCGGAGGAAGAATGACATCGAAGAGAAAGACGGCCGTGGTGGCGATCGGCGGCAACTCGCTGATCATGGATTCCAAGCAGCCGGACGTGCCCTCACAGTGGGAGGCAGTGCGGGAGACATGCTGGCACATCGCCGACATGATCGAGCGCGGCTGGGACCTGGTGATCACGCACGGCAATGGGCCACAGGTGGGTTTCATCCTGCGTCGCAACGAGCTGGCCGAGCACGAGGTGCACCCGACCCCCCTGGACGTCATTGGCGCAGACACGCAGGGCTCCATCGGCTACATGATCTCCCAGGCGCTGGGCAACGAGTTCCGGCGCCGCGGACTTCGCCGCCCCATCGCCGCGCTGGTCACGCAGGTGCTGGTGGACCGCAACGACCCCGCGTTCCAGAAACCGACGAAAGGGATCGGCGGCTTTACCTCGGAAGAGAAAGCGCGTGCCTTTGAGCAGGAAGGCTGGAGCGTGATCGAGGATGCCGGGCGCGGCTGGCGGCGCGTGATCGCCTCCCCAATGCCGCTGCGGATCGTGGAGCTGGACGCCATCCGCTCCCTGATCGCACAGGGTTTTGTCGTGGTGGCCGTGGGGGGCGGGGGTGTGCCGGTGACCGATGACGGGCAGGGCGGCTTGACCGGCGCGCGTGCCGTCATTGACAAGGACCGGGCGACGAGCCTCCTGGCGCAGGAGCTCAAGGTTGATCTCTTCCTGATCTCGACCGGCGTCGCGCAGGTTGCGATCGACTATTCCAAGCCGGAGCGGCGGTGGTTGAGCCGGATGACCCTCTCCGAGGCGCGCCGGTACCTGGCGGAGAAGCAGTTCCCACCGGGAAGCATGGGACCCAAAATCGAGGCGGTGATCGACTACCTGGAGGCGCACCCCGCGGGACGGGCGCTGATCACAGATCCGCCGAACATCGCGCGCGCACTGGACGGGCAGACCGGTACCTGGCTGGTGTCCGACAGCGCATAGCTGGCCGCAGGTAGCACGGTATGTGGAAGACCTATTACGCTCCCAATAGCCCTGATGAAGCCTTGCGGCTCCTCGCCCAATACGGCCCCGATGCGCGCATCATCGCCGGCGGCACCGACCTGATGGTCGAGCTGAGGCGCGGCACGCGGCGCGCCTCAGTGCTGATCGACGTCTCGCGCACCGCTGGATTGGACCTGGTTCGCGTCGACAGGGCGGGGATGATATGGCTTGGACCGGCGGTGACGCACAACCAGGTGGTCGCCTCGCGCCTGCTGAGGCGGCATGCGTTTCCGCTGGCGCTGGCGTGCTGGCAGGTGGGCACGCCCCAGCTGCGAAATCGGGGGACCGTGGTCGGCAATCTGGTAACTGCCTCCCCGGCCAACGACACGATCCCCCCCCTGTGGGCCATGGACGCGGTGTTGGAGCTGAGCAGCGTGCGGGGAGGGCGGACGGTGCCGCTGGCCGAGTTTTACCGGGGCGTGCGCAGGACGGAGCTGGCTGCCGATGAGATGGTGACCGGCATTGCCTTTCCGAAGGTCGGGCCCGAGCAGCGCGGCAGCTTTGTCAAGCTGGGACTCCGGCGCACACACGCCATTGCGCTGGCGAATGCGGCCGCTGTGCTTTCCTTTGATGGCGCGACGGTCAAACGCGCGCGAATCACGCTGGGCAGCGTGGCGCCCACGATCGTGCGCGCGGCGGCGGCGGAAGAGGCACTGCAGGGCAGAACGCTGGACGAAGCGTCGATCGGCGAAGCTGCAGAGTGGGCGGCGCGTGCAGCGGCGCCCATCGATGACATCCGGGGCAGCGCGACCTACCGGCGTGAGATGGTCCGCGTGCTGCTGCGGCGCGCCCTGGAGGCGTTGAGAGCGGGCCGCGAGCGAGAAGGGCTGCCCCACGACCCACCGGCGCTGGCGAGCGGCCAGGCACCGCCGCGCATCCCGTCCCCCTCCGCCAAGGTAGACCGCGTCGAGTGCACAGTCAACGGCCGAAAGGTGGTGGTGCGCGGCGCGAGCAACAAGACGCTGCTGGCTCTGCTGCGCGATGATCTGGGCCTCACCGGTTCAAAGGAGGGGTGCGGAGAGGGCGAGTGCGGCGCGTGCACGATCTGGCTGGACGGGATGGCGGTGTTTGCCTGCCTGGTGCCGGCCCCGCGTGCCCACGGCGCTGAAATCGTGACGGTGGAAGGATTGGCAGGCGACGAGCTCCACCCGGTGCAGCAGGCCTTCCTGGACGAAGGGGCGGTCCAGTGCGGCTATTGCACACCCGGTTTTGTCATGTCGGGCGCCAAGCTGCTGGAAGAGATCCCGCACCCGTCGCGCGAGCAGATCGTCGAAGGCCTCCAGGGCAACCTGTGCCGGTGCACAGGGTACGACAAGATCGTGCGGGCGATCGAAAGGGCGGCGGAGGCAGGATGAGCAAGGATGCGATGCCCCTTGGGCTGACTCCCGCGGGCGAGCGACAGGCATCGGTCGGTCGCTCGATGGAGCGCATCGACGCGCGGGCCAAGGTCACGGGCGAGGCACTCTACCCTGGCGACCTGGCGATCCCGGGTATGCTGTATGGCAAGCTGCTCTTCGCCGGGCGGCCGCACGCCCGGATCCTATCCATCGACTGCCGGGCGGCCGAGGAACTGCCCGGCGTGGCAGTGGTTCTGACCGCACGCGACGTGCCGGTCAACGAGCATGGGCTGCAGACCCCCGACCAGCCGGTGCTCTGCGGGCCCGGATCGGGAAAGCCGGGCGCCGATGTCGTGCGCTGGGAGGGGGATCAAGTGGCGCTCGTCGTGGCCGAGTCCGAGGCGATCGCCACACGGGCGCGCCACCTCATCCGCGTCGAGTATGAGGACCTACCTCTGGTCACCGACCCCTTCGAGGCGCTGCGCGAGGGGGCGCCGCAGCTTCACCCTGGTCGCGCGCCGAGCGCCATCCACCCCGAGCTGCAGACGGTCGGAAACCTGATCAGCCACCACCAGATCCGCAAGGGAGACATGGCCGTTGGCTGGGCGCAGGCAGACGTGGTTGTGGAGGGCGAGTACTACGCACCCTCCCAGGAGCATGCCTACCTCCAGCCCGAGGCCGGCGTGGGCTACATCGACGATGAGGGCCGCGTGACCGTGGCCGTGGGCGGGCAGTGGGCCTGGGAGGACCGGCGCCAGGTCGCCCACGCGCTCGACTTGCCTGAAGAGAAGGTGCGGGTCATCTACCCTGCCATCGGAGGCGCTTTTGGCGGGCGCGAGGACATGTCTATCCAGATCGTGCTGGCGCTCGCCTCATGGAAGCTGCAGCGGCCGGTCAAGATCGTCTGGAGCCGCGAGGAATCGATCATCGGCCACTGCAAGCGCCATCCGATGACCCTGCGGGCACGCTGGGGTGCCACGCGCGAGGGAAAGCTGGTCGCGGCCGAGGTGCGTGTCGTCGCTGACGGCGGCGCCTACTGCTATACGACCAACAAGGTGCTGGGCAACGTCACGGTGACCTGCACCGGGCCGTATGAGATCCCGAATGTCTCCGTCGACGTCGACGGCGTCTACACCAACAACGTGCCCAGCGGGGCCTTCCGCGGCTTTGGGGCGCCGCAGGGCATCTTGGCAGCCGAAGTGCAGATGGACAGGCTGGCGGACGCGCTGGGCATGGACCCGGTCGAGCTGCGGATGAAGAATCTGCTGCGCGAGGGTTCGCTGACGGCTATGGGCACCCCGCTGCCTGGGGGCGTCGGGTTGGTCGAGGTGACCCAGCAGTGTGCGCTGGCGGCCGGATGGGTGCACGATGCCTCTGGCTGGCACAGGCCGGACCTCCCCCAGCCCAAGCCGCCCCTGCGCAGGGGAGTGGGCATCGCGGTGGCCCTCAAGAACGTGGGGTTCTCCTTCGGCTACCAAGAGAACTGCTGGGCCAAGGTCGAGCTGCGCGGCGGCGCGCAGGTCGAGGAGGCGACCGTCTTCATCGGCAGCGCCGAAGTAGGGCAGGGCGCGCACACCGCCATCCGCCAGATGGCGGCCGACGCGCTGCATCTGCCAGTGGAGCAAATCCGGCTGGTGGCAGCGGACACGGCCACCAGCCCGGGCAGCTCGGGCTCGGTCTCGTCCTCCCGGATGACCTTGATGGCCGGTGGTGCAGTGCACGGGGCGGCCGAGGAGGCGCTGCGGCGTTGGCGGTCGGAAGAGCGGCCGGCCGTCGCGGAGTACACCTACCTTGCGCCGAACACGACCCCGTTCGATCCCGAAACGGGCTACGGGGTGCCCAACCTGGCCTACGGTTACGTGGCAGAGGCAGTCGAGGCGGAGGTGGACACCGAGACCGGTCAAGTGCGTGTCGTGCGCGTGGTGTGTGCGGACGACGTCGGCCGGGCGGTCAACCCCCAGCAGGTCACTGGCCAGATCGAGGGCGGTGTGGCGCAGGGGCTGGGCTGGGCGACGTGTGAGTCCTTCGTCACCACGGGCGGGCGTGTACTGACGCCCAACCTCAGCACATACCTGATCCCGACAATAGGCGAGATGCCGGAGCGGATCGAGTCGCACCTGATCGAGCACCCCGATCCGCGCGTCGCATGGGGTGTCCGAGGCATGGGGGAGATGCCGCTGATCCCATTGGCACCCGCTTTGATTGGCGCGCTGCACGACGCCACCGGCGTTTGGTTCGACAGACTTCCGCTGCTGGGCGAGCGCGTCTTGGAAGGACTGAGGCTGCGACGCGGCAAAGCGGCTGAAGGCGCTGCCGAGAAAAGCGCCTAGAGCCGCCACGGCCAGCCGCGGACAATCGCCAGGGGTGACACGGCCCCTATCCCTTCCGCACGGACCTACGCCCGTCCGACTCGGCGGTGTAGGGCTCCTGTCCCGTCCCAGCGCCAACGGGGGACTGTGCCAAGATGCCAACAGCAGAAGCCCACAGTTGGCACCGCGTTGTGCATCGCGCGGGCATCCGGTATAATAGGCCATCTTCCTGAGCGTGGCGAGGGATGGGGAGCATGCCCGACGCAATGAGGGTCCAGCCCTTTGACGTCCTGCTGGCGCGCATGGTGGGGGAGCTAGAGCACCGCGGCTCCCTCTTTGGCATCCCGCGCAGCCTGTTCTACGCCCCGCAGCCCGGATGCCGCTTTGCCAGCAGCCTCTTTGGTCACCCCCTCGCCACGCCAATTGGACCGGCAGCCGGCCCGCATACCCAGCTTGCCCAGAACATCCTGAGTGCCTGGCTCTCAGGAGGCCGATTCATCGAGCTCAAGACGGTGCAGGCGATGGACGCGCTCGAGATCCCACGGCCCTGCATCGACATGGAAGATGAGGGCTACAACGTCGAGTGGTCGCAGGAGCTGAGGCTGGAGGAATCGGCACAGGAGTACATCCACGCCTGGGTACTGATCCATCTCCTGCACCGGCTTCTCGGCTTTGAGGGACCGGTGGGGACCATCTTCAACATGTCTGTCGGCTACGACATGGCCGGCATCCTCACAGCGCCCATGCAGCGATTCATGGACCGGATGGCGGACGCCTCGACCGAGATCGGTCCATTGATCGAGTCGGCGACGCGGGCTGGGCTGCCCGAGATCGAGATGCCCCCACCGTGTATCTGCGACTCCGTGACTCTTTCGACCATGCACGGCTGCCCTCCAGGCGAGATCGAGCAAATAGCCCGCTACCTGATCAAAGAGCGGGGGCTGCACACGGTCGTGAAACTCAACCCCACCCTGCTGGGCCGGGACGCCGTGTTGGGCATGCTCCACCATGACCTGGGCTTCCGGGAGGTGGAGATCCCGGACGCGGTTTTCGCGCATGACCTGCAATACGAGCGTGCCGTCTCAATGATCCGTACCCTCAAGCGGGTTGCGGCCGGACAAGGTGTGACCTTCGGTGTCAAGCTCAGCAACACCCTGGCGATGCAGAACCACAAGGGCAGCTTGCCGGGCAACGAGATGTACATGTCGGGCCGCGCCCTCTACCCAATCACTGTGACCTTGCTCTGGAAGCTTGTTCGGGAGTTCGACGGCGACCTTTTCGTTTCGTACGCGGGGGGTGCAGACCAGCAGAACCTGGCGGACCTGCTGGCGTGCGGAGCGCTGCCCATCACCGCGGCCTCTGACCTCCTGAAGCCGGGCGGCTACTCTCGCATGGTCGGCTGGCTTGAGGAGCTGGATCGGCAGATGGAGGTGGATGGGGCGCACGACCTGGCCGGCCTGGCGCGTGACCGGCTGGGAAGCCTGGAAAGGACCGCCGCCGAGGCGCGGACGGACCCGCGCTACAAGAAGAGCTTCTTTCGCTTTGGCCTGCCCAAGGTTCGGGCCGGTCTCAGGGCGTTCGACTGCATCGCAGCACCCTGCGTGGAGCAGTGCGCGGTCTGCCAGGACGTGCCCGAGTATGCGTGGTGCATCGCGCGGGGTGAAGACCAGCGCGCGCTGGAGGTCATCCTGGCCCGGAACCCGCTGCCGGGCATCACCGGATATGTGTGCACGCACCTGTGCGAGACCCGGTGCACGCGCAACAACTACGATGAGCCGGTGGCGATCCGGGACCTGAAGCGCTTTGCCCAGGAACGGGCCCCTCGCATCGGTGGCGCAGGCCGGCTAGACGGGGCTCTCCCAGCAGCCAAGTGCGTTGCGATCATCGGAGGGGGGCCCTCGGGGCTGGCCGCTGCCTATTACCTCGCGCTGGCTGGCCTCGGCGCCACCATCTTTGAGCAGCGCGATTCCCCAGGCGGTATGCCCTTCATCGCGCCGCGCTTCCGGCTTCCGTCTGAGGTCATCCAGGCGGACATCGACCGCATCTTGGCTCTGGGAGTCGAGCTGCGCCTTGGTCAGCGCGTCGAGGGTGCGCCGGAGGCATTGCTGGGCCAGGGATACGACGCGGTCTATATTGCGTGCGGGCTGCAGGAGGATGCCCGGCTGGAGATCGAGGGCACCGAAGGCGCGGGCGTCTATCCTGCGCTCGAGCTACTGGAGGGCGTGGCGCGAGGAGAGCCACCCAGCCTCGGCCGGCGCGTGCTGGTCATAGGCGGGGGTAACACGGCGATGGACGCTGCCCGCACGGCGCGGCGACTGACGGGCTTCCCGGCCACCGTCGTCTACCGCCGCACCCGAGCCGAGATGCCCGCCGAGGCAGAGGAGCTGCGCGACCTTATCATGGAGGGAAACGTGCTGGTCGAGCAGGCGATGCCCCGCCGGATCATCCGGGAGGGCGGGCGGATCGTGGCGCTCGAGTGCCTGCGCACCGAGCCGAGCGAGCCTGAGGCCGACGGCCGGCGGCGGGCGCTGCCGGTCGGTGGCAGCGAGTTCCGCATGGAGGCCGATGCCATCGTCCTGGCGATAGGTCAACAGCCGGCACCAGACCTGCCGGCGGGCGGCGCGGCGCGCCGGAGGGATGGCACGATCATAACCGGGGACGGCGGTCGTGTGGTGCCCGGGGAGCTCCCCATCTTCGCCGGTGGCGACGTGGCCCGCGGGCCCGAGACGATCATTGCCGCGTGCGCCGACGGCCGGCGGGCAGCCGAGGCAATCTGCAGCGCCCTTGGCGTCGCGTTCTTGCCGCCCTCCCTGCGGCCGGTGCCGCTGACGGATCAGGACATCGGGCTGGTCAAGCATGCGCGGGCGCGCAAAGCAGCCAGGCATCAGGCAGCTGCACTGCCCGTCCAGGACCGTGCCGGTTTCCGGCTGGTCGAAGGGACGCTGAGCGAGGACGATGCCAGGGCCGAGGCAGGGCGCTGCCTGCAGTGCTCGACGCTGTGCGACAAGTGCGTCGAGGTGTGCCCGAACCGGGCCAACTATGCATTCCCGACTGAGCCGGTCGAATGGCTCTTCCCCGTGTTGGCGTGCAGCCGGGGCGAGGTGGATGTGGTTGGGCACGAGGTGTTCGCCGTGGCGCAGGCACGGCAGATCCTGCACGTGGCCGACTTCTGCAACGAGTGCGGCAATTGCGCCACCTTCTGTGTACATCCCGGCCGGCCATACGTCGACAAACCCAGGCTGTTCCATCGCAGGGCGGACTTTGACTTGCAGGCTGACAATGCCTTCTTCTTCGACGGCATCTCAGTCTGGAGCCGGCAAAACGGGCAAGAAGCCCGCCTGACCTCCTGTGACGGCAGGATTGAGTTCGACGTGGCACAGGCACGCATCGTCATATCGCAGAGCGCGCCAGATGGCGCCTGGCTCGTGGAAGGCGCCGAGCTGAAGGGGTCGTTTGAAGGGACACTGGCGTTGAGTCAGGCCGGGCCGATGGTGGTGCTGCTAAGGGCGCTTCGCGGTCCGCTGGCCTTTCTTTCCATGGGCGGCTAGTGCTGCTCGCAGGAATGGGCACAAGGCCCAAGCCTGCGGCCGCGCAGTGACAGCCCGGCGGCGAAGGGGAGAGAGGGGGTGATGCAGAATCGAAGGCGTAACGCGCGGGAAGAAGGACGGCACCTGGCTCGATTCCATCCAATTCACAGTAGAGGAGAAGTGAAGATGCTGAACAAGGTACGGTGGCCGCTGGCCATCCTGGTCGTGCTGGCTCTTGTGTTGGCCGCGTGTGGGACGCCTGAGCCCACCGAACCCCCGGCTGCGGAAAAAACCAAGGTTGCCTTCATCTACATCGGCCAACCCGGTGACCTGGGCTGGACGTACGAGCATGAGCGCGGCCGGCTGGCTCTGGTCGAGGCACTCGGCGACAAGATTGAGACGATTACCGTTCCGGACGTGCCCGAGGGACCCGACGCCGAGAAGACAATTCGTGACGTCGTGCAGCAGGGTGCCAAGGTCGTGTTCGCCACGAGCTTTGGGTACATGGACCCGATGGAGACCGTGGCCAAGGAGTTCCCTGACGTCTACTTTGAGCACTGCTCAGGGTACAAGTCGGCGCCCAACTTTGCCAACTACTTTGGCCGGATTGAGCAGCCCCGCTACCTGTCGGGCATCGTCGCCGGCAGCATGACCGAGAGTAACATCATCGGCTACGTGGCGGCCTTCTCCATCCCCGAAGTGGTGCGCGGCATCAACTCGTTCACGCTGGGCGTGCGCTCCGTGAACCCCGAGGCCGAGGTGCGCGTGGTCTGGACGAGCACCTGGTATGACCCCGTCAAGGAGCGCGAGGCCGCCGTGGCCCTCCTGGACGCGGGGGCCGACATCATTGCCCAGCACCAGGACACCACCGAGCCGCAGAAGGCGGCCCAGGAGCGGGGCAAACTCAGCATCGGGTACGACTCGGACATGAGCAAGTTCGTCGGCGATACCGTCCTGACGAGCCCAATCTGGAACTGGGGCACCTACTACGTGGATACCGTCCAGGCTATCCTCGACGGCACATGGGTGACCCACTCCTACTGGGGTGGGATCAAGGACGACGTCGTCGAGCTGGCCCCCCTCAGCCCCAAGGTGCCGGCGGATGTGGCGGCCAAGGTGGAGGCGGCCAAAGCCGAGATCCTCGCCGGGGACGGGAATGTCTTCTGCGGGCCGATCAACGACCAGACAGGTGCTGTCAAGGTGGCCGAGGGTACGTGCGTTGACGATGCCGGCCAGCTCAGCATGGACTGGCTGGTCGAAGGAGTTGTGGGTAGCATCACCCAATAGCGAGGGCCGAACTCGCGGTGTGGCGGTCCGCACCGGTGCCGGTGCGGACCGCCTGATGCCCCCCTGGGATGAGCCGGCGCTTGCCCTGGGCGAAGCGAGGGCAGATAGAAGGATGGCCGATACCGTGGAACCTACATCTGTGGCACGGCAGCCGCTGCAGAGTTACGCCGTCCAAATGCGCGGCGTCACGAAGCGCTTCCCGGGCGTGCTCGCCATCGATCGTGCCGACCTCCTGCTTGCCCAGGGGGAGGTGCTGGCCCTGCTCGGAGAGAACGGCGCGGGCAAAAGCACGCTGATGAACTGCCTTGCCGGGCTCTATAGGCCCGACGAGGGCGAGATCTACCTGCGCGGGGAGCAGGTCCACCTTTCTTCTCCACGCGATGCAATCGTCCGCGGTCTGGGCATGGTGCACCAACACTTTATGCTGGCTGAGACCCTGACCGTCGCCGAGAACATCATACTGGGGCTGCAGGGCGCCCGCCCGGTCCTGCAGCTGGGACAGGTGCGCACGCGGGTCCACGAGCTGTCAGAGCGGTATGGGCTCAAAGTGGACCCAGACGCGCGCATCTGGCAGATATCGGTGGGCGAGCAGCAGCGAGTCGAGATTCTCAAACTCCTCTACCGCGGCGCCGAGGTCCTCATCCTGGATGAGCCGACGGCCGTGCTGACCCCACAGGAGGCTGCCGATCTGTCGCGGACGCTTCGCCAGATGGTCTCCGAGGGCAAGTCGGTCATATTCATCACGCACAAGCTGGACGAGGTGATGGAGTTCGCAGACCGGGTCACTGTCTTGAGGGCAGGGCGCGTCATCTCGACACTGCCGATCGGGCAGACGACTAAGGCGGAGCTCGCGCGGCTGATGGTCGGGCGCGACGTGCTCTTTCGGCTTGAGAAGCATCCCCATGAGCCGGGCGACGTGGCCCTCGAGGCGGAGGAGCTGAGAACCCAGAACGACAAGGGCTTGCCGGCACTGAGAGGCGTCTCCTTTGCCATACGAAAGGGGGAGATTCTGGGCATCGCCGGGGTGGCTGGCAACGGCCAAAGGGAGCTGGCCGAGGTGATCACCGGGCTGCGGCCGGCCGCCGGTGGGCGGGTGCGTGTCTACGGGCGCGACGTCACCGGCAAGTCGCCCCTCGATCTCATCCACGAAGGTGTTAGCCACATCCCCGGCGACCGCATTGGCATGGGGATGGTGCCGAACCTTCCAGTGTCGGACAACCTCGGGATGAAGGCCTACCGGACACCGCCCCTCTCTCGCGGAGTGCTGCTCGACGGCCAGGCCCTGCGGGCGTTCGCGCGAAGGCTCGTCGAGGCCTTCAACATCACGACCCCGTCGACCGAGACGGCGGCGCGGCTTCTGTCTGGCGGCAACCAGCAGAAAATGGTCCTGGCCCGGGAGATCAGCGCGGGACGTGGAATGATCGTCGCCGTCTACCCCACTCGCGGCCTCGATGTCGGCGCCACCGAAGCAGTCCGCAAGATGCTGCTGGAGCAGCGCGACCAGGGCGCGGCAGTACTGCTGATCTCGGAGGACCTTGACGAGCTGTGCCAGCTCTCAGACCGCGTGGCGACCCTTTTCGAAGGGGAGATTATGGGGATTGTGCGACCAGAGGAGAGCTGCGCCGAGGAAATGGGGCTGATGATGGCCGGCGAGCGCCTGAGCACGGTGCGCGGCGATGGCATCCCGGCAGTTGCGGCGGAGGAGACGCGATGATTCTGCGCTTTGAGAAACGCCTGGTCCGCTCCCGCGCCGCAGTCGCTCTCGTGCCGGTGGCTTCGTTCGTCCTCGCGCTCCTCTTCGGGGCTCTGATCCTGCTGATGTTCGGCATCGACCCCCTCACCGCCTACGCGGGAATGGCCAGAGGGGCCCTCGGCTCGAGTTACGCGCTGTCCGAGACGTTGGCCAAGGCGATCCCGCTGATGCTCACCGGCCTGGGCTGCTCCATCGCATTCCGGATGCTCTTCTGGAACATTGGAGCGGAGGGACAGCTGATTGTGGGCGGCATAGCGGCGAGTGTGGTGCCGTTGTTTCTTGCGGAGCGCCTCCCATCAGGCCTCCTGCTGCCCCTCATGGCGGTTTTCGGCATCGTGGCTGGTGCGCTGTGGGGCCTCGTCCCCGCTTTCCTGAAGGCGTCTCTGCGTGTCAACGAGATCCTCACGACGCTGATGATGAACTACATCGCCATCGAGCTGGTCACCTTCCTCTATACAGGGCCGTGGCGCGATCCGACAGGATTCAAGTATTCGGCCGTCTTTCCAGAGGCGGCTTGGCTGCCCAGGCTGTGGGGTCGGATGCACATCGGCGTGTTTTTCGCGATCGCGTCGGCCGTACTTCTGTGGTTCCTGCTGACGCGAACGCGCCTTGGCTACGAGATCCGGGTCATCGGCGAGAACCCTCGCGCAGCCCGATACGCTGGCATCAGCATCCCGCGAAACATCGTCCTGGTGATGCTCCTATCTGGCGGACTGGCGGGGCTGGCGGGTATGGCGGAGGTGTCCGCCATCATGCATCGCCTCGGCGACGGCCTGGCTGCCGGCTACGGTTACACGGCGATTGTCGTGGCGTGGCTGGCCTACCTGAACCCGTGGGGGGTGCTCTTTGTCGCCTTTCTGATGGCGGCCCTGCTGGTCGGAGGAGCGGCGCTCAAGAGCACGATGGGGCTGCCCGCAGCGGTCGCCGAGATCCTGCAGGGCGCTATCCTCTTCTTTGTGCTCGGCAGCTCGGTCTTTGCCAACTACCGTCTTCGGCGCGTCCGGCGCGACATTGGTGCGCAGGCAGGCAGCTCGCCGGCTGTCGAGCCTGGTGCGGGCGTCCCAGATTCGGGCGCAGAAGGAGCCAGCCATGGGTGAAGCTTTCGTCGCCTCTCTCATCGCTAGGACCATCGCCGTGAGCACATCGTTGCTGCTGGCTACGCTGGGTGAGATCTACACGGAGCGCGCGGGGATCCTCAACCTCGGGGTGGAGGGAATCATGATGATGGGCGCAGCAACCGGCTTCGCCGCCTCCTACCACCTGGGGAGTGCTTGGCTGGGCCTGCTGGCAGCCATAGTGGTCGGTATGCTGCTTGCCCTGGTGCATGCCTTCTTGTCCATCACCATGCGTGCTGAGCAAGTGGTCAGCGGATTGGCCCTCACGACCTTTGGCATCGGGTTGGCGACCTTCATGGGTCTGCGGCTTGGCCCGAACGGCCAGGCGCTGATCGGCGAGCAGGCAGCCGCCTTCCAGCCCCTGGTGCTGCCCGGCCTGAGCAAGATCCCCCTGCTCGGGCCATCCCTTTTCGGTCAGAGTGTGCTGACCTATCTCCTCTACCTATTGATTCCCCTCCTTTGGTTCTTCCTCTATCGCACACAGCCTGGGCTGCACCTACGGGCAGTCGGCGAAAAGCCCCAGGCTGCCGACGCAATGGGCGTGAGCGTCGCACGGGTGCGCTACTTCTACACAGTGCTTGGCGGAGGACTGATGGGAATGGCAGGCGCCTATCTGTCGCTCTCCTATCTGAAGGGCTGGCAGCTCAACATCACCGGGGGACAGGGTTGGATCGCCATCGCGCTTGTCATATTCGCTGCCTGGGACCCGCTGCGGGCGGTGCTCGGCGCCCTACTCTTTGGGGGGATCGGCGCCGCCGGCTTTAGCCTGCAGTCGACCGGCACGGCCATCCCGTCCAACCTCCTGAACATGATGCCCTACATTCTGACGATCATCGTGCTTGTGCTCATCACCTGGCGGGAATCGGTCAGCAAGCGGGTCGGTTCACCCTCTGCCCTCGGCCTGCCGTACGTGCGTGAAGAGAAGCGATGAAAGTCACCGCCAAGTTCCTGGCGATACCGCCGGCTACGCTGGACGACAGCCGATTCGAAGTCGACGTACCGGCCGGAACCACGGCCGGCGGGCTGATCGCCCTCCTGGCCCAGGAGTACCCGGTCCTGCGGGCTTTCACCCGCTTTCTGAGCGTCTCGGTTAACCGCGTCTATGTCGGCCTTCAGGCCGAGCTCCACGAGGGCGACGAGGTGGTCTATTCTCCCCCGGTGGGCGGTGGATGAGAGTCGGTGCACTGCGCCGGACCTCGGCGTGGCACCCCTGTGAGCGGTCTGATGACAACATTGCTTCTGAAGCATGCCGATCTCCTGGTCACGATGGATGCGAGCAGGCGGCGGATCCCAGACGGGGGGCTCTTTGTGCGCGCCAAAGCCGTCGTGCAGGTCGGGCCGACCTCCGAGCTTCCCGTGGAGGCAGACCGAGTAGTCGACGCGCGCGGTATGATAGTGGTTCCAGGGATGGTCAATTGCCACCATCACCTCTATCAGACCCTGACGCGGGCGGTGCCGGCTGCGCAGGACGCTACACTCTTCCGCTGGCTCAAGGCGCTCTACCCCATCTGGTCCGGGCTGACGCCCGAGGCGATCCATGTCAGCGCAAAGGTGGGACTGGCCGAGCTGGTGCTCTCGGGGTGCACCACTGCTGCGGACCACCTCTATATCTACCCGAACGGCTGCCGGATCGACGATGAGATCGAGGCTGCGCGTGACGTCGGCATCCGCTTTCACGCCAGCCGAGGCTCGATGAGCCTCGGTGAGAGCAAGGGAGGGCTCCCTCCTGACCGCGTGGTGGAGCCCGAGGCCTACATCCTGAAGGAGACGCAGCGCGCCATCGAGACTTACCACGATCCTGCGCGGTTTTCCATGCTTCGCATTGCGGTCGCACCCTGCTCGCCTTTTTCCGTCACGCCCAACCTGATGCGCGAGGCAGCCTCTCTGGCGCGCGCCTACGGAGTGCGGCTCCATACTCACCTGGCGGAGACGGCCGACGAGGAAAAGTTCTGCCTGCGCGAGTTTGGCCACCGGCCGGTGGAGTATGCTGAGGCGCTCGGCTGGACAGGCGACGATGTCTGGCACGCACACTGCGTCCACCTGAGCGCGCCCGAAGTGGCGCTGTTTGCCCGGACCGGGACCGGGGTGGCCCACTGCCCCAGCTCCAACATGCGCCTGGCCTCGGGTATAGCCCCCGTGCGTGCCTTCCTGGATGCGGGAGTGCGGGTAGGCTTGGGTGTGGATGGGTCCGCCAGCAACGACTCGTCCCACATGCTCGCGGAGGCGCGGATGGCACTCCTGCTGCAGCGTGTGTCGGGCAATCCGGCCGCCCTCTCTGCCGAAGAGGCACTCTGGCTGGCTACCGTCGGCGGCGCACGCGTCTTGGGACGCGACGACATCGGGGCGCTGGCGCCGGGCATGGCGGCCGACTTCGTCGGCTTCCGGACCGAGCGCCTGGCGTACGCTGGTGCGCTGCACGACCCGCTGGCGGCTCTCGTCTTTTGCACACCCCAGCAGGTTGACCTATCGGTGATCAACGGCCGGATCGTGGTGGAGGACGGGCATCTGCTCTCCCTCGACCTCCCCCCGGTAATCCGCCGCCACAACCAAATCGCGCGCTCCCTCGTCAACGGCGGATGAGCGACGAAAAGGTCCCGGCGCCACCTGCCCTTGGTCAACCGCCCACTGTGACTGGCAAGTCGCCGCGAGAGAATGGCGCATTGCTGAGAGGAGGAACTCCATGACCGAGACCGGGCCTGAACCCGGCGCTGCCTTAGCCGGCTACTGGGAAATCCATTGCGACGCCACCCTTCAGGCGCTGGTCGATGGTCCGACCTGCCCTGATCTCTTCCGCCGTACGCTGACCGGCTACCTCAGCTGGCACGTGCGCAACCGCACGACGATCGAGCGCGTGCTCACCACGCCCAGCACAGCGGTCGCGTGGTTTGCCGCCATCCTGGCGCTCGGGGCGGAGGTTCGCGTGGAGGGGCAGGGCGAAGTACCGGTTGATGCCTTCCTGGAGCGACGGATCAAGGGCAGGCTGGAGGCACTGCACATCCCGCTGCCTAGGCCGGGGGCTGTTCCGCTGGAGGGCGTCGCTTGGGGTGAGGCGCGCGTGGCTCGCACGCACTCGGACGAGCCGATCGTGTCTGCCGTGGCAGTGGTCGAGGGGGGGGAACCAGTCGTCATCCGTGCCAGGCTGGCGCTCACCGGCGCCTGCTCCCGGCCGGCGGGCCTCGCGAAGGCGGCTGCGCACCTGGTGGGCAACCCTCTGACTCTGGATACCATCCGGGACGTCGCGACGGCAGTCGAGGCCGAGGTCATGCCGAAAGGTGACTTTCTCGGCAGCACTGAGTACCGGCGCGCTATGGCGGGCGTGATGGCCCGGCGAGCGCTGGAGGAGTGCCTCGCAGGGCACAACACAGAAACCGGTACAGGGTGCGCTGCGCATGGCAGCAGCACAAGGGAGGGCGGGCATGGGCGCTAAGCTGGAGAGCATCACGATCACGATCAACGGCGAGCCCAAGACCTTCACGGTCGACCGCTCCGAAACACTACTCGAGACCCTGCGGCGCGCCTCCTACTTTGGCGTCAAGAACGGCTGCAAGTCGGGTGACTGCGGTGCCTGCACCGTCCTGCTCGACGGGCAACCCATTCACAGTTGCATGACGCCTGCAGTGCGCGCCAACGGCTGCTCAGTGCTGACCGTGGAAGGTTTGTCACAGGGTGGGAAGCTTCACCCCTTGCAGCAAGCGTTCATCGACTGCGGCGCGGCACAGTGCGGCTACTGCACGCCGGGCAAGCTGCTGACGGCCAAAGCATTGCTGGAGCGCAACCCAGACCCGACCGAGGCAGAGATACGCGAGGCTCTCAGCGGCGTCCTCTGTCGCTGCACCGGCTACGTCAAGATCATCCAGGCTGTACGGCGTGCAGCAGCTGTCCTCCGCGGTGAGGAAGTGCCGCCGTTCGGACCAGTGCACGTCATCTTGCCGGCTGATGCATCGCCTGCCCAAGCCACAGAGCATTACCTGGAGCGGACGCACTCCGGCGAGTTGTTGGGGCCGCTGGTGATCACGCCGCCTGAGATGCCTCAGCTCTGCGTGGTCGGCCAGCCTGAGGCGAAGGTGGACGGCGTCAAGCTTGTGTCGGGACGCCCGGCCTTCACCGACGATATCAGGGTCGAAGGCTTGCTCTATGGCGAGCTGCTCACGAGCCCTTACGCCCACGCGCGGATCAAGCGCATAGACGCCACGCGAGCGCGTGCCCTTCCGGGCGTGCATGCCGTGCTGACTCACGAGGATCTTCCCCGCATCAAGTACGCGACCGGCGGCCAGAGCTATCCCAACCCACCGCCGCTCGACCAGGTGAGTCTGGACAGCAAGGTGCGCCACGTGGGGGACCGGGTGGCAATTGCCGCCGCCGAGACGCCAGAGCTCGCCCGTCAGGCGCTGCGGCTGCTCCAGATCGAGTGGGAGATCCTGCCCCACGTCCTCGATCCAGAGGAGGCCATGCGGGACGGTGCGCCGGTCATCCATGACGAGACCGATACCGAGGGCATCTACGACGCTGCGCGCAACATCGTCCACCACATCGAAGCCGAAGGGGGCGACAGGGCAGCGCAGTGGGCCCGGGCAGACCATGTCTTTGAGGGGGTGTACCGCACGCCCCAACAGCAGCAGTGCCACATCGAGCCACACGTGTGCATCACCTACTGGGATGAGAACCGCCGCCTGGTCGTCCGCACCAGCACGCAGGTCCCCTTCCATGTCCGGCGCATGCTGGCACCCCTTATCGGCCTGCCGGCCAAGCAGATCCGCGTCATCAAGCCGCGCATCGGCGGGGGATTTGGCAACAAGCAGGAGATGCTTCTGGAAGACCTGTGCGCACACCTGACACTGGCGACAGGCCGGCCCGTTCGCATGGAGTACAGCCGCCAGCAGGAGTTTACCTCCTCGCGCAGCCGCCATCCCCAGATCCAGCGCTACAAGATCGGGGTCACCGACGACATGGAGATTGTCGCCATCGAGCTCTATCTGATCGGCGACACGTGCGCATATGGCACCCACGGCCTCACGGTCCAGATGGTGGGAGGCCAGAAGGCACTTACCCTCTACAATGCCCCGTACAGCAGGTTCGTGTGCGATGTGGTGTACACCAACAAGCCCACCCCCGGGGCCTTCCGCGGCTACGGGGCGATGCAGTGCTACTTCGGCCTGGAGACGCTAATCAACGAGATCGCGGGTCAGATGGGCTGGGACGTTGTCGAGTTCAAGCGCCGCAACTGGATCAAGATGGGCGATGAGCTGCTGATCGCCAAGGCGCTGGGCGAAGGCCGCGAGGGGTTCGAGCAGCAGATACGGTCGACCGGGCTGGAGCAGTGCGTGCAGGCAGGGATTGCCGCGACGGACTGGTACGAGAAGCGGGCACGCAACGCCGATGGGCGAGGGTCCCTGACCGAGCCCACGATGCCTCGGTCGGACATCCTCGAACCAGGCGAGACAGGCGCAACCCGCCTAGGACAGGGGGGCCACATCGGCCCCATCCGCCGCGGAATCGGCATGGCCGTCATGCTTCACGGAAGCGGAATAGCCGGCCTGGACATGGCGGCCGCCACCATCAAGATGAATGACGACGGCTCCTTCAACCTCCTTGTGGGCGCAACAGACCTGGGGACCGGCTCCGACACCATCCTGGGGCAGATGGCAGCCGAGGTGCTAGGAGTGCCCCTCGACGATATCGTCGTCTACTCGTCTGACACCGACTTCACCCCTTTTGACAAAGGGGCGTACGCCTCGTCAACGACGTACATAAGCGGCGGGGCGGTGCGCCGGACCGCGCTCGCCGTCGCCGACCAGATCAAGAAGCACGCGGCAGCCATGCTCGGCCTCGAGAGTACCGAAGGAATGGATCTCCGTGACCGGCAGGTGTTTGCAGCCGACGGAAGGTCACTCCGCCTGGAAACGGTCGCCCTCAGCAGCCTCCACCAGCTGGATCAGCACCAAATCGCGGCCACCGAGTCCAACCTGAGCTACGAGTGCCCGCCGCCCTTTGCTGCCCAGTTTGTCGAGGCCGCGGTGGACACCGAGACGGGCCAGGTGACGGTCGAACGGATCGTCATGGCCGTCGACTGCGGGCGGGTGATCAACCCCATTACGGCATCCGGTCAGGTGGAGGGTGGCCTCCAGCAGGTGCTCGGATTCGCCCACTGCGAGGAGATGCTCTACGACGAGCAAGGGCGAATGGTCAACCCACGCTTTGGCCCATATCACGTCTACAAGGCGAACGAGATGCCGCAGCTGGACGTCATCTTCGTCCAGACCGAGGAGCCGAGCGGGCCCTTCGGTGCCAAGTCGGTCTCGGAGATCCCGATGGATGGCTTTGCACCTGCGCTGGCCGACGCCATTCACGACGCGACGGGGGTATGGCTGCACAATCTGCCTTTTACCCCGGAGAAGGTATGGAGGGCGTTGCATGATCGAGTTCTTTGATACCGGCCTTGCCGACCTTGACCCCGCCGTCGCCCGCCTCATAGACTATGAAGCGGAGCGGCAGGCGCGCAAGCTGATCCTCATTCCGTCCGAGAGCCAGGCACCGCTGGCCGTTCGCGAGGCGTTGGGCTCGGTATTTCAGAATGTCTACGCCGAGGGATACCCTGATCCTGACCTGCACGGGCTCGCGCAGGAAGAGATTCTCAACTACGAGGTCCAGCTGGCTCACTACCGGCGCCACGGCGACCTCCGCTACTACAAAGGCGTGGAGTACGTCGACGTCCTGGAGATGCTCGCCCGCCGCCGGGCCGCTGAGGCGTTTGCTGCCAACCAGGTAACCCCAGGCGAGATCTATGCCAACGTGCAGCCGCTGTCCGGCTCACCGGCCAACAGCGCCGTGTACGCAGCGCTGGTCCCGCCGGGTAGCACGGTAATGGGCATGAGCCTCATGCATGGCGGGCACCTGACGCACGGAAGCCCTGCGAACCGCTCAGGCAAGCTGTACCAGATCGTGTCGTACGGCATCGATCCCAAGACCGAGCGGCTCGACTATGACGCGATCGAGACACTGGCAAAGCAATCCAAGCCCAAGATGATCATTGCCGGGTTCACCTCCTACCCCTGGTCGCCCGACTGGGCGCGCTTCCGGCGCATCGCCGACTCGGTGGGGGCCTACCTGTTGGCGGACATCTCCCACACGTCCGGCATGGTGGCGGCCGGCGTGGTCCCAAGCCCGCTCGGCCACGCCCACGTGGTTAGCTTCACCACTCACAAGAGCCTGTACGGCCCGCGCGGTGCCTGCATCCTCACCACCGATCGAAAGCTCGCCGAGAAAGTGGACTCGGCCGTCTTCCCCGGCGAGCAGGGCGGGCCTCACGTGCACGCCATTGCCGGAATGGCGGTGGCCTTTGCTTTGGCGCACACGCCCCAGTTTCGGGCGCTTCAGCAGCAGGTGATCGACAACGCCGCCCACTTGGCTAAAGAGCTGCAGCGGCTTGGGCTGCGCATACCCTACGGAGGTACCGATACCCACCTGCTGCTCGTCGACTGCAAGTCGGTGCGCAGCGGCTGGGGGGTGAGCCCCGATGCGAAGCGCGGCACGCCGCTCATGGGCGATTCGGCCGCACGCATCCTGGACCTGGCCGGAATCGTGCTGAACCGGAACACGATTCCAGGCGATCGCAGCGCAGCCGTCCCGTCTGGCATCCGCTTGGGCACACCCTGGATCACGCAGCGCGGGGCGAGGCTGCCCGAGATCGAGCGCCTGGCAGGCATCATCGCCTGCGTTCTCCGGGCGACCGAGCCGTACGCATTTGCCGGCCGCCGCGGCCCTGTCTACCGGGCCAAGATCCCCTTCGACGTGCTCGAAGAGGCCAAGTGGAATGTGGTTCAGCTTGCTTGCTCCATGGACCTGGCCTGTGACTATAGCCCCAGCGGCTACCCGCACCACTACTTCATGTTCAAGCCAACCTCCGATCCAGGCGGCGAGTTTGACGTGATCGAGATTGCCGGTTCCCACGCACGCGGCTTCTGCAACGTGGCGATGACCAACGACGTCTACGCGCTCGAGGCGGGTGCTTGCCAGCCCACCTGGATCTTGGAGCCGAACGGCGACTTGATGAGCCCGGCTGTGCTTAGGCGCCCCGGGCAGGCGACCGATTTGCTGCAGCTCCTGGTACCCAAGGACAAAGAGCCGCGCGTGGCCCATTGGCTGCGATCCCTTTCGGATGGCTATGTCCGCATGGACGCGGAGGATATCTATGCGCTTGCGCCGGGGCCGGTTGTTGTCCGCAGGCTCAGCCACCTATTGGCCGAGCAGTGGGCAGAGCCTCTGCCGCCGGTCGAGGCGTTTGACGACGAGACCCTGGGCTGGGCGTTCCACAAGCCCTACTGGGTCGGCCAGAGGGCACGCGCCGGCGCGCCGGGCGCGCTTCAGGCTCTGCCAGCCTTTGCCTGGCCCGAACCGGTCGAGGAAATCGAGGCGGCACAGCCCCACAAGCAGACCACGCTCTATGACGGCCACGTGGCTTCCGGCGCCCGTATGGTTCCCTTCGCCGGCTGGGCAATGCCGCTGCAATACAGCTCCGTCCAGGAGGAGCACCTTGCGGTACGCCAGACGGCAGGCCTCTTTGATGTCGGGCATATGGGCCTCCTCGAGTTCACCGGCGAGAATGTGCATCTCTTCCTGACCACTGTCACGACGAACGATGTCACGCTTCTCGGCAAGGGCGAGGCGCACTACTCCTTCCTGCTCGACGCTGAAGGACACATTGTCGACGATGTCTATGTCTACCGCCTGGAGCCTGACCACTATTGGATGGTGGTCAATGCCTCCAACAACGACAAGGCCATGGCCTGGCTGACGGCGGTGCGCGAGGGGCGCGTGCAGATAGACGGGCGCCGGCCTTGGTCGCAAGCCCTCGGCACGCGAGGGGTGGTCATCCGCGACATGCGCGACCCGGCGCGGGGAGGTGCGATGCGCATGCAGCTTGCCCTGCAGGGACCGAGGTCGCGCGACATCCTTCTGGCAATGCTCTCGCCGCGTGATCCTCTGCGGGGGCGCCTACTTGAGCTCAAGCGAAACCAAATCATGCGCGGCCGCCTGGCAGGCTACGACCTCTACCTGTCGCGCACCGGCTACACCGGCGAACCCATGGCCTTCGAGATCTTTGTCCATCCCGCGGCCGGAGCGGCATTCTGGCAGGCCCTCGTAGAAGCGGGCGAGCCCTTCGGCCTGCGCCCCTGCGGGCTGGCGGCGAGGGATAGCCTGCGCATCGAGGCCGGCCTGCCGCTCTACGGGCATGAGCTCGCCGGTCCCCTCGACCTGAACCCGAGCGATGCCGGCTTCGCCCCCTATGTCAAGCTCTACAAGCCCTTCTTCATTGGTAAGCCGAGCTACATGGCCCGCGAAAAGGACCGCGACATGCGCCTCATCCGTTTCCGCTTCGACGAGGAGCGAGCCCGCATGCCGCGCCAGGGGGACGTCGTCGTCAGCCGGAAAGGGCGCGTTGTCGGCTCGGTGACAAGCTGCTCGATCGACAGCGAGGGGCGCCTCACCGGCCTGGCCTACGTGCAGAGGGCATACGCCGCAGTGGGCGAGAGGCTGGGCGTCTTCCAGCTTGAGAACCGTGCCTGGGCCTCGAAGCCTCTTGCGGGGCTGCGAACGGGCGACCAGGTTCAGCTGCATGACGACATAACGGTGATCAAGCGGTTCCTGAACAAGCAGGAGTAGCAGCGGAAAGACCACATGCCCGTCCGCGGCGCACAGCGGACGCGCGCCGACCTGAGCAGGTAGTGACATGTTTGAGCCTGGACCGTCGTTGCCGAGCTGGCTGGAGGCGAAGCTTCCCTTCCGGCGGCGCTTGCTCCGGGGCGGTGAGCATGCGCTGCACTTCATCGACGAGGGCCAGGGTCCGGAGGTCCTACTCCTACATGGGAATCCAACCTGGTCTTTTCTCTGGCGCAAAGTTATCCCGCCGTTGGTGCAGGCCGGCTGCCGGGTTATCGCCCCCGACCTCGTCGGCCTGGGCCTCAGCGACAAGCCCCGCAGCGCGCGGGTGCACACCCCGGAATTCCACGCGGGACAGCTCTTGAGGCTGGTGGAGGAGCTCGGCCTGGCCCAGGTGGTCATCGTGGGTCAGGACTGGGGCGGCCCAATCCTCGGTCTCGCGGCTGCACGTCGACCCGATCTGGTGGCGGGCGCCGTCTTTGCCAACACGAGCCTGATGGCGCCTCGCCATGCCCGACCTCTCTCATCCTTTCATCGCCTGGCCTACACCCCCGTCCTCAGCGACCTCGCTTTCCGCGTGCTCGGCTTCCCCTTCCCCATCTTGGATCGCGTGCAGGGCGACCGCCGCAGCATCGGTCCGGCGGAGAAGCGGGCCTACCGCTATCCCGTGCGCCGCTACGCCGACCGCGTTGCCCCGCTGGCGCTGGCGCGAATGGTGCCGTCCAGCCCGGAACACCCCTCTGTGCCGGCGCTACAGGAAGCGGAGGCGTGGGCCGCATCGTACCGGGGCCCTGTTGGACTTGTGTGGGGAATGCGCGACCCAATCCTGGGCCGAGGTCTGAAGGCCATGCGCCGCCTGCTCCCTGCAGCGCAGGTTGTGGAGACGGCAGCCGGTCACTTCCTGCAGGAGGAAGTGGCAGTCGAGGTTGCCTCAGCCGTAGTTGCCGTCGTGCGTGCTAGTAGAGCCTAAGGCTCCACGATCAGCGACAGGCAGGTGGCACCGCCGTCTGCCTTGGAGAACTCGCCGAGGTCGACCGCCAGGACCTCAAACCCGCGCTCGCGGATCAACTTGGCCGTCTGCGGATACCCTGCCGGCACGATGACCGCACCCCCAAGCCCGAGCGCGTTGGCCGCGTATGCCTCCTCGGCCGGCACCTGGATCATGTCGAGCCCAGAAAAAGCGGTCATCTCTGCATAGGGGTCAGTCGCCACCGCGATTCCCCGGCCCAGGTAGGTAATCCCGCTCAGCAGGTGCAGCCCCTCGGGAACGGCAAGCCCCTCCACGGTTGCGCCCTCGAGCTCTAGCCTGTCGCGCAGTTGTGCCAAGCCCGCCCGGTTCGTGCGAGCCGAAAGCCCGACCACCAGCCGCGAACCAATCGCCAGGACGTCGCCCCCTTCGAGGGTGCCGGGTGCCTCGATTAAGTGGATTCTGAGGGCGGTCGAGGTCCCCAGGGCAGTGCGCACCCTTGTCTCCTCCCCGCGGCGACTCCTTGCGCCAAAACGAGCCACGGTGGCCGTCCCCCGCCATATCACTGCGCAGTCCTGCACGAAGCATGCATCGGGGTAAGCTTCCTCGGGCGGCAGCTCGATCAGCTCCGCGCCCGCGGCCCGGAGCGCGGCACGATACTCGGCGTGCTGCCGTCGTGCCACTTCCACCTGGATGGCCGGTCTAGGTACCTGGGAACTCAGTGCGCGGGCATAGCTCTCCCCCGGCGGACGCACAATGGCTCTCATCAGATGCCTCCCGATGGGAGAGCATAGCACGACCGTGGTGGATCGTCAACCATCCTGTGCTCCGGTTGCCAAGCGGGAGCCCGGCGCGTGTCTTTGACAGGCGGGCGCACTTGGCGTATAGTGCGTGTGCGTCCCGGGCTGCCTCTCACGCGGCGGACGGCGACGGGGCTGCCCGCCCAAGATGGGTCCTATTCGGAAGAGAGCCATGGAAATCGGTACCGTTCGCCAAGTTGATATCGATCACGAGATGCAGGGTGCCTATCTCGATTACGCCATGAGCGTGATCGTGTCGCGTGCCTTGCCCGATGTGCGCGATGGACTCAAGCCTGTGCAGCGCCGGATCCTCTACGCGATGCACGACATGGGTCTCGCCTCCGACAAACCGTTCAAGAAGAGCGCGCGCATCGTTGGCGAGGTGCTTGGCAAGTACCATCCCCACGGCGACTCGGCGGTTTACGAGACCATGGCGCGCATGGCGCAGGACTTTTCGCTTCGCTATATGCTGGTGGACGGCCAGGGCAACTTCGGCTCAATCGACGGCGACAGCCCCGCAGCCATGCGCTACACCGAGGCCCGCCTCTCTGCCGTGGCCGAGGAGATTCTGCTCGATCTCGACAAAGACACGGTCGATTGGGTGCCGAACTTTGACTCCACCCTCACGGAGCCGTCCGTCCTCCCTGCCCTGGTCCCCAACCTGCTGGTGAACGGCACCTCGGGCATCGCGGTGGGCATGACGACCAACATCCCGCCGCACAACCTGGGCGAAGTGGTGGATGCCCTCGTCTACCTGATCGACCGCTACGGAAGCCTGGACGATGTCACCGTCGAGGACCTCACCCAGTTCATTCAGGGTCCTGACTTTCCCACCGGAGGTGTCGTCTACCGCTATGCCGAGGAGGGAAACGGCGACCGCATCGACCTGATTCGCAACGCCTACGCCTTGGGCAAGGGCCACCTGACCGTCCAGGCGCACGTCTTCATCGAAGAGATGACGCGCAACCGGAGCCGGATCGTCATCACTGAGCTTCCTTACCAGGTGAACAAGACCCGGCTCATCGAACGCATCGCCGAGCTGGTGCGAGATGGCAAGCTCGACGGCGTCGCCGACCTGCGCGATGAGTCGGATCGGCAGGGGATGCGAATCTGTATCGAGCTGACGCGCACCGTCGAGGCACGCGATGTCCTTTCCCAGCTCTTCAAGCTGACGCCAATGCAGACCACCTTCGGCCTGCACATGCTCGCTCTGGTGGATGGCGAGCCACGGCTCCTGCCGCTCAAGCGCGTCCTGGTCCTCTACCTGGAGCACCGGCAGGAGATAGTCACGCGGCGGAGCCGCTACCTACTGGAAAAGGCAAGGGCCAGGGCACACATCCTGGAAGGCTTGCTGAAGGCGCTGGACCACATCGACGAAGTGGTGCGCATCATCCGCAGCTCCCAGACGACCGACACGGCGCGCAAGAACCTGATTGACCGCCTCAAGTTGACCGAGATCCAGGCGGAAGCCATTCTCGAGATGCCGCTCAAGCGCCTTGTCGCGCTGGAGCGCCGCAAGATCGCCGACGAGTACAAGGAAAAGCTCGCCGAGATCAAGCATCTGACCGATCTCCTGAAGAGCCCGGCCAGGCTGCGCGGTGTGATTCGGGACGAGCTTCTGGCACTCAAGGCCAAGTATGGAGACGCGCGCCGCACGCGCATCGCCGACCGGGAGCGGGGGCATCATACCGCGCGCGACCTCGTGCAGGCGCAGGATGTAGTGCTCACGCTCTGGCAGGACGGGCAGCTCAGCCTGACGGCGTCTCCACCGGCCGGACCCTTCAAGGTGGCACCCCTCACCTATGCGAGGGCGAACACGCGGGACGATGCCATCGTCTTCACTGCTTCGGGAAAAGCCGCTCTGGTGCCCCTTCACCAGGTGCCCGAGGGCCAATCCGTCCCCGCGTCGAGCGTGACCCAGCTGGGCCCGGCAGAAAAGCCGGTGGGCCTGATTGTCAACCGAGAATCCGTGCCCGAGCCAGGCGCGCAGGGAGAGGCTGAGGCAGCAGGGACGGGAGCGTCCTTTGTGGTCTTGGTCACACGACTGGGCAGAATCAAGCGGGTAGCCCGCGAAGACCTGGTCGCGGGCGCCGGTCGGGGCCCGGCCGTTGTGATAGGGCTGGATGATGGAGACGAGCTGAGCTGGGTGGAGAGCACCGATGGGACACAGGAAGTGGTCCTGGTCACCCGCCAGGCACAGGCCATACGCTTCTCCGAAGCCGAAGTGCGCCCGATGGGCTTGCCTGCCGCCGGCGTGCTGGCCGTCAAGCTGGAACAGGATGACGCGGTGGTGGGCGGAGGCCTCTTCCGGCCCGGAGCCTTCGTGGTGACCTTTACCGATGCGGGATACGCCAAGCGAACGGTTGGCGAGCTCTTTCCGCTGCAAAAGCGCTACGGAAGTGGTGTCCAGGCGTCAAGGTGCACAGCCAGGACCGGGCTCTTGGCGGTGGCGGCGCTGGCTGCTGAAGAGCAGGACCTGGCATTGGTCACGGCGAAGGGCAAGATCTTTGCCATCGCCGTGCGCGACCTGCAGCCGGCCGGGCGTGCCGTGTCAGGCTCCAACACGCCGCAGGGCGGCACTGTGCCCTATCTGGAGCCCGACAAGCACGGCGTACCGGTGCGGCTGGCGGTCTTGGAGGGCACGAAAGGGAAGCGTCTCCCCCCGTCGCAGGGCAAGCGCAGTGCCACGGATGGGAAGGCCTCGAAACCTGGTGAGCTCAAGCCGCCACGCTCGCCGGCGACTGCCAAGGCAGATGCCACGACGACAGCCGGCCCCAAGCCGCGGGCCGTCAAGAGCTCCGCTCCGAAGCGAGAGCCCGAGGCCGCGACTGCAGCCAAGCCCGTCAAGGGTGCGGCTGGCCCGTCCGCTCGTTCGGCCACGCCGAAGGGGAGCAAGAGCACGGCCAAGGTGGCCAAGGCCAAGCCGGCGCGCGACACCAAGGTGCCCGCAGGAACCTCCAAGGGCGCATCGCCGCGCGCCAGCCGAGCCGCCGATGCTGCGACCGGCTCTGCTGGGCCGGCTCGGAAGGCGCCTCCGGCCAAGCAGCCCGCTCCGGCGGCGACCAAGATGGGCTCGGCCAGGAAACGGCCGGAGGTCCCAGCGCAGGACAAGCGTGCCGGGGCGGGACGCGCAAAGCGCAACCAGGCGACTCAAATCCCGCTCCCGCTCGAGCCGGACGAGAAGTCACCTAAGAAGAGACCAACGTCAAGGCGACCCAAGACACCCTAGGGCGCACACGACCACCGCTATCCAAGGAGACCGGCATGGCAACCACGTTTCGCGACACTCAGCTTACCTGCCCTGAGTGCGGAAAGCAGTTCATTCTGACCGTCGAGAAGCAGAGACACTCCGCTGAGGAGGGGCAGCCACTTCCCACCCAGTGCGCCGCCTGCACCCAGCGCGTCCGCTTTCGTGGCAAGCTGCACGGGCGGATCAAGTGGTTTAGCCCCGAAAAGGGCTATGGCTTCCTCACCGATGACTCGGGCAAGGACATCTTTGTCCACAGAGACGGCCTGCTGCTTGCGCCGGACCAGCCTCTGTCCGCCCTGCAGGAAGGACAGGCAGTGCTCTTTGAGGTGATGGATACCTCCCGCGGGCCGCAAGCTGTCCAGGTCGAGCCATTCCTGGATTAGGCGTAACCAGGGACGAGGAAGACCCTGTGGCGTTCGGTCCGAGCGTAGTGCCCATCCACGGCGGCCGCTAGTAGGCCCGGTCCGTCAGTTCGAACGACTCGAGAAAGTCGACAACGGCCGCCTCGTTGATTCGCTCCTGCGGCGCCAAGACCGACACCTGGTACAGCCGTGTCGGCAGCCAGTAGAGCCGGCTCCGGTGGATTGCCTCAACCCCGTCCTCTAGCTCGGCGCTGATCTGAATCTCGCGGCCTTCCACACCGGTCAACTCCAGCCTGCCCTCAGACACAAGCGCACCTCCCAGAGCTACTACCTGCTCGTCGCGGATGGCCGCTAGGAAAGAGGCTGTGTCCACTGCGGCATACTTGGCGGGATAGTCGGCGTACACAACCGAGTACGTAAAGTTGCCGCTCTTACCCTGGAAGGTAGTCACCTCCAGGGTACCGATGTTGGTCTCGACGGCTTTCGAGGTCTCGGCTAGGGCCACCGGCGACACGACCTTGAATCCGCCAAAGGGCGCAGAAATCGTCACGGGCGTCGGCGTGGGCGTCGCTCCGGCCGCACCGCATGCAGCCAGCATCGTGGCTGCAGCCAGCAGCACAGCCAAGGCAAAGTGCTTTCTCATGGTTCCTCCTGTGTAGTTGCGAGAATCGTCCTACGCGCGTAGCTCGACAATGTCCCTGTCATGCAAGACATAATCGCGGCCCACGAGCTGCCCCTCGAACTCGGCACTTCCCCAAACGCGGGCCTGCTTGAGGCGCTCGTAAAAGTCACGGTGGATCCGGCTTGCGAGCTGCTCGACCGTACTCCCCCGAGGAAGGACAAAGGGCGCCTTCCGGTCAGGTTCCTTACCGGGTGCCTTCGAATAGATCCGGACGACTTCGAGCGACTCGAACACCTCCTTCTTCAGCAAACCCAGGTTCCTGCCTGTCTCTGCCGACACCGCCAGCACGGGCCATGGCTCGTCCAGCAGCTCACTGAAGATGGCATACTCCTCGTCCAACTCCTCACCGTCGCATTTGTTCGCCAGCACCAGGAACGGCTTGTAGACCACGCGGTTCTCTTCGGGATAGCGTCCCGCCCGGTGCCGGGGCGCCAGCCGGTGCCCCTCGATGAGCGCGTCCGCCTCCGCAAGCTGCCGCAGCGGATCTGCTTGGAGGTCTACTACCAGCAGGACAACGCCTACCCTCCGCACCAGGTCAAAGAGGCTCGGCTCAACAAAGTCGGGATTGAGCGGGGGTGTGTCGATAAGCTGGATCTGGATTTCGTCGAACTGCATCATGCCGGGCATCGGCTCCCATGTCGTGAAGAGGCCGTCCGATACCTCCGGCTCGGCGTTGGTTAGCGCCCGCAGGAGGGCCGACTTGCCCACATTCGTGACCCCCACGAGAACGGCTTGCCCTGCCCCTTCCGGGGCGATGTGAAAGCTCGAGGCATGGCGGCCGGCGCCCTTCTTCGATTCGGACTCTTGCTTGAGCCTGGAGAGCTTGCGGCGGAGGTCGGCGCGCAGGTGGTCAGTCCCCTTGTGCTTGGGGATCGAGCCCATCATCTCCTCAAGGAGGGCTATTCTCTCCTCGGTCGATTCGGCCAGACGGAAGCGTCTCTCAAGCGCAAAGTAATCTGGAGGCAGGTTGGTCGGCATCGCACGGTTCTTCGCGGCCATTATAGCCAGCGGGTAGGCGAGCGTCAACCCCAAGCCACAGCGGCGTGCTCGCAGTCCTCGCGCCCGCCCCACCCCCTGCTGCGGCTCACTTGACTTGGACCACTGGCTGGCTATAATCGGCCCGGGTGGGAAACATGACCAAGTCAGCATCTGCCGAGTTCATCGACCTTCTGAGACGCGACCTCACCGACGAGATAGCGGTCGCCCTCGGCTTCTCGCCAAGAGGTGTCGCGCGCCAGGTGATTGCACCCCTCGTGCATCTTCCGGCCCAGCGCTTTGCCGAGTGGCTCGCCGACTTCGATCGGCTAGTCGTCGAGAAGGGGACCCAAGAAGGCGCACGTACCTTCCTGTCTCGCATGGTGGCGGGGGTTCGCTCCCAGGGAGTCGAGAGAGTGCCGCCTCAGGGCCCCGTCATCTTCGCCTGCAATCACCCGGGCGCTGTGGATGGCCTGGCTGCCCTGGCGGAGATGCCCCGCGGTGACATCAAGGTGTTCGCCACAGGCCAACCGATCTTCAGGCGCTTCCGGTGCGGCGAGAGGCACGTCATCTTCGTCCCCCGCCCGGGTGAGGGCGAGAGGATGCGGCCCGTGCGCGAGGCAATCCGGCACATGGAGAAGGGCGGCTCGGTGCTTATCATGCCGGGGGGCCATGTCGAGCCCGACCCCGCGATTCTGCCGGGTGCGCGCGAGGACCTAGGGGGCTGGTCGCCTAGCCTGGAGCTGCTTCTGCGCCGCGTGCCGGATGCCAAGCTCCTGGTCACAATCATCAGCGGAGTATTGACTCCGAGCTGGCTGCGGCATCCCCTGGTGCGCCGGCGGCGTGGCAGCCGCGAGAAGCAGCTCCTGGCCGAGTTCCTCATGGTCATCCGGCAGGCGCTCCTGCGCCGCAGCGAGCCAATCGTCCCAGATGTCACCTTTGGGGAACCCGTCACGGCTGCCCAGCTCCAGGAGGATGGCTCCCGATCGATCATGCCTGCCCTCATCGAGCATGCCAGGTCTGTTCTGGATGCTCACATGGCGCGCATAGCCTTTGCGGCCGGGGGCGAGTTGGGCTCCCCCACGGCCGAGGCCGGCCTGTGAGCCGCCGGCGGCCTCTCCCACCGCGATAGCCTGGTTCCGTAGCGTGTTCAGATTCCACGATCCGGGGCGCTTGGTCGATGGGGATCTAGAGCTCGTGCTCTACGAGAGGTATTGGGGCGATCCCGCCCAGGGGAAAGTGCCGGCCTACCGCTTTCTCATGACCCGTGTGCGGGATGGGGAGGAGCTGGGCGCCATTGAGCTGCGCGTGGGCAACAGCGACCACATACTCCTCTATGCCGGCCACATCGGATATGGAGTCGAGCCGCTCCACCGCGGGCACCACTATGCAGCGCGGTCCGTCTGCCTTCTCCTGCCTCTCGCAAGCTGGCACCGGCTCAGCCCAGTCTGGATCACCTGCAACCCCGATAACTTCGCCTCACGCCGCACCTGTGAGTTGGCCGGCGGGGTTCTGGTTGAGATCGTGGACCTACCGGCTGATAGCGAAATGTACCGGCAGGGCGAGCGCCAGAAATGCCGCTACCGCCTGGAACCGCCAGGCAGATCGGCCACTCGGGCAGGCTGACGGCGCTCGGCACCTGCCCAGAACCCGGCACCGGCACGTGGTCAAGTTCTGGACGGGCTGCTAGTACCGCCTCCAGCTCCCATCCTGGGCAACGCTCTGCAACACCGGGGGAAGCCCCGGAGCCGGTGACCACCATGTTCCTGAGGCATCCTGGCACTGCGGGACACTGCTCGAGCGGAAAATGAAGCCACTCTCAAAGGGCTGAAGGTTCGCGCAAAACCCCTTCTCTTGGTCCGTGGCCCAGCCGAGCGCGCTGCCCTGTCCCCCAAGCATGTACCACCAAACGAAGCCAAAGCCCCGCACCGGCTCGAAGAGGCCTGGAGGTGGATCCAAAGGCGGAGGCGTCGTGATCCCGTCCCAGCGCCATCCATCGCCACCGGTGATCCAGTCCCCTGCGATTGGATTGTTCCCGCCCTGCCAGTGGAACACGTACGCCCAGTCGTTGTCACTGCGCCACAGCATGGCCCCGTGCTGGAAGGGCTCCCACGCTGCCCAGACGACAGCCGAGATGGCGGTCGGGCACCCCAACTTGGCTCGCTCCCAGGCGGGAGCGAGCTCTACATTCACCGGGACCGCGCACGCCGGCTGCGTAGCCGTCGCGCTGGGCGGCGGCGTGGCAGTGCGGGTTGGAGTCCGCGTGGGGGTTCGGGTCGGCGTGCGGGTCGGCGTTGCGCTTGGCGCGGTAGTTGGCGTTGGGGTCAGGGAGTGTGTCGGCGTCGGGGTTGCGCTGGAGGTGGCGGCAGCCGTCGGCGTAGCCGTCCACGATTCGGTCGCCGCAGCTGCCGTGGGGCTCGCGGTCGCTGTATCGGGCGGCATTGCACCCGCTGGAGTCAGGCTTGGGGTTTGGGATGGCTGCACTGGCTGCTCGGGTCCTGCCAGGGCGGTCTGCGTGCTCCATAGCTGCGCCAGGGCCAGGGCGGTCGCGTTCGCGTCGGGAGTCGGGTTGCGCAGCTGCACGCTGCAGGCAAGCATGGGCGCCGACAACAGCAGCACCAAGGCCCAAAACGCCATGATGGCAGGCCGCGGCTTGGTGGGCAGCGGGTCTGCTGCGCTGCGAAGCGTGTGCTTTTTCATCGCTCCGTGCCTCCTTCTCTAGCGGACACGATACCGACGGTCCGCCCGCACCTCCGGTCGGCCTATCGCCGGCAGGCATCGTAATCGCGGCCGAGGATGATCTGGATGTCGGCCGTCGGCGCAGCGCCGGGCGGGCTCTCGGTGTTGGTCATGTCCTGGATCGCCGCGGGAGACAGACCAAGCATGGCGGCTGCATCGCCGGCGGCCTCGAGGTTGCCCGAGTAGCACAAGATCTGGGAGGCGGACTGGTTCGTGTTTGGTGCCACCCCCGTCCCTGTCACCTGGAATCCTCCCCAACGCAGGGCAGCCGCTGCGAGCTCCTGTGCGTCCTTTCTCTGCGATCCGTTGAGAACCTGCACCCGCACCTTCTCCGCCGTGTCGAGACTCTGGGCTGCGACGTTGTTGTAGTAGCTCTCGAGCAGCGCTCGGATCTTCTCGGGCTGGGGAAGCAGCACGGCTGCCCCCTCCGGCGTGATCCACGACTGTACTTGCCCCGAACCGATCGCACGGTTTAGGATCCTCTGCGGCTTCAGCCGTGCTCCCACGTAGGCCAGGTTGATCACCTGGCTGAGTGGCAGATCGGTCTGGTAGTTGGCCGAGAGCTGCTTCCACAAGGTCGGTATCTTCGGGATCAGGTCGAGGGTCAGCGCCTGCTCCCAGAGTGCCATCAGCACCTTTCGCTGCCGGCGCCCCCGGTCGAAATCGTTGGTGCTGTATCGCGAGCGCGAGTAGCGCAGTGCCTCCTGGCCGCTCATATGGTGCATCCCGGCCGTCAGCTGGATGTCGGGCAGCGGGCATTCCACATCGATGTCTACGCCTCCGACTGTGTCGATGATCTTCATGAACCCCTTAAAGTCCACGCGCATGTAATAGTGGATGGGAATGCCCAGGTTGTAGTAGATGGTCCGCTTGACGCGTTCCGGCCCACCTCCCTTTTGGGCCAACTCACCCCAGAGGTCTGCCGTGTTGATGCGGTTGTAGCCGTGGCCCGGGATGTAGACCCACAGGTCGCGAGGTATGGACAACAGGCGGACGAGCTCACTCTCAAGATCCACCGACACGACGATCATGCTGTCTGTGCGCCAGGCTCCGCTGTTCGGCCGCTTGTCGGAGCCCAGCAGCACGATGTTGAGGTTCCGCTCTGGAATGTTGACGTTCAGCGCACCGGGGACCCTCGTCGCAGCGGCCGGCGCCGCATTCGCAGGCGCGCTTTCCCCGGCGAGCTCAGAGGCGCCCGCCAGCGCGGTGCCTGTGAGGGACACCGTCGGAAAGGGAGTAGGGGTTGCCATCGCCATCACCGGCCCGGGAACGTACAGCCTCTGATCGATAAAGATGGTCGTCGTGTTGAGGCAATTGATCCGCATCAGCGTTTCGACGTCGGTCCCAAAACGCTCTCCCAGCGAATAGAGGTTGTTGCCCGGCTGCACGACATAGATGGTCCAGTCATCCGGGGGAATGCATGCGGGCGGTACTTCCTCGCCTGCCTGGGCCTCGGTTGGCGTGGCGGAGGGGAGGGGTTCCGGTGTTGGGGCAGGCGTGCTCTCCTGCCCGACGTCGATCGGGGCAGGCGGGTCGGCTTCTGCCAGGCTGACAGCCACCGGCTGTGAGCTCGCTGGCTTGTCTTGGGCCGGGCCCGCTCCATCTGCCCTCAGCAAATCATAGCCGAGGGCTGCGGCTGCCGAAACCAGCAGAATCGCGGCAGCGACCAAGATCGTCAGCATACGGTCTGGTCTGCTGCCCGCTCGCATCTGCTTCTCGCTCGTCCTTGGGCTCGTGCCAACCTCCTGCGTGCCTGGTCGCTGAGGCGCAACAGAATAGGAAACAACTGCATAGTAGCACAAATCAACGAGAAATGCAACTTAACCGGTGAGATTCGTAGAGACGGGGGACGACTTGGGTACCTCCCTATGCCTCTCGCGGCCCGGCCTTTTCGCAGGGTACGTCGTCTGAGATGTTGACCGGCTGCGCGGCCAAATCGCGCAGGAAGGCGCGATCCTGAGCCGTCAGCGTGGCGTGGGCAAGCAGGTCGCGCCGGCGCTGCCACGTGCGTCGCAGCGACTCCTGCCTGCGCCAGCGCACGATCTCGGCGTGGTGCCCCGAGAGAAGCACCGGCGGGACGGACAGGCCGCGGAACTCGGCCGGGCGGGTATAGTGCGGGTACTCGAGGAGCCCCTCTGCGTGCGAGTCCTCGAAGGGCGCCGAGGGCTCGCCGAGGACGCCGGGGATCAGACGAGTGACGGCCTCGACGATGGCCATTGCGGGGATTTCGCCACCGGCCAGGACAAAGTCGCCCACCGATATCTCGTCTGCGGCAAGGCACTGCTGCACGCGCTCGTCGATCCCCTCGTAACGCCCGCAGATCAGTACCAGCCTCGGCCTGCGCGCCATCACGCGCGCCACAGCTTGTGTGAAGGTCCTTCCGCTCGGCGTGAGGAGGATCACTGGCACCCGGCCTGCCTCATCCCCCAGGACGGCCTCGGCTGCGGCGACGATGGGCTCCGGCTTCATGATCATGCCGCCCCCTCCGCCGTAGGGTGTGTCATCCGTAACCTGGTGGCGGCCCAGGGCATAGTCCCTGATGTTGTGGATGGACACGGTCAGCAACCCCGACTCGCGCGCACGTCGAAGGATCGACTCGTCAAAGACGCCCGCAAACAGGCCGGGAAAAAGCGTGAGGATGTCAAAGTGCATAGCTGCTCTCGTGTCTCAATCCATTCTGGGCCCTTGCGCGGCCGTCCGTATTCTACCACACGATCGGCCGGCATCAAAGAGCTCTGCTGGCCTGCCGCGACGCGGCAGCGCAGCGGTTGCCATTGGGACCGTTTTGTGGTATAGTGGAACCGGGACAGGACGTACAGCGTCTCATGGGCAGACATGGCTGCCATGCCTGCCGGATGTGTCGAGAGAGAAAGGGGGAGACTATGAAGGCGAGAAAGAGTATTGTCCGCTACGGCAGCCTGTTGATCCTGTTTGCGCTGCTCGTGGGAACAGGGGTCACCGGTGTTCAAGCAAGCCAGTCCGGAATTGATGCCTGCTATCCGGCTGAGCTCGCAAGGGCTGGCGTCGGCGCCTCTCCACATGGGATCGCCATCAACCTGGGTGCGAAACGCATCTACGTCGCGAACCACGACAGCGATACACTGTCGATTCTGGACAGCACAACGTACGCAGTCATCAAGACGGTCTACGTAGGGGACGGTCCGAACGGAGTTGCGTACAACTCAAAGAATGGCTACATCTACGTCGCCGACCGCAACGCGAACAAGGTTCGCGTGATTCGTGCCAGCAACTACACCTTTGTCAAGGATATTTGGGTCGGCAGCCTACCCGATGGGATCGCCGCCAACAACGTCAGCAACAAGATCTATGTGGCAAACTACGGCAGCGGCACGGTATCCATCATTAACGGCGCGACCAACACGGTCGAAAAGACCGTAACCGTCGGGAGCCAGCCGGCCAACATCGCGATCGACACCGGCCTCAACAAGGCCTTCGTCTCCCTACATGGCTCAGGTCGGATCGCAGCCATCAGCAGCTCGGGTGCCGTCACCTCCATCGACATCTTCAGCGCCGGTCCCTATGGCATCGCGGTCGACACTGTCCGCAAGCTGGTCTATGTCGCCACCATAGACACGTTCCGGATCGCCGTGGTGAACGCCAGCACGAATGCCTTTCTCGGATGGGCCGAGATACGGCGCATGCCCAATGGGGAGCCGGCACCGCTGCGCATGGTGGCCGTCAATGCCAGCATTGGCACTTCCGGCCATGTCTTCGCGACGACCTCTTCAGGTGACGGCGGGTGGAACAAGATCCTGATCTTCTCCAAGGGATGGCCCGAGTTCTTCTCGCGCGCCTATGCGATCGATGCCTATGTGCCGCAGGAGGGAATTCTGATCGAGGGCATCAACAAGCGGCTCTTTGTCACCGCCCGTGCCGGCAACAGGCTGATCGTCGTCAAAGATGGCGAGCCGATCTGCCCGACCAACTTCGCCAACGAGGGCTTCAAGGTCACCGTGTTTGTGGCCAACCCAGATGGTTCCTTCAGCCAGGTGGCAGAGCACTAGTCCGCACCGCCCAGTACGCGCTTCGCCACGCCCCGCGGAATGCCCCCGCGGGGCGTCTTTCGTCCGCCCGGTTGGCGCCTGGACGATCCCGTGGTATCCTCTCCACCGGAGCGCCCCGGGCGTGACCCAGCCCCAAGGCGACAGAAAGGAACCGGCATGAAACAGGATCTCGATCATCTGATGGCAGAGCGCGGCCTGGATGCGCTCGTTGTGGTGGGGCAGACCCGCGGCAACCCATCGCTTTTCTACATGGTCAATGGCGCCCAGGTGCTTGGCGGCCGGGTCATCAAGAGGCGGACCGAACTCCCTGTCTTCGTCCACTCACCCATTGAGCGCGAGGAGGCGGCTGCGAGCGGGCTGGCGCTTCTGAACGTCAGTCAGTACGATTACCAGTCCATCCTCCGCGATAAGGGATCCGAGCTGGATGCCGAGGTAGAGCTGTACCGCCGTATCTTCGCTGACCTGGGCGTCCAGGGAAAGGTGGGCTTCTACGGAATGGCCGACGCCGGCCGTGCTTGGCTCCTGCTCAATGCCCTGAGCGCTCAGCTGGATGGGGTTGAGATTGTCGCCGAGTTCTCTCAGGCAGTGATCGATCGTGCTCGCGCGACGAAGGATGCTGCCGAGGCCGAGCGCATCCGCCAAGTGGGCCGGCGCACGGCTGCCGTGGTCGGGGAAACCATCCAGTTCCTCCAGTCGCACGCCGTCAAAGACGGTGCCCTGGTGCAGGGCGACGGCACGCCCCTCACCATCGGGCGCGTCCACCAGGAGATCCGGCGCTTTCTCTCCGAGCAAGGACTGGAAGCACCGGAAGGAACCATCTTCGCGATCGGCCGTGACGCGGCGATACCCCACAACCATGGGAGCGCAGCCGACCTGCTGCGTCTGGGCCAGACCATCGTGTTTGACATCTACCCGCGCGAGCTCGGCGGCTACTTCTTCGACATGACTCGTACCTTCTGCCTGGGGTACGCCCCCCCCGAGGCCGAGCTCCTCTACCGGGACGTCTATGACTGCCTTGCGCATGTCACGGCCTCCTATGCGTCGGGCACCGAGCTCAAGCTCTATCAGCGCATGGCTTGCGAGTTCTTTGAGGAGCGTGGACATCCCACCATCGGGTCCGACAGCCGCAGCGAATCAGGCTATGTTCATGGGCTCAGCCACGGCATCGGCCTTGCAGTTCACGAGGAGCCCTTCTCCAGCGATGTGCCCACCAACATGACGGTCATTCAGCCCGGCCACATTTTCACATGCGAGCCGGGGCTGTACTATCCCGATCGTGGGCTCGGGGTCCGGATTGAGGATGTGATCTGGATCGAGCCTGAGGGACGCGTTCAGGTTCTGACAGACTTCCCCAAGGAGCTGGTGGTCAAGGTAGGCGCCTGAAGAGGGCAATCCTGAAGGCAGAAGGTAGATGACATGGGGATGACACCGCGAGTGCAGCGGCTGCGCACGGCAAGCCTGCGCGCCGTGCCGGCCATATCCACAGAGCGGGCAGAGCTGATCACCCATTTCTACGAGCAGCACACCGAGCTGCTCTCGGAACCCGTTCGCCGGGCGCTGGCCGTGGAGTACCTGATGGAGCATCAGGGCATCTACCTGGGTGAGGATGAGTTGATCGTCGGAGAGAAGGGGCCGGCACCCAAGGCGACGCCCACCTTTCCTGAGCTCTGCTGCCACTCGGAGCAGGACCTGGAAATCCTGGACACCCGGGACAAGATCCCCTTCCGCGTGAGCCCGGAGGCGATGCGAGTCTACCGCCAGAGGATCATCCCCTTCTGGCGGGGGCGCACTATGCGCGAGCGCATCTTTTCGCAGATGACCGAGGAGTGGAAGGCTGCCTACGCCTCCGGCGTCTTTACCGAGTTCATGGAGCAGCGCAGTCCCGGCCACAGCGTGCTCGACCACAAGATCTACAAGAAGGGGATGCTGGACTTCCAGCGCGACATCGACCGGACCCTGGCTGCTCTCGACTACCTGTCCGATCCCGATGCCTACCGCAAGCAGGAGCAGCTTCGAGCCATGAGGATCGCGGCTGCCGCCCTCATCCGCTTCGCCGAGCGGCATGCCCAGCTTGCGGAGGAACAGGCTGCCGCCGCTCAGGCTGCCGGCGACTCCGAGAGGGCTGCGGAGCTGCTGCGCGTCGCTGCCGTCTGCCGGTGGGTGCCTGCGCACACTCCCCGCGATTTCTGGGAGGCTCTGCAGTACTACTGGTTCGTGCATCTCGGCGTCACGATGGAGCTCAACCCCTGGGATGCCTTCTGCCCTGGTCACCTCGACCAGCACTTGGCGCCCTTCTACGACCGAGGGCTTGCCGAGGGGACGCTGACGCGCGCGGCGGCCGAAGAGCTCCTTCAATGCTTTTGGTGCAAGTTCAACAACCAGCCGGCCCCGCCCAAAGTCGGCGTCACGGCGGCGGAGAGCGGTACCTACACCGATTTCGCACAGATCAACCTTGGCGGCGTTCGTGAGGATGGCAGCGATGCCGTCCACGACCTTACCTATCTCATCCTCGACGTCATCGAGGAGATGCGCCTTCTGCAGCCCAGCTCGTCCATTCAGGTCAGCAAGAAGAGCCCCGACCGCTTCGTCAAGCGCGCGGCCCAGATTATCCGGACCGGTTTTGGCCAGCCCTCCGTCTTCAACAGCGACCTGATCGTCCAGGAGCTGGTGCGCATGGGCAAGTCCGTGGTCGACGCCAGGCAGGGGGGAAGCTCGGGCTGCGTGGAGGTCGGCGCCTTCGGCAAGGAGAACTACAACCTAACCGGCTACTTCAACATGCCCAAGGTACTCGAGCTGGCCTTGCACAATGGGCTTGACCCACGTACCGGGCTGCAGCTGGGACCGCGCACGGGAGACCCGCGAGATTTCGAGACCTACGACCAGCTCTTTGCCGCCTATCGCGCGCAGCTACAGCACCTGGTCGACGTCAAGATCCGGGGCAGCAACATCATCGAGCGCCTCTACGCCGCCCATATGCCCGCGCCGTTTCTGAGCCTCCTGATCGACGATTGCATCCAAACTGGTCGGGATTACCACGATGGCGGCGCCCGCTACAACACGAGCTACATCCAGGGAGTCGGCCTGGGAACAATGGCCGACGCCCTGAGCGCGATTCACTTTCACGTCTATGACCAAAACACCCTGCCGATTGCAGGCCTCCTGGAGGCGCTGGACCGCGACTTTGAGGGCCACGAGCGCGTCAGGCAGATGTTGCTGCACCGCACCCCCAAGTACGGAAACGACGACGATCGGGCCGACGACATCATGCGGGCCGTCTTTGAGGCGTACTTCTCCGCTATTGAGGGCCGGCCCAACACCAAGGGCGGCTGCTACCACATCAACCTGCTGCCGACGACCTGCCACGTCTACTTCGGCTCGGTGTGCGGGGCGACGCCTGATGGACGCAGTGCCGGGCTGCCCCTCTCCGAGGGCATATCTCCGGTTCAGGGCGCTGACCGCCACGGCCCGACTGCGGTCATTCGCTCGGCCGCCAAAATGGATCACGCTCGCACCGGTGGGACTTTGCTCAACCAGAAACTCACGCCGGCACTACTTGAGCGCGACGACGGACTGGACGATCTCGTCCACCTCGTCCGTGCCTACTTCCGGCTGGACGGACATCACATCCAGTTCAACGTGGTAAGCGCCGGCACACTGCGTGAGGCCCAGGCGCACCCCGAGCGGCACCGTGACCTGATAGTGCGCGTGGCCGGATACAGCGACTACTTCTGCGACCTGGGCAAGGCGCTCCAGGATGAGATCATCGCGCGGACCGAGCACGAAGCCTTCGCCTAGGCGCTCTGGAGGATTCAGGCCCTGCCTGGCCTCCCGGCATTCATGCGCTCGTTAATGTTGACACTGGCTCCGCCTTGGTGTATAATCGGGTCGTCCAGGTGCTCCAGGAGACTGGCACGGCTGGTCGTAGGTCGTCTGGCCGTGCACTTTCTGACTCGGCTTCCCTCCTGGAAGCGGCAGCAGGCAGGGAGCCGGGTCTTTTGTCGCTTGAGCCGAGAATACTAGCCTGTCCGTCGCTTGTCGTCTCGCTTTGCCGAGCAAGAGGTAGAGCGGCTGCTGGACGAAGTCGGGGCGGACAGAGAATCTGAATGGCCACGAGGTGATGGCATGGAGATCGACCCAACCCAGACCGGAAGCGACACTGAACCCCAGGACAGCTCGGCTGTCGGAGCGCAGGCGGACGAGTCCCCCCTTGCGGCCACAGCTCAGCCCGGCACCCCGGAGATGGCCGGGTTGCCCATGCAGGAATGGGATTACCAGCAGCCCAAGCGCGGACAAGTCCGGCCCGGCGTCATACTATCCATAGGCGAGCAGGAGATCATCGTCGGTCTGGACGCTAAGCGCGATGGCGTCGTCCCCTACGCTGACCTGCAGCGCATGGGCTCTGAGACGGTCTCTCGGCTCTCCGTCGGCGATCACGTGGACGTGCTGGTCCTGCAAACCGAGGAGCTCGAAGGAAACCTCGTCGTCTCCATTCACCAGGCGCGCCAAATGAAGGACTGGCAGCGCGCGGCAGAGCTCTCCGAGAGCGGCGAGACCATGGAGGTACCGGTCACCGGCTACAACAAAGGCGGGCTCGTCGTGCCGGTGGGGGAGCTGCGCGGATTCGTCCCGGCCTCCCAGGTTCCCGGATTTCCTCAGGGTTTGAGCCAGGAAGAACGACTGCACCGCCTTTCCGAGATGGTGGGATCGAACCTGAGGGTGAAGGTAACCGAGATCGACCGCCGCAACCGCCGTCTGATCCTCTCTGCCGTTGCTGCAGAGCGTGAATGGCGCCAGGCTCAGCGCGAGCGGCTCATGGGCGAGCTCCGCGAGGGGCAGGTCAAGCGTGGACGGGTCAGCAGCTTGGCTGCGTTCGGAGCGTTTGTCGACCTCGGGGGGGCCGAAGGGTTGGTACACCTCACGGAGCTGAGCTGGCAGCGGGTTCGCCACCCGCGAGAAGTGCTGCGCGTGGGAGATGAGGTCGAAGTCTATGTCATGAGCCTCGACCAGGAAAACAAGCGTATTGGCTTGAGCCTCAAGCGGCTCCAGCCCGAGCCTTGGGCATTGGTCGAAGACAGGTACGAGCTGGGGCAGCTCGTCGAGGGTACCGTGACCAACGTGGTGGACTTTGGCGCCTTCGCCCAGATTGAGGATGCCATCGAGGGCCTGATTCACGTGTCCGAGCTCACCGACGAGCCGCTGACCCACCCTCGTGACATCGTCCGGCGGGGAGACCTTCTCCTGTTGCGCATCATCCGCATCGATCTCCGGCGCAAGCGGCTGGGCCTCAGCCTGAAGCGAGTACTGGACGCCGAGTGGTCCGACTGGGCAAGCACGCCTGTGGAGGCTCAGGTGCCCCCAGCCGGCAGGGGGAGGGGCAGACTGCGCTCACGGCCCGCCACCAAGCCTCAGCCGCGGCCGCACGAAGAAGAGCCCGAGGTGTTGGCCTCTCAGCCAGAGACCGGGGAAGACACAGAGCCCGCGGTCGCCGAGGGTACGGAGCTGCCGGTCGCCGAGGTCACGGAGTTGCCGGTCGCCGAGGCCGCGGAGCAGCCGGTCGCCGAGGCCGCGGAGCAGCCGGTCGCCGAGGCCGCGGAGCCGCCGGTCGCCGAGGCCGCGGAGCCGCCGGTTGCCGAGGTCACAGAGCCCCTGGAAGCCATACAGGAAGGCGAGCTCACGGGGCGGATCCCTCCGCCCGAGTCGGATGCAGCGGCGGATGCTGGCCCGATCGAAGACGGGGAGTGAGCACCCCCAGCGCCGGGTGCAGAGGTTTGCCATGACATTGACCGACCTGAGGCTAAAGGAACGCCTGCAGATCGAGCTTGACGAGACCCTGGCCGAGATAGCGCGCCTGGACGAGCGCTTGGAGGGCGACAAGGGCGAGTACGGACTGGGCAAGGGCGATCCAGGGATCTATGAGTGGGAAATGTGCCTCGCCCTCAAACAGCGCGCCGAGACCAAGGCCCGTTCGCTGGAGGCGGCAATTCGCAAGGCAGAGGATGGTGACTATGGTGTGTGCGAGCGCTGCGGTCAGCCGATCGATCCCGCACGCTTGGCCATCTTGCCTCACACAAAGAGATGCATAAACTGCGCCTCCAAGCGGTGACTCAGCCATTCGCCGCACCTCGACTGCCCCGGGCCTCTCCCGGGGCAGTTCCTTTTTCTCCAGAATCCAAGGCCTGAGATTCGATCCCATTTGCGCGGCGGCCTTCTTTCCCGTAAGATAAGAACAGTCTCGAGTCGAGGAGGACCTGCCCATGGACGGCGCTGTCGAAATACCCGCGCGGATTGCACGACTGAGGGAGCTGGCCGACAATCTCTGGTGGAGCTGGCATCCCCTGGCGCGCGATCTGCTGCGCACTCTGAGTGAGCCCCTCTGGCGCAGCACTCGCCACAATCCGGTGCGCATGCTGCGCGAAGTGAGCCCACAGCGCCTGGAAAACTTGGCGGAGAGCCCTGCCTTTGTCGACCACTATCAGCGTGTAATGGCTGCCTTTGATGCCGACATACAGAATGGGCATCTCTGGTTCCCCGGCCACTATCCCGATCTGGCCCGCCCCGTCGCGTACTTTTCGGCCGAGTTTGGCCTGCACGGCTCGCTTCCCATCTACTCGGGCGGCCTCGGCGTGCTCTCAGGCGATCACTGCAAAGAGGCAAGTGACCTGGGCCTTCCTTTCGCGGGTGTGGGGTTCCTCTACCCCCAGGGCTACTTCCGACAGCACCTGGAGCCCAACGGGCGCCAGCAGGCTATCTACGACACGCTGAACTATGACCATGTGCCGCTCCATCCCGTGCTCGCACCCGGAGGCGAGCGCCTTCTCGTACAGGTGCTGCTGCGCGGGGTACCCGTGCATGTCCAGGTCTGGGAAGTCCGGGTCGGGCGAGTCCATCTCTACCTGATGGACACGAACGTCGCCCAGAACGCGGCCTGGGACCGCGACCTCTCTGCGCGCCTCTACGGTGGCGACCAGGAAACGCGCATCCGGCAGGAGATGGTGCTCGGCCTCGGCGGAGTGCGCGTGCTGCGGGCACTCGGCATCTCGCCCTCTGCCTGGCACCTGAACGAAGGCCATTCCGCTTTCCTGGTGCTGGAACGGCTGCGGGAGTTCACACAAGCAGGCCTGGCCTTCGGCGACGCACTCGCCACCGTGCAGCGCACGACGGTCTTCACGACGCACACCCCCGTGCCGGCCGGCCACGATGCCTTCCCCTTCCACATGATGGACGAGTACTTCGGCAGGTTCTGGCAGGAGATGGGGATGGGTCGCGATCAGTTCATGGCGTTGGGTGAGCACGAGAGTAGATTCAACATGACCGTCCTCGCCCTTCGTGCGTCCGGTCAGAGCAATGGCGTAAGCCAGCTGCACGGTGAGGTGTCGCGCCGAATGTGGCAGCGTGTCTGGCCCGACCGGCCCGTTGACCAGGTCCCCATCCGGGCCATAACCAACGGCGTGCATGTGCCAAGCTGGATCTCCTCGGAGTTGAAGGATCTCTTCGCCAAGCATGTCGGCCCAGACTGGGAAGCGCTCCACGACGACCAGGCTCTCTGGGACAGGATCGATGCCCTTCCCGACGCGGCGCTCTGGTCCGCCCACCAGCTGCTCAAGGGAAAGCTGCTGGCGCATGTCGACGAGCGAGCGCGCTTGCTGTGGCGAGCCGGGGGCATGGATGCAGGACAGGTGCTTGGCTCGGGTGTTCTTCTCGATCCCGAGGCCCTCACCATCGGCTTCGCGAGGCGCTTTGCCACCTACAAGCGCGCAACCCTACTCTTCCGCGACCCTGAGCGCCTGCGCCGCCTCCTCTTTGCCGATCGGCGCCCCGTGCAGTTCGTCTTTGCCGGCAAGGCTCACCCAGCCGACGGTGGGGGCAAGGACTTTATCCAGCAAGTCTACCAGTTTGCGCAGGATTCGGGCTTTGGCGGGCGGATCGCATTTCTGCAGGACTATGACATCCACATGGCCCGCTTCCTGGTCCAGGGAGTCGACGTGTGGATGAACAACCCGCGCCGGCCGAACGAGGCCAGCGGCACCAGCGGCATGAAGGCGGCGATGAACGGCGTTCCCAATCTGAGCGTCATGGACGGATGGTGGCTCGAAGGGTACCAGCCGGCCCAGGGCGAGCGCGCCTGCAATGGGTGGGCCTTCGGCGAGACCCAATACGACGACCCCGAGGTGCAGGACGAGGTCGACAGCCAGGCGCTCTATCGCCTCCTCGAGGAGCAGGTCGTGCCCCTCTTCTTTGAGTGCGGTGCCGACGAGATACCCCATGGGTGGGTGAAGGTGATGAAAGAAGCGATGCGCACCAGCATCGCCTCGTTCGGTACTCGACGCATGGTGAAGGAGTACATCCAGCAGTTGTACGTTCCCGCAATGCGCGGCGCCTAGGTGCAGATGGGGCATCCCGAGCGTGCAGGGCCCCGCCGGGGTCCCTCTATCCGGGGCACGGGCCGGCACCCTATTGTACGGCAGAACAGCGCGAGGATTTATGACAGCCAGAGAGATGAAAAGAGTGCTTGTGACCGGGGCCGTCGGCCAGATAGGCTCCGAGCTGACCGTGGAGTTGCGCAGACGCTTTGGCAACGAGAACGTCGTGGCCACCGGCCACCGCGCCAAACCGAGCCCCCTCTTGTGTGAGGGCCCCTTCGAGTACATTGACGTCAGCCGCCGCGACACAGTCCTTGCGGTGGTGGACAAGTACCAAGTCGATACGATCTACCACATGGCGGCCATCTTGTCGGCCGTCGGTGAGAAGAACCCCGCCCTGGCCTGGGACGTGAATATCAATGGGCTGTACAACATCCTGGAGGTGGCCCGCGAGCGGAGCCTGACCCGGGTGTTCTGCCCCAGCTCCATCGCCGCCTTCGGTCCCGACACACCGCGCGATAACACACCGCAGGAAACGGTGCTTCGCCCCACCACCATGTACGGTGTCACCAAGGTGGCGGGCGAGCTTCTGTGCGATTACTACGTCAGGCGGTACGGAGTGGATGTCCGCGGGGTACGATATCCCGGCATTATTAGCGCAGAGACCCTCCCCGGCGGCGGAACCACAGACTACGCGGTAGCCATCTACTACGAGGCCGTGGAGAAGGGACGCTACACTTGCTTCGTTCGCGAAGACACCGTCCTGCCCATGATGTACATGCCCGACTGCATCAAGGGCACGCTGGACCTCATGGAGGCGGACTTTTCCCGGCTGAAGCACCACTCCGACTTTAACCTGGCCGCGATGAGCTTCTCGGCGGGAGAGTTGGCCACCGCAATCCGTCGCCACATCCCCGGCTTTGTCTGCACCTACGAGCCCGACTTCCGACAGGCAATCGCCGATTCGTGGCCGCGCTCGATCGACGACGGCGCGGCACGCTCGGAATGGGGGTGGCAGCCGGCGTACGATCTCGAGGCGATGACTGTGGACATGCTCTCGCAGCTCCAGAAGCGGCATGCCGAAGGACGCCTCTATCCCGGCGGCGACAGCTGCAGTTGAGTGGGACGCGGCGGGTTTCCATACCCGCCAGGCGTAGGGCGGGTTTCCATACCCGCCAGGCGTAGAGGCGGGTTTCTATACCCGCCTCGCAGGGAGTGGCCGCCCGCATGATCGAGCCGCTGAACGAGAAGTACCTTCCCATCCTCCGCTTTGCGCGTGGCGAGCGGTTCTTTCCCATGGATGTGAGCGACTTTCTCTCCTACTCGACCCTGCGGAGGAAGGGGGAGGTCGATCCACTGCTTGAACGCGGCCGCGTCACCACCGATGTCCTCGCCCGCGGGCTGGAGCAGCCGATCGACGTCTATGTGCAGTCGGTCCCCTCGGCCCTTGCTGACCAGGATGTGGCTTCGCGCTGGGGGCGCAGCGTGATCGACCTGCTGGCCGGGGCATCGCGCAACATCGCCTCCTGGCAGAAGGGGCTCGCCCCGCTTATCTACTCGTGGCTCAGCCCCAAAACAGAAAAGGCCACCCAGATGTTCTGGTGGAACCCGCTCGTCATGCCGCTGGTGGCAGCGGGGCGGACAGCCAAGTCCGATCTGCCGCGCCTCGACCTGCCCCCCGAGATCGGCCGCGCTGCCTTCGACGCCTATTCCCAAAGCCGCGCCAACGCTCCGGGCTTTACCTACTACTACCGGCAGACCCACGACGCTAGGTACGTCTGCTTGCAGTACTGGTTCTTCTATGGGTTCAACGATTGGGCGACTGGCTACCGTGGCATGAACGACCACGAGGGCGACTGGGAAGGACTCTACCTCTTCTTTGAGCAGGATGAAGCCGGAAGCCCCGTCGAGCCGCCGGCCTACGTCACCTTCGTGGGCCATCATTCGAGGCTGACCAAGCCGTGGGCTCACCCGGACGTGACCCGCGAAGGCACGCACCCTGTTGCGTTCGTCGCCGGCGGGTCCCATGCCTCCTATCCCGAGCGCAAGGAGTACGACCTGATCAAGACGTACGGACTGGTCGACTATGCAACCGGAGATGGCCTCATCCTTCACCCATCCGATTGGCGCCCGGGGATTGCGCTGGACTCCGAGCCCTGGGCGCTTACCTACCTGGGGACTTGGGGCACCCGCTACTGGCTGGGTACTTCCTGGCTCGAGCGCCTGCTGAGCAGCGCGCGTCGCAAATTGCAGGAATTCGGGCTGCCCGGCATCAGCGGACCACGAAGCCCACGCTACTCGGACGAGGCCACAGAACGACCAAATTGGAGCCGGGTGGTCGAGTGGGCCGGAATTCTTGACCTGCAGCGATTGGGGAAGTAGACGCGGAGCGTAGGCGGGCAGACGCCTGTGCCCTGGCGCAACGGAACGGACCGAACGCAATCACAGCCCACTGGGGCAAGAGCAACATATCAGAGGAGGAACCATGGCAGACAAGTTCGACTTTATCCGCGACGATGTGGCCGGCCTTCAGCAGGCAGGCCTCTTCATCAACTTGCGAGTGATGGGCTCGGCAGCCGACGGCTGGATGATCGTCGACGGCAGGCGGGTCCTCAACTTTTGCACCAACAACTACCTCGGCCTGGCCAACCATCACCGCATGAAAAAGGCGGCGGCGAAGGCGATCGAGACTTGGGGCGTTGGGCCGGCAGCCGTACGCTCCATTGCCGGCACCCAAGCCCTGCACATCGAGCTGGAGCGGCGCCTGGCCGCCTTCAAAGGGGTCGAAGACGCGCTCTATCTGCAGAGCGGCTTCGTGGCGAACCAGTCAGCCCTGCCACCCCTCGTCGGCGCTGACAAGGCCGCCGGCGCACAGGACGTCATTTTCTCCGACAGGCTCAATCACGCGAGTATCATCGACGGGGCACGCCTCTCAGGTGCCAAGATCCTGGTCTATGAGCATTGCGACGCGCGGGATGCCGAACGTGTCATCCGCGAGAACCTGCCCAACTACCGGCGCGGTCTGCTCGTGACCGATGGCGTGTTCAGCATGGACGGCGACATCGCGCCGCTGGACGAGCTATACGAGGTCGCCGAGAAGTACGGCGTCATCAGCATGGTCGACGACGCGCACGGAGAGGGTGTCTTGGGTGGCGGCAAGGGAATCGTCCACCACTTTGGGCTGCAGGGCAAGTTCGACGTCGAGGTCGGCACCCTGTCCAAGGCCTTCGGCGTCGTCGGTGGGGTCATCGCCGGCAAGAAGGTTGTCGTGGACTACATCCGGCAGAAGGCGCGTCCCTTCCTCTTCTCCAGCGCCGCGACACCTCCCGACACTGCGGCTTGCCTTGCGGCCGTCGACCTACTCGAAGAGAGCTCCGATCTGGTGGACCGCCTGTGGGCCAACGCCGAGTACTTCAAGGCCGGCATGCGGCAGCTTGGCTTCGACACGGGCCGCAGCCAAACCCCGATCGTGCCCATCATGCTCGGCGACGCACCGCTTGCCAAAGAGTTCTCCCGGCGGCTGTTCGAAAACGGCCTCTTTGCCATGGCGCTCGGTTTCCCCACGGTGCCGCGCGGTCAGGCGCGCATCCGGGTGATGAACACGGCGGCCCACTCCAGGGAGGATCTCGACCTGGGCCTCTCCATCTTTGAGCGGGTGGGCCGGGACCTCGGCGTGATCTAGCCTTCCGGACCAGGTGCGCCCTGCCTCCGGCGTGCGTGGACCGAGCCGGGGCAGGGCGCAGCGCGAGCCGGGCTGCCCGAGCCCGCTTTCCCCCGCGCGCCGCTGTGGCCTGTCCACCTGTGGCGTCAGGGCAGGGCAGGCGCACGGTGCACAGCCAGTGTCGTTGCGAGCCCGAGCGGCGTGCGGCTGTCGCAGCGCGCCACGGCTGCCGTCCTGATTCCTTTACTCCTGAGGTGCCTCAGAGCGGCAAGAACTCCACAGCCGGTGCTGCTGGCGGCGATCTACTTGACTTCTTGCGTATCCTATGCTATTATATCAGAAAGCACAAGCTTCCATTCAGAGCTTGTCATTTTTGTGCAGGCTCTGGTGGCTCGGAGGAGGGTACAATGAGAAAGAAGCTGTTCACGTTCGCGTTGCTCTCGCTGGTGCTGCTCCTGGCGCTCGCGGCCCTGGCCGGTTGCCAGCGGGAGCCCTCGGTTCGCACGCCGGCAGGCGCCAGCGCCGTCGCTGGTACGGGCACCACTGGGGCTGCCGGGCAGGGCACGGCGACCCCCACCGAGACGGGCGGTGGCCTGGTCGCACCTGCCGGTGGGGCGACAGTCATTAGCTTGCTGACCCCGGTCCCGGGCGGCGCGGCTGCCACGCCCGAGGTGAGCGCGGCGGGATCGGTCACGCCGACGCTGTTGCTGCCCACTCCGGTCGTCGTGCAGCCTGCTGCCACCCAGACGCCCGTCCCACCTTCCGGTGAGCACACCCTGTACACCGTTCAGGCGGGCGACACGCTCTTCTCGATCGCCGTGAGCTACGGAGTTACTGTGGATCAGATTGTGACCGCCAATGGGCTTGCAGACCCCAGCACCATTGTCGTGGGTCAAGTGCTCAAGATCCCCACCCGCGGGGCGGGCGGCAGCCAGCCCGGCACAGGGCAGTGCCGCTACTACCACACGGTCAAGCCGGGCGACCGGATCTGGCAGATCGCCCGCGATTACGGGGTGGATCCCTACGGCATCCTCCAGGCGAATGGGCTGACGGTTGCCACGGGCAGCTATATCCTCCCGGGGGATCGCCTCTGCATCCCATAGCCGACAACTGAACGGAACCGCGCGGCCCTGCGTTCTCTTTGCAGAGGCCGCGCCATACGATAGGCCGGCGAGTACCCTACGGTTGCTCGCCGCCTGCACATTTCCAGGCCTCGTTTGACACCGGTAACCAACTATGCTAGTATGAGAGTGTGCCGTGGTGCTTGGGGTAGCCCAGCACACGGCGTGCAGGGTTTGCACGCACACCTGAGTGAAAACGCTGAGCAAAGGAGGTGGTTTGGCGGGAGGGTCTCAGGGTCCCCGCTCCTGGTAAGCCCGTAGTTCGGTTCAAGAAAACCAGATTTTAAGGAGGAGGACAATGTCCAAGAAGTTGATGTCTGTGCTCGGGCTGCTGATCGTAGCTAGCATGCTGTTGGCAGCCTGCGGCGCCACGCCCACGGCCGAGGTCGTCGAGCAGACGGTCGTCGTGCCCGGTGAGCAGGTAGAAGCGACGGTCATCGTCAAGGAGACCGAGGTCGTCACCGTTAAGGAGACCCAAATCGTTGAGGTGACGGCAGTCCCTGAGCCGGTGACCCGCACAGGTGCCTGGGTGGACCAGCTGGTCTTTACCGAGCAGAATGAGGCGCAGGCCGCTGTCAAGCAGCTGCAGGCCAACGACGCCGACATCTATGCCTACACCGTGAACGATGCGAACCTCTTCGAGACGGTGACCAGCGATCCGAACCTGGCCTACACCACCGCCTACGGCTCGTACAACGAGATCACGGCCAACCCCGTACCCGTCTTCGCCGACGGCCGCATCAACCCCTTCGGTGTTGCCAAGTTCCGCGAAGCGATGAACATGCTCATCGACCGCAACTACATGGTCCAGGAGATCATCGGTGGCCTTGGAATACCCAAGTTCTCGAGCCTCAACTCGTCCTTCCCGGACTATGCCCGCTACGTCGAGGTGAACCGCGAGATCGAGGCCAAGTACGCCTATAACCCCGACAAGGCCAAGGAGATCATCGCCGGCGTCATGGCCGAGATGGGCGCCACCCTGGGTGCCGACGGCAAGTGGCAGCACAACGGCGCCCCCGTGACCCTGATCGGCATCATCCGCACCGAGGACGAGCGCAAGGAATACGGCGACTACATCGGCCAGCAGCTTGAGTCTGCCGGTTTCACCGTCGACTTCCAGTACAAGACCCGCTCGGAAGCCTCGCCGATCTGGAACTCCAGCGACCCGAACGAAGGCCTCTGGCACTGGTACACCGGCGGCTGGATCACCACCGCCATCAGCCGCGACGACGCCACCAACTTCGGCTACTTCTATACCGCCCTCGGCTCCGGCTCGCCCCTGTGGCAGGCCTACGCGCCGTCTGATGCCTTCATGGCAGTCTCCGAGAAGCTGTGGGTGAACGACTTTGCCACCATGGACGAGCGCGCAGAGCTCTTCAAGGAAGCTCTCTACCTCTCCATGGAGGACTCGGTCCGCATCTGGCTCGTGGACGCCATCTCCTTCGCTCCGCAGCGTGCGGACATGGAAGTCGCCTACGACCTGGCTGGCGGTGTCGCCGGCTCGTCCCTCTTCCCCTACACCATCCGCTTCAAGGACAAGATCGGCGGCACCATGCGGGTCACGCAGCCCGGCGTCCTGATCGAGCCCTGGAACCCGATCGCCGGCTCGAACTGGATCTACGACATGACGCCCATCCGCTCGACGCAGGACTCCGGCGTGCTCGCGGATCCCTACACCGGCCTCTACTGGCCGAGCAGGATCGAATCGGCCGCCTGCACCGTCAAGACTGGCCTGCCCGTTGGCCAGACGCTCGACTGGGTGACGCTCGACTTTGCCGACAAGATCGAGGTCCCGGCGACCGCCTGGGCGGACTGGGATGCCGTGAACCAGGTCTTTATCGAGGCCGGCAACATGACCACGCCGACCCTCGAGGCCAACACCAAGTGCACGGTCACCTACCCGGCGGACCTGTGGGAGACGGTCAAGTGGCATGATGGCAGCTCGCTGTCGATGGCGGACTTTGTCATGTACATGATCCTGCTCTTCGACAAGGGCAAGCCCGAGAGCGCCATCTACGACGAGTCGCTGGCGCCGCAGGTCGATGCCCTCCTGTCGCACTTCCGTGGTGTAACCGTTGACTCGACCGATCCCCTGGTCATCACGACCTACGACGACATCGTCTACCTGGATGTGGAGTGGCTTGTCACCACCTGGTGGCCCACCTACGCCCAGGGCCCCGGTGCCTGGCACAACATGGCCCTCGGCGCCACCGCCGATGCCAAGGGTGAGCTCGCCTTCTCGACCGACAAGGCAGGCACCCTCGGCGTTGAGTGGATGAGCTTTGTCGCCGGCCCCAGCCTGGCCATCCTCAAGGCCGACCTCGACTCGCTGGCAGCCAAGGGCTCGATCGTCTACACGCCCACCCTCGGCACCTACCTGACGGCCGACGAGATCGCAGAGCGCTACGCCAACCTGACCGACTGGTACAAGATGCAGGGTCACTTCTGGCTAGGCACCGGCCCCTTCTGGCTGGACAAGGCCTTCCCGGTCGAAAAGACCCTCAGCCTGCGCCGCTTCGAGTCCTACGTGGACATGGCCGACCGCTGGTCTGGCTTCGGCACCCCGCCGATCCCGACCATCGAAGTCACCGGCCCGGCCTCGGTCAAGGTCGGTGCGGCGGATGCTGCCTTTGAGGTCTCCGTCATGCTCGGCGACCAGCCATACGCCAGCAAGGACATCCCCGGCGTCAAGTACCTGGTATTCGACGCCACCGGTGCGCTCGCTGGCAAGGGTGACGCCGTACTGGCCGAAGAGGGCAAGTACACCATCACCCTGCCTGCCGACATCACGAGCAAGCTGACCGCCGGCTCCAGCAAGCTGGAAGTCGTCGTGACCTCCAACCTGGTGGCCATCCCCGGCATCCTGGACTACGAGTTCGTCGTCCAATAGGCCGGTAGTCTACCCATGATGCCCGGTGGGGGTTCGGGAAACCTGCCCCCATCGGGCTTGCTTACATGACCGGGGAGCGCTCGAGTGGGCGGTCTGGCGCTTGGCTCCCCAGCCCCTGTCGGGTACCGGGCCCGGGGCTCGGCCCCAACCGACGTGAAGTCGCGCTGATTCCAAGGAGGTGCTGCTGTGAGCGAAGCGACCTTGGCCGCCGCTCCCAAGGCGGGGGCTGCTGAAAAGAAGAAAGGCGGGTCCAGTGCCCTGGTGAGGCTTCTCCGGTACAGCCTGGTCCGCCTCGTCCTGCTGTTCGTCACCGTCGTCGTGGGCGTCTACCTCACCATCCTCATTGCCAACATGGGCGGTCACGTAGACAAGATTCAGCGCGGGCAGATCCGCGAGTCCGTCGACCAGGCCTTTGCCATGAACCCCCAATTCAAGGCCCTGCCCGAGGCCCAAAAGCTCAAAATGCGCGAGGAGCAGTACGCCATCCAGGAAAAGCGCCTCGGGCTGGACAAGCCCTTCCTGGTGCGCAGCGTCATTTACCTGAAGAACGCCATCACCCTCGACCTGGGCCGGGCACTCCAGATGTCCAGCGACAGCGGCTCCAAGATGGTCAAGAACATCTTGCTGGAGCGCATGCCGGCCACGCTCGTGCTCTTTGGGACGGCTGACCTCCTCCTCTTCACCCTGGGAGTGCTGCTCGCGCTCTCTGTCTCGCGCAAGTATGGCAGCACCATTGACAAAATCGTCGTCATGATGGCCCCGACCTCCTCTGCCCCTGGCTGGTTCTACGGCATCTTCCTGATCCTGATCTTTGCCGCGCTCCTGGGGTGGCTGCCTTTCGGGCACATGGTCGACGCGCCGCCGCCCGACAACAAGGGCCTCTACCTCCTCAGCATGCTCAAGCACATGATCCTGCCCGTCGCGGCACTCACCATGACCCTCCTGCCCATCCAGATCTACAGCTGGCGCACCTTCTTCCTCATCTATTCGAGCGAGGACTATGTGGAGATGGCCAAGGCCAAAGGGCTCAAGGACAAGGACATCGAGCGGCGCTACATCCTGCGGCCGACCTTGCCCGTCATCATAACCAGCTTCTCGCTCTTGGTGATCGCCATCTGGGTCGGTGCACCGATTTTCGAGACCATCTTCCAGTGGCCCGGCTTTGGACGCGCTCTGTACCAGGCCATCGGCCTGTACGACACCCCGGTGATTGTCGGAGAGTGCGTGATCTACGCCTATTTGCTCGCCATAACACTATTCCTGCTGGATTTTGTCTATGCGCTGGTCGACCCGCGGGTCAAGGTCGGCGGCGGCCAGGGGAGGGCAGGGTGAAACTCAAGGGCACCTTCAAGGAGCTGCTGCGTTACCCGTCGGCCATCATCGGCCTATCGATCATCCTGCTGCTGATTGTCGTGGCCGTCTATGCAGTCGTCAGCGTGCCGTACGACGAGGCGGTCCGCCTTTGGCGCGGAGGCAAGGACCCGACCACCGGCCTCGACATTTGGTACCGCAACCCCAAGTACGCCGGACCGACCTGGACGAACCTTTTCCGCCGCGACAAGCTGCCCGAGACCATCGTCATGAGCACCGCCGAGGGCTCGGCGGAAAAGGAGGTCTTCGCCGGCGACGTCAACGTCTATACCATGACCTTCCCCTTTGAGTTCGAGGCGGCCAGCTTCGCCTCGGACATGGTGATCTTTTTCGACGCCAAGTTCACCGAGAAAAAGCCCCACGTCTCCATGTCCTGGACCAAGCCCGACGGCACGGTGGTCCGCGTGGCCGACCTCGGTGTGGAAAAGGGACAGGCGTTCTACTTCGCCCAGGATGCCAAGCTGACGAAAAAGCTGGGGGGTGTCGCGCCGGTCAAAGCGCTCTTCGCGGTGGACCCTGCGGCCCAGCCACCCGCCGTAATGAAGGGGCAGTACAAGCTCGAAGTCCTGGGCTTCACCTTCGAGCCCGATTCGACTCTGGACGCAGAGCTGATTGTCTACGGTCAGCTGGCCGGCATCGCCGGTACGGATCACCTGCGCCGCGACTTGAAAGTCGCCTTGCTGTGGGGGACGCCGGTCGCCCTCTCCTTCGGCCTCCTCGCCGCGCTTGGCACCACCATCACGACCATGCTCATCGCCGCGATTGCGACCTGGTTCGGTGGCTGGGTCGACGCACTGATTCAGCGCATCACGCAGGTCAACATGGTGCTTCCATTCCTGCCCATCTTGATCATGATCGGCGTCTTCTACTCGCGCTCGATCTTTGTCATCCTGGGGGCGACCATCCTCCTCTCGATCTTTGGTGCATCCATCCTCAACTACCGCTCGATATTTCTCCAGGTCAAGGAATCTGGCTACATCGACGCGGCGCGGGCTTACGGCGCGGGTAACTGGCGGGTGATCTTCCGCTACCTCTTGCCCAAGATCATCCCCATGATGATCCCTGCCCTGGTGACCGGCATCCCTGCCTACGTCTTCCTGGAAGCGTCGCTGGCGGTACTGGGGCTGGGCGATCCCAGCCTGCCGACGTGGGGCAAGGCCATCAGTGATGCGCAGGCCAACGGCGCCCTCTACCAGGGGCTGTTCTACTGGGTGCTCGAGCCGGCCGTGCTCCTGATTCTCTGTGGGATGGCTTTTGCCCTTCTCGGTTTCTCGCTCGATCGCATCTTTAACCCAAGACTGAGAGGACAATAAGACTGTGAGCGCTGCTACTGCTTCAATAGCCCAAACTGCCCAAGCCACCGCAGCCGACGACAACAAGCTGCTGCGCGTCGAAGACCTGGTGATGTACTTCCGCACCACCAAGGGCGAGGTTCAGGCGGTCGACCATGTGGACTTTGACCTGCACTACAACGAGGCGGTAGTCATCCTGGGCGAGTCGGGATGCGGCAAGACCTCGCTGGCCAAGGCGATCCTGCGCCTTCTGCCCAAGAACGTGGGGACCTACACCGGCCGGGTCCTGCTTGAGGGTCAGGATACCATGACCCTGACGGACGAAGAGTTCCGCGAGCAGATTCGCTGGGTCAAGATGTCCATGGTGCCCCAAGCGGCAATGAACTCGCTGAACCCCGTCCTGAAAGTGGGGGACCAGGTGTCCGAGCCGATGATCGTGCATCACCAGGTGAAGAAGCAGGAGGCCCTGGCCCAGGCCCGCAAGATGTTCGACCACGTCGGTGTGCCGGGGGACTTTATGAACCGTTATGCGTTCGAGCTCTCCGGCGGCATGCGCCAGCGCGTGGCCCTCGCCATGGCTCTCGTGACGGCGCCCTCTCTCGTCGTCCTCGACGAGCCGACCTCGGCGCTGGATGTGCTCACTCAGGCCAACATCTTCAACACCCTGAAGCGCATCAAGCAGGAGCTCGAGATCAGCTTCATCCTGATCACGCACGACATCGCGACTTCGAGCGAGCTCGCCGACCGCGTGGTGGTGATGTACGCCGGCGAGATCGTCGAAGTGGGCGACTCGGCCTCGGTCTTTGTGGAGCCGCTTCACCCCTACTCCAGGAAGCTGCTGGCCAGCGTGCCGCGGCTGCGTGCCAATCAAGACCCTGACTTCATCGCCGGCCAACCGCCGAGCTTGCTTGACCCGCCCACGGGCTGCCGCTTTGCCGAGCGGTGCCCTTCACGCTTTGAAAAGTGCGCGGAGACTCCGCCGACGATCAAGCGGGGCAGGGTCCAAGTCAAGTGCTGGCTACACGCTTGAGACGGGAGCAGACCATGACCACCGACGCAAAAGAACCAGTCCAGGAGATGACTCAGCCCCCGGTGGCGAGCGCACCGGTCAGCGGGAACGGGGCCCTGCTTTCGATCCAGGGCCTGCACGTCTGGTACGAGCTGCGGAGATTTGGCTTCGGCCATGCCGGCTATGTGAAAGCCGTGGACAATGTGTCGTTCGACCTGACGCACGGAGAAGCGGTCGCCATCGTCGGCGAGAGCGGCTGCGGCAAATCCACACTCATGAAGACAATCCTCGGCCTGGTGAAGCCGACCAAGGGCGACGTAGTCTTTGAGGGCACGAACATCGCCGGCCTCGCAGCCAAACAGCTGCGCTGGTACCGTTCGCAGGTCGGCTATGTGCAGCAGGACCCCTATGGCGCCCTGGCACCCTTCATGACCGTGGAGCGGATTTTGGGCGAGCCGATGGTGATCAACGGCATCAAGGCCAAATCCGATCGCCAGGTGCGGATGCAGCGGGTGATGGAAGAAGTCAAGATGATGCCCATCGAGGACTTTATCCAAAAGTACCCGCACATGCTCAGCGGCGGCCAGCAGCAGCGCATGGTCATTGCCCGCGCCATGGTGCTGAACCCCAAGATGGTCGTCGCCGACGAGCCGGTCTCCATGCTGGATGCCTCCGTGCGCGTCGAGATCCTGCGGCTTCTGCGCAGCCTCCAGGCCTCTCACAACCTTGCCGTCATGTACATCACCCATGACCTCTCGACGGTTCGCTACTTCTCCGAGCGCATCTTTGTCATGTATGCCGGCAAGCTCGTCGAAAAGTGCAAGGTGGATGACCTGCTGCGCAACCCGCTCCACCCATACACCGACGCCCTGCTGGCCGCTTCGCCTGACCCCGATCCCCACAACCTCCACGTCTTCAAGGAAGTGCCGCCCGGCGAGCCACCTAACCTCATCAAGCCGCCGCCCGGCTGCCGCTTCCATCCACGCTGCCGTCACATGATCAAGGACTTGTGCGACGTTGAGGAGCCGCCCGAGTACCAGCCAGAGGAAAGGCACTCGGTCGCATGCTGGCTGTACCGGTAATGCGCCTGCTCGCCACCGCAGGGGGCCAGCCTGAGGGAATGTGATGCTGGGACGCCTGTCACCCGGATGGATGATTGGGATCGGTTTCTTGCTGGTGTTGGCAGGGGCGGTGATCCCCTGGCTCATCGTGCTCCAGGTCATCCCTTCGACCTGGGCGCTCAACTTTCTCTCCTTCGGGGCATCGATGGTTGGCCTGATGCTGGGCGTTGCCGGGACTGCCTACCTCGTCCGCCTGCGCAAGGGCAAGGAGTAGGTATTCCTCAGCCCGATCTGCCTGCGGAGAAGCCGGCGCGATAGCGTCAGGAGCGCCGGGGCCGAGTCGACGACACGCCGGGGGCGCCGAGAGGCGCCCCCGCCTCTCTCCTGCGCGCCCGGCTCTGAACGGATCAGGCACCCGGGCGTTATTCTACTGAGGTCCGATGTCATTGCTGAGTCGTGTCCAACGCAGGGCTGTTGCATGCTCTCCTATCTGTCACTCTGAGCGACCGCAGGGAGCGAAGAATCTCGCCCATGACCGTGGGGGGACGCTTTGCCTGCGCCGCGCTCAGGCTCAGCACGACAGGGCCAGCACACTGCGCAACAGCCGTCAGGAGCAGCGAGGGTCGAGTGCCTGACCAACCCAGGGCTCCCAGCACCATCTTGAGAGTCGCCCGATACACGCTCGCACGGGTCGTCGTGCTTTCCTTGATGGTGGCGATCGGCGTCTTCCTGGCGATCGTCGTCCTGAACTATGGGGGATACATCGACAAGATCTTTGAGGCCCAGATAGCCGAGTCCCTCAACTCCATCTCCCTGGCCAATCCTGGACTGACGCAGGTAGAGCTGCTCAAGGTCTACGAAGAAGCAGAAGCGGGGTTGCGCAAGGCCTACGGCCTGGACCAGCCTTTCCTTCTGCGCTGTGCCCGTTGGTTCTGGAAAGCCGTCACCTTTGACTGGGGAGAGGCCTACATGCAGCTCATCCTGCGTGGCCTCGAGTCGCGCGCCCCAACCGTGCGCAACCTTATCCTGCTGCGGTTGCCGCGAACTCTGCTGCTCGCCGGGACGGCCAACCTTCTCGTCTTCGTTGCCAGCCTCCTTACCGCGCTGCGCCTCTCTCACAAGCACGGCGGTATCCTGGACCGCCTGGTGGTTGGCCTCTCGCCCATCTCCACTATCCCCAACTGGGCCTACGGCATTCTGCTTACTGTGATCTTTGCCGGTGAGCTTGGCCTCCTGCCTTTTGGCGGCATGTACGACGACCTGCCCCCGGCCACTCAGCTTGGCTACGTCCCGATCGTCCTCAAGCACATGATCCTGCCGGTAACGGCCATCTTCCTGAGCCTCTACTTTCAGAGCGTATACGCTTGGCGGACGTTCTTCCTGGTCCACGCCGGCGAAGACTATGTGGAGCTGGCGAAGGCCCAAGGACTCCCACCGCGCATGGTGGAGCGGCGCTATGTCCTCAGGCCGGTCCTGCCCTACATCATCACCAGTTTTGCCGTCATGCTCGTCACCTTCTGGCAGAGCATCCTGGTCCTGGAGCTGCTCTTCGATTGGCCCGGCATCGGCCAGCTCTTCGTCATGGCTCTGCGCCTAAACCAAAGGAACGTCGCGACGGCCGTGATCGTCGTGTTCGCATTGCTTCTTGCACTCTCTGTGCTGCTTCTGGACATCATCTATGCCACCGTGGACCCTAGGGTCAGGGTTGCCGGCAACGGGCGGACCGTGCGGCCGTTCGGCAGGCGCAGGCTCGCCCTGCCATCTTGGCTGAGCCGTCGTTCCGGGCAGTCCCATCTGCCCAAGACGGTGCCAATGCCCGATGCTCGGTTCGATGATAGGGGCTCGGCCGCCGGCGACGGGAAGGGCCGCCCGTTCGTGGGCTCTCGACACCGCACAGGAGAGCGCACCATCCTCACCGTGCTGCGCGAGCTCGTGCGCTATCCCTCCGCAGCCAGCGGCATCCTGATCATCGTCGCTCTCATCGGCGTCTCGGTCTACGCACTGGTCGCCATCCCCTACCGAGAGGCGTGCGACCGCTGGCGCCCCCAGCGACCCGACAGCTACCTGCTGCCGGTAAACGGACGTCCCGAGTGGACCAATCTGCTCCGGCGCGAAAAGCTGCCTCCTACCCTGGTCTTCAACCGGGAGAACGGTGCACTCAGCAAGACGGCAACCAGCGTGGACGGCAGTAGCCAGATCACCCTGACATTCACATTCGACTATGCATATGGCGGCTTTCCCCAGGAGGCCGCGGTCTACTTCAGCACGTCCTATGCGTCGAAGAAGCCCTTTGTCTCCATGGATTGGATCGCACCCGCCGGCAGGCGGACTCAGCTAGGGCGCTTTTCCGTGGTGAATGGGGAGGTGTGGTATGCCTCGAGCGCACTTCCCAAGATGGATATCGCACAGGCGGGAATCCGGCGGGAGGAATGGATGCAGGGCAGAGGCGGCGCCTCCCCGGTGCAGGTTCTCTTCCGGGACGCCGCCGCTGAGGAACCTGCGGCGGGCAAGGGCACCTACCGGCTGGAGGTCCAGGCCTTCACTTTCGAGCCTGGCTCAGATGTCGACGCCGAGCTCGTGCTCAGGGGCCAGGTCTATGGCTGGGCCGGCACAGACTCGCAACGCCGGGACCTCGGCGTGGCACTTCTTTGGGGCGCCCCTGTGGCGCTCGCTTTTGGGCTCTTCGGCGCCATCGCGACCAGTATCCTGTCCATGGCCTTTGCCGCCATTGGCGCCTGGTTCGGGGGCTGGGTGGACGGCCTGGTCCAGCGCCTCACCGAGATCAACATGATCCTCCCTGCACTTCCGATGGCCATCATGGTCTACTGGCTCTATGCCGGCAGCATCTGGGCCATCCTGGGAGTCATTGTTCTCCTCAACATCTTTGGCAGCTCGGTCAAGAGCTACCGGGCCGCCTTTCTCCAGGTCAGGGAGGCGCCCTACGTCGAGGCCGCACAGGCTTACGGCGCAACCGGTTGGAGGGTGATCCGCCGCTATCTCGTGCCGCGCATCCTGCCGATCCTGATCCCGCAGCTCGTTGTGCTGGTCCCAACCTACGTCTTCTTCGAGGCAACCCTGGCATTCCTGGGTGTCAGTGATCCTCACCTTCCTACCTGGGGCAAGGTGATCTACGATGCCTTCAACTTCGCGGCCTGGGCAGGTCACACCTACTGGGTCTTGGAGCCCACTCTCTTGATCGTCGTGACCGGCCTGGCCTTTGCACTAGTCGGCTTTTCGCTGGATCGCATCCTTAACCCTAGGCTCAGGACCCTCTAGCGGAGCGCGGACGGTAGGCACGGATGGCAGGCAGTGCGTCGCGTCGGCTCGACAGACCTCGTAGGCCGGGTTTCCATACCCGGCCCCGGCTTTGGCTTCCAGACGATGGGGCGTAGGGTGACGGCGTTGCTCAAGGCGTGGCGCTGGCTGCGCTGGGTGGTGGTCGTCGCGGTCCTGCCCTTTGCCATCCTCGGCCTCGTGGCCCTGGCCGATGGGCTTGTCGGCAACTCGCGCTTTGACCCTTCCTACTTCGCGGCGCCCTACCTCGAGCGCTACAGCACCCCGGCCGCGGCGGTCAAGTCCATGGAGAGCGGCCTCCGCAGGGGCGACCTGGCACTTATCGCGGAGCTCCAGGGGCTGAAGCGCCCGGCAAGCTTCAGGACGAGTTCGGGCATCACCTTTGTCGAGCTCTGGGAAAACTGCGGGCCGTACCGGGTCTACCTCTTCCTCGACCGGCAGACCTACATGCGTTCTCTGATACCGTTCGAGGAGGTCCAGGGTCGTTGGGTAGCCGGCCCTCGCGACCTGCGCTTCTACCTGCGCTCCGGCCACTGGCGCACGCCGTTCCTGATCGCAGCCGGAGTCTGGTGGGCTCTCTGCTGCGCCGGGGGCGGGCTGCTGCTGCTGGGCCGCAGGACCGCACGCCTGGGCGCCTAGCCAACGAGTGGTAGCTAGCCGGTTGGTGGCCGGCCTGCACTGTGCTACAATGGTCTGTATGGGGCGCCCAAGAGTCATCTTCTTAGCCGGAGGCATCGCGGCAGTGGTTGCTCTGCTTCTCCTCTCCGGAAGTCTATCGCAGGTGCGCCTGGCCCCCGGCGACCAGCTTCCCTCCGTCGCTCAAGAGACCGGCGGGCTTGAACTGGGCGACGGCGCCGCTGTTCACCTTCTGGACGAGGCCGCACTGGAGCGCTTCCTCAAGGTCATATACATTCTGGTGCCACTGCTCCTCGCTGCGTCGATCGTCGCACTGATCATCTCGCCCGAGATGCGAAAGGATGTCCTGGCTCGCTTGATCGTGCCGATCCTGCTGCTCCTTTACCTGCTTCTGATCCGGGACAAGCAAAGCAACGTGCCGTTGGCTCCGACAAGCGCGGTTCCGGTCGAGAGCGGCGCCGCAGTGGTCGCCGAGGAGGGCCCAATCGTGGAGTTCAGCGCCACCCCGCCCGACACCGTCGTATGGGGCACCCGGATCGCGGTCGGCGTCGGGGTCGCGCTCTTGGTCGGCGGTGCGCTCTGGCTTCTATGGCGAAGCCGGCGCGCCCCTGCGCCGCACCCGCTTGCCCAGGTGGCTGAGCAGGCCAGGCAGGCAATTCGGGCCATCGAGGCGGGCGGCGACGTGCGCAACGTCATCCTGCGCTGCTATTTTGAGATGGGTCGCATTCTTGGCGAGGAAAAGGGCCTTCTGCGGCAGAGCACCATGACGCCCCGCGAGTTCGAGTGCAGCCTGACCGCCGCCGGCCTCCCCGGCCCGGCCGTGCGGCGCCTGACACGCTTGTTCGAGGGCGTGCGCTACGGAGCCAAGCCAACCGGCGCCCGCGAGGAGCAGGAGGCCATGCTCGCATTGGTTGAGATCTCCGACGCCTGCCGGGGCGGGGCCTAGCTGTGCCGCACCCGCGCTTGGCTCGCCTCGTCCGTTCTTCGGGCCGCACCCTTCTCTTCCTGGTCGCCGGGCTGGCGATTGCCGTTCCCCTCGTCTTGCTCGCTGCGCGCTGGGCGTCGGGACGGCTCTCTACCCAGGTCTGGTACGTGATCTGGTACGCAGGCCTTCTGCTGGACTCTGTGCCCCAGGAGGTCGTCTGGGCCCTTCTGGTACTCCTCTTCGTCGTGCTTGCGGCGCTCAGCCTGATTCGGCTTCGCAGAGCCACTTCGGTGGTGAACGGGCGGTTTCGCGCCTCTGCCGCACCCGTGAGGGACTTGGCAGGCCTGATCGCAGGCTCGAAAGAGGGGCACTACTGCCGGTGGAGCCTCTCCCAGGAGCTGGGAGGCCTGGTGGTCGATGCGGTCGAGGGGCAGCGACCCGGACCGGCCGACCTGAGGCGCAGGTGGCTTGCAGACCAGAGGTTCGGGGTACCCGCCCCGATCCAGGCCTACGTCAGGGAAGCGATTTGGGGATCCAACCGGCTCGAGGGATCGCGCCTGTCCCTTTGGCGGCGCCTGATCCTCCGCCAGCAGCCCGATTCCGCCCTTGATCTTGATCCGGTCACTGTCGTCGAGTTCATTGAAGAACAGCTGGAGGTATCTGATGACCATCCGAGGAGCTGACATCGCCGGCCTGAGCGGCCGCGTGATTGGGCAGGTCGAGCGTGCCATCGTGGGCAAGCGGCCGGTTCTGGAGAAGATGATGGCATGCATCCTCGCCGGCGGCCACGTGCTCCTCGAGGACTATCCGGGCCTGGCCAAGACGCTGATTGCCAACAGCTTCTCCGTCGCCCTGGGGCTCAAGTTCCGCCGCATCCAGTTCACTCCCGACCTCCTGCCGGGAGACATCACAGGCGGCTATGTCTACGACCGCGCCAACAGCCGCTTCGAGCTTCGCCAGGGACCGATCTTCGCCAACGTGATCCTCGCCGACGAGATCAATCGCGCTTCCCCCAAGACCCAGTCGGCGCTCCTGGAGGCAATGCAGGAGTATCAGGTGACGCTGGAAGGGGAGACGATGAAGCTGCCGCAGCCTTTCATCGTCATGGCCACACAGAACCCCATCGAGTACGAGGGTACCTTCCCGCTGCCCGAAGCGCAGCTGGACCGTTTCCTGCTGAAGCTGTCGGTGGGGTACCCCTCACAGACGGACGAGCAGGAAGTGCTGCGACGGCGTCGCGAGAGGATGCATGACGAGTTCGACCTGGAGCAGGTCACTGATCCCGGTGAGCTGGAGGCAGTCCGCGCCGCTGTGGAGCACGTCTACGTAGAGCCCGACATCGAGCACTACATCGTGGCCCTCGTCGCAGCAACGCGCGGCCGCCGCCAGGTGGCCGTCGGCGCCAGCCCCCGTGGCTCGCTGGCGCTCCTCAAGCTCTCACGGGCGTGGGCAGGCATGCAGGGACGTGACTACGTCCTGCCCGATGACGTCAAGCTCTTTCTCCTTCCCGCCCTCGTGCACAGGCTGATCCTGGAGCCCGAGCTCTGGATGAGACGCCATGCCGCCGAGGAGATCCTGGAGACGGTGCTCCAGTCGGTCCCCGTGCCGGTCCAGGTCGGAGCGGGATGAGCCCGTGAAACGTCTAGTCGTGCTGGGCTCCGTCACCTACTTGCTGGTGGCACTAGGTCTGGCTGCGATCAACGGCCGGCTGCTGGCACTCGCCGTCCCGGCTGTGCTCTACCTGCTCTTCGCTCTCGCCCTGGGTCCTGGACCCCTCCGGTTGCGGGTCACGCGCAGGACGAGCACGGATCATGCCCTGGCCGGCACCCCTGTCTCGGTTCACCTGGAGGCGGTCAACGAGGGCGGTACCCTCGACCGGGTGACGATCGAGGACATGGTGCCCCAGGGGCTGGAGATCCTGGAGGGCAGCCCCAAGGTTTCTGCCGCACTGGGTCCCGGCGTTGTCTACCGGTGGAGCTATGTCATCCGGCCGGACCGCGGCCTCTTCGATTTCGTGGGTGTGCAGGCCTCGGCGAGTGACCACTTTGACCTCTCCCGGCAGACCCTTCTCCTGGAGGCTCCCGGACACCTTACGGTCCTCCCCGAGCCCTTTCGCCTGCGGCGGATGAGCATCCGGCCGCTGCGCACTCGTGGCCATGCGGGTCCGGTGCCCGCCCGCCAGGGGGGGCCGGGCACTGATTTCTTCGGGGTGCGTGAGTATCAGGCCGGCGATCCGCGGCGATGGATCAATTGGCGGGCCAGCGCTCGTCACCCGGCTGCGCTCTACACCAACGAGTTCCAGCAGGAGCGCATCACAGACGTCGGGCTCATGCTCGATGCACGCTCGCGCCACGACATGCGCGTGGGTGGCCGGTCCCTATTCGAGCACTCGATCCGGGCGGCCGCCTCGCTGGCAGATCTCTTCCTTCGAGACGGAAACCGGGTCGGGCTCCTGGTCTTCGGCCAATACCTGGATTGGACCTTTCCCGGATATGGGAAGGTACAGCGTGAGCGAATCATGCGCGCGCTGGCGCGCGCTCGCCCGGGAGACAGCCAGGTCTTTGACAGCCTGGAGAACATCCCCACCCGCTTCTTCCCCGCACAGTCACAGCTTGTCTTGGTCAGCCCTCTCTCGCAGGATGACCTGCCGGTGCTTCTGAGGCTTCGGGCGCGTGGCTACCAAGTCCTTGTCATCCGCCCCGACTCTGTTACCTACGAGGTTGCTGGCCTGCCGCCCGCAGACTCCGTGGAACTGGCATCCCGCATCCTGCATGCCAGGCGGGCCGTCGTGCGCCGCGGGCTCCAGAAAGCCGGCATTCAACTTGTTGACTGGAATGTGGATCGGCCCTTTGACCAGGTGCTGCACGGCTCGCTTGGCCGCGTGCCCCAGTGGTTCCGGGCGGTCAGCCTGCAGGTCTAGCGTATGAGCGGCGGCTGGCGGCAGGGCATGGGCCGTGGACCTGCGATCGGGGTCATGTGAGAGGGCGCTTGGCTGAGGAGGGCGTAGACCTGAGCCGCGTACGCATGGTAGGCACGCTGAGCATCGTGGCTGCCGGTGCCGCGCTGACGACCGGGTACGCATTGGCCGACCGCGTGGCGGGGGCCATCGCTGGGGCGTCCCTGGCACTCGCCTGGCTTCTCCTGCGGCAGCGCAGTGGCGCCTGGCTGTGCGACACCGGTCTGATCGCCAGCGCCGCTGCGGCGGCTGCCGGGATGTTGCTGGATGCGCGCCCTGCCTGGATGCTCATCGCCCTGATAGCGGCACTCACGGCCTGGGACCTCGACGCTTTTGCTCGCTGGCTGCACGACTGCCCGACGGCCGCCGAGGCGCAGTCCCTGGAGCGCCGGCATCTCCAGCGGACGCTCGCCTTGGACCTGCTGGCGCTGGGTCTAGGGTTGCTTGCACTGGAGCTGCACATCAGGCTCCGCCTCGGTCTCCTGATCCTGCTTGGCCTCATACTCTCCCTCGGGCTAAGCCGGGTGGTGGTCGCGCTGCGGCGGCAGGCGGGCTAGCGCGGGACTGCGTACGCGGGTGGCCGAGACGGTGCTGGGTCCTGTGCCCGAGCCTCTAGACGCACTGCTTGCCCGCGCCTGGCACGTGCGGCGGACCCACTTTCGCGATCTGGTCACCTGGTCGCTCCCCCTGGATACGGCTGTGCTCAGCCTGACGGGGGAGGCCTGTGCCCTCGACTGCGCACACTGTGGCGGCGTCTACCTTCACTCGATGAAGCCCATCTGGACTGCAGAGCCGGATGGCAGCTCGAGCTGCCTTGTCTCCGGCGGCTGCGATCCCTCTGGTCGGGTTCCCGTCCTCTCGCACCTGGATCGCGTGCGCGCTTGGCGTGTCGGCCGCCGCATGAACTGGCACGTGGGCCTCATCTCCGAAGCCGAGATCGCGGCCATTGCAGAGCTCGTGGATGTCATCTCCTTCGATTTTGTCGGCGATGATGGCACCATTCGCGAGGTTTACGGCCTAGATCGCTCCGTGGAGGACTGGGCGCAGAGCTACCGGCTCCTCCGGCGCTATGCTAGGGTCGTACCGCACGTCACGATCGGCCTGCGCGGTGGCCGGCTCGGCCATGAGCGGCCCGCGCTCGACCGCCTGGCGGAGCTGGGTGCGGAGTCCTTAGTCTTTCTGGTGCTCGTGCCCACGCCCGGCACGCGCTATGCCAGATGCGAGCCTCCGCCTGTCGAGGATGCCGCCCGGCTGATCGCCGAAGCTCGCCTGCAGTTCCCGAGAACGACTCTGACCTTGGGCTGCATGCGGCCCCGCGGTGCCTATCGGCGGCGATTGGACGAGCTGGCCCTGCGCGCGGGCATCAACGCCATCGTGAGCCCGTCTGCCAGCGCAAAGCGCCTTGCCTCCAGCCTCGGCTTGTCGCCCGTCGTCCAGCGAGAGTGCTGCGCCTTTGAATCGCCCCAAGCGGAGCTTGTCATGGCGCGCGGTTGATGCTACTATCCTGAGGCGGCAGCTCGGTCGTAGGCCCTATCGGTTGCCGGCTTGCGGTTGCGGGCCGCCCGCAGCCGGCCACCTGCCATATGCGATCAGCCAAGAGGAGGTTCACAGACGAACATGGAATTCGATCCCGGATGCAAGTACAGCGAAGAGCACGAGTGGGTGCGCCCTGAGGGCGAAGAGGCCGTTATCGGCATCTCCGACTTTGCCCAGAGCCAGCTCTCGGACGTTGTCTACGTGGAGCTACCCGAGGTTGGTGACTCCTTTGAGCGCGGCGACGTCTTGGCCACGATCGAGTCGGTCAAGGCTGCTTCGGATGTCTACATGCCCGTCGGCGGCGAGGTGCTCGAAACCAACAGCGCCCTGGAGGACACGCCTGGCCTTGTGAACGAGGACCCCTACGGAGAGGCCTGGCTTGTTCGCATACGCGTCGCCGACCCCGCAGAGCTCGACGACCTGATGGACGCCGACGCCTACCGGGCCTTTGCCGAATCCCAGGCCTAGTCCCCAGACAAGTCACTCTCCCGTGGCACGGACCGCCCAGGCCCGTGTCATGGATAGTTCCGTTCATCGGAGGCTACCATGACCTATCTGCCCCATACGGACTCGGACCGCGCCGAGATGCTCGAGGCAGCCGGCGTCGAGCGAGTCGAGGACCTCTTTCGAGATGTCCCGGAGGCTTGCCGCTTCCCCGAGCTTCGGTTGCCCGAGCCGCTGTCCGAGATGGAGCTCCTCGCCGAGCTGCGGGCCATGAGCGAGGAGAACCAGGACGCCGATCACTTTCCCTGCTTCCTCGGTGCGGGCGCCTACCATCACTACGTTCCTCGCGTGGTGGACGCCATCATCAGCCGCTCCGAGTTCTACACCGCCTACACACCCTACCAGCCAGAGGTGAGCCAGGGCACGCTCCAGTCCATATTCGAGTACCAGAGCATGATCTGCGCTCTGACCGGCATGGAGGTCGCCAACGCAAGCCACTATGATGGCGCCACGGCGACGGCAGAGGCGGTCATCATGGCACTCAACGTCGCCAGGGGCAAACGCGGGCGTGTGCTCCTGTCGCCCACCCTTCACCCCGAGTACAGGGCTGTGGTTCGCACCTATGCGCAGGGGACAGGTATCCAGATCGCCGGGGACGACGCTCGGCCCGATCTCACTGTGCCGCCGGCCCTCCCCCCGTTGGATAAGGAGACCGCCTGTGTCGTGGTGCAGTACCCTGACTTCCTTGGCCAGGTTCAGGATCTGGGACAACTGGCCGAACAGGTGCATGCCGTGGGTGCCCTGCTCGTCGTCGCCGCCGATCCCGTCAGCCTCGGGCTGCTCCAGGCGCCCGGTCACCTGGGTGCCGATATCGTGGTGGGGGAGGGGCAAGCTTTCGGCAACGGCTTGAGCTTTGGGGGACCTTACCTGGGCATCTTCGCTTGCCGCGAGCGGGATGTGCGAAAGATGGCGGGCCGGTTGGTGGGCGAGACCGTCGATGTGGAGGGGCGCCGAGGCTACGTGCTGACCCTCGCCACCCGCGAGCAGCACATTCGCCGCGACAAGGCTACCTCCAACATCTGCACAAACGAGGCCCTGTGCGCTCTCGCGGCTGCCGTGCACTTGGCCGCTCTTGGCAGATCCGGCGTCCGCAAGCTGGCCGAGCTCTGCTACCACAAGTCACACTTCGCCGCCAGCCAGGTCGCGCAGTTGCCCGATTACCACGTGTACGATGCCCGGCCTTTTGTTCAGGAGTTCGTCGTGCGTTGCCCCGCACCCGTGGCGGACATCAACGCGTATCTGCTCGACGAATGGGGCATCATCGGGGGATATGACCTGGCGCGTGACTATCCCCACCTGCCGAACCACATGCTCCTGTGCGTCACGGAGGTCATCCGGCGTGAGGAGATCGACGTGCTCGTTCGCGGCCTTGAGGACGCGGCGAAGGAGGTGGCCCGATGAGAACCGAGTTTGGCGTTCGTTGTTCGGGTGCCGAGCCCGTAATCTACGAGCTGGGCAAGCCGGGCCGTGTGGCGACCACCCTGCCGGCCCTCGACGTCCCTGAGGCAGCTCCCCTTCCGGCGCAGCTGCTCCGCGACGGGGTCGACCTGCCAGAAGTAAGTGAGCTCGACCTGGTGCGCCACTACGTCCGCCTCAGCCAGCTCAACTGGGCAATTGACATCGGCTTCTATCCGCTCGGTTCCTGCACCATGAAGTACAACCCCAAGGTGAACGAGGCTGCCGCCCGTCTGCCGGGTTTTGCGCAGACCCACCCCTACCAGCCTGAGCACACCGTCCAGGGCAACCTGCTGCTCATGTTCGAGCTGCAGGAGATGCTCAAGGAGATCGGCGGCTTTGCCGGAGTGACGCTCCAGCCCTGCGCCGGCGCGCAGGGCGAGCTCAGCGGCGTGCTGATGATGCGTGCCTACCAGCTAGATCGGGGGGAGAACCAGCGCACGAGGATCATCGTCCCCGATGCGGCGCACGGCACAAACCCCGCCACCACAACCATGAGTGGGCTCCAGGTGGTCGAGGCCCCTTCGGACGAGCGGGGCAATGTCGACCTCGAGGCCCTGCGCGCCATCTGCGACGACACCGTCTGCGGCATGATGCTCACCAACCCGAACACATTGGGCCTTTTTGACGAGCACCTGCCCGCGATCGTGGACCTCGTCCATGGCTGTGGCGGGCTCATGTATGGCGACGGGGCGAACATGAACGCCATCATGGGCATTGTCCGGCCGGGTGACCTCGGCTTTGACGTAATGCACTTTAACCTACACAAGACCTTCTCCACCCCCCACGGAGGAGGGGGCCCGGGCGCCGGACCGGTTGGCGTCTGCGAAAAACTGGTGGACTTTCTGCCGGGACCGCTCGTGGCCATGTGCCATCACAGCGAGGATGCATGCGGCTGTGGCTGCGAGGACGAGGAGTGCGCAGAAGAGTCTGTCAGCTTCCACCTGGTCATGCCCGAGAAGAGCATCGGCCGGGTCAAGGCGTTCTACGGCAATTTCGGAGTGCTGGTGCGAGCCTATGCCTACATCCGCACCCTCGGCGCCGCCGGCCTGCGCGCCGCCAGCGAGATGGCCGTGCTGAACGCCAACTACCTGAAAGCCCGTATGCAGGGCATCCTTCCCATCAGCCATGACCGGACTCACATGCACGAGTTCGTGGCCATGGGTATCATCGACGGGGCGCCCGATATCAAGGCACTCGACATAAGCAAGAGACTAATCGACTATGGCTTCCACCCCTCGAGCAACTACTTTCCTCTGATTGTCCACGAGGCGCTCATGATCGAGCCCACCGAGACGGAGAGCAAGGAGACTCTGGATGCCTTTGCCGAGGCCATGGCGGCCATCCGTCAAGAAGCCCTCACCGATCCTGAGCTGCTCAGGACCGCCCCCCACAGCGCGCCCCTGCGCCGCTTGGACGAGGTGCGGGCTGCTCGCGAGCCGGTGCTTCGCTGGAAAGGGTAGGGTAGGCGCACCGGGTGGGGCTTGCTAGCGCAGACGGGGCAGGTGAATCCCGCCCCGTTTTTGTCCCCGCCACCTGTGCCTGCAGCCTGACCCGCCACACGGCGAAATCAGGGCCACTCTGTGCAGACCTGTTAGGGGATCGTCACCACCGCCGTCATGTTCCAGCGCAGCCTGTCATCCCTCTCGGTTGGATAGATGACCACATGGTAGGTCATGTCACCCACCTTCTCCACGCCCAGTGGCTGTATGCGCACCACTGTGCCGCCAAGCGACAGGCCGGGGATGGCGTCGAAGGTGAGCGTGACCGCCTGGCCCTCCTGGATCCGGGTGACGTCCAGCTCCGCAAGGTCGCTCGTCTCCACCTGCCACTGGGTCAGGTCCCCAATCACAGCCACCGGGACACCTGGAACAGCCTGCTCGCCGACCGTCACATGGAGTGCTGCCAGAGTGCCGGAAAAGGGCGCGCGAAGCTCCGTGTCGGCTAGGGAGGCGTTCGCAGCATCGAGTGCGGCCTGGGCCTGGGCTACGGCAGCCGTGGCCGCAGCTACCTCCTCCGCTCGTGCGCCGGCAGCCAGCAAATCGACCCGTGCTTTGGCCAGGCGGACGGCGGCGTTGGCTTCGTCGATCTGGCTCTCGGTCGCCGGTCGGAGCACCTGTTCCAGCACGGAGTCGGCCTGTTTCACTCGCGCGCGTGCCTCCGCGATCTTGTAGGCCTCCGGCTGGGCAAAGAGCGAGTCGTAGCCGGCCTTGGCTGCCTCGTAGTTGTTGGTGGCTTGCTGAAGCTGCAGGCTTTGGGGCAGCATCCCCGCATCGGCGCGGCCGGCTATCTGGTCGTAAGCGGCTTGGGCGGCTGCCATCGCCGCCTCAGCATTAGAAAGCTCAGCTTCGGCGGCAATGCGAGTGTTCTTGTCCGGACCGTCGTACAGGCGCTGGAGCGCGGCCTTGGCCGCCTCCAGAGCGGCACGCGCCGCCGAGACTTCGCCCGCGCGCGCGCCTGCCAGCAGCCGTGCGAGGCTCGCCTGCGCCCCGTCCAGCGCTGCCTGGGCGGCATCCAGCTCTTCGGGGCGTGCTCCGGCCTGCAGCATCTCGAGGCTTGCCTGCGCTCCGTCCATGGCCGCCTGGGCGCCGGCAACGGCTGCTCGCTGCTGCTCATTCCGCAGGCGCAGGATCGGGTCGCCGGCTTCTACGGTGTCGCCCTCCTGGGCCAGGGTCTCGGCGACGATGCCGCCCGCCGTCATGCTCAGGCTGGCCTGCCGCAACGGAAGAAGCCGCCCTTCGGCGATGACCGACCGAGGTGCGGCAGGCGCACCCGGCGCAGCCCCCTGTGCCTCAGGCGGCGTATCGGCAGAAGCCTGCGTGCCGGTCCAGGACGGAACCAAGACCACTGCCAGCGCGATGGCCGCTGCCAGCAGCCCTGCAATGCCCAAGAGGGCAAGTGTGCGTCGCTTTCTCATTTCATCGCCTTCCTCTCAGTTGGCCGAGGATCTGTGAGCTCTGATTGGGCCGACCATCTGCGGCCGGGTCACGTCGTTGGAGACACGTCCGTCCGCTAGACTGACGGTTCTTGGCACCCGAGCGGCCAGCTCGTCGTCGTGCGTCACGACCAGGATCGTCTTGCCTCCCCTTACGAGGGCCTCAAACAGCGAGAATGTCGCCTCAGCCGCACGCGAGTCGAGGTTGCCTGTGGGCTCATCTGCCACTATGATGGGCGGGTCGTTGGCCAATGCCCGGGCAATTGCCGCCCTTTGCTGGTGGCCCCCAGACAGGGCGGACGGAAACTTGTGGGCCTGATCGGCCAGCCCGACCTGTTCCAACAGGTACCGTGCCCTGTCGTGGCGCACCTCACGCCGCACGCAGCCGCACAAATCCATGGGCAGGAGAACGTTCTCGACCAGCGTCAGCGTCGGCAGCAGCTGGAAGAACTGGAACACGATGCCCAGAGTCCGGCCGCGCCACTGGGCCATCTGACCTTGGTTCAGCGCCCGGAGCCGGGTGCCGGCGACGGTTACCACGCCCTCGGTCGGGTGATCGATGCCGGTGAACATGTTGATCAGCGTTGACTTGCCGCTCCCCGACTTGCCCACCACCGCGACAAACTCGCCGCTCTCCACGCAGAGGTCAATCCCCCGCAGTGCCGCGAAAGGCCCCACCGGGGTCTGGTACAGCTTGGTGATGCCCTGGAGATGGACGGCTGCGCTGGGCAGAATCGAGCCGCTTTCAGCGCTCCGCGATCCATGGTCAGCGATCGGTGCCACTGGTCTCATCCTGAAGCTCCTCTGGCTCCACAACCGCGCCGTCCGCGAGGTGGACGATTCGACTCGTGCGCGCGGCCAGCTCCCGGTCATGGGTGACCATCAGAATCGTCTTACCCTCCTCCACGAGCTGCGAAAACACCTCGAACACGTCGTTTGCGGTCCGTGAGTCCAGGTTGCCGGTAGGCTCGTCTGCCGCGACGAGCATCGGATCGTTGGCGAGGGCACGCGCAATGGCCACGCGCTGCCGCTGGCCGCCCGATACCTCGGAAGGCAGCTTGTCGGCATGCTCCCGTAGCCCGACGCTATCCAGTAGGTGCAGAGCGCGGTGCCGCCGCTCACGGGGTGATCGGTACAACCCGGCAAAGTCCATCGGTAGCATCACGTTCTGAGCACAGCTGAGCATGGGCAGGAGTTGGAAGAACTGGAATACGACGCCGACGTGGCGCCCGCGCCAGGCAGCCACCTCATCCTCGCTCATCTGGTGAATGAGCCGGTCGCCAACCTCGACGGCCCCCGAAGTAGGCCGGTCTATCCCGGTGATCATGTTGATGAGTGTGCTTTTGCCTGCGCCCGACTTGCCGACAACGGCCACAAACTCCCCCCTGCGTACCTGCAGGTCGACACCCTGCAGGGCGAACAAGGGCCCGGCCGGCGTCCGATACGCCTTCGTGACACTCCTGAGGCCGATCAGGGTGTTTCCCGGCTCACTCATAAGCCAGCACCTCCCGAACCGTCAGGCGGACCGCGCTCTGTGCCGGGCCAAGGCTGGCGACAACCGCCACGGCCTGCACGGCAAAGAACCACCCGAGGGCTGCGATCCAGGAGTATCGGTAATCAAGTGGCGCATTGATGAGCGCAAGTCCAAGCTGGCTGCTCAATGCCGGACTGATGAGCAGCGAGATAGCCGCGCCGGCCAACCAACTGATCAGCCCTATCACAATGCCTTCCGCAACCACAAGCCGGCTCACGGCAGAATTCGAAGCGCCCACTGCGCGCAACACCCCAATCTCCCGAACGCGCTCCATGACGTTGATGCTCATCGTCGTAGCCAAGCCCAAGCCGCCGACTGCTGCCAGCAGAAGGGCCATGAGGATCAGGAACGAGACGACGATGGTGAAGAGGAGCGAGTTCTCCGCTCCGACAGTCTCCGTCGTCTGAGTAGCCTTGACCTCTATTCCGGCGTTCCGGAGCGCCTCGGACAGCCGCGTGGCCGCCTCCTCCTGCGCCGCAGCGTCTTGCTGGGTCGTGCGGGCCACCAACCTGGAGCCCTGTCCCACCGTGCGCGTCCCGTATGCATAGTCCTCCAGCCTCACGTATGCCGCCGCACCCCTGGACTCGGCCGGCACGACGCCGACGATGCGCCAGGCTGCCTGCCGGCCTTCGATCGCGAGCTCGATGTCCGAACCGATCTGCAAGTCGGGCTCGGCATCCAGGAGTTCCCTGTTGACCACGATCGGGTTCGTGACTCCGCCTGCTTCCGCCAGCCACACCCCTCTGAGAACCTCTGGAGACATGAACGTCGTGTCGGCTGGGACAGCGTACAGAGCAAAGGAGTCGCTCTCGCTGTCCCCAGGACGCAGGCGCGTGGCGCCCGAAACAGACCAGACCTCGACCTCTGTGACACCCGAGGCCTGCTCTGCAGTCGGCCCAATGCGAGCCGCCCGCTCAGCTCTGCTCAGGTCGACGGCGACGTCGTACCGATGGAATTGCAGGAAGCTCTCCAGCGTCGAAGTCACCGAGACACGGGCGCTGATCACCGAGATGAAGAGGGCAGTCCCCAAGGTCAGCACCAGCAACGTCTGGGCCAACCGCCCTTTGTGTCGCAGGGTGTTCCGCACTGCCAGCAGGACGGGGCGCTGCATTTGCCTCAACCTCTCCAGGGGCACGATCAACCGGTCAACCCATCCCCGCCCATAGCCACCGGTGCCCAGACCAGAAGCATCCATAGCCTGCTGGGTCGTCGTGCGCGTGCCGCGCAGCACCGGTTCAAGGCCGGCCAGCAGTGGCAAGAGCACCCCCACGCCCGCCTGGACCAGCAGCAGCGTAGCTGGCACCGTGTAGCTTTCCGGCATGACGTTCAGCAGGTTGTTTACCATCGCCGTCATCAGCAGCCGTGCCGTGAGGAGCGATAGAGGGATCGCGGCTCCGATGGCCAAGAGACCATACACCAAGATCGTGCCCAGGTACAGGCTCACGATCTGCCCACGCCGTGCCCCCACCAGCTTCATCACACCGATGTGCGGTATCTGCTGTGTGATAAGCGAGGACATGGCGTTCACCACCAGGAAGCCTGACAGCACCAGGATGACCAGCCCGAAGGTCGTGAGGATCAACACCACAGTGTCGATGAACGGGGCAGCCAAGCTCTCGGTGATCACGCTGCGCCCCAGGATCGGCCGCCCTGCCCGCTTGAGGTAGGCCTCGACCTCCTCGACTACCGACAGGATGTGGTCCTCGTCTCCCGCATCCTCCGTCACACGAATGCGCAGCTCGTTGTACGTCGTGGGAAGGCCCAGGCTCTCCAGGGTCTCGACACTGATGTAGCCAAACGATGTTCCGGTAATCCCAGGACTGGGCTTCTGAGCGTCGTGGGCAGTACCGGCCACTACCAGGGCCTTGACCACGCCGCTGTCCAGCTCGACCTTCATGGGATGGCCGACGCGCACGCCCAGGTAGCCGGGAGACAACCGTTCCAGCACGATTTCGCGCCGGCCGGGAGGCCATCGGCCGCCCAGCGGCGTGACGGCATCAACCTGCATCTTGTCAGGCTCGGGAAGAGCCACCAGGACGAGGTCGCGGGGGGTACCCGACTCGTCGTAGACCAGGGTGTGCACGAGCGTGCGCCCCTCGGCCGATGCGATGCCCGGAAGACGGGCCACGCCCTCGGCCAGGTCGTCGTCGAAAGGGTAGGTTTGGATAACGGCGGAGGCGGGCAAGGCACCGACCTGGTCGCTTTCGTACTCGCGCACCAGGATCGTCCTGGCATTGACTACGACGCCCACGGCATACACGCCCACGGCAATGGCCAACGCGACGATCAGCGTGCGCGTCCGGTTCTTCCATAGGTCTGCCAGGATCTTGTGCCAACGAGTATCGAGCATCGCCCTGAGATCTCTCCGTCCCGAAAAAAACCTCCGGGGCCCATGACCCCCGGAGGCTCGCCTCGACTGCAGCATAGCTGAGTGCGTGTCACAGCGACCAGTGTCAACTGTCACTTCTGCTGTCATATGACAGCCTGGTCGCGCCCCCACGCCTCAGCTGACCGGCGCTTGCCAGGCAGGGGCCTGCTCCTGCTTTCTCTGTGGTCGGGCGTTCGAGTGTTTGGGCGGCGTTCGCGCGGCCGGCCCCGCTGTGGTACAATCGATGCATGAACGAGAAGGGGCCCGAGCCGGGGTTCGTCCAGTCCTACCGTCTCTTTGTCGCGGTCCGCATCCTCTTCTGGATCGTGATAGGGCCCATCCTCGTCGTCGTGGAGCTGGCAGCCAACCCCGAGCTCACGGCCGAGCAGGTGTCTGCCGTGCCCCTGGTGCAGCGCTTCACCATGCCGAACGTGGCGCCGGCGCTGGCCCTGGATGCCCTGCTGCTTGCCCTGCTTGTGATCCCCCAGGTCCGCCGGACCCTTGGCAGTGGATTCGTGCCGCTGACGTTCCTCGCGGGTTTGGTTCCGCTCTTGGCAGGCTACTACTGGTGGCCCTCTGAAAATCCACTTCAGAGCCCCTTCTCCATGTTCTTCTTCGTCATGCTGGTTCTGATTGCGTGGCAGTACGGGTATCGCTACGTACTGCTGTTCGTCTTCGCGCTCTCGGCCTATCAAAGCCTGCTCTACATGGTGCTGGTCAACATGCTGTGGACAGCCTGGTTCGGCTGGCTGCTTCTCCAGGGAGCCATGATGCTGCTTGTGGGCTATGTCGTGGCCACCTTCGTGACGGTGCAGCGGGAGCAGCGCCGTGCCCTGGCCGAAGCCTACGAGCAGCAGGCCCACATCGCCCGGCGTCTGCAGCGCCACGCAGCAACGGTTGAGGAGCTGGCGATCAGCCGCGAGCGCAACCGGCTTGCCCGGGAGCTGCACGATACCCTGGCTCATTCGTTGAGTGCGGTCACAGTCCAGCTGGAGGCCGCCCGCTCGCTCTGGGACACTTCGGCGGAGAAGGCCAGACGCATGATGGAACAGGCGGACGACACGGCACGCACCGGCCTGACAGAGGCCAGACGCGCTCTTCAGGACCTCCGAGCATCACCCCTGGCGGATCTGGGGCTCGCCCTGGCCGTCGAGGAGCTCGCCGAGACGGCCGCTCAGCGCACAGGCGCCGGGCTGGACCTTCACATTGACGCCAAGCTCGCGGAGGGCCTTTCCGATGCGGTCGAGCAGGGGGTGTATCGCATCGCGCAGGAGATGCTGGACAATGTGGTCCGGCACGCAGGGGCGACGTCCATTGGCGTCTGGCTTGAGGAAAGGGACGAGCAGCTCGAGTTGCGCGTCGAGGACGACGGGCAAGGGATCGATGTATCGGCCGCCGGGGCGGCCGCGGCGTCCGACGGGCAGCGATTGGGGATTCGCGGCATGCGCGAGCGCGCCGCGTTGATCGGCGGCACGCTCGACATTACGAGCAAACCCAATCTGGGGACGCGCGTCTCCTTGAGCATCCCCCTGTGAGCGCGGCGAGCAACTTGTGAGGTTCTTCTGAGGGCGGCGATGATCCGAGTTCTGATCTGTGACGACCAAACGGTCGTACGGGAAGGCCTGCAAGCCATCCTGAGCACCGATGCCGAGATCGAGGTGTGCGGCCTGGCGGGCGATGGCCGCGAAGCACTCCGCCTGGCCACGGAGCTGCGGCCCGATGTTGTGCTGATGGACCTGAAGATGCCGGTCATGAATGGCGTCCAGGCCACCCATGCGCTTCACAGCCAACACCCTGAGATTCACGTCCTGGTGCTGACGACCTACGCCGACGATGTGTGGATCATGGATGCCGTGCGAGCCGGCGCCTCGGGCTATCTCCTCAAAGACACGCGCCGGGACCAACTGGTGGACGCCATCAAAGGCACGGCACAAGGCAAGTCCTTCATTGACCCCTCCGTGGCGGGCAAGATCATGCGCCAGTTGGCCTCCGCGCCGCGCGCTCCTGCCGGGGACGCGAGCCACGCGGAGGCGTTCACTGAGCGCGAGCTGGACGTGCTGGAGCTGCTCGTCCAGGGCCACAGCAACCCCGAGATCGCCCGCCGCCTCTACCTGGCTGCCGGCACGGTGCGCAACTACGTGAGCAGCATCCTTCAGAAGCTGGGTGTGCCCGACCGGACGCAGGCAGCCGTCGTCGCCATCCAACGGGGCCTGGTCAGGAACGCCGATCATGATCGGGATCGATAGCAGGCAAGGTCCGCTGGTTGGCGGTTGCCTGCTGCCCCAGTGTCGGATGTGAGGAGGCCATGCGCATTGAGATCCGGGGGGCCCGCACGCACAACCTGAAGGGCGTTGACCTCACCATCGGCGACGGATTGACCGTCGTGACGGGTGTTTCCGGATCGGGCAAGACCTCCCTGGTCTTTGACACCCTCTACCACGAGGCTCGTCGACGCCTGATCGACGTCGTCGCCACCAGTCGCCCCGGCGGCTGGCGCCATCAACTTGCACCCGCCCATGTCGAATCGATCACTGGCCTTGGCCCCGCCATAGCCGTCGGACAGAACCGCCTCAACCGGAACCCTCTTTCCACGCTGGCCACCGCTGCCGGTCTCCATCCCTACCTCCGTCTTCTCTTTACCAACTACGGCGTGCGGCACTGCCCTCGCTGTGGCTCTCCTCTTAGCCTCTTCACCGAAGACGAGATCGTCGAGCGGGTCAAGGATCAGTGCCAGGATCAGGAGCTTCGGCTGTTCGCACCTCTTCTCCACGGCGTTCCCGGCAGTCACCGTACACTCCTCGACTGGCTGTCCCAGGCGCTCGGCGCGTGCTCGATTTGGGTGGATGGCACCCCCTGGACCGGAACGCCTCTTGCGCCGATGCAGCCGCACGACCTAGAGGTCGAGCTCGGTGCCCTCCATTGCGCTGGTTCCACCGTCCTCGTGCGCGAGCTCGTTCGGCGCGCCGCGGCTCTTGGTGCGCATGCGCTCACTGTGCGTGGAGCCGGCGCCGACCAGGTGCTCGCGACGGCGCCGGTATGCACTGCCTGTGGTGCCTGGTTTGGCAGCCTCGAGCCCAAGCACTTTCATCAGCCCTGCCCACACTGCGACGGCGCTGGCTGCGACAGGTGCGGCGCGACAGGAATGCACCCTCATGCGGCTGGCGTTCGCTGGCAGGGGCTGCGTCTGCCCGAGCTGCTCGAGGACACGGTGGCCGACGCCTGCCGTCGCTTTTCCCAGCCGGACCTGCCCTCGACCTCGGTCCGACTGCAGGCCGAGCTCTCGCGCCGGCTCGACGCTCTCAGCCGCGTCGGCCTGGGGTATCTCACTTTGGACCGCCCATCCCCCACGCTATCGCGGGGCGAGTCACAGCGCGTGCGCCTCGCGCTGCTCCTGACCGGCCACCTGGAGGATGTTCTGCATGTCCTCGACGAGCCGACCATCGGTCAGCACCCGGCCGATGTGGAGCGCTTGCTGCCTGCCTTCCGTGCGCTCGACGGGCCGGTCGTCTTCGTCGAGCACGACCGCATCGCAGCCGCTCAGGCAGACCGTGCCGTCGATCTGGGCCCCGGGGCGGGGACCGAAGGCGGCCAGGTTGTGTTCGACGGGACGCCGGCCGGGCTGTGGGCCTCCGAGACCTCCACCGGCCGCTTCTTCAGCCTCCGCGAGCGTTTGGCTGTGCCCTCGCCCAGGGCTCTCCCCGACCGCTTCCTGGGGTTCCACGGCGCGCACTGCCACAACCTGAAAGGGATCGACGTCGAGATCCCCCTTGGCCGGATGACCGTCATCGCCGGAGTTTCCGGGTCTGGCAAAAGCACGCTCGTTGGCCATGTTATCGTGCCTTCCTTGGAGCAGGGTACGCCCGTGGGCTGCCGGGAAATCAGTGGTCCAGCCGTGGCGCCTGTCATGGTCGACCAGAGCCCGATCGGCCACAACCCGCGCTCGAACCCTGCGACCTACACCAAGTTGGCCGATTGCATCCGCGACCTCTTCTCCCAGGCCACGGGCCTCTCGCCCTCGCACTACTCATTCAACAGGCCGGAGGGAGCTTGCCCAACCTGCGACGGTATGGGCTCCGTAGAGGTGACGATGCAGCTGATGGAGCCCATCTGGATCCCCTGCGCCGACTGCGGGGGCCAACGCTTTGGCGAGCAGGTTCTCTCCGCGCGCGTTCCCATTGGCGGTCAGTTGCTCTCCATCGCCGACTTCTACCAGCTCTCAATCGAGGACGTGGCCCGCCTGCTCTCCGATGACGCGACTCTGGCCTTCCTCCCCTCCATACCGCCTGCTCGGCTCTCCACTGCCCGCCGTCTCCTGCGCGCCCTATTGGATGTCGGTCTCGGCTACCTGCCGCTCGGCCAACCTTCGCCCACCCTCTCAGGCGGCGAGGCACAGCGCGTCAAGCTGACCAGGTACCTGGGCCAACCGAGGCTGGCGGGACGGCTTCTTGTGCTCGATGAGCCCTCTACCGGGCTGCACCCGAAAGACCTCGACGGCCTGCTTCTGGTCCTCGATCGCCTCGTCCACTCCGGCGCCACGGTTGTCGTCGTCGAGCACAATACCGACGTCATGCGCGCTGCCGATTGGATCATCGACCTCGGCCCCGGCGCCGGCCCCCAGGGAGGCCACATTCTCTATGCGGGTCCCCCTCGGGGCCTCCTCGACGTGGGTGGGTCGCCCACCGCCCAGGCCCTCCGGGAGGAGCAGTCCCTGGCTCCGCGCAGTTTCACGCAGCACGCCGGCGGCGCAGCAGCCAATTCCATCCTCATCCGCAACGCGCGGGCGAACAACCTGAAGGGACTGGACGCCGAGATCCCCAAGGGCAAGTTGACCGTCCTGACCGGGGTTTCCGGTTCGGGTAAGTCGAGCCTGCTGGGCGACGTGCTCGAGGCGGAGGCACGTCGCCGCTACCTGGAATCTCTTTCCATGTACGAGAGGCAGGGCATGCGTGAGGGCCCCGAGGCGCCCGTGGACTCCATCACCGGGCTCGGCGTCACTCTCACGGTCCGAGGGCTTCAACCGCACCTTTGGAGCACGCTTACCCACTTCACCCGGCGCGCCAGCGTGGGCCGCGCAACCGAGCTGAGCCACCACCTCGCCGTCCTGCTCGCAGCCGTTGGCCGGCGCCGCTGCCTCCAGTGCGGCGCCGACATGGTCCGTGGTGACGGGTGGCTCTGCCCAGCCTGTGGCGCGGCCGCTCCCATCGCCCAGCCGCGCCACTTCTCCACCACCAACTACGCGAGTGCCTGCGACCGCTGCACCGGACTTGGCGTCCTGCTCTCACCCCGCCCCGAGAAGCTCATCGTTCACCCCGAAAGGCCCCTCTGCGGCGGTGCGATGCACTCGCCCGGCTACTGGCCTCAGACGTACCTCTGCCAGGACACCGGCATCTGCCAGGCGCTGGGGGCACGCTACGGCTACGACCCCTTCCGGACACCCTGGAACGAGATGGGCGAAGAGGCCCGAACTGCCTTTCTCTTTGGCTCCGCCGAGCCGCTAGAGTGCACCTACCGCAGCAAGAGCCGCGGGAGCCTAGTCACCCACACGCAGCCCTGGCAAGGCTTCTTCGGAGGATGGGTGACCGATTGGGACGTGCACGGCACCTACACGCACGCCGAGCCGTGCCCCCGCTGCTCTGGCTCGGGCCTCAAGCCCGAGTTCCTCGCCGTTACCCTCGACGGGCACAACGTCGGCGATCTCAGCCAAATGCCGCTCGAGGAGCTCGACCGGGTGCTGTCGGCCCTGCCCGCTTTGCCCGAAAGCGCCATCCTCCTCCGCAGAAGCTTGGACACTGCCCGCCGTCGGCTAAGATTCCTTCGGCAGGTCGGGTTGGGCTACCTTGATCTGGACCGCCCTTCGGGCACACTCTCCGCCGGAGAGGCTCAGCGCCTTCAGCTCGCCGGCCTGCTCGGGAGTGGCCTGACCTCACTCACTATCCTGCTCGACGAGCCGTCGCGCGGTATGCACCCCGTCGAGCTGGAGGCCCTCCGGGGCGCCCTCGAAGAGCTCCGCGATGAGGGCAACACCATTATCGTCGTCGAGCACGATTTGCTCCTCATCCGCGCCGCTGACCATGTCATTGACCTCGGGCCGGGCGCCGGCGCGGCCGGCGGCCGCATCGTCGCCTACGGCTCACCCTCCGAGGTCGCCCAGGCAGACAGCCCTACCGGCCGCTGGCTGCGCGGAACTAACCGTTCAGATCTCCATGTCCCGCCCGCGGCCCGTCGGCAGCCCAAGGGCTGGTTGACCGTCCGGGGTGCACGGGCCAATAATCTCAAGAGCGAGGCGGCCCGCTTTCCCTTGGGCACCCTCACGGGCATTTGTGGGGTCTCCGGCTCCGGAAAGAGCACGCTCGTCCTCGACACTTTGGGCAGGGCTTTGGTGCGTGCGGAGCACACGACCTCCTTCATTCAGCAGCCGAGCGAGCCCGGGCAGCATGATACTATTGAAGGTGCTCCCTCGCGAGTCGTCCTGATCGACCAGAGCCGGCAGGGGGTCCACAGTCCGGCATCCTTCCTTGGGCTTGTCGATCCCCTCCTTGCCCTCTACGCCGCCGGCGAAGATGCCCAGGCACTCGGGCTGGGCCCCTCCGACCTGGGACGTCCCTGCTCAGCCTGCAAGGGTGCTGGTGTCCACCGCATGCAGATGGGCTTTTTGCCTGACCTCTTCGTGGAATGCGAAACCTGCCGCGGCACGGGCTGCCGCCCGGAGGCGTGGGACGTATCTATGCACGGCTATGCCCTACCCGAAATCAACGCCTTGACCTTTGACCAGGTAGCGGAGCTCTTTCCAGGCGAGGAGCGCCTCATCCGGCCTCTGGAGATGGCGCACCGCGTGGGGCTGGGCTATCTGGTGTGGCGCCAACCCTCCTTCACCCTCTCAGGGGGCGAAGCACAGCGCCTCAAGATCGCCCGGGAGCTATGCCGCAGGGCGCCGTCCGAAACTCTCTTTATTCTGGACGAGCCGACTGTTGGGCAGCACATGGACGACGTGCTACGCCTCGTCCGGGTGCTATCCTCCTTGGCCGATGCCGGTCACACCCTGCTGGCCGTTGAGCACCATCCCCACTTCCTGGCTGCCTGCGATTGGCTCCTGGAGCTCGGTCCCGGAGGGGGGCCCGAGGGAGGCCACGTCGTCGCCGAGGGCACCCCGGAGCTCGTGGCCTCTGGGTCCACCGCCACCGCTCCCTATCTGCGCGAGGTACTGGAGGCCGCCCAGTGACCCCGCTCATGGACATTCTGGACGGCCGCACGCCCCTGTTGCTGGCTGACCCTTCGCCCAACCTTCGATGGCTGGTCCTTCGGGACCTCCTCGGCCGCCCTGCGGACGATCCCGAGCTGACCGAGCTCGCCTCCGTCCGCGAAACGGACCCTCTGGTCCGGGACCTCCTTGCCCTCCAGCAGCACGATGGGTCTTGGACCCCCCGGGGGCAAGGCTCTGACGCCTGGTACGCCATCCAGCCCACGTCCCAAGCCCTGACCCGGTTGGGTTACCTAGGCTTCGGTCTGGAGAACGGCGCCGTTCGCCGCGCTGCGGAGTACATCTTCTCGCGCCAGGCCCCCGATGGCTCATGGCCGCTCCCCAGAGTCAAGGCGGAGCGCGAGTTCAGGGAGGCCTACGAAAGGATCCCGATTCAGACGGGGCTTCCCCTGCGCGCCCTCGCAGCCGCCGGCTTCGCCACCGATCCGCGCGCCGAGCGGGCTTATGACTGGTTGCTCGCCGAGATGCTGCCCGAAGGGGGCTGGCCCACCGGAACCAAGGCGGGCCAGCTTGTCTTCCCTGGGGGCTACCGCAGGCTGGCCCACTCCCGCTTCGGATGCCGCACCAACACGACCTTTGCCCTTGCGGCTCTGGCTCACCACCCCATTCGCCGGGCCGGCGAGGCGGCACGCAGGGGGCTTGACCTCCTTCTGGCGCACGAGACTCTGCAGGCGGGTCCCCTCGGCTTTGAAGTGGCGCGGACGGTGGGCGCCGAGCCGTCCGGTGGCTTCTTTACCTACTTCGCGCGCTACGATGTTGCGCTCGCGCTCGACTTGTGCTGGCGGATCGGTGCTAGCCTGGAAGATTCTCGCGTGGCCGAGATGGTGGCCTTTGCCAGAGGTCTTCAGGGGCGCTTCGGGCTGTGGGACTACGCCCCCCACCCCGAGGTGTCGCGTTGGCTGACGTTTGACCTGCTCCGTTCCCTCTCGCGAATCCAGCAGCACACGAACTGGGCAACCCGCGAGCTGCGCACCCCTTTTCAGACCTACCCCAAGCGACCCAAGCGCTACTAGCACCGGGGCAAGGTCGGGTGGCACCTCCGCTTGCCCAAACCGGCCTTCTGTGGCAAAGTGCTCCGGTGCGCCCGAGGCGCTGAGTCATCACATCTGGGAGAGCGGGCCCATGACGTACGAACAAGGCATTCGGGATCTGGTGGCCGGCCTGGGCACTTGGTTTCACGACGAGAGCCGGCTCCGCGACGGCCGGATGACGGCCGAGCTGTACCCCTACCACATGCTCTTTTCCCCGGTCCAGGTCAACAGCATCCGGCTCAAGAATCGCATCGTGATGGGGCCGATGGGCAACGTCTCGATGGTCGACTCTACTGGCCGTCCCACTGCCAAGATGATCGAGTACTTTGCCGAGAGGGCACGGGGCGGCGCCGGCTTGATCACCTCCGGCCTGGTGCCCGTTTCCTTCTCCGAGGATCCCTCCCTGTTGGAGCCGGGCGACCAGACCTACCTGCCGCGGATCGATGGCTCCCGTACCCTGTTCGCTGGCTGGCGCGACCTGGCCGAGGGCATCCATGCCCACGGTGCTCACTTCTTCATCCAGCTTACCGCCGGCGTCGGCCGGGTCGGTTCGCCTGAGTGCCTAGTCAAGAGGCACAAGCTGCCCATTTCCGCTTCCTGGAACCCCAACTTCTACATGCCGTCCATTCCCTGCCGCCCCCTCACCGACCACCAGTGCCGGAAGATCATCCGCGCAGCCGGCCAGGCCGCAGCTGACGCCAAGGCCTGTCTGTGCGATGGCGTCTACCTGCACGGCCATGAGGGCTATCTCCTGGAGCAGATGACCAACCCCGCCTTTAACCGGAGGAGGTTGGGTGCCTTTCGCGACTGGCAGGCGTTCGGCCTCGCCATGGTCGAAGAGGTCCGCGAGCGCTGCGGGAGCCGCTACCCAATCATGTACCGCATCGATCTCTCGCTGGCTCTGCGCGCGACCTACGGCGAGCAGTTGGACCGCGTCCACTGCATGCGGAGATTCGGCGCGGAGCGGACGGTCGAGATGACGCTCGCCTACATGGCCAACTTGGTCAAGGCCGGCGTCGACCTGTTCGACGTCGACCTCGGCTGCTACGACAACTGGTGGCTGCCCCACCCGCCCGGCCCAATGCCGCCCGGTTGCTTCTTGCCGGTGGCCAAGATTGCCAAGGACTACATTGCCGCCAACGGAGTAAGGTCCAACGCCGGCCTGGACGTGCCCGTCGTCGCCGTCGGCAAGCTGGGCTATCCCGACCTGGCTGAGCGCGTGCTGCGGGAAGGCCTATGCGACCTGATCATGCTCGCGCGGCCCCTCCTGGCCGACCCCGACTGGCCACGAAAGGCCTACGCCGGCGACGTGGCGCGAATCCGGCCCTGCATCGGCGACCAGGAAGGCTGCATCAACGAGTTCATTCACGGTGGACACATCCAGTGCGCTGTCAATCCGCGCACCGGCTTCGAGGAGCTCCTCCCCGCACAGGTGCCGCTCGCTCCTGTTCGCAAAAGGGTAGCTGTAGTCGGAGCCGGACCGGCCGGCATCCTGTGCGCCTGCACGGCCGCCGAGCGCGGCCACTCGGTGACCCTTCTCAGCGACGCAGAGCGCGTGGGAGGCATGCTGGTACCCGGTTCAGTGCCCAGGATCAAGCTCGATGTTGCCAACTACCTCGACTACCTTGAGCAGTTGCTGTCCGATCACGAGGCTGCGTATGGCCTCCAGGTCCGGCGTGGCGTGGCGGCGGACGTCGATGCGCTCCAGGCGGGGCAGTTCGACGCTGTGGTTCTGTGCACCGGGGCCGGGTCCCTGCGGCCCAATGTTGTGGGGATTGACCTTCCTCACGTGGTGCAGGCGATCGATCTCCTGCGCTCCCCGGCTCCCCACACCGGCGTGACCCACGCCGTGATCGTCGGCGGGGGGGAGGTAGGCTGTGAGACGGCGTTCTTTCTGGCTGCGGAGCACGGCAGGCGCGTCACCGTCGTCGAGATGCTTCCCTACTTCATGAAAGAGGCCTGCACGTCCAACCGCGGATACCTGATCCACTATCTCAAGAGGCTGGGCGTCGTGCTGCTGAACTGCACTCGTCTCGAGAGCATCCAGGAATGCACGGTGAGCCTGCTCAGGAACACGTCGCCCACCGTGCCTGACCCCTACGTGACGTGGTCCCCAGTGCTGCCGGAGAACGTCAAGAACCCCCTTGCGAGGCCGCTGCGGGTTCGCGAGGAGCCCATCTCCCTCGAGGCGGACCTGGTCGTGCTTGCCACAGGGCTGCGTGCGGACGACTCCCTCTACCGGGCGTGTCTCCAGGCGCACGTGGCGCCTGAGCTCTGTGCCATCGGCGACGCCTTTTCCCCGGGTCGTATCCTGGAGGCAACGCGTGCCGGCTATGCCGTCGGTCGGAGCCTGTAGCTCGTCGGGCGTGACTCCGCTCCTGCCCAGGCTCGGCCGGGCCAGGATACCCACTTTGCATCGCTGCCCCGGACCTGCACGGCACGCCGGTAGCCCGTTCACTGATGGAGGAGAGACAGTGCAATTGGCCACCCTCGGCAGGGTTTCCGCGCCGTGCTTGACACCGGGCAACGTTGTGGTATAGTGAAAGCGTCGTGATGGACCGCGCCTCGCCACAGCGGCGTGGCCCGAGGAAACGGCCAGGTCAGCCTGCCGACCAAGAGCCCACATACCTCTCACCCACCAGCCCGCCAGCCGGCTTGTTCGGTTCGGCGGGCTGTTTGTCTCGATTCCTAGGTGCATTTCCCGCAGTTCGGGCAGGAGGAAGGGATGAAGGGGAAACGAGTTCTCGCCGGTGCAGTCGTGGCGATCCTGCTGGCCCTGGCGGCCGGCCTGTCCCTGGCCCAGTTGCCTGAGGGCACACCCCTGGGTACAGCGTTCACCTACCAGGGCTATCTGAAGAGCGGGGGCCAGCCGGTTGACGACACGTGCGATCTGCAGTTCGCCCTGTGGGATGCGGAGACCGGCGGCGCGCAGATCGGCCCGCTGGAGGACAGGGGAGACGTAGACATCCGTAGCGGGCTGTTCACCGTCAAGCTCGACTTTGCCACGGGCTCCTTTCAAGGGGAAGCACGCTGGCTAGAGATCGCGGTGCTGTGCCCGGGTGACCCTGGCTACACGACCCTAGCGCCGCGCCAAGCGCTGACGCCGTCTCCTTACGCGCTGGCGCTGCCGGGGCTGTGGACACAGCAGAACATCACCAGCACCAACCTGATCGGAGGCTTCAGCGGCAACTGGGTGGCAGATGGGGCATATGGGGTAACGATCAGCGGCGGGGGCTATGGTTCGAGGCCCAACAGGGTCACGGACGTCTTGGGGACGGTGGGCGGCGGTGGGGGGAACGAAGCGGGAAGCAACGACGGCGACATTGGGAATGGAGTCTATGCCACCGTCGGCGGGGGCCGCCTCAACACCGCAGGCGACTGGGCCGCAAGCGTGCTGGGGGGCTCCGAGAATACCGCCGGTGAGGAGTTTTCCGCCGTCGGCGGCGGCAGTCACAACGTGGCGAGCGGTTGGTCCGCCACCATCAGCGGTGGATACTACAACACCGCCCCCGGCGATCGCTCCACAGTCGGAGGGGGTGCGCAGAATGCTGCCGAGGGAGACTACTCCACGGTCGGCGGGGGCCTGCTTAACGTTGCGACTGGGATCACGTCGACGATCAGTGGGGGTCAGGGCAACGGTACGCTGGGCGATTGGTCGGTCGTCGGCGGGGGACTTGCCAACTGGGCATGGGGACCTGGTGGCACGGTCGGCGGAGGGAGCTCCAACCTGGCTGGCCAGGGTGCCACCATCTCCGGGGGTACATCCAACTGGGCGGACGTAGGTGCTGCCATCTCCGGGGGCACGTCCAACACGGCCAGCGGCGAGAATGCCTCCATCGGTGGAGGGATCGACAACGACGCAAGTGGGTCGCGAACCACGATTGCGGGCGGAGAGGGCAACCTTGCCAGCCAGCCTTGGTCCACGATCGGCGGCGGCGCCTACAACCTGACCGGCGGAGCCGACACCGACTCAGCCACGGTATCGGGAGGCCACCACAACACGGCCAACGGCCACGTGGCTACGATAGGCGGCGGCTGCTGGAATTATGCTGCGGGCCTGAACGCCACCGTCAGCGGCGGAGTCTCGAACACAGCCACCGGCGACACTGGTTTCATCGGCGGCGGCGCCTCGAACTTAACCAGTGCCAACATGGCCGCGGTCGTCGGGGGCGACAGCAACACCGCCTCGGGAGTTGCTAGCTTCGTTGGTGGAGGCCAGAACCACTCGGCGGCCGGTGATGCAAGCACCATCGGCGGAGGATGGAGCAATTCCGCTCAGGGTACAGCCAGCACGATCAGCGGTGGAGAGAACAACCATGCGACCGCGCGGTGGGGCACCGTCGCCGGGGGCAACGGCAACACTGCCAGCGGCGACTTTGCCCCCACCGTCAGCGGGGGCCAGGACAACACGGCCAGCGCCGGAAAGGCTACCGTGAGCGGCGGCTGGGCGAACGTCGCCAGCGGGTACGATTCGACGATCCCGGGCGGCAGCCAGAACCAGGCGCAGGGCCACACCAGCTTTGCAGCCGGCCGCCGCGCCGTCGCCCAGCACGACGGCGCCTTGGTCTGGGCAGACCGGTCAGACTATGACTTCCTCAGCGGCGGCGTTAACTCATTCAACGCGCGCGCCACCGGCGGCTTCTTTTTCTGGACTGGCCTGGACGGCAGCGGCAATCCCAACGTCGGTGCCGCCCTCTACTCCGGCAGCTCCGCCTGGTCACCACTGAGCGATCGGAACCTCAAGACAAACGTCACCCCGGTCGACTCAGCGAAGCTCCTGGCCGCCTTGGCCGAGGTGCCGGTCACCACCTGGAGCTACACGACGCAAGATCCCTCGATACGACACATCGGCCCCATGGCCCAGGACTTTTATGCGGCCTTTGGCGTGGGTGAGGACGAGCGGCATATCTCGACCGTCGACGCGGACGGCGTGGCGCTGGGGGCGATCCAGGGTCTGTATGCCGAGAACCAGGCGCTCAGGGCTGAGAACGCACGCCAGCAGAAGCAGATCGATGACCTGGATGCGCGACTGTCCGCGCTCGAACAGGGCGCAGCCGGTGAGCGGCCTGCTCGGAGCAGCGTCCGCCTGCCCGTGCCCTGGCTCCTTGCTGGCGGGCTTTTCGTCGCTGGCGGCGCGCTGGCGGGATGGCGGCGCCGGGCAGGAGGCGTGCGATGAACCGGAGAGTTCCATCGCTAGTGCTGCGGTTGGCTTTGCTGCTGACGGCCAATTGCCTGCTGCTGCCGGCGAGCTTCACCCGGGCGCAGTCCGGCGGCGGCTACGACCTCACCTGGAGCAGCATCGACGGCGGCGGTGTGATGTGGAGCACGGGCGGGGCCTACACCCTGGGCGGAACGGCGGGCCAACCCGATGCCGGATGGATGACCGGCGCCGACTATGCTCTGGCGGGAGGATTCTGGTCCGGCGGCCTGCTGAGGCAGCAGGTGTATCTGCCGCTGGTGCTGCGCAATTACTGAGGCGTCCGCCGCTCGCTGAGCCCGTTCGCAGCCGGTAGAAGCCGGAGTGGGTGACAGAGGCGTCGGTCCGGACCTCCAGTCCCCGGTTGTTCACTTTCACTCTCCGGAGCCGTCCCCGCACCAGGAACGCCGTGCAGGTTCAGCGCGCGTAGAGCAGCAGGTCGCGAAGCGCTCTGATCAGAGTCTCCACATCCTCCCGCGCATTATACCCCTGCACCGATACGCGCACCAACTGCCGGCCACCCCACTCGATGACCGGCACCTCGACGCGATACTCGTCGTACAGCCGGCGCTGGAGCGCCGCCGCGTCGCATGGGGGCAGCGGGAACGCCGCCATCTGCGCGTACCACTCCGGCGAGTCGGGGCAGGTGGGCGGCAGGCCGGTCACCTCCTCGATCCGCCGCCTCGCCTCACGCAGCAGCTCGTGGCGCTCGGCCCGCACCCGCGGCCAGTCGTGCTCCGCCTGGAACTGGATGGCCGCCGGCACCGACAGGTACGCCGCCGGGTCGCGCGTCCCCTGCCACTCTTTCTCTTCTACGAACCTTGTAGGGCGGGATTCCATTCCCGCCCCGTCTTCTCTATTCCAGCCCCAGCTCACCACCAGCGGCTCTACCAGGTGCCGCACCTCCCGCCGGGCGAACGAGAACGCGCTCCCCGGCGGACTGCACAGCCACTTGTCGCAATGCACGCAATACCAAAAAGACAGCGATTTGGACCGTGCACCTTGCGGTGGGTTCGGGTCACCAGCAGCCCAACAAAAGAACAGGGGCAGGAACACGCCACCTGCCCCTCGGGTGAGTCACAAACCGCTGTTACTTCTTCGGGCGTTGCCAGTGCCTCTGCGCCTCGTCATACAACTCCTCCACGCTTATGTCCCCGAAGATCCGGTCCTGCCACTCCAGGTAATCTCCCTGGCCTGGGCTGATCTGAACCAGGAACCGGATCGCATCTGCGTAGCCGAGCCTGTCTAGGAGTGCCATATAGCCGCTCTGCCGCAATGCCGTATCGGAACGAGCGAACTGCTGATCCAAGATCACACTACACCTCCTGGAGCAAGTCGATAGGGTTGATGACCTTCAAGGTCAACACAGCCTGCTCCTGTAGCCTTTGGCCTTGCCGGATCAAGCGGGCGTCGCATGTGACCAAGCAGTCACAACCGGATGCTGTGGCACACGCCAGGTGCAGTGCATCCCGGCCTCGGATCTCATGGACATCCGCCAGATGTCGCGCCAATCTCCTGATCTCCTTGTCCGGTTCGATGCAGCTTTCACAGCATTGCGCGACCCGCGCAACGAACTCCCTGCGCTCAGGGATCGGATCACGGCTGTTCTCATAATCCAATACGAACGACCACCGGGCGGCGAGTCGCCCGCTCTCTACCAAAGAGAAGATCATCGTCGTGGCGACCGTCTCCAGCCGGATGCGCATCTGGTTCTGGTCATCAAACGGCCGCTTGTAGATGTTCATGTCGAGATAGAGAATTGGCATCTCCGCTCTTCCCCACCCCACACAGATGGCTTGTCAGCGATGAGGAGATTATACCGCAGGAGCGTGGCGAAAGCAAGAGCGTCATGCGCGGGCGACAACCATCTGTGGAAGCACCTCTCGCAACGCGTCGACCAGCGCCTCCACGTCCTCCTCCGTGTTGTACCCATGTACCGACACCCGCACCAACTGCCGGCCGTTCCAGTCGATGACCGGCACTTCCACCCGGTACTCGTCGTAGAGCCGGCGCTGGAGCGCCCCCGCGTCGCACAAGGGCGCCGGAAACGCCGCCATCTGCGCGTACCACTCGGGCGGGTTGGGGCAGATGGCGTCGTAGGGGCGGGGTCACCCCGGCCCACGATCCGCCGCGGGATCGCGGTGCCCTGCCTTTCGTTTTCCTCGACGAACCGCCCCTCACCCCAGCCCTCTCCCGGAGGGAGAAGGAGTATCCCCTCTCCTGTGGGAGAGGGGTAGGGGGTTAGGGAGGGAAAGAGACATCTTGACCCCGGCCCAAGTCGTGGTATAATGAGATCGTCGCAACAGACCACGTCTCGCCACAGCGGCGTGGCTCGAGGCCGCGGTCCGGTCAAGCTGCCGGCGATGGCCATCCTATTGCTCAGCTACCAGCCCGCCCGCCGGCTTGCCCGGCGCGGCGGGCTGTATTCCGTGGGGCCTATCCAGAAAACCGCACATTCACAGGAGGGAGACATGAAAGGCAAGCGTTTCCTCGGCACCGCATTGGCGATGACCATGCTGCTGGTCCTGCTCGCAGGGCTGGCCGTGGCCCAGGAGCCGGCCGGCAGTCCGCTGACCGCGGCGTTCACGTACCAAGGACGGCTCAAGAGCAACGACGTCCCCTACACCGGACTCTGCGACTTTCAGTTTGGCCTGTGGGACTCCGACTCGGGCGGCACCCAGGTCGGCCCCACCCAGCCCGTGCTCAACGTCGGGCTGGCAGAGGGCTACTTCACGGTGGTCCTGGATTGGGGCCTCGACAAGTTCCAGGGCGACGCCCGCTGGCTGGACGTTGCGGTACGGTGCCCGGCCGGCGGCGGGACGTACACGCCGCTGACGCCGCGGCAGCCGCTGACCGCCACACCCTATGCGCTCTACTCTCTCTCGGCAGACCCCCTGGTCATGCAGCGGCGGGTGGCCGGGACGTGCGCCACCGGCTATGCCATCCGCGAGGTGCTCCCGGACGGCAGCGTCACCTGCGAGGCGGTGGGAGGCGGAGGCGACGCCTGGCTGCTGACCGGGAACTCGGGGACCGTGCCCGGCACCAACTTTGTGGGTACGACCGACAGCGCGGCGCTGGTGTTCAAGGTGAACAACGAGCGCGCGCTGCGGCTGGAGTCGACACCTGGCAGCCCCAACGTGATCGGAGGGTACATCGGCAACTGGGCCTACAGCGGGGTCTATGGGGCGTCGATCGGCGGCGGCGGAGAGTCGGCGTCTGAGAATCTCGTGACCGACCACTACGGCACGGTGGGCGGCGGGGCGGGCAACCAGGCGGGCGATGCCTACGGCACCCTGGAGGATGCAAAGTTCGCCACCGTGGGAGGGGGTTATCTGAACAGCGCCCGCCTCGAAGGCGCCACGGTCGGCGGGGGAGAGGCAAACGACGCCAGCGGCCTCATTGCCACCGTCTCGGGAGGTGCCACTAACACGGCTGGGAATTACGTGGCCTATGTCGGCGGAGGCATGAACAACATCGCCAGCGGCGCCGGGTCCACCGTCGGCGGAGGCCGCAACAACATCGCCAGTGGCGCCAATGCCACCGTCGGCGGGGGCGAGGACAACGAGGCCAGTGCAGACCATGCCACCGTCGGCGGGGGCATCACCAACACTGTCAGCGCCGAGTTCGCCACCGTCGGCGGGGGCATGATGAACACCGCCAGCGGAACCTGGAGCGTCATCGCAGGGGGCAGTGAGAACGGAGCAAGCGATTTGTGGGCCACCGTCGGCGGTGGCACCAGCAACTACGCCACCGGCGCCAATGCAACCGTCGGGGGGGGGTGGGGCAACATCGCCAGCGGCGGGGACTCCACGATCGCCGGCGGTCACCTCAATGTCGCCAGTGGCACCCAGGCCACCGTCTGTGGGGGCGGCGAAAACACCGCAGCGGGCACCTGGAGCTTCGCCGCCGGCAACAACGCCAAGGCCAACTCCATGGGCTGCTTCGTGTGGGGTGACTCCTCCAACCCCGACATCACCTGCAACACCCAGGACCGCTGGGTGGCGCGCGCCAGCGGCGGCGTCTACTTCTACACCAACAGCGGAGCGACCACCGGCTCGTACCTCGCTGCGGGGAGCGGTAGCTGGACTAACATGAGCGACCGGAATCTCAAGGAGAACGTCGCAGAGGTCGAGCCCCAGGCGCTCCTGGAAAGCTTGGCGTACGTGCCGGTCACCACCTGGAACTATACCAGCCAGGACGATTCGATCCGCCACATCGGGCCGATGGCGCAGGATTTCCACGCCGCCTTCGGGGTGGGCGAGGATGACACCCACATCACGACGGTCGACGCCGACGGCGTGGCACTGGCGGCCATCCAGGCGCTGTACGCCCGGAACCAGGCGCTCGAGGCGCAGGTTGGCGACTTGGAGGCGCGCCTGGCCGCCCTGGAAAAGGCGCAGGAGCCGGCGCGTACCGGTGCAGCGCTGCCCTGGTTGCTGGCCGGCGGGCTGGTCGTCGCCGGGGGCACGTGGGCCGCGCGGCGCAGGCCGGGAGGGCGGCGATGAAAAAGCGCATTCCAGGTGCGACGCACCTGCGAGGTGCGCTGCACCTGAGGAGGTGGTTGGCCGTCTGTCTCGTCCTGCTCGCCGCAGTGCCGGTGTTGGCGCGGTCGATTGCGGCGTATGACCTCTCCTGGAGCACGGTCGATGGCGGCGGCGGGAGCTTGTCGACGGGTGGAGGGTACTTGCTCGAGGGAACGGCGGGCCAGCCCGACGCCGGGCTGCTGACGGGTGGGATCTACTCGCTGGCGGGGGGGTTCTGGCCGGGTGGGGCGGTAGCCGCGCCGTCGCCTGTCATCTACCTGCCGCTGGTGATGCGCGCCTACTGAGCGATCGTGGCTTGACCCGGGCTGGTTGCGCCAGGCCCTGGCCGCGGCCGAGGCGCAGGAGAACGTCTGCGCCTGTGGACTCGCGCCTTGAGCTCAGGAGACGCTCGGCAGCAGGTCTGCCAGCGCCCTCACCAGGGCGCCCACGTCGTCGGCTGTGTTGTATCCCTGGACTGACACGCGCACCAACTGCCGCCCGTTCCACTCGATGACCGGAACCTCCACCCGGTACTCGTCGTAGAGCCGGCGCTGGAGCGCCCCCGCATCGCACGGCGGCAGCGGCAACGCCGCCATCTGCGCATACCACTCCGGCGAATCGGGGCAGATCCCGGGCAGCCCTGTCAGCGCCTCGATGCGCCGCCGCGCCTCTCGCAGCAGCTCGTGGCATTCGGCACGCACCCGTGGCCAGTCGTGCTCAGCCTGGAACTGGATCGCCGCGGGGACGGAGAGGTAGGCGGCGGGATCGCGCGTGCCCTGCCACTCGTTCTCCAGCACGAAGCGCGAGACCGTGCCATCCAGCGAGAGCAGGGTGGTCGGCTCGGGCTCCCATCCCCAACTGATCACCAGAGGCTCAATCAGGTGCTGCACCTCCCGCCGCGCGTAGAGGAACGCGCTCCCCGGCGGACTGCACAGCCACTTGTGGCAGTTCCCCGCGTAGAAATCTGCCCCCAGTGCTTCAAGGTCCAGCGTGATCTGTCCCGGCGCGTGCGCCCCATCGACTACGGTCCAAAGTCCGGCGTCCCGGGCCCGGCGCACTAGCTCCTGCACCGGAAAGATCAGCGACGTCGGCGACGTGATGTGGCTCAAGAACAGCACCCGCGTCCGCGGCGTCACCCCGGCCCATACCGCCTCCACTACCTGCTCCGCCGACTGCACCGGCAGCGGCACCCGCTGGTTGATGTACCGCGCGCCACGCTTCCCCCACACGAACCGCCACGTGCGGTCGAGCGCCCCATACTCGTGGTCGCTGGTCACCACCTCGTCGCCTGGCTCCAGCGGCAGCGACCGCGCCACCACATTCAGGCCAGTCGTGGCATTGGGCACGAACACCAGGTCCGCTGCGCACGCGTGGACATAATCGGCCAGCACCTCGCGTGCCCACCGCATCAGCTCGCCAAACCGCCTGCCCAGGAATTCCACCGGCTGGCCCTCCAGCTCCCTCTGCCACCCATGGTACGCCTCAACAACCGCCCGCGGCCGCGCGCCGAACGACCCATGGTTCAGAAACACCACGTCGGGCCTCAGGAGAAACTGGTCTCGCAGGCTGATCCTCATGGGTATGCGCTGAGCCTCCCTATGTCTCTGCTCGGTCGCCTGGGCGCCGGCTGCGGAAGATTATACTCCGCCCCCAAAGGCCGCTACAACTGCGGACCACGTCTTGACAGGACAGGAGACCCAGGCTAGATTGGTGCCGCCCGCGCACACCACATCACACGGGAGTCAGCATGAACGACGAGGACCGAGACCGGGTTGTCCGCAGATCCGTCCAGCTCATGGTCGATGGCTGCCACTGATCCGAGGCCATTGTGCTCGCCGTGGGCGAGGATCTTCTAGACCCGCTTGACCAGCGCATCCGGCGCATGGCGTGTGCCCTCGGCGGGGGGCTTGGTGGCAGCCACCAGGAAGCGTGCGGCGCGCTCACCGGCGGCGCACTCGTGCTCGGCGCTCTCTACGCGCGCACGTCACCCGATCAGGAAGACACCGATCTCTACCGCCGCGTCTCCGCCTTCCGCGACCGGTTCCTTGTCGAGTTTGGCTTCACTCGCTGCTGTGACCTCCAGGCCAGTGGGTTTGGCTCAGAGGGCATCCATCCCTGCTCGGAGCTCGTCGCACGCGCATCGCGGCTCCTGCTGGACGCCATCCAGGAGCAGTAGGGTGGCTGGCTACTGGTTGTCGATGCTCAGAGTGAAGGTGCCGCTCACACCGTTGACTGCCACCGCGTACTGACCGGCCTTCAGCCCAAGCACGTCCAGCGCGACAGTCGTCTCGAACGGCACGAGTGCCTCCGTGCACAGCGCATGGGCCGGCCGTACCGTGCCGAGGGTGACCGTGAAGGCGGTTCCCTGCCGTTCTTGGGCAGTCTCCCCGAGCTCCGTGCACCCGTCAGGAAGGTTGCCAGACACCCGCACCTGCACTTGGACCGGGAAAGACTCGAGGATGAGAATATCGATCGCATCGACACTTGCCGACCCTCGAATGACATCCCCTCCTGGGGTGGGCGTGGCTCCCGGTTCCTGTGTGGTTCCGCAGGCCGCGGCCAAGATTGCCAGGGCCAAAACAGCCGCGACCAGCTTGCGCCAATTCGTTTTCATCTGCTCTCCTCCTGCCCTCCGAGACGGTGCACCCGCGCTCTGGGTTCCACCTCTGCCCGTAGGGCGCCTTCCCATTCGTGGTTCCCGCGGCCGCATTTGACGGATTGCCCGTATTGCACTACACTATGCCCGGAGGTGGCACGCGACGGTCCCATGCAGCGAGCTTTCTTTGTGACACTGGCGCAGCTGGATCCCCAGCACTTCATTGCCACATGCCGCAATGCCCTGGTGCACGTGACGTGGGGCCGGGTCACAGTCCGCTTCACGCGTGACGAGTTCCCCAGGCTGGCGCGCCTCTTCGAGCTTGCCGCCGGCGCCCGGCCGCCCGCCGCATTCCGCGAAGGAGCAGTCGTCATCACCACCCGGCCCGATGAAGACGCCGAGCTTCAGCTCGGCCCGTTGGTCCTCCTATTGCCGCGTGACGAGTTCCGGCGCCTCGCCCAGGCCGTCAAAGACGCGGCGCGCGGGCTCGACCAGTTTCTCGCCCAGGGCGGCTTCCGTGACGAGCAGGGCGAACCCGAGCCGGGACTGATCGAGCAGCTCCGCAGGCCCGGCTTCTCCATCAACTGAACCCTGCCACCTTCCGGCCCCTACATTCTCTCGGGCGCGCCAACCCCCATCAGCCCCAGCGTCCGTCCGAGCACCAGTTTCGCAGCCTTTGCCAGGCGCAGTCTCGCCTTGGTCAACGCCGCGTCTGCCGGATCAGAGCTCACGACCCGGCAGTCGCGATAGAAAGCGTGAAAGGTGGCCGCCAGCTCTTGTGCGTAGCGGGGCAGGTGGTGCGGTGCTCGCTCGGCCGCTGCCAGCGACACTACCTCTGGCAGTTCCAGTAACTTGCGCACGAGCGCCATCTCCGACGGGTGGCTGAGCAGTGAACAGTCACCCCCCTCGTCGTCGTGCCCCATCTCTTGGGCATGGCGCAGGATGCTCGCGATGCGCGCATGCCCGTACTGGATGTAGAACACGGGATTTTCGTCCGACTGCGTACGCGCCAGGTCGAGGTCCAGCTCCATCTGGCTGTCCGCTGTCCGCGAAATCAGGAAGAACCGAACTGCGTCCGCACCGATGTCGTCCAGCAGGTCTCGCAGGTTTACCTGGGTGCCGGCTCGCTTCGACAGGCGCACCTGCTCGCCCCGCTCCACCAGGGTGACGAGTTGGTAGACGTACAGGACCAGCCGCTCTGGGTCGAGCCCAAGCGCTTTCATCATTGCCTTCATTCGTGGCACATGCCCTTGGTGGTCCGCACCCCATACGTCGATCACCTGGTCGAACCCCCGCCGCACGAATTTGTCATAATGGTACGCAATGTCCGAGGCGAAGTAGCCGGGCACGCCGCTGGCGCGAATGACAACTTCGTTCTTGTCCGCCCCCAAACCGACCGCATCGAACCACAGCGCGCCGTCGGCCTCATACAAGTGGCCGGCCTCCCGCAGGATGGACAATACGGTCTCAAACAGGCCCTCCCCGTACAGTGACCGTTCCGAGAACCACCGGTCGTAGTGGATGTTCATCTGCTCGCAGTCTCGCCGGATCATGCCGAGCGCCTTCTCGAGACCGGCCTCTCGCATCAGCACAACTGCCTCATCCGGGGTCACTTGGAGGTAGCGGTCCCCGGACTCCTGTGCGATCTCAGCCGCCCAGTCTGCGATGTACCTGCCTAGGTACCGCACCTCGTAGTCGGGCGAACTCGGCCGGCCGAGGGCCTCGCAGTAGCGCACGTACAGGCTCGCGCCAAATGCATCCATCTGCGTCCCGGCATCGTTCAGGTAATACTCGCGTTCCACGCGGTATCCTGATGCCGCCAGCAGGTTGGCCAGTGTGTCGCCCAGTGCCAGGTTCCGGCCGGCACCCACGTGCAGCGGGCCAGTCGGGTTAATGCTGCCGAACTCGACCTGCACGCGCGCACCATGCCCCAGGTCGACCGTACCGTATGCGTCGCCCGCTCCGAGGATCGCCTCCACCTGCCCGGCCAGCCACCTCTCGTGCAGCGTCACGTTCAGGAAGCCGGGAGGCACAGACTCAACCCGCCCCAGGAAGGGAGCGGCTCGCACCTGCGCCGCGATCCGCGTGCCGATTTCGACCGGCCCCAACGTCGGCTGCCCAGTCTCTCGGAGCGCACGGTTGACCTCACCTACCATCTTGAGGGGCAGCGAGCAGGCATAGTCGCCGTGCTCGGCCCGCTTCGGTCTCTCGATCACCACGTCGGGGATCACCGTTGCCGGCAGACCCCCGGCCTCCTGCGCCCGCATGACCGCCTGGCGGACCAGCTCCTCCAGCTCGTTTCTCAACATTCGCTCTCCCGGTCTCTCTAGTTGCCTGCCCTCTACCACCGCGTTGCCTTACGGCAGGGGTGCCATGTCCAGCCAGTCACGCCCAACCTTGGCGTCCACCCGGAGGGGAGCCGACAGCGGGTAGGCACCCTCCATCGTCTCACGCACGATGGGCGCCACCACCGCGAGCTCTCCCTCAGGCACCTCAAGCACCAGCTCGTCGTGGACTTGCAGGATCATCCGGCTTCGCAGCTTGGCGGCCGCCAGCCTCTGCCACAGATCCTTCATGGCAACCTTGAGGATGTCCGCCGCGCTCCCCTGGATCGGCGCATTGATGGCCATCCGAAAGGCTGACTCGCGTGCGTTGTGCGGTGTAGGCGCCTGCGGGCTCAGCTCTGGGAAGTATCGCCGCCGGCCCAGAAGCGTCTCGACATACCCCTGGCGCTGTGCCAACGAGCGTGTCTGGTCGATATACTCCCTGATCCTTGGGTAGGTCTCGAAGTACGTGCGGATGAAGGCGTCCGCGTCGGTTTGGCTCAACCCGGTGCGCTCCGCAAGTCCATAGCCCGTCACACCGTAGCTGATCGCAAAGTTGGTCATCTTGGCCACACGCCGCTGCTGCGAGGTCACCTCAGCCAGCGGCACACCATAGATTGCGGCTGCCGTGCTGGCGTGAATGTCCTCTCCTCGGGCAAATGCATCCAGCATGGTCGGGTCCCCGGAGATGTGCGCCAGGATCCGCAGCTCGACTTGGGAGTAGTCCGCTGCCAGCAGCAGCCACCCTTCCTCGGCCACAAATGCGCGCCGGATCTCGCGTCCCAGGTCGGTCCGGATGGGGATATTCTGCAGGTTCGGGTTGGACGAAGAAAAGCGCCCTGTCGCCGCGCCTGCCTGGTTGTACGAAGTATGCACGCGCCCAGTTCTTGGGTTTACCAGAGCAGGCAGCGCATCGACATAGGTGCCCTTCAGCTTGGAGAGCTGCCTATACTCCAGTATAAGGTCGACCACCGCATGGCGGCCCCTCAGCTTCTCCAGCACGTCCGCTGCCGTGGAGTAGTGGCCCGATTGTCCCCGCCGCATCCCCGGCAGGGTGAGCCCCATCTCCTCGAACAGGGCCTTGGAGAGTTGCTGGGTAGAGCTGATGTTGATCGAGTGGCCGACGTGCCCCTCGATCTCAGTCTGCAGCTGCCCAAGCCGCTCGCCGAACTGGCGGCCCATCTCCTCCAGTACCGGTACGTCGAGCTTCACCCCTACGCGCTGCATGTCGACAATGATCGGGACGATCGGCATCTCCACTTCGGAGAAGAGTGTCCACAGCGCTTTCTCCTTCAGCTCCGGCAGAAGCTGGTGGGCCAGTCGCAGTGTCATGTCGGCGTCCGCCCCGGCGTAGGGTGCTGTCTGCGCCACCGGCACCCGGTCCATGGTGAGCTGCTTCTTTCCACTGCCGATGAGGCTGTCTATCTGTGTCATCTCAATGCCCAGCCTGCTCCAGGCCAGGTTCTTGAGCCCCAGGTTGTGGCTGCCCGGGTTGATGAGCCACTCGGCAATCATGGTGTCACAGGCGACCGGCCCCACCATCACGCCGGCGAAGGAGAGCACCGTCAGGTCATAGTTGGCGTTGTGGGCGTACTTCGGCAGCGCCGGGTTCTCCAGCAGGGGCCTCAGCGCGTTGATGGCCCCCTCCTCTGGAAGGTTGCCGCCTTCCTGGTGCCCCACCGGCACGTAATACGCCTCTCCTTCCAGACCGCACAGCGCGATTCCGACCAGGCGCGCCGCCGCCGGATCGAGGCTGGTGCTCTCCACGTCGACCACCAATTCCTTCGCCTGCCCTAGGTCTTTGACCATCGCCTCCAATGCCTGCGCCGTGTGGACCACCGTTACATTCGTGCCGCCAGGCTTCTGCTCCGCTGGCGCTGGCCCGACCTCGCCAAAAAGGCTGAGCTGCTTGGCCGGCGTTGTCTCCGGCTCGGCTGGCAGTCGCCCCAACAGCGCACGGAACTCGAGATCGCGGAAGAGCGCTCCCACCCGCTCACGATCGATGGGCTTGACTCTGCATGCCTGCAAGTCAAGTGCCACCGGCACATCGTCCACGATGGTGACCAGGTGCTTGCTCTGGAAAGCGCTCCCTCGCCCTTGCTCCAGCGCCGTCCGGTAGCGCGCCGGGCTAACCTCGTCGAGGTGCTCGTAGACGCCTTCCACGCTTCCGTACCTGCGCAGCAGATCGAGGGCCGTCTTCTCGCCGATGCCTTTGACACCGGGTACGTTGTCACTCGTGTCGCCGACCAAACCCTTGAAGTCGATGAGTTGCCTTGGCTCCAGCCCGTAGCGCTCCCGGATGCCTGCCTCGTCATAGACGACCGTCTCCCCAAACTGGCGCTTTGAGGTCAGCACCCGGACACCCGGCCGTATAAGCTGGAACGTATCAGAGTCGCCCGTCACGATCAGCGTTTCCAGGCCTAGGCCACCGGCCTGGCGTGCCAGCGTGGCCAACACGTCGTCGGCTTCATACCTCTCTGCCGTGTAGATCGGGACTTGAAGTAGCTCGAGCAGCTGGTGGATGCGGCCAAACTGCGAGCGCATCTCCTCCGGCATGGCGGCCCGCGTGGCCTTGTAGGGCGCATACTCCTCGTGCCGGAACGTCCGTCCCACATCGAATGCCACTGCCAGGTACTCCGGTCTCTCGTCACGCAGCACAGTGAGAAGCATCGACGCAAACCCGAACACCGCGTTGGTCACCTCGCCGCTGGATGTCGCCAAGCTAGTCGGCAGCGCGAAAAAAGCCCTGTACACCAGGGCATGGCCGTCGATCAGCACCAGTCTGGCTGGCTTCGCTGTCATCGCTACTTCACCCCCGCTCCTAGTTGGCTCCTGGGCACTCGCACTCCCGGCAGCAGTATAGCCCAATGCCGCGCACAGGGCAACCGTCGCGCCCGCCCACAGGGTGGGTTGCTCTCGCTCGTCGGCAGTCCTCCCAGCTCGGCCGGACCCCGGTGGGGGGCTCGGCGACCCGGCCGAGGTGTCCTTTGCGTCGTGCCATCACCCGGTGTGGGCGTCATTACGGGTTCAAGGTCCATCACCGCACCGCACCGGGTAGTGTAGCCCCTTGTGGGCGTCGTACCCTCGCTCCAGCCGAGACGGCCCGTTCTACGGTGCCCACCCCTCCGTCTGGCCGAGCAGCCGCCTTCGAAGGAACTCGAGGGCCAGCACTGTGGTCCATGTCCGTGCGCGGTGATCCCGGCCCGCGTAGCGAAACCGGCGGCACTCCACGCCCCCTTCGCCGGCGATGGCAACCCATGCGCCGCCGGGGTCACCTGGCAGGACCGCTAGTCCGTGCGTGGCGGAGAACACTCGGCGCACTGCCTCTGCCACCTTCTCCGTCGCCCGCTGACCGTCGTCGGCTTCCGCCGGGTCGGCCGGATCCTGGGCGCCGAGGAGCCTCGCGAGCCCGCTGGCATCCCACGCCACGATGCTCCCGCGGAACGCTGCCTCGAAACTGCCCATCCGTCGGGCCAGCTCTCCCTGTGTGACGGTCTCCGCCAACGCGACGGTCTCACCTCGCCCGGCCAGCATGCCGGCCACAACCTCCTCGAGCGCTGCTTCGCCGGTGGCGTAGATGGCAGCACCCAGCCGCTCCCGCACGATCCCTTCAAAGCCGGAGACCATGGCCTCCGCCTCCGCACGCGTAGTTGACTTGGCCACGATTCGCACGTCTGTCTGCCCAGCGTGCGCGGACAGGCCGACAGTCGGGTTGCCAGATCGCTCGAGGTCGGCAATCAGGCTATCGATCCGGCTTTCGCCTACCGCCACGGTGCGCAGGACGCGGGTTACGATGTGCTCCTGCCTGCCGAGTCGCCGCTGCAGGTAAGGTACGACCGAGTTCTCCATCAAGTACCTCATCTCGCGTGGCACCCCCGGCATCGTCACGATGGCACTTCCCCCCTGCTCGACGACGAAGGCGGGCGCTGTCCCCACCGGGTTCTCGATCGGGATGCATCCCTCGGGGGCATAGGCCTGTCGCGTGTTGTTCTCGGTCATCGTGGACCCGACCCGATCGAAGAACGCCCTTACCTGGTCGAGTAGCTCCGGCATCAACACCAGTTTCCGGCCGGTTGCCCTGGCAACCGCTTCCCGCGTCACGTCGTCCACCGTCGGACCAAGACCTCCGGTCACCAGCACTACGTCCGCCCGCGCCATGGCCTGGGTTAGCGCCTGAGCGATCCGGACCTCGTTGTCGCCGACAGTCGTGCGAAAGTAGAGATCGATGCCCAGGTCACGCAGCTGCCGGGCCAGGTACGTTGCATTGGTATCGTCGATCTGTCCGAGCAGCAGCTCGGTTCCCGTCGTGACAATCTCGGCCCGCATCTACTCTCCTTGGCCCGGGCCATCCGGACCTGCAACCGCAAGTGCATAGACATCTGGGTCCAGGTACTTGTTGGCCATTTCCTGGACGTCTTCGACCGTGACATCATCGATCAGGCGCGGTAGGCGCTGAAGGTAGTCAAGCCCAAGCCCGTAACGCTCCATGTCCAGCAGAGCCCGCGCCACACCTTCGTTGGTCTCCAGCCGCAGCGGCATAGAGCCGGTCATGTACGATTGGCTGTCGGCCAGTTCCTCCGCCGGCACAGGCACCTCGCGCAGTCGGCGGACCTGCTGGCGGATAGCCTCCACGGCCCGCTCGACGTTCTCTGGGCTCACCCCGGCGGTCGCCGACCATGATCCCTGCCCCAGCCCTGCATCAAGCTGGCTGTAGGCGTAGTAGGCCAGACCCTGCTCCTCGCGGATGGTGTCTCCGAGGCGGCCCATCATGCCAAAGACCCCCAGCACCGTGTTGGTGAGCTGTGTCTTGTAGTAGTCGGCGTCGCACCGCGCCACTCCGGGCCAGCCGATCACGATATTCGATTGGGTCTTGCCCGGGACTCGGACGTGTCCAGTGCGGCGCTCATCGAGCCCGACCCGTGGCGGGCGCTCATGGGCGGCGATTCCAACAGAGTCCTCCCATCCGCCCAGCGTCGCCCGGACCTTGTCGATCGCAGCTTCGGGCGCAACTGCCCCTGTGATGGCGATCGTCATGCCCTGCGGCGTGTAGCGGCGCCGGTGGAAGTCGACGACATCCTCTCGCCTCAGTCCGGCGACGGTCCCCTCGTACCCAAGCACACTGCGCCCATACGGGTGGTCGGGCCAGAGCAGGGAATCGAACGTTAGGCTGGCCATCTGCTCCGTGTCGAATGCGCGGCGCTGCAGCCGCGTCACCACTTGACCGCGCAGCTTCTCTAGCTCAGCCGGTGGGAACACCGAGTGTTCAAGGCAGTCGGCCAGGATCTCGAGCAGCAGATCGACATCTTCCGCCAGCCCTTTCGCACCAAAGCCGGTGCTGTGCACCCCGGCGAAAAAGCCCAGCCGCGCACCGACCGACTCGAGTGCCTCGTTGATCTCTCCGAACGTCCGCCGCTCTGATCCTCGCATCAGCATGCTGCTCGTCAGGCTGGCCAGGCCGGCCTGCACCGGTAGCTCGCTGATCGAGCCGGCCCATAGGTACCCGCTCACCACCACCGAGGGACTCGCCTGGTTTTCGCGTGCCAGCACGACGATGCCGTTAGGCAGCTCAGCCCGCGCGATCGTCTCCGGCGAAGGAATGGACATGCTCACTGTGCTCTCCCTGGCTGGGATAGATGGGTGAGGATGGACAAGGGTCCGCGACCGAGCCCACGTCCGCTAGCCGCCCTGCGGCCGATAGTGCCCCACCGTTCGATTCCGCTTGCTCAGCACCGTACGCGCACTGCGCTGCACATCCTCTGCAGTCACCGCCGCGAGGCTCTCGACGAACGAGCCGAACCAGCTCGTGTCCGCCACGACAGACGACCAGCCCAGCCAAAAGCCCTGGTTCGTCACCGATTCACTGGAGTAGGCGAACTGGGCCTTGGCCTGCTGGATCGCCGTGCGGACTTCCTCTTCAGAGACCGGCCCTTCGGCGGCGCGCTCAAGCTCGGCATCCAGCGCGCTCTCGACTTCTTCGGGGGTGTGCCCGGCTCGCACGGTGGCCGATAGGTCCAGCAGATATGGGTCATGCATGGGGTAGAGCGAGCCCGCGACGTTCGCCGCCAGCCCACTCTCCACCAGTGCCTTGTACAGGCGTGAGCTGCGGTTCGGTGCGCCTCCCCCCGAGATGGTGAGCGCCGGTGCACCGCACAAGATCGTCGCCAGCACCATCGAAGAGAAAAAGCCCGCGTCCGAAGCCGCCGGGGCATGGTAGACAGCCTGCAGAAAGGCGGTGTTGCCGGGGCCTTCCAGGGTGACTCGGCGCTCACCCTGCTGCACGGGCTCAGGCCGGTACACTTGCCTGGGGTTTGTCCGCGCGGGAATGGCGCCAAAGTGGCGTTCGATGGCCGCCAGCATCGCGACTGGCTCAAAATCCCCAACGGCAACGACGATGGCGTTATCGGGCCCGTAGTAGCCCTGGTAGTGCTCCCAGAGGTCCTCGCGCCCAATCCGCTCAAGGTCGCAGCGGTCGCCGATGGTGTCATGGTGGTACGGGTGCACCCTGAAGGCCGCGCCGATTACCTCTTCCCCCAGCAGGAATGTTGGGTCGTTCTCAGCTCCCTGTCGCTCCGAGAGGATCACGGTCCGCTCCAGCTCCACTTCCTCCGGCTCGAAGCGTGCGTGGATCATCCGGTCGGCCTCTATCTCGAGCGCAAGCTCTATGCGGTCCGCCGGCAGTGTCTCGACGAACGCCGTGAAGTCGAGCCAGGTGAGCCCGTTCATCGTGCCACCGGCTCTGGCTATCTGCTTGTCTATCTCTCCCTTCGGGAAGGCGTCTGTGCCCTTGAAAAGCATGTGCTCGGCCCAGTGCGAGATTCCCGTGAGGCCTGCAACCTCGTGCCGGCTGCCAACACGGTACCACACCCAGAAAGTCGTCACGGGCGCCGCGTGGCTCTCTTTGAGCACCACGGCGAGCCGGTTGTCCAGCACATGCTTCTGGACGCTCATCTGGCCTGCCCTCGCCCCATCGCCCGGTAGGTGAAGCCAAGAGCGCGCATGGCCTCCGGATCGTACATATTCCGGCCGTCTACAATCACGGGCTGCCGCATCACGGCCTTGAGGCGCACAAGGTCCAGGTGCTTGAACTCGTTCCACTCGGTGACCATCACCAGCGCATCGGCACCCTCGGCGACCTCGTACGCATCCTCACACAGGGCTACGTCACGCAGGTAGAGCGGGGCATTTGGCATGGCGACAGGATCGTAGGCTCTGACCTTCGCCCCTTCGCTCTGCAGTAGGTGGATAATCTCGACCGATGGCGCCTCGCGCATGTCGTCGGTGTTCGGCTTGAATGCCAATCCCAGGATGCCGACCACCTTCTCATCCAGCCTCCCGATCACAGACCGCAGCTTCTGCACGACCTGCCTTCGCTGATCGCGGTTGATGTCGATCACGGCCCTCAGGAGCTGAGGATGGCAGCCGTGGACGGCCGCCATGTGCGCCAGCGCCTGCACATCCTTCGGGAAGCAGCTCCCTCCGTAGCCAATCCCAGCGTCGAGGAACTGCGGGCCTATCCTCTTGTCGTACCCCATGCCGACGGCCACTTCCTTCACATCGGCACCCAGCGCCTCGCAGATGCTGGCAATTTCGTTGATGAACGAGATGCGCGTCGCCAAGAAAGCATTCGATGCGTATTTGATCATCTCTGCCGTGCGCAGGTCGGTCAAGATGATCGGAGCGCGGATCGACAGGTAGAGCTGCGCCACCTGCGCAGCGGCCTCTGGCTCCATCGAGCCAAGCACCACTCTGTCCGGGAAGAGAAAGTCACTGATGGCAGAGCCCTCCCGTAGGAACTCGGGGTTGCTGACCACCCAGAAGTTCACCGGCTTCGTCTGTCGGCGTCGCACGATGTCGGAGACCCAGTCACCGGTACCGATCGGGACGGTGCTCTTGTTCACGATCGTCACCGGGTGGTCCATCGCCTCGGCGATTCCGTCTGCCGCAGCGCGCACATACTGCAGGTCCGCCTCGCCCCCGCTGCCCTGCGGCGTTCCGACCGCGATGAATGCATACTCCGCCCCCGCGAGTCCCTCGGAGTACGACGACGTGAAGCGCAGCCTACCGGCAAGCGCGTTGCGCCGTACCATCTCCTCGAGGCCCGGCTCATAGATCGGCATGATGCCGGCACGCAGCTTCTCGATCTTTGGCTCGTCTACGTCCACGCAGGTGACTTGGTGGCCTTGGTCTGCAAAGCAGGTGCCCGTGACCAGGCCGACGTAGCCCACGCCGAACACAGATATCTTTCGCATTGGCCTGTGACCTCTGAATAGGGTGGATCCTCTCGCCGAGTCGACGGCTTCTTGAGACTTGTACCACAGGTGCCGGGCTCGGCCAAATGACTCTCCGGCTTGGATGGGCAGAGGTCTCCTTGGATGTGCAAAGGTCTCCGACCGAGCCCTCCCGCCGGATAGGTGCGGTGCACCTTCTGGGTGCGCTGCACCTCGCCCTGGCTGTGCAAAGGCCTCCGCCCGAGCCCTCCCACCGGATAGGTGCGGTGCACCTTCAGGGTGCGCTGCACCTCGTCCTGGCTGTGCAAAGCTCTCCGACCGAGCCCTCCCGCCGCATAGGTGCGGTGCACCTTCAGGGTGCGCTGCACCTCGCCCTGGATGTGCAAAAGCCCCCGACCGAGCCCTCTTTCTAGCCTTTCCCCCTCCGCCGAAAAAACCCCTTGACATTTCGCCGTCTCTGTGCTATCCTCTGCGCCAACCCAGCATCAGGAGTGCACATGCTTCGCCCTGAACGCGTCACCGAGGATGTCTACGTCTTCATCAGCGAGTTGTATGTCGAGGTGGCCGCCACGGTGATCATCACCGACGATGGTGCAGTGGTCGTCGACACTCTACCCTTCCCACAGGAGACAACCAACGTCCGCGACTTTGCCCGGCGATACTGCTCCGAAGGGGTCCGTTACGTCATCAACACCCATCACCATGCCGATCATGTGTACGGAAGCTACCTCTTCCCTGAGGCAGAGCTTATCTCTCACAAGACGTGCCGCCAGATTCTGCAAAAGGTCGGCCCCGAGAGCCTCGCCCAGGCCAAAACCCAGACTCCCGCCCTTGCGCCTGTCAAGCTGCGCATCCCTCACCTGGTTTTCGAGACCGATCTTCTCCTTCGCCTTGGAGACAAGACCATCCACCTGATGCATGCTCCAGGACACACACCCGACGGCGTGATTGTTCACATAAGGGAGGACAAGGTGCTGGTTGCCAGTGACGTTGTGACGCCCGTTCCGCTGATCAGCGAGGGCGACCCGACCGTGCTGATCCAGTCCCTGAAGCTGGTCAAGGACCTGGCTGCGGAGAACGTGATCCAAGGACATGGGGGCGTGCTGCTGCGCGGTGAGATCGACGAGACCGTCGACGGTAGTATCTCCTATCTGAAACTCGCCGAAAAAAAGGTTCGCCTGCTGGCCGACAAGGGCGCCCCCCCTTCTGAGCTCAAAAAGATCACGATCGAGTCGTGCGGCAAGTCACGGATCCTCCTCGGCGGCTTGGTCCAGCGCTTGCACCAGGCAAACCTGCAATTCCTCTACCAGCAGATCGTGGCCGAAAAGCAAGCTCAGGCCTAAGGAGACCATGCCTCCCTCTCCGTCGAGCCGGGCCGCGGGCCAGGGCGGTGCGGGTGCCAGGCCCGACTACGTCCTGGTCTTTGACGGCGGTAGCCTCGGCAATCCCGGCCAGGGATATGGAAGCTACCTCATCACCCGCACGGTGGATGGCAAGAAGCGCCTCCGGCGCCTCGAGTTCGGCAGCCACTGTACCAACAACGAGGCTGAGTATGACACGCTCATTGCTGCCCTGAACGACCTCGTCGACCGCATCGTGGCCGCCCACCGCGACCCTTCCGACTATTCGCTCGAGGTCCGCGGCGACAGCATGCTCGTCATTCGCCAGCTGCAGGGCAAGTGGAAGGTGCGTGAGCCAAGGATGCAGGAGCGAGTCGCCCGCTGCCTGCCCCTGTTGCGCAGGTTCGGCGTCGTGAGCCTGCACCAGCAGCCCCGCGCCGAGACGGTTCGCCTGCTCGGACACTAGCGCGCCCAATGGGCAAAAGCCCCCGGCCGATGGGCGAAGGTCTCCGGCTGAGCCCCCAATAGACTGCCGTCGCCGCTTGACATCTCCCTCCTCCCATGCTATACTACTCCGCAACCGAATAGTCCACAGGCCGTGAAGGGAACGAGTACGCAGGACAGACCGGCCAGAGAGCCTGGCCAAGCGGTGTGAGCCGGGCGCGGCGAGCCTGCCGAAGATCCTCCCGGAGCTGCCAACCGAACGTCCGCCCACCCTGACGCGCCGCTTGCTCGGCTCAGGCGATGCACATGGCACGAGCAGGAAAGGGTGCGACCAGTAGACTTGGCCGGTGCGCTCCCGTTATCGAGCGCGGGTATAAGCCGGCTCTTGCCAGCCGTACCCGGCAAAGCGAGCGGTCACGCTAATCAGGGTGGTACCGCGGGGGTGTCGCGCAGGCGCTCTCGTCCCTTGGGGATGCGGGCGCCTTTCTTTTCTGCGGGAGCCTGCCCCTTTCTGCTGGTCCTTGCCTCTGGCGAGGAAGGCCGACCTTGAGGAGTCACAGAGTGAAATTCGTACCCTACACCAAGCTTGCAGGCGTTCCAAACATCATCGTCGATGGTGCCGCACAGGACGACACGGTCCTGACCATCAGCCATTGGCCCCGCAGTGCAACGCCGCCCGAATTCCGGGCAGATACCAGCACGGAAATGGTCCTCAACTACCTCTCCACGCCCGGAGCGGATCGCACCTACGCGCCACGCGTTCGCGCAGTCTCCAACAACCACTTCGATGAAGACGGGCTCTGCGCGGTGTGGGCCATCCTGAATCCGAAGCGCGCCCTAGCACTGCGCGATACTCTGATAGACGTGGCCACCGCCGGCGACTTTCATACCTACCGCCGGCCCCAGGCGGCCAAGATCGTCTTCACCATCCGCAGCTATGCCGACGGCGACAGCTCCCCCCTCGCTTCCAAGCTCGCAGACGACGACCCCGCCGGCTCCGCACGCTACCAAGCGCTCCTGCCCTTGCTGGAGAGCTTCCTGGAGGATACGCCCGGCTTCAGCCCCTTTTGGGATGCTGAGTGGTCCGCCATGCGCAGGAGCATCAATGCAATGCACTCGGACGAGGCACAGCTGAGCGAGATGGCTTCCATCGATCTGGCAGTCGTGGAGGCCAAGGAACCGCTCCATTGGATGGTGCTTCACAATCAGACGCGTTGCCTGCGCGTGCTGACCGCCTTGCCAGGCGGCCACTACGAGTTGCGCTATCGCTACGAGACATGGGTGCAGTTCGCAAGCCGGCAGGTCAGGCCTCGCGTCGACCTGACACCCCTCCTGCCTCGACTCCAGGCTCTCGAGCAGGCCCCCGTCCAGTGGCTGTTTGAGGGGATAGCCAAGACCACCCCGGCTCTCTACCCAGCCGGCCCAGGCGGTCGCCCGGCACCCAGCAGCTTGGCGCTCGACCGTTTGGTCGCCGAGCTGGCAGCCTTCTTCCAGCGCGAGCAGGACAACCACGATCTACAGTGGGATCCCTACCAGGCACAGGGCGAGGCAAACCATGTTTGAGAGCGTGCCCAACCAGGTCGATTTCGTCAAGCTCGAGCATCAGGTTCTCGATCTCTGGAGGCGCACCGGCGCCTTCCAGAGACTTCAGGCCAAGAACCGAGGCCGCGACAAGTTCCGGTTCATCGATGGACCCATCACGGCCAACAACCCTATGGGCGCGCACCATGGCTGGGGCCGGACGTACAAGGATGTCTTCCAGCGCTACCAAGCCATGCGCGGGTTCGATCAGCGCTGGCAGAACGGCTTCGATTGCCAGGGATTGTGGGTCGAGGTCAATGTCGAGAAGGAGATGGGGTTCACCACCAAGCGGGACATCGAGGCCTACGGCCTGGCCAGCTTCGTCAGCCTCTGCAAGCAGCGCGTGCTCAAGTATGCCGCCGTCATCACGGAGCAGTCCGAGAGGCTGGGCTACTGGATGGATTGGAACTCCCCAGACCAGCTCCGTCTTCTTGAGGCAAGCATGGCCCAGGACCCCTTCCAGGTCATCACAGTAGACGGCCCTCTGGGCCCAGTGACCGGGACGGTGGAGCAGATCGTCGGGCGCCTCGGCATGCCGGAGCTTGGCGGAAGCTACTTCACCTTCAGCGACGAGAACAACTACACCATCTGGACGGCCCTCAAGAAGTGCCACGAACATGGCTGGATCTACCGCGGCACCGACGTGATGCCTTGGTGCGCACGCTGCGGCACCGGCATCAGCCAGCACGAGATCGCCACCGAAGGCTACAAGGAGCTCACACATACCTCCGTCTTCCTTCGCTTTCCCTTGCGCGACCGGCCCGGCGAGGACCTGTTGGTGTGGACCACCACGCCATGGACGCTGACCAGCAACGTCGCCGCCGCGGTGCATCCCGCCCTTCCCTATGTCTTGGTGGAGCAGGAGGGCTTGCGCCTCTGGCTGAGCAAAGGAGCGCTCTCCAACGCGCTGCGCGGCCCCTTCACCCTCCTTCAGGAGCTTCCCGGCGCCGCCCTGGAAGGTTGGACCTACGACGGGCCCTTCGACGACTTGCCGGCACAGGCCGAAAGCGGAACCCCATCGGCACATCGCGTGATCCTCTGGGACCAGGTAGGAGAGGCCGAAGGCACCGGCATCGTGCACATCGCCCCCGGCTGCGGATCGGAGGACTTTTACCTCGGCAAAGCCCACAAGCTTCCAGTTCTTGCCCCGCTCGATGAGAACGGCATCTTCGTGGCTGGCTTCGCCTGGCTCTCCGGCCAATCGGTGCACGCCGTCGCGCAGCCGATCTTTGACGCTCTGCGCACCAAGAGAATCCTCTATCGGCTGGAGGAGTACCAGCACCGCTACCCGGTCTGCTGGCGCTGCCAGGAACAGCTGGTCTTTCGCCTGGTCGACGAGTGGTTCATCTCCATGGGAGACACCCTCGACAAGCCGTACGAGTCGGTGACGGAGGAGGAGAAGCAATCCCGCCTCCGCTACCAGATCATGGACGCAGTGCAGCAGACGCGCTGGATCCCCGACTTTGGCTTCGAGCGCGAGATGGACTGGCTGCGCAACATGCACGACTGGATGATCTCCAAGAAGCGCTATTGGGGGCTCGCGCTACCGATCTGGCAGTGCCCGGAATGCGGCTGGTTTGACGTCATTGGGGGTAGAGAAGAGTTAGAGGCGCGCGCCGTCGCCGGCTGGCAGGAATTCGCCGGCCACAGCCCCCACCGCCCCTACCTGGACGCGGTCAAGATCCGTTGCGGAAGGTGCGGCTCCCTGGCCTCTCGTGTTCCCGATGTCGGAAACCCCTGGCTGGATGCCGGTATCGTCGCCTTCTCGACCATGAGGTATCGGACCGATCCGGCCTATTGGCGCGAGTGGTTCCCCGGCGATCTCATCAGCGAGTCCTTCCCCGGCCAGTTCCGCAACTGGTTCTACTCCATGCTGGCCATGAGCACGATCATGGAACGGTGCGCGCCCTTCCGCACGGTGCAGACCTATGCCACGCTTCTCGCAGCGGACGGCGAGGAGATGCACAAGAGCTCGAGCAACTTTATCGACTTCAGCGACGCGGCCGAACAGATGGGCGTCGACGTTATGCGCTGGATGTACTGCAGCCACAAGCCGGAGCAGGATCTGCTTTTTGGCTATCAACGGGCAGATGAGACTCGGCGTCGCTTCCTGCTCCCCCTCTGGAACGTCTACTCCTTCTTCGTCACCTACGCGAACCTCGACGGCTGGACGCCGGGCCCCGAGCTCTCGGCACCAACTGCCCAATCTCCCGCCCTGGACCGCTGGATCGTGGCTAGGCTCAACCAGGCGCTGGCACGCGTCACCGAGTCCCTGGACGCCTACGATCCCTATGCCGCCACGCTCGCCGTCGAGCCGCTGCTCGATGACTTGACCAACTGGTACGTCCGCCGCAGCCGCCGTCGTTTCTGGAAGAGCGAGCACGATGCAGACAAGGACTCTGCCTACTCCACGCTCTATCATGTGCTGCTGGTATTGGCCAGATTGCTCGCTCCTCTTGTTCCCTTCGTGAGCGAGCTGATCTACCAGAACCTCGCTCGCTCGTGCCAGCCAGAATCCTGCGTCTCGGTCCATCTCTGCGACTGGCCCCAGCCCGACGCTGCAGTCGAAGATCCAGATCTGATGGACCAGATGTCCCTCGCCATGCAGATCGCGGCTCTCGGGCGCTCCGCGCGCAGCGCCTCAAACGTCAAGCTACGGCAGCCTCTCGCTCGCGCCTTGGTATTCGCCGGCGAGCAGGCCGTGCGACTGGGCGCCCTGGCCGACCTGGTCACGGACGAGCTGAACGTCAAGTCCCTCGAGTTCGTGCGCGAAGAGGCTGCACTCGTGGAGTATGAGATTGGGCTGCTCCCCAACCTGCTGGGGCCGAAATACGGCAAGCGCTTCCCCTTGCTTCGCCGGTCCGTGGCAGCGGCCGATCCCGCCACTCTCGCCAAGCGCCTCAGGGCAGGACAGAGCGTCCTGGTGGACCTTGGCGATGGAGAGAGCCCGGCGGAGCTTCTCCCAGAAGAAGCGGAGGTGCGCAGCCGCGGGCGCGAGGGCTTCGCCGTGGCCGAGGGCAAGGGTCTTGTGGTGGCCGTCGATGTCACCCTGACGGCCGAGCTTGCCGGCGAGGGCCTCGCCCGCGATCTCGTGCGCCGCGTCCAGGCCATGCGCAAGGAGGCGGGCCTGGAGCTGAGCGATCGCATTCTGCTCTTCTGCGATTGTGGCGCCGATCTTGCCGCCACCCTCGCTGAATGGAGTGGCTACGTCCAAGCCGAGACCCTGAGCCGCGACCTGATCTTTGGTTCGCTGCCGGATGGCCTCAACCGCAGCGAGTCGGTCCGCCTGGAGGGGCAGGACGTGGCTCTCGGCCTCCGCAAGGCATAGCGCTCAGATCGATTGTCGGAGCTTCTTGACGCTCCACGTGGGATCGGGTAGAATCCATGTCGCCCGAACAGTACCGTACGGGGAGGTAGGATGTCAGTTCGAAATCCGGATGTGCTTCGCGCGTTCCTCGAGAGCGAGCGGGCACGCCTCGGTGCCGTCATCGCCCAGGGAATAGTCGAGGGAGGCGAGAGCCTGGGGTACGGTAACCACATGGCGGACGACGCCAGCGAGGCATTCGAGCAGGCCAAGGAATTGGCGCTGCACCAGAATGCGCGGCGGCTGCTGGACCAGGTCGAGGGCGCTTTGGTGCGCCTCGAACAGGGCAGCTACGGGCTTTGCGAGCGCTGCGGGGAAAACATAGACCCCGCACGGCTGGAAGCCCTTCCCTATGCCGCGCTCTGTCTGCACTGCCAGCAGCGTGTGGGTTCCTCGTAGCGTGGAAACCGCTCAACGTGTTCTTCCGCAGGCCGCCGGACGCACGCGCGCCCGTCACTGGCTATTGCTCGCCTGCCTGGTGATCGCTCTCTTGGCACTCGACCGCGTTACCAAGGAGCTCGTTCTCAGGAACTTGGCCGTCAACGAGTCGTGGGCACCCATCCCCGCCCTGGAAAAGATCTTCACGATAACCCACGTGCAGAATACCGGCATTGCCTTCGGGCAGCTCCATGGCCTGGGCTGGGTCTTTCTCGTAGTCAACCTGGTGGTCTTGGCGGGCGTGATTGCCTACTATCCTCAGATACCCGGGGACTTCCGGTCCCTTCGCCTGGCTTCCGGCCTGATCATCGCCGGTGATCTGGGCAACATGATCGATCGATTGCGTACCGCGCTGGCGTTTGTTCGCCAGGGAAGCGGTTTCCTTCCTGCACTCTCCAGGGCGTCGGTCACGGACATGTTCGACTTCAAGGTCTGGCCGGTGTTCAACATCGCCGACATGTGCCTGGTCGCCGGAATTCTCACCGTCGCCGTGGTCATGTGGAGAATGGAGGCTCGCGCACAGAAGGACGCCAGCCTCCCTCCACTCCAGGATCCGGGGTCCGGTACCGACCGCCCGGAGCCCCTCTAGTCGGCCGGCGGGACGGATCGACGCTGACCGGGGCAACGGCCCCGGTTTTCATGCCCGGCCATGGTCCAAAAGCTCTTGGAGTTACGTGCCACAGAAGGGGGGATCCGGCTGGACCGGTTTCTCGCCGCCAACCTCGTCGACTACTCGCGCTCGGCGCTTCAGCGCCTGATAGACGGTGGACTGGCCCAGGTCAACGGCTCCCCTGCCAAGGCCGGCTACAGGCTGCGCACCGGCGACCAGGTGGCTCTCCAAATCCCGGAGACAGAGCCTGCTCCTGTCATCCCCGAATCCATTTCACTCGCCGTCGTCTATGAGGATGACCACATTCTCGTTGTCGACAAGCCCGCCGGCATGGTCGTGCACCCTGCTCCGGGCCACCACACCGGCACCCTGGTCAACGCCCTGCTTGCCTACTGCCCACGGCTGGCCGACGCAGGTGGCGACCGTCCTGGCATTGTGCACCGCCTCGACCGCGACACGTCGGGGTTGATCGTCGTTGCCAAGACCGACCCCATTCGCAGGGCCCTCCAGCGGCAGTTCCAGGAACGCCGCGTGCACAAGACCTACCTGGCTCTCCTGGACGGCCGCGTGGACCCAACTTGGGGTCGCATCTGCGCCCCACTCGACCGCGATCCTCACCACCGGCAGCGCATAGCCGTAGTAGTGAAAGGACGCGACGCCACGACAGAGTATAGGGTGCTCGAGTATCTCTCCCCGAGCACTGAATTGCTGCCTGGTGGGTTCACCCTCGCTCAGGTGGAACCCGAGACCGGGCGCACCCACCAGATCCGTGTTCACTTCGCTTCGATCGGGCACCCGGTGTCCGGCGACACCGTCTACGGACGCCGGCGCTGTCCCCTGCCGCTCGTTCGCCACTTCCTGCACGCCTGGCGGCTCGACTTCGAGCATCCAAGCACGGCCGAACACATCGAGCTCCAGGCCCCTCTGCCGCCTGACCTTGCCCGCGTCCTCGACTTTCTCAGGGCCTCCCCCGGATAGGTGCGGTGCACCTTCGGGGTGCGCTGCACCTCGCCCCAGATGGGCGAAGTCCTCCGACCGAGCCCCTCTCTACCCTCCTACGCCGCACCTTCCGGCTTCGGTACCTTCTTCTCCTTCTTCTTCTTCATATGCTCTTTGTCTTTCTTGCTTCCCTTGTCCCGCTTGCCCTTCTGTGCCATGACGTTCTCTCCCCCTTCTTTCGTACGTCTCTTCCCGTCAGCCCTGTCGCCGACCTCACACCGAATCGTGCCCTAGATCGCCGCCACCGCGACGGCCAATCCTCGCATGAACTCCGGTGCCACGATCGTCGACCACACCGCAGGAAAGCCTGCGACCAAGGTCTGCATCTCCGTCTGGCGAGCCGCCAGGTAGAGCGCCACACCCGGAGCAATCACCGGCTGGCTTCGGCCTCCCGGCCTCTTGCCGCCTGCGCCTGCTCCCCACGTACCCCACATCAGGAAGTCCCGCAGAATGCCGCTTGCCACGACCCCGTCCTGCAACAGGCCCAGGTGATCCTGAAGCGCAATCGTCTTGCGCGTCAGCACCTCGCATCCCGGCCCCAGCGCGTCCGAGAAGAACTCGAGCGTATAGCGCAGCCGCTTTGTGGCGATCCGCAGCGCATGGTATCGCTCCAGGGGGACATCCCCTGTTTCCACCCACCCCTCGAACGCGCGAACCGCAGCCATACGCTCCATGACCGTCACCGGCGCTACGTGGCGGACCAGGCGCGGCTCTGGTTGGCTGCCGTCGCCGTCTGGGCCGGTCGCCACCTCCCGCTCCTCCACGAACTGCGAGAGCTGCGCGACGAACCGGCCAAAGCCTGCGCTGTCGAGGTGGCTCAGCAGTCGCCCGCGCGCTGCGGCGCGCCTCACCTCCAGCTCCGCCAGGAAGCGGTCCAGGCCGCTCCTCTGCGCCTCCGGCACTCCCTCCATGTAGGCGTGCGTCCTCTGCTCAAAGACGTCCAGGTCCCGCACTTCGCCGAGAGCCCGCCCCGTGCGGCGCAGGGCCTTCACCAAGGACTCTACCTCACGACGTGCGTAGTACTCCCCAAAGACGCGGAAGGCAGCTCGCATGCGCCTGGTCGCGACGCGCATGTCGTGCAGCGCTTCAATATCCGTTCCTTCCCGCGTGCCCGGCTCGTTCATAAGCATCCGCTGGAAGTGAAACGCCACCAGGTGGCGCCCTGCCTCGCTCATCAGCTCGCTGCCGTCGATCGGACGTTTCTTGGGCCGACCCGCTTTCTCTGCGGCCTCCGGACCTGCCGCCTCCCGTTCGGCCGCGCGGCTGGTCTCCTCTGGCGGGGCGGGTGTTTCGACCGGTATGTCCGGCACCCCATCATCCTCGCCCGTCGAGAGGGCTGCCGCGCGAAAGATCCCCATGCGGCTCCGCCGAAAGGCCCACCGCCAGTAGCGCGCACGCCGCGCCGACAGCCCGGAGCGCTCTACCATCTCGTCCAGCGAGGCGCCTTCATCCCAGGCCAGCACAAGGCGCGCGCGCCGCGCCATCACTGCTCGCTCTTTGGCCAGCCGGCTCAGGCACGCCCTCTCCTCGGGCGTCAGGTGCGGAGATGGGTCCCCGTCCTCGTCCGGCGGCTCCGTCTCGGCGGCCAGCCCAGCCAGCGCGCGCTGAAACTTGGACTGTTGGGCCGGGCGCAGCTTCCACTCGTCTCCCATCAGCTCGTCTGCTAGCTTTGCCAGGTCCGCCTCGCTTCCCCCGGGGAGCAGCTCCACCTCCAGCTCAAAGTAGGCGTCAGTCGCACTGCCGCCCTCTCGGCTGCCCTGTTGGTACCCTAGGCAGGCACTGAGCTCCGGCGGCTGCCGCTTCCGCCCCGTGTACACCCGTACATGGTCCCCGCTCAGCTCCGCCACCTGGCGGTCGCCCCCGCGCACCTCTCGCTGGCTCCGGACCTGCTCTATCTCAAGGATCACCTCGAGGGCCTGATCCCCCCGCAGTTCGAGCACTTTGTCACGCAGCGGGCCGGCGGGCCACTGCTCCGGCATAGCTGGGGCCGACAGCACCATCTCCTGCTCGCTCCGCCGGTGCACTGCCCCCTCCGCGCCTCCAAGCCCCTTCAGCGTCACAAGGGTTTGCGCCTCGTCGCGCCTCAGCCGAAGCGCATAGCCTGATGCCAGGAACGCCCGTCTCTGGGTGTCCAGGTAGCAGTCGTGCAGCTCATGCCGGGTCACGCCCCCCAGTGAGTACCCCGCCATCGCCGGGGTTTCGAGCAGCCGTGCCATCGTCTGCTCGTCTGGAACGCTCAGCTTGGCCTCGATCTCCACAACGCCTTCCTCCGCACACCCAGGCCGCCCGGCGCGGCCCTGTCCGTCAGGGATTCCTCGGCCAACACTCTACCACAGAATCGCCCTCACGTCTAACAAAACGCTAACACTCATCTAACTCGATTCTAATGCGCCTCTGGGACAATGCCTGTGATAGAGGTTCCAGATCCGAGCTGGGGCCAACCATTGCCTGCAAGAAAAGGAGTAGACCTGATGTCCAAGATAATCGGTATCGATCTGGGCACAACCAACAGCGTTGTGGCCGTCATTGAAGGGGGAGAGCCGGTCGTCATCCCCACCGCAGAGGGCGCGCGCCTGTGCCCTTCCGTTGTCGCATTCTCCAAGACCGGAGAGCGCCTCGTCGGCCAGACCGCACGCCGCCAGGCTGTGGTCAATGCCGACAATACCGTGTACTCGATCAAGAGGCTCATGGGGCGCCGCTTCGACGACCCCGAGGTCACCAAGGCACGTCAGGTTCTTCCCTACAAGATCGTCGCCGGCGCCCAGGGGGATGCCCGCGTTCAGATCCCCCAGACCGGTCGAGAGTACACGCCGCAGGAGATCTCAGCCATGATCCTCCGCAAGCTCGCGGATGACGCGGAAGCCTACCTTGGCGAAAAGGTCACCCAGGCCGTCATCACCGTTCCCGCATACTTCAATGACTCGCAGCGCCAAGCGACCAAGGATGCCGGTCGGATCGCCGGCCTCGAGGTTCTGCGCATCATCAACGAGCCGACGGCCTCCTCGCTCGCCTACGGGCTGGACAAGAAGGAGGCAGAGACTATCCTCGTCTTTGACCTGGGCGGTGGCACCTTTGACGTATCCATCCTTGAGGTCGGCGAGGGCGTCGTCCATGTCAAGGCGACCAACGGCGATACCTTCCTGGGCGGCGACGACTGGGACCAGATGATCGTCGACCATGTGGCTGCCGAGTTCAAGAAGGATCAGGGCATCGACCTCCGCCAGGACCGCCAGGCGCTGCAGAGGCTGCGTGAGGCGGCCGAAAAGGCCAAGATCGAGCTCTCCACTGTGGTCGAGACAGAGATCAACCTGCCTTTCATCACGGCCGACGCTTCCGGCCCCAAGCACCTCCAGATGAAGCTCACTCGCGCCAAGCTGGAGCAGCTCACCGAAGGTCTCGTGGCGCGCTGCCGCGGCCCCTTCGAGGCCGCACTGCGTGACGCCAAGCTCTCCGCCCGTGACATAAACGAGGTCGTCCTCGTCGGCGGCGCCACCCGCATGCCTATGATCCAGGACCTCGTGCGCAACCTGATCGGGGGCAAGGAGCCCCATCGCGGCGTCAACCCTGACGAGGTCGTTGCCGTCGGTGCTGCCATTCAGGCCGCCGTGCTGGCCGGTGAGGTCAAGGACGTGCTCCTCCTCGACGTCACGCCCCTTACGCTCGGCGTCGAGACCCTCGGCGGCGTCCTGACGCCCATGATCCAGCGCAATACGACCATCCCGTACCGCAAGAGCGAGGTCTTTAGCACCGCCGCCGATGGGCAGCCCTCGGTGACCATCCATGTCCTCCAGGGAGAGCGCCCAATGGCTGGCGACAACGTTTCCCTTGGCCAGTTCAACCTGGACGGCATCCCGCCGGCTCCCAGGGGCATGCCGCAGATCGAGGTCACCTTTGACATCGACGCCAACGGCATCCTCAACGTCACGGCGCAGGATCGTGCCACCGGTGTGCAGCAAAAGATCACCATCACAGCCAGCACCAACATGGGCAAGGCCGAAGTGGAGCAAAAGGTGCAGGAGGCCAAGCGCTACGAGGCGGAGGACCGCCGCCGCAAGGAGCTGGTGGACGCTCGAAACACGGCCGACCAGGTCGTCTACCAGACCGAAAAGACCCTGCGCGAGTTGGGTGACAAAGTGCCCGCCAGTGACCGCTCCACCATCGAGCAGTTGGTAGGCGAGCTCAAGCGTGTCAAGGACACCGAGGACTCGGCGAACATCCGCCAGCTCACCGAAAAGCTCCAGCAGGCCAGCTACGCCCTTGGTCAGCAGATGTACGCCCAGGGTCAGCCGGGCACCGGCCCTGCCCCTGAGCAGCCGCCGCAGCAGCCCGGTCCTTCAGGCGAGGACTTTGTGGACGGCGAGTTCCGGGAGGTCTAGCACGACCCCCCGGCCTCGGATCCGGTCCGGCGTAGGGTAGCCCCTTGTGGGCGTCTTGTGGGCGTTTCGATGGGCGACGGTCTCCGACCGGGCCCGACGGGTTGTGATGCTGGGCATCTCGCGGCAGCGAGATGCCCCAGCTTCCGTTCGGCCGATGGGCGAGGGTGAATGGAGTACAAGGACTATTACAAAATCCTGGGCGTAGAGCGCAGTGCCTCCGAGAAAGAGATCAAGCAGGCATTTCGCCGCCTGGCGCGCCAGCACCATCCTGACGTCAATCCGGGTGACAAGGGAGCGGAAGAGCGCTTCAAGGAGGTCAACGAGGCCTACGAGGTGCTCTCCGATGCCGAAAAGCGCCGCCGGTACGATCAGCTCGGCGCCGACTGGCGCGGGTTCCAGCAGGGGGGCGGCCGGCCCGCCGACTACGACTGGAGCCGGTGGTCCTCCGGCAGCCCCGGAGGCGCCGGGCCACGCGCTCGCTACGCCACCCCCGAAGAGATGCAGGATCTCTTCGGCGGCGGAGAGCCCTTCTCCGACTTTTTCCGCCAGATCTTCGGGGCCGGCGGCCCTGCCGCCTCTGGCCCTCGTGTCCGTCGGTCCCGCGTCCCCGATGCGGAGCAGCCGGTCGAGATCAGCCTGCTCGAGGCCTATCGTGGCTCCAAGCGCATCGTGCAGGTAGGTAGCCAGCGCCTGGAGGTATCCATCCCTGCCGGCGCCACCACCGGCACGCGCATCCGCATGGCCGGCGTCGCCGCCGGCCCCGCCGGCAGCTCTGCCGGCGATCTCTACCTGAAGCTCGTCGTTGCCCCCGATCCCCGCTTCGAGCGGAGGGGCGACGATCTGCACACCCCGCTCTCCGTCGATCTCTATACTCTCATCCTCGGAGGCGAGATTCACGTTCCCACCTTGGAGGGTGAGGTTGTGCTCTCAGTCCCTGCCGAGACACAGAACGGGCGCACCTTCCGCCTCCGCGGCAAGGGCATGCCCCACCTCGGCCAGCCCGACAAGCGAGGCGACCTCTACGTCCGCGCCGAGGCGCGGCTGCCCGTCCACCTCACTCCCAGCCAGCGCGCCCTCTTCGAGCAGCTGCGCTGCGGTGGGCAGTAGGCATCGCGGGAGCATTCGGCTCAGGAAAGGATACACCACCATGTTTCGCAAGATAGTGCTGGCTCACGAGGGTTCGCCGGCAGGCGAGCGGGCCCTTCTCTACGTGGAGCACCTCGCCCGCAGCGAAGGTGCCGAGGTGATCGTGGTTCACGTCTACGACGTCCCGGCGAGGTACCTCTCCACCGATGCCTATACCGACCTCCACGCTGGCTTCGAGAAGGCCAGTTGGGAGGTGGTCGACGATGCGGTACAGGAGCTCCAGAATGCTGGAGCCTCTGCCCGCGGAGACGTGCGCGAGGGCGTCGCTGCTCAGCAGATCCTGGAGATCGCCGAGTCAGAGAGCGCGTCCCTCATCGTGCTCGGCACGCGCGGCCCGACCGCCGCCGAAGTGCTGCTCGGTAGCACGAGCACCGAGGTCCTGCGCCACGCACGGTGTCCAGTGCTCGTCGTTCCGTAGCGCCCGATCGCATCTTGCTCTGACCAGGAGGCAACACCGCCATGCAGCCCAAGGTAAAGGCAGCCGTCACACTGCTCGTTCTTGCTCTTCTGCTTCCGGCTTGCTCTCTGCCGCAGCGCCTCTCCGACTTGCTCACCCTCATCCCTTCCGCGACGCCTGCCTCGCCCACAGAGAGCGCCGACCAGGGGCAGCCCACTCCGCCTCTCCAGGCAACCCCGGTACCGGCTGCCACACCGCTGCCGAGCCTCACGGAGCCAGCCGAGTTCCCTGCCACCCCCGAGTCGGCAGGCGCCTACAGCCGCCTGGCGACCCTCGAGGAACAGCAATTCGCCAAGATCTATGGCGACGTGGGCCGCAGCGTGGTGAACATCACCAACCGCAGCTACGGCTACGACTGGTTCATGCAGCCCGTACCGCAAGAGGGGACCGGCTCTGGCTTTGTCTACGATGACGCCGGTCACATCGTCACCAACTACCATGTCATCGAGGGCGCCCAGGAGCTCTTCGTCACCCTGGCGGACGGCGAGACCCTGACGGCCTCCATCGTCGGCTACGACGCCTCGGTCGACCTTGCCGTTCTCCAGGTTGAGGATGCCGCCGGCGCACTCCAGCCTGTCCCTCTGGGCACCTCTGACGATCTTCAGGTCGGCCAGTGGGCCATAGCCATCGGCAACCCCTTCGGCCTCGAGCGCACCCTCACGGTCGGCGTGATCAGCGCCCTCGGGCGCACCATCCAGAGCCCTGACCGCGGCTTCATCGGCGAGATCATCCAGACCGACGCCGCGATCAACCCGGGCAACTCCGGTGGTCCTCTTCTCGACCTCCAGGGGCGCCTCATCGGCGTCAACACCGCGATTCTCAGCAACAGCTCCGACTCCGCTGGGATCGGCTTCGCCGTGCCGGTGAATACCGTGCGTCTCGTCGTTCCCGCGCTCATCTCGCAGGGCTACTACCCTCACCCCTGGCTCGGCGTAAGCGTCTGGGGCCTTTCGCCCGACCTCGTCAGCGTTCTCAGGCAGGCCGGCATGGATGTGCCCGTCGACCGGGGGCTCCTGGTCGTCGAAGTCTCGCCCGGCAGCCCTGCCGCAGCAGCCGGGCTGCGCCAGGGGGGGCAGCAGGTCCGTATCGGCCGCGTCATCCTGACCATCGGCGGCGACATCCTGACAGCGATCGACGGCCAACCCATCCTCTCTGAGAACGAGCTGTCGCTCTTCCTCGACACCCAGGCGAAGATAGACCAGACCATCCAGCTCACGCTCTGGCGTGACGGCCGTGAGCTCGTCCTCCCCGTGACCCTGACCGGGCGCCCACGGTAGCGGAGGGATTGTGCCTGGCTTTGGGCGTCCTCGCCCTCGATGGGCGAAGGTCTCTGACCCAGCCCGCTCGCCGGCTAGGTGCGGTGCACCCTCAAGGCCTGCCCCCGCAGGGGATGCGCTGCACCTCGTCCCTCGCATAGTCGGTAATTGTTACTGGGATTTCGGGCATTTCGGGATAGCACCCTCAAAATCTTGGCACAGTGGCACAGTCGTAGGGCGGGTCTCCATACCCGCCACAGCCCTCTCCCGATTTGCACCCCATCCCGACCTGCGCTACACTACGGCTCGGCGTTAGCACTCGGGAATCGAGAGTGCCAGCGCATTCATCATGGTAGAACGAAGAAGGGAATAGGAGGGTAGGATGGCAAAGTTGCGACCGTTGGGAGACCGGGTATTGGTGGAGCCGATCGAGCGGGAAGAGATGACCGCGAGCGGGATCTACGTGCCGGAGACGGCGAAG